>Ga0209573_1000029_pt1 | contig 470402 bp, 432 predicted proteins | sample TNRBio252014_DNA_FD_185870 | JGI IMG/M metagenome (GOLD analysis project Ga0209573, IMG submission 185870) | Wastewater treatment Type I Accumulibacter community from EBPR Bioreactor in Madison, WI, USA - TNR Reactor_6/25/2014_ DNA (SPAdes)... | ecosystem: Engineered > Bioreactor > EBPR >...
GCTATTGTTCGCTGAGCTTGGGTCGGAAGTGCCAGGCGGTGGTATTACGCTGGCCGTGTTGATCAGCAATCCTGTCGCATCGGGTGCAACCGTACCAGTCACTGTGAATACAACTGTTTCATTTGGCTCGACCGTAACGAGGGCGCTGATATTACCGGTTCCGCTCGCTGGCGTTGGGCACAAAGAATTACTGCCTGTCGTCGTACAACTCCAAGTCACTCCGGTCAGTTGGAGCGGAAGATTATCAGTGACCGTGGCATTCGTCGCCGTGCTTGGCCCCGCATTCGTCACCGTGATGGTGTAAGTGACGGGGGTGCCGGGTATGACTTCACTCACTCCGTTAGTCTTGGTGATGCCTAAATCCGCTATGGGTGCGATAAGCGCTGTCGAAGCCGTGGCGGTATTATTGTCGGGGACTGGATCGGGCGGCGTATCGGAGGTCAGCGTCGCTGTGTTGACAATAGGGTCTGGCGTGACGTACCCAGCGGGTACTGCTACCGTGGCGGTTATCGTCAAGCTGCTGCCCGCTGTCACAGTCCCCAAAGCGCATGGAAAGCCCGCTGCGCAGGGCGCTGTGATGCTGCTATAAGTCACCCCTGTTGGTGCGGGATCAGCTAATACAACGTTCAGGGCATCCGAAGGCCCGTTATTGCTGACGACGATTTGATATTGAACATTCGTTCCTGGAACCACTGTCGCGGGATTACTGGTTTTGCTGATGCTTAGATCCGCGCAAGCGAGCGTCGCTATGGTGGGTTGGTAGCCCGGAGACGTTAAGTCGCCATCGCTGATGGCTACTTTTGTTACTCCAGAGGTGCGGCCCACATAAGTCACGCTGGCCTGATTAGAAATAGGCGTGCACGGTGGCGGCGAGGCGATGGTCACCCTGAAGCGGAGCGTGGTGACATCCCCGACAGCCAATGCGCCTCCAGTTGTGGCGTTAGCGCCCGTGCCAAGCCGGAAAATGACATTGCCGGCGCTTACGTCGGCTTGGTCGTCGCCAGCGGTATCAGTTTTGACGCCCGCGTTAGCGCCCGCGAGAATTTGTAGGCTGCCGTTTACATAAGTGGCGTTAGCTGGAATGGGATCAGTGAGCACCACTCGGTCGGCGGGATCATTGCCGGTATTGCTGACGCTGATGTTGTATTCCAGCACGTCGCCAGGAAGAATTTGGCCGCCGTTGAGATCAGTGACGGTTTTAATGACGTTGCCAGTAACGACGGGTTCGAAAATCTCGGTCATGAAGGTGACAACGCCAGGATAATAGAAATCACCTCCCGTTCTCAGCGTAATAATAGCGTTGGTACTGCCATTGCCTAAAATGGTCTGGCCATTGACTAATGTAACGATATCGGCGTCAAAGCCCAGCTGGTTAATATAATTTGGACTTTTGGTGGTGACATACGCCCCACCGCGGCTGATAGTTGCGTTAAAGAAATTGGGTATTATAGTGTCACAAGTTGGGCCTGAGCCTGCTATATTGAGGGTATCACCAATACAGGTGCTCACTCCCGCGCTATTCGTTAACTGTAGGCTATCGCCATTGGTGCCTAAATCGCCTTCGTAAGCAACCACGCCGATCGCAGCGCTAAAAGTACCAATCAGCGGGGTAAGGAATCCGCTCACCGGAATACTAATGTCAGTGGGAGTATTGGTATCGACCACCGCATAGCCGTCGAAAATCGTCAGATTCCTTAGCGGCTGTGCTGGATCGCTGTAAGCCACCACCAGAGCCCAACCGCCGTAGCTGTCGGTACCTAGACCTGCTTGAATATTAGCGACTGTATAGACGCCACCGCCAGCTGCTTGCACTAATGCGGTTACATCCACAGCACCTTGATAGCGAGTCGGAGATAGAGGGTTATTGTCAACTTGAGTTGCCACCAGGTCGATATACCCACCGGCAGCGGGTGTGTCAAAACGCACTCTATTGCGTTGAGTGGCGTTAGGCGCTGGCTGACTGCTGCCGGCAGGGGCGCCATTCAGGCCGCCCGCGGCGGTCTCGGCGCCCCAATAAAGTTTGGCGAACTCCACTGTCGCGCCGGCCGGTAGCGTCAGCGTGGCGCTGCTGGAATTAAAGGTGGTAGCGTCGCTGTCCTGATTGACATAGGTCATGAAATTATTATTGTTATTTCTAACACCAAGACTAACTGCCGTAGGATTATTTTGGACGCTGGCGCAACTTGTGCGTGTGCTCCCTAGGGTGGCTGAGCAGGTCATGATGGTATTAGCCGCAAAGGTAATATCACCACGTGTGTTAAGGCTAAAATCGGGCGGCGAGAACGAGCGAACGAGACTGGAGGCGAACGCTGCCTCTCCAATCAATCCCAGCAGGATAATTACGATATAAGCTAATGATTGCCATTTATTTTTTATTTGGACCTTCTCGCGCCCGCACCAAGCAGAAACAAAAGCAAGTGCGAAATGGGCGATTGGGTCCACCGTGCTTATTCTTGTGACGATCATTTTCTGCTTAGCCCCTAGCGCTTGGATAATCACAGCGTGCTGCGATTGCCCTAAAATGAAGCATTTACGCTAATATTTAGCGAAATTATCCAATAATAACATTTCTTATTAAGCAAAGTAGAGTAGCTGAAAGGGTGTATTAAGGATTGATGCGTAAGTTGGTCATTATGCTATTGGTTTTTAATGAAATATAACAATTTGAATCGATTTGGTATAAAATGAAATGTCCGATTATTTTGCTATAATTTTATTCTTTTATAGGATACTGATTCATTCACCATACACAAAATGCAGAATTTATAGCTACAAAATTGTGCATTCAGCTGAAACGCAATCAGGATCATTGATCCTTGCGCGGCTTTTTTGATAAAGCCACTTCCAAAATGGCTTGGCATCATTTCCATCAAGAACCATCAATCTGGAATAGGTAATCCGTATTGTAAGTTCTTACGTGAAGCCGGTTTTCTTTCAAAAGGATATAACTCGGGCCGGATTTTAATTTTACTTGCTCGTAAATTTCACCTGTTTTCTTGTCAAGGAGATAGAGATAATCGGGTTCATCTGTAAAACCGTAACCCGTAATAATCGTATCCCCAACGATTTCAAAATTGATGGAATTAGAAACAAGTGGTTTAGTCCTCCATAATACTTTACCACTCTCTATATCAATAGCTGTGATGTAGGCGTTTAATCCCATCGATGATTTAGCATAGGTGCCATGCGCGTGAGAGACATATAAAATATTATTTTCTTCAAATGCCCAATAAATTCGCTGGTTAATAAATTCTTTTTCCTGTTCGGGGTATTGTGGCGAATAAGAATAATTAAAAAAATCGAAGCCATATCGGTATTCTCCAGAATTCGGATCTACTGAAATCAAATAGCGGTTTTGTCCAAAATTTATCCCATAAATAAGAAGAATAGTGTTTGTAAACCGAATCGCTGTTACTAGGATTTGGCCTCTAAATTTTTTAGGTATGAAATCTGGGGTATCTCCCAAACTGTTTTGAAATGGATTAGGCACATTATAGATGGGTAATGCCAGATCATTTCTTTGAAGCCATTGACTGTCATCAGTAATGCTATTGGGTTTTTCATTGATTAATCGTAATTTCAGTCGATGAGTCGCTTGGTTATGAGTTGGCGTGAATAATTGATAGTGAAATGGTGGAGTAGGCAGTGTGATTAATCTTAGGTCTTCCCGATCAATCCAACGTGCCGCTGGATTGCCGGGCATTGCTAGCTCGCTGCCTTGAGAAGCCAGTTTGACTTGCCCTGATTGCAAAAACAGCCTGTGTTTGCTATCTAACCATCCGATTTGTTCCGCCAGCGCAGCCGAACTGGCCGATGTCGCCGCCGCTACGCATAACAGTACGACGTTCCACCGATACGCACGCCGCATTTGTTTCTCCTTTCTTTGCTGTGGTGAGTGGGTTAATGGCATTCACTCACTGATCCCGGTCGACAGCGCCGCCGATCCACCCAAATAGTGCTATCTAGCTTAGCGCCAACGAATTGGGCATTGTCGATGCGGGCGTCGGCCAGCGTTGCGTCAGCCAAATCAGCGCCGCTGAAATCGACCGACAATAGATTGGCTCCATCCAGCTTGGCGCCCTGAAGCTGGGTACGAGCCAAGATCGCATTTTCTAGGACCGCCCGACTCAGGGTCGCGTGAGTGAGATCGGAATCAAGCAGATTGGCATCCGTCAATGTCGCCTGGGCCAGATTCGCCTTGCCCAGCGTTGCCCCGCTCAGATCAGCGCCAGTCAGATCAGTCTGATACAACTGCGCGCCGCTCAGATCAGCGCCACGCAGGTTGGCCTGCGTCAACACCGCGCGCTCTAACCGAGCGCTCGCCAGGTTCGCGCCGACGAAGATCGCTTTTTCCAACTTGGCTGACACCAAACGTGTGTTGGTCAAGGTTGCCTGGCTAAGATCCACTCCACTTAAAACGGCATTGCCTAAATCGGCGCTGTCGAGACGCGCTCTGTTGAGCTTGGCATTGCTGAGATTGATTTGAGTCAGTACCGCGCCCCTTAAATCCGCGCCGCTCAAATCGACGCCCTGCTTGTCGCAACGCAGCCAATTGACCCGCCGCATGGGCGGGTCTTCGCAGGCGCTCCAGGCGTTGAGTGGCAAAGAGAGTAACGCCACCCCATAAAACGCTGAGAACAGGCTGATCGTAAAGCGGGCGGGTCGTTTCACAAGTAGGCTCTCATGACGTGGGCTCCGAGCTGAACACCAAATCGGCCACCTGCTCGAATCGTTCGACAAAGTGGATCGTCAATCCTTCCTTAATATAATCGGGCAACTCTTCAACATCGCCACGGCAGGCTTCCGGCAGAATCAGTTCATGAATGGCGACGCGGCGGGCAGCAATCACTTTTTCGCGAATGCCGCCCACCGGCAATACCAGTCCGGTCAAGGTCAGTTCGCCGGTCATCGCTAACGGCCGGGGCGGTTGCTGGCCGCGCGCGAGCGACAACAAGGCGGTGGCGATGGTAATGCCAGCGCTGGGGCCATCCTTGGGCGTCGCCCCTTCTGGAACGTGCAGATGAACGAAGGCTTCGTCGAAGAATTTCGGATCAGCCTGATACTCGTCTAAATGGGAACTGATATAGCTATAGGCGATGTTAGCCGACTCTTGCATCACCTCGCCCAAGCGGCCCGTCAGTTTGAAACCCCGGTTCTTGGTGTGAACCCGCGTGGCTTCAATATTGAGCGTGGCTCCACCCATCGCGGTCCACGCCAACCCGGTGATGACTCCAACGCCAGACATTGGCGTTTCCGGCTTGAACGGCGGTTTCCCCAGATAATCATCCAGTCTCGTCACATCGACCACAATCGGGCCTTCGCGGCCTTGGACGATTTCCACCGCGATCTTGCGCACGATCCGGCCTAACTGCTTTTCCAAATTGCGCACGCCGGCTTCGCGGGCGTAACCCTCGATAATTTGACGCAACGCCGCGTCATCAAGCTGGATGCGGTCGCGCTCCAATCCACTGCGTTCCAACAATTTTGGCCACAAGTGATTGCGGGCGATTTGCACCTTTTCGTCGGTGATGTAGCCAGACAGCCGAATGGCCTCCATGCGGTCGAGCAGCGGCCCCGGAATGGTGTCGAGCTGGTTGGCGGTGCAGATGAACAGCACCTTGGACAGATCAAAGCGCACGTCGAGGTAATGATCCAGAAACTCGGTGTTCTGTTCTGGATCGAGCACTTCCAGCAGGGCGGATGCCGGATCGCCTCGAAACGACGCGCCGATTTTGTCGATTTCGTCCAGCATGATGATTGGGTTGGCGGTCTTCGACTCTCGCAGCGCCTGGATGAATTTGCCCGGCAGCGCGCCGATATAAGTGCGGCGATGGCCCTTGATTTCGGCCTCGTCGCGCATTCCGCCCAGACTGAAACGATAAAATTTGCGATCCAAAGCGTCGGCCACCGACCGCCCAATCGAGGTTTTGCCGACGCCCGGTGGGCCGACCAGCAAAATAATCGAACCACCGACTTGCCCTTTCAGTGCGCCGACCGCCAGAAATTCGATGATACGATCCTTAACGTCTTCTAGCCCGTCGTGGTCGCGATCCAGAATTTCACGGCCGTGCCGGAGATCCAGATTGTCGGTGGAATAAACTCCCCACGGCAATTCGGTTATCACATCCAGATAGTTGCGGGTGACGGCGTATTCCGGGGAGCCGGTTTCCAGAATCGACAGCTTCTCCAATTCTTCCTCAATCCGCTTCATGGCGGCTTCGGGAACTGTTTTGGTCGCCAGCCGCTCGCGGAATCGGTCGGCATCAGCCGTGCGGTCGTCCTTGGCGAGACCGAGTTCCTGCTGGATCGTTTTGAGCTGTTCGCGCAGGAAAAACTTGCGCTGGTGCTCGCTCATCTTTTCCTCGACCTGCTTGCGAATCTGCGTCTGGAGTTTGGCGACCTCCAATTCCTTCTTGATCAGCACGATCACTTTTTTCATCCGCTCCAGGATCGGCGCGGTGGCGAGGATTTCCTGCAATTCTTCCTTGGTCGCCGTCGTGAGACTCGCGGCGAAATCGGCCAACGGCGAGGGATCGTTGGTGTTGAAACGATTGAGAAAAAACTTCAATTCTTCGGAATACAAAGGATTGAGCGGGATCAATTCCTTAAGGGTATTGATTACCGCCAGCGAGTAGGCGCGCAGTTCCTCGGGGTCCGCTTGATCTTGCTCGCTCAAGTAGTCAACCTGAACGTGGTAGGGCGGCGTGCTGGACAGCCACTGTTCGATGCGAAACCGCTTCAAGCCTTGGGCAATGAATTGCAGGCGGCCCTCGTTGCGAGCCAACTGATGCATCCGCGCCACGGTGCCGATTAAATGGAAATCCTCGGGACCCGCTTTTTCGGTGCTGTCGGTCTTAACCAACACCAGGCCGATCATATGCTGTTCGCGGTTGGCGGCCGCTTCGATGGTCGGCAGCCACGGCTCTTCATTGAGCAGCAGCGGTAACGCCTGAGCCGGGAAAAACGGCCGTTCCGACAGGGGCAGCAGATATAAGGTGTTGGGCAGAATATCGGCGGCGGCAACGATGTTGCTGGCGGATGTCGCGCTCGCCTCTTCTTCCGGCATCACTTCCGCTTCAAGGGCTTCGACTTCATGGTCGGTCATCATTCATTTCTCGCGGCTAAAGGGAAATTTAAACCCTAAATGCGGGCGAGATCAGGAATAATCAAGGCCCAAGCTATTGAATGGGATGGGTGATTCAATCAACCGCACCCCGGCTTTAAGCCGCCTTCTTGCGCAACCTGATCTGCCGGAACCAACCGCCAGCCAGCGCCGGCTGGTCTGATAGCACCTCCAGTCCCGCGACCCGTTCCAAGACCCGTTCGAACACGACATCCGTGTGCGTGGCCAACTGGCCCAGCAATGGACTTAGTAACCGCCGTAGCGGCGCGAATTGACCAGGGCGCAATTTATCGAGAATCAGGATTTGACCGCCAGGCCGCAACACCCGCGCCGCTTCCGCCAGCACCCGTTCGGGCTGAGGCGCTATCGCCAAGATCAGATGCAGCACCACCGCATCGAACTGGGCATCACGATACGGTAGCTGGCGGGCATCGCCGAGGTCGAGATGAATGTTCAGATGGGCGGCGGCGGCCTTGCGCCGGGCGCGCGCTAGCATCGCGGGGGTCAAATCGAGGCCGGTGTAATGGAGCCCGGGCGGCAGCAAGGGTAGATCGAGTCCGCTGCCGATCCCGGCCAGCAACACCGCGCCAAGCGGTGGCGCGTTCAAAGCCGCCAAGCTCTGGCGACGCGCATTGAGGGTAAACGGGGCGACGAAGGCATCGTAAATCGGCGCGATCAGAGTGTAGCTGTGGCGCAAACTCAAGGTAGAACGCCTCAGTGCAAAGTGCGGGGGATGGACAGAACGAACGGCGGAATATCGGCCTCGAACGTTACCCCATCGTCGGCCAGCATTTGATAGCTACCTTTCATGCTGCCAACCGAGGTTTCCAGGATTGCGCCGCTGGTATATTGAAAACCTTCGCCGGGGCGCAGATAAGGTTGTTCGCCAACCACGCCTTCGCCCCGCACTTCCTCGATTTTGCCGTTAGAGTCGGTGATGATCCAGTGCCGATTGAGGAGTTTGGCTGGGATGTTGCCCTGATTCTGGATAACGATGGTGTAAGCGAAGACATAACGGTCGTGCGTCGGATCGGACTGTTCTTCCAAATAAAACGCTTGCGCGGCGACCTTAATGTTGTAGTCCGTCTTTTTTCTCGCCATGGACGGTCGATTCCAGGTGGGTTGAAGGGAGTTTGGGCAGTAGTGACAAAGGACTTGATGGCGTTGGCCATCAATCAATTTTGGTGGATCGCCGCTCAATTGTACAATGATTGGTGGCGCTTCAATCGATATCGGCGGTGATTGATTAAAACGGAAGCGAGCATCGAAATCAGCGCTTGTCGGCCATGGATCCTAATCTTCGATTCATCACTTCGATCCAGCAAGCGAGAGTACGCCATGTCCGCTCGAACCCGTATCCAGCGACTATCCGGTCGTGAGATCAATCCCTATCTACCTGATCTGGCGCGATTGCGCATTCAAGTGTTTCGAGAATACCCTTATCTCTACGAGGGCAGTAGCGATTATGAAGAGAGGTACTTGAAGACTTATGCCAGCGTCCCAGAGAGTGTGATGGTGCTGGTGTGGGATAATGATCATGTGGTCGGCGCTTCCAGCGGGTTGCCATTGGTGGCCGAACCCCCAGAAGTCATCGCACCCTTTGTGACGCAGGGTTATGAGCCGGGCCGGCTATTCTATTACGGTGAGTCGGTGCTGCTGCCTGCCTATCGAAAGGCAGGGCTGGGCAAGCGCTTTTTCGAGGAGCGGGAGGTCCATGCGCGAGCGTTGAACCGCTTTGATACCGTCTGTTTCTGTGCGGTCAAGCGGCCGGCCGACCATCCGCGTCGGCCAGTGGATTATATGCCGCTGGATGATTTCTGGAAACGGCGCGGCTTCGTCAAGCACCCCGAATTACGCACCACTTTCTCATGGCGGGACGTGGGCGAGCCTGTAGAAACGCCCAAGCCGATGGCGTTCTGGCTTAAAGCGCTGCTTTGAGCGGCGAGAGCGGCGCTGCCGCCGCTCCGATTGATATCACAACGCCACGGCAGGCAACGCGGATAAGGCCGTTGCCAGTTCCGCTTCATCGTAATCCTGATCGGTCAGTTTGCCGGCGAAATAGTCCATATACGCCTGCATGTCGAAGTGGCCGTGACCGGAAAGGTTGAACAAGATCGCTCGGCTGACCCCGTCTTCCTTACAGCGCCGCGCTTCGTCGATAGCCGCTTTTACCGCGTGATTGCTTTCCGGGGCGGGCAGGATGCCTTCAGCGCGGGCGAACTGGACGCCAGCTTCGAAACAACCGATCTGGTGATAAGCGCGGGCTTCAATCAAACCCAATTCCTTGACGTGGCTGACCAGCGGGGCCATGCCGTGGTAGCGCAGACCGCCGGCGTGGAAACCCGGCGGGGTGAAGGTCGAACCGAGCGTATGCATTTTGGTGAGTGGGGTCAGATGCGCGGTGTCGCCAAAATCATAAGCGTACTGGCCGCGCGTTAGGGTCGGGCAAGCCGCCGGTTCGATGGCGAGGGCGCGTACTTTGGGACCGCCGCGCAATTGCGCGCCGATAAAGGGGAAAGCGATCCCGGCAAAGTTGGAGCCACCCCCGGCGCAGCCGATCACCACATCCGGGTAATCATTGGCCAGCGCCATTTGTTCCATCGCTTCCAAACCGATCACGGTTTGGTGCAACAACACATGATTCAAGACCGAGCCGAGTGCGTAGTTCGTGTCATCGCGTTGGGCGGCAATTTCGACCGCTTCGGAAATGGCGATGCCCAAGCTACCGGGGTGATCGGCCCGCTTGGCGAGGATGGCCCGGCCAGAGGCGGTCTCGTCGGACGGGGAGGCGACGCAGCGCGCTCCGTAGGTTTCCATCAGCGCCCGGCGATAGGGCTTCTGCTGGTAAGACACCCGCACCATGAACACTTGCACGTCGATGCCGAATAACGCGCCGGCAAACGCCAGCGACGACCCCCACTGGCCAGCGCCGGTTTCGGTGGAGATGCGCTTGATGCCTGCTTCCTTGTTGTAAAACGCTTGTGCGACGGCGGTGTTGGGTTTGTGGCTGCCGGCTGGGCTGACGCCTTCGTACTTGTAATAAATCCGCGCCGGCGTATCGAGCGCCTGTTCCAATCGCCGGGCGCGATAGAGCGGGCTGGGCCGCCATTGGCGGTAAATGTCACGAACCGGTTGCGGAATCTCGACTTCACACGCGGTTGTTACTTCCTGCATGATCAATGATAGAGGAAACAGCGGTGCGAGGTCGTCCGGGCCAATAGGTTGCAATGTGCCCGGATGCAGCACCGGAGGCGGCGGCACGGGTAAGTCAGCGACTAAGTTGTACCACGCTTTGGGCATCCGGCTCTCATCGAGCAGGTATTTGACGGATTCGGTCATGTCGGTTCCTGAAGAAACGCCCGCTTCATGGGCCTTCGATAAGGTTGCTATTCGCTGAGCGAGGGCGTTTGCTAATTTATGGGGTTGTTGAGCCGCGCGCTGGCGATTAAGGCCGCTATTTTAGCGTAATTTTATTTTTGATTCTTAAGGGTTTGCGATCAGAAAGAGATACATTGAGAATGTATTCTTTTGAGACCCTTTTTCTTAAGTTCATCGTCTTTATTATTAACGATTACCGTCGCCACCGTGAACACGGGCGACTATTCCAGGAGCTGGGGTTTTTGACAATTGGAACAGGTGTACGCCTAATGCCTGCTAGGCGCCCCAAATGGGTACCGTGACGATGAATCAATCGAAGGCGGTTATACGGCGCGCTGCAAAGAGTGAGGGCCTGAAATAGGTTGGAGGCTAGTGCTGCGCTGCCTCGGTTAAGCAACAACGCCTGGCGGCTTGCTTGCAACCGTCAGGCGTTGTTGTGGGCGGCTTGAACGAAGTGGAGCATTAACCCAGGTTAACGCCAAAGTCCCGCGCGACAGCCGCCAAACCACCGGCATAACCTTGGCCGATGGCCTTGAACTTCCACTCATCGTTATTACGGTACAGCTCGCCAAAGATCATCGCCGTTTCGGTGGACGCATCTTCCGACAGGTCGTAACGCGCGATTTCCTGATCGCCCTCGGCGTTGAGAGCGCGAATGTAGGCATTGCCGACCTGGCCGAAGTTCTGCTTGCGGGCATCAGCATCGTGAATGGTCACCACGAAGGCAACTTTGGCGGTATCGGCAGTCAGCGCGCCTAAATCGATTTCGATCAGCTCGTCATCGCCCTCGCCCACACCGGTACGATTATCGCCTTTATGGGTGACCGATCCAGCAGGATCAGTAGGGTTATTGTAAAAGATAAAATGCTGATCGCTCAGGACTTTCCCGCTAGCATTCAGCACAAAAGCGGAGGCATCCAGATCAAATTCGGTGCCGTCGGTTTTGCGTAAATCCCAGCCCAGACCGAAACGTACCCGCTTCAAGCCGGGCGCCTGTTTGCTCAATGAAACGTTTCCACCTTTTTGCAGAGAGATTGCCATCTTTGATTCCTGTCGTTGTGAAGATTGATCGGCTTTATAGGCTGAGCCAAAGCATCAGACGTTAATCCCATACTGGCGACACATGGCCGCCAGGCCACCTGCATAACCCTGACCGACGGCGCCAAATTTCCATTCGCTACCATGACGGTAAATTTCGCCGAAAATCATCGCTGTCTCGGTCGACGCATCTTCAGCTAGATCATAGCGGGCCACTTCGGTGTTGGTTTCCGCGTTAACGAGACGGATAAAGGCGTTACTCACTTGGCCAAAGTTTTGCCGGCGCTGATCCGCATCATGAATCGTGACGGTGAAGGTGATTTTTTGCACGTCGGTTGGCACTTTGCCTAGGTCCACCAACAGTGCTTCATCGTCGCCTTCGCCCGCCCCCGTGCGGTTATCGCCAGTGTGCTGGACCGAACCACAAGTGGATTTCAACTGGTTGTAGAAAATGAAATCGGCTTCGGAACGAACTTTGCCGTTGGCATCCAGCAAGAAGGCCGAGGCATCAAGATCAAAATCCGCGCCGTCGGTCGCGCGAGCGTCCCACCCCAGGCCAATCAGCACCTTTTTTAAGTCGGGCGCTTCCTTGCTTAGCGACAATTTACCGCCCTTGTTAAGAGAAATAGCCATAATCAGTTGTCCTCCCGTAGGTAAATGCGGATAGGAGAGTGTGAAAACATTTAGGCGCGGGCAACCGGGAACCAGCTGTTCTTCGATCGCCCCACCCGATGACAGTGATTAAAGTTCTCGATCGCGAGCTTCGATCTTTTCTTCAACTTTCGCCTGTTGCGTCACGTTCTTATCTTCCGGCTCCTCTTTCGCTGGGAATAACAGTGAGGCGATGACGCCCACCGCCAGGGTGCCAAGAATGATCATGAGGCTCATGTCGGCGGAGATATTGAATCCGGGCCAGTGGAACAGGTGGTTAGACGCCTGCAACGCCAGTTTGAAGGCGATAAAGAAGAGCAGCGCCGCCACCGCCTTGTCCAGGTGAACCAGGTATTTCTGCGCCGCCGCCAGCACAAAGTACAGCGAGCGCAAACCGAGAATGGCGAAAATCACCGCCGAATAGACTAATAGCGGTTCGCGAGTCACCGCGATAATGGCGGGCACCGAATCGAAGGCGAAGATGATGTCGGAGACTTCGATAACCACCAAGCACAGCAGCATTGGCGTGGCATACAGCGCCGCCTTGCGGGCGACCAGAAGGCCCGGATCCTGGGCGGTCAAGGTTTCAACGTGTTTGTGATCGACAAAGAAATGATCGCCGTGCAAGCGGGGATAAACCGGAATGAGCTTCTGCGTCATCCGGACCGACCAATGGTCGGAATAGTCAGCAATCTCATCATCCCCGCCGATCCCTGATAGCATTTTCCAGCCAGTCCAGGCCACGATGGCGGCGAACAAGAATTCAATCCAGGTGCTTAGCCCGAACAGCGTGGTGCCGAAGGCGATGAAAATCATCCGAAAGAGCACCGCGCCCAGGATGCCGAAATACAAAATCCGGTGTTGTAAAGCGCCCTTGATCCCGAACGAGGCAAAGATGGCGACGAACACCATCAGATTGTCGACCGACAGTGATTTTTCTAGGATATAGCCCGCCAAAAACAGTTCGGCGAATTCAGCGCCGTGATGGATCTTGATGTAGAAGTAAAAGGCGATGGCCAGAAAGATCCAGAACAGGGACCATGCCGTGGCGTTGGCGATGCTAATGTCCTTCCCGTCCCGGTGCAGCCGTAAATCCAGCCACACCGAGAAAGTGACCACCGCCACAAAGAGGGCGATGGTTTCCAGCGGATAGCCAATATGGTTTTCCATAAATTTAGAGTGCGCTCACGCTAAGTCGAAGTCTTTGGGATTCAGCCCCAATTCATTGCAAATTTTGCTGACGATGGCTTTCTCGTGCTCGTCGAAATTGCCGTCGGCCGCCCCAATGGCGCAGCAAACCCGAACCATCAAACGAGATTCGGAATCCTTGCCTTTCAATTTGGCCACCACTTGCAACGCGCTCGCCTGGCCAATCTGGTGATCGAAATCGAACTGTTTCGAGTATTTCTCGAAGATGCTGATGACTTCCTGGGCATCGAACACCGACAGGACATCGGAATTGCGCAAGAATCCCATCATTTTTTGTTTTTCTTCAGGACGAACCACGCCGTCGGCGTGAGCGACCAGCGCGCAACCGGCCACGACCGCTTCCAAAAAGCTCTTATTTTTGAGCTTGGTGACTTCGGTTTTTAGATTGGCGCTGACTTCAGCGTAACGTTGCTTCAACCATTCAAGAGCCACAGTTATTTCTCCAGAGCGAGAGTTAATCAAAAGGAGGGAAATCAGTCTTTCGAACCCGCCACCCAGCGCAGGCCAAAGTTGTAGGCTTGATCCAGATAGCGGTGATCCTGAAAATATTCAACCAGTTTTGTGACCTTGAGGTTGCCGCTTTGGTTCTCCAGCAACGCCAGAGCGCACATCCGTTGATCGTTCCGGTGACTGTCGAGCCGGATTTCCAAAGTGGGTTGATCCGGAGCGCGCAGGGTGACCACGGCGTCGGTTTCCGACCAATTCGGAGCGCCTTCGTAGATCATGGCGAACAGCACAATCCGATCCAGCTCGTTCCAGTACTGACCGTTGATGTGCAGGAATTCACCTTCGGCGCTAGCACCGCTGCGGTCGTCGCCCATCAGCTGGATGTAGGGCGGCTGATGCAGGCTGCCGAAAGTATTGCCGAGCGCCTGCACCGCGCCACCCCGACCATCGCGCAATTTGAACAGGCATCCAAGATCAAGATCGACCTTGCGGCCACCGGTCAGCCGGCCAAAAAACCCCTTGCCGCTGTTACTGCCTTGGTGCCAGTTGAGATTGACCACAATTTCGCCGAAGCCCTGGGCTTTTTTCTCAAGCGAAATGCTCGGATTTCTTTTGTCGAGCGTAATTTTTTCCAGCCGGATCGGTTTGGGCGCGGCGGTTGGCGCGGCGGCTTGGGGGGCCGGCGGGGATGATGCGGTGGCGGGCGCTGGGGTCGCGGCGGCGTCGGGATCATCGCCCACGTCCACGCCATACTGTTGGGCCAGCGGGCCGAGGCCGCCGACAAAACCTTGGCCGACCGCGCGGAATTTCCATTCCCCGTTTCGCGAATAAAATTCGCCGACGATCAGGGCGGTTTCAGCCATCATCTTGGTTGACAGCGGAAAGGCCGCCAGCGTCGTTTTCGTCTGCGCGTCGCGCATTTCCGCGCGCACCTGCTGCAACTGGCCGAAGGATTGCCCGCGCCGCGCGCCCTGGTCGATGGTCAGAGCGATCACAATCCGTTCGATGGCCGCCGGTAGCTGGGCGAAAGTCACGGTAAAGGCGCGGGCGTCGCCCGCGCGCTGGATGCCGCCGCCGGGCAGCGCGGGTTGGTTGTAGAACACAAAATCGTCGTCACCGCGCACCTTGCCCTGCGCCGTCAAGGCGAAAGCGCTGGAATCCAGCGTTAGCGGCGTGTTGGCCGGTTCCCAGGCCAAGGTGATTTCGACGGTGGCCGGCGCCAGGCTGTGCTTGGTGATGGAAAAATTCTGGCCGGGTTGCAAGTCCATTGGGAGAATTCCAGGGGCTACAGGTAAGGCCGGAGCGCCGGCAACAGGTCGTGGAACGTACGACCGCTGGCATGTTCGCCAATTGCTTGCAATTTCCATTCATTGGCGTGGCGGTATAATTTGGTCATGATCAGTCCGGTGTAATCGCCACCCTCCAGCGACAAATCGAAGCGGGCGATTTCGCTGTGGCTCGCGTCGTCCACGAGCCGGCAGAGCGCGGTGGGAATGCCAGCAAACCCTTCGCCGCTGAAGCTGTTGACGGTGAAGATCAATGATTGAATCGTTGCTGGCAGTCGGCTTAAGTCGATGCTGATCCGTTCGTTCTCGGCGCTGGCGCCGCCACCGCCGGAGCGATCATCGCCGCTGTGTTGAATGGAGCCACACTGGCTTTTTAGTTGTCTGAACCATACAGTATCGACCAGATTGCCGCTGGCGTCGAACAACAGACAGGAAGCATCCAAATCCACCGCTTCCTGACGAGTGCCCGCGCCAAAGCCCAGAAAGCCGCGAGTTTGAACCTGCTTCATACCCCAGCCGAGTCCCATGACGACTCGGCTCAGACTGCGGCCAGCCTCTTTTTCCAGGCTGATACGCTGTCCTTTTTGCAAATTGATGGCCATATGGATGCCTCTGTTGGATTGACTGGTTTGGCGAAACTACGGGTAATGCTGGCATACCCATTTGGATGAAGGGTAGGCACAGGCCGTTTCGGTTTCAGGAGTGGCGGCGTATCAATAAGGAATAAGGATTCAATGATCAGTCTTTACAGTATCGTTGGGGAACATAGGGATAATTTAGGGCGATTTCAAGTGGTTTCCACATTTATTAACTTACAGGACTTTCGCTTCCAGGCGATTTTTCTACCACATATAGCGGCCTGCCGACAAAAGTGAACACTGCCTACGGTAGTCAAGCGGAAATCCTGACTTATTAACTTTGGCCTCTATTGCTCGGTATGGAGAGGGTCATGCGCAAGTTCGCATTGCTGTTAATCGTGTTGTCCGCCGCGGCGCGGGCCGCGGCCCCGACGCCCGAAACCAACCCCAAGAAATGGCAGGACGAAAAGGGCGTTTGGCACTACGGCGACACCCAACCCGTAGTCCCGAACGCCTCCACCAATAGTGCGGCTGAAGCGTACCGGCGCAAGGATTATCCGGCGGCATTCGAGGGCTACATGAGTTGGGCGAAACAGGGTGATCCGCAAGCTCAAACCATGGTTGGGCTGATGTATCTGCGCGGCGAGGGAGTAGCTCAGAGTCAGGGCAACGCCATTGAATGGTTCAAGCAGGCGGCCAAGCAGGGTAATCCAACGGCGCAATTCAATCTAGCGGTTCTGTATATCCAAAATCCCCAAGCCGCGTCCAGCGAACGGGAACCGCTGTTGTGGTTGCGCCGAGCGGGAGAACGCGGTCATGTCGAAGCGCAGCTGCTGCTCGCCAAGCAATACGCTAATGCTCCAGGCGCGACGCGCGATGATCGGGAGGCTATGGCCTGGTATCAGAAGGCGGCCAGTCAGGGTAATGCCATCGCCCAATTCGAGCTCGGTAATTTTTATGCCAGTGGCCGATCAGTTTCGCCCAACGACAAGGAAGCCGTGCAGTGGTATCAGAAAGCTGCCAGTCAAGGCAATACGGGCGCTCAATTCGCTCTGGGCGCGATGTATGCCGCCGGTCGCGGCATCGGCGCCAGCGATCAGGATGCCGCGCAGTGGTACCGCAAGGCGGCGGAACAGGGCCATACCGAGGCCCAGTACAATTTGGCTCTTCGTTATTTGAATGGCCGGGGGCTGTCGCCCGACCCGCAAGCGGCTTTCGCTTGGTCGCGCAAGGCGGCGGAAAAAGGGTTGGGATTGGCGCAACTCAATCTGGGGCGGTTGTACGCCGAAGGCAATGGAACGCCTCGCAATGACGCCGAAGCCATCAAGTGGTACCGGCAGGCGGCCGATCAAAATTTGCCCTTGGCGCAATACTATTTGGGCCGGATGTATGCCGATGGCCGCGGAGTGCCGCGCAGCCAGTCCGAAGCCCTGCAATGGTACCGGCGCGCGGCCGATCAAAATTTGCCGCTGGCGCAATTCGAGCTGGCTAAGGGGTATCTGACGGGTGAGGGAATGGAGTTGAATGAGGCCCGTGGTATCCAGTTGTTGAACCAAGCGGCCGCCAGCGGCAGCCCCGAGGCGCAGATGCGCTTGGCACAGCACCATTTCGCCGGTCGGGGCGTGGCGCCTGATAATCAAGCTGGCCTGGATTGGTTGCGCAAGGCGGCGGAACAAGATTGTGTCGAGGCCCAATACCTGCTGGCGGCTGTTTATGCCAAGGGAGAAATAGTCGGCCGGGACGATGGCCAAGCGGTCGATTGGTATCGTAAGGCCGCCCAGCAGGGCCACATCGACAGCCAAATCCGCGTGGCTGGGATGTACGCCAACGGTTTGGGCGTATCGCAGGACGACCGGCAGGCGCTGCAATGGTTTCAGGAGGCGGCCAAACGGGATAGCGCCGAGGCGGCTTTTAATATCGGCGTGCTCAACGCGCTGGGACGAGGTACGCCACGTGACGAGGGGCAAGCGGCGCGCTGGTATCGCAAGGCCGCCGATCAGGGCTTGCCAGCCGCTCAATTGAATTTGGGATTGTTTTATGCGGACGGTCGTGGCGGCCTAGCGCGCGATGATGCGCAAGCGTTAGCTTGGTATCGCAAGGCATCCGCGCAAAAATTGCCGTTGTCGCAACTGTTGATCGGGCTGGCCTACGCCACCGGGCGAGGGGTGGCCCATGACGACCGACAGGCGATGCGCTGGTTTGAGCAGGCGGCCAATAACAGCTTACCGTTGGCCCAGTACACTCTGGGGATGCTTTACAGCAATGGCCGGGGGGTCGATCAGGATTGGGTCAAGGCTTATGTATGGTTGAGTTTGGCGGTATCTAACGGTTACGTTGGAGCGACGCAACCGCTGGAATATGTGACCAGTCAACTCGATGACCAAGATTTGATCCGCGCCCGCGAGCTGGTGCGCGGATGGCAGGCGGCCGGCCCGTCAGCAAGCCAATCAAACTGAGAGGATAGGAGAATGGACAAGGCGCGCCAATTGGCGGAAAGGGTTCGAGCGGCGTGTGTGGAGGCTGCTTTGGAGGCGTATCACGATGCCGGATTGAGTGGGTTGTGCGCGGAGGGCCGTTGGGAATATACCATCGGCGTTCTGCGGCAACTGGATCTGCAAGCGTTGCTCGGTACGGCGCCGGAGGCGTCTACATTGGCGCGTGACAAGGCAGATGATGGTTGCAGGTAGGCCGTTGCGGTTTACGCGCTTGGTGTTGCCACCAAAAAGGGTTCAGTGGCTTTTGCGATTCGGGTCTAGTAAGTGTTGTCCGAGATTTTGGACGAACTCTTCAAGTCGCACCGATTCGGTGTGCAGGCGCTCGTTCATCTGGCAGAGAGCGCTAGCCAGCCGATAAGTGCGAGATAGTAGCTGCTCCAGGTCGTCGGTTTGCCATAATTTATCGGGATTGACTTCGGGTTCGCCGTCGTTCAGCATCACCGCGCACCATTCGGGAATGCGGTACATCAGCACCGATTCCCGATCGCTGGCCAGGCACAATGTAACTCCAATATCGTACTTGCGTAGAACCGCCACCACATCGTCGAGACAGCGCTGCATCTCCTCGCTCGGTTGCTCATTGCTTTGCGAGACTTCACCCACCTCCGGGACTTCCAGCTCTTGATCTCCCTTGCTCATCTTGATGCACCTCCCATCGTCCAGACCGAGTTTGGATTCAAATAAAAACCCCCGCGCCGTTATGTCGGTAGGGCGGGGGTTCGACATATTCGGGATGATGTCCCACTCGGAAAATCATGTTTACAGCCATTAGCGTGAATTATAGTCGAATTATTAGGTTTGCGCAGCTATTAATGGCGCTGTTAGTGCTTGATTCGGCTTTGGTTTTTCAGAACCGTTGGCCAACCCCCAGCGTGCGGTGGGTTGGGGAATTTTCGATCGAGCTGGTCGCGTTACTGCTATTGCTTGTGGTCGTGGTCCACTGGAGGGGCTTGCCCGGCCGCGCGATGCGGCGGTGGCTGGTGGGTGGTTATCTCGTTCTCATTTTGGGGCGATATCTCGATGTGACCGCGCCGACCTTGATGGGTCGGACCATCAATCTGTATTGGGATAGCCAGCATGTTCCCCAAGTGGCGGCCATGCTGGTAGACAGCGTGCCTGGAGGGCAATTAGGGTTGATGGCGGTGGCGCTGCTGGCATTTTTGGCTGTGCTGATCGCCGTGCTGTGCTGGGCGTTCGACGCGATTTTGGCCGAGCTGGCTCGTCCGGCCGGCCGCCGCTGGCTTGGCGCGCTGGCGTTCGTTTTACTCGCCCTCTACGGCGCTGGTCGATTGAGTCCGCGGCTGTCGACCGAACGCTGGTTCGCATTGCCAGTGTCTGGGATGTTTGTCGAGCAAATGCGGTTGCTCCTGGCGGCGACGGTATGGCGTGATCGGCATTGGGTCGCCGCCCAGCCGCCGCTGCCTGATTCGGATTTAAAGCGGCTTAAACGCGCCGATGTGTTTGTCCTGTTTTTTGAATCCTATGGCGCCTTGGTTTTTGATGATCCCCGGTTTGCCGCGCCGCTGGCGGAGCGGTTCACAACCTTGGCGCAAGCGGTGGAAACGGCTGGTTGGCGTAGCGCCTCGGCGCGGGTTGAATCCAGCACCTTCGGGGGCTTATCCTGGCTGGCGCATTCTAGCTTGCTGTCCGGGTTGCGCATCGCTGATCAGACCGACTACCAAGATTTACTGACATCCGACCGCGCTACGCTCGCCAGCCGCTTCGCCGCCGCCGGCTACCGTACCCTCGCGATCATGCCGGGTCTCAAGTATCCCTGGCCAGAGGGCGCATTTTATGGCTTTGACCAAATTTATAATGCCGAGCGGTTGCACTATACCGGGCCAGCTTACGGTTGGTGGGCGATTCCCGATCAGTACAGCCTCTATCGGGTACATCAGCTGGAGGTCTCGGCCGTGGCTCGCCCGCCGCTGTTTGTATTATTTCCGACCATCAATAGCCATGCTCCGTTCGCGCCGCTGCCACCCTATTACGCGAGTTGGGCCCAGCTCGATCAAGCCGCCGCGTCGGCCGCTGTCAAGCCCGCAGCGCTGAATCAACGGTTGAACGGCGAGGCATTGGCGGCGGCTTACCTCCAAAGCATCGGCTATAACTTGGCGGTGTTGGGTGGTTATCTGGGCCAATACGCACCGTCGGACGCTTTATTATTGGTATTGGGCGACCACCAGCCGCCGGCGGTGGTCGGTGGTCGCGCGCGCTCCTGGCAAGTGCCGGTACATCTATTTTCACCCAATGCCAAGCTGATCGATGCCTTCACGGCGGTTGGCTTCAAACCCGGAATGGTACCTGGTAAGGAGGCTTTAGGCGGTATCGAGATACTCGCGCCCTTGCTGTTACGAATGCTCGATAGCGGGGGTCAGCGCTAGCCGCGCCGCCGCTTACTGTCGTCGCGCCTCGAATTCGATAATGAGTTCTATCGTGTCGCCGACCCAGCCATTATCCACGGCGTAAGTCATGCCGAATTCACTGCGTTTGATCGCGCCCCGCGCCGATGCGCCCAGAACATGAGGGAACCGCTCGGGACCGGCGCTCGGTATGGGGTAGCGATCGCTCTTGTTCCAAGTGGCTTGCAAGCTGATCGGACGGGTGACGCCATGCAGGGTCAATTCGCCGGTGAGCGTAGTCGGTTGCTGCTTTTTGAACTGGCCGCTCTTGGCCGATAATACCATTTGCGGGTATTGGTCGCTGTCCAAAAAATCTTCGCTGCGCAGATGCTTATCACGTTTTTCGTGGTTCGTGAAGACACTGGCGGTGTCGATGGTGATCTTCAGATCGGAAAGTTGGCCGGTATCCTCGTCGAAAACGAAAGAACCTTCCGCTTTACGGAATAGGCCCAGGGTGGAAGCATAGCCGATGTGCTGTACCAGAAAACCGATACTCAAGTGTTCGGGGTCGATCAGGTACTGTTTGGGTTGGGCCCAGGTGGGAACAGTGATCAGTAATAAAGCGATACCGGCCAGCCAGCGCGCTGATCGGGGGATAGAAAGCAGTTGACGGCGCATCATCAATAATTTTCCTTCAAGGTGGGATGACGGGCTAACCAGACGATATCCACAGTAAACGATAACGCCAGCAAGCCCAGGGCAACAGCGGCCAGCAGCGCGCTCCAGGGACGAGCGAGCGGCGGTGTCAGGCAAACCGCCAGGACGATGGTTTGGATCACGCAAACCGTTTGACGGCGCTTGCGGGGTGGTAAGGATTGATTCAGCCAGGGCAAGCACTGAGCGAGCGCGATGAAGGCGTAGCGCATCACGCCAGACAGTAAGATCCAGCCACCCGCTTTGTCGGCTTGGTAGACCAGCGCGGCCATGACCAAAATCAAAAAAGCATCCACCTCCATGTCAAAGCGAGCGCCAAACCGGCTCTCCAGATTATGGCGCCGCGCCAGCCAGCCATCCACGCCATCGAGCAACAACGCCAGGCCGGTTAGTGCGGCGATGCACCACGCTTGCGCTGGTGTCAGCTCGGAGTGGCCAATCGAACCGGCGGCTAGCGCCGCGATGCCCGCCCGCAACAGAGTGACCCGATTAGCTGCTCCAAACCGTTCTTGGGGGAGATGTTGGGGTAGAAAAGGCGACAAGGCGAGCAAGAGGCCGACGAACACCAGCAGACATTGGTCGCTATAGTTTGGCGCTAATTCGAGTATTTGGCCGATACTGCTTGCGAGAACCCACAGCAGGAACACGGCGGGAATGATGGTGTACAGTGTGTTGATCAGCAGGGATTGTAACCGAGGTTCCATCGCCAGGTCGTCGGTTTCAAGTGACGGATCGGATGAGTTCGCGCAAGACGGTGGTCGCGTAAGCGCCCGCCGCCAAGCGGAAACTGAGAACGGCGGTGTGGTCGTCCGGAAAGTCCAGCGCCGCATCGCGCACTGACAAGCGCAAGGGGCGGCGTTCCTGCCGTAAGCCTTCCGCTGCCAGCCCATCGCGAAAGGTCGGCAAGGTGGCCGCCGCCGCTACCTCAATCTCGCGCACCGGGCCGCTGCTTCGCAATTCGCCGTCTCCCCACAGTGGCCCGGTCGGATCGAGGTCGAATTCCTTGACCCGCTGGAAGATAGTTTCATCCGGTTCGCTTGTGGCGAAAATGCTGTGACTGCCCGCCAGCATCAATACGTCTCCCGCCAAAGGCTGATTCCAGGTGCTATCGGCAACCCGCCGCGCCAGCACGGCATTAAACAAGGCGGAGCGAGCAGCCGACAAATAGAGGCCGCGGCGGTGGCGGTCGCGAATCTTTTCCTCGCCGCGCAGCACCGCCGCCGCGTGTTCCAGATTACTCCCCTCGCGGCCGAAGCGTTGTTCGCCAAAATAGTTGGGAACGCCCAGGGCGATGACTCGGCGCAATCGCCCGCTCAATTCGGCAAGATCGCCATCGATTTCCCGCGCGACCAGGCGGAATGTGTTACCGGCCAGCGCCCCGCGCCGCAGCTTGCGAGAATGGCGGATTGCCGATAGCACGGTAAAATCGGGGCTAGCACCAACGGTCCAATCGGGCTCCGCCCGGCCTGGTAAATGCACCGAGAACCATTGCTCGGTGACAGCGTGCCGATCCTTGAGGCCGGCGTAGCTGATGGCCGATGTCGGTACCCCCACCTGTTGCGCCAGCCGCCGCGCCACCCAGTCGGTGTTGGCGTCGCGCTTGCGCACCCAAAGCCAGACATGCTCGCCGCTACCCTCCAGCTTAAAGTTCATTTGCTCGCGGACTAAAAAATCCTCGGGCGCGGCGCGCAACCGGCCTTGCAAGGAAGGTTGGCCGTGAGCGTAAGGTAATTCTGCAAGAATTGAATCGGACACGGGCTGAAAGTAACTGGATGATTGGGATGATGATCTGATTGGGCGGTTTATTCCGCCGTCGCCAAGGGAATCACGTAAAATAAGATAGCGAAGAAATGCAGGATGCTGCCGGCCAAAACGAAAAGATGCCAGATGGCGTGGTGGTAGGGCAGGCGTTTCCAAACGTAGAAAACGACGCCCAGCGTATAGATCAGACCACCTGACAGCAGGAGCAACAACCCGCCGGGCGCGACGTGTTTGAGCATGGGCTCTATCGCCGCCACCACCGCCCAGCCCATGCTAATGTAAAGCCCGACCGAGAGCAGCGTGGAGCGGCGTCCGCGCCTGACCCGCAAGATGATGCCCAGCAGCGCCAGGCCCCAGATCAGTCCCAGCAGCGACCAGCCCCAGGGGCCGCGCAGATTCACCAGTAAGAAGGGGGTATAGGTACCCGCGATCAAAATGAAAATGGCGGAATGATCCAGCGTGCGCAAGACCGCCTTGACCCGAGGCAGCGGAATGCCGTGATAGAGGGTTGAGGTTGTGTAAAGCAAGATCAGGGCCGCGCCGAAAATGCTGCACCCCACCACATGCCACACGTCGCCGTATAGGCTGGCGAAGGCGGTCAACACCCCGAGGCCGGCGATACCGAACACGATGCCCACGCCGTGAATTACGCTGTTAGCGATTTCTTCCCCCAGGGTGTAGCGGGGTAGCGGGTATTGGCTGTTCATGGTTCTCCCCCAACGGCGGGAAGCCGCGCATTGCAACTTTAATCTATTTTCCGACTCCGCGAAGCGCATTGAGTTGCACTGGTTACTACCAGAAATTAGCGCGCCTGAAGTACTTCGTAAACCTTCTTGGCGAGCGCTTCTCGGGTAAAGGGTTTCTGTAGAAAGTGGATACCCTCGTCGAGAGCGCCATGATGGGCAATGATGTTGGCGGTATGGCCCGACATGAACAGACATTTTAAATGGGGACGGATGCCGCTGATCTGTCGCCAGAGTTCATGGCCGCTCAAATCTGGCATGATCACATCGGTCAGCAGCAGATGGATGGGGCCTGAATGCGTTTGGGCCAATTGCCGCGCCTGATGGGTGTTGGCCGCCGCCAGCACTGTGTAGCCCAACCGTTCAAGCAACCGGCTGGCAAGGGTGAGTAGCGCCGCCTCATCTTCGACCAGCAACACGGTTTCGGTGCCGGTTGGCACGGTCGTGGCGGCCGTGGCGGCCTGACTTAGCGGGAGGCTGAGTTCGTCCAACTCATGTCGGGGTAGATAAATTCTGATGGTGGCGCCGTTACCTGGTTCGCTACAGATATTGATGAAACCCTGATTCTGCTTGACGATGCCGTACACCGTCGCTAGGCCGAGGCCGGTGCCTTGTCCGGGTGGCTTGGTGGTGAAAAAGGGATCGAATACTTGCGCCAATACCGCCTCGTCCATCCCGCAACCGTTGTCGCTGACCGTCAGCAGCACATACGATCCGGGGGACATGCCGTGAAAATTTTCGCGGAGCGTTTCATCGAGCACGACTTCACTGGTTTCGAGGGTGATCTTGCCCACCCCAGTGATGGCGTCACGGGCGTTGACGATCAGATTGGCCAGAATTTGGTCGATTTGGGCCGGATCGACCTTCACCGGCCCCAGCTGGGGAGCGGGTTTCCAAACCAGGTCGATATCCTCGCCGATCAACCGTTTCAGCATCTTCAACATACCAGCAATCGTGTCGTTGAGGTCGAGCACCTTGGGCAAGATGGTTTGGATGCGGGCGAAGGCCAACAGCTGACGGGTTAGCTCGGCCGAGCGCTGAGCGGCTTTTTTGATCTCCATCAAGTCGGCGTACAGTGGACAGTCGGCAACAGTTTCATCCAAAGCCAACTCAACGTGACCCGTAATGACGGCCAGCATGTTGTTGAAGTCGTGCGCGATGCCGCCAGCCAGTCGGCCGACGGCCTCCATTTTCTGGGCTTGGCGGAGCTGGGTTTCGAGCGCATCGCGTTTTTGAGCGGCTTGTTCGCCGGCGGCTTTCATCCGCAGCACGCGCAGAGCATAGGCTAGATTGTCGGCCAAGCGGTGGAGCGATTGGACTTCGGCGGGCGCCAGCGGCTCCGGGTGCGCCGCATAAAGGACCAGCGCGCCCCAGATTTCGGCTTCGCCCTTCAACGGCAGCGCGAGGGCGGCCCCGTAGCCGTACTGAATGGCTTGTTCACGCCAAGGTACAAAATCGGGGTTGGCCGCTAAGTTCAGGCAAATGGCGGGTTGACCGGTACGGATGGCCACGCCGGTCGGCCCGCGCCCCGACGGCGATTCATCCCAACTAATCCACAGCTGTTCCAAGTGGTTTTCTCCGACGCCCGCGTGAGCGACCGGCCGGACCCGTTTATCCGGGCCAGATTCGGCCACCCCAACCCAAGCCAGCCGCCAACCGCCCTCCGTTACCAGAATCCGGCAAATGGCCCGCATCAAACCGGCCGCTTCCTCCGCCAGGGCAATGGCTTTATTGCAGTCGCTGAGCATCCTTAGGGAATGCACCGCCTGCCGTTCCTTGTCTTCCGCTTCCCGACGTTCCATTACCCGCCACACCGCATCCATCAGTAGGGTGAGCTGGAGGATGTCGGTTTCATCATAGTCGCCGGCTTTGTTGGCGACGCCGATTACGCCAACGATTTTCTCTTCACTGAACACCGGAACGGTGAGGAAATTGGACAGTTGGGCATGGCCTTCCGGCAGGCCCTTTTTAAGTGGATGGGCAGCGCTGAAATCATTGATGAGAATCGGTCGCCGCTGCCGGATTGCTTCACCCCAGATGCCGGCTTTATCCAGTTCATAGTAGCTTTCGGAATCGGCGACGGCCGCCGCTGGCATCACCGCTGGCGATCTGGAATTCAGCATGAACACCCGGCGGTCTTCGTCGTAACGATAGAGATAACCGAACTGGCTGCCGGTCAGTTGGATGGCTTCGTTGAATGCATAATCCAGAAACTCCCGCACGGAATTGGCGGGGTATTGCAGGATGCTGGTCAAGCTGCGCATCCGTGCTTCGTTGCGGCGGATCTCTACATCTGCCATATGCCGCTCGGTCTGATCGCGAAACACTAACACCACACCCGTGATGGCGCCGCTGTCGTCGCGAATCGGCGCGCTACTGTCGGCGATGGGTCGTTCGCTGCCATCGCGGGCGATGAGCAGCGTGTGGTGGGCCAACCGAACCCCTGTTTCCTCGCGGAGGACTTGCTCGACAGGAGTTTCAACCGCGGCGCGCGTTTTTTCGTTGATCAGATGGAAAACATCCTGCAACGCTTGGCCGCGTCCTTCGCTTTCTAGCCAGCCGGTGAGATGTTCCGCCATTGCGTTCATCTGGCGGACCCGACCCGCGCGGTCGGTGGTGATCACGGCGTCGCCGATGCTGTAGAGGGCTGTGCGAGACTCCTCCCGCGACTCTCGCTCCTGCCGTTCTGATTCATACAGGTTTCGATAGCGCTTGACCCGCTGCCGCCAATAAGCCATGGCGGTCAGCGCAATGGCGAGCAGGAGGCAGAGGAAAATGAATACGCCAATCATCCGAGCGCGATAGCGGACTTCGGCCAGAATTTCGTTAGTATCGACCTTGGCCACCAAAAACCAGGAAGCGCCGGAAACGGGGCGTAGGTCCGCCAGAACTTCCGCGCCTCGATAATCTTGGCCTTGGAACAAACCTTTTTGTTCGAGCGCCGCCGGCGCGGCTGGAAGCTTGCTTTGGTTCAGCGGCATGCGCGAGAAGGGGGCTGTTTTGGGTCGATGCCGCAGTCCGTTCAGCAACACGACGGCATCGCCCTCCCGACGGATCAAGAGGATTTCGGCGCTGCGGCTGGGTGTGGTGGGCCAAGACTGGAGTAGAGGATAGAGCGAGGCGGCGGCGTCGCTGCGTAGCACGAGCAGCAGGGGTGGACGCCCTCCCACGTCGGGCACCAAGGCCACGGCGTCAAGATAGATGTGGCCGTCGCTGGCGCGATAAAGATCGGAAAGGATGGCGCTGTGACCAACCAGCGCTAGCTGGGCGATTTGCTCCGTGATCGGACCCATGGGAGTGAGACTGTCACGCGTGGCGAGCAGCACATTCCCCTTTTGATCGAGCAGCAGGGCTTCCGCATAACCTTGTGCTTCCTGCTCCAATTTCAATTGGAGTAGACCATCCGCGAGCAAGCCAGGCGTCTCCGGAGATTTTCGCCAGGCCGCCAGTGATTTTTGAATAAAAGGGTTCTTGGCGATTCTCTCGGCGTCAGCCAAACGTCTCTGCCGCCAGCGCTCGATGTCACTGGCTTTGAGTTGGCTAATGGCGGCGATCTCCTGATATTTTTCCTGACGGATCCGCTCCCGCTGATCCTGATAGTAATCGTATGCGCCAACCGACAAAATCAGGATGAATAAGGTAAATGCCGCCATCCGATTGCGAGAGCGGGCGTTGGCGTGCGAATCGGAGGTGCTCATCTTGGCAAGCCTATCATTTGACAGCGTGACAGATAGTGTAGAGGCAGCGGTGAGAGTTGGGAGCGATCGTGTTGAATGAACCGGTCGATTGTAGTGTGAGTGGGGGGTTGCCTAAATATAGGCGGTGGGCTTAAACGGAGCAGTGATCGCTCCCTGTCAACTCGGAGCGGCATGTTACAATGCGCGCCTTCTTTTGGAGCAGGCGCGTGGATAGCGAGCGACAGTGGTTCATGAGTATCGAACAAGCCATTATTGAGGGATGCCAGAAACTAGAGATTTGCTTGCCCGACGGCGCTCGCTGGCGTCTGGGCACTTATCTGCGCCTGCTGGAACGCTGGAATCGAGCCTATAATCTGACGGCGGTGCGCGACCCCGAAGCGATGGTTATCCGACATCTCCTGGACAGCCTGTCAATTCTGCCGTGGGTGAAAGGGCCGCGCGTGTTGGATGTCGGTAGCGGGGCCGGGCTGCCGGGAGTTCCACTGGCCGTTCTTCGGCCCGAACATGAATTTTGTTTACTCGATAGCAACGGCAAACGGACCCGATTCCTGATTCAGGTCGCCGCCGAATTGGCTTTGGATAATGTGAGTGTGGTTCGTAGCCGGGTCCAAGACTATCGGCCTGAAACCTTGTTTAGCAGCGTCGTGTCGCGAGCCTTCGCCACCCTGGCCGACATGGTGGCGGATGCTGGGCGGTTGTGCGCTCCCGACGGCCGGTTGTTGGCGATGAAAGGCGTTTTTCCTGACGATGAACTGGCGCGCCTGCCGCCTGGTTATCGCGTGATGGGCGTTTATCCGTTGCGCGTTCCACGCCTGGACGCTGAGCGCCATCTGGTTCATTTGGCGTCCGCGCCTATTTCCTGAGATTGAGTCATGGCTACCATCATCGCGATCGCCAACCAGAAAGGTGGCGTGGGGAAAACAACAACAGCCGTCAATCTAGCGGCTTGCCTGTGCGCGTTAAAACAGCGGGTGTTGTTGGTCGATCTCGATCCACAGGGTAATGCCACCATGGGTTGCGGTGTCGACAAGCACGCGCTGGCGGCGACCAGTTACGAAGTTTTACTGAAGGAGGCGAGCCTGTCGGATGCGCTGTGCTGGGTTGAAAAGGCGGAATTGCAGTTGCTGCCGGCCAACGGCGATTTGACCGCCGCCGAAGTCAATCTGCTGGAAACCGACAATGCGCCGGGCCGGTTGCGCGAAGCGCTCGCGCCGGTGGAATGGAATTTTGATGTGATTATGATCGACTGCCCGCCCTCGTTGAATATGTTGACGGTCAACGCGCTGACGGCGGCCCAGTCGGTGATTATTCCGGTGCAGTGCGAGTATTATGCCCTGGAAGGCCTGTCAGCGCTGCTCGATACCATCGACAAGGTGCGTAAATCCACCAATCCGGGCTTGCGCCTTGAAGGGGTGCTACGCACCATGTTCGACCCCCGCAACCGCCTGGCTAACGAGGTGTCGGCGCAGTTGTTGGCGCATTTTGGCGAAGCGGTGTTCGAGACGCTGATTCCGCGCAACGTCCGGTTGGCGGAGGCGCCCAGCTACGGACTGCCGATCATTTATTACGACGATAGTTCGCGCGGCGCGCAAAGCTACCGAGATCTGGCGCGGGAGGTGCGAAAACGCTTACGACGGCCCGTGACAAAGGCGCCCATAAAGGATGGAACAGCCACATGATCAGGAAAAAAGGCGGCTTGGGCCGGGGACTGGATGCTTTGCTTGGCGCGGGAACCGCCGCCCGCAATGAAGGGCCGGATTTAACCGTTCGGGAAACGCTGCGGTCTTTGTCGGTGGAGCGAATCATTAAAGGCCGCTATCAAGCGCGCCAGGACCTGCGCGAGGAAACCTTACGCGAGTTGGCGGAATCGATTCGCGCGCAAGGCGTGGTGCAACCGGTCGTGGTGCGAGCCCTGGGCGACGGCCGTTATGAATTAATCGCCGGCGAGCGGCGGTGGCGCGCCGCCCAGCTGGCTGGATTGCGCGAAGTGCCCGCCGTCATCCGCGAGGCGTCGGATCAGGCGGCCATCGCCATGGGCTTGATCGAGAACATCCAGCGCGAGGATCTCAGCCCGCTGGAAGAAGCGCTTGGCTTGGCGCGGCTGATCGCGGAATTCGAACTCACCCACCAACAGGCGGCGGAGGCGGTCGGTCGGTCGCGATCGGCGGTGAGCAATCTGCTGCGCCTGCTCGAACTGACTGAGGAAGTGCAAGGCTTGCTGCTGGAGCGCAAGTTGGATATGGGCCACGCGCGCGCGTTGCTGCCTTTGCCGCCGCCTTTACAGCGAGAAGCGGCCCAGCAGGTCTTGTTGCGTGGACTCTCGGCGCGGGAAACCGAGGAATTAACGCGCCGCTTGCAGCAACAGCAAGCGGTTTTGCCGGCGCGTACCGAAGCACTGGACCCAAATATTCGGTCGCTGCAAGATGATCTGTCCGAGCGGCTAGGCGCGCGGGTGCGGCTGCGTCACGATACTTCGGGCAAAGGTCGCGTAGTCATTCATTACAATAACCTTGATGAGCTTGATGGCATTATTGCTCATATGAAGTGACACCGTGTTTTTTCATTGACCCCACTGTGTTAAATTCCCTATAATCCGTAACACTCTTCGCAGTCGCAGCAAAACCGGGGAGCAGGGATTGCAAGGAATGGTTTGCGGATCGCGTGGAGTTAAGAAAATCAAATAACGAACAGAAAATATAACTACATATAAACATGCCCGGCGCAATGCGGAGCTCAGAGAATTAAAACGAAATGCGAGCCATGGGCGCACAACAGGTCATTCGGAAAATTACCGCCATTCAATTGCTCCTCACGCTGTTGATCGCGGTCGCCTCTTTTGCCTTCGGCAACTTTAAAACCGCTTATTCTGCTGTCATTGGCGGTGGCATCAGCATTCTTGTTACTCTCTATTTCGCCAGCAAGGTTTTCTCGGTACGTATCGGTTCACCCGCCGCTAAAATCGCCCGCGCCTTCTATGTCGGCGAGGTTGTTAAGCTGTTGTTGACTATCGTCTTGCTTGGTGGCGCCCTGTTTTACTTCGATGTCGCGCCTTTGCCTCTGTTATTGGCATATATGGCAGCGTTAATGGCGTATTGGCTGGCATTACCCTTCACATTCGACGCTTCGGTGAGGACGCTATGAGCGAGAGCGGTGGTCATTCCGCGACCGGATATATCATTCACCATCTCACCAATCTGAAAGTTGGCGAGGGATTTTGGACGATACATCTGGACACGATGTTTTTTTCGATAGCCTTAGGGTCGCTTTTTCTATGGCTATTTATGAAAGCGGCAAAATCCGCCACCAGCGGCGTGCCGGGACCCTTGCAAAATCTGTGTGAAATTCTGGTTGAGTTCGTTGATACCCAGGTCAAGGATTCATTTCATGGCCGCAATCCGGTCATCGCCCCGTTGGCGCTAACCATTTTTGTTTGGGTATTTCTTTGGAATTTCATGGACTTGATTCCAGTCGATCTGTTGCCTTCCATCGCCGCCCTGTTTGGTATTCCCTATTTGCGCTCGGTGCCCTCCACCGACCTGAATTCCACTTTTGGCTTATCGATCTCGGTATTGCTGCTGCTTTATTACTACAGCTTCAAAGTTAAGGGTCCAGTGCATTTTACGATGGAAATACTGACTCATCCCTTCGGCAAATGGTTTATGCCCTTTAATTTATTGCTGCGGATCGTCGAAGATTTGGCGAAACCCATTTCGCTCGGCTTGCGGTTATTCGGTAATCTTTATGCTGGTGAGCTGATTTTTATTCTGATCGCGCTATTGCCTTGGTGGATTCAGTTTGTCTTGGGTTGGCCCTGGGCAGTATTCCACATTCTGATTATTACCTTGCAAGCTTTTATTTTCATGGTGCTGACTATTGTCTATCTCAGCATGGCGCATGAGGATCATTAACAAAGATCGAAAAAAGATCAAAAAGCGGATTGTGGAATTCGGAGTTGCTACCGCGCTTTAGCGGCCGAATTTATCCAAACGAGTTTTTTCATCCACACCTCAATCTCTTAACGGGAGACACTAATGGAAGCTGCAAGTCTGATCGCCAACGTGCAGGGTATGACCGTTATCGCTGTGGCGCTGATCATCGGGATGGGTGCGCTGGGCACCGCCATCGGCTTCGCCCTGCTGGGTGGTAAATTTCTGGAAGGGGCCGCGCGCCAGCCGGAAATGATTCCCGCATTGCAAGTCAAGATGTTTATTGTTGCCGGTTTGCTCGACGCGGTGACCATGATCGGCGTCGGCGTCGCTTTGTTCTTCACCTTCGCCAATCCGTTCCTCGGTCCAGTGCAAGCGGCTCTGGGCAGCCATTGAGCGCGTTTGGGACGCTCCGGCACTTACACCTAATCTATCCGAGGAGGTAGCAGCGTGAACTTCAATGCCACTCTGATAGGGCAGATGATCACGTTCGGCCTGCTGGTGCTCTTTACCATGAAGTATGTGTGGCCGCCGATCATGCAGGCCATGCAGGATCGCCAGAAGCGAATCGCCGAGGGTTTAGCCTCCGCGGAACGCGGCGTGCGCGAGCAGGAGTTGGCCAAGGCCAAGGCCGCGCAAATGTTGAAGGAAGCCAAGCAGCAAGCCACCGAGATTGTCACTCAGGCCCACAAGCGCGCCAACGAGATTGTCGAGCAATCGAAACAGGAAGCTCGAACCGAGGGCGACCGCCAGCTTCTCGCCGCCAAGGCCGAGATCGAGCAGGAGGTCAATCGCGCCCGCGATCAGCTTCGCAGTCAAGTCGTCAGTCTCGCGGTCGCCGGCGCCGGCAAGATCCTCAAGCGCGAGGTCGACGAAGCGGCCAACGCGTCCATGCTGGATGACTTGGTTGGACAGCTTTAACCATACGGACCATGCCCATGGCTGAAACTACAACCGTCGTCCGACCTACTTCTGCTGCGCGGCCTTACGCCCGCGCCGCATTTGAGGACGCTCAGGCTGCTCAGGCGCTGCCGCTTTGGTCCGGGCTTTTGGAGGCCGCCGCCGCCATTGCCGCCGATCCGGCCATGCAACGGCTGTTGGGACCTTGGAATCCCGAATTGCGCGGCGAGCAGAAAGCCGGCTTGGTCGCCAGCTTGTGTCGCGATATTCGTGGCGATGCAACGCCGCTTCCTGAAGCGTTCGACACCTTTCTCAAGATGTTGGCGGAGTATCATCGCCTGCACCTGCTTCCCAGCATTGCCGTTCTGTTTGAGCGGTTTCGGGCGGAAGCGGAAAGTGTCCTGCACGCCGAATTGATTTCCGCCTCCGCCGTAACCGAGGCCCAGCGCAAGCGTGTGACCAAGGCCCTGAAGACCAAGTTCAAACGCAGTATTGTGCTGGACTGCAAGACGGACCCATCGTTGATCGCGGGTGCTGTGATCCGGATCGGCGATCGGGTGATCGACGGTTCGGCGCGCGGCCGGCTGGACAAACTTGCCACGGCCTTGAGCCAGTAAGGGGAATACCGCTTTATGCAACTCAAACCATCCGAAATCAGTGATCTGATTCGGCAGCGCCTACAGGGTTATCAGGCGACCGCCGAAGCACGCACGGAAGGCACCATCGTCAGTTTGGCTGACGGCATCGCCCGGATTTACGGCCTCGACAATGCCATGCAGGGCGAAATGATCGAGTTTCCGCCACCCAACGAAGGCGATCCGGTCACCTATGGCCTGGCGATGAACCTGGAGCGCGACTCGGTCGGCACCGTGATCTTGGGCGACTACGAGCATCTGGCCGAAGGCAACAAAGCGCTTTGCACCGGCCGTATCCTGGAAGTGCCGGTCGGCGAAAGTCTGTTAGGGCGCGTGGTCAATGCGCTCGGCCAGCCGATTGACGGCAAGGGGCCGATCAACGCCACGCTGTCTTCACCCATCGAAGTGATCGCGCCGGGCGTTATCGAACGCCAGTCGGTCAGCCAGCCGGTGCAAACCGGCTTAAAGGCCATCGACGCCATGGTGCCGATCGGTCGCGGCCAACGCGAATTGATCATTGGCGACCGCCAGACCGGCAAAACGGCGGTAGCGATTGATACCATCATCAATCAGAAAGGCACCGGCGTTAAATGTATCTATGTGGCCATCGGGCAGAAAAACTCCTCGATCGCCAACGTGGTGCGTAAGCTGGAAGAGCACGGCGCGATGGATCACACCATCGTGGTCGCCGCCAGCGCCTCCGAATCGGCGGCGATGCTCTATACCGCGCCCTACTCCGGTTGCGCCATGGGCGAATACTTCCGCGACCGCGGTCAAGACGCCCTGATCGTCTACGACGATTTGTCGAAGCAGGCGGTGGCCTATCGCCAGGTATCGCTGCTGCTGCGTCGCCCGCCGGGTCGTGAAGCCTTCCCTGGCGACGTGTTCTATCTGCATTCCCGTCTGCTGGAGCGGGCCTCCCGGATCAACGCCGATGAGGTTGCCCGCTTGACCAACGGCGCGGTGCAGGGTCAGACCGGTTCGTTGACCGCCTTGCCAATCATTGAAACACAAGCCGGTGACGTGTCGGCCTTCGTGCCCACCAACGTGATTTCGATCACCGACGGCCAGATCTATCTCGAAACCGACTTGTTCAACGCCGGTATCCGACCCGCCATCAATCCTGGTTTGTCGGTATCCCGTGTCGGTGGCGCCGCCCAGACCAAAATCATCAAAAAGCTCGGCGGCGGTATCCGCTTGGCGCTAGCCCAGTACCGCGAACTGGCGGCCTTCGCTCAATTCGCGTCCGATCTCGATGAAGCGACTCGCAAGCAGCTCGAACGCGGCCAGCGGGTCACTGAGTTGATGAAGCAGAAGCAGTATTCACCGATGTCCGTGGCCGAAATGGGCGTTTCGCTGTTTGCAGTGGATCGCGGCTATCTGGACGATGTGGCGTTGAATAAAATCAACGATTTTGAAGCTGAACTGCTAGGGTTTGCACGGGCCAACTACGCTGAATTGCTCGATAAGATCAATGCGGCGGGCGACTTCAACGATGAAATCGAAGCCGGTCTGAATAAGATCGTCCAAGATTTCAAGGCCAACTACGTCGGTTAGCGGGTGTCAGCATGGCCGGTGCCAAAGAGATACGAACCAAAATCAAGAGTATTAAAAGTACTCAGAAAATCACCAAAGCCATGGAAATGGTGGCGGCGAGCAAGATGCGCAAGGCTCAGGAACGCATGAAGGCGGCCCGGCCCTATGCAGCCAAGATTCGTAACGTGATCTCGCACTTGGCGCATGCGCATACCGAGTACCGGAGTCCGGGATTAATCGAGCGCGATCTCAAGCGAGTTGGCTTGATCGTGGTTTCGACGGATCGCGGTCTGTGCGGTGGGTTGAATACCAATCTGTTCAAGGCTACGATCCTGGCCATGCAGCAATGGCGGGATCGCGGCGTCGAGATTGATGTTTGCACCGTCGGCACCAAGGCGTTTCAATTTTTTCGCCGGCTGAAAGGCAACGTGGTGGCCCATGTCTCCCACTTGGGCGATGCACCCCGTTTTGAAGATGTGCTTGGGCCGGTTAAGGTAATGATGGATGCCTTCGACGAGGGGCGGGTCGATGCGGTTTATCTGGTGTACAACGAGTTCGTGAACACCATGAGCCAGAAGCCCAAGATTGAGCAGTTGGTGCCGATTACCGCCGAAGTGCAGGGATCGGCCCCAACCCATCGTTGGGATTACATCTACGAACCCGATCCGCAGGATCTCATCGAGATGTTGCTGCGACGTTACAGCGAATCGGTGGTGTATCAATCGCTCGTGGAAAACGTCGCCAGTGAAATGGCCGCCCGCATGGTCGCCATGAAGAGCGCCTCGGACAATGCGGGCACGCTCATCGATGAGCTACAACTGATTTACAACAAGGCCCGGCAAGCGTCGATCACCCAGGAACTGGCCGAGATCGTGGGTGGCGCTGCGGCGGTATAGGGAATGCGGCGAGCGCTCGCTTTCCGGGCGGGCGCGCGGTGAAACACATTAAGGGGAACCCAAGAATGAGTTCTGGCAATATCGTGCAAATCATCGGCGCGGTGGTGGACGTCGAGTTCCCGCGCGGAGCGGTGCCCAAAATCTACGACGCGCTACGCCTTGACGAAAACGGGCTAGTCCTGGAAGTACAACAGCAGTTGGGTGACGGCGTGGTGCGTACCATCGCGATGGGACCCTCGGAAGGGCTGAAACGCAACATGGCGGTCTCCAATACCGGCGCGCCGGTCACCGTGCCGGTGGGCAAGGGCACCTTGGGGCGGATCATGAACGTGCTGGGGATACCGATCGACCATAAGGGGCCGGTGGAAACCGACACCTATCGCGCCATCCATCAGCCGGCTCCTGATTTTGCCGATCAGTCGGGCGCGACCGAGCTACTGGAAACCGGCATCAAGGTGATCGATCTGCTTTGTCCGTTCGCCAAGGGCGGTAAGATTGGCCTGTTTGGCGGCGCGGGTGTGGGCAAAACCGTCAACATGATGGAGCTGATTCGCAACATCGCCATCGAACACTCCGGGTATTCGGTGTTCGCTGGCGTGGGTGAGCGCACCCGTGAAGGCAACGACTTCTATCACGAAATGAAGGAGTCGAACGTGCTAGACAAGGTGGCGCTGGTTTATGGCCAGATGAACGAGCCGCCCGGCAACCGTCTGCGGGTGGGATTGACCGGCCTGTCGATCGCTGAAAATTTCCGCGATGAAGGCCGCGATGTGCTGCTGTTCATCGACAATATTTATCGTTATACCCTAGCGGGCACCGAATGTTCGGCGCTGCTCGGCCGCATGCCTTCGGCGGTGGGCTATCAGCCGACGCTGGCTGAGGAAATGGGGGTCTTGCAGGAGCGGATCACCTCAACGAAGGTGGGTTCAATCACCTCGATTCAAGCAGTGTACGTGCCCGCTGACGACTTGACCGACCCCTCGCCGGCCACCACGTTCGCCCACTTGGACGCCACCGTCGTGTTGTCCCGCCAAATTGCCGAATTGGGTATCTATCCAGCGGTGGACCCGCTCGATTCCACTTCGCGGCAGTTGGACCCGTTGGTCGTTGGGCAGGATCACTACGATACCGCCCGCTCGGTGCAGAGCACGCTGCAACGCTACAAGGAGCTCAAGGATATCATCGCCATTCTGGGTATGGACGAGCTGTCCGAGGAAGACCGACTGGTGGTGGCGCGGGCGCGCAAGATCCAACGCTTTCTGTCACAACCGTTCTTTGTGGCCGAAGTGTTCACCGGTTCCTCCGGTAAGTATGTCGCGCTCAAGGACACCATCGCGGCGTTCAAAGGCATTGTCGCTGGTGAATACGATCATTTGCCCGAGCAAGCGTTCTATATGGTCGGCTCGATCGATGAGGCCGTGGAAAAGGCGACCAAGCTGTAATGGAACCACGGCCCCGGTTGTGGGGCCGCGTTTCATGCTAACCGACCAGGAGATGTACTGATGGCCATGACACTGCATGTGGACATCGTTAGCGCGGAAAAGGAGCTTTTCTCCGGCCCCGCCGAGATGGTCACCGCGCCGGGGGAGCAGGGCGAACTCGGTATTTTGCCCCGCCATAGCCAGCTATTGACGCGACTGAAGCCCGGCCAAGTTCGTGTGAAACTGCAAGGCGGCGAAGAGCAGATATTTTATGTATCGGGCGGTCTGCTGGAAGTGCAGCCGAGCTTGGTGACGATTTTGTCTGATACGGCCGAGCGGGCTAGAGATTTGGACGAAGCGGCCGCGCAGTCGGCCAAGCAGCGCGCCGAACAGGTGATCGCCGCGCACCAAAGCGACTTTGAATACGCCAGAGCCAAGGCCGAGCTGGCCGAGGCGATCGCTCAGTTACAGACGATTGAGAAACTGCGGAAAATGCGCAAATCAGGCTGACAGACTAATAACAATAATAACTTGATCCCCCATTGGGCCGTGAATTTTCTCACGGCCTTTTTATTTTTTGAGGTCAAATATCCAATGTGAAGGCATGACTGCGAAGCCATGTCGTGGTGCGGTCGATTATTCCTGTAGCAAGGTTGGTTACAATAGCAGCCTATTTTCATGAGAGGCGTATTTGTCATGCAGCAGCTTTCGGTCCTCATCCTTGCCGCCGGCAAGGGCAAGCGAATGGTTTCGGATTTGCCCAAAGTATTACACCAGGTTGGCGGCAAGCCCTTGCTCGCGCATGTCTTGGCCACGGCCAGTGGCCTCGACGCAACGGCGCGGTTGGTGGTGTACGGACATGGCGGCGAAGCGGTTAAGACCGCCTTTACTGGCGAGCAAGACATACTATGGGTCGAGCAGGCCCAGCAATTGGGAACCGGCCATGCCGTGACCCAGGCCATGCCGCTACTCGACGCCGCCAGTGTGGTGTTGGTGCTTTATGGGGATGTGCCGTTGATACAGCCAGCGACCCTGCAACCCTTAGTCGCGGAAGCCAGGCAGGGTCGCTTGGCGCTGCTGACGGTCGAATTGGCCGATCCCGCGGGCTATGGCCGCATCGTCCGCGATGAGCGAGGCCAGGTGCAACGCATTGTCGAAGAAAAAGAGGCAACTTCCGCGGAACGCGCTCTGCGCGAGATCAATACTGGAATACTGGCGGTCTCTACTGAAAAGCTGCGCCGCTGGGTGGCTGAGCTGAAAAATGATAATTCGCAGGGAGAGTATTATCTGACTGACGTGATCGCTCTGGCGGTTCGCGATGGGGTCTCGGTGGAAGCGTTTACGGTGGCGGAACCCACCGAGGTGCAAGGCGTGAACGACCGCCGACAACTGGCCGAACTGGAGCGATTTTATCAGACGCGCCAGGCTGACGCCTTATTAGCCAGCGGTGCTACGTTGCTAGACCCGAAGCGAGTCGATGTTCGAGGCAGCGTGCAAAGCGGCAAGGATGTCGTCATCGACATCAACGTGGTGTTTGAAGGCACGGTGCGGCTGGGTGATCGGGTACGGATTGGCCCTTGCTGCTTGTTGCGCAATGCAACCATCGGGGACGATGTGGAAATCCTTTCCCATTGCTGGATCGAAGGCGCTGAAGTGGGCGCTGGCGCGCAGATTGGACCGTTCGCCCGGCTGCGGCCAGACACCCAATTGGCGGCTGGCGTTCATATCGGCAATTTTGTCGAGACGAAAAAAACCAGCATCGGTCCTGGTTCCAAAGTCAATCATTTGACCTATGTCGGCGACGCTGAAATCGGCGCGAAGGTCAATGTCGGCGCCGGCACGATCACCTGCAACTATGATGGCGCCAACAAGCACAAGACCATTATCGACGATGGCGCCTTCATCGGCTCGAACAGTTCGCTGGTGGCGCCAGTCCGGATCGGTAAGGGGGCGACGGTGGGCGCCGGATCATCGGTCAGCCGCGATGTGCCGGATGGTGGGCTGTGCTTGACCCGCGCGCCGCGCAAGGATGTGGCGAATTGGGAGCGGCCCATCAAACCGACCAAGCGCTAAAATCGGGTTATCCTTCTGTGTTTGAAACGAGCCTGTCATGATTAAAACCCGCTTTGCCCCCAGCCCCACCGGCTATTTGCACATCGGCGGCGCTCGCACCGCTTTATTTTCTTGGCTGTACGCCCGCCGGCACGGCGGGCCTTTCGTGTTGCGCATTGAGGATACCGATCTGGAGCGTTCTACACCGGCGGCGGTGAACGCTATTTTGGAGGGCATGAGCTGGCTGGGGCTGGATTACGATGAAGGGCCTTTCTATCAGACACAACGTTTTGATCGCTATCGTGAAGTCTTGCAGCAATTATTGCGTGAGGGCAAGGCATATTATTGTTACTGTACCCGTGAGGAATTGGACGCGTTGCGCGAAGAACAGCGCCGGCGGAAGGAAAAGCCGCGTTACGATGGCCGGCATCGCGATTATCAGGGACCCCCGCGTACCGGGGTGGAACCGGTCGTGCGGTTTAAAAATCCTACCGGTGGCCAAGTGGTGGTCGAAGATTTGATTCACGGCGACATCGTGTTTCAGAATGCCGAACTCGACGATTTGATTATTGCTCGGGCCGATGGTACGCCCACCTACAACTTCTGCGTGGTGGTGGACGACATGGATATGGGCATTACCCATGTCATTCGCGGTGACGATCACATCAACAATACGCCCAGGCAAATCAATATCCTGAAGGCATTGAACGCGTCGGTTCCCAAATACGGACATGTGCCCATGATTCTTGGGCCGGACGGTCAAAAATTATCGAAACGGCATGGAGCGGCCAGCGTAATGGAGTATCGCGACCTGGGCTATCTGCCGGAAGCGGTATTGAATTACTTGGTGCGGCTGGGATGGTCGCACGGCGATCAGGAGATTTTTTCGCTGGATGAGATGAGCGAGCTGTTCGATCTGGAGGGTTGCAACAAAGCGCCTTCAGCGATCAATCCTTCCAAGCTGATCTGGCTGAACAAACATTATCTAAAAACCCTTGATCCGGCCCACGTTGCCCGCCATTTGAGCTGGCATATCGGCCAATTGGGAATCGATCCCTGCCAGGGGGCGCCGTTGACCGCGGTCGTCAAAGCCTTTGCCGAGCGTTCGGACACTTTAAAGGAGATGGCGGAAGCCGCTAAATTTCTTTACCAGGAGTTCGAACATTATGACCTGAAAGCGGCGAGCAAAAACTTGGTGGGCACTGCCGAGAGTCCTTTGTTGCGATTGCATGAAGCGTTGACGGCCTTGCCAGAATGGCGGGCCGAACCTATTCATGAGGCGGTAAAAAAGGTGGCTGAAGAAAGCGGATTGCCGTTGGGCAAGGTCGCCCAACCGTTGCGGGTTGCGGTTTCCGGTACGGCGGTCTCGCCCCCTATCGATGCGACCTTGGAGCTGCTAGGACGGGCCAAGACGCTAGCGCGAATCGAACGGGCGCTGTGTTTCATCCGCGACGCCGCCACTGGAAAGCATTGAGCGAGAGTTGACAGAGAAGTGTAAAAATTTTATTCTGATCGTCTAGGAATTTTGGGGCCATAGCTCAGCTGGGAGAGCGCCTGCATGGCATGCAGGAGGTCGTCGGTTCGATCCCGTCTGGCTCCACCAACCTTAACCGTCTGAAGCCGACGGTTTATTTTTATCATCTTCATTAAGTCCCCATCGTCTAGAGGCCGAGGACACCGCCCTTTCACGGCAGTAACAGGGGTTCGAATCCCCTTGGGGACGCCATTCCTTCATTGTCATTGGATAGGCCAGCCTTCCAGCGGGTTCTGGCATGGCCCGTATCGGGAGCCAGCGCGATCCGTGGCTTTCCAGCAATGAATGCTGTGTATCAGCGCTTTCCGCACGATAAACTAAGCACTGATTTCCCACTGGGACGGTGGATATGCAAGGTTTTGGACCACGCAGCTTAACTCCGCGCGATGGTTGGGACTGGCTAATTCAAGCGTGGCAAATCATGTGGCGGCGACCGTGGCTATTCGTGGCGGTGGCTTTGTTCGCGCCAGGTGGCAGCGCCCTGCTTTTGGTTCTGCCGATCTGGGAATGGTGGCTGCCGCTGACAGGAGGTTGGGTAGCGCTGGTTGCAACCGTATTCTGTTATGGCCTGCCGCTAAGCTTGACGGTGACGCTGGCCTGTGGCTTGGCGCGCGCCGCTAACCGCAAGCGAGAAGTGGCATCGCGCCAATTATTCAATCGAACCGCGATTAAGGCGCTGGCCAGAACGACCCTGTTCCTGTTCTTGCTGATATTGCAGGGCTATCTGCTCGCTTACTGGATGCACAATCAGCTATTACAGGTGAGTATGGCGGCCGGCGGCGATTTGCCATCCCCGCCGTCTGGAAGTTTCGGCGTAGCCGGAACCCTCTTGGGAACACAGCTTAGCGTTTTGGGTGGCGTGTTATTGGTTTTGCAAATCCTGTTGGCTGTTTTTTTGGTTCCGCTACAGCTATTTCGAGAACTCCCCCTATCGGCGTGCTGGCGGCGTAGTGTTTTGGCCATGCAACTCAACCCTTGGTTGTTCCCGGTGCTGGGTTTGATCGGTTTGGCGCTGCTGGTTTTGCCGTTCTTTCAATTGTTTTCGATCCTTGTCCAAGTATTGGCCTTGCCATTGCCTGTCTATTGGGGTGTGTTGTTATACGTCGCTTGGAACGATGTGTTCCAGGGTGGCGCCGAGGAGGAAGAGCTCGAGGAGATTCAGGATCAATGGCGAGCCAGCGTACCCGGCGGTTCCGTATCCCGTCAGTCGAACGCCAGGCGGGATTCAAACCGATTACCGTAAAATTCCCGCGTGCTTCCGAGGGGCTGGAAACGAACTCAGCTCCGGCAATTCGTGATGGCAATGATGAGGAGGTCGATGATGTTACGAGTGAATCTTCTATTGTTAGCGCTCCTATTGTCGGCGCCCTTACCGGTGACTTTGGCCGGTGATTGCCCCGCCAGCCTCGACTTTCAAATCCGTCCGCTGGCCAGCGATCAACCTGAATCTCTGTGCCAGCGCTATGCTGGTAAAGTGCTGCTGGTGGTAAACACGGCGAGCAAATGCGGTTTCACACCCCAATACGATGGTTTGGAAGCTTTGTATCATCGTTATCGCGAACGCGGACTGGTGGTGCTGGGTTTTCCCTCGAACGATTTCGCTCAGGAGCCTGGGACCGAGCAAGATATCCAGAATTTTTGTCGTTTAAACTACGGCGTCCAATTTCCCATGTATGAAAAAATTACAGTATCCGGCCCGGAAGCGCATCCGTTCTATCGGCGGTTGGCGGCGGAAAATGTTGGCTATCCCGAGTGGAATTTCAATAAGTACCTGCTTGATCGTCAAGGCAAGGTTGTCGCTCGCTTTCCGTCGAAAGTGGGTCCTGATGATCCCAAGCTGATCGCCGCCATTGAAAAATTACTTTGAAAGCCATGCGCCCATTGGAAGAGCGGTCAACTTGAGGAAAATTCAACAAGCCCATTCGTGTACGGGTTGGCCGCTCCGTTGCCGGTCCAGATAGGCCAGAGTCAATTCTGTCAGATCGGAGCCATGGCGGCTGAAAAAGCGCTGTTGCCAGTCCGCGCCGGTACAGCCGCTGGTCACTCTCGCGGTGATGATAGCCAGATAGGTCTGGATATCCGCCGCGTCAATGTCCAGCGCGAGTAACCCGCGTCGGGCTAACGGCAATAATTCCTCTAAAAACAGTTGCTGCAACGGTAGACGCTGGCCGTTCAGCCACATCACCTCCGCTTGCAAACCATCCCGCGCCGCCGCATAAAAATTCGCTCGGCATAGCCCGAAATCGAGCGCTCTACTAATGGGGGGTTGCATTTGCGCCAAGCCATGCACCAGGCCGTAATACAAGGCCGCATTGGCGATAGTATCGGCAATGCTGGGGCCGGCCGGCATCACGCGATGCTCGATCCGCAGGTGTGGCGTTCCATCGGTTTCGAAACCGAGCAAAGGCCGGTTCCAGCGCCAGATCGTACCATTATGCAGACGCAGATGCGGCAATTGGGTTACGGGTTCTTGGCTGAGGTCGACGGGGAGTAATGGCGGATAATGAGTCAGATTTTCCTCGAATAACTCCAGCAGGGAATGCTGGACGTAACCGCCGCCGAAGCTGACCCGCCAGTGGCGCGGGTCATCCGAATGTTCTCCGCCAGCCAAGGCGACGCCTTGTTCGAACAAGGGAATACGGGTTTCCCGCCATAATACCTTGCCAAACAACAGCGGTGAATTGGCCGTTGCCGCCACCATCGGGGCCGATGCGGCCAGAGCCGCGTTAAAAAATGTCGCCCCTTGAGCGGGCGCAACTTGGAGATGGGTCTGAAACGAAGTGGTGGCTGCTTCCAACATCACGTCAGGATGCGCCAGATTCAGCGTTTCAACGCCATGAATCGCCAGCTGCATCGGTCGGCCGCGTCGTCGCGCTAGGATTTGTTCATTGATCGCCCGATAGCGTTCCCGGCATGACATGTGTTCTAACGTTAAATTTTGAATCTGTAAGGTCGGGGGAATGCCGATTAACATGACCAATCCGCCAAGCTCAGCCGCTACTCGCTGGCAGTGTTGCCAAAGGTGTTCGAGATTGGCGTGCATTTGCCGTAGCGCGGGGCCGTATAACGGCAGTTGCGGGGTGTTAAGCTCGATATTGAATACGCTGAGCTCCGGCACCACCAGCGGATTCGCCAGCCGCGCTAGAAAGACCTCGTTGATCGGCGCAGGTTGGCCTTGGCGATCCACCAGCCAGGCTTCGATCTCGAATCCTGCAACACCCTGCGTGGCGGTGAACCGTTCCACGCGGAACCAGTCCGCCAATTCGGCGGTTTCTGCGCGCAGGCGATTCTGAAAACGCCAAAAATCCTGTTGAGTGAACGCCGAGCAGAAAATTTCCTGACCCATGGGCTTCCTCTAGCGGAGATAACGGTTTGTTGCAAACTATAGTCGGTGGCGTTCGTCTCGAAAGGAAAAACCGCCTAAGGGAATGCGCACCCCGCGCGTTAGGGCAATCGCTTTAAAACGCTCGCCCATTTCACCAGGCAAAGTCAACAATTTGACTTGACGGACTTGTTCCAGATAGCGGACCGTATCGGTGGGGTCAACCTCGGCTAAGAGCTCCATGAGCCCGCAACCGAACAGGAAATAGTTTTGGCTGGTGTATCCGGCGAGCTCGAAACCGGCGATTCGGGCATTATCGGCCACGGCGCTAAAATCGACGCTGGCGGTAATATCCTGTAAACCGGGCAAAATCAAGGGATCGGCATGGACACGGTGGCGGTAGTGGCAGAGCAGGGTACCGTCAGCGCGCTCCGGATGGTAATACTCCCGCTGCGAATAGCCATAATCGATGAACAGCAAAACGCCGGTGCTGAGCGCGTCGGCCATGCTGCGAATCCAAGCCGGCAGCCGCGGGACGTATTCCGAGACGTAACCGACCGGCAAGCGCCCACCGAGTGCGGTTTCGATGCCAGCGACGGCGGCGCTCAGCGATGGATCTGGCGCGCCCTCCGTCCAGCTCAGGCCGGTTTTTGAGCTGGGCTTAGCTCCCGAGTCGATCCAAGTAACCGCCAGACGGCGCGGGCCATCGGCCGTAATGCGGAAACGCTCGACCGGCAGCGCATCCAAAACTTCATTACCAAGGACAATCCCTTTTAAACCGGGTTTCGGTAGGGTGTCCAGCCACATCACCCGCTCCAGCAACGCGGGAGTCCGGTTGGCCAAGGTTTTGCGCTGGCGCTCGCGCAGCTCGCCGCTGAGTTCGAGAATGGCATAGCGTTCTGGCAGCTTATCCAAAACTTGCAGTTCCTGAAGAATGCCGGCCGCCATGACGCCAGTTCCCGCGCCTAATTCCAGAATCGTGCCGCCCCCGATGTGTTCCAGTATTTCCCGGCATTGGCGGGCCAGACAGCGTGAGAATAGCGGCGACAATTCTGGCGCGGTGATGAAATCGCCGTCAGGGCCAAATTTGCGGGCGCCAGCGCGGTAATAACCCAAGCCGGGCTCATAAAGCACGAAGTCCATGAAGCGCGAAAAAGACATGGCTCCTCCGGCCTGGGCTATTTCAGAGCGTATCCGGTTGAGCACCTCGGCGCTATGCGCACGCGCCACCGGATCAGGTTCAGGCAGAATAGAATGCGTGTGGGTGGGCATGGTAATCCTGAGTGTCAGCGCGAGCTCGGCTTGCAAGGTTGGAGCAATGTGTCAATTTAATCGTACAAAAAAGCGCATTTTAGGGGGTAGTTAGGTTTCACCCTAAGAGCCTGAATGGCAAAGAGACGGCTTTGCTCGATTTTCTTATGCTACTGTCGTTTTCATGGATATAAATTTGCAGTAAAAACAGATAAAATAACTCAAATTTATAGCAATCGCGGTTGTGCCATCAATTTAATTGTTGTTTCCCATGAAAGCTCCATACATACCATATCTGTTGATGATTTTGCTCTCACTGACGAGTGTCCGGGTCCAGGCTCAGTCACAAGCGCAGCCGTCTCGAACGACTGCTTATGTCAGCGATATAGTGGATGTGCCTTTGCGGGCGGGCGCTTCCGACCGCTCCAAGATCGTCGGCGCCGTTCGCAGCGGTTCGGCTGTGCAAGTACTGCAAGTTGATTCTGCGAAGGGCTATACCCTCATTCGCGTACAGTCTAAGTCAAAAGGTTGGATTCGCAGCAATCAATTGACCGATGCGCCAACCAGCCGGGATCAGTTAGCGGATGTTCGCCAAAATCTTGAGCAATTGCAGGCGCGACATGATGATCTTAAACAACATATGGATGATGCGGTTAATAAACCGGATGGTGAGGGGCTGAGTTATCCGCAACTCTATGAAGAAGCCTTGAGGCTGCGCCAGCAATTGGCCCAATATCGCAAGGTGGCGGCGGATACCGTTGCCATTGACGAGCGCAACCGGATCTTGCAGGAACGGACTGTCAACTTGGAGCGAGAGTTGCAGCTCGTTGAACAAGAAAATAGGGCGCTGCAAAACGACAATAATAATATTCGTTTGCTCATGGGGGCGGTCTTGTTGGGGGCCTGTCTGTTGGCGGCGGTTTTGATGCCGCGAATTCGAGAGCAACGCCGCGCCCAATGGAGCCAGTTGTAGATCCGTGAACGGCTTGCAGGCCAGTTCCTTCCTTAGAGTGCCAACTTGACCGGTTTCAGATTTTCGCGCGATTGGTCGGCGCTGGCCCATAGTTCAGCGAAGGTTCTGCCCAGCACTGGATGACGACGATCTCCAGCGATTTCCGCCAGCGGTCGCAACACAAAAGCATAGCGGGTTATTTCGTCTCGCGGAACCTGCACACCGTGTTCCCGCAGCACCTTATCCTCATAAAGCAGCAAATCCAAATCCAAGGCGCGCGCCATCGATTTAGACCTATCGCTACGCGGTTGCTGGGCTGCTTCGATTGCGCGCAGTGTGGCGGCTAAGGCGCGAATTGGCAGCGTCGTGTCGAAGGCGACCACCAGGTTCAGGAAATCGTCGCCGGCAAAGCCCACGGGCGGGTTGGCATAGATCGTCGATACGGTTAGCGGTGCAAAGCGCCGCCGCAGTTCCGCTACTCCCGCGCGGATATTGTGTACCGGTTCGATGTTGCTGCCGATACCGACGCAGGCCCAGCCCATGGTATTTAAGGGCGTCCGCCGCGCTCGATGCGGATGCCAACCTCACGAGCGGCGGGTATTGCAGCCACTTTGCGCAAGGTCAGTCGCAGCCAGGCGACCCCAAATTCCCGCCGCAGCAGTTCGGCAATGCGTTCGGCCAGCGTTTCCACCAATTGGAAAGTGCTAGCGGCGGCAAATTCGTTAATCCGGCGCGCCACAACTTGATAATCCAGCGTATCATCGAGTTGGTCGCTGCGGGCCGCTGGCTGGATGTCGGCCCCTAATTCCAAGTCGAGCAGCAACGTTTGCGGGCTATCGCGTTCCCAAGGATAAACGCCAATGATGGTTTCAACATGCAATTCGTGAATAAAAATGATATCCATGCCACGTTCCGAGCTAATCGCTTAATCTTAACGTAAATCTATCGCTTCGGTCCGGTTTCACCCGTACCGGCGGCTTGCTGGTGGCGCTCAATCGGTTGGTGACAAGGTTTATGCTGGCAATTATTGCATTTATGGTGCTGGGCTATTTGGCGGGTTCTATTTCCACCGCCATTATCGTCTGCCGGGTGATGGGATTACCCGATCCCCGCGGCGAAGGTTCGCGTAATCCTGGCGCCACTAACGTACTGCGCTTTGGCGGTAAGAAGGCGGCCGCCATCACCTTGGCCGGTGATTTTCTCAAGGGCCTGCTGCCGGTGCTGCTGGCGTGCTGGCTCGGTTTGAACGAAACCGGACTGGCTTTAACCGCCTTGGCGGCGTTCTTGGGGCACCTGTATCCGGTGTTTTTTAGCTTTGCTGGCGGTAAGGGTGTCGCGACGGCGTTCGGCGCTATCTTGGGACTGTCCTGGCCGGTGGCGCTGGCGGCGCTCGCCACCTGGTTATTCATGGCCTTCGTGGTGCGTATTTCCTCGCTCTCGGCATTGACCGCCGCCGCGTTGGCGCCGCTGTTTGGATGGTGGTTCGATCTGCCGGGCGTTTATATCGCCGTGATCTTCATGATGGTTGGACTGCTGATTTGGCGACACCGCTCCAATATCCGTAAGCTGCTGGCTGGCGCCGAGGACAAGATCGGTACCGACCGGCCGACGGAGTGAAAGAGAAAGCATCTATCAGAACGGCGCCTAACCGCTTGCCCGAAATTCCATGAATGCCAGTGTGAAGCGTTGATACAATCGCTCGAACACGCGGCCTTGGAATAGTCGATCCAGCGCTTCGAACTTGGCTTGCTGCGACTCGAAACCTCGCCGGGTAAAACTGTCCACGGGATAGCCTTTGGCTAACAGCCGGTTCATGTCCATCAAGTTCGAGATCTTGTCGGCGCAAGATAACGCCAGGATGGCTGGATCGTTCAGCGTCGCCAGACGTTCGCGATAAACCTGCTGTCTCGTTTCCCAGCTTTGGCCTTTGTCAATTTCCGATACAGCGGCAACCAGATAAGCTACTCGTTGGTTAGCGATGGCCTCGGCTAAGGACTGCGCGTTGTAGCCACAGTCCTCAATGATGTCATGCAGAAAGGCGGCGGCGATCAATTCCTCATCCCGGATGCCGCTGTCGGTTAACAGCCACGCCACTTCGCTCAAGTGGAGGAAGTAAGCGGGCCGATCCTCGCCGGGCGGCGCTTTGCGCCGGTGATCGCGCAGGCGATGGGCGTGTTCCGCCAGCCGCATTGCGTTCAATACCAGAAAATCGATTGCGTTCAAGCTGATTCCCACTAAGATACGTTTGGATACAATGCATTGTAATAGCGCTGTAAAAGAAGCACTGACCCGCCGCTCATCGCTCCGAAAAATCCTTATAATTCCACTTAAAATCGAAACTCTCTATTGAATGGCAGTCAGCTTTCCAAATCACAGCATTCTTATTGTGGATATTCCTGATCGTGAACAAACAATCCAGTTATACTCGTGAAGAACTGCTCGCTTGTGCCCGTGGCGAACTGTTCGGCCCTGGCAATGCTCAACTCCCGTTGCCGAACATGCTAATGGTGGACCGCATCGTCTATATCGGTTCCGAGGGCGGCCAGTTTGGTAAAGGCGAGATGGTCGCGGAACTGGACATTCACCCCGATCTTTGGTTTTTTGGTTGTCATTTTATCGGCGATCCGGTGATGCCGGGTTGTTTGGGACTGGATGCCATGTGGCAACTGGTCGGATTTTTTCTGGGTTGGATGGGAGGCCAGGGACGCGGGCGAGCGCTCGGCTGCGGTGAAGTCAAATTCACCGGCCAGGTCCGACCCGAAGTCAAAAAACTAACCTATCACATTCATATGAAGCGGGTTATTTTGCGCAGGCTGGTGATGGGGATTGCCGATGCGACTTTGGAAGCGGACGGCAGGACCATTTATACCGGCAATGATCTGCGGGTTGGATTGTTCACTTCGACTGAGGGCTTTTGAGGATAGCGATGATGAGACGGGTCGTGGTTACCGGTATCGGTATCGTGTCCAGCATCGGCAACGACCGCTGGGAAGTATTGGAATCGCTGCGGCAAGGGCGCAGTGGGCTGGAGTTCGCTGAAGATTACAAAGAAATGGGTTTGCGCTCTCATGTGCGCGGCCCGTTGCGGGTGGATTTGGCGGCGCAAATCGACCGTAAAATTCTTCGGTTTATGGGCGATGCCGCCGCATTCAACTATATCGCCATGCGGGAGGCCATCGCCGATGCGCAACTGCCCGAAGATTTGGTCTCCAACCCGCGCGCGGGCTTGGTGACCGGCACCGGCGGCGGTAGCCCGCAAAACATGGTCGAGGCCGCCGATTTGCTACGGAACAAGGGGCTGAAGCGGGTCGGGCCGTACATGGTGCCGCGCACCATGAGCAGCACCACCACCGCATGCTTGGCCACGCCCTTCAAGATCAAGGGCGTCAATTACAGCATTGGTTCCGCCTGCGCCACCGGCGCGCACTGCATCGGCCACGGCGCGGAATTGATCCAGTGGAATAAGCAGGATATTGTTTTCGCTGGCGGCGGCGAGGAGGTTCACTGGAGCCTCACCCACCTGTTCGACGCCATGGGCGCGCTATCGACCAAATATAATGCGACGCCACAGACCGCTTCCCGCACTTACGACGCCAACCGCGACGGCTTCGTGATTTCTGGCGGCGGCGGCATCGTGGTGCTGGAAGAGTTGGAGCACGCCCGCCGCCGCGGCGCGCGGATTTACGCCGAACTGGTGGGTTACGGCGCGACCTCGGACGGTTTCGACATGGTGCAACCTTCCGGCGAGGGCGCTTTGCGTTGCATGAAGCAGGCGCTGGAAACCGTCAGCGATCCGGTGGATTACATTAACACGCACGGCACCAGCACGCCGGTTGGCGATATCCGCGAGTTGGAGGCGATTCGGGAGATGTTTGGCGAGCGGATTCCGCCGCTCGGCTCCACCAAACCGCTGACTGGTCACGCGCTTGGGGCGGCTGGCGTGCATGAGGCGATTTATTGCATGCTGATGATGGATAACCGTTTCATCGCGGCATCGGCCAACATCGAAACCCTTGATCCGGCGGCGGAAGGTTTTCCCATCGTCCGGCAACGGGTTGATAATGCCGACCTCAAGGTGGTGATGTCCAACAGCTTCGGCTTTGGCGGTACTAACGCCACGCTGGTCTTTCGGCGGCTGGAAGGCTGAAATAGTTTCGGTTTAACCGGGCCGCCGTTCGCCAGGCGGCTTTCTTGTTGGTCGTGGAGAAGAAACGATGGCCAGTTTTCCCCTGCTAGCGATTGTCGTGGTTTTATATTCCATTTTTGCGCTGATCGCTCCGGGTTGGCTGGAGGCCGTGCTGTTCGGGGTGCCGCTGTTATCGGGAATTATGTTACCGTTCCGGGGTGGCGACGTGCTGCTGGTGCTGGGGCTGATTCTGCTCTGCGTCGAGGTGTATCGCGCCACCAGCAGCTCCAAGGGCGCCATTCTCAATCATGTCCTGTCGCTGGTGGTGTTCATCGTCGCTTTGATCGAATTGATGGTGCTGCGCCAGATGGCCAACATGACGTTTTTCCTGATTGTGCTGATGGCGGCCAGCGATGTGATTGCCGGATTTACTGTCACTATTTCCTCCTCCCGACGGGACTGGCAGCGCGAATGAGCGTGCTCGGTCGAGCGTTGGAGCCATCCGTCGGAGTCGCTTTGCACTGATGCCCGTTTCAGAATTTTCTCTGATCGACCGTTATTTCGCGGTACAAGGGTTGCACCGCGCCGACGTTGCGTTGGGCATCGGTGATGATTGCGCTGTGTTGCGCCCTCCCGCTGACCAGCAACTCGTGGTGACCCTGGATACGTTGGTGGCGGATGTGCATTTTTTCGCCGCGACCGACCCGGAGAATCTTGGCCACAAGGCCCTAGCGGTCAATTTGAGCGATCTGGCGGCGATGGGCGCGACGCCAGCCTGGGCCACCTTGGGGCTGACGCTCCCCAAGGTTGACGAACCCTGGCTGGCATGTTTTATGAAAGGTCTATTCGGCTTGGCCGATCGCCATGGCGTGCAGCTAGTCGGAGGCGATACCACCTATGGCCCAAACACTGCAATCACGATGCAAGCACACGGTTTCGTCCCGGCAGGCGCCGCGTTGCGTCGGGATGGAGCCAGGCCGGGCGACCTGGTTTATGTGACCGGCGCGCTCGGCGATGCCGGTTTGGCTTTGGCGGTAGCGGGCGGTCAAACGACGGTTCCCACCGAGCATCACCGCTACGTTCAAGCGCGGCTGGAGCGACCGGAGCCGCGAATCGCGCAAGGTTTGGCGTTGCGCGGCATCGCCAGCGCCGCCATCGACATCTCCGATGGGTTAGCGCAAGACCTTGGCCATATTCTCGAACGCAGCGGGGTTGGGGTCCGATTGGATGTGGCTTATTTGCCTTTATCCCCTGCTTTAATCGCCAGCTTGAACCAGGACGCCGCCTTAACCACCGCCTTGACTGGCGGCGATGATTACGAACTGTGTTTCACCGTGCCGCCGGAGCGGATCGCCCAATTGGAAACGGTGGCGGCGGCGTGGGATTGCCGCTGCACCCGTATCGGAGCGATCACGGCAGAGCCAGGATTACGACCGATCCGCGCGGATGGTTCAGCCTTTTTTCTGGAGCGGCTTGGCTATGACCATTTTGGCTGAATGTTGCGGCGCAAGCCTTCCAGCTAGTGTCGCTGCTTGACATTTCGATCAGTAACCGGCTTTTGGATGAGGGGCTGCTTGCGAAAGCCTGAATTTTCAAATTGAGGTGCTGCCCAACATGGTGTTACTGGACATTTCCTGATTTCTCCGTCCAGACTTTAGTAACTCTATTCCTGACCCGACGGAACCCGCACCCATGAAAATCGAAACCATCGCCATTCACGGCGGCTATACGCCAGAATCCACCACCAAGGCCGTCGCGGTCCCGATTTATCAGACCACCTCTTACGCCTTCGACGACACCCAGCATGGCGCGGATTTGTTCGATTTGAAGGTGCCGGGCAATATCTACACCCGGATCATGAACCCCACCACCGCCGTGCTGGAACAGCGAGTGGCGGCGATGGAAGGCGGCGTTGGGGCGTTGGGGGTGGCGTCGGGGATGGCGGCGATTACCTACGCCATCATGACGATCACCGAAGCCGGCGATAACATTGTCACGACTTCGAGCCTTTATGGCGGCACCTACAACCTGTTCGCGCATACACTGCCGCGCTATGGCATTGAAGTACGCTTCGCCGACTACCGCAATATCCAGGCGATGGGACAGCTGATTGACGGCAGAACCAAGGCGGTGTTCTGCGAATCCATTGGTAACCCGGCGGCGAATGTGGTGGATTTTGGCGCCTTGGCCGATATCGCGCACGCCCAAGGCGTGCCGCTAATCGTGGATAATACCGTGCCGACGCCCTATTTATGCCGGCCGTTCGAGCATGGCGCGGATATCGTGGTGCATGCCCTGACCAAATACATGGGCGGGCACGGCACCAGCATTGGCGGCGTCATCGTCGATTCCGGGCGCTTTCCATGGGATCAGCATAAAATCCGCTTTGCCCGCTTGAATGAACCCGATCCGTCTTATCATGGGGTGGTCTACGTTGAAGCGCTGGGGCCGGCCGCGTTCATCGGCCGGGCGCGCGTGGTGCCGTTGCGCAACACGGGCGCGGCGATTTCGCCGTTCAATAGCTTCCTGATCCTGCAAGGCATCGAAACCCTGCCGGTGCGGATGGACCGTCACTGCGAAAACGCGGTCAAGGCCGCCGAATATCTGCGCGATCATCCGCAAGTGGTCTGGGTCAAATATCCCGCTCTTTCCGATAGCCCGGAAAAGCCGCTAGTGGATAAATATATGGGCGGACGCGGCTCCAGCATTTTGAGCTTTGGCATCAAGGGCGGACGCGAAGCCGGAGCCAAGTTTATCGACGCGCTGCAACTGGTGACCCGGCTGGTCAACATCGGCGACGCCAAGTCGCTGGCCTGCCATCCCGCCACCACCACCCACCGCCAATTGTCGCCGGAGGAATTGGCCAAGGCCGGCGTTAGCGAAGATTTGGTGCGTTTGTCCATCGGCATTGAGCATATCGACGACATTCTGGCCGATCTGGAGCAAGCGCTGGCGGCAGCCAAGTAACAGCGTGCCCATCCGCAACCACCGAGGAAACCGAACCCATGAAAGCGCGCGCCGCCGTGGCCTGGGAGCCACAAAAACCGCTGGTGATCGAGCAAGTGGACGTGGAAGGCCCAAAGGACGGCGAGGTGTTGCTGAAGGTCGTGGCGACTGGCGTCTGCCATACAGACGCTTTTACGCTCTCCGGCGATGATCCCGAAGGGGCTTTCCCCTGTATTCTGGGCCATGAAGGGGGCTGTGAAGTGGTCGAATGCGGCTCTGGCGTCAAGGGTTTGCAACCCGGCGATCACGTCATTCCGCTCTACATTCCGGAGTGCGGCGAGTGCGAGTATTGCCGCTCCGCCAAGACCAATCTCTGTCAGTCGATCGCCGCCACCGTATGGACCGGCTACATGCCCGATCACACCCGCCGCTTCTCCTGTCGGGGGACGCCGCTGTTTCATTATATGGGCTGTTCGACCTTCGTCGAATACACCGTGGTGCCGGAAATCGCGCTGGCCAAGATCAACCCCGCCGCGCCGCTCGAGAAGGTTTGTCTGCTCGGCTGCGGCGTCACCACCGGCATCGGCGCGGTGCTGAACACCGCCAAGGTTGAGCCGGGTTCGACGGTCGCGGTGTTTGGTTTGGGGGGTATCGGCCTGTCGGTGATCCAGGGCGCGGTGATGGCCAAGGCCGAACGGATCATCGCCGTGGACCTCAACCCGGACAAATTCGCCATGGCAACGGCGCTGGGCGCGACCGACACGCTGAATCCAAAGGATCTGGGCGGCGATCTGGTCGAGGCGATCAAGGAAATGACCAGCGGCGGGGTGGATTACTCGTTCGAGTGCATCGGCAACGTTAACGTTATGCGCCAGGCCCTGGAGTGTTGCCACATGGGCTGGGGCACCGCCACCATTATCGGAGTGGCCGGGGCCGGCCAGGAAATCCGTACCCGCCCGTTTCAACTGGTTACTGGCCGCACCTGGAAAGGGACGGCCTTTGGCGGGGTCAAAGGCCGCAGCCAGCTGCCTGGTTATGTCGATAACTACCTTAATGGCAAGATCCAGTTGGATAGCCTAGTCACCCATACCCTTCCGCTGGAAGAGATCAACACGGCTTTCGATCTGATGCACGAAGGCAAGAGCATCCGTTCCGTTATCCTGTTTTAGGAGATTTGGCTGGTGGAGCATATCGAGTCGATCAAGGAATTCGGCGGCTGGCTGAATCGCTACCGCCACCGTTCGCAAGTTTGCAATTGTGACATGACGTTCTCGGTCTATCTGCCGCCAGCCGCCGAGAAGGAAAAAGTCCCGGCGGTTTATTGGCTGTCCGGCCTCACCTGCACCGATGACAATTTTCGGGTCAAGGCCGGGGCGCAGCGCTATGCGGCGGAATTGGGACTAGCGTTGGTTATTCCCGACACCAGCCCGCGCGGGGCGGAGGTGGCCGATGTGCCAGAGCGTTACGATCTCGGTCAAGGCGCCGGATTCTACGTCAACGCCACCCTGCCGCCGTGGGCGCGGCATTACCAGATGTACGACTACGTAACCCGCGAGCTGCCGGCGCTGGTCGAGCAAAAACTGCCGCTGACCGCCATCCGTTCCATTACCGGGCATTCGATGGGTGGCCATGGGGCTTTAATCTGCGCCTTGAAAGAACCGGGCCGCTACCGCTCCGTGTCCGCCTTTGCACCCATCTGCCATCCGATGGCGTGTAGTTGGGGGCAGGGGTGCTTCAGATCTTATCTGGGCGACGACCGTGGCGCGTGGGTTGCTTACGACGCCACCCGCTTGATTGAGGAAGGCGCGGCCGCCATCCCCCTGCTGGTTGATCAGGGTACGGCCGATGAATTTCTGGCGCAGCAGTTACATCCGGCATCGCTTGAGCGCATTTGCACCGCGCGCAATTTCCCGCTGACGCTACGTTGGCGGGAAGGATACGATCACAGCTATCACTTTGTCGCCACGTTCATCGGCGAGCATCTGGCCTATCACGCCGGCCATCTCCGTGATGCAAGCGTTGCTTAAGCTGCTGTACGATGTGGCGCGGACCGAGTTTAGCCGCGTCCGCCGCCGCAAAAACAGCTCGCCTTGGATCGTTGGCGGACTGGCCGTGGCGGTCACCGCCATAAGTTATTTTTTACACGAACCCAAGGCGCTCCCCTCCGCCACGGCTAAGGGCGCGGAACTGGTTTGTACCGTTAAAGCGGTCTTCGATGGGGATACCCTCGCGGCCAGTTGCCCGGCGGGCGAGGTCAAGGTGCGCGTATTTGGGATCGATGCCCCGGAAATGAAGCAAGAGCCTTGGGGAGACCGTTCGCGCGAGGCGCTGCGCGGTTTGTTGCCGCGCTCCGGTCCGATCAGCTTGCGCGTGGTCGATCAAGATCAGTATGGCCGCACGGTCGCGCAAGTGAGCGCGGGTGAGCGCGATGTCGGTTTGGAAATGGTCCGGCAAGGACGGGCCATCCTCTATGAGCGATACAATGATTCACCCGTTTACCAGCAGGCGCAGGCTGAAGCGAAACGGGCGCGGCGCGGCATCTGGGAAAAGGTGGGTGGACAACAAGATCCGGCCGCTTGGCGGCGGCTGAATCCGCGTTGAGAGAACGCATGGCCAACCAAGCCCTGGCGACTCCCAAACGCGCAACGATCCAGTTTGAGCGGGATCGCTTCTACTGCGATGGCGATTGGACATTGGATGGGATCGGCGGGTTGGACTCACGCCTACAATCCTTGCGGTGGCCGGATGGAGAGATTGAGCTGGATGGCTCCAGAATCGGGGCCATCGACACGACGGGCGCGCTGCGGTTGCTGACGCTGATCGCGGCATTGGCGTCAACCCACCCCGCCGCGCGCCTGGTCGGTTTGCGCGTCGAGCATCAGGCGTTGCTGGATTTGGTGCGGGAACGCCGCATCACCGCCGGGACGCTGGCGGCGGGACCGGCGTCATCGGGATTATTGGAGCGACTTGGCCGCCAGCTCCTGTTTCATTGCAATAGCGGTTTGACCTTTCTCAGCTTTGTTGGGGAAGCGGCGGCGGCTCTGGCTTTCCTCATGCTGCACCCGCGCCGTTTTCGCTGGCGGGCCTTGTTTGGCAATATCGAAACCGCTGGGGTCCACGCCTTACCGATCATCGCCTTGTTGGCCTTCATGATGGGCGTGGTCATCGCTTATCAAGGCGGTCAGCAACTACAGTTTTACGGCGCCAATATTTTCATTGTCGAATTAGTGTCGCTGACCATGCTGCGGGAGTTGGCTCCGCTGATCACCGCCATTATTGTCGCCGGCCGCACCGGTTCGGCCTATACCGCCCAGATCGGCACCATGCAAATTACCGAGGAAATCGATGCGCTGCGCACCATTGGTATTCCACCAATGGATTTGCTGGTATTGCCGAAAGTGCTGGCGCTGACGGTCGCCTTGCCCTTGTTGACGGTCTTTGCCGACGCGCTCAGCGTGTTCGGCGGCATGGTCATGGCGCAGGCGCTGCTGGATGTCAACTTCAACGATTTCCTAGAACGTCTGCCGAAAGTGGTGACGCTGACCTCGTTTCTGCTCGGAGTCGGCAAAGCGCCGGTCTTTGCCGCGATTATCGCCCTGGTGGGATGCTATCAGGGATTTCGGGTGCGCGGCGGGGCCGACAGCGTGGGCCGGCAGACCACGGTCAGCGTGGTGCAATCCATCTTCCTGGTCATCGCCGCTGATGCGCTGTTTTCGGTTTTGGTGGGCGGGGCGGGATTATGAGCGTGGCGACCCTGGCGGAGCCATTGATTATCGTTGTTCGCGACTTGGTTACTGGGTTTGGGCCAGTGATCATTCATGAAAACCTCGATCTCGACATTCGCCGGGGTGAGGTGGTGGCGCTGGTGGGCGGCAGCGGTTCTGGCAAAACCACCTTGCTGCGCGCCATTATCATGCTACTGCGGCCGCTGGCTGGTTCCATAAAACTGTTCGGTCAGGAAATTGTCGGTATCAGCGATGCCGCCGCGTTTCGGTTACGGCGGCGCTTTGGCATGCTATTCCAGCAGGGCGCGCTGTTCAGTTCGCTCAGTGTGCGAGAAAATGTCGGAGTGCCGCTGCGCGAGCATACGCGGCTGCCCGCCCGCCAGATTGCGGAAATCGCCGATTTGAAAATTGCTCTGGCGGGGTTGCCGGCCGACGCCGGTGACAAACTGCCGCGTGAGTTGAGTGGCGGGATGTTAAAACGGGCGGCGCTGGCCCGGGCGCTGGCTTTGGACCCGGCCTTGTTGTTTCTGGACGAACCCACCGCTGGCCTCGACCCCGTGAGCGCGGGGGCGTTCGACGAACTGGTGGTGCAGCTGAAAGAGTCGCTGGGCTTGACGGTGGTTATGGTCACCCACGATTTGGATACGCTGTGGCAGGCTACTGACCGGGTAGCCTTTCTGGGGGAGAAACGAGTGATCGCTTTTGAGCCAATGCGGGCATTGACTCGATTCGAGCATCCGCTCATTCAGGCTTACTTCGCGGGGCCACGCGGCCGCGCGGCGGAGAACAGGGGTGCAGAGTAAAGTCAATTACGCGCTGGTCGGTTTATTCGCCATCGTGCTGGGCGCGTTTTTGGTGGGGGTGGTGTTCTGGCTGACGCTGGGTGGCGACAAGACCGTTTACGACCGTTATCTGGTGTATTTTCGAGAATCGGTGGCTGGCCTAAACCCCAAGGCCACCGTCGGCTATCGGGGCGTTCAAGTCGGCCGGGTGGAATCGATCCGGCTCGATCCAGAAACGCCTGACCGAGTGGAAGTGGTGTTGGGAATCGAGCGGGGCACGCCGATTCGCCGCGATACCATCGCCACCTTGTCCACCCGGGGCTTGACCGGGGTCGCCACGATAGAGCTGAGCGGCGGCGGTGAGTCACCCCCGCTGCGCAATGAGCCGGGTCAGGGGTTGCCGGTGCTCCAGGCCGGCCCCTCGCTGGTGGCCCGGCTGGATGATGCCTTAAATAATATTCTGACTAATGTCAATAGCTTGTCGAGCCGGTTGGAGCAGTTGCTGGACGATGAGAATCAAACCGCCATCAGCGAGATTTTACGCAACGCCAGCGCCATCACCGAGGCCTTAGCCGGTCGATCCAAGAATATCGGTCAGATAGTCGTCAATGTGGAAACCTTTACCAGCGATCTGGCGAAAAGTTCTGGACGCCTGGGTAAAGCCTTAAGCGAACTAGCGGCCAGTTTAGAGGGTAGCGGTGTTCTGAGCGGGCAGATCCAGAGCGCCATCACGGATTTCAAAGCCGCCGTCCAATCGGTGCGCAAGACTGCTGACACCTTCAATCAAACCAGCCGGGACTTGAGCGGTTTGGCCGAGGTTGGGCAACAGGAATTACAGCGACTGGGGCGGGTCACCGACCCCGAACTAAGTATCCTGCTGGCGCAGGCCAGCGATCTGGTAACTACCTTGCAGCGGGTGGCCGAGCTGCTGGAACAAAATCCGAGGGCCTTGCTGCTGGGCCAACCCAGCGGTCGGCCGGGGCCTGGCGAAAAATAACTAAAGCGCAATGATCATCGCGCTGGCGGCTGGCGTGGAAACAAGGGAGAGCAGGGCGTCAATACGCCGTTTGAAAAATCATGCAAGGGGAATTAAGGATGGCAGCTAAGGTGGAAAGTTGGTGGTGGAATAAGAGGATGCGATGGGTTTGGGCGTTGCTGGCAACGTTAGCGCTAACGGGCTGCCTGCTGCCGCGGGATAATTCACCGCCACCGCAGACCTATCTCTTGGAGGTGGGCGCGTTTACTCCGCCGATACGACGCCCTAGCGGCAAGACGCTGCTGGTGACGGCGCCTAAGGCCGCGCCAGGGTTTGACAGCAACCGAATCGCCTATATCAAAGAGCCGCTCAAGCTGGACTATTACAACAGTAGCGTCTGGAGCGATACGCCGCAAAAGATGCTGCTCCCTATTTTGGTGAGCGCTTTTGAGAAAACGGGAGCCTTCAAGGCGGTGATGTCGCCGCCGGCGTCAGCGCTGGCGGATTTGCGGGTGGATGTGGATGTGATTCGCTTGCAGCATGAGTTCATGACCCAGCCCAGCCAGGTGAGAGTCACCGCTCGGATTAAAGTCATGGGAATGAAGAGCGGCCATGTCTTGGGAACGCAAGTGTTCGAAGCCGTGGAACCAGCGCCGAGCGAAGATGCCTACGGCGCGGCAAGAGCCGCTAATGCGGCAATTCAAAAGCTATTGGCCGACATGCTGCCCTTTGCCTTGCGGTATGTGAGGTAGCCCATCGAGCGGCTTCAAAGCCGCCCGATAGAGAGGATTAAATCCGAGGCCGCCGATTTTTCCTCAAACGGTAGCTTCGCTTGAACCCGCGCCGCTCTTGACGCTCCTGTTAAGCCGGCCGCTCAACGTATCCCCCAGCTGATACCAATCAACTTTTCGGGTAAGCACCATGGCCAGCGCCAAACAAGCGAACAAGGTGACCGAACCAGCCAGTAAGGCGTGATCTTCCAAGCTGATCAACACATACAGCAGCCCAAACACCGCGCCGAGCAAGGCGCCAAAACCCAATCCCCAGCGGAGGCTACCCAGAATATGGGCCAGGTAATAGGTCAACAGCGCCACGCAGCCGATAGTGGCGATGAGATAGGACAGCGCGAAATGAAGATGCTCGGACAGGGCGAGTAGCAGCAGATAGAACAAGACCAACGCCGCGCCGGTCAGCCCGTATTGCAACGGATGGATCGCCAGCCGTTTAAGGATTTCGAACAAGAAGAACGCAACGAAAGTCAGACCGATAAACAACAGTCCGTACTTGATGGCGCGATCGGTTTGCACGTACGTGTCGGTCGGATCGATGAAGCGCACGCCGATTAAGGTATCGAGCGGCTGATCGCTCCGTAGATGGGTATTCAGCTGATGAATCATGTTGGTGGCCAAGCGGCTGGTGGCCCAAGCGGCGGAGAAATCGTGTTGGGTGATTTCTCGGGTTTCGGGTAAAAATTGCCCATAGAAGCTGGGATGCGGCCAATTACCGCGCACGCTGATCCGCGTGGTGTCGCCCACCGGGGCCAAGTCAAACGCTTCCGTGCCGCGCAGATCAAGTGAGAAGCTGAATTCAGCCGACCAAGCTTTCGAAGGATCAAGGCCGTTGAGGCGGGCCTGGATGCCGTTGGCCATTTTTTCCTCGCCGGTGCCCGGCAGGAACTCGGACGGCTGTCCCGCCCAGTTGAGCGCTGGCGCTCGCAGAATGCCTCGTGGGTCGCTGATCCCGACGATCAGGCGGGGGGGTCGCTCAAAGACGATCTGTTCATTCGGCGCGGTGGGTTTGATCAACTCGCCTTCGGTGGCGAAGCGGCCCTTGAAGCTGAGGTTGGCGCTGAATACGATGGCATGGTAAAGATTGCGCCGAATTTGTTCCGTATTCAAATTGCTCTGCGCCTCAAGTTCGGTTGGCAGCAAATAAAGCTGCTCGCTCCAGCGATTTTCGACCTCCACCGTCTTGGTCTGATCCTTATCGCTGGGCTTTTGCGACTTGACGATTCGGGTGTAAGGCACCACCAGGATGGGGCCGACCAGGGTTTGTTGGCGGGCGGTGGCGGTGGCGATTCCCGCCACAACCTCATTGCGGCGGGCGGCGCGCTCGTCGATTAGAAAGCTGATTCGGGCCAGGCCGATCGCGAGCAAGAGGGTGATCAGAAAAATCAAACTGATTTTGGCAAACAGGCTGTAACGCATCGTGGCGGCTCCTTCAGGTGAATGGGTGGAGCCAGCCTACTCGTCCCAGTTGAGGGAATGATGGGCGGATGATGGAGCGAGTATGAGGATTTGGTGAGGAAAAGGATGATTTGACCGGAGCGGCCGCCCATCTTCGCCATGATGGCGCTGGCTTTCCAGGATCAGAATGCTATCTTAATTTAACGCCAGCCAAGGTGTGCGTGAGAGCAGAGCCGCACGGTGGCTGACCTCTTGTCTTCCACCATTGATTTAGCAATGCATTCAACCAGTTCGAGAACCACGTCCATGAATACTCCAGCGCTTGTTGCTCGCCCGGCATCGCGCCCGCAACCGCCCGTTCATCCCGCCCCGGTCTGGACCGTGGACGCCGTGCTGGCGCTGTTTGAATTACCTCTCCCCGATTTACTGTTCCAGGCGCAGGCAAGCTTGCGCGCCCACTTCGACCCCAACGCGGTGCAGCGCTCCACCTTGCTGTCCATCAAGACCGGCAATTGCTCGGAGGATTGCGGTTACTGTTCTCAGTCCAAGCGCCATCAAACCGGCTTGGAAAGCCAGCGCTTGCTCTCAACCGAGGAAGTGCTGGCGGCGGCCAAAGCCGCCAAGGAACAAGGGGCCGGGCGATTTTGCATGGGGGCGGCTTGGCGCGGCCCCAAAGAGAAGGACATGGCGGCGGTCAATGAAATGGTGCGCGCGGTCAAGGCGCTCGGCTTGGAAACCTGCGTCACCTTGGGCATTCTCAAGGACGGCCAAGCGGAACAATTGAAGGAAGCCGGACTGGATTACTACAACCACAATCTCGACACCGCACCGGAATATTACGGTGATGTGGTCACCACGCACACCTACCAGGATCGACTCGATACCCTACACGGAGTTCGTGAGGCGGGATTAAAGGTCTGTAGCGGCGGCATTGTCGGCATGGGTGAAACTCGCCAGCATCGGGCGGGACTCATCGCAAAACTGGCCAGCCTCGACCCGCCGCCAGAATCGGTGCCGATCAACAACCTGGTGCCGATCCCCGGCACGCCCTTGGCCGGCAGCAACCCGGTGGATATTTTTGAGTTCGTGCGTACCATCGCCGCCGCCCGCATCACCATGCCGCACAGCTACGTCCGCCTCTCCGCCGGCCGGGAGCAAATGAGCGAAGCCGAACAGGCACTCTGTTTTCTGGCGGGGGCCAACTCGATGTTTTACGGCGATCAGTTGCTAACCACCAGCAATCCCGGCGTGGAACGGGATAACGCGCTGTTCGAAAAATTGGGCTTGCACGGCGTGTGAGCGGCCGGCCCTAATGCACAACCGCGATTGGCTCGACCGCAGCCGCGCCGCCGTCTGGCATCCTTGCACTCAGATGAAGCAACACGAGGCCGATGTTTTGCCGCTGGTGCCGGTGGCGCGCGGCGAGGGCGCGTGGCTGTACGATTACGAGGGCCGGCGCTATCTGGACGCCATCAGTTCGTGGTGGGTGAACCTGTTTGGTCACGCCAACCCGCGCATCAACGCCGCGATCAAGGACCAGCTGGAGCGGCTGGAGCACGTCATTCTGGCCGGTTTCACCCATGCGCCGGTGGTCGAACTGTCGGAACGGCTGGCGACGCTCACTCGCAACGCCCTCGGCCATTGCTTTTATGCCTCGGATGGCTCGTCGGCGGTCGAAATTGCACTCAAGATGTCGTTCCACTACTGGCGCAATAACGGTCGAGCCGAAAAGAACCGTTTTGTCTCGGTGGCTGGCAGCTATCACGGTGAGACGCTGGGCACGCTGAGCGTGGGCGATGTCGCGCTCTATAAAGACGCTTATGCGCCGCTGTTGCGCCAAGCGACCGCCGTGCCTTCTCCCGACGCGCGCGCCGCCAAACCGGGCGAAACGGCGACCGATGTCGCCGCGCGGGCGGCGGCGGCGCTGGAAACCTATCTGGCCGAGTTTCATGAAAGTTTGGCGGCCTTCATCGTCGAACCTTTGGTGCAAGGCGCGGGCGGGATGGCGATGCACGACCCGCACTATCTCAGGCTGGCTCGCGCGCTATGCGACCGTTACGGCGTTCATCTGATCTGCGACGAGATCATGGTCGGCTTTGGCCGCACCGGTACTTTGTTCGCCTACGAACAGGCCGGGATCCGGCCGGATTTTCTCTGCCTGTCGAAAGGGCTGACCGGCGGCTATTTGCCGCTGTCGGTGGTGATGACCACCGATGAGGTATACGCCACTTTTTATGACGATCTGGTGACGCGCGGTTTTCTCCACTCCCATTCCTACACCGGCAATCCGCTGGCGTGCCGGGCGGCGCTGGCGACTTTGGCTATTTTTGCCGAAGACGATGTGCTGGCCCGTAACCGGCGCTTCGCCAAACGGTTCTGCGTGCTGCTGGCCCCGTTGGCCAAGCATCCCTTGGTGCGCCATCTTCGGACCTGCGGGATGATTTGGGCGCTGGATGTCGATACCCAAGACCCCGGTTTTCGGCTGCGCTTTTATCGGGAAGCGTTGAGCCGTGAAGTGTTGCTGCGCCCCTTGGGCACCACGGTTTATTTCATGCCCCCCTATATTTTGGATGAAGAGGAGGCGGCGCTACTGGCTGAGCGCACCCTCGCGGCGTTGGACGCCGCTTGCGCATGATTTGGGACGAATTAGAAGTTGGCCTCGCCCAACTGGCCAGCGATGGTTTGCTGCGCCGCCGCCGTACCCTTGATGCGCCCTGCGGCCCGGCCGCCCTGGTGGATGGCCAGCAGGTGGTGGCGTTTTGTAGCAACGATTATCTGGGTTTGGCCAATCATCCCGCCATCGTCGCGGCGGTGCGAGCGGCCGCTGAGCACTGGGGAGTGGGAAGCGGCGCTTCGCACGTCGTAAGCGGCCATCTGCGCCCGCACGACGCGCTGGAGGAGCGGCTGGCGACCTTTGTCGGGCGGGAGCGGGCGCTGTATTTCACCACCGGCTACATGGCGAATCTGGCCATCGTGCCGACGCTGGTCGAGCGCAATGACGCTATTTTCGCCGATCGGCTCAATCACGCCTCGTTGATCGATGCCGCCTTGCTGGCGCGCGCCCAGCACGTTCGCTTTCCGCACGGCGATATGGCGGTGCTGGCCGAACGGCTGGCGCAAAGTCGTGCCCGCCGTAAACTGATTCTCACTGACGCGGTGTTCAGCATGGACGGCGATCTGGCATTGTTGCCGGAGCTGTTGGCGCTGGCCGAGCGCTTCGACGCTTGGCTGGTGGTGGACGATGCCCACGGTTTCGGGGTGCTCGGCCCCCAGGGTCGCGGTAGCATCGCCCATTGCAATCTGCCGCCCTCACCCCGTCTGATTCTGATGGGGACCCTGGGGAAGGCCGCCGGGGTGTCCGGTGCGTTCGTGGCCGGTGATCGGCGGGTGATCGACTGGCTGATGCAACGGGCGCGGCCCTACATTTTCACCACCGCCTCAAGTCCGTTGCTGGCGGCGGCGCTGCTCGTCAGTATTGACTTGATTGAGCGCGGTGATGACCGGCGGGCGCATCTACGTCAGCTGATCGACCGGTTGCGTTCCGGTCTTGCCGGATTGCCCTGGCGGTTGCTTCCCTCATTGACCGCGATTCAGCCGCTGCTGATTGGGGAAAATGCCGCCGCCGTGCAACTGTCCGAACGGCTGTTCGCGCGCGGTCTGTGGGCGCCGGCTATCCGACCGCCCACCGTCCCGATTGGGACCGCGCGCTTGCGGATTTCGCTGTCGGCGGCCCACGCCGACGCCCAGATCGATGCGCTGGTGGCGGCGCTTCGCGACTGTGCCGCCGATGGCCCATTTTGAGTCGTCGACCGCTGGGCCGGCCAAGCAGCGCATTCGCCAAGCCTTCGAGCAGGCCGCCTCCACCTATGACGCGGCGGCTGATGTCCAGCGGGAAGTGTGTGATCGGCTGGGCGCTTATTTGCTGGCGTGTGATCTACCGCTTTCGCCCAAAGCCATTTTGGACGCCGGGTGCGGCACCGGCTACGGAGCGGACTGGTTGCGGCAACGCTGGCCCCAGGCGCGGCTGACCCTGATTGATTTCGCCCCCGCCATGCTGGCTGCCGCTCGTGGCCGCTGTCTCGACACGCAACTGATTTGCGCGGACATTGAGGCGTTGCCGCTGGTCGAATATGGGTTCGATTTGTATTGGTCAAGTTTGGCCTGGCAATGGAACGACCCCGGCCGTTGTTTCGCGGAAGTTGAAAGAGTGCTCGAAGCCGGCGGGATCATGGCGGTCGCGACCTTAGGGACCAATAATTTCCCGGAGTTGCGGCAGGTTTTCGCGGGCGTGGATGATTACAGCCATGTCCTGACCATTCCCGCGCCGGAACGATTGCTGGCCGCTTGTCAAGCCGCCGGCTGGCAAGTGCGGGTTTGGGAGCGGCGGCTGGTGCGCCGCCATTATCCCGATGTGCGAACCCTGTTGCGTAGCGTCAAGGCGGTGGGGGCGCGCGAAGTCCAGCAACGCCGGCCCGCGCCGTTCAGCCGCGCGGCCTGGCAGGCGATCGCTGCCCGCTACGAACGGCTGCGGCAACCGGCCGGCTTGCCGCTGAGCTACGATGCGGTTTGGCTGATAGCCACCCGCTAACGGTTTCACCATGCCCACGGCCTTTTTTGTGGCAGGCACTGATACGGAGGTGGGTAAGACCTATGTGACTTGTGGGTTGTTGCGCGCGACGCGTCAGTTAGGTTTTAGCACCGTTGGCATGAAGCCCATAGCCGCCGGCGTTGAAGCCGATGGCCGCAACCAAGATGTCGCCCAACTGCTGGCCGCGAGTTCCATTAAGCCGCCCCTGGAGTGGATCAATCCTTTTCTATATGCGGCCGCTATCGCTCCGCATATCGCCGCGCGAGAAGCGGGCCGCTCCATTGAGATCGAAGTAATCGAAGGCGCGTTCGAACACCTGCAACAGCTAGCCGATGTGGTTTGGGTGGAAGGGGTCGGGGGGTTTCGGGTGCCGCTCGACGAGCGGCGGGATACGGCTGATCTTGTACAAAGGCTGGGATTGCCCGTGGTGCTGGTGGTGGGAATGCGGCTCGGTTGTCTGAATCACGCTTTATTGACAGCGGAAGCCATTGCCCAGCGGAATTTGCGCTTAGCCGGTTGGGTAGCCAATCAAATCGATCCCACCATGAATCGTTTTGAAGCCAATCTTGAAAGCCTGCAAGCGCGGCTCGACGCCCCGATGTTGGGCGTAACGCCTTATGGCGGTGGCGTTGATTCGGCGGTTGCCGCCCTAAGGCTGTCGCTTTTGCCTGAGTTTGGGAGCGAATGCTGATATGGAAAAAACCCGGCGAACCGGGCTTTTGGAATACTATCCGATAAAAAGCTGAAATCAATCGATCGGCTTGATATTCGTTGCTTGTTTGCCTTTGGGGCCGGTTGTGACGTCGAAGGACACTTTCTGATTTTCTCTGAGTGTCTTGAAGCCGCGGGCCTGAATGGCGGAAAAATGCGCAAACAGGTCATCGCCGCCGCTGTCGGGGGTGATGAAGCCGTAGCCTTTCGATTCGTTAAACCATTTGACGGTGCCAGTGACCATAGATTTTCGTATTTCCTGAAACAAAAATGTTGATAATAGCTGGGCTTACGCCCCAGAAAGCCGTACCGGAATCAAGCGAGGGAAAATGACGAACTGGATTGTAGACCTTAGAGAGGGTGTTACAGAGGACGAACAGATTCACCGACTTGAATGTATACGTGCTAACAGTGTGGCACTATATGCCAAGAATGTGGATGGAGCAAGAACAATCGTTCAAGTGTTTTTTCCAGCGGATGCTAGGCGCTTAACTCCTTAGCCAGCACCAATCCATCCTCCCTACCCTTGGCCGCGGGGTAGTAGCTCCGCCGCAAGCCCACTTCGCAAAAGCCAGCGCCCGTATAAAGCCGTAGAGCGCGCAGGTTTGATGGGCGAACTTCCAGAAACACCGTTTGGGTCTCCATCTGCTGCGCCACTTCCAGTAAGTGGCGCAGCAGATGCTGTGACAGCCCGCGCCCTTGCAGTTCTGGCCGGATGCAAAGGTTGAGGATATGCGCTTCCTTCGCCGCGACCGACATGATCCCATAACCTTGGATAAAGCCGTGCGGGGTTTCCAACACCCAACATTGATAACCGACGCGAATACAATCGCGGAGGATATCTTCGGTCCAGGAAAATTCGTAAGCCCGTTGTTCGATGGCGAGGACCTCTTTTAAATCAGCGCATAGCATCCGTCGAAATCGACTGAGGCTGCGTTCTTGCGGGGTGCTCACGGGCGCGGTCTTCAAGTTGCCGCTGAGGGAGCAGCGGTCAGCGCGCGTCGCGCCAGTCGCAGGTCGTCCCAGGACTTGCGTTTCTCGCGGGGCGACCGTAGCAGATACGCGGGATGATAAGTGACCACCAGCGGAATGCGGGCCGCGCCAAGAAAATGGATTTCGCCGCGCAGCTTGCCGATTGGGGTATCGGTGTTCAGCAGGTTCTGGGCGGCGATGCGACCGACGGCTAGGATAATGCGTGGCTGAATGAGCGCGATCTGCCGCTCCAGGAACGGCCGACAGCTCGCCGCTTCCGCCGGCGCTGGATCGCGGTTGTCCGGCGGGCGGCATTTGAGGATATTGGCAATGAAGACCTGTTCGCGCTTTAAGCCAATGGCCTCTAGCATCGGATTCAGCAATTTACCGGCCCGGCCGACGAAGGGTTCGCCCTGCCGGTCTTCATCCGCGCCGGGCGCTTCACCGACGATCAACCAGTCGGCTTGACGGTTGCCGACGCCGAATACGGTCTGGGTACGAGATTCACACAAATTGCACGCGGTGCATTGCCGGACTTCTCCCCCCAACGCGTCCCAGTCCAAGCGCGCGATCCGCGCTGCCCGGCTCTCGGTGGGGGGGATGTTTTCGTCGCCGGTATCGGGCATTAATTCCCAGTTGTCATCCATTGGTGGCATCCAATCATCATCGGCTAACAAGGCCGCGCTCGCTGGATCGGACCATAATTCGGCGCTGGCCCGCCGCAATGCGCTGGATGGTTCCATCGTTGATGGCTCGGCGCCCATCGCCCCCGAATCGCGCGTTGGGTTGGCGGGCAAGGCAACGGTGGCCGCCACGGCCAACGATAATGGCGCAATCGCCACGGGCCGTCGCGGCAACCATAACGGGATGTCCAGCGCGGCTAAATACAGTCGGCGCCGATCAGGGTTCATGCGGAGGCGGTTATAGCAGTTGCGGGTGCGCCCGTTCGGTCGGTTGCAATACCTTGTTAAGAGCGTTGACATAGGCTTTGGCTGAAGCGATCACGATATCGGTATCGGCGCCCTGGCCGTTGAAAATGCGGCCATCCTTGGCGATTCGCACCGTGACTTCGCCCTGGGCGTCGGTGCCGCTGGTAATGTTATTGACCGAGTACAGCAACAGGTCGGTCTCGGTTTGCAGGATAGACTCAATGGCCTTGAACGAGGCATCCACCGGACCGCCGCCGTCGGCGGTCGCGCTGCGTTCCTCGCCGTCCAGCGCTAAGGTCACTTGAGCGCGCGGGGTCTCGCCTGTTTCCGAGCAGACCCGCAGATAACGGAGTTGCGCCCGCTCGTTTTCCGCCGCCAGATTGGCGTCAGTGACCAGCGCCTGTAAATCCTCGTCGTAAATTTCGTGTTTCTTGTCAGCCAATTCCTTGAAGCGGGCAAAGGCGGCGTTCAATTCTTCCTCGGAAGCGAGGCTTGCACCCAGTTCTTCCAAGCGAGTGCGGAACGCATTGCGGCCGGAGTGCTTGCCCAGCACCATGCGATTGGTGCTCCAGCCGACATCCTCGGCCCGCATGATTTCGTAGGTTTCGCGGTGTTTGAGCACGCCATCCTGATGGATACCGGATTCATGAGCGAAGGCGTTGGCCCCGACGATGGCCTTATTGGGCTGCACCGGAAAGCCGGTGATGTTGGCCACTAGGCGTGAAGCGGGCACGATCTGGGTGGTGTCCAGGCCGGTTTCGAGCTGGAAGATGTCACGGCGGGTGCGCACCGCCATCACGATTTCTTCCAGTGAGGCGTTGCCGGCCCGTTCACCAAGCCCGTTGATGGTGCATTCCACCTGCCGCGCGCCCGCTTGGACCGCCGCCAGTGAATTGGCGACCGCCAAGCCCAGATCGTTGTGGCAGTGAACCGAGAACACGGCCTTGTCGGCGTTCGGCACGCGCTCAATCAGGTTGCGGATCGTGTGGGCGAATTGATCGGGGACGTTATAGCCCACGGTGTCGGGGATGTTGATGGTGCTCGCGCCGGCCTTGATCGCCGCCTCAACGATCCGGCACAGGAAATCCAGTTCGGAACGGCCAGCGTCTTCGGCGGAAAATTCCACATCATCAGTCCACCGCCGGGCGCGGCGCACCGCTTCGATGGCGCGCTCGACCACCTGGTCCGGTTCCATCCGCAGTTTCATTTGCATGTGAACCGGCGAGGTAGCGATGAAGGTATGGACACGGCCCGCCGCCGCCCCCTTGATCGCCTCCCCGGCCCGGTCGATATCGACATCAGCCGCGCGGGCCAGTCCGCACACCACGCTGTCCTTGACTGCCTTCGCCACCGCCCGCACCGCTTCAAAATCGCCGGGGCTGGCGATGGGGAAACCGGCTTCGATCACATCCACCCGCATCCGCTCCAGCATCTTGGCGATACGAACCTTCTCGTCCTTGGTCATGGACGCGCCGGGGCTCTGCTCGCCGTCGCGCAAGGTGGTGTCAAAGATAATCAATTTATTCATCGCGAGGGTCTCCAATGAGGGTTCGCCCGCCGCGTCGGTGACTGGCGAGGCCGGTGGATCATGGCTGGTGATTATGGCGATTATGAAAAATTTGTCAGCCAAAATTCAGTCGGTGTTGACTTGTTATTCAACGTTCAAATTCAATTTGTGACGCTCCGTGTGGTAGGCTGAAGTAATTTTTGACCGGTTGTTTTAATAAAACTTACATAAATTTCTGGCAGTTAATGATTATTGGAGCCTATTGTAAGGAGGTTTTATGTCCCATGCATTTTGGCCTGGCAAATCCAGTCCAGGGGACCCCACGGGACTCGTTCGAGCCATCGGTCCCACGATGGGCGGCTTTACTCTGGGCGCTTGCTATCGCGGCAACCACCAATGCACGTTCACGTTGTGGGCGCCGTTATTGAAACAAGCGGCTGTCCATCTGGTCGCGCCAGAAGATCGGTTGATTCCCATGATCGCGGACGAGCGGGGTTATTGGCGCGCCACCGTTACCGATCTTGCTCCCGATGCCCTTTACTATTATCAATGGGACGGAGAAATCGACCGTCCCGATCCAGCCTCTCACAGCCAGCCGCATGGCGTACACGGCCCTTCACGGGTCGTCGATCATCGCTTCGCCTGGAGCGATGCGGGCTGGCAATCGCCGCCGCTGGCGCGCTGGGTGATTTATGAGGCGCATGTCGGTGCTTTCACGCCCGAAGGCACCTTCGACGCGATTATTCCGCGCTTGCCGGAACTGCGGGAGTTGGGCGTCACCGCGCTGGAATTGATGCCGGTCGCGCAATTTCCCGGTAACCGTAATTGGGGCTACGACGGTGTTTATCCCTACGCCGCGCAAGCGTCCTACGGGGGGATCGAGGGGTTCAAACGGCTGGTGAACGCTTGCCATCGCGAAGGGCTGGCGGTAATCCTTGACGTGGTTTACAACCATCTGGGTCCGGAAGGCAACTATCTGTGGGGGTTGGGTGTTTATTTCACCCGTCGATATCAAACGCCGTGGGGCGATGCCATCAATTACGATGGCCCCTACAGTTTCGGCGTGCGCGAATACGTGATCGAGAATGTGCGGTACTGGTTTGAAATCTGCCATTGCGATGGATTGCGCTTGGATGCGGGTCACAGTATTTACGATTATAGCGCCCGGCCTATTTTGGCTGAGCTGGCTCAAACCGCGGTGGGGTGCGCGCAGCGCCTGGGCCGGCCGTGTACCTTGATTGTTGAGAGCGATCTGAACGATCCCCGCATGATCCGGCCGGTTGCGGTCGGCGGCTATGGCCTCGACGCGCAATGGAGTGATGATTTCCATCACGCCTTGCACGCGGTGCTAACCGGGGAGCGGCACGACTATTACCAGGATTTCGGCGCGCTCGAACAACTAGCGCAAGCTTACCGCCGGCCTTTCGTCTATGCCTGGGACTACTCGCCGCACCGTAAGCGCTTTCACGGTGAGGACTCCAGCGGTTGTCCGGCGTGGCGTTTCGTGGTGTTTGCCCAGAACCACGACCAGATCGGCAACCGCCCCCTGGGCGAGCGGCTTTCCAAGCTGCTGCCGTTTCCAGCCTTGAAGCTGGCGGCGGCGGCGGTGCTGTTATCGCCTTATCTCCCTTTGCTGTTCATGGGGGAAGAGTACGGTGAATCGCGGCCGTTTCTTTATTTCATCAGCCACGGCGATCCGGCTTTGATCGAGAACGTGCGAGCCGGACGGCAGCAGGAGTTCGCCACCTTACATTCAGCGGAGATAGCGCCCGATCCACAAGCTGAAGCGACTTTCGAGGCTTCTAAGCTGCAATGGGCATTGGCGCAAACCGGCCAACACCGGCAATTGCGGGCTTTTTATCGGGAATTGCTCCGGCTGCGGCGGGAGTTGCCGGCTTTGGCGTCGTTGGATAACGCCAAACTGACCGCAACCGTCATCGCGCCCACCGTACTGGAATTGCGGCGCTGGCGCGAACAAAGCCAGCTGGTCGCCTGGTTCAATTTTGCCGCCGCTCCGGCCACGGTCACTGTCGCTCCAGGCGCTGGTTCGTGGCGCAAACTGTTGGATGCCGACGAGCCCCGTTGGGGGGGCCAGGGCTCCGCATGGCCGCCACCCGGAGCCGATGACCGCCCTGCAAATCCATTTACATTCACCCTGCCTGCTTACGCCGTAGTGCTCTGCGCCGCTAGCGTTCCTCGCTGAACGCGTTACCGACGAGGACAAACTCATGATGCGTATTCCCGTGGCGACCTATCGCCTGCAATTGACGCCCCAGTTTGGTTTTGACGCCGTCGCCGCGATGGCTTCTTATCTGGCCGAGCTAGGGATATCCGATATCTATGCTTCTCCGATCCTGACTCCCTGCCGCGGCAGCCAGCACGGTTACGATGTCGTGAACTGTCGCGCCATCAATCCTGAATTGGGCGGCACGGAGGGTTTCGAGAGGCTGGCGCGGGGTTTGAAGCAGCTAGGCATCGGCTGGGTGCAGGATATCGTTCCCAATCACATGGCCTTTGACAGCCAGAACGAGATGCTGGTGGATGTGCTGGAGAACGGCTCGGATTCGCGCTACCACGACTTTTTCGATATCAACTGGAACCATCTTTATGAGGGAATCAAGGGGCGGGTGCTGGCTCCGTTTCTGGGCAAATTTTACGGCGATTGTTTGGAAAGCGGCGAATTGCAGTTGCGCTATAGCGAGCAGGGACTCGCTGTTTACTATTATGAATTTCGTTTCCCGATCCGCATTGAATCCTATTATCGGGTACTGACTTACGACTTGGGTCGATTGCGCGCCCGGCTCGAGCGCACCCACCCGCATTTCGTCAAGTTCCTGGGCGTGCTTTATCTGCTCAAGTACATTCCCTCCGGTGAAGAAGGGCGAGAGCGTTATGATCAGATTTCCTTCATCAAGCAGATGCTGTGGGAACTGTGGAACAGCAGCCCCGAAGTGCGCGAATTTCTTGAAGAGAACATTCGGATTTTTAACGGGGCAGCCGGTAAGCCAGAGAGTTTCGATTTACTGGACAGTTTGCTGGACGAGCAGTTTTTTCGCTTGTCCTATTGGAAAGTCGGCAATGAAGAATTGAATTATCGTCGCTTCTTCACCATCAATAGCCTGATTTCATTACGGATTGAGGACGCCAGAGTCTTCGATTTCACCCATGAGCTGATTTTGAAACTGGTGGCCGACGGCACGATCAATGGCCTGCGCATCGACCACATTGATGGACTTTACGATGCGGCGCAATATCTTAACCGTCTGCGCGAGCGTGCGCCTTATGTCTATCTGGTGGTGGAAAAAATTCTGGAGCACGGCGAGCAACTGCCGCTCATCTGGCCTTGCCAAGGCACCAGCGGCTACGATTTTCTTGGGGCCGTCAACTGTTTATTTTGTAATCCAGCATCGGCCGGCGATTTCACCGCCCTCTATCACGCCTTTATCAATGACGGCACACCTTGCGAGACGCTGATTGACCGCAATAAGCGGATGATTGTGGCCCGACATCTGGCGGGCGATATCGACAACCTCGCGCATTCCCTCAAGCGTCTTTCCGAACGCTATCGTTACGCCAGCGATTTCACTCTCTACGGATTGAAAATGGCGCTGGTCGAAATTCTGGTGCTGTTCCCGGTGTATCGCACCTATATCGGACCGACCGGCAGCAGTCGCGCCGATCAGGATTATATCCGCCAGATTATCGCCCAAGCGCGCGCCAACCTCCCCAACTTCCGCCCTGAACTGGATTTCATCGACCGATTCCTCCGGCTGGAATACGGCGAGCACATGCCAAGCGAGGATAAGGAGCAATGGCTGCATTTCATCATGCGCTTGCAGCAATTCACTGGGCCGTTGATGGCCAAGGGTGTCGAGGATACCGTGTTCTACGTTTACAACCGGCTACTGTCGCTAAATGAGGTGGGGGCGGGACCGCTGCGCTTCGGAATTGATCTGGATGAATTTCACGCCTTCAACCAGCAACGCGCCGCTGCTTGGCCTCACGCGCTGAACGCCACGGCGACTCATGACACCAAACGCGGCGAAGATATCCGCGCCCGCTTGAATGTGTTGTCGGAGCTGCCGGCGGAATGGGAATGCTGCGTGCGGGAATGGCACGAGATCAACCGGTCGCGTAAGGTGGAAATTGAGGGCCGGCTGGCGCCGGAGAACGATGATGAATACCTGTTCTATCAAACGCTGCTGGGAGCCTATCCCTTCGATCTAGCTGAATATCCCACTTTTGTCGAGCGGATCAAGGCCTATTTGATCAAGGCCACCCGTGAATCGAAAGTCCACACCCATTGGCTGGAGCCCAACAACGCCTACGAAGACGCCTTGCTACTTTTTGCCGAGCAAGTGATGGAGCCGGGCCGTAATAATCCCTTCATGCAGTCATTCCTGCCATTTCAACGCCGGATTCAGCATTACGGCCTTCTCAATTCACTGGGACAAACGTTGCTCAAGCTCACCGCGCCCGGCGTGCCTGATTTCTATCAGGGTACGGAGTTATGGGATTTGAGTCTGGTCGATCCCGACAATCGGCGACCGGTTGATTTCGAGCACCGCCGTAGTGCGCTGGCCGCGCTGCGAAGCCGTGCGCAGGACAATCTGTCGCAGTTGATCGCGGAACTGTTGGCGGGACCGGAGAATGGCTTGCTCAAACTGTTTCTGATCGCGCGATGCTTGCAAGCACGGCGCGGGCAGCTGGACTTATTTCAGCAGGGTGCTTACCAGAAATTGGCGGTGATTGGCAGTCTCAAGGCGCATGTGGTGGCATTCGCGCGGGAATTGGGCAGACAGCGGGCCTTGGTGGTGGCGCCGCGCTTTACAAGCGGCTTGGTTGAGAGCGGTCACTATCCGCTGGGTGAGGCGGTGTGGCATGAAACGCGAATACTGCCACCAGCCGGTTCTGGGCTGCGTTGGCGCGATGCCCTGACCGGGCAAACCGTACAGGGCGAGGAAGCCTTATGGTTACGGGAGGTGCTGCGAGAGTTTCCAGTAGCGCTGCTGATCAATGAGGCGGCATCAAATTGAAAGGAGGCGCCTCGGTTATTTGGAGGTGGGTGGTTCCGCCGAAGATGGATGGCGGCGGCGGGCGCGTAGCCGCAGCCGCCACAAAAACAGCACTGGCCCCGACAAGACATAGAGTAGGAAACCGGAGAACAGCACTTTAGGCGGGTCGATGGAGATCACCACCAGGGTGAGCACCACCAGTAGCGCCGCCATGAACGGCACCCGGCCGCGCAGATTGATTTTTTTGAGGCTGAAATAAAGGATGTTGCTGAACATCAGCGCCCCGGCGCTGACGGTAATAACGAGCGCCGGCCATAACAGTTGCACGCCGGTAAAGCCCAAGTCGGTGCCAAACCAGACGAAGCCGGTGACGATGGCGGCGGCCGAAGGGCTGGGCAGGCCGATGAAATAGCGTTTATCGGTGCTGCCAAGTTGCACATTGAAGCGGGCCAGCCGCAACGCCGCCATCACCGTGTAGAAAAAAGCAGCCAGCCAACCGAGCTTGGACAGAAATGGTCCCATCGTGATCATGCTGCCTAGCGCCCATTGATACATGATCAAGGCCGGCGCCAAGCCAAAGGACACCAGATCCGCCATGCTGTCGTATTGAGCGCCGAACTCGCTTTCGGTATGCGTCATGCGGGCGGCGAAGCCATCCAAGCCATCCAACACCATCGCCACGAACACAGCCACGGCAGCCGGTTCAAAACGGCCGTGCAGAGCGGCGATGATGGCGTAAAAACCGCAGAACAACGCGGCGGTGGTGAACAGATTAGGAACTAGATAAAGCCCGCGCGAGCGGCGGGTTTCGGAAGTCGGCTCAGTGCTCATCGGATCAGTGCATGCGGAAGGCTTTTGGGGTGAAGATTCAGGATGGCGGCTTGCTGCGCTTGTCTCGAATGTAAATGGTGCCCTGGGAACGCCGGTCGATCTCAAAAAGATTGAGCGCCGATACCAAGTCAACCAGTTTGGTGTAACCGTAGTTGCGGGAATCGAATTCGGCGGCCTGTTTGGCGATGTGTTGGCCGACCGCGCCCAGATGCGCCCAGCCGCTATCGTCCGAGGCGGCATCCAGCGCACCGCGAAACAGATTAACCAGCTTAGTATCCCCCTTAAGCTTATTAGTTTCTTGTTTGCGGATCACGACCGCCGGGTCTTCTTCCGCAAGCAGCACTTTGGTAAAGATAAACTTGTCGCAAGCCGACACAAAGGCCTTGGGCGTTTTTTCTTCGCCAAAGCCATACACCAGCAGCCCTTCTTCCCGGATGCGCGAGGCCAAGCGGGTAAAATCACTGTCGCTGGATACCAGGCAGAAACCTTCGAAGCGGCGGGTATACAGCAAATCCATCGCGTCGATGATCATGGCGCTATCGGTCGCATTTTTGCCGACCGTGTAACGGAACTGCTGAACCGGGTGGATCGAGTGATCGAGCAAGACCGACTTCCAGCCCGCCAGGTTCGGCGTCGTCCAGTCGCCATAGATCCGTTTAACGCTGGCGGTGCCGTATTTGACGATCTCTTTCAAAAGCCCTTCGATGATGGCCGGCTGAGCGTTATCGGCGTCGATCAACACAGCAAGGCGACGCTGGCCTGAATAGTCCCCATTCATCGTCGAGAAACCCGCCTCCTGCAAATTTGGGATGGGGGTACAGCGAAAACCGCGGCGCCGCACCCCCTAGTTTGGCGTATCGCCTTAATTTTTGCTGGTATCCACCAGGCGATTGGCCTTGATCCACGGCATCATGCCGCGCAGTTTCTCGCCGACTTGCTCGACCGGATGCTCGCGGCTGATGCGGCGGTTGGCCCGCAGCACCGGCGCGCCGGCCTGATTCTCGGCAATAAATTCGCGGGCGAACTGGCCGGTCTGAATTTCCTTGAGAATCTTGCGCATCTCGGCCTTGGTCTGCTCGGTAACGATGCGCGGCCCGCGGGTGAAGTCGCCGTACTCGGCGGTGTTCGAGATTGAATAGCGCATATTGGCGATGCCGCCCTCGTAGATCAGATCCACGATCAGCTTCACTTCATGCAGGCACTCGAAATAGGCCATTTCCGGCGCATAGCCGGCCTCGACCAAGGTTTCGAAACCGGCTTGAATCAGCGCGGTCAAGCCGCCGCAGAGCACGACCTGTTCGCCGAACAAATCGGTTTCGCATTCCTCGCGGAAGTTCGTTTCGATGACTCCGGCCCGGCCGCCGCCGTTGGCGGAGGCGTAGGACAGCGCCAGTTCCTTGGCTTGACCGGACGCGTCTTGCGCCACCGCGATCAGACAGGGTACGCCGCCGCCCTGAGTGTAGGTCGAGCGCACCAGATGACCCGGACCCTTGGGGGCGATCATAATCACATCGAGATCGGCGCGCGGCACCACGCCGCCAAAATGAATATTGAAGCCGTGCGCAAAGGCCAGCGCCGCCCCTTGCTTCAGTTTTGGCTCGATTTGGCGGTAAATCTGACTTTGATGTTCGTCGGGCGCCAGAATCATGATCACATCCGCCGCCGCCGCCGCGTCTTCCACCGGTTTGACCGTCAAGCCGGCGTTTTCGGCCTTCACCGCCGAAGCGGAGCCAGCGCGCAGGCCGACGATCACGTTTACGCCGGAATCGCGCAGGTTGAGGGCGTGGGCGTGGCCTTGGGAGCCGTAACCGATGATGGCGACGGTTTTGCCCTTGATCAGGGACAGATCGGCGTCTTTGTCGTAATAGATATTCATGGGGTTTTCCGAAGGAGGTTAATGGCAAACGGTCCCCGCCCGGAACGTTCGGCGGGGACGGTGAAGCATGGCGGTCAAGAATCAGGCGTGTAGCGCTTTCTGTCCCAAGGCGATGCCGGTCGCGCCGGAGCGAACCACTTCGAGAATGGCCTCTTTGTCGATCGCGCGCAGGAAGTTATCCAGCTTGCTGCCGGTTCCGGTCAACTCAATGGTGTAGGTTGAATCGGTGACATCGAGCACATGGCCGCCGAAAATATCGGCTAGCCGTTTCATTTCAGCGCGCAATTCGCCGCTGGCCTTGGTTTTGACCAGCATCAGCTCACGCTCAATGGCGTCGGTCTCGCTCAGGTCGATCAGCTTGACCACATCGATCAACTTGTTGAGCTGTTTGACGATCTGCTCGACGATCTGCTCGTTGCCGTAAGTCACCAACGTCAAGCGCGACAGCGTTTCGTCGTCGGTGGGGGCGACAGTCAAGCTTTCGATGTTGTAGCCGCGCGCGGAAAACAGATTGGCGACTCGCGACAACGCTCCAGCTTCGTTCTCCAGCAGAATCGAAATCAAGTGACGTTCTTTATTGTTGTTCACAGCAGCACCATTCCTTCGTCGTGAGGCGACACCATCTCATCGCGTTCGGCCAGCAGCATTTCGTTCTGGCTGCCGCCGGCGGGAATCATCGGAAACACGTTCTCGGATTGATCGGTGATGAAATCGAGAAACACGGTGCGGTCTTTTTGCGCGAACGCTTCGCGCAACGCCCCTTCCACATCACCTGGTTTCTCGATCCGCATCCCGACATGGCCGTAGGCTTCGGCCAGCTTGACGAAATCCGGCAACGCCTCGAAATAGGTCATGCTGTAGCGCTTCTGATAGAAAAATTCCTGCCACTGCCGCACCATGCCCAAGTAGCCGTTGTTCAGATTGATGATCTTGACCGGAGTCTGGTACTGCTTCATGGTCGCCAGTTCCTGAGTCATCATCTGGATGCTGCCGTCGCCGGTGATGCAGGCCACATCCTGATCGGGGAAGGCAAATTTGGCGCCCATCGCCGCCGGCAGACCAAAACCCATGGTGCCCAGGCCACCGGAATTGATCCACTGGCGCGGCCGGTCGAAGTGGTAATACTGAGCGGCCCACATCTGATGTTGACCGACATCGGAGGTGATGATCGCGTTGCCCTCGGTCACATCGTACAGCTTTTGGACCACGAACTGGGGTTTGATAACAGTGTCGCTGTTACGATAGCTCAAGGATTTGATCGCCCGCCACTCGTCGATTTGCCGCCACCAGCGTGCCAGTGCCTCGCTGTCGGGCCGTAGCTTCTCGTCACGGATCACGTTGATCATCGCCCGCAACACATGCGGCACCGAGCCGACGATCGGGATATCCACCCGGACGTTCTTGGAAATCGAGGACGGATCGATATCGACGTGAACGATGCGCGCCTCCGGGCAGAAGCGGTCGATCTTGCCAGTCACCCGGTCATCGAAACGGGCGCCGATGGCGATCAACACGTCGCAATGGTGCATCGCCATGTTGGATTCATACGTGCCATGCATTCCCAACATGCCGACGAACTGCTTGTCGGTGGCGGGATAAGCGCCCAGTCCCATCAAGGTGTTGGTAATCGGATAGCCGAGCAGTTGCGTCAGCTCGATCAATTCCGATGAGCCCTCGCTCAAAATCACGCCACCCCCGGTATAGATCATCGGACGCTTGGCCGACAGAATCAGGTCCACCGCCTTGCGGATCTGGCCGGCGTGACCCTTCACCGTCGGGTTGTAGGAGCGCAGCTTGATCTTCTTGGGATAATGATATTCCGCCTTGGCGATGGTCACATCCTTGGGGATGTCGACCAGCACCGGGCCGGGCCGGCCGGTGGTGGCGATATAGAAGGCTTTCTTGATGGTTTCGGCCAGCTTGGTGATGTCCTTGACCAGAAAATTGTGCTTGACGCAAGGCCGGGTGATACCCACGGAATCGACTTCCTGGAACGCATCGTTGCCGATCAGCGGGGTGGGCACCTGACCGGAGATAATCACCATGGGAATGGAATCCATATAAGCGGTGGCGATGCCGGTGACCGCGTTGGTGACACCAGGGCCTGAGGTGACCAGCACCGCGCCGGGTTTGCCGCTGGCCCGCGCATAGCCATCGGCGGCGTGGGTGGCGGCTTGTTCGTGGCGTACCAGCACATGCTTCACATCGTCCTGGACGTAGATCGCATCATAAATGTGCAGGACCGCGCCGCCCGGATAGCCGAACAGGTATTCAACGCCTTCTTCCTTTAGGCAACGGATCAGGATTTCGGCACCAGTAAGAAGCTCCATGATATTGATTCCTCATGGTAAATGGTCTATGGATCGCAGCTTGGCAAGACCAATCGACGCGAAAATATCGGCTTATCGACGACGGGGCCGATGGGTGGCCTGACCGGGGTCACGGCTGGGCGGGATGACCGCCGCGTGGCGGGGGTATGCCCGGCGGGCGCAACTCGTCGTGAAAGCCGCCGATACCTGCTGGGCGCGAGTCTTGCGGGCTGGTTATACTACACGACATTTATTTCGAGCAAAATCCCATGGCGATACCGGGACAATATCGCGATGGGTCGTCATTTTCCTGAAGTTCAAATACCTTGGAGAAGCGGCATGTTGAAGAGAATGCTGTGGTTGGTGCTGATGGCGGGGTGCGGTGGAGCTTTGTTCACGGCTCACGCCCAAAACTTCATTTATAAATGGACCGATTCACAGGGCCAAGTCCAGTATTCGGAACTCGCGCCGCCGGCTGGCGTGAAATATGAGATGGTTCGCCGACCAACTGACACGGAGCAAAATCCCGCCGCTGGCGCTGATTTGGGTAAAGAGCAGGCCGATTCCGCCAAGCAGGCGGCCGAGCAAGCCCAAAAGGAAAAGGAGGAGACCGAGCAGGCCCAGAAAGAAGCCAATGATGTGTTCGCCAAGAATTGCGAAATCTCCAAAAAAAATATTGCGGCTCTCCAGGGCGACAGCCCAGTGATCAAGACCGACGACAAGGGTAATAAAATCGCGCTCAATGCCGAGCAACGTAAAGCGGAATTGGAGAAAGCCCAAAAAGATCAGACCGAGTATTGCAAACCCTGACTCAACGACACCGCCTAAGGTCGATTCATGCGTGTATCCCGCTTTCCGCTGTTCACTCTCAAGGAAACCCCGGCTGACGCCGAGGTGATTAGCCACCAACTCATGCTACGGGCGGGCCTGATCCGCAAGCTCGCCGCCGGTCTCTATACCTGGCTGCCGCTGGGCCTGCGCGTCTTGCGCAAGGTCGAGGCGGTGGTGCGGGAGGAAATGAACCGCGCCGGTAGCTTGGAATTGTTCATGCCCGCCGTGCAGCCAGCCGAGTTGTGGCAAGAATCTGGCCGCTGGCAAAAATACGGCCCGGAGCTGTTGCGAATCGTGGATCGCCACAAGCGAGATTTTTGCTTTGGCCCAACGCACGAGGAGGTGATCACCGATCTGTTTCGCCGCGAGATCAAGAGCTACAAGCAGTTACCGATCAATCTTTATCAGATTCAGACCAAGTTCCGCGATGAGATCCGGCCGCGTTTTGGGGTGATGCGGGCGCGAGAATTTTTAATGAAGGACGCCTATTCTTTCCACCTCGATCAGGCGTCGTTGCAGGAGGGCTATCAGGCCATGTATGAGGCCTACAGCCGTATCTTTACCCGGCTGGGCTTGAAGTTTCGCGCGGTGTTGGCCGATTCGGGCAGCATCGGCGGTAGCCGCTCTCAGGAATTTCATGTGCTGGCTGATTCGGGCGAAGACGCCATCGCGTTCTCCACTGAGAGCGATTACGCCGCGAACGTCGAACTTGCCGAAGCGCTGGCGCCCGCCGCTGAACGGCCGATGCCAGGCGCGGAGTTGGCGCGCGTGCGCACGCCAGGGGTCAAGACTATCGCCGAGCTGTGCGATTTCCTGCAAATTCCTCCCCAGCGGACTGTAAAAGCGCTCGTCGTCGAGGGCGTCGACGAGCGGCTGGTGTTGTTGCTGGTCCGTGGCGATCACGAGTTGAACGCAATTAAAGCCGAACGGTTGCCCGTGGTGAAAACACCGCTGACTTTTGCCAGCGCCGAGGCCATTCGCGCTGCCTTTGGGGCCAACCCCGGCTCGCTTGGGCCGGTTGGGTTCGCTGGCGTGATTATCGCCGACCGCGCGGTCGCTAAAATGGCCGATATGGCGGTGGGAGCCAATACCGATGATTGGCATCTGATCGGCGTCAACTTCGGCCGTGATTGTCCCGAACCGGACGTGGCCGATCTGCGTAGTGTGGTTCACGGCGACCCCAGCCCGGACGGTTGCGGCACACTAGCCATCGCTCGCGGTATCGAGGTCGGCCACGTCTTTCAGTTGGGCCAGAAATACAGCGCTGCCATGAATGCTGTCGTGCTCGGCGAGGAGGGGCAACCGGTAATGGTGACGATGGGTTGCTACGGTATTGGAGTATCGCGGGTGGTCGCGGCCGCCATCGAGCAAAATCACGACGAGCGCGGCATTATCTGGCCTGCCGCCATGGCTCCTTTCCAAGTGGCGCTATTGCCGGTTGGCGCCAATCGTTCCGCCGCGGTGCGAGAGACGACCGAAGCGCTCTACCAGGCATTGCTATCTGCTGGAATTGACGTATTGCTGGATGATCGCGACGCTCGGCCCGGCGTCATGTTCGCTGATATGGAACTGCTCGGGATTCCGCATCGGCTCGTCGTTGGCGACCGCAATCTGACCGCCGGCCAAATTGAATACCGTGGGCGACGCGATTCGGACAGCCAGTTGGTGGCGCGCGAACGACTTGTCGAATGGCTTTTGGAGCGGCTAGCGGCTGAATAGCGCCGACCATCCGTGATCTCCGCCGTTAAGCGCTGTTCTCCTCCGCCTTATCTCAAACCTGTGGATAAGTCTGTGGATAACTTTTTGCTGTGGTGTCCAAGGTTTTATCGACACTCGCCAGCTAGTGAATTAATGTTTTTTAATCAATGATATTTTTTTAAATTTATTAATAAGTTGAATATAAATATTGGAATCTTGACCAGTTTTTGGCTGAGGCGGGAACTGAAGGTATCAAAAAAGAGACAATTCACAAGCCTGTGGATAATTCAAGGGGCATTTAAAAATTTTTACAGCGAAGATCTTAGTCAATTCGAAAATCGCGGCAATCCTGATGGGGCAGAGTGTCGCAGCGAACATCGCTCACCTGGGCCAGTTGTGGGCCGTGCCATAGCCAGTTGCGCAAGGCGGTCACCGCACGTTCCTCGCCGCAAGCCAGCACCTCTACTCGCCGGTCTGGCAAGTTGCGGACATAGCCGGTGACCTGGAGCGCCCAGGCTTTTTGAGCCGTGGCGTAGCGGAAGCCGACACCCTGGACGCGACCGGTCACATAGCAGCGCAGGCAAAGGGTTTTCATGAAGCCTCCTTGATATTAGAACAGGGGGGGGCATCACTTCCATGTCATCGCGGTTGGATCAACGAGCCGGACGGCCTGTTTTTTCGATTTCGGCCAAACGCTCGGCCAACATGGCGGCGTTCACCGTCCCCTCGTAGGTATAAATGAGTTCACCCGCGGGCGAGATGAGGAAAGTTGTTGGTAAGACTTTGAGCTTGAAGCCGGGAATTGGGTTACCCCCGCTCAGCGCGATGGGAAATGTGACGGAGAGGCGCTTGGCGAAGTCGCGGATTTCCGCCGCGGCCAAGCTTTGGAAATTGATGCCAATAACGGTTGCGCTAGCGCGGTGGGTTTCGTGAAAGGTTTGCAATTCCGGCATTTCGAGCAGGCAAGGGGAACACCAGGTGGCCCAGAAGTTGACGATCACCCAGCGGCCCCGAAAATCGCTCAACCGTACCGGTTTGTTCTCCGGGTCAGGCAAGGAAAAATCCAGATTTTGGGCGGTGGCGGAAGCGGTTGTAGCCAGCAGCAATAGCGCCAGTAGCCATCGCGACCCAAAAGGAAACGGGAAGCAGCAGCGGTGGGGCGTGGGGGCGCGGTGGACGCCTCGATCATCTCCAAACCGGGAGTGGTGTAGCATAATATTTATTTAGGGAGGGGTGAGCCGAACAGGCGTGGCTTGGGCGGCGTGCTCTCTGGCCTTGATGGCTTGGCGGCGCGCTTCCAGAGCCAGCCGTCGAGCCTCGTCGTAAGCACCCGCCTCCAGGCGGGCTTGCGCCTCCCGCAGCAGGCGTTCAGAGGCGGCCAGATAGGCGGGGGCGTGCTCTACCGCGCCGACGATTTCGGCTGAGCGAATAGCTTGCCTAGCGTCGCTCATTTCTTGCACGGGGGCAGTCGAGCAGGCCGCTAACGATAAAATGATAAGGGCGAATGGCGCGAGTTTGGTGGTCAAGGCTTTGAAAAAGCGGCGAGACCGCTGGATTGAGAAGTCATCGATAGTCTTAAACGCAAGCTAGCACTGGTTGCTGGAACCGTCAAGAGAGCGCTGACAGAATGGTTTCGGGCCTTATCCGTTACCAGCCCTGTCTCGTTTGAACAGTTAGGCCTTGAGGGGGTGAAAAGTAGCGCGATGGGAGAAATATTGATTCTGTACTATAGCCGCACCGGCGGCACCGCGGAGATGGCGCGGCAGATCGCCCGAGGCGTCGAGGAAGTGAAGGGAATGGACGCGCGCGTTCGTACCGTCCCCCCAGTTTCAGCGGTTTGTGAGGCGGTGGCCGATGAGGTTCCTACGAGCGGTCCGCCCTACGCCAGCCTGGATGACCTGCGAGAGTGCGCCGGCCTGGCTCTCGGCAGTCCGACCCGCTTTGGCAATATGGCGGCACCGCTCAAGTACTTTCTGGATTCCACCGGTAGTCTGTGGCTGACAGGAGCGCTCTCCGGCAAACCCGCGGCCGTCTTTACCGCGGCTTCGACCCTCCACGGCGGCCATGAGACCACCTTATTAAGCATGATGTTACCGTTGCTGCATCATGGAATGCTGTTAGTGGGCATTCCCTATACCGAAACCGCTTTGCGGGAAACTCGGAATGGGGGTACCCCCTACGGCCCAAGCTATTGGTCCGAAGCGGAGTCGAAGTCTGTACTTGGCGTTCAAGAGAAACAGTTGTGCCGGGCGACAGGGCGTCGGTTGGCTGATATCGCGCGAAGGCTGGAAGCGTCGTGAGCGGATTTTGGCGCGGTATGGCACTGAGCGGTTATTTTGGCTTGTTTGGCTTGTTGTTGCTTTGGTTCGGCTGGCTGGAACCTGTTAGCGGATTGCCGGTCTCAGTGGTGGTAGTGCTGCTGGTGGGGCCGTTACTGTTTCCCTTGCGCGGCTTGTTGCATGGCCGGTTTTATACCCATGCCTGGGCCAGCTTTCTCGCCCTGTTTTATTTCTCGGCGGGCGTGTTCAGTTTGGCGGGGGCCATGCGGCGGCCTTGGCTAGCATGGCTTGAAATCGCGTTTAGCCTCCTGTGGTTTCTAGGAGCCATCCTTTATGTGCGCACTGGTGCGCGGGAGCGGCGTCGGCTGGGTAAAGCGGTAGAGGCCAGCATTGTGGCGAATGGAGCAAGGCCAACTGAGGATACAGCGCGGCGTCGGCTGGAAAAGTAATCTTAGGTGGCTTGCAAGGATTTGGCAATAGGTGTTATATTAGCAATCTCGAATGCGGGGTGGAGCAGTCCGGTAGCTCGTCGGGCTCATAACCCGAAGGTCGTAGGTTCAAATCCTGCCCCCGCTACCAATTTCAAGGAAGCCCGTCAAGGGCTTTTTTTATGCGGCCGGTTCTGGTGGGGCGTTAACCGGCGCGAGCTTGACAAGCGAGTGGGCCGCAGGCCCATTTTTTGTTTCCGGTGGTCAAAATGCGCCAGGACCTGCAGAAGCTTAAACGGGTATTAGCAGCCGTGGTGGAAGCGATGGGTTACGACTTGGTTGAGGTGGAGTTCCAGGCCCGCCCTGATAATTCGCTGTTGCGGATTTATATCGATGGTGAACGTGGGGTCACTTTGGACGACTGCCAGCGGGTCAGCCATCAGGTGAGCGGCGTGCTGGATGTCGAGGACCTGATCGCGGGGCGCTATACCTTGGAACTTTCCTCGCCGGGATTGGATCGACCCTTGTCCGAACCCCGACATTTTATACGTTTTGCTGGTTCGGAGGTACGGATTCAGTTACGAGAATTATTGGACGGGCGCCGTAAATTAATGGGGCGGTTGCTTGGGATGCACGACAACGAGGTGGTGATCGTTGACGGCGAGGGACGAGAATGGCGGGTGCCGTTGGAACGCATCGAAAAGGCTCGATTGGTGCCCGAACTTTAAAGCGGGATGGCAGCGTGCGGATCCGGCTGGGAGGCAAAATGACATGCGCGTTAAAGACAGCAAAGAAGGCAACAAAGAGATTCTGCTGGTGGTGGATGCCGTCTCTAACGAGAAAGGCGTCAGCAAAGAGGTCATTTTCGGCGCGCTGGAAGTGGCGCTCGCTTCGGTCGCCAAAAAGCGCTACGAGGGCGATCCGGACGTGCGAGTGGTGATTAACCGGCGCACCGGAAATTATGAAACGTTCCGGCGTTGGTTGGTGGTTGCGGAAACCCCGCCGGTCGATTTGCGCGACCGGCAAATGCTTCTGACCGAAGCCCATGCGATCCAGGCCGATGCCCAAGTGGGCGGTTATGTCGAAACGCCGCTGGAAAATCCCGACTTCGGCGGGCGCATCGCCGCGCAAACGGCTAAACAAGTCATCGTCCAGAAAGTCCGGGATGCCGAGCGAGCGCAGATTGTAGACGCCTATCTGCACCGTAAGGGGGAATTGATCAGCGGCGTGGTTAAACGCTTGGAACGGGGCGATGTGATCATTGATGTGGGCGGCAATGTCGAAGCCAAGATCGCCCGCGAGGATCTGAATCCCCGTGAATCGTTCCGCGTCGGTGAGCGAGTGCGGGGTTATTTGAAGGATGTCCGGGTCGAAAGTCGTGGCCCCCAATTGTTTGTCAGTCGAGTGATTCCGGAGTTTTTGATCGCGCTGTTTACCTTGGAAGTCCCGGAAATCAATCAGGGCATCATTGAGATCAAGGGAGCGACCCGCGATCCAGGATCGCGCGCCAAAATCGCTGTCAAAAGCAAGGATGCCCGCATCGATCCTGTTGGCGCCTGCGTCGGTATGCGCGGCGCGCGGGTGCAAAGCGTAACCAACGAGTTGGTCGGCGAGCGGATCGACATCGTGCAGTGGGATGACGATCCAGTTCGCTTTGTCATGAATGCCATGTCGCCAGCCGAGGTTGAATCGATCGTCGTCGACGAGGACGCCCATAGCATGGACATCATCGTCGCTGATGAAAAGCAGCTGGCGCAAGCTATCGGCAAGGGCGGCCAAAACGTGCAACTGGCCAGCCGGCTGACCGGTTGGATCCTAAACGTGATGACGGGCGCCCAGGCGCAGGCCAAGCGTGGCCAAGAAGACGATAACCTGCGGCGGATGTTCGTCGATCAACTTGGCGTGGATGAGGAAATTGCGGAAATTTTGGTGCGTGAAGGGTTTGCTGGCCTGGAGGAAGTGGCCTATGTCCCGGTTCATGAGATGTTGGAAATCCCGGAATTTGATAAAGAGATCATTGAGGAACTGCGCAGGCGTGCCCGCGACGTATTGCTGACCCGAGCGATTGCGGCGGAGGAGCGGATCGGCGGTACTCACCCATCCGAGAACTTGTTGAAGATGGATGGCATGGACGAAGAATTGGCTTTTTTACTGGCGAGCCGTGGCATTGTGACGATGGACGATCTCGCGGAGTTGTCGGTGGATGATCTCAATGAGATTGCAGGGCTGGATGATGAGCGAGCCGCCAAGTTGATCATGACGGCGCGAGCACCTTGGTTTTCGAGCGAGCGGTAGGATCGGCTCGTCCTGGGGGTGGTAAATGGCGGATGTAACAGTCAAACAATTTGCGACGGATGTCGGAATACCCGTGGATCGTCTGTTAGAACAGTTCGCTGAGGCCGGCATCGCGGTCCTTGGCGCGGACGCGACGGTCACCGAGAAACAAAAGGTGGAGTTATTGTCACACTTGCAAAAAAGTCATGGTAATCAGTTGGCTCAGGGAGCGGCCGAGCCGAAAAGAATTACGATCAAGCGTAAGACGCATAGCGAAATCAAAATGGCGGGTGGGATGGCCGGCCAGGTCAAGACAGTGAGTATCGAGGTGCGCAAGAAGCGCACCTATGTCAAGCGCAGCCTGGTCGAAGAGGAATCGCCCCGCCCGCGCGAGCTTGAGCTAAAGCCGGTGGTTGTGGCCGATCCGCCAGTGGTTGAAGCGGCGGCTGATGTTGTAGTGGAGGCGCCGCCTGCTGCTGAAATGATTGAGATTGATCGGAGCGAGACGGAAGATCGGGTGCCGCCGCAAGCGAAAATGGAAGCGGAAGCACGCCAGCGGGAGGACGCTGAAGCGGAAGCGCGCCAGCGAGAGGAAGCGGTGGCGGAAATACGTCAGCCGGAGGAAGTGGAGGCGCGCCAGCGGGAAGAAGCCGAGCAGGTAAGCCCCTCGACCAAACTCGAAACCCCGCTTCAGTCCGAACCAGATACGACTGGCGGAGCCATGGTGCGTGCGGCGGTCGCTCGGCCGGTTGAAGCGAGCTTGGCTGGCAGCGCCCGAAACCGGCCACTAGTGAATGTCCATCAAATCCAGCGCCGGAGCGAAGTCGTCGAGACTGGCGGTGTGGAAGCTGCGGCTAAGAAGCAGCCAGGACCGGTAGTGGAATCCAGGACGGCTAAGAAGCGCCCAGAGCCACAGCGGGGTGCGGCAGGCAAACCGCGTGGCGATGTGATTGCCCTCGACAGCTTACCGCGGCGAGACGACGCCCAGGAGGCGAATCGGTTTCCTTCGCAGCGGCGCGGTGATGTACAGCAGATATTGGATAAAGCCGATCGCCGCAAGCCTAAAAAGGGCAAGGGCGCTAAAATGCCCACACCCGCGCTGACGCCGCGACACGGCTTCGCCAAACCCACCGCCCCGGTGATGCGCGAGGTTATCATCCCCGAAACCATCAGTGTGGCTGATTTGGCCCAGAAGATGTCGGTCAAGGCGACCGAGGTCATCAAGACGTTTTTGAAGATGGGGCTGATGGTCACGATCAACCAGGTGATCGATCAGGATACCGCCGCCTTGGCAGTCTCAGAAATGGGGCATTCCTACAAAATGCTGAAGGAAAATGCCTTGGAGGAGCAATTGACCGCTGAGACTGATCGTGGCGAAGCGTTGCCGAGACCGCCGGTAGTCACCATCATGGGTCATGTAGACCATGGCAAGACTTCGTTGCTCGACTATATCCGCCGGACTCGGGTCGCGGCTGGCGAAGCTGGCGGTATTACTCAGCATATTGGGGCCTACCACGTGCGGACGCCAAAGGGAGTCATCACCTTCCTTGATACGCCGGGGCACGCCGCGTTTACGGCAATGCGCGCCCGCGGCGCCAAGGCGACCGACGTGGTGGTGCTGGTGGTTGCGGCTGACGACGGCGTGATGCCGCAAACGATGGAGGCGATCCAGCACGCTCGCGCCGCCGGGGTACCGTTGGTGGTGGCGGTTAACAAGATGGATAAATCCAGCGCCGATCCGGAACGGGTCAAAAGCGAGTTGTCAGTCCAGGGCGTGATCTCGGAAGAGTGGGGTGGTGATACCTTGTTCACCTATGTGTCGGCCAAGGCCGGTACCGGCGTTGACGAGCTGCTGGATCAGATTCTGGTGCAGGCCGAAATGCTGGAGCTAAAATCGCCAGTGGATGGATCAGCCAAAGGAGTGGTGATCGAATCACGGCTCGACAAGGGCCGCGGTCCAGTGGCGACTCTGTTGGTGCAAAGCGGGACCTTGCGCAAAGGCGACGTGATCCTCAGCGGGCTCGAATACGGCCGAGTGCGCGCCATGTTGAATGAGGCTGGCCAGAGTATCGGTGAAGCCGGACCATCAATCCCGATCGAAGTGCTCGGCCTGTCCGGCTCGCCGCGCGCCGGCGATGAGGTGATTGTGGTTGCCGACGAACGCAAGGCCCGTGAAATCGCCTTATTCCGACAAAACAAACTACGTGAAGAGCAGGCCAAAAAACCCGCGATCAGCCTGGACGATATCTCCAAGCAGTTCGAGGCCGGGCAGGTCAATATCCTCAACGTGGTGATGAAGGCCGACGTGCAAGGTTCGGCTGAAGCCATCGTCGATGCGCTGACCCGTTTATCCACCAACGAAGTGCAAGTCAAAATCATCGCCAGCGGCGTCGGCGGCATCAACGAATCGGATGTCAATCTGGCGCGCAACGCCAAAGCGATCATCATCGGTTTTAACGTGCGCGCCGATAGCGTCGGCAAGAAGCTGGCCGAGGAGGAAGGGCTGAAGCTGCACTATTACAGCGTCATCTATGAATTGATCGACGATGTGAAACGGGCGATGGTCGGTATGCTCAAACCGGAATTCAAGGAGGAAATCGTCGGGCTGGCTGAAGTGCGCGGCGTGTTCCGCTCACCCAAGTTTGGCGTGGTGGCCGGCTGTATGGTGGTCGATGGCGTGGTGCGGCGAAATAACCCGATTCGGGTGCTGCGCAGCAATGTAGTGGTCTTCGAGGGGGCGCTGGATTCCTTGCGCCGTTTCAAGGATGACGTCAGTGAGGTGCGGGCCGGCATGGAATGCGGCATGGGCGTGCGCAACTACAATGACATTCGGGAAGGCGATCACATTGAGGTCTTCGAGCGCGTGCAGGTCGAGCGTACGCTCTAAGCCTTTCAGGGAGTGAATTCAAACGATGATGAAGGCATTTCCGCGCACGCGCCGGATCGGCGAGCAAATTCGGCGCGAGCTGGCCGAACTCATCCGCGGCGAATTAGGCGACCCGCGCCTGAGCTTGATTTCGATGACCAGCGTCGAGGTCAGCCGCGATTTGGCGCATGCTCGGATTTACGTCACGTTGTTGGGAGATCCGGCGGAGCGGGCGGCGCGGGTGGCCGAACTCAATCGCGCCGCGCCCTTGTTGCGGCGGGAATTGGGCCGGCGAATGCATATCCGCACCGTGCCGAAGTTGGAATTTTACTACGATGAAGTGATTGAGCGCGCCGCGCGGTTGTCGGCGCTGATCGATACGGCGGTTGCCGATGATGCCCGCAAACATCAGGATGATCCCGCCGCGGTGGACAATGCGAGCCCGGAGAAATCGGTGTGACGAAATCTCAGCGCCGCCCGGTCAACGGGGTACTGCTGCTGGATAAACCGATCGGTTGGACTTCCAATGCCGCCCTGCAAACGGCGAAGCGGTTGTATCAAGCGCAAAAAGCGGGCCATACCGGCAGCTTGGACCCCTTGGCCAGCGGTCTGCTGCCGATCTGTCTGGGGGAGGCCACCAAGCTGTCTGGCTTGTTGTTAAATGCTGATAAATCCTATCGATTCACCTGCCGCTTGGGAGTTGTTACCACCACCGGCGACGCCGAAGGCGAAATTGTCGCAACCCGGCCCGTTGGCCATTTGAGTCGAGAGCGGGTGGAGGCGGTGTTCCGCCAGTTCACCGGTTCGATTCGCCAAATCCCACCGATGTATTCCGCTGTGAAACGTGACGGTCAGCCGCTCTACAAGCTGGCTCGCCGCGGGATCGAAGTCGAGCGTGCCCCGCGCGAGGTAACCATCCATGAATTGCGCTTGCTGGGGCAGAATGCCGAGGAACTGGAATGCGAAATACGCTGCTCCAAGGGAACCTACGTTCGAACGCTGGCTGTCGATGTCGGTGAGGTCTTGGGCTGTGGAGCGCACGTCTCGGTGTTGCGCCGTACCGCCGTCGAACCCTACGACGCCGCCCGCATGGTGACCTTGGACCTGCTGCGGGCGCAAGCCGAGCGCGGCTGGACCGCTTTGGACGAAGCCCTGTTGCCGGTGGATACCGTGGTCGCAAACTGGCCCGCGATCACTGTCTTTGGCGATTCCGCCTTCTATTTGCGACAAGGCCAACCAGTGCTGGTGCCGCGGGCGCCCACCGCTGGCTGGGTGCGGCTGTACCAGGGAGAGCAGCAATTTCTGGGCATTGGCGAAATCCTGGACGATGGTCGCGTCGCGCCGCGCCGGTTGTTGGCGCATTGAGGCCCGATCTGAATGGAACGTTGCTTGTTGATTCCCCCTGCTGGGGTTAACATTTATCATTTGACTTAATTGATTGATCGAATTTGAATTGGAGTTTTAGTCGATGCCCCTTAATACCGAACAAAAGATCCAAGTCGTGCGGGACTACCAGCGTGGCCCCGCCGATACGGGTTCGCCGGAAGTCCAAGTCGCCCTGTTGACCACCCGTATCAACGGTCTTCAGACGCATTTTGGCGACCACAAGAAAGATCACCATTCCCGTCGTGGTTTGCTGAAAATGGTCAACCAGCGCCGCAAGCTGCTCGACTACCTAAAGAGTAAGGATTTGCAACGCTATCAGGGTTTGATCAGTCGCCTCGGCTTGCGCCGCTAAGATTTTCCGCCGATTTCCGCTGCATAGGATGCTTTTGTGACGCCCATCAAGAAAACATTTCAGTACGGTCCGCACACAGTGACCCTGGAAACCGGTGAGATTGCCCGGCAAGCCAGTGGCGCGGTGCTGGTGAATATGGCTGATACCGTGGTATTGGTTACCATGGTGGCTGCCAGGGAAGCTGAGGAGGGCCGGGATTTCCTCCCGCTACGGGTGGACTATCAGGAGCGCAGCTATGCGGCCGGTCGTATTCCCGGCGGGTTTTTTCGCCGCGAGGGGCGTCCCTCCGAAGGCGAAACGCTGACGGCGCGGCTGATTGATCGTCCGCTGCGCCCCTTGTTTCCCGATGGGTTCACCAACGACTCGCAGATCGTCGCCACCTTGCTGTCCCTGAATAGCCAAGTCGATCCCGAGATTCCGGCCTTGATCGGGGCTTCAGCGGCGGTAGCGCTGTCGGGTGTGCCATTTCAAGGGCCGATCGGGGCTGCCCGCGTCGGTTACATCGACGGTCAATATCTGCTCAACCCAACCCGTACCGAATTGAAGGTATCGGCGCTGGATTTGGTGGTGGCTGGCACCGAGCGCGCCGTGTTGATGGTCGAATCCGAAGCCAAACAGTTGTCCGAAGAGGTCATGCTCGGCGCCGTGGTGTTTGGCCACGAACAGATGCAGGTGGTGATCCGCGCCATCAATGAGTTGGTGGCGGAAGCCGGCGTCCAGCCGTGGGATTGGCGGCCGCCGGCGGGTGATGCGGCGCTGATGGCGGCGGTGGGGGCCATCGAATCAGCATTGGTGGAAGCCTATCAAATACCAGAGAAACTAAGCCGCCAGCAACGGGTACATGAACTGCAAGGGCAATTGACCGCGCGGTTGGCGGCCGGAGAATCGGACCGCTGGTCCGAGATGGCGATTGGCAACGCCTTTTCGACTTTGGAGAAAAAAGTGGTGCGCGGCCGAGTGCTGTCCGGTCAGCCGCGTATTGATGGCCGTGACACCCGCACCGTGCGGCCCATCACCGTTCGGGTCGGCGTATTGCCGCGCACCCACGGCTCGGCGCTGTTTACGCGCGGCGAGACGCAAGCGCTGGTCGTCACCACGCTCGGCACCGACAAAGACGCGCAGATTATCGATGCGATCGAAGGCGAATACCGCCAGCCCTTCCTTTTTCATTACAACTTTCCACCCTATTCGGTGGGCGAGACAGGGCAGATTGGTAGTCCCAAGCGTCGCGAGGTCGGCCACGGCCGGCTGGCCAAGCGCGGGGTGCAGGCCGTCGTTCCCCCGCCCGATCAGTTTCCCTACACGGTGCGCGTGGTATCGGAAATCACCGAATCCAACGGTTCCAGTTCGATGGCCTCGGTTTGCGGCGCCAGCCTGTCGTTGATGGACGCTGGAGTGCCGGTCAAGGCGCCGGTCGCCGGCATCGCGATGGGCTTGATCAAGGATGATGACCGCTTTGCGGTGTTGACCGATATCATTGGCGACGAGGATCATCTAGGCGACATGGATTTCAAGGTGGCGGGCACCGCGACCGGCGTCACCGCCTTGCAGATGGACATTAAGATCGACGGCATCACCCGCGAGATTATGCAGCAGGCACTGGCTCAAGCCCGCGAAGGGCGCTTGCATATTCTGGGCAAGATGGCCGAAGTGATCAGTCAGCCGCGCGGCGAACTGTCCGAGCACGCGCCACGCTACACCACCTTGCGGATCAATCCGGAGAAGATCCGCGACGTGATCGGCAAGGGTGGAGTGACGATCCGCGCCATTACCGAAGAGACCGGTACCTCCATCGACATCAACGATGACGGCACCATCAAAATCGCCGCTGTGGACAAAGCCGCCGGCGATGAAGCGCGCCGCCGTATCGAGCAGATCACCGCGGATGTGGAAGTCGGTCAAATCTATGAGGGGAAGGTGGCGCGCATCATGGATTTCGGCGCGTTCGTAACGATCTTGCCCGGCCGGGACGGCATGGTTCACATCTCGCAGATTTGCGAAGAGCGGGTGCAGAATGTCAGCGACAAACTGGCGGTTGGCGATGTCGTCAAGGTCAAGGTTTTGGAAATCGACAAACAAGGCCGCGTCCGCTTGAGCATGAGGGGCCTGAGTTAAATCTGGAACAGCAGATCGGGTTGCTTGCCTTGGTTTGGTTGTTTCGAGTATATTTTTTAGTCTTGCCGCGGAGAAACATCGTGGCGTTTTGGAGAGGTGGCCGAGCGGTCGAAGGCGCAGCACTGGAAATGCTGTTTAGGGGTAACTCTAACGAGGGTTCGAATCCCTCTCTCTCCGCCAGTTTTTTGACCAGGCGGGTTCTGTCGGCGCGGTTGTCGGCATTCCTGCTCACCCGGTCTCTTGCCATGGCGGCCCGTATCGGTCCCCTCGCGACGACAAACTGTGAACCCCGTCAGGCCCGGAAGGGAGCAGCGGCAGCAGTGGCCTCGGGCGCCGGGGTGCGGCTGGTAGGGGCCGCCGCCATTTCGACAAGCTCGGTTGTCGGCGGTAGTGGGCGCGCCTTCGTCCTCAATGGGCGGAACGCGACATGAGCTATCAAGTCCTCGCCCGTAAATGGCGGCCGCGCACTTTTCATGAGTTGGTCGGCCAAGAGCATGTGGTTCGCGCCTTGACCAACGCCTTGGACCGGCAGCGGCTCCATCATGCCTTTCTCTTTACCGGCACGCGCGGCGTCGGTAAAACCACCATCGCTCGGATTTTCGCCAAGTCGCTCAATTGTGAAACCGGGGTGTCCTCCACCCCCTGCGGCGAGTGTGGCGCTTGTCGGGAGATCGATGCGGGCCGCTTCGTGGACTTGATTGAGGTGGATGCCGCTTCCCGCACCAAGGTCGAGGACACTCGCGAACTGCTGGAAAACGTGCAATACGCGCCCAATCGGGGCCGTTTCAAGGTGTACCTGATCGACGAGGTGCACATGCTCTCCAGCCATAGCTTCAACGCCCTGTTGAAGACCTTGGAGGAACCGCCCCCGCACGTCAAATTTTTGCTGGCGACCACCGATCCGCAAAAGCTGCCAGTAACCGTGTTGTCGCGCTGCTTGCAATTCAGCCTCAAACGTTTGCCGACCGCGCTGATTGCCGCTTATCTGGAAAAAGTGTTGGCCGAAGAAAACGTACCTTGCCAGGGGGCGGCGGTGCGCCTAATCGCCCGCGCCGGCGATGGCAGCATGCGCGATGCGCTGAGCCTGCTAGATCAAGCGATTGCCTTCGGAGCCGGTCGAGTGGAGCAGGCGGCGGTCGCGGCGATGCTGGGCAGTATCGACCGGCGGCGAGTGGTGGGGTTGTTGGAGTCCTTGGCGGCAAACGAGGCTTCAACCCTGCTGCGACAAGTCGCCGAGCTGGATGAGATGGCGCCTGACTATGCGGCGGTGCTGGCCGAATTGCTGTCTTTATTGCAGCAGATCGCCCTGATTCAGGCCGTGCCCGAGGCGGTATCCGCCGATGGGATGGCCGAACCGGACGAGTTGTTGCGATTGGCCGGTTTGTTGCCGCCGGAAGACGTGCAGTTGTTTTATCAGATCGCCTTGCTGGGGCGGCGCGATTTACCCTTGTCCCCCGAGGCGCGGGGTGGGTTCGAGATGGTGTTGCTGCGGATGCTATGCTTCCGGCCGGTCTTGTTGGAGCACCCGACGGTGGTGGAATCCTCCCCTCAAGCCCCTGCGCCCGGTAGAGTCATGGTGCAATCTATTGCCGCGCCGACCCCGGTTGTTCCGGTCGCGGCTGGAGAGTCGCCCGGTTCCCCGCCCCCAGGGCCGGATGCTGAATGGAGCGTCCTGGTCGAACAGCTGGGCTTGAGCGGTATGGCGAAGCAGCTTGCGTTGAATTGCGCCCTGATCGCGCGGGATGGCGCTGATTTTCACCTGGCCTTGACACCAGCCCATGCCCAGATGTTTCCTAAAACCATTCAGGAACGGTTGAGGGCGGCTTTGGAGCAACACGTTGGCTGTCCGATCAAGCTGCGCTTTCAAATCGGTGATCTGGCGGTAGCGACGCCGGAAGATCAGCGCAAGCAACGGCGAACCGAACGGCAACAGGCGGCGGTCGAACACGCCGAGCAAGACCCCCACGTCCGGACCATCAAGGAAATGTTCGATGCGGACATTACAGCGATTCGTCCGCTGGAGGATGACCATCAGTAACGAGAGATTCTTTCGCCGGACGACTGGGAAAGGGCCAGAAAACATTTTTAGTGAGTGGAGGAGACATCATGAAGGGCTTGGGCAATATCATGAAGCAGGCGCAGAAGATGCAGGAGAACCTGCAAAAGGCGCAAGCCGAAATTGCGTTGATGGAAATCACCGGCGAGGCCGGCGGTGGCCTGGTCAGCGTCACGGTCACCGGCCGCTACGAAGTCAAGCGGCTGCGGATCGACGACAGCTTGGTGGGCGATGACAAAGACATGTTAGAAGATTTAGTGGCGGCGGCTTTCAACGATGCGGTTCATAAGGTCGAACGCACCGTGCAGGAAAAGATGTCCGGCCTCACGTCCGGCATGGGATTGCCGCCGGGCATGTTGGGCGATTTGAAACTACCCTTCTAAGGGGCTGTCGTGGCCGCTTCACCTTTGTTGAACGGCTTGATGGCGGCCTTGCGTTGCTTGCCGGGGGTTGGGCCAAAATCGGCGCAACGGATGGCGTTACACTTGTTGGAACGGGATCGCGACGGAGCTCAACGGCTGGTCGATACATTACAGGCGGCGTTGGCGGGCATTGGTCGTTGTCGGCGGTGCCGCGATTTGAGCGAGACCGAAATCTGCGCCGTCTGCGCCAGCCCACGGCGTAACCCGGCGCTGCTGTGCGTGATTGAAACGCCGGCCGATGTGCTGGCGGTGGAACAAGCGACCGGCTTTGAAGGTGTGTATTTCGTGCTGATGGGCCATTTGTCGCCGCTGGACGGTATCGGTCCCGCCGAATTGGGATTGGAGATTTTGGAAGCGCGACTGCAGGAAGGGGAGGTGCGCGAGATAATTTTGGCCACCAATCCAACGGTGGAAGGCGAGGCCACCGCCTACTATATCGCCGAAGTGGCCCGTGAAAACGGCATTCGCGCGACCCGCATCGCCCATGGCGTGCCACTGGGCGGCGAATTGGAGTATGTGGATGGCGGCACGCTGGCGCATGCTTTCGCGGGTCGCCGGGAATTGTGAGGTTGATTGGAGCGCAGAGTATGAGCGATTGCCTCTTTTGCAAGATTGCGGCTGGTGAAATTCCGGCTGCCAAGCTCTACGATGATGGCGAAATTGTAGCCTTTCGCGATATCAATCCCGAAGCGCCGGTTCACGTCCTGTTGGTTCCCCACCGCCATATCGCTACGCTAAATGATCTGGAAGCGGCTGATGCCGCCCTGGTGGGTCGCCTGTACCTGGCTGGCAAGCAGGTGGCCGCCGATTTGGGCGTGGCCGAAGATGGCTATCGAACGGTGATCAATTGCAATCGGGACGCCGGCCAGATCGTGTTTCATATCCACATGCATTTGTTGGCCGGACGGGAATTGAGCTGGCCGCCGGGCTGAGCGCCCCTTCGGCGTGAGCTTAAACGTTTTTGAGAAACTGACGCACCAAGGGAAGGTGACGACGGCTGACTTCCAATCGGTCCGCGATACTATCGAAGACTAGATTGACGCCGCCATCCGCGGTTTTCTCCAAGCCGGCGATATGCGCGGCCATCGCCAAGGCATTGCGGTGAATTCGCACGACCCGCGCGCCCAACTCGGTTTCCAGCGTTTTCAATGATTCCTCGGTCAGGGCTTCCCCGCGAGAATGGCGAACCGTGACGTATTTCTGATCCGCCTGAAAATAGCATACGTCGGTCAAGGCAATCAGTTCCAGGCGCTGGCCAAGGCGAACCCGGATATGGGTGCGGCCACCGTCTTCGGGCGGCTCGGCCGTTAGACTGGCCAAGTGAGCGCGATTGAGGCGGCTGGCGTTGGCCAAGGCGCGTTCCAGCCGTTCCCGTCGAATCGGTTTCAGTAGATAGGCCACGGCGTGCGCGTCGAAGGCATCCAGGGCGTGTTCGCTGTAAGCGGTAACGAAAATAACCGCCGGTGGGTGGGGCAGCGTCGCTAGCCGTCGCGCGGTTTCCAAGCCGTCCAATCCCGGCATTTGAATATCCAGCAACACGATATCGGGGGCGATGCTTTCCGCTAACCGCAGCGCGTCCGCGCCGTTGCTGGCTTCACCGCAGGGATGGTAATCGGGCAACTGGTTGAGCAGGTCGCGCAATCGGCTCCGGGCGGGCGGTTCATCATCGACAATCAATACGTTCATGATTCGAACTCATGCGAGACAGTTTCCAGAATCGCCATGGTAATGGATGATTAGGAGAAGAGGGCCGGGTTGCGTTCTTCCAGTGGAATGGCGAAAGTAATCTGATAGCGTTCCGGTGTTTCGATGATCTCCAAAGGATTCGCCGTGCTATAGGCTAACTGTAGGCGTTGGCGGATATTGTGCTGGGCGATGCCCTGGCCCGGTCTGGCGGTGGCGTTATCCGCTGGGCGGGGATTGGCGACGGTGATCCGCAAGCGGCGGGGTTGCCGCTCGATGCGAATGCTTAAAATCCCGCCTTCGGGCAAGCGCTGGATGCCATGATGGATGGCGTTTTCGACCAGCGGTTGCAGCAGCAGGGCTGGAGTGGGTAGCTCGTAGGGTAAATCCTCATCCAGTTGCCAATCCACCCGCAGCCGTTCGCCCAGACGCAGGCTTTCGATGGCCAGATAGCGGCGGGTGAGTTCGAGCTCGGCCTCCAGCGTAATGCGCGCTTGGTGGGCCAGCGCCGAGCGCAACATATCGGCCAGGTCGAGCACCGCTTCCTCAGCCCGGTCGGGTCGGCTATGAATCAGGCTGGCGATGGTGTTAAGGGCGTTAAACAGAAAATGGGGGTGGATACGGGCTTGTAGGGCCTGCAACCGGGCGCGGGCTTCCGCTTCCACGTTCCGTTTCCAAAGATGTTGCACGTAAAAGTAGCGTAGGGCGATCAGGGTCACGATGCTGCTGATCGCCAGATTGCGAACCAGCAGGCGCAGCAACGACGTGGCGTTCGCCGTCAGATCGGGGTAAGGTTCCAGGAACCACCAACCCGCTATCGAAAATAAGAACGTTATGAGAAGCGTTAGGCCCAATACCGCGACCGTGGCGGCGAATGAGCTAAGCCGGTTCAAGCGGTGTTTGCACAGGCATAAGACGGCGGCTACAGCCAGCACCACCCATTGTACGAATAGCGAAATAATCGCCAGTTGGGTCCAGAACTCACTCGACCGGTCTATGTCGCGCAGCGCGAGCACCAAGGCGAAAAGTTCGGCCAGCAAAACCATCACGAACGTGACCTGATTGGTGCAGAAATCGGGTAGAAAGCCGGCGGTAACAGTCTGTTTGGAAGAGGGAGCCGATGAAGGAGACATGAGCGATCAGTCATTCACCTTGCGTGTTAGGGCCAAGGAATTCGCCGGGTCGCGCTAGAGCCTGGTGCGAATTGAGGTTTCGACCAAGAAAAAAGGGCCTGGAAGCTAAGTCCAGGCCCTGATGGATGGTGGAGCGGAAGGGGATCGAACCCTCGACCTTCGCATTGCGAACGCGACGCTCTCCCAGCTGAGCTACCGCCCCGTAAATAAGGGAAAGAATCATACAATTTTCGTATCCTCTAAGCTAGGTCTCAGCCTCGAAAAATCATGTCAAGGATTTCAATCGTAGTTCCTATCTTGAATGAAGCAACGCACCTTGTCGGCTGTTTGCGAGCGTTACAATCCTTGCGTGCGCAAAATTGCGAATTGATCGTGGCGGATGGCGGCAGTCAAGATCAAAGCGTGGCGCTGGCCGAACCGCTTGCCGATCACGTCATTACCGGCTCGAAAGGCAGAGCGCTACAGATGAACGCCGGTGCGCGGCAAGCCGATGGTGACATCCTCTGGTTCTTGCACGCCGACACTCTGCCGCCGCCCGATGCCGCTGATCTGATCCGCGCGGCGCTGGCCGATCCAGAGCAGTGTTGGGGTCGGTTCGACGTGCGCCTGTCAGGGCGTCACAGGCTGTTGCGGGTGGTGGAAACGCTGATGAACGCCCGTTCTCGTCTGACCGGCATCGCTACCGGCGACCAGGGGATTTTCGTCCGCCGGAATCTGTTTGAACGAGTCGGCGGCTACCCGCCGATCGCCTTGATGGAAGACATCGCGCTCAGTTGTTTGCTCAAACGTCACCGTTGGCCCATTTGCTTGCGCCAGCGGGTGCTCGCATCCAGCCGACGCTGGGAGCGGGATGGCGTTTTCCGCACCATCCTATTGATGTGGCGATTGCGGCTAGCCTATTTTTTCGGTGCTGACCCCGCCGATCTGACTCGGATTTACTATCGTTCATGAACGACGCTTTCACGTTTCCCAACGCCCGATTGCTGATTTTCGCCAAGGCTCCAATTCCCGGTCGGGTTAAAACGCGATTGGCTGGGCAATTGGGTACGCGCGGCGCGGCGGCGCTGTACCGGTGCTTGGTGGCTCGCATTCTGACGGTGGCGTGGTCCGCGCGGCTGTGTCCGGTCGAACTGTGGTGCGCGCCGGATGCGCGGCACGGGTTTTTTAGCGCTTGCCGACGGGACTACGGAGTGCGCTTGCGCCGACAGCGCGGCGGCGATTTGGGGCAACGGATGGATGACGCCCTCAAGCAAGCGCTGCGCGAAGCCGATTCAGCCGTATTGGTCGGCGGCGATTGCGTTTCGGTGGGCGCGACCGAGTTACGCGCCGCGTTCGAGCGGCTTGCCGCCGGACAAGACGCCGTGCTAGGGCCAGCGACCGATGGCGGTTATCTGCTGGTCGGTCTGTCGCGGCCCTGTCCCGGTATGTTTCGAGGCATTGCCTGGAGCAGCGCCACCGTGTTGGAAGCGACCCGCCGCCGCCTCAATCAGGCCGGCGTCAGCTGGGCCGAATTACCGGTCGGTTGGGATGTGGATACGCCAGCCGATTTGCGACGGTTGCGCCGGTTGGCAAGGGACGCCCCAGCCCTAACACGGGTGGGTGAAGGACGCGGGATAGCGTGTTAAGCGGAAACGTTGGCCACGTCGGCGTCGCCGAAATATTCGCTGGTGTAGCGTTCCACCCGTAATTCTGGCGACCAGAAGTCAAGCGGCAGACCGGCCTTCCGCTTGAGTTGGGCCAAGAACACGTACGGATCGGGCAGGCTTTCCCAGACCGCCGGCAGGAAAGTGGCGCGATGGTGGTGGAATTGCAGTATCAAACCATCCTGCCCGGGTCGCAGTTGCGCCAACAAATCTTCCTCAGACCCAAACGGTAGCGGTTGCGACGGTGATAACACCGAAATGTAGACTTCTAGCCGTGGAAATTCGACGGCGGTCACTTCCGGGAAGCGGGGATCGTCGAAGGCGGCAGCGTAGCCGTGCGTGGCCACATCCCGCACCAGCGGCTGATAGGCCGCCAAGGCGCCCATACAACCCCGTAGCTGGCCGGCGAGTTCCAGCGTGACAAAGGTCGCGCGCTGTGGCCGCAAGGTCGCTGGATACTGATTCGGGTCCACCGCCAGCGCCTGACCGTGGCGCAAGCCGTGCTGGATCGAGGCCCGCGCGGTGGCGAGCAAGGTGGCGCGATCTTGGTGGGACAATGTTTCAGTGGAACACATAAGCGCCGTACCCGACCACCTGATGACGCGAGCCGGCGGTATCGCCGGAATTGCGTAAATCAATCGTTTTGCCCTGCAGATTTTTACGGCGCGCTACCCACAACAGGCCGTTGACCGGATTGCGCCCGCACGCCTGTTCATAACCGATGTCTTCAAAGCGCAGCGTCTCGATCGCGCGTGAGGTTTCACTGTCCATGTGTTGCGCGGTTGGATAATCCTGATAGTGACTGAGATCGGAGCTGATCACGATGAGCGTTTCTGGACCGCCCCAGAGCGCTTCCAGCGCCGCGCCGACTTGCGGCGGACGCGCATCCCCGACCACCAGCGGCACCAGCTTGAATTCACCCAGCACCTCTTGTAGAAACGGCAAATGGACTTCTAAGCTGTGTTCTTGGGCGTGGGCTTGTTCTAAAAAACCGACCTCGGGTAAATCCTGAATTTGATTCATGGCGCCTTGATCGACCGGGATTTGCCCAAGTGGCGTGTCGAAAGCCATCATGGCGCTGGCGGCGATACCCCGGAACCCCACGCGATGGCTGGGGCCTAACAACACGACGCGGGTGATCAGACCCCGTACGGCGCGCAGGCGCGCATAAGCCGAAGCAGCGATCGGACCGGAATAAATGTAGCCGGCGTGCGGCGCGATGATCGCCTTGGGCGGCGCTTCGGCGGGTGGTTCGATCTGAGTCAAAAAGTCTTGGACTTGAGTGTGTAGCTCAGAAGCGTCAGCCGGATAGAATGAGCCCGCAACAGCAGGCGTGCGTACGCTATGCATAACGCCCTCCTGGTTCATTTGTCAATGCCGATAAATTGTTAGAGTATAAGGTGCGGAATTTGTCCGACGATGGTCGAAAGCAGTATAAACACGAAGGTGGGCTAGCAGCCACCCTGATGCCATAACGACGAGAGCCTTGGTAAAGGAGGCCAGCATGACCCTGCTAACCACCGATTTTTTCCCAACCAAATACTGGCATGCTTTAGACGACGGCCGCGTGCAATGCGATATTTGCCCGCGCTACTGCAAGTTGCACGAAAGCCAGCAGGGCTTATGCTTCGTGCGCGGTTGTCACGACGGCCAGATCGTGCTGACCAGTTATGGCCGTTCCAGCGGTTTCTGCATCGACCCCATCGAGAAAAAACCGCTCAACCATTTTTTACCCGGCACTTCCGTGCTGTCCTTTGGCACCGCCGGGTGCAATCTGGCGTGCAAATTTTGCCAAAACTGGGATATGAGCAAATCCCGCGAGATGGATACGCTGGCCGATGCCGCCTCGCCGGAGAAACTGGCGCGCGTTGCGCACGAACTGGGCTGCCGCAGCATGGCGTATACCTACAACGATCCAGCGATCTTCATGGAATACGCCATTGATGTGGCGCTGGCGTGTCGGGAGTACGGCATCAAGTCGGTGGCGGTGACGGCCGGCTATATGTGCGAAGAACCCCGCCGCGAGTTCTACCGATACATGGATGCGGCCAATGTCGATCTCAAGGCCTTTACCGAGGACTTCTACTGGAAGATTTGCGGCGGTCATCTGCAACCGGTGCTGGAGACGTTGCTCTACCTCAAGCAAGAGACCCGCGTTTGGTTCGAGATTACTACGTTGCTGATTCCAGGCGAGAACGACTCCGATGGCGAATTGGAAGCGCTGACGCAGTGGGTGGTCGAAAATCTGGGGCCGGACGTGCCGATTCATTTCACCGCATTCCATCCCGACTGGAAGATGATGCACCATTCCCCGACCCCCCCTTCCACCCTGAGTCGGGCGCGGCGAATCGCCGTCAAGAACGGTATCCATTACGCCTATACCGGCAATGTGCATGATGAGAAAGGCGGCAGCACCTATTGCTATCAATGCGGCCAACAATTGATCGGCCGTGATTGGTATACCCTTGGCGCTTGGAATTTAACGGCCAGGGGTCATTGTAATGCTTGTGGGACGCCCTGCGCTGGCGTGTTCGAAGCCAAACCGGGCACTTGGGGCGCGCGTCGGCGTCCCGTGCGGCTTCGGCAATATGCGGCATGAAGGATGGCGGCCTGATTGCTTGTGCTAGCTGTCGATGTTGAGCTACCGCCATGCGTTCCATGCCGGCAACTTCGCGGATGCTTTTAAACATGCCTTGCTGGTGCAACTGATTCAGGCGCTAAAGGCAAAAGACAAACCCTTTCGGGTGTTCGATACTCACGCCGGCGCTGGCCGCTACGATCTGGATTCGGCGCTGGCCCGAAAAAATAGCGAGTTTGCGGACGGTATCGGTCGGTTGTGGCGTCAATCGGGACTGGGTTGCGAACTCGACGGCTATCTGGAGCGGGTTCGGGCGTTGAACCCCGATGGAAACTTGCGCTGGTATCCCGGCTCGCCCCGTCTGGTTCGCGATCTGCTGCGCCCAACTGATCGCTTGGTGTTAAGCGAACGCCATCCTAATGAGTTTTTGCATCTGAAAGCGGAGTTCAGCCCCGACCGGCAGGTGGAAATTCATCAGGCCGATGGTTACGCGCTGCTCGCAGCGCTGGTGCCGCCACCCCAGCGGCGCGGGCTGGTGCTCATTGATCCAGCCTACGAATTCAAGGGTGAGTTCGACCGGCTGGTCGAGGCGGTTCGCCTGATCCACCGCCGCTGGGCAAGCGGCATGATCGCCATCTGGTATCCGATTCTTGACCGCGCGCCCAGCTTACGCTTTCAACGCAACTTGCGGGAATCGGGTATTCCCGCCATGTTATGCGCCGAATTGGGATTGTATCCTTACGATGGCCCATCCGGTTTGCATGGTTGTGGGATGATTGTGATCAATCCGCCGTGGCGGTTGGAGGAGACTTTGAAGCGCCTGCTGCCCGAATTGTTGCGCTGTTTGCGCGTTAGCCAGCCGGGCGAGACGCGTTTGGAATGGTTGACGCCGGCTTTATAAACGGGAAATAGCAATGAGCCATACCAAGCTGATGAATACGGCCACCCTCTGCGCCCATCTCAGTGATCCCGACTGGGTGGTGGTGGATTGTCGCTTCAGTTTAAGCGACAGCGAGGCCGGTCGGCGGACCTACGCGGCGGGCCATCTGCCCGGCGCGCGGTATGCCCATCTCGATGACGATCTATCCGGCGCGATTACGCCCGCCACCGGACGGCATCCGCTGCCGGACCCGGCGCGGCTGGCGCGCAAGCTGGGTGAATGGGGCATTGATCACCATAGCCAGGTGGTCGCCTACGACGATATGGGCGGCATTCTGGCCGCCGCTCGGTTATGGTGGTTGCTGCGTTGGTTGGGCCATGGAGCGGTGGCGGTGCTCGATGGTGGCTTCTCCGCTTGGCAACGCGCTGGATTGCCGCTGACGGCTGAATTGCCGGTGGTGAAACCGACGGTTTTTGTTGCTCGGCCCAATGATCAATTGTGGCTGACGACCGCTCAGATCCAGAATTTACCGAAAGAGAAATTGTTATTGGACGCGCGGGCGACCGCGCGGTATCGCGGAGAAATGGAACCAATTGATCCTGTTGCTGGCCATATTCCGGGAGCGGTCAACGTCCCGACTGAAGATAATTTGACGGTTAGCGGTTGTTTTCGGCCCGCCGAGGAACTGCGAGCGCGCTTTACCGCCGTGTTGGGCGGACAGTCGCCGACGGTCGTGGCGCATAGCTGTGGCTCCGGCGTTACCGCGTGTCATAACCTGCTGGCGATGGAAGTGGCGGGCTTGAGCGGTTCTCGGCTGTATGCGGGTTCGTGGAGCGAATGGATTCGCGACCCAAACCGGCCGATCGCGACTGGCTCGGTTTGAGCGGCCTTTATCGTCGATGACCGCGCTAAATGAAGATCGGGCAATTTTATCGCTCAGACCAACGTGGCGGCGCGGCCTGTCGGATCTTCTGGATACAGTTGATCCAGCACCTCGCTTTCGACGCGGATGATTTCGATGTTACCCTTACGGGTGAAAATCCAGCCGTGAGCGTGCTTTTGACTGAATATGGCATACGAGAGCATAGAGTAGCCGCGTAATCCAATCCGTTCGGCCATCGCCATGCTGACATTGGTCTTGTCAAGTGCTTTGCAGTGGAGACGGTCACCGTTCATTGTTATTCCCCTGAAAAACTGTGTCGTAAAATAAAAGTATTTTGCCGGGCTTTGATGGTCTTATCGGCAACAGCGACTAAAACTGGAGACTATCATTCCTAGAAATGATGGGTTTGTGAGTGCAACCGGCTGAGGGTAACGATATTAAGTCGTAGGTATCGGCCAGAATCACCCATATGCGAGAGACAGTGAATGCTAAAAAAAATTCAGAAGAGCTTGACCGTGCTGTTCGTTATATCCGCTTTGAGCGCGTGTACCAGCTTGTCCGAGTTTTATAGCAAGGATGCGGTAAAGCAAAAGCCATCGGTTGCGTCCCCTACGTATATCGATTACTGGCAAACCCGCGATCCTTCCGAATATCGCCGTTCTGCCTCCACGACCATAACCGGCAAGAAAAAATCGGTCGTCCGCTCTCAAGACATCGTTATTAAGACTAAGAAAGACAAGAAAATTCCGGCTAAACTCGAGCAGCGGGATGAATCTAGAGTCAGCCTAGTCATTCCGATTCAACCGATGAGCGCCGTTCAAGTCGCGGGACCCACCAAGGCGCAGGAACAACAGCAACAGCAATTGCGACGGCAACCTAAAGCTAGAACCCCGGTGGCTGCCGCCAAGCCGGCGGTCGTGGTCCCCAAAGCCAAACACACCATCGCGGTTTCGAAGCACAAGGGGAAACGCCGTTCGAGTGGAGCTGGCAGCAAGAACCTGTGGGATCGGGTTCGCGGACGTGCGGTCTTGGCTGATGTAGAGCATCCCCGGATCAACGAACAGATCGCTTATCTGAAACGCAATCCTGGCTACTTGGATCTGTTGTCGCAACGCTCCAGACCCTATCTCTACTACATTGTCGAGCAAATCGAGCGGCAGGGATTACCAATGGACCTGGCGCTATTACCGATGGTGGAAAGCGGATTTGAACCGACCGCCTTTTCTCCCAAACAGGCGGCTGGTCTTTGGCAAATTATTCCGTCCACCGGTCAAGAATGGGGTTTAACCATTATCGAGGGTTATGACGGGCGGCTCGATATTCATACCTCAACCGGGGTGGCGCTAAATTATCTGCGCTACTTGCACAAGCGGTTCAAAGGAGATTGGTTGTTGGCGTTGGCTGCGTACAACGCCGGCCCAAATGCCGTACAGGAGGCGATTGAGGCGAATGCCCGTGAGGAGGCGAAAGCCGCCGCCGCCTTGAAAAAGCTGGAAGCACTACAAGCGGCCCAAGCAGCGGCGGCCCAAGCAGCGGCGGCCCAAGCAGCGGCGGCTCAAGCAACTGGGCCGGTAGCAGCAGCAGCGCCCGGGTCGGTGACCAGTGACCCAGCACTGCCAGCGGCGTCGATCCTGATGCCGCCGTTGGTTACCCCCACACCGCTACTTCCTATCGCGCCAACCGCCGTCACCTCATCGGCTCGACCGATGGCAAAGGGTACTCGTCGCGCTGCATCCGGTCCCTTGGCGTCTTCCGTTATGACGAGCGTGCCGCCGCAACCACCGCTGAAAGCGGAATCGGTATTTTGGCGGTTGAAACTCCCCAAGGAAACTCAGAATTATGTGCCTAGAATCCTCGCGTTGTCGCGCATCGTGGCTAATCCAGCCGCACAGGGTTTGCAACTCCCCTTACTCGGCAATCAACCCTATCTATTCAGGGTCGATGCGACGATTACGCCTGAAGTTAAAATCGCCGACGCGCTTACGCTCGCGGAGATTCCCAGCGAAGAATTTTTTCGCTTCAATCCCGGCTTGAAACCAGGCGTCGAGCCGCCGCCGCGCACCTATAACTTTTTGCTCCCTTTGGCGCAGGCGCAAAATTTAGCGATCAAGGTACCTGGCTGTCAGTTGGTCGCCGCTAAAAAATACACGGTCAGAAAAGGTGAAACCCTGGCGACCATCGCCAAACGGCACGGTGTCCCTTCGGTGCAACTGGCGCAGTGGAATCACCTGGAGGTCGATACCGTGCTGAAAGCCGGCCAGCAGTTGATTGTTTACCCCTCTTCATGAGCCGCGGGCCGACCGAGCGCAACTGGCCGCTTCAGCCATTGCCATGACTGGTACCGGAATCTGGCGTTGGCGGCGTTGCTGGGATAGGGAATTTGTGCGTCGCCAGATAGTCTTTGGCTTTTTTCTCCGCTGCTTGAATTTGCGCCGGAGTCATTTTTTTGGCGATATCCCGTTTACCTTCTGGGGCTAGGCTATCGCCTTGGAAATCAGCAAGGGCGTACCAGAAATAAGCCTCAACTAGATCGGCGGCTACGCCTTCGCCCTGCTCGTACATGATTCCCAGATTGATTTGGGCTTTTGAATAACCCACTTCGGCTGCTTTCCGGTACCATTCCATCGCCTTGGCGTTATCCTCGGGCACGCCTTTGCCTTCGTCGTACAGCACGCCCAGATTGAACTGAGCAAACGGATAGCCTTTCTCGGCCAGCGGCCGGACGATGCCAAGTTCGGCGGTGTAATCACCGCGCTCGTGAGCGCTTTTGGCGCGTTCCCAATCGCTGTCGGCGGCCCAGGCCGGCGCGGTGCTCAGCAAGCCGCCAGCCAGCAGCAGAAAAGAGAATCTATTCATTGATGTATATCCAATTCTAGCGGTTATAAGCGGGTTGAACGCGCCAAGTGTAGCATTCCATCAGTGCGGCGCGCTGGCCCACTTCGGGATTTCATGCGGCAGACCGGTTCCAAAACGGCGGGTGGAAAGTGCGGCTGGTCAGGTTGGAATTAAGGGGGTTGTTCTGGATAGTGGCAGCTCGGTAGGCCCTCCGACCAGCCGCGATCCAACATGGCCCAGCCCGCTATCCAGGCATAATAGAGATAACTGTTGGGGACATAGGGATTTTGAGCATTGTTGCGGGTAGCGGCTTCAATGCCTTGTCGAAAAGCCAAGGGCAATAAGGGAGCCAGTTTTCGCGAAGCATCGTTGTTGCCACACATCATTCAGACCGAAAGTAATCATCAATAGTAGACTCATTTCATTGTTATTTGTTGTGTATTTGACAATATTTTTATGGTAAATGCAACGTTGTTGCTTATTTGTCGTTGGCCTGCATCTGATAAAGACTGGCATACAAACCGTGTTGAGCCAACAATTCGGCATGTGTACCGATTTCAGCGATGCGGCCCCGATCCAGTACGACGATGCGGTCGGCGTTTTCGACCGTGGAAAGTCGATGCGCGATGATAAAAGCGGTACGGCCTTGGCGGAGGAAATCGAGCGCGTGCTGGACCTTGCGCTCAGATTGCGTATCCAGCGCCGACGTGGCTTCGTCGAGAATCAGGATCGGCGCATTCTTAAGCAAGGCGCGAGCGATGGCCAAGCGTTGGCGCTGGCCGCCCGACAGCCGAGCGCCGTTTTCACCGATCAGGGTGTCGATGCCCTGTGGTAATTCGCGAATGAAATCCATCGCGTGAGCGTTTTCCGCCGCCCTGATCAGGGCGGCTTCATCCGCTTGAAAAGCGGCTCCGTAAGCGATATTGGCGGCTACGGTATCATTGAACAAGACAATATCCTGGCTGACGTAAGCGATGTTTGCCCGCAGTTCGGCCAGCCGCAGTTGCTGGATCGGCACGCCATCCAGCAGGATCGCACCGTCATTCGGTTCGTAGAATCGCGGCAGTAGGCTCATCAAAGTGGTTTTACCGCTGCCAGAAGGGCCGACCAGGGCGATGGTTTCGCCTGGTTGCACCTCCAGGCTCAACCGTCGGATCACTTCGGGACCGTTGTCGGCGCGGTAACGGTAACTGACCGCCTGGAACTGAATATGGCCGCTGGCCCGACCGATGTGGCGGGTCCCGTGATCCGGCTCAGGCGCTTCATCCAGCAACGCAAAGATTGTTTCCGCTGCCGCCAGACCCCGCTGTAACTGTTCGTTGACCTTGGTCAAACGCTTGATCGGCGTCAGCAACATAGCCATCGCTCCAAACAGCGAAACAAAGCCGCCAACCGTAATTTGGTCGGCGGCCGATTGCAAAGAAGCCAGATAGATCATCAAGCCGAGCGCGATGATCGCCAGCAGTTGCACCAGCGGCCCACTACCCTCCGAAGCCGCCGCCAGTTTCAAGTTGAATTGGCGAACGCGGTTGTTCACTCGATGAAAGCGTTTTTGCTCGTAGGCCTGCCCGCTGAAGATTTTGATAACCCTATGGCCTTGCAGGATCTCGTCGATGACGTGAGTCATTTCGCCCATCAGGTCTTGCAGCGCCCGGCTTAGCCGCCGCAATCGTCGGCTGATCACCCGCATGATGAAACCGATACCGGGCGCCACCAGAAACGCGAGCAGCGACAACTTCCAGTTCAGATACAGCATCCAGGCCAGCAGCCCAATTACCGCCAATCCGTCTCGAACCAGCGTTATCAGGGCTTGGGTGGTGGCGGTCATCACCTGGGTGACATCGTAGGTCAGGCGCGATAGCAGGGTACCAGCGGAGTGATCGTCGAAGTAGCGGCTCGGCAACGTCAGCAACCGCGCAAAAAGGGCATTGCGCAAATCCATGACGACCCGGTGGGCGATCCATTCCATCGTCAGTGAACCGACAAAACCAGCAATGCCTCGAATGATGAAAACCGTCACCAGCAACAGCGGCATCATGCGGATGGAATAGGGATCTTTAGCGACGAAGCTACCATCCAGCAACGGCTTGATCAGGGCGGCGACCAATGGTTCGGTGATTGCCACGACAATGGTGCCAGCCAGTGAAAGCACGAAAATACGCGTGTAAGGTCGGACATAACCCAGCAATCGCCAATACAGTTCTTTATTATTCATATTGTGAATATTGTTAGAAAATCAGTGCAGTAATAAGGGATTGGCGAGTTTTTGAGCAAAAGGGCCACTATGAATCATGTTATCATGATGCGGTTATTCTGAAACATTTCTAAAGCAATTCATGAAACCGCTGATTCCCCGTTTCGAAGGATGTCGTCTGTTGATTGTCGGCGATGTCATGTTAGACCGCTATTGGCATGGCCCGACGGCTCGGATTTCACCGGAAGCGCCGGTGCCAGTCGTCAAGGTTGAAGAGGTCGAGGAACGGCCGGGCGGGGCGGCCAATGTGGCCGTTAACATCGCGGCCTTGGGTGGGCAGGCGCGGGTACTGGGCCTAGCGGGCGCGGATGAAGCCGCGGGCGTGCTGGAGACCAAATTGCGGCGACTGGGCGTGGCTTGCGATCTGGTTTGTCTGCCCGGCCAGGCAACGATCACCAAGCTGCGGGTCTTGAGCCGTAATCAGCAGCTTTTGCGTTTGGATTTCGAAGATGGTTTTCCCGGTTTCGAGCCGGCGGAGCTTTATGAGCGTTTCACGGGCCATCTCTTGGTAGCCGATGTGGTGGTGTTGTCAGATTACCAGAAAGGGGTGCTGCGCGAGGTCGAGCGTTATATCCGCGCCGCTCGCGCCGCCGGCCGGCCGATCTTGGTCGATCCCAAAGGCCGGGACTTCGGCCGCTATCGTGGCGCGACGCTGCTAACGCCTAATATAGCCGAATTTGAGGCGGTCGTCGGCGTGTGCCGCGATGAAGCGGATCTGCTAGGCAAGGGAGAGACCTTACGCCGGGATTTGGAGCTAGAGGCTCTGTTGATCACCCGTGGCGAACAGGGGATGACCTTGCTGCGCAAGGAGGCCGAGCCATTACAGCTGGCGGCCCGCGCCCGCGAAGTGTATGACGTGACCGGGGCGGGCGATACCGTCATCGCCACGCTGGCGGCCGGGCTGGCGGCCGGGCTGGAATTATCGGGCGCCACCCTGCTAGCCAATCTGGCGGCCGGCATTGTGGTCGGCAAGTTGGGCACGGCCAGCGTTACGGTGTCTGAATTGCGCCGAGCCATGTATGAACATGATGAACCTCCGCGTGGGGTGCTGGAAGAGGCGCAACTGCTGCAGGCAGTAGCTGATGCCAAGTTGCATGGCGAGACGATCGTTATGACTAACGGTTGTTTTGATATTCTGCACGCGGGTCATGTGACTTATCTCGAACAAGCTAAACGCTTGGGCAGTCGGCTGATTGTCGCCGTCAACGACGATGCCTCGGTGCGGCGGCTCAAGGGCGCCGATCGACCAGTCAATTCGCTGTGGCAACGAATGCGGGTGTTGGCCAGCTTATCGGTCGTCGATTGGGTGGCGCCATTTTACGAAGACACCCCAGAACGGTTGATCTGCGCGATCAAACCGGATTATCTGGTCAAGGGCGGTGACAACGATCCGGCCAAGATTCCGGGCAACCGCTGCGTATGGGACGCTGGGGGGCAGGTCGTGGTGATGGATTATATCGAAGGATGTTCGACCACCAGCACCATCGCCCGGATCTTGCGTGGGTTGTGAAGTCGATCGCCAAACAAGCAACTAATTTAATTAAAGCGTTCTTTTGGGTAAGAATGACTCGTACTGATGAATAATGTAATTCATATCGATATTGTCATCATTGGCGGCGGTATCGCCGGCTTGTGGTTGTTAGCTCGGCTACGCAAGGAGGGCTATAGCGTCGTGCTGATTGAAAGCGAGCGGCTGGGGACCGGCCAAACGATTTCCTCTCAGGGCATTATTCATGGCGGTGCTAAGTATTCATTGCGCGGGCAGCTCAGTGAGTCCGCCAGGACGGTTGCCGAAATGCCCGCCTTATGGCGGCGCTGTTTGGCCGGTGAAGGGGAAGTCGATCTGCGGGGCGCATTGCTGGCGGATCATCAATATTTGCTGGCGACTCGTTCGCCGACCTCGCGATTAGTGGCGGCCATAGCCAGCAAACTCATGCCCGATCGAATGGAAAAATTGGTTGAAGCGGAAACCGGTGATTACCCGTCGGTATTGCGTCAAGCCGCCTTTCGAGGAACGGTGTATCGCTTGGATGAACCGGTCGTCGATGTGGCTTCGGTGCTGAGCTTCTTGGCCCAGCAGAACCGGGACAGAATCATACGCTGTCATGGACCGGCGGCACTCTCGGCGGATGGGGCGATTACGCTGCGTCATCCGGACCGACCACCACTGGTGATTCGGCCCGCTTGCACCGTGTTCGCCGCCGGAGCCGGCAACGCGGCGCTGCCGTGGGTAGCGCAGCAAATGCGGCCACTGCACATGGTGTTGGTGCGTGGGCTGGGCTTGCCGGGGCCGCTATTCGCCCATTTTGTCGGCGCCCGCGATATTCCGCGTCTGACGATTACCACCCATTGCAATATCAGCGGACATTTGATCTGGTATCTCGGCGGCGAATTGGCGGAAGAAGGGGTTAAGCGTGATCGCATGGAGCAGATTCGGGCGGCCAAACGGGAATTGGCGGCGTTGTTACCCTGGATCGATTGGTCGCGCACGCAATTCGCCACCTTTCTCGTGCAGCGGGTCGAAGCCAGACAGGCCGGCGGACAGCGGCCGATAGGGCCTGGCTTATACCGAGACGGCCGGATGTTAGTGGTCTGGCCAACCAAACTGGCGTTGGCCCCGCTGCTGGCGGAGCAAGTTGAGCAAACCTTGCAAGGTTTCAATTTACAGCCCAAGTTGGCGGATTTACAACTATTGGAAGATTGGCCGCGACCGGAAGTGGCGATTTATCCCTGGAATCGGGAGGAGTTGGAGTGGTGGGCCTAAGCCCGCTGGGCGCCACGGGCTTGCAAGTCAGCGCTCTGGGTTTGGGGACCGTTAAATTCGGTCGCAATCAAGGTGTCAATTATCCACGCGCCTTCTCATTGCCGTCGGATTCCGAGATTTTGCGGTTATTGCAAACGGCATGGGATTTGGGGATCAATTTGCTGGACACCGCACCCGCTTACGGCGGTAGCGAAGAGCGATTGGGGCGGTTGCTCCAGCAGTGTCGGCGAGAGTGGGTGATCGTCACCAAGGTCGGCGAGGAATTCGCCGATGGCGTTTCGCGCTTCGATTTTTCCGCCGCCGCAACCCGCGCCAGCATTGAGCGTAGCTTGCGACGACTGGGCGTGGAGGTGTTGGACGCCGTGCTGATTCATTCCAATGGCGATGATGCGGCCATTCTGGAACGGGAAGAAGTCTTGCCCTGTCTGTTCGATCTCAAGCAGGCAGGGCTGGTGCGGGCGGTGGGTATCTCAAGTAAAACCGTAGCCGGCGGATTGCGGGCGGTCGAGCGTTGCGATGTGCTGATGGTCACCTGCAACCCGCGGCAACAAGCCGAACTGCCCGTTATTCGCGCCGCGCACGCGACCAACAGAGGCGTGTTGATCAAGAAAGGCTTGCTGAGTGGGCATCTCGACCAGTTGGCGGGAACCGATCCAGTATCGGCGTCGCTACGGTTTATTTACGCCCAACCCGGCATCAATAGTGTGGTGGTCGGCACGCTCAATCCGGCCCATTTGCGGGCTAACATGGCGGCGGCGGAACAAGCGCTCGCCCTGGCCGCAATGGGTTGAACAGCTGAAATCATCGTTTATCCGCCCGCAAAATCGGATTCAAGCCGCCAGCGCCCGCTTGAGGCGTTCCACCCCGTCAGCCAGTTGTGGGATGGCGGTGGTGTAGGCGAAGCGAACATGCCGCTCCGGCGAATGGTTGCCAAAATCGATGCCCGGCGTGATCGCAACGCCGCTTTGCTCCAGTAGCTGTAAAGCAAACTGATAGCTGTCGTCGGTGAAACGGCTACAGTCGGCGTAGAGATAAAAGGCGCCGTCCGGGATGCTGAGGATATCGAAGCCGAGTTTTCGCAATGCCGGCAGCAAGAAATCCCGCCGGGCCTGAAATTCCCGCCGCCGTTGTTCAAAGACGGCCCGTGTTTCGGGAAGGAACGCCGCCAATGCCGCATATTGCGCGGGGGTGGAGGCGGCCAGAAACAGATTTTGCGCCAGCTTTTCGGCGGCCCCGACGCAATCGTCCGGCGCCACCAGCCAGCCTAGCCGCCAGCCGGTCATCCCATAATATTTGCTGAAGCTATTTAAAGCGATCACTTGGTCGGAATAAGCCAGGGCGGTTTGGAGCGAAGTGTCGTAGACCAAGCCGTGGTAAATTTCGTCCATGATGACGCGGCCGCCGCGGGCCTCGACCGTGGAGATAATGGCGGCCAATGCTTGGGGCGGTATCACCGTACCGGTGGGATTGGCCGGAGAGGCGAGCAGCACGGCTGCGGTTCGTTCATCCCAATAGCGCTCGACGAGTTCGGCGGTCAGTTGGTAAGCGGTCGCCGGGCCGACCGGAATACCGACCGCTTCCCCCTCCGCCAGCCGTACAAAATGCCGGTTGCAGGGATAGCCGGGATCGGCCAGCAGCACACGGTCGCCAGGGCCGACCAGAAGCGCCGTCGCCAGTTGCAAAGCGCCGGACGCGCCGGGCGTGATCAGGATGCGCCGGGTGGGAACCTCGACCCCGTAACGGTCTCGATAGTGTCCGCCGATCGCTTGCCGTAATTCGGGCAAGCCGGCGGCGGCGGTGTAACGAGTCCGACCCTCGCTCAATGCGCGCTGGCCAGCGCGCACAATTGGCGCGGCGGTGGGAAAATCCGGTTCCCCGATTTCCATGTGAATGATGGAGCGGCCGGCCGCCTCCAATTCCTTGGCGCGAGCCAACAGCGCCATGACGTGAAATGGCGCGATAGCCGCCATCCGCGGCGCCAGCGGCCGGAAGCGGGCGCTCAAAACATCCGGCCCCGATTGGTATCCTCGTCGCGAATGGTCAGATCAATCGGAGTGCCTTTGGCGGCGCCGCCAGCCGCCGCGCCTTCGGATAAGCGGATCTGCAAGCCGACGTTGTTCTTGGAGTCGGCATTCTTGATGGCCTCATCTCGGGAAATTTTGCCTTCCTTGTACAGCTTAAAGAGTGACTGATCGAAGGTCATCATGCCCGATTCAGTAGCCTGTTCCATCGCGTCCTTCACATAATCGATCTTGCCTTTCTGGATCAGATCGGCGATGTAGGGCGTGTTCAGCAAGACTTCCACCGCTGGCACCAATCCGCCATTGATGGATCGCACCAGACGCTGCGAGACGATGGCGCGCAGGTTTAGCGCTAAATCCATCAGCAGCTGCGGCCGGGCGTCCTCTGGGAAAAAGTTGACGATGCGTTCCAACGCGCCGTTGGCATTGTTGGCGTGCAGGGTGGACATTACCAGATGGCCTGTTTCCGAGAAGGTCATGACGAACTTCATCACATCGCGTTCGCGCACCTCGCCCACCAGAATGACGTCCGGCGCCTCGCGCATGGCGCTGCGCAAGGCGTTTTCATAGCTGTGGGTGTCGATGCCGATCTCCCGTTGGCCGACCACCGATTTTTTGTGCTGGTGAGTGAATTCGATAGGGTCTTCGATGGTGAGGATGTGGCCCGGCGCGCTGGAGTTGCGATGATCAATCATGGACGCCAATGTGGTGGATTTACCCGAACCGGTGGCTCCCACCAACAGCAACAGTCCACGTTTTTCCATCACCAATTGCCGCAGCAGCGGCGGCAAGCCCAATTCCTCCACCTGCGGGATGTCGCCTTTGATGAAGCGGATCACCATCGACACCTCGCCGCGTTGCTTGAACACATTGGCGCGAAATCGGCCAACGCCGTGCAGCGGAATGGCGAAATTGAGTTCCCATTCATGCTCGAAGTCCTTGATCTGATCGTCCTTCATCACTGAATAGGCGATTTCGCGCACTTGGCCCGGGCCAAGCACCTTGTTGCCGATGGGGCGGACCACCCCGCCGATTTTGATATTGACCGGAGCGCCGACGTGAAAAAACAGATCGGAGGCGCTTTTATCGACCATCAGTTTCAGATAGGGGGTAATATCCATTGCAATTGTCTCTCAGGCTAGCCGGTTCAAGCCATTTAGCGCCGCGACTCGGTAGGCCTCGGCCATGGTTGGATAATTAAATGTAGTATTGACAAAATACTGGATCGTGTTGGCGTCGCCCGGTTGGGCCATGATCGCCTGGCCGATGTGGACGATCTCGGCGGCCTGATCGCCAAAGCAGTGAATGCCGAGAATTTCCAGGGTATCGCGGTGGAACAGCAATTTCAGGACGCCCACAGTCCGACCAGTGATTTGCGCGCGGGCCAAACTCTTGAAATAAGCGTGTCCAACCTCGTAAGGCACTCGGGCCTCGGTCAGCTCGCGTTCGGTGCGGCCGACCGAACTGATTTCCGGCGAGGTATAAATACCGGTCGGGATGTAATCCACCAGGTGATGATCGCATGCGCCATGCACCAGATGGGTGGCGGCGAAGCGGCCCTGGTCGTAGGCGGCGCTGGCTAGGCTCGGATAGCCGATTACATCGCCCACGGCGTAGATATGCGGCAGCGTGGTGCGGTAGTTGTCGTCCACCGCAAGCTGGCCCCGGCGGTTAGGGACGATGCCTAACTCTTCCAGTCCCATGTTTTGCGTGTTGCCGCTGCGGCCGTTGGCCCAGAGCAGCGCGTCGGCTTTGATCTTTTTGCCAGACTTGAGGCAGAGCAGCACGCTGTCCGGTTGCCCTTCCACCTGATCGTATTCTTCGTTGTGGCGGATCATCACCCCTTGGTCGCGCAAGTGATAGCTCAGGGCATGGGCGATTTCGTCGTCGAGGAAGGACAGCAATTGCGAGCGGCTATCAACCAAATCGACTTTACAACCCATGTTGCGAAAGATACTGGCATACTCACAGCCGATGACCCCCGCGCCGTAGATGGTGATCGAGCGGGGGGTGGCCGACAGTCCGAGGATGGTGTCGCTGTCGAAGATGCGCGCGTGGCTAAAATCGATGTCCCGCGGCCGGAATGGGTGCGAGCCAGAGGCGATGATGAAGGCTTCGCCGTGCAGAACGATCGGTTCGGCGCTGGTGTTGGAGCGGATTTCAAGGGTGTGGGCATCCAGAAAGCGTGCGTGGCCGTGGAAGAGGCGGACCCGGTTACGCTCGTAGAAATCCTGGCGCATGGCGGTCTGGCGGGCGATGACCGACTCAGCGGAGCGCAGCAAATCAGGGTACGACAGTCGCAAGGCGGCGCCGAGCGCGTTACGGAATATCGGGCTGGTGTTGAATTCCTGCATCCGGTTGATGGCGTGACGCAAGGCCTTGGATGGAATAGTGCCCCAATGGGTGCAACCGCCGCCGACGAAACGGTGCTTTTCAATGACCGCGACTGATTTGCCTTCCTTGGCCGCTTTCATGGCCGCTCCCTCTCCTCCTGGACCGGTACCAATTACGATGACATCGTAGCTCTGATCGTGCATTTGTTATGTTCGCTGCGGAGTTGAAGGCGAGAGCAACGCGATTTGATCAAACTTTCATTTAATAGTATATCTCATTTTACAACATCAGCCAAAATCGCTTGGCGAACGGATACCAATTAATGAAGGACGATTTTCGATGAAGTCGTGCGGGCATGACGGGTCAAAAAGGGCGGGTTGAGAGGGATGCAGACCAGATTTTAGCGTACTGTGGTAAGTGTTTGACCCTTGGTGGTTCAGTCGCGTCGGAATTTGATAGATGATCCCCGTCTTAATTCTTGTGGAGAGCCCGCCTTATGAGCGCCGATCCGGCTCAGTCGTCCTTGAGCGAACCCGTGCGAACCGTGCTGCGATTAACGGTCGTCGGTTCGCTCTTAGTCGCCGTGCTCTACATTTTTCGACCGTTTCTACCCAGCATGTTGTGGAGCGCGTTCATCGTGATTGCGGTATGGCCGGGTCTAGTGTGGTTGCAAAACCGCTTTGGCTGGAATCGGCTGGCGTGTGCGTTCTTGTTAAGCTTGGTGTTAAGCGGTTTTGTAATCGGGCCGCTGCTAGGCGGAATTTTTACGGTTGCCGAGCACGGTGAAGCGCTATTTGCGGAAGCCAAGACGGCGGTAGACCAGATTCCCGACGCCCCGCCGGCTTGGGTGGCGGATTTGCCGTTGGTCGGCTCAGGCCTAGCGGCGACATGGCGGGATATCGCCAGTGGTAACCTCAATTTACGCGCCAGACTTGGCCCCGCGCTGCAAACTGGAGGGCGTTGGTTGTTGGGTCGGCTTGGGGTAGCGGGTGAATTGGTTATCCAGTTCCTCTTGGTTGTGGTGTTTTCAGTAATTTTTTATGTGCATGGCGAAGCGCTGGCTGATTTTAGCCGACGCCTGGCGGCTCGCATCGGCGGAGAGCGGGCGCTCCAGGCCCGTGATCAGGCCCGGAAGGCAATTCGCGCCGTGGCGTTCGGGGTAGTGTTGACCGCGCTGGTGCAAAGCACGCTGGCGCTGATTGGGTTGCTGGTCGCCGACGTGCCGCTGGCGATCTTGCTTGCTTTCGTCTGTTTTCTATTCGCCATCGCCCAGCTTGGAGCGGCTTGGCCCTTATTGGCGGTGGCCGGATGGCTGCATGGCTGGCGAGACGAGACGGGTTGGGCCTTATTCATGGCGATTTGGGGTCTGTTTGTAGTGGGGGGAGTCGATAACATCATGCGGCCGATACTCATTAAACGCGGTATGAGTATGCCCCTGACGCTCGTATTTCTCGGCGTGATTGGCGGATTGCTCAGCTACGGCCTGATCGGGGTTTTTTTAGGGCCAACGCTGGTTGCCATCACCTATACTTTGTTGCTGTCTTGGCTGGCGGAACCCGAGGCCGGTTGATTGCGAATAATCCCTCCTCACCCCCGACCGCTCTCCCGCCGAAAGAAGAGAGCTTTCCCACTCCTTTCCGGGCGGCCCCCGATCTTCCCCGCGCGCGCGCCGATCATTGATCAATGAACGTTCAGTTTCTTCATATCGGACAGCGGTTGGGCTTGCTGCGCTCAGTGCTGATATATCACGGCATCCCGTTCCGTCGCCGTCGCCTGACGCGCTTCTACGCCCAATTCATCCGGCCGGGCGATCTGTGTTTCGATATCGGCGCGCACGTCGGCAGCCGGTTGCGGGCTTGGTCGCCGCTGGATGTCCGGATCGTCGCCGTGGAGCCGCAATCGAACTGTATGGCCCTGCTGCGCCGCTGGTTCGGCCATAACGCCGCCATCATCTTGGTCGAGCAGGCAGTCGGAGCGCGGCCGGGCGTGGCGGAGTTGTTGGTTAGCCCGCGCACGCCGACCGTTACTACTCTGTCGCGCGACTGGATCGCGGCGGTCGGCGGGGACCGTTCGTTTGCGGGCGTGCGCTGGGAAGGCCGCCAGCCGGTGGCCGTCACCACGCTGGACACGCTGATCGCGCGCCACGGCCTGCCGGTGTTCTGCAAAATCGATGTCGAGGGTTACGAGCTGGAGGTGTTGCGCGGATTGTCGCAGCCGATTCCGGCGCTGTCTTTCGAGTACCTTTCGGTCTGCCTGGACCAGGCGCGGGCCTGCGTGGCGCGCTTGGCGGCCCTTGGAGAGTATCGCTTCAACTGGTCGGTCGGGGAGTCGCATCAGTTGCAATCGGTCGACTGGCTCGATCCTGACCGGATGCTCGCTCGGATCGAATCACTGGGCGCGGCGGGCGGCTCCGGCGACATTTACGCGCGGCTGCGAGCGGGAGCGGTTGATGGGTGATCGGTCGCGGGCACCCGAAGAAATCGCCGTTGGACCGGAGTTGGCGTGGTTGCTGCTGCTGGAGTTGCGCCGCCGAGCGAGGTCGCCGGCGCCGTTACCCGACTGCTTCAGCTTGAGTTTGGACACGCGAGGTCAATCGAGCGGCGCACCGGCCGGCCCGCGATCCACCGTGCTCGAAATCGCCGCCGACGGTTCTTGGGCCGCAAGGGTTCCGGTCGCCGAATCCGGCGCTGAACTGTTTGATCTCTATTTACCCATGGCGCTAGCTCGCCGTGAGCGGCCGTTTACGGCCGCGCATTTGGGGCAGAGCCTGGATGGCCGCATCGCCACGCTGGAGGGTGCCTCTTCCTATGTTAACGGCCCGGAAAATCTTATCCATCTTCATCGGATGCGCGCGTTATGCGATGCGGTTTTGGTGGGGGCCTCCACGGTCGCGTGTGACAATCCGCAACTCACAACCCGCCGGGTGGTCGGCCCCAACCCCGTGCGAGTCATTCTCGATCCGCGCCGCCGCTTGGCTTCCACTTGTCGGGTATTTCAGGATCGGGCAGCGCCGACCTTGGTGCTGTGTGATGCGCCGTTGGCCGATCAGACCAGTCTAGGCCATGCGGAGGTTATCGGCATCCCGTGCCGCGATCATCGCCTTGATTTGGAAGCCGCCTTACGACAACTGCGCGCCCGCGGCCTATTCGGTGTTTTTGTTGAAGGCGGTGGTTTGACGGTATCGGCTTTTTTGGAGCGTGGGCTGTTGGATCGCTTGCAAATCGCGGTAGCGCCCCTGATTCTGGGCTCCGGTCGGCCCGGCATTACCCTTCCACCGATTCGGGATTTATCACAGGGTTTGCGTCCCCGCCATCGTCGCTACGCGATGGGGGAGGATGTGTTGTTCGATTGTGGGTTGAGAGGTTGAGGCCACGCCGTTGGCGCTACTCCTTCAACCAAGCCAACAAATCCCAATGTCCGACATGCAGCCGTGAATGACCTTGTTCGAGCAGGCGACGGCGCTCCGTGGCCCAGTCGTCCAACCAGCCAGCTCGTTCCGGCGCGAGGGTGCGAGCGGTCTGGGCCCAGCCTTCCCGCAGCACGGTTTGCAACGTCGCGTGTTCCGGCCCCAGCCGCCACGGGCTGGGCCGCAGCATCACCCAATAACCGAGCTGTCGCAACAGGATCGCCAAAGTGGCGGGGGCGTCGGGACCGAGCGCCGAACCGAAGCCCTTGTCGGTTCGCTGGTGTCGGTTGATCCGTTCGCGCAGCGTTTTGTCGCCCTCCAGCGCCGGTTCCCAGAGAATGGTCCCGTCATAGCTGAGGGTGACGAATACCGCCGCCCGCCATTCCCGGCAGCGCCGGGCGAATCGCTCCAGCCAAGCCGCCGAGACCAGATCGAGCAGGGCGGAGGCGGTGACCAGATGGATATCCGGCAGATCCAGCCGCTCCCAGTCTCGGTTCAGGTCCAGCAATCGCCATTCCAGGCTCGGGTTCGATTCCCGCGTCGCCGCCCACTGTCGGAGCAGCGCATCGCCGCGTCCCAGCACGGCCGGGTCGTGATCGACCAACCACCAGTGTTGATCGTCGCCCAGCAGCGGGGCGAGATAGCGGAGGTTTGCACCGGTTCCGCTGCCCAAATCCAGCACCGACAAGTGGTCGTGCAGTTGACGCCAAGCCTGCAATTCCCCGGTCAGTTCCAGGTTGCGAGACACCGCGTCCACGGGTTCGCGCAGGGCGAGCCAATCCACCGAAAAGCCGCTCATGGAGCCGATACCGCGTCCAGTGTGGCGGCAAATCGGGCGCAGACGGTCGGCCAGTCGGGCAAGGCCTTCCGCGCCTTGCGCGCGCCAGCCGCGAGCCGCTGGCGCAATTCGGAATTGGTCAGCACTCGCGCCAAGGCGTCGGCCAACGCCGTGTCGTCGCCGGGCGAGACCAGCAACCCCGCGTCGGCCGGCACCGTGTCGGGAATCGCCCCGGCCGTGGTGCTGACGATCGGCAAACCCCGCGCCAGCGCCTCGGCCAGCACCATGCCGTAACCTTCATACCAGGATGGCAGGACGAACAGATCGGCCTGTTGGTAGCTAACGGCCAGGGCGGCCGCGTCTAGCTCTCCCAGCCACTCGATGCGGTGTTTGAGATCCAGCGCTGCCGCTAGATGGCGCAATGTGTCGGCTGTGGCCGGGTCGAGAGCGGCGCTGCCGGCGCAACGCAGCCGCCAAGGCAGATGGTTAATCCGCCGCAAGGCGTGGAACAGCACGGCGTGGCCCTTGCGCGGGGTGAGGCTGGCGGCGCAAAACAATATCGGTTCTGACCGGCTTGAAACTGGCGCAAGTGGGGCTGGATCGGTGCCGGGCGGCACCACGACGCAACGGGCGGGCGAAACAGCGTAATCCGCCAACGCCCGAACCGTGTGCGGGCTGGTGACGATCACCCGTCGGACATGGCGCAAGGCTTCGCGTTCGCTGGTGTAAAGCTGTTGCTGCGCGGTTTCATTGAGACCAGTTTCCAACGCCAGCGGATGGTGGACCAAACCGATAAGTCGCAAGCGCTCTCGATGCAAGGTAACTGCCGCTGGCAGGGTCCCCAGCGCCAAGCCATCGATGACCACCCTCGCCTGGTCCGGCAACGCCGCCAGCACCGCGTCGGCTTCTTGCCGCGCCGCCGCGGTCGGCATCGGAAACGAGGGATCGAGACGGTGGAGAGTGACCGACCATCCCAACGCCGTCAGCCCAGCCATAATATGACGATCGTAAAGATAACCACCGGTGCGCGTATCGGGGTCGCCCGGAATCAGAAAATGGACTGCTTTCAAGCGAGCAAGCCTTCATAAGCGGCCCAGGCCGCGTGCGATTCGTTGAGCACAACCCGCATGGAACTGAGTCCAGCAATGTTTGGTCCCAACTGTCCTTCTTCGATGCGAGCCGCCACGCGGTCGAAGATCTCTCGAGCCAGAAATTCGGTGGTGGTGTTGCGATGGCTGAATTCAGGCATCTCGTCGAGATTGCGGAAATTTAATTCAGTGAGCACAGCGCGTAGACAATCGCTCAGCTTACCGATATCAACCACGATACCGTCACGGTCCAGATCAGGGCGACGCAATTCCAGATCAACGACGTAAGTGGCGCCGTGCAAGCGTTGGGCGGGACCGAAGACTTCTCCCCGGAAGCTGTGAGCAATCATGAAATGATCGCGAACACAAACAGTGTACATCATGATGGCTTGACCTTGAGTTGGGAGTGTCGGGGTGGCAGGTTGTCGGAAGTATAAAGAAGGCGTGTGAAAAAGGGGCTGTTGACAGATGTTTTACCGTAGGCGGCTAGGTGGTGTAGGCGAGGCGATGGCACAGTACGCCGCGCGGGTTACAATTTAATTCCGCCATTATCCGAGGCAATTCAGTAAACGGGCTTTCACCGCTGATTAGGATATCCAGCGTCGGATCGCCCAGCAGGTTGATGGCTGTCGCCATGCGCCGCCGATTGTCCCAGCGCGCACGTTGCGCGGTAGCGATAGCCCCGACTTGGGAGCCACGGATGGTCAGCCGTTTAGAATGGAATGCCTCACCCAGCGGCAGGTTGACCGAATGGACCCCAAACCAGCTTGCCTCGACCACGACCGCTTCGAACCCCGCTAGGCTCAGCGCTGTCCTCAAACCCTCCGGCGCTCCACTGGCATGGATGAGTACGTCCTGCTCGCCAACCGCTTGATCGGGTAAAGCGAACGTGACGCCGAGTGGCTTGGCCAGTGCTGCTTTGTCGCTATCAATATCCACCAGCTGGGTTTGGCAGCCTGGCAGTCCGCTAGCCAGTCGGGCGATCAAACAGCCAATCAGCCCGGCGCCGATGATGGTGATCCGATCTCCCAACCGGGGCGCGGCGTCCCAGAGCACGTTGAGCGCCGTTTCCATATTGGCGGCCAGCACCGCGCGGCCCGGCGGGATATGGTTTGGCACGGGCGTCGTTGCCGCTCTGGGCACAACGTAGCGATCCTGGTGGGGATAGAGGCAAAAAACGGTTCGGCCGCACCAATCTTTTGGCCCGGCCTCGACCTGGCCGACGTTACAGTAGCCGTATTTTATCGGAGCCGGGAAATCGCCCTGCTGGAATGGAGCGCGCATGGCTTGATACTGGCTGGGTGGCACCTCGCCGCGAAAGATCAGGCTTTCGGTGCCACGGCTGATGGCGGTGTACAGCGTTCGCACTCGAATTTCATTGGTTTTTGGCGCAAAGAGAGGTTCGCTGCGAATTTCGCCACGACCTGGGGCGACCAGCCAGAATGCCTGCGCGGTTAAACAGCCCTGGAGCATCGCAGCCTCCCTTCAGCTTCCCATCGGCAACTATCAATATATCCAGTAAAGATCATTTCAGGCTACCATGATAGTGTTGTCCTGTTTTGATTGTCTGGCGCGGCTGTTTCTGAGCGACTGATTCCTTCTTCAAACGTGCTGAGGAACCTCGTATGAGCAGTATCATTCCTATTGACCTGCGTTATACCGAAAATCATGAATGGGCTCGCGCCAGCGATGATGGCCTTATCACGGTGGGTATCACCGATCACGCGCAGCAGTTGCTTGGCGATCTGGTGTTCGTGGAAATCCCGGAAGTGGGCCGGGTGGTGGCGGCTAATGAAGGCTGTGCGGTGCTGGAGTCGGTCAAGGCGGCGTCGGATGTTTACAGCCCGCTGGACGGCGTGATTGTTGAGGTGAATGAAACCTTGGCCGATAATCCCGAACTGATCAACCAAGACCCCTATGGCGAGGGATGGATCTTCCGGATCAAAAGCGTGGCGACCTTGGAGGGCCTGCTGGATGCCGCCGCTTATCAAGCGCTCGCCGCCGCCGATGAAGATGACGACGCCAGTTCCTTGGCCAATCCGCAATTGGTCGGATGATCTGATTTACGCCTTCCCATCCTGGGGTGGTATCTGTGCTCTAATTCTGGTGGAGCGAAGCGGGGATGCTCTCTAAGGCGCTGGGAAATACCCCTCGAACTTGATCCGATGAGTACTGGCGAAGGAAAGCTTCAGCGTCCGCGATGACGCCCCGATGGGTCCGTGCTCAACACCGATCAAGGACGAGACCGTACGCGCCATTTGACCCGCGCCGTTGCGCGCTGCCGCCGTCTGGCCTTATCCCAAATCCCATCAATTCCACCTCCAGGGATTGCTCGACTTTAAAGTTGGCGATCCACCAGATCAGGTAGATTCCGACCCCGACCGAACGCGGCGTCAAGAACAATCCGCCGAGTTCGTGGGCGGTGGCGCGGAGCTGTGTCACCGAGCTTGAATTCGGTCTTTGATTGAATGGCGCTTGCCATGGATCGAACAAAACGCCGCATCGTCTTGGCGCGGCGTTAGGCGATGTGAGAATAATGGCGCTAAACTGTCATTGAACCGCTGAAGTCCAAGGTAGTCCACCCTCTCAGCTACCGAGCATTTTCCTCAAACGCTGATTAAGGAGCAACGTTCATGGCAACCATCACTTTTAAAGGCAACCCTGTCACCACTAACGGCGAACTGCCCGCTGTCGGGGCTGCCGCTCCCGACTTCAAATTGGTCAAGGGCGATCTGAAAGATGTTGGCTTGAGCGAATTCGCCGGCAAGAAGAAGCTGATGAGCATTGTGCCTAGCCTCGATACTTCGGTATGCGCGCTGTCTACCCGCAAGCTGAACGAAGAATCCAAACAGCATCCCGATGCGGTTGTGCTGATCATTTCCGCCGATCTGCCCTTTGCCCAGAAGCGATTTTGCGACAGTGAAGGCTTGAACAACGTCGTGCCGCTGTCGATGATGCGTTCGCGCAACTTCGCCAAGGATTACGGCGTTTTGCAGGAAAGCGGCCCACTGGCCGGTCTGACGGCCCGCGCCGTGGTGGTGCTAGATGAAAACAACCGGGTCCGCTACACCGAACTGGTGCCGGAAATCGCTCAGGAACCCGATTATGCCGCCGCGTTGGCCGCATTAAAGTAATCTTCGAGATGGCTTTTCAAAACCACACCGGCTGGCGGCGGTTGGTCAACGCCACCGGCTATTCTTGGGCCGGATTGAAGGCGGCCTGGCGCAACGAGGAAGCCTTCCGCCAGGAAGGCTTGCTGTGCGCCGTGCTGGCGCCGCTGGCGTTATGGCTGGGCCACAGCCCAGTGGAACGGGCCTTGTTGATCGGTAGCCTGCTGCTGATCGTCATCGTCGAACTGCTCAATACTGGCATTGAGGCGGCCATTGACCGGATTGGCCCTGAGCGGCACGAACTGTCGGGTCGGGCCAAGGACATCGGTTCGGCGGCGGTGTTCATGGCCCTACTGAATGCCGCCGTGGTGTGGTGTCTTATCGTGTTTAGCTGATCGTGGCGGATGCGCAAGCGATCAGCGCGCGCGCAAAAGCGATGCTATGACATTGACCCTATCCAAGGCGATGCTTTCGCCGTGGCGTTCAGAGCAAGAAAAGTAAGCTGAACGCTCCCAGCACGATGGCGGCTAAGATAGCCACAGCGCCGAGCGCCAGCAGCAACTTTGCCGGCAGCGAGGCACGATGCCACACTCCCAAGCTCCAGGCGATCCACCGTCGTATTCGAAGGTCGGCCCAGTCGAGGAAGCGAGCGGCCATAAAAGACTCTTCCGCGATCAACATGGCCCCGATTAGCAGAATGAGAAAGCCCGGCCCAGGAGCGGGCAGGAAGAAAATCCCAGCTCCCATAATCAAGATACCCCCGCCAATGGCCAGGATTTTCTTGTGAAGCGCGCTTGGGTGAGCGTGTTGCCGTTGTCTGAAGTGTTCTTTGAAACGCTGGCCAGGAGGCGCTTCAATGAAATGACGCCAGCGTTGTTTAAGTTGATCGAACATAGTCAAAAATTCCGTATCTCGGTGAAGGAATGGAAAGCGCGTGGGTTTGACGCCTTATTGTTGGAATCAGTCCAGAGCGTGTTGCAAGCGTTGCGATCTCCTTTCGATGCTTGAAAACGTGAATTGTCCATTGAGAGCGGGTCGATTGTTGAAGGAGGAAGAAAATACCGGAGCGTGGCGATGCGAGATAGAGCGAAGGTGAAGCGGTGGTTGAACCGCTAGTTTCAGCCATGCTGTCTGTTGGCGCAACTCAAGTGCCGCTCTACTCTCTAAGATAAAGCAGCGAAGGGCTGATACCGTGTCAGGCTACGCTGTTGGTTTTGAAACTGAGGCGGCTTTTACGATGGCTCTTGCGCGAAGCTTGCCTGATTTTATTATTGTCGGCGCGGTGGGGAGTAGCCATGAATGTGGGATTTACACCAGCGACATCGCGGGCCTGCCTGATCTGTGATGCGCCGCTTTCCTTCAAGCAGAATCGAAGCGGCCCGCTCTGCGGGCGGAGAGAGTGCGACTGGCAATATTCGTTGCTGCGGCAACAGCGCCGACTTTGCAAAATCTGCGGCCGCCCACTTTCCTTGCAACAAGCCGCCGCTGAAGTTTGCGCGACGCCGGCTTGTCAGCAGGTGGCCCTCAAGGATTTCGCCCATCAGGTCTATCAGCGCAACCAAGCCCGATCAGCAGCGTTGATCCAGCAAGAGAACGAACAGGCCGAGCAACTTCGCCATCAGGTGTTGGATGACTTTGGCCTACAACAACCGGAATCCTATCCTTTGGTTGTAATCCCCGCCTTCACGGCCAAGGCCGTGAATCTACCCCAATACCGCCGCCGTACTTTGCGCGAGCACTTGACCGCGCTGATCGCTCAGGCTGTGCTTCCGTCGGAGGCACCAGCGTCGGGCGGGGAGCTAGAAAGTGCCTCTACGCCGGCTCCAGCGGCGCCGGAAGTTCAGACCGTCATGGGGCTGGCGTGCTCGTGTTGTAAGGGATTGTGCTGTACGGGAGGAGGCGATCACGCTTACTTGACGGTAGAAACGATCCGACGGTACATGGCTGAGCATCCCGAACAGCGCCCGCGAGATGTACTGGCAGCCTATCTCAAACGCTTGAGCCGCCAGACCTATGAAGGTTCTTGTATTTTTCATCAAAGCGACGGTTGCGCCTTGTCCCGAAACATGCGCGCCGATCTTTGCAATCGCCATTACTGCAAGGCGCTTCAGGCGTTTCAGCGGAATCCTCCACCCCCTGGGCCGATTCGCGTTTTTTTAGTGTCCGCTGGTAACGGCCAGGCGCAAACAGCGGCCCTGGTGCACCAAGACCAGATGCTGGTTATCCCGGCGAAGCTGCCAAAAGCCACTGAACCGGCTACCAACTGAGCTCAGAACGTTGCGATCATACTGATTGATCATGCTCCGTGGTGGCGGGCGGCTTGACTCGAACGTTGCCGGCTTGATTGGAATTAAAATGAGGAAGCCGACGCACGCGCTTTCGCTTCCGCGGCTCGCGTGACAGACCCAAACAACGCCCAACCGTATTGTTAGACGTACCCCATTTCCAATGGAATGGGAATTTCCCAATCAGTTGAGAAATTTCTGCTCGAACAAGATTTTGACCGTAACGCACCCGCCGACCTAGAGAAAAATATCTAATAGTAATAGTTGGTTATTTAAAAAGAACCTATGTTCCAAATTTTGGCAAGGGAGTTGCTTAGAACCTAGTAGGCTGCTAGCGCCTATTCGATTCTTTGGGAACCATTGCGGAATCCATATCGCTTTTTGGTTGATGAGCGTGGCCAATCGGGTTCTTTGGATAAACCTTGCCGCGTTCTTCAGGAAATCAACGAGCAATCCCCGCAAACGAACTGTTCGCGTGTCAGCGGTTCCAAAGATCCCCTTGCTGCATCAGGCCTATCTGTTAGGAGGTGAGTATGGCTCTAGTAGTTGGTGATCCTAGAACACCCGGCGCATTGCCGAACAAAAATCCGGGCCAGATACCGGATCTGCTCAGGTTCGGTCTCGGCGATATCATAGACGCAATTCCGGCTAAGCAATCTACTCTGCTTCTTATCGCTGAGGAGATTATCTGCGCTTCGGCGACCAAGATCATGATCCCCAGTGGACATATCGATGCGCTAAAGCGATTTGCTAACGCGAATGCAGAGGATGGCAAGATACTTAAAAACGCATTGGCACAGGATCCATCCTACTACAGAGATGGCTTGCTGCTGGGTGGCAATGGCGCGGCGGCAGCGATAACGTTCGGGAATTCGATATTTTTCCGTAGCGCTATCCCAGACTTGGGGACCTACATCCATGAGATGGTTCATATTCACCAGTACGCTAGAGTAGGGCCATTCGCATTTCTTACGTCATATTTCCAATTAAGTATGGCGACGATTATTTGGAGGGCCATAAATGGCCGAGCGCTCAATCCCATGAGCAGCAGCTCCCATGAAAAACAAGCCTATCAGTTGGAGGCTCGATTTAATAGCTGGATCGCCCAGAATCCCTAGAGCCTGGCATCACGAAACATGGAGACCCGCGGTGGTCTCCAAGCCGCGCGTGGCGTGTAACGCGGCTTTGGTCACCCACCCTCAACCTTTTGAAATATGGCCTGATCACCTGTTTATAATCGTCGTCCCGGGCAGCAACAGGAAATAATGGGCCACCCAACGACCTCAGCATGACTTCACTGGCCCATGCACGCTTTAGTGGCTAGGCCTGGACCACTGAAACTTAAAGTGAAGCCTGCCTACGGTAGTCGAGCAAAAGTCTTGTTTACTAAAGAACATGCTCTTTTATAGAGCAATTGATAATAAACATTACTTAATTTCATTGTGCGCGTTTGATCGTTGCTATGGGACAATAACTGATATCGTCACAACCAGGGTTTAGCCTCCTTACATGTCAGCGTGGGTCGAACATTCCCCTCCCTTGAATCCGTTACGGGTCGCGCTGCCGCCTGATAGCCGGGAGTCCTTGTCCTGGAGTCAGTTGCATGGCGCCAGTCCCGCTCTGGCGATTGCCGCCGCTGCTGCTCGCTATCGCGGTTTGGTGCTGGCGGTGGCGCCCGACAGCCAAACGGCGTTACGGTTGGAAACGGAACTCCGGGTGTTTGGTGGCTCGGAGATCGATATTCTGGCGTTTCCAGACTGGGAGACGTTGCCCTACGATGTGTTTTCGCCGCATCAGGACATCGTGTCGCAGCGGTTGGCGGCGCTGTATCGCTTGCCGCAGCGAAAGCGCGGCGTATTGGTCGTGCCAGTGGCGACCTTGATGCAACGGCTTGCGCCGCGCGACTATCTGGATCGTTATGCCTTGTTGCTCAAGGTGGGCGACCGCTTGGATTCCGAGGCGTTTCGGCGGCGGCTCGAAGTCGCCGGCTACATCTGTATGTCGAAAGTCGGCGAGCATGGCGAATTTGCGGTGCGCGGCTCGATTCTCGATCTGTTTCCGATGGGCGCGGAACAGCCCTATCGCATCGAATTGTTCGACGATCAGGTGGAAAGCATCCGCAATTTCGATCCGGAAACCCAGCGGACGGTTACGAAAGTCGAACACATCGAACTGTTGCCGGCGCGGGAATTTCCGCTGGACAAGGAGGCCATCGCTCGCTTCCGGCAAGCGTGGCGCCGTCAGTTTGAAGGCGATCCGCAACGCAGCCTGATTTATTGCGAAGTGAGCGCCGGCAATGCCCCCGGCGGCGTCGAATATTACTTGCCTCTGTTTTTCGAACGACCGGCGACCTTATTCGATTACCTGCCCGCGGCGACCTTCGCCATCCGGCTGGAAGGCGTGGCGGCGGCAGTGACCGCGTTTCAGGAACAGCTGATGGATCGCTACGAACAGCATCGTTACGATGCCGAACGGCCGCTGTTACCGCCGCCGGCGCTGTTTTTGGAAGCGGCTCAGGTCGAACAAGCCTTGGGGCGTTATCTCCGGGTCGAATTGCGGCAAACGGCGGATGGCGGTATCAACTTTCCGACCGCGCCGCCGCCAGCCTTACCGCTCCAACCCCGTAGCGAGCGGCCCGCCGCGGCGTTAGAAGATTTTCTGGCCAGATTTTCAGGTCGGGTGTTGTTCGCCGCCGAGTCCGCCGGTCGCCGTGAAGTGCTGCTCGACACATTAAGGAATTACGGGCTGAAACCCAAGATTTGCGAGGGCTGGACCGAGTTTCTGGCGCGCGAGGATTTGCGATTGGCGCTGACGGTCGCGCCACTGGAGCAGGGCTTGCTGTTGACCGAACCCGCGCTAGCCCTGATCTCCGAAGCCCAGCTGTACGGTGAACGAGCACGACAGACGCGGCGACGGGGGTCTCCGAATCGCGATCCCGATGCCATTATCCGCAACCTGAGCGATCTCAACTTGGGAGCGCCAGTAGTGCATGAGGCGCATGGCATCGGTCGCTACGCTGGGCTGGAGCGGCTGGAGGTGGCTGGTATCGACGGTGAATTCGTGGTGGTGGAATACGCCGACAGCAACCGGCTGTACGTGCCGGTCGCATCGCTCCATCTGCTCAGCCGTTACACCGGCGCATCGCCGGAAAGCGCGCCTTTACATAAGCTGGGCAGCGGGCAATGGGAGAAAGTCCGGCGCAAGGCCGCCGAACAGGTCAGCGACGCGGCGGCTGAATTGCTCGATCTTTACGCCCGCCGCGAGGCCCGGCCCGGTCATGCCTTCGGTTTGAGCGAAGCCGATTATCTTGAGTTTGCCGCCGCGTTTCCATTTGAAGAAACGCCCGATCAGCAGACCACGATTGCCGCGGTGATTGCGGACATGCGGTCCAGCAAGCCGATGGATCGGGTGGTATGCGGCGATGTTGGTTTCGGCAAGACCGAAGTGGCGATGCGCGCCGCTTTCGTGGCGGTGCAGGATAGCCGGCAGGTGGCGGTGCTGACGCCCACCACGCTATTGGCCCAGCAGCACTATCAAAATTTTCTCGACCGCTTCGCGGACTGGCCCGTTCGGATCGAATTGCTATCCCGATTTCGTTCGGCCAAGCAGCAGGCCGAGACCCTCAAAGCGCTGGCCGAGGGGACGGTGGACATCCTGATCGGCACCCACAAGCTGTTGCAAGGAAGCGTCCATTTCAAGCGGCTGGGGTTGACCATCATCGACGAGGAGCACCGCTTTGGCGTCAAACACAAGGAACGGTTGAAAGCGTTGCGCACCGAGCTCGATGTGCTGACGCTGACCGCCACGCCAATCCCGCGCACCTTGAACATGGCGATGGCTGGACTGCGCGAGCTGTCAATCATCGCCACGCCGCCGGTTGGGCGGCTGGCGGTCAAGACCTTCGTCGGCCAGTGGAACAAAGCTTTGATTCAGGAGGCTTGCCAGCGCGAATTGAAGCGCGGTGGGCAGATTTATTTTCTTCATAACGAGGTGGAAACGATCCAGCGGATGGCGGCGCAGGTCGCGGAGCTGGTTCCGGGGGCGCGGATCGGGGTGGCGCACGGTCAGATGCGCGAGCGAGAGCTAGAACAGGTCATGCTCGATTTCTACCATCGTCGCTGCAACCTGCTGCTCTGCACCACCATTATCGAATCCGGCATCGACGTGCCCAGCGCCAACACCATCATCATCAACCGCGCCGATAAGCTGGGTCTGGCGCAATTACATCAACTACGGGGACGGGTCGGACGCTCGCACCATCGCGCTTATGCTTATCTGCTGGTGCCGCCGCGCAAAGTGATGACGGCCGATGCCATCAAGCGGATCGAAGCCATCGAATCTTTGGAGGATCTGGGCGCTGGGTTTATGCTGGCCAATCACGATCTGGAGATTCGCGGCGCGGGCGAATTGCTGGGCGAGGAGCAAAGCGGCCAGATTCACGAAGTCGGGTTTACTTTATACATGGATTTGCTGGAGCGGGCGGTGCAAGCGCTCAAGGCCGGAGACACGCCAGCGTTGGATCGACCGCTGGATCATGGCCCTGAAATCGACCTGCAAAGCCCGGCCCTGATTCCGGATGATTATCTCCCCGATGTCCACAGCCGCTTGATTCTGTACAAACGGATTGCCAGCGCGCGCGACGACGACGAGTTACGCGACTTGCAGGTCGAAATGATCGACCGTTTCGGTTTGTTGCCGGAGCCGGTTAAAAACCTGTTCCGCGTTACCGGGTTGAAGCTGCGCGCCACCCCGGTTGGCGTCAAGAAAATCGAAGCGGGCCCCAAGGGCGGCCGGATCGTGTTCGGGCCAGAACCGAAGATAGACCCCGCCAAGCTGGTGCGCTTGATCCAGCAACAGCACTGGATTTACAAGTTGGATGGTAAGGATAAGTTACGTTTTATCAAGGAACTGGCTGATGCCGAACAGCGCGCGGCGGCGGTGCTGGAATTGCTGGCGATGCTGGCCGCCTAAGCGAACTTAACCATAGAATCACTGGAGTAGCGATGACCAATTATATTGATATCTCGCTCGCCGTATCCGCGGATCTCCCGCACTGGCCTGGCAGTGTAGCGCCGAGCATAACCCGTTGGCGCGATATGGATCGGGGCGATCCCGTCAATGATTGCATCTTGACTTGTGATGTGCATACCGGCACTCATGTCGATGCGCCCGTACATTTTTTAGCCGATGGCGCGGATGTCACGCGCCTGCCGCTTGAGGTGTTGATTGGCCCGGCGGTGGTGGTGGACCTGCCGAGCGTGCAAACGGTGACGGCGGAGGTGTTGGAGGCGCTCAATTTGCCGGCCGACACCCAACGTTTGTTACTGCGCACGCGCAATTCCGAAGGCTGGAAGCGGGGGGAGAGTGCGTTTCAACCTGATTTTGTCGCGCTGACTGTCGAAGCCGCGCGTTGGGTCGTGGCGCGTGGCATTCGTTTAATCGGGGTCGATTACCTGTCGGTGCAATGTTTTTGTGGCGACGCCCAAACGCATATCGTGCTGTTGGAAACCGAGGTCGTGATCGTCGAAGGTTTGAATCTAAGCGATGTTGCGCCGGGAAGCTACGAATTGATCTGTTTGCCCCTCAAGCTGGCTGGAGCCGATGGCGCGCCGGCGCGGGCGGTGCTCCGAACCTTGCCGGTCTGATGGCGATCCGAGCCGGATTGTGGCGCTAACAGCTCCAATCAGCGCGAGTCTCTGTCCCTGCGGTACCGGCACGTCTTATGCGGACTGTTGCGGGCCCTATCTTGATGGTGGCCAGCGCCCGACCACGGCCGAAGCGCTGATGCGTTCCCGCTATTGCGGTTATGTTCTGGCCAGAAAAGATTATCTATTGAATACCTGGCACCCATCCAGCCGTCCGGCAACCCTCGATCTGGACGAGGCGGATCCAACGCGCTGGCTAGGCTTGAAAATCATCCGCAAGGAAGCGGGCGACTCCAAGGATAAGGTCGGGGTAGTGGAGTTCGTGGCGCGTTACAAAAGTGGCGGCAAGGCGCGCCGGCTGCATGAGACGAGTCGGTTCGTGCGGGAAGATGGACACTGGTTCTATTTGAGGGGTATTTGAATTTTTGAGCCTGGTCGCCGGTCTGACTCAGGCGTGCATACATTCAAACATTTCAAACCCAGAAGCGATGTTGAACTCCCATTTTAGATTGATTGGAAATTCGCAGTGGTTTCTGCTCCTGGCGGCTAGCGGCCTGATGGCGCTGGTGCTTGGAGCCGATTTACCGTCATGGCCAAAGATTTTTGGTGTCTTGAACAACGCTGCGCATGCGCCGGTATTTGGGATGTTAGCACTGATCGTGTTGCGTCTGCTGAGCGCGCGCCGATGGTTGGTTGCCGCGCGATCCACCGATTACGGAATCGCATTCCTCATTACGGTGGGTGTGGGAGGCGCGGTTGAATTTGTCCAATCGTTCATTGGCCGAGATGCGTCATGGGGAGATTTGGGTACGGATGCGCTCGGTGCGGGGTGCGCGCTGGGCTTGGCCGCCGCCTTCGATTGGCGGGTATGGCGAGTGAAAACCCGCTCCACTGGCCGGGTTTTGATGGCGGCGGCGGGACTATTGTGTGGTCTTTGGGCATTGTACCCCGTGGGTGAGGCGACCGTCGCCTACGTCGACCGGGCCGCGAAATTTCCAGTATTGGCGCAATTCGCGTCGCCGTTCGACCTGTATTTTCTCAGCAGTAGGACAGCGCACTTGTCGCTGGAGCCGCTCCCTTACTCGTGGTCACAGCCCGATGATCGTGAGAGCATGCGGATCGATTTCGCCGCCGACCTGTGGCCCGGCGTGAGTCATGATGAACCCCCAGCGGATTGGCGGGGTTTTTCCACCCTGGCGCTTGATCTTACCAATCCCCAAGAAACGCCTTTGAGTTTGACGGTACGGGTCCACGATGTGGATTACGTTCATCGCTATGAAGATCGTTTCAACCGGTCTTTTCGATTGGCGCCCTTAAGTCGTGGAGTGATCCGAATTCCCGTGCGCGATATCGCGCATGGCCCCATTGGCAGAGAGTTGGATCTGGCGCGAATTGCCGGGCTGGCCGTGTTCGAAAATTCCAGAAAGGATCTTGTTGGCCGGTATTTCTACCTGACACGCATCTGGCTGGAATAACGGCGCGGCAACTCTGCAAACGCAAAGGGCGGCTACGATCTCTCTCGCAGCTCAATCATCGCACTGCCCTCGCTTGGGGCAGGCGATGTTGCGCCGTGCAACTGCGCCGTCAGCCGCTCCTGAACGGCGTTGACCGGTCGGGTGAATCGCGCCAGCAGGTCGTATAGCACCGGAGTCAGGAACAAAGTCAGCACGGTTGAGAGCAATAAGCCGCCGATCACCACCACGCCGATGGCGATTCGGCTTTCAGCGCCGGCCCCAACCGCCGCCGCCAGCGGCACCGCGCCCAGCACGGTGCACAGCACCGTCATCAAAATCGGCCGCAAGCGCTGGGTCGCGCCGGCCAGCACGGCTTCGCGCACGCTCAACCCTTCGGCCCGCATCTGGTTGGCGAACTCGACAATCAAGATCCCATTCTTGGCCATCAGCCCAATCAGCAGCACGCAGCCGATCTGGCTATAGATATTGAGCGACTGGCCGGTGAGCAGCAGCGCTAGCAGCGCGCCGGTCACCCCGACCGGCACGGTCAACAGAATGATGAACGGATGGATGAAGCTCTCAAACTGGGCCGCCAGCACCAGAAATACGATCAGTAGCGCAAAGCCGAAGGTGAAATACAAGCTGCCGGAGGTATCCAGAAACAGTTCGGCGGCCCCGGTAAAGGAGGTGCGCGCCTCGATCGGTAATTCGTCGGCGGCAATTAGCTGAAGATCAGTCACGGCCCGACCAAGGTCGTAATCGCCGACCAACACGGCTTGGATGGTCACCGACGGCAACCGGTCGAAGCGATGCAACGCCAGCGGCGAGGATTCCTCGTTGAGGGTGACGACCGCGCTCAACGGCGCCAGTTGGCTGCTTTTATCGCCGCGCACGAAAATGCCGTTAATATCTTGTGGTTGGCGCCGGTTGTCGGCTTGGGCCTGCACCATGACGGAGTATTCCCGCCCTCGGTCGATATAGGTGGTGACCTCGCGCGAGGCCAGCAGCGTTTGCAGGGTGGCGGCGATCCGTTCGATCGGGATGCCCAGTTCATCGGCCAGCGGGCGGTTGATTTCAACCCGTAAGGTCGGTTGGTTGGATTCGTAATCGCTGTCGATGGCCGTCAGTCCCGGATTGTTTCTGGCGCGGGCTTGAATCGCCTCGCTCCAGGCCACGACCGTGGCGTAATCCGGGCCGCCGATCACAAATTGCACCGTCTGCGAGCTGGCGTTGCGGCCCAGGCTAGAGCGGCCGCTGGGCGTCGCGCGCAAATCGGGAATTTCGTTCAACAGGCGGCGGGTCTCGGCGATAATCGCCTGCTGGCCGCGCGGGCGCTGGCTCCAATCGCTCAGACCAACCACCACAAAAGCACGATTGCGGTTGCCGCCCTGGCCCGCGATGGCCAGCACCCGCTGGGCTTCGTTGCGGTCGAGCAGCGGTTGCAAGACTTGCTCGATCTTGCGCACGCCGGCGTCGGTGAAGGCTAAAGTGGCGCCTTCCGGCGCGCGAGCCGAAATGAAGAACACGCCCCGATCTTCGGTGGGGGCCAGCTCTTGCGGCAAGGCGCGATACAGCAGCACGGCCGCGCCGGTCAGCACGGTGGCGATAGCCAGCACCACCAGCGGCATGGCCAGCGCGCCGGCCAGCGCGGCCCGATAGCCGCGCTCCAGCCTGACGAAGCTTTGCTCCGCCAGCCGCATGAAACGGTTGGGCGCGCCGCCGCGGCCCAGCAGTTGCGAGCACATCATCGGCGTCAGCGACAGCGCCACCACGGTGGAAAGCGTGACCGCCGCCGCCAGCACCAATCCGAATTCCCGGAACAATTTGCCGATTTCGCCGCCGAGCATCGAGAGCGGCACGTAAACCGCAATCAGCACCGCACTGGTGGCCAGCACGGCGAAAGTAACCTGGCGGGTGCCGTGATAAGCGGCGACCAGCGGCGATTCGCCATGATCCACCCGCCGCTGGGCGTTCTCCAGCACCACGATGGCGTCATCCACCACCAGGCCAATGGCCAGAATTAGCGCCAACAGCGTCAGTAAATTGATAGAAAAACCCAAACCGGCCAGCAACATGAACGAACCGATGATCGACACCGGAATGGCGACCGTGGGAATCAGCGTTGCTCGCAAGGAATAAAGAAACGCGAAAATAACCAGCACCACCACGCCGACCGCCAGCAATAGCGTTAGCACCACTTCGTCAATGCTAGCCTGAATGAACAGCGCATCGTCAGTCGCGACATTGATTTGCACGCTCTCCGGCAACTGAGGGCGCAAGCGCTCCAGTTCCGCCCGTACCCCGGTCGATACCGCCAGGGTATTGGCCTTGGATTGACGCAACACGCCCAGGGTGACCGAATTGCGGCCGTTGGCGCGGACCAGCGAGCTGTCGTCCTCCACCCCCGGCTCGACGCGGGCCACTTCGAATAAGCGGATCGGATAGCCATCGCGCTGGGTAACGGCGAGCTGACGAAATTCTTCGGCCGTCTTCAGCCGGCTATTGATGCGCACCGTCAGTTGCCGGTTTTGGGATTCCAGGGTGCCGGAGGGCAATTCGACATTGGCTTGGCGCAGAGCGGTTTCGACATCGGTCGTGGTGAGACCGCGCGCCGCCAGCGCTTCATTGTCTAGCCAAACACGGATGGCGTAGCGCCGCGCGCCGTTGATGGTCACCTCGCCGACTCCGCTGACCGTGGCCAACCGATCCACCACGGCCCGTTCGGCCAAATCGGTCAGGTCTTCAACAGAGAGTCGATCACTGGTCAGACCCAGGCGCAATACCGGCTGGCTGTTGCTGTCGGCCTTGACCACGCGCGGTTCATCGGCTTCCTCCGGCAAGCGGTTGGCCACCGAACCGATGGCGTCGCGCACGTCGGCGGCGGCGCTATCGATGTCACGGTCGGTGGTGAAGCTGATGCGAGTCTGGCCGCTACCTTCGCGAGAGGTGGATTCAATTCGGTCAACTCCGTCAATCCGCGCCACCGCGCTTTCAATCACTTCGGTGATTTCGGTATCGATGATGGCGGGGGCCGCACCGGTGTAGCGGGTGGTGACGGTTACCACCGAGGCGTCGATGTCCGGCAGTTCACGAACCGGTAAGTCGCGTAGCGCCATCAGCCCGCCGACCACAATCAGCAGGCTGACGACGACGGCGAACACCGGCCGCTTGATGAACAGATCGGACAGAAACATGCCGCCGCTCTCGATTCTTTGAGGGCTATAGGGCGGTTACCAGCGCCGGCCGGTATCTAATAGCACCGGGCCGCGCCGACCTGCGGTCATGGTGCTTTGGGTATCCGAAATCAGCGCGCCGGCGACGATTGGTTTTTTTGTTGTTCATGAAGGTCTCCAGGACATTGCTTTTTACCATTGGCCAATGGATCGGGCACGAATTGTGGCGGGTCTGGTGTTTCAGGAGGGCTGTCGGCGGTTGCCATTACCCAATCCTGATCCGGGCGTCTGTTCCTTGGCTGCTCGCACGGGCGCTTTGTCGCGCAATGATTGCTGGCCCTTGATCACAATTTCCATCTCCGGCTTCAAGCCGCTTCGCACTTCCACCGTGGCGTCGCGGCGCTGACCGACGGTGATTGGCGTGCGGATCGCGGCGCCCCCCGCCACCACGTAGACATAACTTTCCGCGCCTTCGCGGATGACTGCTTCTTCGGGGGCCAGTACCGCGTTGCGGCGCTCGGCCACCACCAGCGAGACCGACATGAACAGCCCTTCCGGCAGCACCGCGTCGGGATTGGGCAATTCAGCCCGCACGCGGAAGGCGCGGGTGGTCGCCTCGATTCGCGTATCGACCTCGCGCACCACGCCGCTGAACTTGCGCTGTGGAAAAGCCGTGCTGGCGGCGCTGATACTCTGGCCAATTTTGACCGCGCTGAAATAGCGCTCGGGAATCTTGAACTCCAGCTCAACGGTATTGAGGTCGTCGAGGGTGGTCAGCACCGTGCCAGAATCGACATAAGCGCCAAGATCGATGTTGCGTAGCCCGACTACGCCGCTGAACGGGGCGCGGAGGGTCCGTTTGTCGCGCTGGCTGCGCACGGCTTCCAATCGGGCCTCGGCCATGCCGAGCTTACCGCGCAACTCGTCCACATCGGCCTCCGATAGCAGCTTGCGGGCGCGCAAGGATTCGGCCCGCGTCATCTGGGCGCGGAGATTAACCAGCTCGCTTTCCGTTTCGCGCACGGCCGCCCGCTCGCTGGCGCTATCGATTTCGACCAGCACCGCGCCAGCTGAAACCCGCTGTCCCGCTTCAAAGGCGACGCGAGTGACCAGGCCCGATGCGGTAGGAACGATGTTGATCGACTTGGCGGCGCGGGTTGTCCCGACCGCCGTTACCGTTTCCTCGACCGCGCCGAGTCGGGTCAGACCGGTTTCGACCACGGTGGCGCTACGCGGGGGCGACGGTTGGGCGGAAGCATCGCTTTGCTTGCCATCGGCAACCCAATACCAACCTACCGTCGCCAGCATGACCAGTAAGGCGGCAATACCGAATTGCGTGAATAGGCGCATGAATTGAAATTCTTAACCAGAGCGGGAGTCGAAAGAAGATTAGGCTGAGAAATTAGACTACTTTCCAATAGACCTTGTGGCTAGAGAAAAGTTACTGCTAAGTGATTTCGGCTCATTTCAACCGGAGGAGCGTCAGCAATGAGTCCCGATCTGAATCGCCGTCGTCTCGTGCTGGCTGGCGGTGCTTGGCTCCTGGTGGGCCGCGCGGCGGCCGCGATGCGGCTAGAGCCCACCCCGGCGCAGACCGCCGGCCCTTTTTATCCCAGCGAGCCGCCGCTGGAGGATGACAACGACCTGACCCATGTGCGCGGCGCGAGCGGCGTGGCGCAGGGACGCATCACCGATCTCGGCGGGCGCTTGCTTGATCGCAACGGGCAGCCGATCCAAGCCGCGCGCATTGAGATCTGGCAATGCGATGCGACGGGCCGCTACCACCATCCGGAAGATCGTGGCGGCAGAATTGACCCAAATTTTCAGGGTTTTGGTCGGACTGTGACTGATCCGGCGGGTCGCTATCGGTTTCGGACCATTCGGCCAGTCCCTTATCCGGGCCGCACTCCCCATATTCATTTCGCGGTGTTCTCGGAAGGGCAACGGCCTTTTACCACTCAGCTTTACATCCGCGACGAACCCCGCAACACCGGCGATTTTGTGTTTGAGAGCGTTCCGGCGGAGCAACGCGCGCTGGTGCTGGCGGATTTTTTTTCCGCCCAACGGGATAGCGCTGAATTGGCCGCTCGTTTCGATCTGATTTTGGATGTGACGCCCCGCGGTTGAAATGAGGTTGTTGGCCAGGATCGCTGAAGCAGAAAAACGAAGGTAAGTCGCATAGCCTCAATATCGGCTAACTAATCGCCGGGTTAATAAATAATTTTTCTCGCCAACCCTCTCCCCCGCCAAGAGAGGGCAGTTTCCGTATACGCTCTAATCAGGTGTTTGTCGGCTCTAACCCGCGTGGCTATCACGCGAGCTTACTCTTTCAGCTTTGCCGTAATGATTTCAGAGAGCGGGACTCTTTCTCTGATCAATTTCTTCCGAGGGGACTTATGAAAAAAAATCGTTATGCTTTAGCAGCCCTCATTGGGTGCCTTGTTTTGTTGGGGGCTTGTAGTAAAAACGAACAGGCCAGCAGCCCTTCCGCCCCACCGGCCGTCGCCGCGTCATCCGCTAGCGCACTCCCCGCGATTCCACCGCGCGCCGCGCAGCCGATCGTCCAGCCAGCGTGGCTGCGCGAACGCTTGCCGGAACATACCGTGGCTTATCTGCGTATTCCCTCGGCCTGGGGGTTGCTGTCAGCACCGAACGGGCGGCCGCTCGATCCCGCTTTGGCCAGCGAACCGCATGCACGCATTCTCGCCACCCTCCGGGAAGCCGTGGCTAAGGATCAAACCATCGCCCAAAGCGGCGTTGGGCCAGCATTGAATTTATTGCTGGGCGCGCTGGATTCGCCGGTGGAAATCATTGGCATCGACGGCAGCGATCGCCTTGGCCCGACCACGGTTTCGCTATTAACCGCCCAACTCGCTATCGGCGGCGTCCAAGAGCTGAACGCGCGTTTTGCCGCCTTGGCGCAGCAGGGTACGCCGTTGCTTAAAGCGCCGCTGGACGCGGAAGGTAAGGGTGAACTGGCCACGGGCGGCTTCATGCGTTTTGACGCCGCCAGCCGGCGTCTGTTTGCCTTGATCGGCTTAACGGCTGCTCCCGCCACGCTGGAGCAGACGCTCGAACAATTGAAGCAGACCCGCTCGCATCGTTTGCAGGAAATAGAACGGCAAATCGACAACTCCGGTCAGGGTCTGTTCGGCTGGATGAATCTCAAAGGGTTGGCTGGCATTGCTTTGTCTCAGGTACAGGAAGGACCGGGCGCGGCCTTGCAGCGCGATTTGCTCAATAAGATCGAAACCCTTGCCTTCGGTTGGGGCACCGTGGATGGCCGGGGTCGATTGCAGGTACGGGTCGAAGCGCCCCAAGCCAAGTTGCTTGGCTATCTCGCCGCGCGCCAATACCGCACCGACATTAAAACGGCTGGCAAGCCCCGTTGGACCTTCACAATGCTGCTGCCGGACAGCGAGCGGCTGACCGCTTTCGAGAACAATTTGCCCGCCGATTTTGGCGCGGAAATTGCCGAGAAGTATCGCGAGGCGCTCGCGACCCTCCAGCAACAGTACGGTATTGTGCCAGCCAACCTATTGAAATTGCTCGGCCCCGAATTGATCAGCTTTGAGGATGGCAGCGGCAGCTTCAGTGCCCTGCGAGTCAACGACTTGCCGGCTTTCCACCAGCAACTCGACGACTTGGCCAAGCGCTTCAACTGGCGTCTTGAAACACTCAAGGTTGCCAAGGCCGAGGTGCGACATCTGGTGATTCCCGGTATGAAAACGAACCAGAATCAAGCGGCGGTCGAGGCAGCCAGCCCCGATGGCGCGGCTTTGCTGGCGCTGCTCGAACGGCTGAACACCCATCTGTACTGGGTCGAGGAGGGACCGTGGCTGGTGTTTGCCGAGGTTCCGCAACCACTGGTGGACCGTGCGGCTTCCACCTTGGATACCGATCTCGGCGGGTGGCTGAAGCAATCACAAGGCTATGTGCCGGAGAGCGCTTTGTTGGGCATTTCCAGCGTCACCCGCAACGCGCAGCGCGAGGTTTATTACGGCTATTTGGGCGGCTTGCAGCTGTTGGGCGATCTGTTCGGCGTTTCGGTGTCGCTGGCGGATATGCCCACGGCCGGTACGCTCAAGTTGCCCATCGAAGGCGCCATCGGCTTGGCGGTCGACGCCACGCCGGATCGGCTGGGCTTCAGCATCAATTATGAGCAATCGCCGGTCGAGATGTTGCTGGCCGCTGATGGCAACGCCATGACCGGCGTCATGGTGGCGGGCATCTTGGCCGCCATCGCGATCCCCGCTTACGAGGATTTTACGGTGCGGTCACAAGTGGCTAGCGTGCTCGCTGAAACCGATTCGCTCAAAGCGGCTGTGGCGACGTATTACGCCACAAAGAAACAGTTGCCCAAATCCGATAGCGACTTGGAACTTCGATTTGAAGGGGGTTCGGCCAAGTATTTGGAAGGGTACGGCATCGATGGCGGCGTGATCGTGCTGGCCTTCGGCGATCAGGCGGATGCCGCCATTAAGGAGCATACCTTATTGCTGACGCCATATCTCGACGCCAATGGTCGGCTGACATGGGTATGCGGCTACGCCGGCCCGCCAGCGGGAGCCAAGCCCTTGGTCGGCGCGGTGGAATATGCCAATGATATTCCCCCCAAATATTTGCCAGCCGGCTGCCGTTGAGCGGTGGCTCCCCCTTGGCGAAGCGATCAAGGGGGAGTGAAAGCCCCGCGACCAGTGGAGTTCAGGAAGCGGACTGATCCAGCTGGAGCGGCTCCGGCTTCAACGCCACCGCGCTGAACGGTGGTAGATCCAGTACGATGGAGAAGCCAAAACCGTGGGTGGCGTAGTCCTGATAGCCCACTTGCTGGCCGGGCAGGGTGTTGCCGCCGCCGCCGTATTCGCGTGCGTCGCTGTGCAGCAGCTCCCGATAGAGCGCGGGATAGGGTACCCCGATGCGGTAGTTTTGGTGTGAATAATGGGAGAAGTTCAGCACTAACAGCACCGCCTCGCGCGGGTCGCGCGCCTTGCGCACAAAGCCCAGCACGCCAGTTTGGGCGGCGTTGGCGTCGAGCCATTCAAAGCCCGCCGCTTGAAAATCGACCTGATACCAGGCCCGTTCCCGCCCGTACAGTTTGTTGAGGGCGCTGACGAAGCGTTGCAAGCCCTGGTGTTGGGGGTCGCGCGCGGTTTCCCATTCCAGTTCGCCGTCGTCGTTCCATTCGCTTGGCTGGCCGAATTCCCCGCCCATAAACAGCAGTTTTTTGCCCGGATGGCCATACATGAAAGCGTACAGCAGCCGTAAGTTGGCCAGCTGCTGTTCCACTTCGCCCGGCATCTTGCCCAGCAGCGATTTTTTCAGATGCACCACCTCGTCGTGCGATAACGACAAGATGAAATTCTCATTGAAGGCATAGGTGATGCCGAAATTGAGTTTGTGGTGGTGGTGGCGGCGATGTTCCGGTTGCTCTTTCATGTAAGCCAGCACATCGTGCATCCAGCCCATGTTCCATTTGTAGCCGAAACCCAGCCCACCCATGTCAGTGGGGCGCGATACCTTCGGCCAAGCGGTGGATTCCTCCGCGATCATCATGACACCGGGGAAATTGGCATGAACAACGGCGTTGGTGTGGCGTAAAAATTCGATGGCTTCCAGATTCTCGTTACCGCCGTACTTATTGGGAATCCAGTCCTTCTTCGAATAATCCAGATACAGCATTGAGGCAACGGCATCCACCCGCAACCCGTCAAAGTGGAAGATTTTCAGCCAATATAAGGCGTTGGCGATCAGGAAATTTTCGACCTCGTTGCGGCCGTAATTGAAGATCAACGTACCCCAGTCGGGGTGCTCGCCCTGGCGCGGATCGGCGTGCTCGAACAGGCAGGTGCCATCGAACCAGGCCATGGCGTGGGCATCTTTCGGAAAGTGGGCGGGCACCCAGTCCAGAAGCACCCCAATGCCGTTTTGATGGCAGCGGTCGATCAGCGCCATCAGTGCTTCGGGTCGGCCATAACGGGCGGTCGGCGCGTAAAAATTAGAAATCTGGTAGCCCCAAGAGGGACCGTAAGGATGCTCGGCCAGCGGTAAAAACTCGATGTGGGTGAATCCCATTTCCAGGACGTAAGGGATCAGCTGGTCGGCCAGTTCCTCATAGGATAAAAATTCGCCATCCGCCTTGCGCCGCCAGGAACCGGGATGGACTTCGTAGATCGCGATCGGTTGTTGCCAGGTGCTGCCTTGCGCCCGCCGTTGCATCCAAGCCTGATCGCCCCAGGCGTGCTTGCCAACTGGATCATAGACCACGCAAGCGGTGCTCGGTGGAATCTCGGTATGAAAACCGAACGGATCGGTTTTCAAGAACACCGAGCCGGTGCGGGGCAAAACCTCGAATTTGTACAGTTCGTTTTCGTCCAGGCCCGGTATGAACAGTTCCCAGATTCCAGAACCGGGCCGCAGCCGCATCGGATGGCGGCGGCCATCCCAATGGTTGAAGGGGCCAACCACGCTGATCCGTTGCGCGTTCGGCGCCCAGACCGCGAAGTTGACGCCGGACAAGCCCCCTGCCTCGCAGCAATGCGCGCCCAATTTCTCGTAAATTTGGTAATGGTTGCCTTGAGCGAACAAATAGCAATCCTGATCGCCCAGAATCGAAAAAGTGGCGGCGTAGGGGTCGACGAAGGTGTGATTCCAACCGTATTCCGTGGCGTTCAGCCGGTAACGCAGTGCGTCTGGTTCGGCGGCGACAATGGTCTCAAACAAGCCGTCTTCAGGCACCCATTGCAGCGGGTAGAGCAAGCCTGGTTGATTTTGCGGTAGCAGGCAGGGGGTTTTCGCTTCCGGGAGCAGGGCGCGCACCACTGTGAGATTGGGTTCCGGCAGCGGATGCGGCCCCAACACGGCGTGCGGATCGGCGTGCCGACCCTCGGTGATGGCGTCGCTTTCCGCCGCGGTCAAGGTCGGTTGAATCAGATTTTCTCGGATCAGAAAGCGCAGATCGCTGGATAGGCTCGATCCCGCCAGACGGGCGGCATAGGTGCGGACATCAGTGCGCAGTGCATCGATATGGTAGATCTGGCGCCAAAAGCGCGCGTTCGCCAGCAGGAAATTTCGCACCTCTGGCCGTTCGAGATTGAAGGCTAGGACGGTTGGTTGATCTGGCGCGTCGGCATCGTAAAGCCGCGAGCCATCGAACCAACCGAGCTCTTGCCCTTCGCGCGGGAGCAGCGGCGGAATCCAATCGAGAATCACCCCAATCGCGTGTTGATGGCAGGCATCAATGAAAGCCATCAGCTCTTCGGGTTGGCCGTAGCGCGGATCCGGCGTGTAGTAGCTGGCCACCGTATCGTCGGTTTTCCAAAATGCCAGCTCGACATGCGTGAATTTTCCCGCGCGCAGATGCGGCAAAACGATATCCTGTAGTTGCTTATAACTGGCAAGATAGTCCGGGCTGTCGGTCGCATCGGTGCCGAAGGCGACCCGGTGAACGGCGATCGGTAAAGTCCAGCCGATGGCGGCGGAGCCCGCCATCCATGAACCGTCTTTCCAGCGATGCTGGCCTGGCAGATTGCGCACCATCGCCGCGTTCTTGGGATAAATCTCGGTGTCAAAAGCCATCGGATCGGGCTTGATAAACACGGCTCCTTCGGCGCTGCGGATTTCATATTTGTAAAGCTCGCCGGGGCCGATGTCAGGGACGAACAGTTCCCACACGCCGGATTTGTGGCGTTCCAGCGGATGGCGGCGGCCATCCCACTGGTTGAAGGAGCCCACCACGCTGACCCGGCTGGCGGTTGGCGCCCAGAGCGTGAAATTGACGCCTGCAATCCCTTGTTTGGTTTTTGGGTGCGCGCCCAGTTTGGAGAACAGAGGATCGAGTTCGCCTTGCTGGAAGGCGTGGCCGTTGGCGGCGGTGAAGGAAGGTTTGTGGATTGCGTAAGGATCATGGAAGGTATAAGTCTGACCATTAGCCTCGACCACTCGGATTTGATAGTCCAGCTCGGCTATTTTTGGAATGCGAACCGCGAACAAACCCTCCAGGCTCAGGCGTTGCATTTCGTATTTGCCGCCGCCGGTTTCGGGTACTACGTAGGCGCGTTCGGCCTGCGGCAATAAAGCGCGAATCGTGAGAACTCGTTCCCGCTCGGCATAGTGGGGGCCTAGAACGGCGTAAGGCGCGTCGTGACGCAGTTCGATGATTTTCTGAATGTGTTCTTCCAGCATCGTCCTTACCTTCTTTAGCGTTATGCCGCTGGGTTGATTGGCTCGAAAAATGGTGGATTCATTTTAGATCAGCTCGCTATCGAACAGGCAGCGAAGACGGGGAAAATGGTGCTGCTCCGCAAAAAAAATAAGGCGATGCCGGTTGGGCATCGCCTCTAATGGGTTTGGCGAGCGGAGGGTTATTGCGATTGAGCGGGCGAAACCGGTTGGCCTCCCTGACCCCGCATCATCCGGTGCATTGGCCGGCTGGCGAAGAAGTCATCCATCGCCTTCTTCTGGGTCGGATCGAGCGTGGCGTACAAATCGCCGGTCGCCTTGGCCATGGTCTTCATGCTGGCTAGATGTTGCTCCATGCCTTGAACCCGCCCCTCAAAAAAAGCGGGGGCAGTGGTTTCCTTGCGATCGCGCATGGCCTGCCGCATTTGGGCCTTGTCGGCATGATGCGCGTCTTGAGCGGCAAGAAACGCTTTCCATGGCTCCTGTTGCGCGGGATTGAGATTGAGCCGTCCCGCCAGCAACTCCATCTGTTCGGCATGAAACTGTTGTTTCATGGCCATTCGCTGCTCTGGATTGCCGCCCATGCGGCCATGTCCTTTGCCGTGGCCGCCCATCGGGCAATCGCCCATGCCGCCAGGGCCAGCAAAGGCCACAGCGGCCAAGCCCAGGCTGGCTATCGCGGTAACGGCTAACACTTTTTGATGTAGCGACTTCATCTTCGACTCCTACTAGGTTTGATTACGTTGGCGACTATTAGACCTTAGCCATGTAACTCGAATTTTTCGAGATCGGGATTTTTGTAACGATTTGTGTCAGCGCAACCCAGCGCTTAATGAATGCGCCTACAATCGCAGCCGTTTCACTGCGATATTCAAGAGTATGAACGACCATCTTCTGATCGTGGACGATGATGCGGGTTTGCGTGAGTTGTTGGCCGATTATCTGGGGCGCAACGGCTTTCGGGTGAGCGGCGCGGCCGACGGACGCGGGCTGTGGGCGGCGCTGGAACAAGGACCGATCGATCTGGTGATTCTTGATCTAATGTTGCCCGGCGATGATGGGCTGGTGCTGTGTCGCAACCTGCGCGCCCGCTCGCCCATCCCCATTATCATGCTGACCGCGCGCGGCGATGATACTGACCGGATCGTTGGCCTGGAAATGGGCGCCGACGACTATCTACCCAAACCGTTCAACCCCCGTGAATTGCTGGCGCGGATCAAGAGCATCTTGCGTCGCGCCAAGAATGCGCCCACTGAAGCGGGTGAAGCCCGCCGCTTCCACTTCGCTGGCTGGACGCTGGACGCCGATTCCCGCCAATTGATTGCGCCGGATGGGGTGCTGGTGCCGCTGGGCGCGAGCGAATATCGGATATTGCGGGTATTCCTCGACCATCCGCAGCGGATCCTAAATCGCGATCAGCTGCTCGATTTAACCCAAGGCCGTGAAGCAATGCCCTTTGACCGCAGCATTGATGTCCAAGTCAGTCGGCTGCGACGACGTTTGCGCGATGATCCCCGCGAAGCCGCCATCATCAAGACGGTTCGCAATGAAGGTTATCTGTTAACGACTCATGTCAATCGAGAATTCTGATGCGCGGGTTGCCGCAATCCCTGTTCGGTCGCTTGCTGCTGTTTTTGACCGGCGGCTTGGTGCTGGCCCAACTGCTGAGCGCGGCGATTTTATTACAGGATCGTGATCAGTCGCTTTATCACGCGATCGGCGGCTACGTCGCCCAGCGTATCGTGGCTATCGTCAACTTACTTGATACCCTAGAGCCTCAAGAGCGGCAGCGTTTAGTAACAGCGCTGGATTTGCCGCCCACTCGCATCAGTCTCGATCTGCCCTGGGAAGACCGCATCGAGCCGGACGAGCGCTATCATACAACGCTATTCCGCGCGCTTTTGAAGCGCCAAATGGGGCCGGATCGACCGTTTCAGCTTGAAGTAAACGATGAACTGCCGCCACCCCCCCCGCCCGCTGAGCGACCGTCGTGGCTCAATCCGAATGAAGCACCACCGCCCCGCGATTGGAGCAACCGCTCGCCGCCACGTTGGCGACGGCATGCGATGATGATGGGGCTGCGAAACTTCGTGGTGCAGGTGCGCTTGGGCGATGGCGCTACCGTCACTTTTCAGCAAGTATTGCCGGAAGAAGTAATTGCTTGGCCGACCCGGCTATTACTCATCTTGTTGGTCTTGTTGGTTTCCGTTGCCATTCTGGCCGCGCTGGCGGTGCGAACCTTGACCCGGCCGTTAGCCGTGCTGGCCGATGCCGCTGCGGATTTGGGCCGCGACATCCGCCATCCACCCCTCGCTGAAACGGGGCCACTGGAAGTGCGTCGCGCCGCACATGCGTTCAATACCATGCAGGAGCGACTGATTCGCTATATCGAAGATCGCAACCGGATGCTGGCGGCGCTCTCGCACGACTTAAAAACACCGATTACCCGGTTGCGGTTGCGGGCGGAATTGCTGGACGATGCGCCGTTACAGGAGAAATTCCTTAGCGATCTCGACGACATGCAGCGGATGGCGCAAGCGTCCCTGGATTTTTTACGCAGCGGCGAGGATAACGAACCCATCGCTGCCGTCGATATCAACGCCTTATTGGAATCCTTGCAGGAAGATGCTGAAGATACCGGCTATGAGGTCAGCATCGTTGGCGCTGTCAGCCAACCGCTGCGCTGTCGGCCGTTGGCGCTCAAGCGTTGCCTCACTAATCTGGTTGATAACGCGCTGAAATACGGCCAACGCGCCGCAATTACGGTAGCGGATGCGCCAACTCGGCTGACGATTCTCATTCGAGATGAGGGTCCTGGCATTCCAGCGGCGGAATTGGATCGGGTGTTCGAACCGTTCTATCGACTGGAAAGTTCGCGCAGCCGCGATACGGGTGGGACGGGGCTAGGGCTGAGTATCGCTCGCAATATCGCCCATGCCCACGGCGGGGAATTGAAATTACACAACCATCCGCAAAGCGGGTTGGAAGCCGTGCTGGAACTGCCGCGCTGATTAGAAAGGAGCTGTCCGCGTCAGGGATGTTGCAAGCCGCTAAGCGTGGTGTAGCGGTTGCTCGGTTGGCGCGAGACGCCGAACCCGTACCTGGTTGATTCGGTGACCCTTCATGCTCGCCACCTCAAATTCATAATTGTCCAACGTAAACTTTTCACCCCCTTCGGGTATCTGCTTCAACTGGTCTAACATTAGTCCCGCCAACGTGAAATACCCTTCGCCCGGTGGCAATGCTTCAAAGTTTAGAATCTCTATGGCTTCATCGAGCGATAAGCCCCCATCCAGCAGCCAGAGGCTTTCGCCTTCCTGGATAACCTTGGGCGTTTCAAGATCGACGGTATCGACCAAGTCGCCCGCTATGGAGGCCAGGATATCAATGGCGGTCACGATACCTTCAACCCCACCGTATTCGTCCATCACCACCGCTAGCGGGATCGGGTGGTGGCGGAGCTGTTCCAGTACTTGAAGGGCGTTCAATCCTTCGTGAACAAACAGCGGTTGCCGCAAAATGGCGCGTAGCTGCAACGGCTCGCCATCCAACACCCGAAGCAACAAGTCGCGGCCTTGGATGACGCCCTCTACCTCATCCAAGGTACCCCGGCAGACTAAATAGCGGCCATAGGAATGTTGTTGAAGGATCTCTCTCACCTTGTCCGGACCCGCGTCGATGTCGAGCCAAACGATGTCACGGCGTGGGGTCATCAGTGCTGGAATGGGGCGCTCGGCGAGTTTCAGCACGTTTTGAATCATGCTGCGTTCCTTGGGGTCGAACATGATCTGCTGGTCGTCAGGCGCGCTGGCCAGCGCCACCACTTCCTCGCCGACTTCCACCTGTTCCGCCCGCCCGCCCAACAAACGTAACACCGCCTCTGCTGTTCGTTCCCGCAAGGGGCGCTGGCGACCCAAAAACCGGCGGCGGTTGTAGAGCGCCCACTGGTTGAACACCTCAATCAGCACCGAGAAACCGATGGCTGCATACAGATAGCCCTTGGGAATGTGGAACCCTAAACCTTCGGCCACCAAGCTAAAACCGATCATCAGCAGAAAGCCCAGACAGAGAATGATGACCGTGCGATGCGCGTTAACGAAGCGGGTCAGCGGTTTGCTGGCGATCATCATCAACACGATGGCGATGATAACCGCCGCCATCATGACGGACAGTTGCTCGACCATCCCGACGGCGGTGATGACCGCATCCAGCGAAAATACCGCATCCAGCACCACGATCTGCGCCACCACGGGCCAAAAGTTGGCATACACCTTCAATTCAGCGCGCGGTTCGTCGCGGCTTTCCAAGCGCTCGTGGAGTTCCATCGTGCCCTTGAACAGCAGAAAGATGCCGCCAACGAGTAAAATTAGGTCACGACCCGAAAAGGTTTTGCCAAGCAGAGTCACCAAGGGTTCGGTCAGAGTGACCAGCCAGGAGATGCTCGCTAGCAACCCCAGTCGCATCAGTAGCGCTAAGGTCAAGCCGATTATGCGGGCGCGATCCCGCTCGGTGGGGGGTAGCTTATCGGCCAGAATGGCAATGAAAATGAGATTATCGATGCCTAAAACGATCTCAATGACAATCAGCGTTGCCAGACCGAGCCAAACCGTGGGATCAGCAAGCCACTCCATGATGGGGGTTACTCTAGGTGGGAAAAATGGGGTTGATGGCGTGGTTTCATTATCGCTTGATGCTGACGAAGCTGACTGCTTCAGATGCAGCAAATTTCCTGTTCATTTTGGAGCGTCCTCCGCCAGCCAGTCGCGCGGCTTCAAGAAAATGTCATATAGCCGTTGTTCGGGGCTGTCCGGTTGTGGTCGCCAGTCATATTCCCAACGGACATAGGGCGGCAGCGACATCAAAATGGATTCAGTTCGCCCGCCGGATTGCAGTCCGAACAGGGTGCCGCGATCGTAAACCAGGTTGAATTCGACGTAGCGCCCGCGCCGGTACAGCTGAAATTCCCGCTCGCGGTCGTTGTAGGATCGATTGCGCCGCCGTTCGACAATGGGGAGATAGGCGGCTAAGTAATGGTCCCCAACGCTGCGCAGAAAAGCGAAACAACGCTCGAAGCCCCACTCGTTGAGATCGTCGAAGAACAGCCCGCCGATGCCCCGCGGTTCGTTGCGATGCTTGATGAAAAAATACTCGTCGCACCATTTTTTAAAGCGCGGATAGACATCCTGGCCAAAGGGTTTGCAGGCGGCCTGAGCGGTGCGATGCCAGTGGCGGCAATCTTCCTCGAAACCGTAATAAGGGGTTAGATCAAAACCACCGCCGAACCACCAGACCGGCTCGGCTTGATCACTAGTGGCGTTGAAAAAGCGGATATTGGCGTGGGCGGTCGGCACGTAAGGGTTGCGCGGGTGAATCACCAGCGACACGCCCATCGCTTCAAAGCCGCGTCCGGCCAGTTCTGGGCGCTGAGCGGTGGCGGAGGGGGGCAATCGGGTGCCGACGACATGAGAGAAGTTGATGCCGGCTTGCTCAAAGAGCGCACCCGCGCGCAATAGCCGAGTACGCCCACTCCCGGCTAACGAGCCGTTCGCCGCCGGACGCTCCCAAGCATCTTCCTGAAAAACCGCGCCGCCATCGGCATTTTGTAATGCATCCGTCAGGGAGTCCTGCAACTGCCGCAGATAAGTGAGAACCGCCATCACATCAGGATCGTCGAGCATGGTATTTTGCCGACAATGCAAATGTGGGGGAAAGAACAAGGAGAGTTGGTGCCGGGAGAGAGACTCGAACTCTCACGGTATCACTACCGGTGGATTTTGAGTCCACTGCGTCTACCATTCCGCCACCCCGGCTAGGGAGAGGAAGCTAAGTATAAGGATTTTCCTCCATCAGGCAAGTGCGGTCGTCATGGGATGGTCGTCTTTCCTCCTGAATTCCCTCTATTATGACTCATCTCCGAACCAGCGAGTCCGGTATGATGCCTACCTTCTTGCCGCTCTGCCGACAGATGGTCGCCGTGGGCATTATAGCCAGTGCCGGAGCAGGTCAAACCAACGAAATTATCGAAATGCTGACGCACAAGGTTTTGAAAGCAGAATTTTTATTGTTAGTGGCATCCATCATTTGGGGCTCTGCCTTCGTTGCGCAACGCATGGGAATGGATCATGTTGGTCCCTACACCTATAACGGTGTCCGTTTCATGCTGGGCGGGTTATCGTTGTTGCCGCTACTGCTCGGTCGCCGCTCCAAGGCGACCCGTCCAATTCGCGACTGGCGGATGCTGCTGGCTGGCAGCTTGCTGGCTGGCCTGCTTTTGTTCGCTGGCGCGTCATTACAACAGCTAGGCGTTGTTTACACCACGGCCGGCAAGGCGGGTTTCATTACTGGGCTGTACGTGGTGCTAGTGCCACTGCTGGGTTTGCTATGGGGCCAGCGCACTCTGTGGGCGACGTGGGCTGGTGTTATGCTGGCCGTGATCGGCTTATATTTGCTGACCGTGACCGACGATTTGACATTAGCCAAAGGTGATGGGCTGGTGTTGATTGGTGCTTTTTTCTGGGCTGGTCACGTTCTAGTGATTGGTTGGCTGTCGGGCCGACACATCGAGCCTGTGTTATTGGCGTGCCTGCAATTCATCCTCTGCGCTGTATTGAGCCTGATCGTGGCGGCGGCCACCGAATCCATTACCTTGCAGGGTTTGGAGGGGGCGGCGCTACCGATTCTATACGGCGGCCTCCTGTCGGTCGGGGTCGCTTACACCCTGCAAGTGGTAGCCCAGCGCGACGTGCCCCCCGCGCACGCCGCCATTATCCTCAGTCTGGAAACCGTTTTTGCCGTACTAGCCGGGTGGGTGGTGTTGCAAGAAACCCTATCGAATCGGGGGATTGGCGGTTGCGGACTGATGTTCGCCGGTATGTTACTGTCGCAGTGGGGGATGGGACGAGCGCAGCCCGCGCCGGCTGGGCCAGGGAGCGTTCCCACGCCATCGTTGACGGCTGATAAGGGTTGACGTGGCTGGGATAGCGCTTGCGTTATAAGCTTAACCCTCGTTGGGTTGATCAAACGGAGCGCCGTCCATTTTTGGTGTTTCATCGAACTCGATTTCCGGTTTCGCGCTTGATGGATGGCTCTCCTGCCATTCCTGAAACCAGCACTGGTAACATAAGCGCAAGCCGTCCTCTTTCAGGAAACCGGCGGGCGGCCCAAAGCGCCCGCAGACATCGCAAATTAAATAGCTGCTAACCATCGTCCCCTCCTTACGGCATTCCGCCATATTACCTCAAGCCGCCATGCCCCTAATGCTGGATTCTTTAGCCGATCCCACTGTGAAATTAGCGGCTGGGTGCGAGGCGCGTTGTCCGGGCTGCACCCATCGCCGCTTGACCGCTGCCGCCAGCGAGGCGCAGAAAATGGATTGGTTGAAGCGACGGCTTGCGCCTTGGGCGGAACGGTTACTGCCTTTACGGGCAGTGATCGATGCCGCGCGTTGGAGCTACCGGCGCAAAGTGAGCCTGTCGGCGGTTTGGAGTGAAGCAACCGGCTGGCAATTTGGCTTGTGGCGGCGGGATGAGTTGATTTCGATTCCCGATTGCCCAGTTCATGCCGAATTAGTGCGGGTGCTTGTTCGCTCGCTGATGCGCGTGTTGCCGCCGCCATCGCTCTGTCCGCTGGCCTTTTTGGTGCAATCTGGGGCACAGGCCACACTGATCGTCAAAGCCCATCAGGTAGCGTCCCTCGAATGGCTCAATAACCTGCCATGGGGAGATTTGACGGCCAGCGGCTTGGAAGGGTTGTGGCTGCACTGGCACCCGGCGGCGGGCCGGCGCTTGTTCGCTCGAAACGGTTGGCGGTTAGTTTGGGGTGAACCGCGTTCGCGTGATGCCTTTGGGTTGAGCCATGGGCCGACCGCGTTTCAGCAATTGATTCCTGATCTGTACCATCAGGCATTAGACATGGCGGAGACGTTTTTAATGCCGATGGCGCATACCTCCATCGCGGATTTGTATTGTGGCATCGGCGCAAGCCTGGCCCGTTGGATCGCGCGCGGCGCGCGCGTCATGGGGGTGGAATTGGGGGGAGAGGCGGTGGAATGCGCTCGATTAAATGCGCCAGATGCTGAAATTCTGCGCGGCAAATGCGCCGACCGTCTTCCGCAACTGCGAACCTGGACGCCAGCAACAGGCATCCGGTTGCTGTATGTCAATCCACCGCGCACTGGTTTAGAACCAGAGGTCTTGGCCTGGGTGGCCGAAGAATTTCGGCCCGAACGGCTGGCTTATCTGTCGTGCAGCGCCGGAACCTTGAGCCGCGATCTACAAACGCTGACGGCGGCGGGTTATGCGGTGGCAGCCTTGCATCCCTATGATTTCTTTCCACAAACCCATCATGTCGAAACGCTGGCTTTGCTAAGCCGGACGGCTTGAGCAAGGCCAGCGGAGCGGCGCAACCTCCCGTCGAGCCGCTCCAGTCGAAGGTTAATGTGACGCCGCGCCCGCCGCGCCGAAGCCGGTTTGCGCCCGAACGTACTGATCCTCGAACGCTTCTTTCTCCTGAGCCGCTTGAGCGCTGTTGTCCAGGGTCGAGCCGAGCCAAGCAAAGAAGAACGCGATGGGCATCGAGAAAATTGCCGGTTGCTCGTAGGGGAAGATCGGGTCTTTGTTGCCGAGCACGGTCACCCAAACCGCCTTCGACAGCACCACGATCAGCACCGCCGATATCAGGCCGGCGATGCTGCCCCAGATCGCGCCGCGCGTGGTCAAGCCCTTCCAGTACATGGACAGGATCAACACCGGGAAATTGCAGGACGCGGCGACGCCGAAAGCCAAGCCCACCATGAACGCCACATTCTGTTTTTCAAAGGCGATGCCGAGCAGCACGGCGAGGACACCCAGAAACAGCGAAGACCGCTTGGAGACGCGCACTTCCTCGGCCTCGGTCGCCTGCCCTTGGCGGATGACGTTCGCGTAGATATCGTGCGAGATCGCGGACGCGCCCGCCAGCGCTAGGCCCGACACCACGGCCAGAATCGTGGCGAAGGCGACCGCCGATAAAAAGCCCAACATCATGTTGCCGCCGACCGCGTGCGCCAGATGCATGGCGGGCATGTTGCCGCCGCCGAGCAACTTGCCCGCCAGATCGCCACCTTCGAAATACTGCGGATTGGTGCCGACGATGGTGATCGCCGCCAAGCCCATAATGGCCACCACGGTAAAGAAGAAACCGACGCACAGGGTGGCGATGAACACGCTCTTGCGCGCTTCCTTGGCGTTGGGCACCGTAAAGAAGCGCATCAAGATATGTGGCAAGCCGGCGGTGCCAAACATCAGACCCAAGGACAGCGAGACCGCCGTGATCGGATCGGCCAGCAGGGAGCCCGGCCCCATCAGCGCAATGCCTTTCTTGGAATTTTCGACCGCCTTGGTGGCCAGCGTCTCGAAGTTGAAGCCAAACTGGGAAAACGCCAGTAACATCACCAGGGTGCCGCCGCCCAGCAGCAGGCAGGCCTTGATGATCTGCACCCAGGTGGTGGCGATCATGCCGCCGAAGGTGACGTAAACCACCATCAGCACGCCGACGATGACCACCGCGATCCAGTACTCCAGTCCAAACAGCAACTTGATGAGCTGGCCCGCGCCGACCATCTGCGCGATCAGATAGAACACCACCACGGTCAGCGAGCCGATGGCCGCGACGGTGCGCACCTTGCGTTGATCCAAGCGATACGAGGTAATGTCAGCAAAGGTGAACTTGCCCAAGTTGCGCAGCCGCTCGGCCATGATGAACATAATGAACGGCCAACCGACGTAGAAGCAGATGCAGTAGATGTAACCGTCGAAGCCCTGGAAATAGGTCAGGCTGGTGAGGCCGAGCAGGGTGGCCGCCGACATGTAGTCGCCAGCGATGGCCAAGCCGTTTTGCGTGCCGGTGATGCCGCCGCCAGCGGAATAATAATCACTGGCCGTTTTGGTGCGTTTGGCCGCCCAGTAGGTGATGCCCAAGGTCATCATCACAAAGATGAAAAACATCACGATGGCGTGGATGTTGAGCGCCTGTTTTTGCACTTGGCCGACATCCGGGGCGGCCGCGGCCAAGCCCACCCAGCCCAGCGCCAGCGCCGCGGCCCCGAATTTTAACCATTGACGGTTCATTCGATGGCCCCCCGGATAATTTCGGAGTTGATGTCATCGAATTCGCTGTTGGCCCGGCGGACATAAAGACCTGTCATCAACCAAAACAACAAAATCAAACTCGCGCCGATCGGCCAGGCGATGCTGGCTACGCCGCCTTCCCAGATCGGCGTGGCCAACAGCGTCGGATTGAACGCCACGATCATGATGAAGATGAAATAAAGGCCCAGCACCACCGCCGTGAGCAACCAGGCGAAACGGCTGCGTTTCGAAACCAGTTCATCAAATTTCGGATTTCTTCGGATCCGCTCGTACACTTCGGACGACATTGTGTTTGTTTCCCCTTCGGTTGGTAATTGAGGATGATTTGTATGACAAATATGCAGTCAACAAACTAAAAGAATGTAGAAGGCGTTAGGCAAATTGTCTATGTAAGTACTGGAAATTTCTTAATTTGTATTATGAATAATGCGTTAAAGGCCAACTATTAATAACTGCTATTGTAATAATCCTTCTACGTTCGCCACGGTCTCGCTTCAAGGTTAAAATGTTGACAGTAACAGCCATTACCCCTAATCAATGAGTTCGAACTGATGCACGACAATTTTCGTTTCATTGTTGCCATGGCCACTTTTTTAATGCTGGTGCTTGGTTTGATAGGCGTGGCTGGCTATGGGATTTTTCATGTGGTCGAAGCGGACGAACAACGTCGCCTGCTTGAGATTCTAGCCCCGCACGCGGAGTTGATCGCGGAGATCGGGTTGTTGGCGCTGGCAATTCTGGGTATCGCATTCGCCGCTGCCTATCAAATCTACGTGAAGGGTTCACTGAAAGTGGTGGAAGGCATCCGGATCATTTTGAGTGCCAATGCCGGTCACCGCCTGGCGGCCACTGGCCCGACCGAACTACGGCTGCTCGCCCAAGCAGTCAACGCGTTGGCGCGGCACGGCGAAAGGTTGGCGGAGGATCTTGAAGGCAAGGTGGCGCAGGCCAAATCCTCGGTGGAAGAAGAGAAAAACCGACTGGCGGCGCTGGTGTCCGAACTGAGCCAGGGCGTGCTGGTTTGCAACATTGATGGCCGTATCTTGCTTTACAACGAGCGCGCTCGTCACGCGCTGCTCGACCCGACCCAGCTGACCAACAGGGGAGCGACATCGCTGATCGGCCTCGGTCGATCAATCTTCACTATTGTCGATCGCAATTTGTTGGCGCACGCGCTGGAAAACATGCAGGGGCGGCTGGAGAAGAAAGAAGGGGATACCAGCGCGCAGTTCGTGTTCACCACGCCATCCGGACAATTCATTCGTGTTCGGATGGCGCTGGTTTTAGCGGCCTCCAAACCTTCCGCCAGCAAAACGGTGGCATCTGAATCTGGCGATTCGACCGCGCCAGCTTCCTCGGTCGCGTCGCCAACCGAAATTCGAGGGTTCGTGATGACGCTGGAAAATATCACTCAAACTTTTGATGTGGATACCACGCGCGATATGTTGTTACAGTCGCTGACCGAAGGGAGCCGAGCGGCGCTGGCTAGCATCCGCGCCGCCGTCGAGACGCTGGCCGCCTACCCAGACTGTGAAACAGTCACCCGTGATCGTTTCATCCAAGTTATTCACGAAGAAGCCAGTACGTTGAGCGTAAAACTCGATAAGACGACTTTGGATTATGCGGATTCCCTTAAAACCCGCTGGCCGCTCGAAGAAATGCTGGGCGTGGATATCGTGGCGGCCGCGCGGCGTCGAATTGAGAACCGGCTCGGATTGAGCGCGCGAGCGGAAGTCTTGGATGATTCGCTCTGGATCAAGGTTGACAGCTACACGCTGGTTCAGGCTCTAAGCTATCTGGCCGGTCGGCTGAAGGACGAATACGAGGTTCAGGATATCTGCTTCAATCTCACGCGCCATGCGCGGATTGCGGAACTGGATTTGGCATGGGCGGGGTCTCCGCTTTCCTCGCGGACATTGAGCGATTGGGAAATGGATACCATGCGCGCCGGCGGTGAAGAGAGTCCCTTGACTTTGCGCGACGTGATCGACCGCTTGGGGGCCGAAATCGTCTACATGGTCGATCAGCTCCGGCAGCGATCTTTTATTCGTTTTCTGCTGCCGATGGTAAAGCCGACCCGGGTCGGGTTTGGCGCGCCGGTTCATTTCGGCGAGAGCCGCCCGGAGTTCTACGACTTCGATCTGTTTCATCAAGCGGGGCAAACCCCGGAACTCGATCAATTGCCACTGACGGAGTTGGCCTATACGGTGTTCGACACCGAGACTACCGGCCTTGATCCCTCTGCTGGCGATGAAATTATCTCTATCGGCGCGGTGCGCATCGTCAACAATCGCTTGCTTCGTTACGAAACTTACGAGCAACTAATCGATCCGGGGCGGCCGATTGTCTCGATGTCGCAAACGATTCACGGCCTCTCAAATGAGATGCTACGCGGACAACCGATGATCGATCAGGTGTTATCCCAGTTCCACGAATATTGTCACGACACGGTGCTGGTGGGCCATAACGCGGCTTTTGACATGCGCTTTCTGCAAATGAAGGAAACTCAGACCGGCATCCGCTTTACCCAGCCGGTACTGGATACCTTGCTCCTGTCGGGGGTGCTGCACCCCAACCAGGAGTCACACGCCCTGGAAGCGATTGCCGGGCGGCTTGGCGTGACGGTGGTCGCCCGCCATACCGCGCTGGGCGACGCCTTGGTGACAGGGGAAGTGTTTCTGCGGATGATTCCTCTGCTGGCCGCCCATGGCATCCGCACCTTGCGCGATGCCAGGGAAGCCACGGAGAAAAGCTTGTACGCTAAAGTGGACTACTGAGCGCTAACCCTCAGGCAAACGTATCCGCGAACAAGTTGGCGGCCCAGTCGAACATCTCTTCGTAATTGTCGCTCGTTGGAGCCGACGCTTCGCCAGCGGAGGCGGGCACCGCCACCATGGTGGCGTTATTGCTGGCGTCATAGGCGAAGGTGGCTGTCAGCCACGAAGCCGTACTGGCGGTGATCGGACTGTAACAAGACGAATTGGTCATCGGCGCTGGGTCTGGCCCCTCGCCGGCGAAGGCGCGCAGAATCGCATCGGCGCAGACTTTAGCCTCGGCGTTGGCGATATGCCCAGACTTGGGTTGGCCGGAACCGGTGTTCGGTTTCGGCGTGCTTTGCGCATCGCCAATGACATGAATGCCCGGTACGACGGCGGATTCATAAGTGAGCGCATTGACCGGCGCCCATTTTTGGCCCGCCGGCACCAGTCCCAAATTGAAGGCGAGCCGACCGGCGGTTTGCGGTGGGAGCACGTTCAATATACCCACCTTCCCTTGATTGGCGGCGGGCGTCAAGGTACGCGATAGTCCGTTTTCGGTATAAGTGATCGTTTTCGCCAACGCATTGACAGCGGTGACAACGACGCCGGGATGGTACTCCACAACGCCGAGATGGGTTTGAGTAAACGCCTTGGTGAAGGTTTCCTTTTCGGCCACGATCCCTGGGTTGGCGTCCAGCACGATGATTTTGGAGCCGGGCTTGTTTTTCTTCAGATAATCGGCGACCAGGCAGGCGCGTTCGTAGGGGCCAGGCGGGCAGCGGTAGGGCGCTGGCGGGATGGTGAGCACAAAACTGTTGCCCGCTGTCATATTCCTTAGTTGATCGCGCAGTTGCAGGGTTTGCGGACCAGCTTTCCAAGCGTGCAACACGTTCGCCGGATCTCGAACGCCAATCGCCTGAAAATCGAAATCAATACCGGGCGCGACGATCAGCCGATCAAACGGAAGCGAGGAGCCGCTGCCTAGCAGCAACTGTTTGCCGCTGACGCCAACGGCTTGTCCCTGGACGACCGTGACGCCGTACTTGCTTTTGAGCGCCTCGTAATTGAAAGTGATTTTCGGCAGGCTGAGCGAGTTGTTCAGCACCAAATTACTTAAAATACACGAAACGTGATTGGGGTTCATTTCCACCAGGGTGACGGCAATTCCGCCGCCGCCCCAATGGCGCAAATATTTAGCGGCGGTAGCGCCGCCGAAACCACCACCCACGACAACGACCCGGCCGGGCAGCGCTTGCGCTTTAAGCGTGGGAGAAGCGGCGATTAGGGCTGTGGTGGCCCCCGCCAGTTTCAGAAAATGGCGTCGCGAAATACTATTCATGGCGTTTCCTCTGGTTGGACGATTAAATGGCGTAGGCTTGACTGGAAGTGTCGCGTCTAGTCGTCATCGTCTTCTTCGTGGTCGCCGGTTCCCGCAGCGGTATTTGATCCGCTGCCGCCGCGGTTGCTCAATCCCGCATAATAGGTCGCGATCAACCAGAGCTGTTGATCGGTATAGCCTTTTGCTTGACGATGCATAATGTCGTTCGTTTTTGCGCTGTATTTCATCTCCTGTAACTCATCGTAAATCTCCCCGGCGCTCTCGCCGCGCAGGCTGTCCATATCGCCAACGGCCCGACCGTCAGTACCATGGCATTGAGCGCATTGCGACGCCAATAGCCGCCCCGGCGGCGGCGCGGCCGATGCGCCTGAGGATATCCCCAGCCCAAGGCTGGTGATAATGAGGGTTATTGCATGGTAGTTACTGATAGTCATTTGATCTATCCTATTGAAATAGTTATTTTCTTGGATGAAATCCACCTATTTGGGCATTGGAGGACACCTGTCGGTCGCGCCTGAATGAATCTGCCTCGCGCGCTGTGACGCAGCCGAGTTTTGCCAAAATACCGGCTGGAAATTAAATGAAACTGAATTCGATGCGGCAGTCGAGCTGAATGTGGGTTATGTTTGGTATTGTGGGCGCTCCGGTTACCATATGGCGGACCAGCCTGTTTTTGTCCTAAAACTGCTCAAAAGAGTTATGAATCCGGTAATTCCTATCAAAACATGCTCGATCGCGTGACGTATTTCAAAATCCAGGGAGCAGTAACAGTGAACGGTATCCAGGTTGCTGAAAAAGTGCATTTGTTAGCGGCGGCCAAAGCGCTGATTTTATCCGGCCTGCTATCGTGGGTGCTGCTGGCGAGCGTCACCCACGCCCAAGAATGGCTCTATACGGTCAGGCCGGGCGACAATTTGTGGAATATCGCTGAAGAACATTTGACGAGCAGGGAGTATTGGAAAAAGCTACAAATCCTGAACCAAATCGCAGATCCCGAACGCTTGCCGCCGGGCATGAAGTTGCGCCTGCCGGTTCCTTGGCTGAAGCGGTTGCCCACCACGGCCAAGGTCGTCAGCGTGCGCGGGCGGGTGCAAGCCCTGGTTGCGGCCACCGGCCAAACCATTGAGCTGGTTTCCGCTCAGACGCTGGAAACGGGAGACGCCATTCGTACTGGCCCCGAGAGTAATGTGACCCTGGAATTTGGCGATGGCTCCCGCGTTCTGGTGCAAGCCAACAGCACGTTAGATTTGAAAAGCCTGAGTACCCATGGCGAAACTAACGTGGTGGATACCTTTTTGCACTTGTTGCAAGGGCGGGTGGAAAGCCAGGTGATCCCTCGGCCGGAGGCGGGGTCTCGCTACAAGATATCGACGCCGCTGGCTGTCTCGGCGGTGCGTGGCACTCACTATCGTCTTGGTATGGATCCGGGTGCTGAGGCGGCGCGAACGGAAGTGTTGGCGGGCGGAGTCGCCTTTCAGGGCAAGAAAGAAGTGCGGTTGGTCGGCAAAGGCTTGGGCGCGTTGGCCGAAGCTGGCAAGCCGGTCTCGTTGCCGTCGCCACTGCTGCCGCCGCCGAGCACAAGCACTCTGCCCCCGGTCCTCACCCGCGTTCCCATCCAGTTGAATTTACCTGCAAGCAAAGGGGTAAGGGCCTATCGCGTTCAAATCGCGTCCGATCAGCGCTTTGAGAGTTTGCTGTTCGATGGCGTATCGGCGCCGCCGGCCGTGCGCGGGCCGGATTTGCCAGACGGTGAGTATGTGTTGCGGTTGCGGGGTATCGATGCTAAAGGTTTGGAAGGTCGCGACGCCTATCATCCTTTTCGGCTGCACGCCCGTCCCGAACCGCCCTTCCTAATTCAGCCGGCGCACGACAGCGCGGTGCTGGAAGCGTCACTGCGTTTCGAATGGGCGGAGCCAGAGCGGGCGGTCGCTTATCATTTGCAGGTGGCGGGGGATGACAGTTTCAATCCGCCGCTACTGGATATCGCGGATCTGTCCAAACCCCAATGGACGCCTGATCGCCCGCTGGAACCAAAGCGCTATTACTGGCGGGTCGCGGTTCGCGATTCGACTGGGAAGAAAGGGCCATTTGGCGATCCACAATCCTTTAAAGTCCAACCAGCGCTGGAATTGCAACCGCCTGAAGTCGCCGCCGAAACCATGACGTTTCGCTGGAGCGCTGGACTGCCGGGCCAACAATATGAATTTCAACTCGCTCGGGATAAAAATTTTGACGATATCGTCGTTTCTACCCCAGTATCCGAACCACAATTGACCATTCGACGCCCGGAATCCGGTTTTCATTATCTGCGCATCCGCTCCATTGATGCCGAGGGGGCGGTCGGGCCCTATGGCGCGGCGCAGCGAATCGACATTCCACCCGCCAGTTATTGGCCGGTTGGCATAGTCGTTTTGTTGGCGCTCGTTCTGGCGCTATGAACGCACTCCCGCAATCCCGCGCCGCCTGGTTGGGAAGGATAGGCTTATTTTTGCTGTTGCCCGTTTCGGCTTTCATCCTCATTGAGACGAACTGGTTATATCGCTGGAATTTATTGATTTACGATTCAAATTTGATGGCGTGGTCACGGCCGCCGGCGGATAACATCGTCATCGTCGCCATCGACGAACAAAGCCTGCGGGAACTGGGCCGCTGGCCTTGGTCGCGCCGCCTCCACACCGAAATGGTGCGCAAGCTCGACGCCGCTGGAGCTAAGGGCATCATACTCGATATCGTGTTCGCCGAACCGGACAGCCGCGATCCGGGGGCCGATGCGGCGCTGGCCGCCGCGCTGGCGGAGAACGGTCGGGTGGTGTTGCCGGTGTTGGGAGAGCAGAGCCGCGAGGGCGGCCAGTTGGTGGAAACCCTGCCAATACCCGCTCTAGCGCAGGCCGCGGCTGGAATCGGGCATGTCAATGTCGAGTTGGACTCCGACAGCATCGCGCGCACCGCCACCCTGAAAGCAGGCTTAGGTTCGCCTTATTGGCCGGCGCTGGCGCTGGCTTTGCTGGAGGCGACCCATTCCACCACCGACCCGAAGCTACTCGGCCAGCGACCTCCGCCAGACGCCACTTCCTCTCCATACCTTTGGCAATCCGATTATCGGGTATTGGTGCCGTTTGCCGGCCCACCGGGACACTTTCGCCATTTTTCCTACAGTGCGGTGCTGGCTGGCGCTGTCAACCCAGCGTCATTTGAAGATAAATATGTTCTGGTTGGGGCGACAGCCAGCGGCATGGACGATGCGCTCCCCACCCCGGTATCCGGCTGGGCTCGGCCGATGTCGGGGGTGGAATTCAACGCCAACGTACTCGACGCCTTGCAGCGAGGTTTGACGATCCGGCCGCTGAGTGCTACGTGGTCACTGTTACTAACCGAGCTGCTCGTCTTGTTACCCTTGGTGTTATATGCCGTTTTCCCGCCTCGTTGGACGCTGCCGCTGGCGGGGTTGCTCTGGCTGCTAACTTTTGTGGGCGGCATGGTGTTATTGCATGGCGCGCATTATTGGTTTCCGCCGGCCGTGGCATTGTTGCTGCAAGCGTTGAGTTATCCGTTATGGAGTTGGGAACGCTTGCGCCACGCCATCCGTTCGTCGTTTGAAAAGGAGGAATTTGCGGCGGCCACCTTGCATTCGATCGGCGATGCGGTGGTCGTCGCCGACATTCACGGTAGCGTTCAATATCTGAATCCCGTCGCTGAATCCATGTTGGGGCGCTCGTCGGTGACCCTGCGGGGCCAAGCGCTTGGCGAGGTCTTTCGCGTCACCGAAGGGCAGGATCGCACGCCGATGGATTTGGTGGCGCTTTGCCTGGAGAAAGGTCGGTCTATCGGCCTGCCCGAACCGAATATCCTGATCAACAACGCAGGTCGAGAGTACGCTGTGCGCGTCTCGGTCGCTCCGATACGCGATCAGCAGGGCCAAATTTCAGGGGTTGTCGTGGCGTTAGGCGATATCACGGAAACCCGCCGGTTGACGGAACAGATGGCTTACCAGGCGACCCACGATGTCCTCACCGATTTGCCTAACTTGAGCTTGCTGCGGGACCGGTTGGGACATGCCGTCGCGCGCGCGCGCCACGACAACGGAAGCTTGGCGCTGCTTCATATCGATTTGGATCATTTTAAGCAGGTAAACGAAGGTTTCGGGCGAGTCGCTGGCGATGCCTTGCTGCAACAGGCCGCCGCTCGTCTGCTGGAGTGCGGCCATAAAGAGGATACGCTGGCCCGAGTGGGCGGCGATGAGTTCATCTATTTGTTGGAAGACGTGGGCCAAGTGGATCGAGGCGCTGACTTGGCGCGAAAGATTTTGCAGGCTTTAGAGCGCCCTTTTCAGATTCAGGACCATGAATATTTTATCACCGCCAGCATCGGAGTCTGCCTGTTTCCGAAGGATGGCGAGGATGTGGAAACGTTGTTGAAAAATGCCGATACGGCCATGTGCCGCGCCAAGGAAAAAGGCTATGGTAATTTCCAAATTTACTCCCAGGACATGCACATCCGCACGCTGGAACGCTTGTTGTTGCAGCAAGAGCTGCGTCATGCCTTGGATCGGGGAGAACTGGAGTTGCATTACCAGCCGCAGGTGGATTTGCGCGAGTATCGCATCGTCGGCGTCGAAGCGCTGTTGCGCTGGCGGCATCCCCAGCGAGGCTGGATATCGCCGATAGAGTTCGTGCCGCTGGCTGAGGAAAGCGGGGTGATTGAGAAGATTGGAGCGTGGGTGCTTGAAACGGCTTGCCGGCAAGCCAAACTTTGGCAGCGCCAGAGTTTGCCACCTTTAAGCATCGCGGTGAATATGTCGCCCCTTCAGTTTTTGCGGGCGGATGTGGTGGATGTGATTGTCGATATTTTGCAAGAAACGGGGTTGGAGTCTCGCTACCTCGAACTGGAGATTACCGAGAGCCTGCTGATGAAGGATGTCGAGAGCAGCATCTCTACCATGCACGCCCTCAAAGCGCTCGGGATTCGCTTGTCCATCGACGATTTTGGCATCGGTTATTCCTCCCTGAATTATTTGAAGCGGTTCCCGATCAATCGCTTGAAAATCGACCGGTCTTTCCTGCACGGAATAGAGTCCAATCAGGACGACTTGGCGATCACCTTGGCGATGATTGCAATGGCGCATAGCATGGGGTTGACCGTGATTGCAGAGGGTGTGGAAACCGAAACGCAACTGCTTTTTCTTAAGGCCCAGCAATGCGACGAGGTGCAGGGTTATTTTTTAAGTGCTCCAGTGCCAGCGCAGGAGATTGTAACTCTGCTGCAAAAATCCCCTTTTTTCGCGATAAGCGCTGTGCCTACCGGGCTGCCTTGCTAGAGCAAGGTAGGCGGAAACTCATGCCATCATTTCACCGGAACCCCGCTGTGATCTCCTTCGATTTGCGTTTTTTGGTGTATATCCTGGGCTTATGGCTTTGTGGGCCGGTAGCGGCAGCGGCGGCTTCACCCGATCAAATCCCCTCCCAAAAATCAGCCCGCCTGGTGTTGCAGGATTTCGAAACCATCACCCAGGCGCTGGCTGGCGTCACGATGAGCGGCTGGAGCGCCGGACCGAAACAGCGCAGTGGTCGCGTGTGGTATGAAATAGCGCCGGCGCGGCGACTTGATGGGAATAGGGCGCTGCATCTTTATTACCGTTTCGACCCCCAAGCGATCGGTGATATCGGGTGGCAACTCACGCTACCCGATGTAGACGCCTCGGCCTACGATCAATTGGAATTCTGGATTCGAGGAGACGCCACTACCGGTTATGGCGATGCTTTGAAGATCGAGTTCAAGCAACCACTGCTGGAAGGGCCGCCGGGCTTGCTGCGCAAGGGCAGCATGGTCATCAACGGGATCGGCGATGACTGGCGTCGGCTACAGATCCCTTTGAATTTGCTGAGCGGCATTGCCGACTGGAAGCACTTGCGCCAGTTTGGGATCGTGCTCCAACCGCGCCGCTCGTCGGTGGCCGCCGGCGGGTACTGGCTGGACGATATCGCTTTAATTAAGACCGATCAGCCGGCGAGCCCCAGTGTCCGCGATCCAGTGATTCCGCCCCGAAAAACCGCCTGGGAAAACAGCCTGGGCGGTAAGGTTGCCGCACAACCTCACATTCGCGCCCGCTTGGCCGGTTGGCCGAAGCGATTGGCGATTGACCCAGCGGAACTACCGGCCGCTGATCATGCGTTCCTGGAGCGGCTGGCGAGCGATACCTGGCGTGGCTTAATTGCTTTGAACGACCGCGAGCATGGGTTGCCGCTGGACACCGTGCGCTTGAACGAGTCGTTGGCCTTGGAGCGGGCCTGGGTGGGAGATTACACCAACGTCACCAATATCGGTCTTTATCTGCTTGATATTGTCGCGGCGCGAGAATTAGGACTGATCGGCGCGTGGGAAGCGGAGGCGCGGCTGGCCCGGACGCTGGCTACCCTTGAACGGCTGGAAACCTATCAGGGATTTTTTTACAACTATTACGACACCACCACCCTGGAACGCACGAGCCATTTTGTCTCGTTCGTGGATTCGGCGTGGTTGACCGCCGGTTTGATCGTGGCGCGGCGCGCGGTTCCCGCCTTGGCCGGGCGTTGCACCCAATTGATCGAACGAGAAAATTATCGCTTCTTCTACGATCCGGTCGAGCAATTGATGATCCATGGCTACTACGTCAACTTGCCGCAACGCTCGGAATACAGCTATGGGCTACTGTATAGCGAGGCTCGGCTGGGCAGTCTGATCGCTATCGGCAAGGGCGAAGCACCGGTCGAACATTGGTATCGGATGACCCGTACTTTTCCGGCCAGCTTCGATTGGCAATCGCAGTCGCCCAAACAGCGGACCGAGCGGACGGTGAACAATTACACTTTCCCTGGTGGCTATTATTCATGGAGGGGATTGAGGTATGTGCCATCCTGGGGCGGGAGTCTGTTCGAAGCCCTGATGCCCCTGTTGGTGCTGGACGAGCTGCGTCACGCGCCGGGTAGCCTGGGGCGGAACGCGCTGGCCCATACTGAAATTCAGCGCCGGTTTGCCCTAGAGCATTTGGAGTATCCGGTATGGGGTTTGTCGCCCAGTTCGACGCCGGCTGGCGATGGTTACGGCGAATATGGCGTTCGCCTGCTTGGCGCGCTGGGTTATCGCGCTGGCGCGGTCACTCCGCACGCCGCGGCGCTGGCGTTGTTAACCGAACCGGCGGCGGCGACCGCCAACTTGCGGCAACTGGCGGAACGGTATCCCTTGTATGGCGATTTCGGTTTCTACGACGCGGTCGATCCGCGCACCGGACAAGTCGCGCGCAACTATCTGGCGCTGGATCAGAGCATGATTTTGATTGCCCTGGCCAATCATCTACGCGATGGCGTGATTCAAAAGTATTTTGCCGCCGATCCGATCATCCAGTCGGTATTGCCGTTGTTAAGCCAGGAGCGGTTTTTTGATTGAGGCGCGGTAAGGATTTGTGGCCGGCCCCAAGGGGTGAAAGTGGCTTTGGCCGCCCAGCGGTCAGCGTCTTGAGGTGAAAATCGGTCGCTACGGCCGCGTCGGGAAATGCGATTTCCCTTTCCTCGATATTGGCCAATAATAAAATAAATTCAAGGAGTTGGAAGGTGGCCCGGATCTTGGTGGTGGGTTCGATAGCGGATGATGGGGTCATTCGCCTGACTGAAGCGCTACGGCCTGGCGCGCACCTAAACGGAGCCAGCGCTGGGGTTCGGCTCGGCGGTGGCGGCGCCAACACAGCGGTGGCTTTGGCGGCTGCCGGCCACGATGTCGCGTTATTGGCCGCGGTGGGTTGCGATGCGGTTGGTGACGCCTTGTTGGCTGATCTCGCCGCGGCTGGAGTAGATACTTCCTTGGTCACGCGCTTGAATCAATCGACTACTCGTTCTTTATTGTTGATTGATCCAACCGGCGAACGGACCGTCATCAATGTCGCTCGCTGCGAAGAACCAGCGCCGCCGATGCGGTTGTTGGGCTTGCCCGCCGATGTGATTTACGTCCGTAGCCGTCGCCGCGATCTAGCGCCACTGCTTGCGGCCAAAGCAGCCAAAGTAATGATTGTCGCGCACATACCTCCGGTGGAGCCGGGAGCACGGCCGGCGCATATTCTGGTGGCGTCACGCTCTGATCTGCATGCCAATGCCTTCCAATTGCCTGAAAATTTAGGGCGTTTGGTTTCCGGTGGTCTGGCGCGCTGGATCGCCATTACCGCGGGCGCTGCGGGCGCTCATGCTTATGGGACGGGCGAAATGCTAACCGCGTCCGCGCGAAGTGTCCGGCCGGTAGATACCACCGGTGCGGGTGATGCCTTCGCCGCCGGGTTAATCCATGCGTTAGTCGAAGGCCGGTCGATGGCGGATGCGCTCTCCATTGCGGTACGCTTCGGCACTGAAGCGACTTTGTGGGCCGCCTCTAGCCTACCGGCCAAGGCGGTCCAACGTTTGCTAAAGGAGATTTGAAATGAAAACTCGCCGTCTTGGTCGTCAAGGTCCTCTGGTGTCCGCTATTGGTTTGGGCTGCATGGGGATGAGCGATTTCTACAGTGGCCGCGACGATGCGGAATCCATCGCCACCATCCACCGCGCGCTGGAGTTGGGCGTTACGCTGTTGGATACGGCCGATATGTACGGCCCGTTTACCAATGAAGAACTGGTCGGCCGAGCGATTCAGGGAAAACGCGACCAGGTGGTTCTGGCCACCAAGTTTGGCATCGTGCGCGACCCCAATGACCCGAACAAACGGGGCATCAACGGTCGAGCGGACTATGTGCGAGCTTCCTGTGAAGGCAGCTTGCGACGGCTGGGCGTGGATACCATCGACTTGTACTATCAGCACCGGGTCGATCCCGCCACGCCGATTGAAGAAACCGTCGGCGCGATGGCGGAATTGGTCAAAGCGGGCAAAGTGCGTTATTTAGGACTGTCGGAAGCCTCCATCAACACCCTGGAGCGCGCGCGCGCGGTGCATCCGATTACCGCCTTGCAAACCGAATATTCGCTGTGGACGCGCGATCCAGAGACGGATATTTTGGCCGCTTGCCGTCGTTTGGGGGTGAGTTTTGTCGCCTACAGTCCCCTGGGACGTGGCTTTCTCACTGGCGCGATCCAAAAGCCGGAAGATTTTGCTAAAGATGATTACCGCCGCTTCACCCCTCGATTCCAGGGCGAGAATTTTGTAAAAAATCTTGCCCTCGTCGAGAAGGTCAAGCTGTTGGCCGAACGTAAGGGGTGCCAACCTTCCCAACTGGCGCTGGCCTGGGTGCTGGCGCAGGGCGACGATATCATCCCGATTCCCGGCACCAAGCGGCGGCGCTATCTGGAAGAAAACGTCGCGGCGGTTGATCTCTTGTTTACAGCAGACGAATTGGCCGAAATCGACGCGGTTTTTCCGCCAGATGCGGCAGCGGGTCTGCGCTATCCTGAAGAGATGATGCGGTTGGCGGATCGATAGGGGAGTGAGCGCAACGTCTTTAATCCGCACCCGCCAATTACGGCGAGTGAATGCGCCGCGACCCATTTTTCCATCGGCCAAGACGCTCGCGTTTCAATTTGATTTCAAATACCCAAGGTGATTAAAGCCCGCATGGCTAGTCCGCTCCATCTCCTCGTCATCGACCTTGAAACCCGTCCTGACGCAATAATCTTGCCTGCGGATCGGGACCCAGCCGCCTTTCCCAAACCGATTCAGCACCAAATCATTACCCTGGGATTTTTGTTGGCGCGCATCGACCACGACGGTCAAAGTGAGCGCTACACCATCCGCAAAGTGGGATCGGCCAGCATCGCTGATCGGAGTGAGCGGGAGATTCTGGCGGGGTTCTGGCGGATGGTGGATCGGAATAAACCCCGTGTTGTCACCTGGAACGGGCGCGGTTTCGATGCCGCCGTGCTCAAGCAACGTTCGTTGGTTCACGGCTTAACCGCTTACAACTGGCATCGCACCGATCCCCGTTTCGGCTACGACTACCGCTTTCAAACCGAGTGGCATTGCGATTTGATGGATGTGCTCTGCGATTACGGTGCGTCGCCGCGTTTGGGGCTGGATGAGGCGGCGCAAGCCTTGGGTCTGCCAGGGAAATGGAACGGCCACGGCGCGGAGGTGATGGACTTGGTGGCCGCTGGCGATTACACCGCCATCAACCGCTACTGCGAAGGTGACGTGCTGAACACTTATGTCCTGTATCTGCGCTGGGCGCATCTGAGTACCCGTCTCAGTGCGCGAGGCCACAACGCCAGCGTGCAGAATCTATTGGATTATCTCGAAGCCGGTCAGGAACGAAACCCCCATTGGCGGCAATTCGTCGAGCTGTGGCAGTCGAGCGAACGGCCCTGCCCGCTGTTCGTCAATGAGCCGCTGGGCGAACCGGGTCCGCAATTACCCGAATCGCATTTAAGAAGCGAGGATGTGATGCCTTAAGTTGGCTAGGCCCACCGGATGCGGACCCACCCCTTGTCAGCGCAACTGGCGCCAAACCCGATCTTTAAATTCAACGGCTTGTTTCTTATCAGGTATTTCATGAGCTAATAATTCAATCACCGAATTTAAATCCCGGCCTTGACGCAGGGCTTTATTACAAATCATCGGTGCCGCCGGACCCATGAATTCAGCTAACGTTGCTTTTAATAACGCTAAGGTTTGCTGAGAAAGTAGTTCTGTAGTTGATTTTTTTTCAGGTTCGACGCTTGTTGGATTAGTGGGAGCACCTTCAAGAAAGCTGAGAATTTCAGTGGTTGATGGTAGATTGGCATCGACAGCAGCAGGATTGGCGGGTGCCTTGATGAATTGAAACCAATTAATCTGACTTTGCCGAAGTAATTCTAGCGCTTCCATTCCCGACTTGTTGCCAAAGGATGAACCAACGATTTGGCCTTGGGCTAAACTAACTTTAGCCATATGCTTTTTTTCATCTACAAAGACCATTGTTCCTGAAACTTTCTCCTGTTGGAGCTTTTTTAGCTCAAGAATAATAGTTGTGATAGATTTAGCTTGCTGAGTAGCCATCTTAGTACGGATCACATGAGGATTTTTAAATAAGTAATTGGAACGAGGTGTTATTTATCAATAATTTTTTATAAAAGCTTCATGGGATAAATAACACCTTTAAAGTACAGCCTATTCTTTAGGCTGATCCAGCGTCCATTTCAGGCTGCGTCTTAGCAATTCGAAAGAGTTCGCAAGTTCACTTATTTCACTTCCATCTTGCTTAACATTGATTTCCTGATCGAGATTTCCTTTGCTTAGTGCAACCGCGGCTTGAGTAATGCCTGTGATCGGCTCAAGAATACTCTTCTTAACCAACGTGTTAATGATGATAAAGATTAGGCCGAATATCAAAGTAATAAAGGCTACCGCTACCATGCCACGTTGCAACGCTATGGTATTGATATCGGCTAAAGGTACGCCCACGCCCATCGTACCAACAACACTATTCAGTTTGTAATTATAACCTTTGGTTGTGCCGTATTTATTCGTTATTGGTGCTGGGGCTTCTGTGGGTTCACCATGACATATCATGCATTCTTGATGCGCAATGCTAGGACGAGAAGAAACTAAAAAATTCTTGCCTTTTATTTCTCCTATCTGGGTTATTTGTTTTAATTCTTTATCGGCCCGATATTGTGTTAAAAATTGGGTTTCGAGAGGTTCAGGCGCGTTCATTTTATTGAGTGGGTTATCAGAAGCAACCTTAATATAATAGTCAGGTTGCTTTTTGAGAAAATGATTGGCGACCAAGCTTGTTGTGACCGTACTAGAAATCGCGGGTGATTGAAATAACTTTGCATCTAATAAATCTTTACGGACATCCTGGGCGATGTACTCACGAACAGAAGCTACCATATCAACCAATAATGAAAGTTCCTTGTTTGCTTCCGAATAAACTTGATACTTTGTAAGAAAGTAAACAGTTGGAATACTCACGATCACGGTAGCGATATAAAGCCAGATAATCGACCTGCGAAAACGATTGGAGAGGCTATTGGTGATAATTTTCTTGTTGCTACTTATTTCATTAGTCATTGGATTTACCCGAATTTCTTAGATTTTTAAATTTGCTACTTTTGTATTAACAATTATCCGAAAATTCCATTAATAGGCAATATATTAGATCCTAACAATTCTAATAATACATATAAATGATCGAATAATTTGAAAAATCGTATCATATATTATATATATAATCAATATAGTTATTCAAAACCAGAATGGTCGTGACGATAGAGGATTGGTTCTTTGGAAAAAGTCAGGCCAATCAGCGCTATACCGTCGCAGCCCGTGTAAAGCCGACGCAAAACTGGCTAATGCCTATAAATCCGATTCCTCAATTGTGCCCAGTCCGTCGAGTACGCAAATTCCGGCGGAATTGCAGTTGACGTGAAATGAAATATGACCGTCATGCACGGTGATTTCGCTGCCAGTCACCGCGCCGCGGCAATGGCTATCAACTTAAATGGCTTGATTGTGCAAACGCCCGCAATGAACCTTAATGAGCAATGCGGCGGATTGGCTCAATAAGTCGCCATTAAATCAAAAAGTTACATGCCTGGCTTGGAGAATCTGCTAGCGCGCCACCCATCCGCCACAGATTGGAAAAACCTGTCCCACAAAACAATTGGCGTGTTCGCTACAGAGGTAGGCGGCAAATTGGGCATCTTCTTCAGCGCTTACCAGCCGTCCCAACGGCACTTCGCGTTGCAAGCGCTCTTGGAACCGGGGATTCGCTTGAACAGCAGGCGGAAAATAGGTCGGGTTGTCCACAAAATTCTGGGCGATGGCATTGACATGGACGTTATGGGGCGCGACTTCCACGCCAACGGCTTGGACGTAGGCGAGTTGCGCGCCCCGCGCCGCACTGTACGTTGATGTGCGCTTCATGCCCCGTAGAGCCGAGGCGCTACCCATCACGACAATCTTGCCGGCCCGCTGTTCGATCATGGCTGGCAAAACAGCTCGAAATAGCCGAGCCAGCGGATGGACAAGCGCATCAAAAGTCTCATGCCACTCTTGCTCGGTGACTTCTGTCGTCAGGGTAGTCGGCGCGGGAATGGCTAGATTGGCGATGAGCGCATCTAACGGGCCAGATTCAGCAACTAGCGCAGCGGGCGCATCTTCCTTGATGAGCGGATCGTTACTCGCGATGACCGTAGCGCCGTGATGGGATAAAACTTCACACAGAACAGGCCCCATAAACAGGTCAGCATGTGTGATCAGCACGCGCTTTCCTGAAAGCATTTTATCGGGCATATGTTTGTTCCCTCCAACTAACGGCGTGGAATGGTTTCAAAAACTTTCTCTATAAAGCTGACTCCTTGGTGACGGCAAGGAGCCAGCCTGCTGGATGCCGCTATCAAGGTTTGGCTGGCGCGGTTTACCGCAAATACGCCCCATCCACGCCGATCTTGCCCGGCCCATCGAGCACGTAAATGCCGGCGGAGTTGCCATTGACATGAAATGAAATATGACCGTCATGCACGGTGATTTCATTCCCCGTTACCGCATCGCGATAATGGCCGTTGCGGATGTTGCCGACGCTCACAGCCTGGCCGCCGCCGATGGTCAAGCCCACCACGGCATAGCTCTCGCCGTTATTGAAATCGCGGACGAAGCTGATACCGCTGCCCCATTCGTTGACGTGGCTCATCGGCCCTTTTTGCAGGGCGGGGATGGCGCGGCGGATTTGATTGAGCCGCTTGATGTGTTGATACAGCGGATGATTTTGGGTCTGCCCGATGCGCTCGTCGGTCAGGTGATCGCCGAAATAGGCGCGCCCGGTAGTGTCCAGCGTGTCGTCGTTACCGATCACGTCCTGTGGCGCGCCCTTCATGAACTCGATTTCCTCGCCGTAATACAGGCAGGGAATGCCGCGCGCCGTCCACAGCAGGTTGTAGGCCGCCGCCGCCATCCACTGCTCGCCCTTAAAGCGGAAGCGGAAATCGTTGTCCGGGCCGACATCGTGATTTTGCAGGAACGTTACCAGGGTCGAGGCGTCGCCGAAAATCCAATCCATGTCCAGCACGGCCTTGACGCCGCCGAAACTGCCCCGGCTTAAGTTGTCGCGAAAGGTAGAGAACAGGCCGAAATCCAGCACCGCAAAACCGGAATCGCCGCCGGAATTCGGGTCGCGCGGATCGTGGCCCAGCCGGGTATACCACCACGGGCGGATGAACGACGGGCCGTTATCGCCGTGGCCCAGATCGCCAAAGCCATAGCCCTTGACCAGATTCTCGCCGAATACGAACAAGCCAGGCTTGTGCGCCTTCCAGGCGTTAACGTATTCCATCAGGTTATCGCGCGGGACATGCTTCACCGTGTCGATGCGCAGCGCGTCCACCCCCATGTCGAGATAGCGGTTAATGGAGCCGATCAGGTAATCCTTGACGTTCTGCCGATCGGTGGCGAGATTGATGCAATCGCCGGCGATATGCTTCAGTTGTACGGCCGCGCTTTCCCAGTCGCCGCCGCTGATGAAGCCATGCTGCATGTACCATTCGGGATCGAGGTTGTTGGCGTCGATGCCGAAAAAACGGCCGGGGTTGTAACCGGGTTTGGGCACCGTCTCGCCGGTTTTGGGATCGACCAGCGGCACTTTGCCTTCGGGATCGGTGTTATGCCGTTCCCGATACCAGTCAGGGGCGACCGGATTGTCGATGTCATCCCGGTTCGGCCAGGCGTAATTGCCGAGACTGCCCTGATACGGCCCGTGGTTGACCCGGCCCTGTTCGGAGCCTTGCGGCACGTAGTATTTGATCGGCAGATGGTCGATGTGGACCTTGCCGCGAATCCCGTACTGGCAGGAGTGATTGACCACTATGTCCTGAATGATCTTGATGCCGCGCTGGTGGGCCTCGTTGATCAAATCTTGATAGGTGGCGTCCGGCGATTCCAGCCGGGGATCGATCCGGGTCCAGTCATAGGCGTGATAGCCGTGGTAGTCGAGGCCGCTGCGATTCTCCACCGGCGGGGTGATCCAGATGGCGGTAAAGCCCAGATCGCGGATGTAATCGAGCCGCTGGATCAAGCCCTTGAAATCGCCGCGCCAGTGCGGGTCTTCCGGCTGACCGGTTTCGCGGTTGAACTTGATTCGGTCGCGGCAGAAAAAATTGTTGCTGGGATCGCCGTCATAGAAACGAGCGGTCAGCAAGAAATAGATGGTTTCCTCGCGGAAATCCTGGCCGGTGAGGGTGGCGGGATAGGACATGGACGGGGTGGGAGCGTGCGAGCCGCCGGAATCGCCGCCCCCGTTATTAAAATTTTCCGACGAGGACTCCTCTGGGTTGCGATTCGACCAGCCGCCCTCAAGGGTGTACCAACCCAGCCGATCCCGTTGCAGATCGGGAGTCTGTCGCCCGTGTCCGTCGTGGAACAGCAGGCGGGCCGTGGTAACGCCATTGAACCGATAGACGAACCAATCCTCTCCGTTGTCGCTCATTGGCATCCCTGGCCAATCAATGATGGGCGCGGGGGGACGAGTATCCCAGAAATGGATATGAAGCTCATTAGCCCAATCGGCGGGCTTTTTAAAATAAACGGTCAGATCAGCCATGAATGAAGAGTTCCAAAAGGTTAGAAATACTGACGGAAAGTTCCTAAGAGAAAGCTGTCAATACTCGTTAAGCCGGGCGCTGCGTTCCTGATAACGGGCGCGCAAACAGCGTACGTCAGCCCTACAGCTGTCGCGAGCAACGATCCAGGAGCGTTGGTCTTGGCGCACCATTTCAGCCCGGCGCGGCGGCAAACGGTTCAGCAGAGCGCGATACTCCATCGCTAACTCTTCATCCAGACGGTTCAGACTGGGATTGTCACATACAGCGATTTCAGCAGCGGTGTTGGCGCGGGTGCAATCGAAGCTGGCGGCTGGGGCGGACAGCGGCAACAAAGCGGCGCATAGCAGCATCGCGGCAAACAAAGGCTTAAACATGGTCTTTTCCTCATTTAGTCAATATAAATAACGATTTATTTTATAGAGTTAAGCCACTTCCCGGTTTGTATGCCGAGCATGGCTGGGTATGGCGAAGCGGCGCTGTCACTCATCGAAAGTATTTCTCCGTCGCAATTTTAGTTGCAACAAGGTCGCCGCGAGAATCAGGATGAACAGGACGAAGGCCGCGGCGGAAGCATAGCCGATGTTCCACCAGCGAAATCCTTCCTCGTACATCAGCAGCACCACGCTGAAGGTGCTGTTGGCCGGGCCACCCTGCGTCATCACATACGGTTCCGCGAACACCTGAAAATAACCGATCATGGTCATCAGCGCCACGAACAGGAAGGTCGGGCCGAGCAACGGCAGGGTGATATAACGGAACTGCCGCCACGGGCTGGCGCCGTCGATCCGCGCCGCTTCATACAGCTGGGGCGGAATATTTTGCAAGCCAGCGATGAAGATGATCATATTGAAGCCAAAATTCTTCCACACCGCCATCAAGATGATGGCCGGCATCGCCCAGGCGGGATCGCCCAGCCAGTCGATCGGTTCGAGGCCGAATAAACTCAAGCCGTAATTCAGCAGGCCATAGCGGGGATGGTAGAGGTAGCGCCAGACTACCGCGATCGCCACCAACGTGGTGACCACCGGCAGAAAGAAGGCGGCTCGGAAAAAACCGGGAAATCGGATCAGGCGGGAATTGACCAGTAGCGCCGCGCCCAGCGAAACCGCCACCGATAACGGGCCACCGACCACCACGAAGTAAAAGGTGTTGCCGAGCGCGGTCCAAAACAGAGGGCTTTGCAACAATTGGAGGTAATTGGCGAAACCGACAAAACGCAAACGGTCGAAATCGCCCAGCGCGTAAATGTCGAAGTCGGTGAAACTCAAAAGCAGCGCCGCCAAGACCGGCAGAAAAAAGAAAACCGTGATCAGCAGTAGGGCTGGGGCCAGAAAGATCCAAGCGCTCAAAGCGGCATGGCGTTCGGGGCCGATCATGGCGTCAAGCCCCGTGCTAGCAACCAGCGCCGCTTTTCCAAAATCCGATCCACGTCGCGATCGAGCGCGGCCAAGGCGGTATCGCTATCGAGCTCCTGGCGAATCGCCAGTTCGGCATAATAGGCGATGCGGTTGGCAATGCGCTCCCATTCGGGAATCGGCGGGGTCGCCCGTACATTTTGCAGTTGTTGGCGGAAGGCTTGGGCATACCGGTTGCCGGCGAGCACTGGATCGTTCCAGGCGGATTGTCGGGCTGGCAGATCGCCGGTCAGTTGATAGAAGCGCGCCTGCTGTTCCGGTTCGGCCAAAAACTCCAGCAGTTTCCAGGCCGCTTCCTGTCGAGGCGAGGTTCGATTGAGCGCCAAGCTGGCGCCGCCAGCCAGCGACACGCCCGCTGCTCCCTCAAAAGTCGGCAGCGCGGCCGTATCCCAGTGCGGCTGCACCGTTGCCGGCAGCCGCCGCCCAAACTCACCGATATTCCACGGTCCGCTGATGTACACCGCAAACGTGCCCTTGGCGAATTCCTGATAAAGATTGGCCATCTGGGTGTTGCTGACCGGTGGGGCCAAGCCTTGCGCGAACAGGTTGAGATAAGCGGCGAACGCGTCCCGAAACAGCGGATTTTGGAAATCGCCGTATTGATTGTGGTCGCGCAATAGCGTGGCACCGCGCTGCAAAGCGAGAATGACCGGCAATTGCCATTCGTTGATCGGTAGTAGAATGGCGTAGCGCGCGGGATCGTTCGAGGTTTTGAGGGCGGCCATGGCCTTTAGCCAATCGTCCCAGGTGGCCGGAGTGTCGGCAAAGCCAGCAGCGGCAAGCAGATCGCGGCGGTAAAACAACAGCCGGGTGTCGACGTACCACGGTAGGGCGTAGGTTCGATGGTCGAGCCGATTGGTGGCCAGAATGCCGGGGAAATAATCATTCAATGTGGCGGCCGGCCAGCTTTTTAACCGCTCATCCAGCGGCTCGATGGCCCGCAGGGCCACGAATTCGGGAATCCACGTATTGCCCAGCTGAAATACATCCGGCATGGCGTCGCCGGCGTAGGCGGTCAGCAATTTTTCGTGGGCGGCGCTCCAGGGAATCTGCTGTACTCGAACGCGAAGGTCGGGGTGTCGGCGCTCGAAATCCGGCAGTAACGCCTTAACCTGCTCACCTTCTTGGCCCATCGCCCAAAATTCGATGACCTGCGCCCGGTCGCCCGCCGAATCGCAGCCGGCCAGCCCGGATACGAGGAATAGGATGAGGACGGACAGGCGAAATAGGGATAGCATGGCCGATAGTTTAACCCCAATTGGGTTGGAATCGGGCGAAGGACTTGAAACCGCTACCCATTATCCCCATACAATCCACCATATCAGTTTGCCTATCAGTCTTTGGAATCCGTTTTAATCCGCTTGCGAGGTGCGCCATGCCAATTTACGAATACCGCTGTCAGTCCTGCAATCACGAGCTGGAAGTCATGCAGAAGCTCAGCGACCCCGAACTGAGCGACTGTCCAGGCTGTGGCAAGCCGGCCCTTAAAAAGCTGATTTCGGTGGTTGGATTCCGGCTCAAGGGCGGCGGTTGGTATGAAACCGATTTCAAAAAAGGCGGTGCTCAAAAAAACGTCGCCAAGGAGGAGACCGCGCCTAAGGAAAGCAGCGCCAGTACGGCGTGCGACGGCGCGGGTGGTTGCGCGGCTTGTCCCGCCCCCGCCGCGGCTTCTTCCTAGGCGGCTATTTTAAGGTTTAATTCATATTAAATTAAGGTTTCACCCTTATACTTTAAATTCCAATAAAATATGAGGGGAAATTAATGAAAGCGCTTGTTTTTCCTTGGATGTTTGGCTTGGTAACGCTCGCGAGCGCCGCGTTTGCCGCCGACGGTCAGTGGCAAGCGTTACCGGAAAGCGCGCCCGCGCCCGCCGATAATCCGACCACTGAAGCCAAGGTGACGCTTGGTAAGATGCTGTACTTCGACACCCGTTTCTCCTCCACCGGCACGATCTCCTGTTTTTCGTGCCACAACGTGATGGAGGGTGGCGACGATCATCGCCCCACGTCCATCGGTGTTCACGGTCAGGTCGGCGGTCGCAACGCGCCGACGGTGTGGAACGCCGCCTTCAATTCGGCCCAGTTCTGGGATGGCCGCGCCCCGTCGCTGGAAGAGCAAGCCAAGGGCCCTCCAACCAATCCCATTGAAATGGGTATGAAGGACTTGGATGCGACTATCGGCCGCATCAAGCAGATTCCGGGCTATCAGCCTTATTTCGAAGCGGCGTTCGGCAAGGGCGAGGTGATGACTATGGACAACGCCGCCAAGGCCATCGCGGCTTATGAGCGCACTTTGATCACGCCCAACAGCGCCTATGACCGCTACGTCAAAGGCGATAAGCAGGCGATGACCGAACAGCAAGCGCGCGGGATGGACACCTTTGCCAAGATCGGTTGCACCGCTTGTCACTCCGGCCCGGCTTTCAACGGCTCCGCCAACATGCCGATGGGTCAGGGTTTCTTCATGAAATTTCCGGTCTTCCCTGGCAGCGTCTACGATACCCAATACCGGTTGCTGGAAGATTTAGGCCGCGCCACGGTGACTCAAAAGGAAGCGGATAAGCAACTGTTCCGAGTGCAGACCTTGCGCAATCTCGCTTATACCGCGCCGTATTTCCATAACGGTTCCCTCAAGAATCTGGATGAGGCGGTGCGGGTGATGGCCAAGACCCAGCTCAACAAAGAGCTGCGGGACGATGACGTCAAGGATATCGTCGCGTTCCTGGATGCGTTGAACGGCGAATTTCCGAAACAGACCATGCCCATGTTGCCGCCGACTCCCGGCGATCTGATCACGGAAAACTGATTTATCGCTTCAATTTAGCCGGTGCGTCTGGGCGCCGGTTATTTTTTGTGCTCGAAATTTCTCGGTCGTTGCCTGAGCTGTCGTGGACCGCGTGCTGCTTTTGCTCGAAATCGACAGATTTCAACTGAATGCGCTAGGCGATGCCTTATTTTTATGTAGAATTGCCGTTGTTCCCCCTTTAAGCAAAATTCGCATGTCGGCACGCATCGCATCAATCCAGCGCGATACCCTGGAAACCCGGATTCAAGTTCAAATCAATTTGGACGGTGCTGGCAACGCCAAACTTGCTAGTGGCCTGCCCTTTCTCGACCACATGCTTGATCAGATTGCCCGGCATGGCTTGATCGACCTTGACCTCGAAGCGCGGGGCGATTTGCACATCGACGCCCATCATACAGTCGAGGATATTGGCATTACGCTGGGCCAAGCGGTCAAACAAGCGTTGGGCGATAAACGCGGCATTCGCCGCTATGGTCACGCTTATGTGCCGTTGGATGAAGCCTTGTCACGGGTGGTGCTCGACTGTTCCGGGCGGCCGGGATTGGAATATTTTGTCGAATTTCCCCGCGCCCGGATCGGCGATTTCGATGTCGATTTATTTCGCGAGTTTTTCCAGGGCTTCGTCAATCATGCCTTGGTCACGCTGCACATCGACAGTTTGCGCGGCCGTAACGCCCATCATATTGTTGAGACCGTGTTCAAGGCGTTCGGGCGGGCGTTGCGGATGGCGGTTGAACCCGATCCCCGCGCCGTGGGCATTCCTTCCACCAAGGGCAGCTTGTAACGCTCTACCCTTACCTCGATCTCTCCGCTTTCACGAGTCCTCCGCATGAGCAGCATCGCAATTATCGATTATGGGATGGGCAATCTACGCTCGGTCGCCAAGGCGCTCGAACAGGTTGCCCCGAACGTGCGGGTCATCGTCACTCAAAACCGGGCCGACATTCTACACGCCGACCGAGTGGTGTTTCCCGGCCAGGGTTCGATCCGTGATTGCATGCGGGAACTGGCGCACTGGAATTTGACGGACGTGGTGCGCGAAGCGGCGCTCAATAAACCGTTTTTGGGCTTATGTCTGGGACCGCAGGCGTTATTGACGTTCAGCGAGGAAAACGGCGGCGTTGATTGCCTGAATGTGCTGCCCGGTCGAGTGGTGTGGTTTGGCGAGTTGCGCGATCCGCGGACCGGCGAACGGCTCAAAGTGCCGCACATGGGTTGGAATCAAGTCCATCAAAAGAGCAGTCACCCGCTTTGGCAAGGGATTGCGCAAGACAGCCGCTTTTATTTCGTCCATAGTTACTATCTACAGTCGGCGGAACCGTCGTTGGTGGTGGGCCATACCTGGTATGGTTTCGATTTCGCGTCGGCCATCGCCCGCGACAATATTTTCGCCGTGCAATTTCATCCGGAAAAGAGCGCCCAGGCGGGATTACGGCTGCTCGCGAACTTTGCGGATTGGAGCCCTTAAACTAAATCCGACCCTGACAGGTGCGCTGCTGGAAGAACCGCTATGTTGCTGATACCCGCGATTGATTTGAAGGATGGTAAATGCGTCCGGCTGCGGCAAGGGCGCATGGAAGATTCCACGGTCTTCTCGGATGATCCGGTGGCGATGGCTGGCCGCTGGGTGGAAGCGGGCGCTCGCCGCTTGCATCTGGTGGATTTGAACGGCGCCTTCGCCGGCCAGCCGGTCAACGCCCAGGTGATCCGCCGCATCGCCGCAGCCTTTCCGGAGGTGCCGATTCAGGTGGGCGGCGGTATCCGCGAAGAGCAAACCGTGGAGACTTATTTAGATGCTGGGGTCGAGTTTGTCATCATCGGCACCAAAGCGGTGCAGGACCCCCATTTCGTCAGTGATCTCTGCATTGCCTATGCCGGTCACATCATCGTCGGCTTGGACGCCAAGGATGGGCGAGTCGCCGTGAATGGCTGGTCGAAGTTGTCCAAGCACACTGTCATTGATCTCGGCCAAATCTTCGAGCGCTATGGGGTGGAGGCTATCGTCTACACCGACATTAGCCGCGATGGCATGATGCAAGGGGTCAACGTGGACGCCACGGTGCGCCTGGCGCGGGCTATTTCCATCCCAGTGATCGCATCTGGTGGCGTTAGCACCCTAGACGATGTGCGAGCGCTGTGCGCGGTCAAGAAGGAAGGCATCATGGGCGCGATCATCGGCCGAGCATTGTACGATGGCGCCATTGATCTCGCCGCCGCTCAGCAAATTGTCGAGGCCGAGGAGAGTGGCTGATGGGGTTGGCTAAACGCATTATTCCCTGCCTGGATGTCGATCGCGGCCGGGTGGTCAAGGGCGTTAAGTTCGTGGAAATCCGCGATGCGGGCGACCCGGTGGAAATCGCCCGCCGTTATGACCAGCAGGGCGCGGATGAAATCACCTTTCTCGATATTACCGCCAGTTCCGACGACCGCGAAACCATGGTGCATGTGGTCGAGCAGGTCGCCAGCCAAGTATTTATTCCGCTGACCGTCGGCGGCGGGATTCGCACCCTGGGCGACGTGCGGCGGATGCTGAATGCCGGGGCCGATAAAGTGTCGATCAATACCGCCGCCATCGCCCGGCCGGAATTCGTGCGCGAGGCCGCCGAGCGCTTCGGCAATCAATGCATCGTGGTCGCCATTGACGCCAAAGCAGTGCATCAAGACGGTGAAACCCCACGTTGGGAAATCTTCACCCACGGCGGGCGCAAGCCGACCGGCATTGACGCGGTGGAGTGGGCACGGCGGATGAACGCCTACGGCGCGGGTGAGATCCTGCTGACCAGCATGGATCGGGATGGCACCAAGCGCGGTTTCAATCTGGAATTGACGCGGGCCATCAGCGAAGCCGTGACCATTCCGGTGATCGCTTCCGGCGGGGTCGGCACGCTTGATCATCTGGCGGAAGGCATTCTCTTGGGCAAAGCGGACGCGGTGCTGGCGGCCAGTATCTTCCATTTCGCCGAATACACCATCGAACAGGCCAAGCGCCACATGCAGGCGCGCGGGATTGAAGTAAGACTTTAACTCCCTCTCCCAAAGAGAGAGGGGTGGATGAGAGATTTAATGGCTGATAACTGGTTGGATCGGATCAAATGGACAGCGGATGGCTTGGTGCCCGCTATCGCGCAGGAAGCTGGCACGGGTCGGATCTTGATGATGGCCTGGATGAATCGGGAATCGCTGCGGCGTACTGTGGAATGCGGTGAGGCCGTGTATTGGTCGCGTTCTCGTAAAGAACTGTGGCACAAGGGCGAAACCTCCGGCCATACCCAGAAAATCAAAAGCATCCGCTTGGATTGTGACCACGATGTCATTTTGCTGGAAATCGAACAAATCGGCGGCATCGCCTGTCATACCGGGCGGCACAGTTGTTTCTTCGAGAAATGGCGCGATGGCGAATGGGTCGTCACCGATCCGGTGCTAAAAGACCCGCGCGAGATGTACGGCGGATGAGCGACCAGATTCTGCGCGAATTGGCGGCGACTCTGGAAGCGCGTAAGCAGGCCGATCCCGATAGTTCCTATATCGCTCGCTTATATGCCAAGGGCCTGGACGCCATTCTCAAGAAAGTCGGTGAGGAGGCCGCCGAAACCCTGTTGGCGGCGAAGAATGGCGACCCGCAACACCTGATCCATGAAACCGCCGATCTGTGGTTTCATACGCTGGTGATGTTGGCCCATCAAGGGCTTGGCCCCGACGCCGTTTTGAGCGAGTTGCAGCGCCGTTTTGGCACGTCCGGTCTGGTCGAAAAGGCCGCCCGCCCCGCCGACTGAATTTTTCAGATCGGCCCTTTGTCACACGAGGCAAATCTCATGCATTTCAGTATTTGGGAATTACTCCTGATTTTGGTCATCGTGCTGGTGCTGTTCGGTGGTAGCCGGTTGCGCAATTTGGGTTCGGATTTAGGTTCCGCGATTCGCGGCTTTCGGGATTCAATGAAAGAAGGTGGCAAGCCGGACGTGGTTGAGGAAGACCCTAAGAAATTAGAATCGCCCATAGTGCAGGAGCGGGCGACCGCTACCGGAGTGAACGATCCGCTGGCCAAGGAGCGGGAAAAAGTCTGACGCTTAGGATCGCTTCGCCATGTTCGAAATGGGTTTTTGGGAACTGGTGCTGGTCGCGGTGGTCGCGTTGATCGTGGTCGGCCCGGAAAAGCTGCCCGGCGTGGCTCGCACCGCTGGCTTGTGGGTGGGCAAAGCCCGTCGGATGGTTGCCGATGTTAAGGCGGAGGTAGATCGAGAGTTACAGCTAGAGGAACTCAAGCAGTCGTTTCGGCAGCAGGCCGATCTCGGTGGCTTGAAGGATTTTTCCCAAAAAATGAAATCCTTGGAGCGAGACATTCAAGCGGAATTCAACGACCCTGGCCCACCGCCCGGTTGGCGTCCGGGTTCAGCTATTGAGCCGCCACTTGAGGCTACCCCCAGCTCCGCGCCCGCCGCCGTTGCCGCCTCGCTCCCACCGGTCGACTTGGCCAAGAACGATCCGAAACGGGTCGGACCGCCGCCCGCGGTGTTGTCTCGACCGTCCGCGCCGCCCGCCGATCCCAACCCGTGACTGACAACGTTGATCGCGAGCAACCGCTCGTCAGCCATCTGCTGGAATTACGCACCCGCTTAATTCGGCTCGTGAGCGGCATCTTGCTGATCTTCGTGGTGCTATCGCCGTTCTCGAACCCGATCTATACCGCGCTGGCGCAGCCGTTGACCCGCTACATGCCCGCGCAAAGCAGCATGATCGCCATTGATGTGCTGTCGCCGTTTCTGACGCCGCTCAAGTTCACCTTGATTCTGGCCGTGTTCATCACCGTACCGTGGACGCTCTATCAGATTTGGGCGTTTGTCGCGCCGGGACTCTATCAGCGCGAGAAACGGCTGGTGCTACCGATCTTACTGTCGAGCACGCTGCTGTTCTATGCCGGCATGGCCTTCGCCTACTTTGGCATCATGCCGGTCTTCTTCTACTTCATTACCCACACCGCGCCGGCAGGGGTGGCGGTGATGACCGATATCAACCGTTATCTCGATTTCGTGATGATGATGTTTTTCGCGTTCGGGGTGGCGTTTGAGGTGCCGGTCGCCACGGTAATTCTGTCTTTAACCGGTGTTTTGACGCCCGAAGCGATGGCTGCCAAGCGCTCCTACGTCATCGTCGGCGCATTTATCATCGGGATGCTGCTCATGCCGGATGTGGTTTCACAAACGCTGTTGGCGATCCCGATGTGGATGCTGTTTGAAGCGGGCATCTCCATTTCGCGCCTGTTGTTACGGCGGCGTAATGAAACGCATGCAGCCACGGCCGATCTCCGTAAGTCTGGATAAAACGGGCTGTCAGTTAGCTATCTTGGTGTACAGCTGCGCCAGATCCTTCACAACCGCTTGAGAGGCATGCGCAAAGTCGCCCGATTTAAGGGCGGTTTGCGCCTCGGATTTGTTACCTTTTAGAGCGGATTGCAGCACTTTGCCAGCACAGACATGAAAGTGGGCATGATTAGCTTGCAGGGTTTTAAATAAAACTTCGTGCCCAAATTTTTGGTTGCCCGACCCGTGGAGCCATTTTCCTAAGACGCAGAGATTATCCCGCGAAACTTCTTCAACAGAAAGTGTGTCAGGGACACCACTATCGATCACTGCTTGCAGACGCCCTTTCCATTTTTGATGCGCTTCGATTGCGGTCCGAAAATTCAGTCCATCGATTTCTTCTTCCTCTGCTGAAACACCAGCGGGCGGAGGTAAGATAAAAGCTTGATCTGGATCATTTTTGACCCGGCCGCCCAACAATCCGATAAGCCATTGTCTGAAAGCCATCGCTAATCCCTCCTGATGAGAAGCATCTAACGATAAGATTAGCTAGCTTTCAGCCCAATGCCTTATAAAATCAAATTATGTCCAATTCCCGCCAGACAGTATGCCCTTCATCCAGCGGGGGAATATAGCTTCACATATTTCTGCGATACTGCCCACCCACCTCAAACAGCGCGGTGGTGATCTGCCCCAGCGAGCAGCAGCGCACCGCGTCCACCAGCACCGCAAACAGGTTTTCGTTATTGATCGCCGCCTGTTTCAACCGGGCCAGCATCAAGCCGCTGTGTTTACGGTTGTGTTCCTGGAATTCCCGCAGCCGTTTGATCTGACTTTGTTTCTCCTCTTCGGTCGAGCGGGCGAGCTCGATCTTTACCTCATCTGGCTTGGCGTTGGGATTGCGGAAGGTATTGACGCCGATGATCGGGAAAGTGCCATCGTGCTTGATGGTCTCGTAATACAGCGATTCTTCCTGAATCTTGCCGCGCTGGTAGCCGGTTTCCATCGCGCCCAGCACCCCGCCGCGCTCGCTGATCCGCTCGAACTCCTGCAACACCGCTTCTTCGACCAGATCGGTTAATTCGTCGATGATAAACGCGCCTTGATTGGGATTTTCGTTCTTCGCCAGACCCCATTCCCGGTTGATGATCAGCTGCACCGCCATCGCCCGGCGCACCGATTCCTCAGTCGGAGTCGTGATCGCCTCATCGTAGGCGTTGGTATGGAGCGAGTTGCAGTTGTCGTAAATGGCAATCAGCGCCTGAAGGGTGGTGCGGATGTCGTTAAAGTCCATTTCCTGGGCGTGCAGCGAGCGGCCCGACGTTTGAATGTGATACTTCAATTTCTGGCTGCGTTCGTTCGCGCCATATTTGTAGCGCATCGCCGTCGCCCAAATCCGCCGCGCCACCCGGCCCATCACCGAATATTCCGGGTCCATGCCGTTGCTGAAGAAGAACGACAGATTCGGCGCGAAATCGTCGATGTGCATCCCGCGCGCCAGATAGGCTTCGACATAAGTGAAACCGTTGGCCATGGTGAAGGCTAGTTGGGAAATGGGATTGGCCCCGGCCTCGGCAATGTGATAGCCGGAAATGGAGACCGAATAGAAGTTCTGCACCCCGTGATGGACGAAGTATTCTTGAATATCGCCCATCATTTTCAGGGCGAATTCGGTGGAGAAGATGCAGGTGTTCTGGCCCTGATCCTCTTTCAAGATATCGGCCTGCACCGTGCCGCGCAGATTCTTCAACACCCAGGCTTTGATTTTCTCAATCTCATCGTCAGTTGGCGGACGGTGATTGTCGCGCTCGAATTTCTCGATCTGCACATCAAACGCATTGTTGAAGTACATCGCCAGAATGATCGGCGCGGGGCCGTTGATAGTCATCGACACCGAAGTCGTCGGCGCGCACACCTCAAAGCCGGAATACAGCACCTTCAGGTCATCCAGCGTAGCGATAGACACCCCGGAATTGCCGACCTTGCCGTAAATGTCCGGGCGCTCGTTTGGATCGAAACCGTACAGCGTCACCGAGTCGAAGGCGGTGGATAGCCGAGTGGCCTCGGCGTGCTCGGATAACTTCTTGAAGCGGCGGTTGGTGCGGAACGGGTCGCCTTCGCCGGCGAACATCCGGGTCGGGTCTTCGTTCTCACGCTTGAAGGCGAATACGCCCGCTGTGTACGGGAAGCTGCCCGGTAGGTTTTCCAGCATCATCCAGCGCAGTAGCTCGCCGTCTTCGTCGAAGCGTGGCAGCGACACTTTGGGAATCCGGCTGCCAGACAGCGAGCGTGTGGTCAGCTTGGTGCGGATTTCCTTATCGCGGATTTTCACCACATACTCGTCGCCGCTGTAACTTTCCTTAACCTGTGGCCACATATCCACCAGCTTGCGGGCGTGGGAATCGACTTCAAGTTCCACTTTATCGAGTAGCGGTTGCAGGTCAGCGGTGGATGTGCCCTGAGCGTCCAGCAAGTTCATCACCGCGCGCAATTGCTGGCGCTGGCGGATCAGCTTGACTTGCTTGTCCACTTCTTTGTGATAGCCGCGCACGGTATCGGCGATTTCGGCCAGATAGCGGGCGCGGGCCGCCGGGACGATGACGGTCTGGCTGGTCGAGGCTTTGCCTTCGGCGGGCGGCAACTGGCCCGTTTCCAGCTTCAAACCCTTATCGCGCAGCAGGGCGGTGAGGCCCTGATACAGCGCGGTCACGCCGTTGTCGTTGAAGCGGGCGGCGATGGTGCCGTACACCGGCATGTCATCCGGCGACTGGCCGAATGCCTTGCGGTTGCGCTGCACCTGTTTGCGCACATCGCGCAGCGCATCTTCCGCGCCCTTGCGATCGAATTTGTTGATCGCCACCGCATCGGCAAAATCGAGCATGTCGATTTTTTCCAACTGCGAGGCCGCGCCAAATTCCGGGGTCATCACATAGAGCGAACGATCCACCAGCGGCACGATGGCGGCGTCGCCTTGACCGATGCCGGAGGTTTCCACGATTAGCAGATCAAACCCGGCCAGCTTGCAGACGGCCAGAATTTCGCCCAGCGTTTCCGGCACTTCGCTACCGGCGGCGCGGGTCGCCAGCGAACGCATGTACAGATTCGGGCCATTGATCGCGTTCATGCGGATCCGGTCGCCGAGCAGCGCGCCGCCGGTTTTGCGCCGCGACGGGTCGGCGGCGATCACCGCGATTTTCAGTCGGTCGTCCTGATCGAGCCGGAACCGGCGCACCAATTCGTCGGTCAACGAGGACTTGCCGGAGCCACCGGTGCCGGTGATGCCCAGAATCGGCACGGTGCGGGCCTTGGCTTCGTTGAGGATTTGCTGGCGCAGTTCGGTCGCCACCGTGCGATTTTCCAAGGCGGTCATCAGCCGCGACAGCGCTCGCCAATCGCCATTCTTGATGTCATCCAGCGTTTTGGGCGCGTATTGGCCGGGGTCGGTGTCGCACACCGCCAGCATGTGATCGATCATGCCCTGCAAGCCCATGGCCTGGCCGTCTTCCGGCGAGAACAAGCGGGTCACGCCATAATCATGCAGTTCACGGATTTCATCGGGCACGATCACGCCGCCGCCGCCGCCGAACACTTTGATGTTGTCGCCGCCGCGCTCGCGCAACAGATCCATCATGTATTTGAAGAATTCGACATGCCCCCCCTGATAAGAGCTGACCGCGATACCCTGCACATCTTCTTGCAAGGCGGCGGTGACGATTTCTTCCACCGACCGATTGTGGCCCAGGTGAATCACCTCCGCGCCGCTGCCCTGGATGATCCGACGCATGATGTTGATGGAGGCGTCGTGGCCGTCGAACAGGCTAGTGGCGGTGACGAAGCGGATTTTGTTGCGCGGAGTGACTTTATCGACGCCGGGTTGGGGCGATTTGAAATGAGCGACGACGGCGGACATGGGGCGGGTTCTCCTGTCGGTGATGATCTTTATGGTCAAAAAGCGCGCTTAAGCTCTCGATGTGGCGCTGCAAGTTCTATTAATAATAGTGGCAAAGCAGCGGCGATGTTCGCCAATAAGGTTGCAATTATTGCCAGCTTTTCTAAGCTAAGTTGTGATGACGCCATCATGAGAAATGAATGAAGTATGGCTTCCCATGCTGAGGTGGCGGTAACGCCAGTCGCCTTTGTACAAGCGATTAGCGCCGCTTATCACCGCTATGCTAAAGATCCTAAGCCCGCCTTGCAGCGGGCACGAATTAAGCCAGAAGTTCTTTTGGATGCCAGCCAGCGGGTGACCGGTTGGCAAATGCAGACCCTGTTCGGCATCGCCATCAAGGAGCTGGACGATGAGGCGCTGGGCTGGTTTTCGCGCCGCTTGCCGTGGGGCAGTTATGGGATGCTGTGCCGGGCGTCGCTCAGCTCACCGACGCTGGAAGTGGCTTTGAAGCGGTGGGGTCGGCATCATCGGCTGTTGACGGATGATATTACGCTGCATTTTGCCGTCAATTCGGCGGAGGCGGCCATCGTTATCGAAGCCCATCGCGACTTGGGCGAAATGGCGGAATTCTGCTTTGCCACGCTGTTTCGGTATATTGTTGGCTATGCTTGCTGGTTGATCAATTCGCGGATTCCGTTGCTGGAAACCTGTTTTCCCTTTGCCGTACCGGAACATCTCAGCGTTTACCAAACGCTATTTCCCGGCCCATTACACTTTGGCGCTCCGATGGCTAAGCTCAGCTTCGATCCGCAATACGCGGCGCTCTCGGTGCGGCGCGATGACCTCGCACTCAACAAAATGCTCCAGCAGGCCCTGCCGTTGACCATGTTTCCTTATCGACGGGATCGGTTGTTGGTGCAGCGGGTGCGAGAGCTGCTGAAAGTGCAGCCGAATACGGGCCATACCGGCGAGTCGCTGGCCAGAGAGCTGCACGTTTCGCCCCGGACGTTGCACCGGCAATTGCGGGAAGAAGGCGCGTCGCTTCAGGCGTTGAAGGACGAAGTGCGGCGGGAACGAGCCGTGGAGTTGCTGCATCGAACGGCTAAACCGATCAAGCAAATTGCGCGGGCGGTGGGATTTCTCAACGAAAAGAGTTTTTCCCGCGCTTTCAAGCACTGGACGGGAAGCGCGCCGGAGTTTTTTCGAGAGAAGGGGCAAGCGTTGGATCGTTGGAGGTAGGGCGATTAATGGCGACTCCTCTGGACAGTTTACGCGATGCGATTGGCGTCAGTCACTTGCCCGTCGCCGCGCCCGCTCGAATCGTTTCGCTGGTGCCGAGCATCACCGAATTGTTGTTTGCATTGGGCTTGGGCGATCAATTAGTGGGCCGCACCCATTATTGCATTCATCCGCGGCGCTTGGTGGCGTCCGTGGCGAGCATCGGCGGCACGAAGAAGATTCGCCATGCGCGGCTGCGAGCATTGCGGCCAACCCACATCATCGTGAACATCGACGAAAATCCGCGGGCGCTGGCCGAACGATTGATGGCGGATGGCTTTGAAGTGATTGTCACGCATCCGCTAAGGCCCGAAGATAACATCGCGCTGTATCGCTTGATCGGCGGTATTTTCAATCGGGTGGCGGAAGCGGAGGCGCTGGTGACACAGTTCGAGCAGACTTTGGCGGAATTGCGGCAAGTCGTTTGGCCGCGGCGATGGGTGCTGTATTTGATCTGGCGCAAGCCATGGATGGGAATCAGCCGCGATACGTATATTGCCCGCCTGTTAGCCTTGGTGGGTTGGGAGACGTTACCCGTGGAGTCCGCGCGGCGGTATCCAGAATTGAAATTAGATAAACCTTTGTTGGCGACAGCCGATTTGATTCTGTTCAGCAGCGAGCCATACCGTTTTTTACCCGAAGATTTGGAAAGCTTTGCCTGTGATTACAATTGTCCACGAGAAAAATTGTGGTTGATCGACGGGGAAATGACATCGTGGTACGGCAGTCGGGCGATTCAGGGCTTGCGGTATTTGCGGCAGTTAGCACAACTGTCATTAGGCACCTAGCGTTTAGGAGAAGCGGGGCTGCAACAGTGTGATGCAAGGAACTCTATGCGAGCGATACGGCTCAAGCCAATTTTAGTGACTCTGTTGTTTTTAATGCCTTGTATTAGGCCCGTCTTCGCCCAGTCGGGGCACTGTCTGGTCGAGGCCGCTCGAAAGCAAATTGGCATCACCACCCTGTATGACAGTAAGTATGTCGTGTTGAACTATCCCGGCGGCGATGTGGCTCCTGATCGAGGCGTCTGCACGGATGTCATTGTGCGAGCTTACCGTCAGTTTGGTATTGATCTGCAACGATTGGTGCATGAGGACAGGCGCCGTAAGGGATCGGTTTACTCAAAACTTTGGAAACTGGCTCGACCTGATCCCAATATCGACCATCGCCGCGTACCCAATCTCGCCACATTCTTTAGCCGGCACGGCCAAACGCTAGCAACCAGCCGCCAGCCAGCAGCTTACCTGCCAGGCGACCTAGTGACATGGCGGTTGCCGGCGGGCGTGCCTCACATCGGCATCGTTTCTAATCGGCGCGCGGCGGCGGGAACACCCCTAGTGATCCACAATATCGGATTGGGAGCGGTTGAGGAAAATGTGTTGTTTTCCTTCACCATCACCGGACACTACCGCTATCTACCGCCGCCGGTGGCGGATGCCTGCAAGGCGTCAGGTGCATGAAGGAGGCTTCTCCCCGTCTGCTTTTTGCGCCGCGGCAACCAGCGCTCGACTATTTTCAGGCGCAACGGAGTGCAATAGCGGGATAATCCAAAATCGATTGGCTACCCTTTTGCTAAGCTACCGATTAATCTGATTTCAGCACCGACTTCATGGCCAGCATCGACTTCGAGCACATTGACAAAATTTATCCCGGCGGAACGCAAGCCATCTTCGACTACAATCTCGCGGTCGGCGATGGGGAGTTGGTGGCGTTTGTCGGGCCTTCGGGCTGCGGCAAGTCCACGTTATTGCGGCTGCTGGCCGGCTTGGAAACCGCCTCGCATGGCACGCTGCGTATCGGCGGGCAGTCGGTCAACGCCTTGCCGCCCCAGCAGCGCAACGTGGCGATGGTGTTCCAGGATTATGCCCTCTACCCCCATATGACGGTGCGGCGCAATCTAGAATTTCCATTGCAGATGCGTGACTTACCAAGCACGGAAATTGAAAGGCAAGTGAGCTGGGCCGCCGAACTCCTCAGCCTTAGCGCTCTGCTTGATCGGTTACCGAAACAACTGTCCGGCGGCCAGCGCCAGCGGGTGGCGATGGGGCGGGCGCTGGTGCGGCAACCGAGCGTGTTTTTGATGGACGAACCTTTGTCTAATTTGGATGCGCGGTTGCGGGTGCAAATCCGTGCTGAAATCGGCGAACTGCTGGAGCGCACCGGCATCACCACCATTTACGTCACGCACGATCAGGCCGAGGCGATGACGCTGGGCGACCGGGTCGCGGTCATGGATGGCGGCCGCTTGCAGCAAGTAGCGCCCCCGCGGACGCTGTACGAACGGCCCGCCAACGTTTTTGTCGCCGGCTTCATTGGCAATCCGCCGATGAATCTTTTTCCTGTTCGCCTGACGCCCACCGCCAATGGTGGATTGAATCTGGATTTGGGCGCGCAAAGACTGCCGCTCACTTTGGCCAGCTCCGTGGCGGAACACTGGCGGGCTTGGCAGGAGATGCCGCTGACCGCTGGTATTCGACCTGAGCATCTGCATCTGGCCGCTGTCGAGGCGGACGGATTGAGCGCGAAAGTGGCGGACGCCGAATATCTTGGCCACGAGACGTTGCTACACTTACAGATCGACGGCATGGCGGCTCCCGCACCCGTGCTGGTGGCCCGCTTGCCTGGGATTCGGCCTTTCGAAAAGAACCAGCTTCTTCGATTGACGTTGGAGATTACCCAACTGCATTTGTTTGGCCCCGATGGCTTGACGCTGGTCAATGGCGCAGCCGACCTCAATGCTGTCCCCTGACTTTTGGCCTTGGAGCTTTTCCGCCGCATGAACGAAGCCGCTCTCTTTCCGTCCAATTTCTTGTGGGGCGCCGCGACCTCTGCCTATCAAGTCGAAGGCTCGCCCATGGCCGACGGGGCCGGCCCAAGCATATGGCACGAATTCGCCCACACGCCGGGCCGAATCCGCGACGGTGATACCGGCGATGTGGCTTGCGACCATTACCGCCGCTATCTGGACGATGTGGGACTGATGCGGCAATTGGGTCTGAATGCGTATCGCTTTAGCGCGTCCTGGAGCCGGGTGTTGCCGGAAGGGCGGGGGCGGATCAATCCCCAGGGCTTGGGTTTTTACGAGCGGCTGGTGGATGCCTTGCTGGAGCAGGGTATCCAGCCCATGCTGACGCTTTATCACTGGGATTTGCCGGCGGCGTTGGATCGTTTGGGAGGTTGGCTCAATCCGGCCAGCGCCGACTGGTTTGCCGATTATGCGCGCACGCTGTTTAAGGCATTAGATGATCGGGTGAAGCTTTGGGTAACGCTGAACGAACCGTGGGTCGTGGTTGATGGCGGCTATCTGCACGGTTCCTTGGCCCCCGGCCAGCGCAATCCTTTCGGCGCGCCAGTCGCCGCTCACCATCTATTGCGGGCGCACGCAAGCGTGGTCCAAGCCTATCGCGCCGAAGGGCGGGGCCAAATCGGCTTGGTGGTTAATCTGGAACCTAAATATCCAGCCACCGAGACAGCGGAGGATTTGAACGCCACCATGCGGGCCGATGCCTATTGGAACCGTTATTATCTTGATCCGGTCTTTTTGGGTGGCTATCCGCCGGAATTGCCGGAAATCTTTGGGGCGGCGTGGCCGATCTTTCCCGACGCCGATTTCGACCATATTCGCCAACCCCTGGATTTTCTTGGCGTCAACTACTACAGCCGGCAAGTGGTGCGCTACGATTCCGAGGATTGGCCCTTGAAGGCCGCCCGGGTCCAGCAGATGGACCAGACGCATACCGGACTGAATTGGGAAGTCTATCCGCAGGGCTTGAGCGATATTTTGGAGTGGGTTGCCAGTCGTTACGGCCCATTGCCGCTGTATGTGACTGAAAACGGTTCGGCCTTTTACGACCCGCCCAAAATGGATGGCGAAGCCAGCGATCCTTTGCGCCTGAACTATCTACGTGAGCATCTGCGGGCTGCGCGGAACGCCATGCGAAACGGCATCGATCTGCGCGGCTATTTTGCTTGGTCGTTACTGGATAATTTCGAATGGGCTTACGGCTATTCTCAGCGGTTTGGGCTCATTCATGTGAACTACGGAACGCAGCAGCGCACGCTGAAGGCCAGCGCCAGATTTTATAGAGAGGTGATTCGCGGCAACGGTGGCGCCTTGGCGCTGGATCGGGCGGCTGGGAGCGAGGATCGAGGCGCGGGCCGGATCGCATGATCCAACCGTGGACAGGCGCTCGTTGCAAATTTGGCGGCGCATACCACAATGGCAGAACAATGACGCTCATCAAGGTGACGCGTAGTAATGGCAACCGCCGCTGAGATTTATCAGGAAGCCAGCCAGCAATGGGAAGAGGCAGTCGAATTGGACCTGTACCGGTCAGAGGATATCGTTTATGGCATCATGCCATTGCTAGTTAGGGGCTTGGATCTCGATCCCGATCATGTGCCGTCGCTGGATTTGTTGAGCGATATGCTGATGGAGATCGGGGGCTATGATGAGGCGATTGAATATGCGGAGAAGTTGCGTGCTTTAGCGCCGGACGAAGCCGGCTATCAAGAAAAATTAAGCGCGCTGACTGATTTTGAGAACGATCAGCGGCGCGCGGTTCGGGTTTACCTGCATCAAAAACGGCAGCGCTTACTCAAAAACCATGCCTGCCGTTGAACGGGCGAAACGCGCGGGATCAAGAGGCGGTTGTGTCGAGGAGTCGCCAGCACTGATACAGGAACAGCAGTCCATACAGCAACAATAGCGCGCCTAGCCCGCGCATCAGCACGATGTAAGCGCCGCTGCGCAAAATCGAACCCGCATAGCCCAAGCCAAGCGCCAGCAAGACCTTTGAGCCGACCAAGAAGGTGTAAAAAGCGATAATAAATGCCGCAACCGCCAGCCAGCCATGATCCCAGGCGTCCAATACCGTCGGCGCGCCCACTGCAAACCAAAATAAATAAGGATTAGGATTCAGGAAGTTGGCAATCACTCCACGCCGCAGCGAACCGGATCGGCCGACCGGCGCCAGCTCCGCGCCTCGAAAGCGTATTCCCTCAATCCCCAGCCAAACCAAGTACAGCCCCCCGCCGAGATTGACTAGGGCCAGCGGCAGATTCTGACCGGCTAGCGGCCGTAGCACCAGCAGCGTTCCCAGGATAATTGGTAGATCGGTCAGCAGCGGAGCGAGTGCGATCCAGCTGCCGGCTCGGATGCCGTGACGCAAAGTTTCGCTGGCGACGAGCGCTAGCAGCGGCCCTGGCGAAAGCCCCGCGCTCAAACCCAGCAGGCCGCCGGCCAACAGAAAAGCCATCATCCAGGTTATCGCCCCAGTTTGCTCGCCGCCAGTAAGGTGGCGCGCAACTGTCGGTAACTGTCCAGACGGCGCGGGGCAATCTCGCCCCGCGTCACGGCTTGTTGCAGCAGGCAACCCGGTTCGGTTTCGTGCTGGCAGTCGGAAAAGCGGCATCGGCCGAGATGCGGGGCGAGTTCGGGGAAACCGCGCTCTAAGTGGGTCAAACTGATCTCGCCAAGTTCGAAACTCCTGACGCCCGGCGTATCGATCAAATCGCCCCCATCTGGCAAGTGATACAGCGTGCTGGCGCTGGTGGTATGGGTTCCGTGACCGGTTGCGGCCGATACCGCTTGGATGCGGATTTGCTGATCAGGCAGCAAGGCTTGGATGAGTGAGGATTTACCCACTCCCGACTGCCCGACCAGCAGGCTGGTGCGCCCGCGTAGCCAGACGCGCAGCTGATCCAGGCCGCGCCCAGCATGACTGCTGGCGTGCAATAAGGGATACCCGATGCCAGGATAGGCGGCTAGCCGTTCGTTCAATGCCGCCAGCGCCGCGCCATCCAGCAAATCCACTTTGTTCAGTACCAGTAATCCCCGCACGCCGATGGCGGTAATAGCGACTAAATAGCGGTCGATTAGATATTCACTCGGTTCCGGCGTCGGGGCCAGCACCACCGCCACTGCGTCAAGATTGGCCGCGACCGGACGCGGTTGACCGTTGTAGTCCGGCCGAGTCAGCAGAGAACGGCGTTCCTGTACGGCGACCACCACGCCATCGCCGGCGTTGGACGCTTGCCAGACCACCCGGTCGCCACAGGCCAGCCGGCCCAGATTCTGACGCGCGGCGCAGCGGTTTAATTGCGCCGCGCCGTCCTCGACGATTAAGGCCTGGCCGTAATGGGCGATGATCAGTCCGGTTTGTTCCGGGCCTAGCCCAACGCCAGCCGGGTTTGCGACGGGTTGATCCGCTAAATCGCGCCGCCGTTCTTGTAAGCGGCCGATTCGTTGGCGTTGGCGCTGGGTCAAGCGACGGCTGGCCATGCTAGCTTGCCAGGCCAGGAGCAAGGCCCATTGCCATGGAAATCGCGTTAAACTGATCACCTTCACGCTTGCCGGCCGCTGGCTGGCAAGTCCGTTTTTCGACTGAATCACTACGCTTAGAACAGCTCATGTCTCCCGATAACCTAATCTGGATCGATTTGGAAATGACCGGTCTGGACTCCAAGACCGACTACATCATCGAAATAGCCACTATTGTCACCGATAGCCAACTGAACATGCTCGCTGAAGGGCCAGTGCTGGCTATCCATCAAGACGATGCCATACTGGCCCAAATGGATGACTGGAATCAGAAACACCATGGCGAATCCGGCCTCATCGCCCGGGTTCGCGCCAGCACGCTCGACGAGACCGCCGTCGAAGCGCGCACCCTGGAATTTTTAAGCCAGTATGTCGCTAAGGGTCAATCGCCGATGTGCGGTAACAGTATCTGTCAAGATCGGCGGTTTCTGGCGCGTTGCATGCCTCAGCTGGAGAAGTTCTTTCACTACCGTAATCTCGATGTCAGCACGATCAAGGAATTGGCCCGCCGCTGGTACCCTGGAAGCCGAGGCTTCAACAAGACCTCGGCCCATCTGGCCTTACAGGATATTCGGGATTCCATTGAGGAGTTGCGTTTTTATCGCGAGCGGCTGTTTGTCGCGCCACAGACCCTCGCGTGAAGCATCGGTTTTAAAAAGAGATGGGTAGCTTGGGGTCGTTACCCCATTCCGACCAGGAACCGGGATACCCACGCACCCGCCGATAGCCCAGATAGCGTAAAACCCAGTAAGTGTGCGCCGAACGGTGGTGAGCTTGGCAGTAGACGATGACTTCCTTGTCAGGGGTGACGCCGCGCCACTCAAACAATTTTCGCAAGATGGGGTCGGGCTGGAAACGTAATTGGCGCTTTGGGTCCATCGCGCTGGTCCAGTGTAAATTGACCGCGCCGGGAATATGCCCGCTACGGGCGGCGCGGACGACCAAGCCGGAATATTCGGACGGGGTGCGCGTATCCAACAGCACCACATCAGCTTGACCGAGCCGCCCCAGAATATAGTCCTTGTCAGCGATCAATTCGCGATGATGGATACTAGCCTGATAAGCGCTAGACCGTGGTTGGTAGGTTTCGCTTTCCAACGGTCCACTGGCCGCGCCCCAAGCTCGAAAGCCTCCATTTAGCAAGGAAGCCCGCTCGTGGCCAAGTGTCGCCAGAGTCCATAGCAGGCGGCAAGCACGCCCGTTCCCTTCATCATCGTAGGCTACCACATGGCGCTCTGGAGTGAGTCCAAGTCGTGATAGCAGGTGGCTGAGGTTGGTTTCGTTCGGTAAAAAACCCGTTGCGGGAGGTTCGGCGCGGACCAGTTCCGCATAATCGAGATGGACCGCGCCGGGAATATGGCGCGTGGTGTAACTGGCCAGATCGCACAAATCGATGATTAACAGCGCGGGATCGCTAAGACACAACTCAAGCTGTTCCGGCTCAATGAGCAACGGCAATTTTGGGGCAGAAGACATGCAAGCTTTAAGTCATTGATACTAAAGTCACTATTCCCATATGTCTAATATGGGAATTAGAAAATAAACAACGAATATTGTCACAAGTTGATCCTGAAAGTGCAATATGCTTAGTCAGGCATTTCGGGCGTGGTTCAGTAGCTCATCATTCACTGATGATGAAGCTAATCAGAGAATGCTCTTGCGAATTTGAACAGTTGTTCATTGTCAGCCATGAACAAGGCCCGCCGTAGCTTGATTTCAACTCATCTTGCGTCTGAAATGAAAGCAAAAATCATTCCGTGTATATTAAACAAGCAATGATTTTACCAAAACTGCTGTCTTTAGAGTGGTTACCCGCCGCGCGACGGGAAGTTCGAGAAAAAGGCGGATCGGGCGGAAACGCCTTGATTGATAGCTAGGCCTGATAAAAAGGCCCGGATTATCCGAGCCTTATGGTTATCCAGACAGACAACGGACCCTCATTACATATTGGGATAATTGGGTCCGCCACCGCCCTGGGGCGTGACCCAGTTGATATTCTGGGTCGGGTCCTTAATATCGCAAGTCTTGCAATGCACGCAGTTTTGGGCGTTGATTTGCAAGCGTGGGTTGCCGCCATCGCCGTCGCGCACGATTTCATAGACCCCAGCCGGGCAGTACCGCTGCTCCGGTGCGTCATATAAGGCCAAATTGATCCGAACCGGTACGGTTGGATCTTTCAGGGTCAAATGACAGGGTTGATCCTCTTCATGGTTGGTGCTGGAGATGAATACCGAGGACAGTTTGTCGAAGCTGACTTTACCATCCGGTTTCGGGTACTCGATTTTGGGGCATTCGCTGGCTTTCTTCAGCTTGGTATGGTCGGGTTTGTGGTGGAAAGTCCATGGCGCTTTGCCTCGAAACAGATAGGTATCAAGCGCCGAATAGGCAATCGCCGCCCATAATCCCCAACTGAACGCCGGCTTGATGTTGCGGACTTCATGCAGTTCCCGCCATAGCCAGCTCTGACGCAATTGCTCCGGATAATCGCTGAGCTCGTCGGCCTTACGGTCGGCCGCAACGGCGGCAAAGACCGAATCCGCCGCCAAAATTCCCGATTTCATCGCGGTGTGCGTCCCCTTGATCTTGGGCATGTTGAGGAAGCCGGCGGTATCGCCGATCAGCAGACCGCCAGGGAAGATCAGTTTGGGCAGCGACTGGATGCCCCCCGCTGAAATGGCCCGCGCGCCATAAGCAATGCGGCGGCCACCCTCGAAGGTTGGACGAATGTCGGGATGGGTCTTGAAGCGCTGAAATTCGTCGAATGGCGACAAATGGGGATTGGCATAGCCCAAGCCGATTACGAAACCGACGGCGACCTGGTTGTTTTCCATATGATATAAGAAGGAGCCGCCGTAAGTGCTCGGGTCGAGTGGCCAACCGACGGTATGGACGATCTTGCCCGGCTCGTGCTTGGCGGGATCAATATCCCACAGCTCTTTAATGCCGATGCCATAGGTTTGCGGGTCTACGCCCTCACGCAAGTTGAAACGCTCAGACAGCATCTTGGTGAGCGAACCGCGACAGCCTTCCGCGAACAGGGTATAGCGGGCTCGCAGCTCCATCCCAGGCGTAAACTGGTCGGTGGGATGGCCTGCTCGGTCGATGCCCATGTCGCCGGTGGCGACCCCCACCACCGCGCCATCATCATTGTAAAGCACTTCGGCGGCGGCGAAGCCGGGATAGATTTCGACGCCCAGCTCTTCAGCCTGTGCACCCAACCAACGGCACAGATTCCCCAGGCTGATGATGTAATTGCCGTGATTGTGCATCTGCGGCGGGGTCGGCAGTTTGTACGACGTTTCGCGGGTTAGCAGCAGGAAACTGTCTTTGGTGGCCGGGGTGTTGAGCGGTGCGCCCCGTTCTTGCCAATCCGGAAACAATTCCTCCAAAGCGCGGGGTTCCACGACCGCGCCGGATAGAATGTGCGCGCCGACCTCGGAACCTTTCTCGATGACACAGACGCTCACTTCTTGTTCGTTCCGCGCCGCCAGTTGCTTCAGACGGATGGCCGCCGACAGGCCGGATGGGCCGGCGCCGACGATAACCACGTCATATTCCATACTCTCGCGTTCCACCGGGCACTCCTTCGGTTTGTTATCGGGTTGACAGAATTGGGAAGCAACGTCGTTAACGAAGTGTTCCCACAAAATCAAAATTATAGGTGGCGATACTCTAAACCGGCTGAATAGTTAGCGGATATTTAGAGTGTAATTTATTCATTAAAGACGATTTTTTGGGAAAAATCACGTCTTTTTGCTGCGAGTGCGGTAGAAAGCCGCCATCCTCTCTACGTCATCGCAACAGCAAGCTCGGCGGCTCGAACGTTTGGCGTCGTCGCGGCTAGCGTGGCGTCGAGCCAAACCGAGGCGCACCGCCATGGAAACCGATAAGAGAACGGACGGCTGGGAAGTTTGAGCGTTGCGGTGGCGGGTGGCGACGACGGCGCCTTAGGCGAATCCAACCCGTTCCAGCCAGGCGTTCAGGCAACTCCGCCCGCGCGTGGCGGCGGCGGCGGCATGGCGGGCAGTTTCCTCGCGCAGCAGCGGTACGCTCAAACCAGCCGTGCTGGCGATTTCGCCGGCGTGGCCGATAAACCAGCGCTCCAGGCCCCGCGCGGTGGTTTCGATGTGGAATTGCAGAGCCAGCGCGCGGGTTCCCCATGAAAAGGCCTGATGTGGATATAGATCGCTGGACGCCAGCAGAATAGCCCCCTCGGGCAAATCGAAGGTGTCGCCATGCCAGTGTAGTACGGGGGTCTGGTCGGCGAAGGCCGCCAGTGGGCTGTTCTGGCCGGCTGGCGTCAGCCGCAGTGGTTTCCAACCGATCTCTTTGCGCCCGCCGGGATAGACTCTGCCACCCAAAGCGCGGGCCATCAGTTGACAACCCAGGCAGATGCCGAGGGTTGGGCGGTCGGCATCAAGCCGGGCGCGCAACAAGCGTAGTTCGTCCCGAATGAAGGGGTAGGTTTCCTCCTCGTAAACACCGATCGGGCCGCCCAACACCACCATTAGATCGTCAGCCAGGGGATGGATGGCGGTCAGCTCCTCGTAGCCAGCGTCCAAGTAGCGAATGGCGTAGCCGCGCTCGATCAACAGCGGGCCGAACGCATCGAGATCTTCAAAGGCGAGGTGGCGGATGACGAGCACGGATTTCATGCGGAGGGACCATCGCAAAACTGGGGTGGAGCAAATGAAAGGTGGCGGAGAGGGTGGGATTCGAACCCACGGACCCTCGCGGGTCAACGGTTTTCAAGACCGTCGCAATCGACCACTCTGCCACCTCTCCAACAAGCACCATTCTAGCGGCCGTTTTCCAGCGAGGCTAGTTTTGTCGCGGTTGAATCCAGCATTGAGGAAAAAACCGTCTCGAATAGCTAGCGCTGTTGCTTTCGAGCCGCTTCGGGTTGATAGCTGACTTCCAACACCCGAAAAGTCGCTTTCCGGCCACTCGGCACCGGCCACTCGATGGACTGACCGACCGATAGGCCGAGTAGGGCGCTACCGACTGGAGCCAGCACCGATACCGTCCCGTGCGTCATATGCGTGTCGTCCGGATACGTTAGCGTCAGTTCGAATTCTTTGCCGCTGTCTTCATTGATAAACCGCGCGGTCGAGTTCATCGTGATGACATCGGATGGAATGGCGTCTAGCTCGACGATTTCAGCGCGCTCCAACTCGCGCTGTAGCGCGTCTACGCCAGGGGTCCGGCTAGCAGACAAAGAATCCAGGAGTTGCTCCAACCGCTCCAGATCTTGATTGGAAACGATGATGGGTGGGTCTTGTAACATCGTTACACTGCTCCAATGGGGAATTTATCTTTTAAATATACCGTCACCAAATTTCTAGGCTGCCCAGATCGCCATTGTGGTCATCAATGCAATTGGGCGATCTCTCAAAGTCCGGGAGTAGCCCGTTTCGGTGCGACATATCAAACATGAATATAACTTAAATGATTCAAAATCAAGTTGTTTTGGTGATAAGTTATGCCAATTTTTTAGTGATAAAAACAAAAAATGTCTCAATTAGCAAATAGAGTAGGATTGTAAAATGGATACTTTTCTCCGTCAGGTTTCACTTGCGGCTCCTCTTTTCATACTGGTTTTAATGGGATATGTGTTATTGCGCTTTTGCAAGTGGCCAAAGTTGATGGCTGATCATTTGACGCAATTTGTTTTCACACTGGCTTTGCCGGCCATGCTATTTCGCCTGATGAGCAATTTTTCAGGGCTGCCGCCGGTGGATGCACGATTGCTGGTTGCCTTTTTTGGCGGTTGTTTGATCGTTTTCCTCATCGGTCGGGTGATCGCCTGGAAGTGCTTCCAGCTCGATGGAGTAAGCCAGTCGGTGTTTGCATTGGGCGGGGTATTTTCCAACAATGTGATGCTGGGGCTGCCGCTGGCCAGAGTGGTGCTCGGCGAGGCCGCAGTGCCATCAGTCGCACTGGTTTTGGTATTCAACGCTTTGATTCTTTGGACATTAGTGACAATCTCGGTTGAATGGGCGCGGCACGGTAGTTTCTCGGCGCGGGGCTTTACCAAGACGGCGTGGGCGGTACTGACCAACCCCATTGTCGCTGGTATTCTTTTAGGGACCTTGTTCGGGCTCGCCGGAATAAAAATCCCGCCGCTGATCGATCAACCGTTGGCGATGCTGGGGCATGCGGCCATCCCGCTGGCTTTAATCACCTTAGGCATGGGATTGGCCGAATATGGGGTGCGCGATCATTGGCCGATCAGCCTGACCATTTGCGCGGTCAAATTATTGCTGCAACCCTTGGTGGTTTGGCTGCTGGCCCGCCTGCTTGGCTTGCCATCGCTGGAGACGCGGGTGGTGGTGCTGCTGGCCTCGATTGCGGTCGGCGCGAATGTCTATCTCATGTCGCGCCAGTTCAAGGTGCTGGAAGGCCCTGTGGCGGGTAGTCTTATTCTTTCAACCAGTTTGGCCGCGCTGACCACGCCATGGGTATTGACCCTGATGGGGTCGCAATGATCGAAAAACCGAGGCCAATAACCGATGGCGGGGCCGCCAAAAATCGGCCGCCCGCCCCCTGGTTGGCTAGGGCAACAGGCCAGCGTTGGCCGGAGGCCGACTCCAAAACAGCACATGCAGTTGTCGCAGCGAGCCGGGATCTGCGATCAAATCGCGCTTTTGCGCTGGATTCAGGCTGTCAGGCCCCTCTTCCTCCAGTTGATGGATCAAGCCATCCAGGTAATGCTGGCGTCGCTTGCCGGGCTGCTCGCGTTCCGGCAGCAGTGAAAGGTGCAGCGCGTTGACGTAAGGATCGGTCAGCGCCTGGACGAAACGGCTGCGCGGCGGCTCCTGTAGCACCGGTAGCACCGGCTTCTCGTTTTCCATGTTTTCTTCCAGATATTGCAACACCGCCGGCGGATTGGTTTCTTCCGGCGTCAGAAACAGACCGAGGCTCCGCGCCCGCCGGCCCAGGGCGATACTGCTGGAGAGCATCGATACTGGAATCGAAAGAGTCAGCCCCGCCAGCACCGGCGTGAACCACCAGAAGAAGGCCGGAACATACCAGTAACTCAGCACGCCGATCACAACCCCGATCAGCGTATGCACCCCGTGAGCCAGCGCGGCTTCCTTGAAACTGGTCATGTGATCGCCGCGCTGTTGCGGTGGCCAGCCGACCGCGCGCCGCATCAGAATCGCCAGTACGAACTTGGTCTGAAACAACATCAGTACCGGGGCGGTCAACACCGAGAACACCGTCTCCAAAACCACGCTAGCCGTTGCGCCAATCAGCCCGCCGTAGGCGCGCAGTAATGTGCTGTCTTTCAGTAACAGTAATAACGCCAATAGTTTGGGTAAAAATAGCATGGTCAGAGTGACCAGCAGCACAGTCGTCATTTCCACCGCAAACGAGACTGGCCAGACCGGCATCCAGTTTTCGCCAAAAAAATAGACCAGTTGCTGTTGGGTTTGGAGATAGGCTTCGACGCCGGTAGCGATCAGAAACAGCAGCCAGAGCGGCGAAGCGGCATAGGACATCACGCCCATGATGAAGTGCAGGCGGCTAAGGCCATTGAGGCCGCGCGATAAGGCCAGCTTCAAATGCTGGAGGTTGCCCTGACACCAGCGGCGGTCGCGCTTGGCGTAATCAATCAAGGTGGGCGGAATTTCTTCGTAACTGCCATCCAGATCGTAGGCCAGCCATACTTCCCACCCGGCGCGGCGCAACAAGGCGGCTTCCACGAAATCGTGGCTGAGAATTTCTCCGCCGAACGGTTCGCGGCCCGGCAATTTCGGCAGGCCGCAATAATCGAGAAAAGGCTGGATGCGGATGATGGCGTTGTGGCCCCAATAATTGCTCTCGCCCAATTGCCAATAATTCAGGCCGGCGGTGAACATGCGGCCGTAGATACCGCTAGCGAATTGCAGGATGCGGGCGAACAAGGATTCCCGGTTTACGGGTACCGGCGGGGTCTGAATCAGCGCTACGCCCGGATGTGCTTCCATCAGCCGCACCATCTCGACCAGCGTTGCGCCTTTCATGATGCTATCGGCGTCGAGCACGATCATGTAGCGGTAGCGCCCACCCCAACGGGTGCAGAAATCCTCCAGATTGCCGGTTTTGCGACTGGTGTTCTCCGGTCGGTTGCGATAGAAGATTCGCCCCTTGCCATCGAGCGCCCGCACCATATCTTGCCAGCGCAGTTCCTCTTCGACCCAGACATCGGGATCACGGGTATCGCTGAGAATAAAAAAATCGAAGCCATCGAGTTGGCCGGTATCGGCCAGCGAGCGATGGGTGGCGCGCAATCCAGCGAATACCCGCTGCGAATCTTCGTTGTAGATCGGCATGAGGATCGCGGTGCGCGGTGGGGGCGCCGTCAGGTCGGACGGATGGGCCGGTTGGCGGGAAATCGCCCAACGGTCGCGTCCGAACAACAGCACGAAAAAACCCATCAGAGCGGACCAAAACGAAATGCAGATCCAGGAAAACAGGATGGTGTATAGCAGCAGTAACACCAGTTCGATCGGGCTGAGGCCATCGGTATGAAACACGCTGATGAGCAGGCCCAGAGCGATTAGCGTGGTCAGTGTAATCAACGAAAAGAAGGTTACCCGACGGAGGGTATGTCCAGTAACCGCCGCGGATTGAACGGAATTAGCCATGAAAGAATTCCAGATGGGATGATGCGGTCAAGCGCCGAAGAGCTTCCGCCATAACAGGCGCAACAGCCCCATGACAGTCAATGATCTGATGCGTTGGGTCGGCATGGCGCTGGCTAGGGGCGCGGGCGTCGGTTCGGCAATGGCTTGGCGCAAGTGGGCCAGCAGCTCCGCCGTTTCAGCCGGCGAAGCTAACAGCGCTTTAGGCCAATCCGGCGTTGCGCCGCTGAGCAAAGCGGCGCGCGCCGCCCCCAAAGCGCGCGGGTTGTGGGGTAAATCGAGCGCCTGGGCCAGCCAGTCATCCAACAGTCCGCTTGCCGCCAATAGCGCCCGCGCCACTGGATCGGTTTCGGGTCGTTCGAGCGGCTCGGCCGCGCGCCGCAACGCCTGTTGGCTCAAAGCGGCGATCTGGATCGGATCGGTTACGTCCAGACTTTGCCAGTACACGCTCAGCCGGCCAAGCAACAGCTCGTTGGACGGCTGGGCCACCGATGGCGGCAGATACGGCGAATGAGCCGCGCTTACTTTGCCACGGTCCACTGGTAGCTCCAGGTTTCCGTCAGCACGTCGTTGCCAAGCTTGAGGAAGCAACGCAGTTCGGATGGATCATTCCCTTGCGGCAACAATTCAAAGGACAGGCGCCAGCCGTTGCTGTGCGGGTTCTTATGGACCACGATGTTTTGAATCTGGCCAGTCGAACCGCTGACCACGGCGGCAACCGGTGCGTCGTCGGCTAGCTTGGCCAAGCTTTCACCGCCGAAATCAATCACAAAGCGTCGGACTTCGGAATTGAGGTCGCCCGCGCCGCCCGCGCCGATCCGACTGGCCAGCGTCCGACCGCCAGGAGACAAGCCGGGCATGTCAAGGAAGAAGGACAGGCGGTAGTTGAATTCCAATTGTTGGCCCGCTTCGACCGGTTTTTCAGGCACCCAGAAGGCGGCAATATTGTCGTAGCGCTCGGCGTCGCTGGGGATTTCGATCAACTGCACCCAACCTTTGCCCCATTGGTCTTGCGGCTCGACCCAGATGCTGGGGCGATTTTGGTAGTGCGCCTCCAGATCCTGATAATTTTCAAAGGAACGGTCGCGCTGCAACAGACCAAAACCGCGCGGGTTATTGTCCTGATAGGCGTTGATACGCAGCCGGGTCGGATTGTTTAGCGGCCGCCAAATCGATTCGCCGTTGCCAGTGGCGATCAACAGGCCATCGGAGTCATGCACCTGTGGACGAAAGTCGTCAAAGAACCGTTCGTTCAGCGCGCCGTGATAAAACATGCTGGTCAGCGGCGCCACGCCGAATTTTTGCACCTTGCCCCGCACGAAGAGGCTGGATTTGACTTCGATTTGGGTGGTGATGCCGGGTTTGATGGCAAAGCGATAAGCGCCGGTCACACTCTGGCTATCAAGCAAGGCGTAAACTGTCAGTTCGGTGGCGTCTTTACTGGGTTTTTCCAGCCAGAATTCACGAAAATAGGGGAATTCTTCGGGTTTGGGCAGACCGGTGTCGATCGCCAGGCCGCGCGCCGATAGCCCATAGTTTTGGCCTTGGCCGACGGCGCGGAAATAACTGGCGCCCAGAAAGACTGCTACTTCGTCGTAATGGCTATCAGTGTGCAGCGGGTAGAGCACCTTGAAGCCAGCGAATCCCAGATCCTTGGGCAGGTTGTCCGGCACCTGGTTGCGACCGTAATCGAATAGGTCGTTGGCATATTCGACCGGCTTGCTTTCGCCATCGCTCACCACATTGATGGCGACGGGGCGATTGAACAGAAACCCCAGCGGGGCAAACTGGATTTCGAACGGCAGCCCGGCATCTCGCCATAAGCTTTTTTCCGCTTTAAAACGGATATCGCGATACTGGTCGTAATCGAGTTTGGCCAGGAACTCCGGCAAATTGTCCCCGATTTGCTGGAACGGCTGGGTGGCCAGCGTCTCGGCCCGGCGGCGGACATCGACAAAATTGAACCGCTTGGGCGGCGGAGTGGGGGCTGGGGTGGTTTCAGGAACGCTGGGCGCGGCGACGCTGGCTAGGGGAGAGCCTAGGCTCAGCAGCAAGATCAAACTCAGTAAAATTCGCAATTTCACGGCAAGAACGGCTCCGTCAGTGAAATGGATCCCTAAGATTTTGGGAATGACCATCAAGCATAATATTGTATTGCTGTTTGGGGGTTCCAGCCATCTCGATAGGCAATATGAGCCAAAAGTAGGGAATGTTTTACCATAAGAAAACGGGTGGCATCTCCGTATCGATCCGCATAATAATTTCATAAACAGAACAATCAGGGCGTTCCCGACCCATGACCTTCGCTCAACAACTCAGCTATATCGTTTTATTGATATTGGGGATTTTAGCCACTTACGCCACGGTTGGCGTGATTTACTGGCTGATCCATTCGCATCGTCTTGGCGAGGCGCTCAAGCAGCTCACCAACTTCTCCCCGCAGCTGGTCGCGACGCTTGGTCTGCTGTTTGGCCTGTACATGGCGTTTTTCGCCAACGATATCTGGAGCATCCGCGATCGGGCGCAGACCATGATTTTACAGGAGGCGGATGGTTTGCGCGGCGTCCTCAATGTCGCCGAAAGTTTGCCGCCGGACGTGGGCGCTCCGCTCGTTGCCGCCGCTCAAGGTTACATCGAGGCGACGGTGCGGGAATGGCCACTGCTGGCGCAAGGTCAAAGCAGCCCGCGGGCGCATGAACTGTTGCGCCGCTTAAACGTTGTCGCCATGGGGGAGCCGCTAACCGCGCGCCTCAATTTCGGCGCCCAGTACGCCGTCGCGCATAATCTGGAAAAAGTGCAATCGGCGCGCTATTACCGCTTGGCGCTGAGTCAGAAGCGCGGCGATCCCTTAAAGTGGTTCGCGGTCGCTTGCTTGGGGACGCTGACTTTGTTGAGCGTGGCGCTGGTGCATCTGGATAACCACCGATCGCAGTTGGCGGCGATGCTGATTTACGCATCCGCCATTTCGGTCGGTTTCACGGCCGCTTATTTGGAGCGCAGTCCGTTTCAAGCGTTTGTGGTCAGTCCGCGCCCGATCGCCGAACTGGCCGATCGGGCGGCGTTGCCGGATCTTTGATGGGCTTGGCGGATTTCACCAGGTCCCGCCCCGGATGTAGCCCAGACTGTCGAGCGTTAACAGAACGCGCTGGGCCGCTTCACCAGGCGTGCAGTCGTGGGTATCGAGGGTTAGCTCCGGATTGACTGGCGCTTCATAAGGGTCGCTGATACCCGTGAATTCCTTAATCTCGCCCGCGCGCGCTTTGGCGTATAGCCCCTTGCGATCGCGGCCCTCGCAGATGTCCAGCGGTGTGGCGACATGCACTTCGATAAAGCCGCCCAATGGTTCGATCATGTCGCGCACGTCGCGGCGGGTGGCGGCGTAAGGCGCGATGGGGGCGCAGATGGCGATGCCACCGTTCTTGGTGATCTCGCTGGCGACGAAGCCGATCCGCAGAATATTGAGGTTGCGGTGTTCCCGCGAGAAACCCAATTCACTGGACAGATGCTTGCGGACCAGATCGCCGTCCAGCAGCGTGACCGCTCGCCCGCCCAGCTCCAGCAATTTGACCATCAAGGCGTTGGCGATGGTCGATTTGCCCGAGCCGGACAGGCCGGTGAAAAATACCGTAAACCCCTGCCGACGGCGCGGTGGATGGATACGACGGAGTTCGGCGATGATTTCGGGATGGGAGAACCACTCCGGAATTTCCAGCTCTTCGCGCAGGCGGCGTTGGAATTCCGTTTCAGTCAAACGCAATGGGGTCTCGTTCGGTTGTCGTTCGTCGGCGGGGACATACTGGGCGCGCTCCCGCACGTAGACCATTTGAGGCATCGACAGGATTTGAATGCTCAATTCCCCCTGATAACGGCTGGCCAGTTCCTGGGCCTCGCCGGGTTCATAGAAGGTACGCCCAAACTGATCCTGGTTCGGACCCGCGTGATTCGGGCCTATGATGAAATGCGAGCATCCATGGTTTTGGCGGATGAGGGCGTGCCACAGCGCCTCGCGCGGGCCAGCCAGCCGCATCGCCATGTTGAGCAGACTCAACGTGGCGGTCTGTTCGGGATAGCTTTGCAGGATGTGCTCGTAGCAACGCACGCGCGAATAATGGCTGTTGTCGCCGGGCTTGACCGATCCCACCGCTGGATGGATGAGTAGGTTGGCTTCGGCCTGCTGGGCCGCGCGCAGCGTGAGCGCCTGATGGGCGCGGTGCATCGGATTGCGGGTTTGGAAGGCGATCACGCGCTGCCAGCCCAGCTTGCCGAAACGTTCGCGCAACTCACGCGGTGAGTTTCGCAGATGCGGGAAGTCATAATGGGTGGGTGGTTCGAGGCCGAGCACCCGGCCTCCGATATAGACTGGATGGCTTCGACGCAGCAGATAGAACGCGCCGGGGTGTCGTTTATCGGTCGTCCCCAATACCTGGCTGGCTTCATGGCGTGTGTCGGGCCGCCAGATATCGCCAATTTCCAAGACAGCGATTGGAACGCCTTCCGGGTCGCGCAGCGCGAGCCGTTCGCCAGGAGCGGTCTGGCTGGCAAATTGTTCGGATACATCCAAAGTGATCGGTATCGGCCATAGCGTGCCGTCACTCAAGCGCATCTCGGCAACCACCCGGTCATAGTCAGCCTGATTTAAGAAACCCGTTAGGGGTGAAAAGCTGCCGTTCAACAGCAGTTCGAGATCGCAAATCTGACGTGGCGTTAAATCCCATGAGGGATAGTTCCGGGATTGCGCTTTGATTTGCGTGGCCTCTGCGGCGGGAACATAAAGTTCCTTGAGAACGCCACCGTAAGGTTTGATCAAATGCGTCATTGAGTGTCCGCGTAAAATTCTTGATGAATGTTTAGATGAGGGTGGTCGATGGCGATATTGATCTCGCCATTTTTCCAACACGCCCTCAGTTAGCGATTAACGCCCGCAATTCCGCGGTTCGTCGTTCTAGTAGCGCCGAGTCGCCGCGGGTTTCAATATTCAGCCGTAACAGCGGCTCCGTGTTCGAGCAGCGCAGATTGAAGCGCCAGTCAGGAAATTCGAGGCTGAGACCGTCAGTTTCATCCAATGCCGGTTTTTGAGGGGCGTAAGCGGCCAGAATTTCGCCAATCGTGGCCGGGGCGTCGGCCACTTGGAAATTAAGCTCGCCGCTGCATGGAAACGCCCGCATCCGCGCCTCCACCAGCGCCGTCAGCGGCTTGTCGCGCCGGCTTAGCAGTTCGGCCACCAGCAGCCAAGGTATCATCCCGCTGTCGCAATAGGCAAAGCGGCGGAAGTAGTGATGGGCGCTCATTTCGCCCCCATACAGTGCGTTTTCCAGGCGCATCCGTTCCTTGATGAAGGCGTGTCCGGTTTTACTTTGCACCGGTACGCCGCCAGCGGATGCCACCTGCTCGATGGTGTTCCAAGTCAAGCGCGGGTCGTGAATGATTTTGGCGCCAGGCTGCCGCGCCAGCAACGTTTCGGCCAGCAGACCCACCAGATAATACCCTTCGATGAAGCGGCCCTCGGCGTCGAAGAAGAAGCATCGGTCGAAATCGCCATCCCAAGCGAGCCCTAAATCAGCGCCATGCTCCCGTACCGCCTGGGCGGTGGCCTCGCGGCATTCCGGCAATAGCGGGTTGGGGATGCCATGGGGAAAGGTACCGTCCGGCGAATGGTGAATCTTGAGGAAATGAAACGGCAGATGCGGCTCCAGCGCGTCGATGATCGGCCCCGCGCCGCCGTTGCCGGCGTTCACTACAATCCGCAACGGTTTGAGCGCGTCCCGATCGATATAGCTCAACAGATGGGCGATATAGTCGGCTTTATTCGGCTGGCTGATCCGCTCGCCGCGCCGGCTGGATTGAGGAAAGACGCCGTGCGTGGCCGCATCGCGAATGGCAAACAGGCCGCTGTCGCCGCTGATCGGCTTGGCCTGTTCGCGAACCAGTTTCATGCCGTTGTAATCCATCGGATTATGGCTGGCGGTGATCATGATGCCGCCACCGAGCCGCTGGTGGAACGCGGCGAAATAAATTTCCTCGGTACCACACAGACCAATATCGATCACCTGGACGCCCTCGTCCAGCAATCCGTTGGCCACCGCCGCGCTCAGAGCCGGACTGCTGAGGCGCACATCATGGCCGACCGCCACCTGACGGGGATGCAGCCACAGGGCATAGGCCCGGCCGATGCGATAAGCCAGTTCCTCGTTCAGTTCGTCGGGAACTCGGCCTCGGATGTCGTACGCTTTGAAACATGCCAGCGTGGTGCGCATCACGTTTTAACCCTCGTTTCCCCGCCCATATACGTCCTCAAACCGAACGATATCGTCTTCGCTCAAATAGCTACCGGACTGGATTTCGATGATCTCCAGCGGAATTTTTCCCGGATTGCTTAACCGGTGCTGGACGCCGACCGGGATGTAGGTTGACTGATTTTCGGTCAGCAAGAAGGATTCATCCCCGCGATTGATACGCGCGGCGCCGCTGACCACCACCCAATGTTCGGCGCGGTGGTGGTGCATCTGGGCCGAGATGCAAGCGCCGGGCTTGACCATGATCCGCTTAACCTGGAAGCGCGACTCAGAATCAATCGAATCGTAAAAGCCCCAAGGTCGATAGACCTTACGGTGGCTTCGCCCTTCCGAACGCTGGCTGGCCTTGAGTTGATCGACCACCGCCTTGACTTCCTGCACCCGTGCTTTGCTGGCGACCAGTACGGCGTCGGCGGTCTCGACCACGACCAGATCATCCACGCCGACCGTCGCCACCAACCGGGTCGCCGCATCGACGTAGGTGTCGCGGGTATCGACGGCGATCACATCGCCACGGGTGATATTACCATCGCCGTCGCGCGCGCCGACCGACCACAATGCTGACCAAGAGCCGATATCGTTCCAACCGACAGTCAATGGGATGACCACGGCGCGGTCGGTTTGCTCCATCACGGCGTAGTCGATGGAGTTCTTGGGGCAGTCGGTGAACAGTTTGCGATCCAACCACAGGAAATCGGTATCGAGCCGGCTGGCGGCGAACGCCTGCTGGCAGGCGGCTAGCATGGCGGGAGCTAGACGTTCCAGTTCGGCTAAAAATACCGAAGCCCGAAACATGAACATGCCGCTGTTCCAGGAGTAATCGCCAGATTCCAGATAGCGTTGCGCGGTGGTTGCATCCGGTTTTTCGACGAAGCGCTCTACCGCGCATACCGCCGATTTTTCCAGTGGAGCGCCAGCCTTGATATAGCCATAGCCGGTTTCCGGGGTGGTGGGCACGATACCGAAAGTGATCAAGCGGCCCATCTCGGCGTACGGGGCCACTTGGCGGACGGCGGCGCGAAAGCCTTCCACATCGGCGATAGCATGATCGGCCGGCAGAATCAGCAAGGTGGGATCGGCACCCTCGCGCCGGGCGTGCAGAGCGGCGACCGCGGCGGCCGGCCCGGTATTGCGACCGACCGGCTCTAAAATCACCGTGGCCGGATGGATGCCGGCGGCGCGCAACTGCTCGGCCACCATGAAGCGGTGCTCCTCGTTGCATACCACCAGCGGCGCGCTGACCTCGCTTTGGCCAGCGATCCGCAAGGCGGTGTTTTGTAGCATGGTTTGTTCGTTCACCAGCGGCAGGAACTGCTTGGGATACGACTCCCGCGACAGCGGCCATAACCGGCTGCCACTGCCGCCGGAGAGGATGACAGGAACGATCATAAAAGCTGGCCTCGGCCGATGGCGTAATAGATGAAGCCGGCTTGACGCATGTAATCAGGGTCGTACAGGTTACGGCCATCGAAAATGAGCGGTTGCTTGAGCTGTTGGCGGATGGCGTCGAAATTAGGGCTGCGGAACAAGCTCCATTCGGTGACGATAATCAGCGCGTCGGCGTCGGGCAAAACATCCGATGGCCGAGAGCACAATTGGAAATCGGGCCGTTCGCCGTAAATGCGCCGCGCCTCCTCCATGGCCGCCGGATCGTAAGCCCGAATCGTGCAGCCTTCCTGCCACAAGGCTTCCAGCAGATTGCGGCTAGGCGCTTCGCGCATGTCGTCGGTGCCCGGTTTGAACGCCAGCCCCCACAGCGCGAAGGTTCGTCCGCGCAATTCTCCGCCGAAGTGGCGTTTCAGTTTGTCGAACAACACATTTTTCTGTCGCTCGTTAACGGACTCGACGGCCTGAAGCAGGGTGGCTTCATAGTTGATCGAACGGGCGGTGTACTCCAATGCCTTGACATCCTTCGGAAAGCAGGAACCGCCGTAACCGCAACCGGGATAGATGAAATGGTAACCGATGCGGGGATCGGCCCCGATTCCGATCCGGACTTTCTCGATGTCCGCGCCCAAACGTTCAGCCAGATTGGCCATCTCGTTCATGAAACTGATCTTGGTGGCCAAGATGGCGTTGGCGGCGTATTTCGTCATCTCCGCCGAGCGAACGTCCATTTCGATCAGCCGGTCGTGGTTGCGGTTGAAGGGCGCGTACAGGTTGCGCAATTGCAGGGTCGCTCGGTGATCGTCGCTGCCCACGATAATTCGGTCTGGCCGCATAAAATCTTTGATGGCCGCGCCTTCTTTCAGAAATTCCGGATTGGAAACGACGGAGAATGGAATGGTGACCCCACGGTCGGCCAGCGCGGCGGCGACGGTATCGCGCACCACGTCGGCGGTGCCCACCGGCACGGTGGATTTATTGATGATGACCCGGTACGCATCCAGGTGCTGGCCGATGGTATGCGCTACGGCGCGCACATGTTGCAAATCAGCCGAGCCATCCTCGTCAGGTGGCGTTCCAACAGCGATGAACTGAAACAGACCGTGAGCGACACCCGCGGCCACATCGGTCGTAAAGCGCAATCGGCCACTTTCGCTGTTCCGCGCCACCAAATCATCAAGGCCAGGTTCGTGAATCGGAATTTCACCGCGCTGGAGCATCTCGATCTTGCGGGGATCGATGTCCACACACAATACATCGTTGCCCACATCAGCAAAACAGGCGCCCGTAACGAGTCCGACATAGCCGGAACCAAAGATGGTGATTTTCATGAGTACTCCCAAATAACAAACGAACGACTATCTGAAACGAACGTCAGAATTGCCTTGGCGTATTTTAAGGGGATGCACTTTAACATAAGCCTGAATGGGACGGTTTTGCTAGAATCGCCGCTCATGGATGTTTCCTGGATTCTCGACGATCTTAATGAACCCCAGCGTCAGGCTGTAACCGCTCCACTGGGATTTTTACGGGTGCTGGCTGGAGCGGGCAGCGGCAAAACGCGGGTATTGACCCGCCGCATCGCTTGGTTGCTGGCGGTAAACCACGCTTCGCCTTGGTCGATACTGGCGGTGACGTTCACCAACAAAGCAGCGGCCGAGATGCGAGGCCGGGTCGAAGCGATGCTGGACCAACCCATCGGCGGGTTGTGGATTGGCACCTTTCACGGCATCGCCCACCGCTTGTTGCGCCAGCACTGGCAGGAGGCTCGCTTGCCGCGCGCCTTCCAGATTCTGGACAGCGACGATCAAAATCGCTTGCTGAAGCGAATCCTACGCAGCCTGAATCTGGATGAGAAAAAATGGCCACCCGCGCAGATCGCCGGCTTTATCAACCGCTGCAAGGATGAGGGCCAGCGCGCCGCTGATCTCCATGACGACAAAGATCCGGTCAAACGTCAATACCAGCGGATTTATGCGCTCTATCAGCAGGAATGCGAGCGCGGCGGGTTGGTGGATTTCGGCGAACTGCTACTGCGCGCCTACGAGCTGTGGCGCGATAACGCGGATTTGCTGATCCATTACCGCGAGCGGTTTCGCCATATCCTGGTGGATGAATTCCAGGATACCAATACCATCCAGTATAACTGGGTGCGATTGCTCGGCGGCCAGGGCGACGTGTTTATCGTGGGCGACGACGATCAGTGCGTTTACGGATGGCGAGGCTCAAAGGTCGAAAACATTCAAAAATTCGCCGATGATTTTCCCGGTACCCAAACCATCCGGTTGGAACAAAATTATCGGTCCAGCCAACACATCCTCAAAGCCGCCAATGCGCTCATCAATCATAACGTGGGACGGTTGGGAAAAAACCTGTGGACCGCCGACGGCGACGGTGAGCCGATCCAGATTTACAGCGCCTTTAATGAGGTCGATGAGGCGCGATTTGTAGTCGGACGGATCCGTCAGTGGGTGGAGCAGGGGGGACGACGGCGAGATGTCGCGATCCTGTATCGCTCCAACGCCCAGTCCCGCTTGTTTGAGGAAACCTTGATCGGGATGGCGATCCCCTATCGGATTTATGGGGGTTTGCGTTTCTTCGAGCGTGCTGAAATCAAGGACGCGCTGGCCTATCTTCGCCTGGTCGCCAATCGTGACGACGATCCGTCGTTCGAACGAGTGGCTAACACCCCGCCGCGCGGTATCGGCGAGCGGACGCTTGATTTATTGCGAGAGACGGCCCGCGCGCAGGGCGGCTCGCTATGGCAGAGCGCGTTGCAACTTTTGAGCGGCGGCGGATTGAGCGGACGGGCCGCCAATGCCGTGCGCGGCTTTCTTAGTCTGATCGAGCGGCTGGATCACGACAGCCAAGGCCAGCCGTTGCTGCTACGGGTGCAACATGTGGTTCGCCATGGCGGACTGCTGGCGATGTACGAGCAATCGAAAATCGACAAAGGGGAGATGCGGGTCGAAAATCTGGAGGAGCTGATTAACGCCAGCGGGGATTTTGCAACCCATTCCGATGCCGTGATTGTCGGTGTAAACCCGGATGGGTTGGACTGGTTGAATGCTTTTTTGGCCCACGCCGCCTTGGAATCTGGCCGGGGACAGGGATCGGCGGGCGACGATTGCGTGCAGCTGATGACGCTGCACATGGCCAAGGGATTGGAGTTTCCAGTCGTGTTTTTAGCCGGGTTAGAGGAGGGGCTGTTTCCCCACGGCCGTTCGGTGGCGTCACCGCGCCAACTGGAGGAAGAACGGCGGCTGGCTTATGTCGGGGTAACGCGCGCCAAGCAACAGCTCTATTTGAGCTATGCCGAACAGCGCACGCTCTACGGTCGCGACAATTATTCCGCTCCTTCGCGTTTCGTCAGCGAAATCCCCGCCGAACTCACGCGCGAGGTGCGCGCTCGAACCAAACCGCGAAGAGCGAGCTTGCTTGCGCCAGCGGCTGCCGTGGCCACTGCGGTTGCCCCGGCTGCTGGCTTACAGCCCCGGCAACGAGTCCGTCATGCCCAGTTCGGCGATGGCGTGGTGCTGGATGTCGAGGGCGCCGGCTACCATGCGCGCGCGCGCGTGGATTTTCCCAAGGCAGGCGGCGTCAAGTGGCTGGTGGTCGCTTACGCCAAGCTGGAGTTGCTGGGATGAGTCGAACCGGCTGATCCGCAGGCGGGCTGTGGCCTCTTTTTTTTCTACAAAAAAATAATAAAAATGGCCTAAAAATACCAATTAAAGGTATTTGATAATTTTTTGATGCATATTTTATATTTTCTAATGATAATAAGTTGATGATGTAGAGTGTTATACCCTTTTTATTTTATTAATCCCGTTTATTAGTAATCTATATGGATCAACCATTGATGCGTATTAAGAAATGACCGCAATCTCACAAAATTCCCCGACCGCAACGGCTCGCATGTTTCCAAATGGCACTGACTCTCGCTTCAGCCCGACGCCGAAGCCCCGCGTTCCCGAACACCGGCTCACTTTAAAAGAAGTGTTGGATGAGTTGGTTACCGATCAGTTGGTCGCCAAGACCGATGCTGAACAAACGCTCGCCGGTTCCAGAATGGAGCGGAGCGAACTGCATCCGTTGGTGGTGATCGCGAACAAAAAACTCCACCATTTACGGTCACCGCAGCAAGTTCTGAGCCTGGAAATCCTGACCGAGTGGTTGGCTGGCAAGGCGGAATTACCTTATTTGCGCATTGATCCGCTCAAGCTGGATATTGCGGCGGTGGAGCGGCTGTTGCCGTTTATCTCGTTCGAATATGCCGCCCGCTATCAGATTTTGCCGATTGCAGCGGATGAGACCCGCGTGGTATTCGCTACCACCGAGCCTTGGTTGACCGACTGGCAGAGCGTGTTGCGGCAAACCTTGCGCCGCGATATCGAACGGGTCATCGCCAATCCGCTGGATGTCAATCGGTACCAGATGGAGTTCTACGGCGTCTCGCGTTCGGTGCGCGGCGCCCTGAAAGGCGCGGCCGAACCGGTTTCCGCCATCCTCAACTTCGAACAGTTGCTCGAACTGGGCCGACGGGGCGAATTGAGCGCCGATGAACGGCCCATCGTCCAAATCGTGGACTGGCTGCTGCAATACGCGTTCTCCCAGCGGGCCAGCGACATCCATCTGGAACCTCGGCGCGAACAGGGTTACATCCGCTTCCGCATTGATGGCGTGCTGAATGCGATTTATCAGTTACCGCCCTCGGTGATGAGCGCCGTCACCAGCCGCATCAAAATATTGGGGCGGATGGATGTGGCTGAGAAGCGCCGGCCACAGGACGGTCGCATCAAGACTCGTACTCCGGCCGGCCGCGAGATCGAACTGCGGCTTTCCACCATGCCCACCGTTTTCGGCGAAAAATGCGTGCTACGCATTTTCGATCCGGACACGGCGGTCAAAAGTTTCGGCCAACTCGGCTTCGCACCCGCTGAAGAAGCCGCCTGGCGGACAATGATCACCCGCCCGCACGGCATCGTGCTGGTGACCGGGCCGACTGGTTCCGGCAAGACCACCACCTTATATACCACGCTCAAGCAGCTGGCCGCGCCCGAAGTCAATGTTTGCACGGTTGAAGACCCCATCGAGATGGTGGCGCCGGAACTCAATCAGATGCAAATCCAGCCGGCCATTGATCTCGGTTTCGCGCAAGGCATTCGCACGTTGTTGCGGCAGGATCCGGACATCATCATGGTGGGGGAAATCCGCGATCTGGAGACGGCGCAGATGGCGGTGCAGGCGGCGCTGACCGGCCACTTGGTGCTTTCAACCCTGCATACCAATGATGCCGCGTCGGCCATAACCCGTTTGCTTGATCTCGGCGTGCCTTATTATCTGATCCAGAACGTGTTGATCGGAGTGATGGCGCAACGCTTGGTGCGGACGCTCTGCACCCATTGCAAGGGAGCCGAACAAATCGATGAGGTGTTGTGGGGTGCGCTGGTCAGGCCCTGGCCGATACCCAAACCGGCGACCATCGGTGCGCCAAAAGGCTGTCCTGAATGTCGCAATACCGGCTATTTGGGGCGGGTCGGCCTGTATGAACTGCTGACGGTAACGCCGGGATTACGCCGCTTGTTTCGGTCGGAAATGGATGAGGAAACCTTGCGGCGCGGCGCTTTCGAGCAGGGAATGCGGCCGTTGCGGGTTGGAGCGGCGCTTCAGATCGCGGCGGGATTGACTACTTTCGAGGAAGTCGTGCAGATTTTGCCGCCCCTGACAGAGTGAGCGGTCCGTGATGGATTGTTGCCATGCATCACGAGTTTTTTGACTAAATTGTTTCGAAAGCACACAATATATTTGTGTTTTTTTATACACGGTTTCCAATGCTTAACCATTCAAAACAAATTGCCTTTCCAACAACAACACTAAATTATAAGGGGTGCGCGATGTCTTCCAAGATCCGTAAATGTGCTGTGGCGGCGGCCTTGGCCAGCGGTTTGTTGACCGGGGTTGTCCAGGCTTATGAAGCGGGCGATTGGGTGGTCCGAGGCGGTATCTGGGGCGTGTTCCCGAAATCCGACAACCTGAGTCTTGGACCAGGCGCTAACATTGATGTCGATAACGGCTATAGTTTCGGCTTTAACGTGACCTACATGGCCACGCGGAACATCGGGATTGAGGTGTTAGGCGCGTGGCCGTTTAGTCACGACATCAAACTCAGCGGCGCGGGTAAGGTTGCCGAAACCAAGCATCTTCCCCCGACGGTGACCGTTCAGTACCATTTCCTGCCTGACAGTAACATCCGGCCTTATGCCGGCGTTGGTTTTAACTACACCATCTTTTTCGATGAAGAAACCAAAGGCGCTCTGTCGGGAGCCGATCTGGATCTAGATGATTCCTGGGGTTTGGCGGGACAGGTGGGCGTCGATATCGACGTGGCGCCGAACTGGTTCGTCAACTTCGACGTTCATTACATTGATATCGATACCAAAGCCAAGTTGAATGGACAGGGTATCGGCACCGTCGAAATCGATCCTTGGGTGGTCGGCATCAATGTCGGTACCCGCTTCTAAAGCGAAGTGCGCCGGCTAGAGCAGGGTTGCTCTGGCCGGAACCGCGCCTGAAGCCTCCCCGCGTCACGCCAGTGATCCGGCAGGGGGCTTGCGTTCGAAAGCAGAATCGGGCAATCGCAATTCTTTCAAGCCTGTTCAGGATATCCCAGAGCTGCTAATGCCGCGCTCAATTCGGTGCGGATGTCGCTATCCGCCCGTACGGTGACCCGACCCGTCGGCACGTCCACCTGAACATCACGCACTTGCGCATGATGGCCCAGTCCGGTGCGAATGGCGTTGGCGCAACCACCGCATTTGATGTTCTGGGCCAAGAATTCAAATTCCATGCTGGAGTCCTCTGGATGATAGCGCTGGGCGATGAATTTAAAGTATAAGCCCTGGATGCAAGGCGCACTATGGCAAGACGGAACGGGGATCGTGCTCTAATAGAGTGCATGATATCCATTTTATGCGCCTATAAAGTGCAATATGAAGGTCAACCGGTCTGAGTACTACGACTAGTTAGCGGCCAAATGAGCAAAAATCACGATGGCATGTTTCGTGCTCCAACCGGGCCAACTTATCAATTTTCTCTATTTGATTGACTGATCGACCCCCATTTTTAACCCGAGGAATCAATGACGATGAATGCTGCTGATGTGATGAAGCTGGTCGAGGAAAAAGGCATCCGCTTTGTGGATTATCGGTTTACGGACACCCGCGGCAAGGAGCAACATGTGACCGTGCCGATCAGCGCCTTTGAAGAGGACGTGTTCGAGGATGGCAAGATGTTCGACGGCTCGTCCATCGCCGGTTGGAAAGGCATCCAGGAATCGGACATGATTCTGATGCCCGATCCGGCCACTGCCTGTGTCGATCCGTTTTTTGAAGAGCCGACGTTGCTGCTGACTTGCGATGTCATCGAGCCGAATACCATGCAGGGTTACGAGCGCGACCCGCGTTCGTTGGCCCGTCGCGCCGAAGCCTATCTAAAATCAACCGGCATTGCCGATACCGCGTTTTTCGGCCCCGAAAATGAATTTTTCATCTTCGATGACGTGCGCTGGGGCGCCGATATCAGCGGTTGTTCCTACAAGATCGATTCTTCCGAGGCCGGTTGGAATTCGGAGCGGGCTTACGAAGGGGGCAACTTCGGCCACCGTCCCGGCATCAAGGGCGGCTACTTCCCGGTGCCGCCGGTCGATTCCTTGCACGACATTCGCGGCGCCATGTGTTTGGCGCTGGAGCAGTTGGGCCATACGGTCGAAGTGCACCACCATGAAGTCGCTACCGCGGGCCAGTGTGAGATCGGCGATAAATTCAATACCTTGGTGCGTAAGGCGGATGAAGTGCAGTCTCTGAAGTACGCCGTGCAGAACATCGCGCAAAGCTTCGGTAAGACCGCCACCTTCATGCCGAAGCCGCTGGTCGGCGATAATGGCAGCGGTATGCACGTCCACCAGTCGTTAGCCAAGGATGGGGTCAATTTATTCTCCGGCAACCAATATGCCGGTTTGTCCGAGGCCGCGCTGTATTACATCGGCGGTATTATCAAACACGCCAAGGCGTTGAATGCTTTCACCAATGCGTCCACCAACAGCTACAAGCGGTTGGTGCCCGGCTTCGAAGCGCCAGTGATGTTGGCTTACTCGGCCCGCAACCGCTCGGCATCGATCCGTATCCCCTATGTCAGCAGCCCGAAGGGCCGCCGGATCGAGGTGCGCTTCCCTGATTCCACCGCCAATCCCTATCTGGCTTTTGCCGCGATGATGATGGCGGGCTTGGACGGCATTCAAAACAAGATCCATCCCGGCGAGCCGATGGACAAAGACCTCTACGATTTGCCGCCGGAAGAAGAAAAACAGATTCCCAAAGTCTGCTTTTATTTGGATGAGGCGCTGGCGGCGCTGGACGCCGATCGTGAGTTTTTGACCAAGGGCGGCGTGTTCACCAATGACCTGATTGATGCGTATATCACACTGAAGCAGGAAGATGTGACTCGGCTGCGGATGACGACCCATCCGGTTGAGATGGATATGTATTACAGCCTGTAACTCGCGCCCGGTCTTTACAAGCTTGCGTTATAGGCTTACAGACAGAACTGCCGACGCTTGCAACGCCCCCGACCGGGGGCGTTGTTTTTTGGGTTGGTCGCGACCCTGCCGGTCAAGTCATTGCGCTATTATGGTGCAAGAGAAACTTACAAGCAGATCATCAGCGCCAAGCGTGCGCTACCGCCCCGCCACCTAGGTGGGGGCTGCTTTACCTGGTCCTGCCGGTGTCGCGGGGGCGACTTGCCCGCTTGGTTTGGTTCTTGCTATGTGGCTAACAAATGATCGAAAGGCGAGGCCAAGGTGCTGAGAGACTATTACCGTCGGGTTGTGGATGGCTTGAGCATCGCCGTGATCGTGTTGGATCGGCGGCTGCGCTTACTGTTCATGAACGCCGCGGCGGAAACACTGTTCGAACTCAGTTTTCGTAAGGCGCGTAAGTTGGCCTTGGCCGATTTGATCGTCGGCAGCGAACCGTTCATTGCTGGATTGCGGCGCTGCTTGGAAAACGCTCATCCCTACATTGAGCGGGAATTGCAATTGACTTTTCTCCCGGATCGGAGCGTCACTGTCGATTGCACCGCCGCCCCTTTGCTGGAGCGCGACCCGCCGATGGAACTGTTGTTGGAGTTGCGTCAAGTCGATTGGCGGCTGCGCATCAACCGGGAAGAACACATTCTGGCCCAGCACCATACCACGCGAGCGTTGGTGCGGAATTTGGCTCACGAAATTAAAAATCCGCTGGGTGGATTGCGCGGGGCCGCCCAGTTGCTGGAGCGCGAATTGCCGGCGCCGGCGCTGCGCGAATATACCGGCATCATCATCGGTGAAGCGGATCGGCTGCGTAATCTGGTCGATCGAATGCTTGGACCTAACCAGCCGCGCGCTTACGATGAAGTGTGCATCCACGAATTGTTGGAGCGCGTCTGCGGGCTGGTGCAGGCGGAGACGGGTTCGGGCATTCAGATCGAGCGCGACTACGATCCCAGCATTCCACCGGTGTGGGGCGACGCCGACCGCTTGATTCAGGCGCTGCTCAATGTGGTGCGCAACGCCGTGCAGGCGCTTGACGGCCAAGGCGTCATCACCCTGCGGACGCGGGTGCAACGCCAGTACACCATCGGCGCCAAGCGCCACAAACTGGTGGGGCGGCTGGACGTGATCGACCACGGTCCCGGCATTCCGCCGGAGCAGCAGCAACAGATTTTCTATCCCATGATCAGCGGACGACCGAATGGCACCGGTCTGGGCTTGTCGATCGCCCAGAACATCGTCAACCAGCACGGTGGTCTGATCGAGTGCGCCAGTCGGCCCGGAGAAACCGTTTTTACACTGTTATTGCCTTTGGGAAAAACCGGATGAGCAGGAAAGAACAGGTTTGGGTGATCGACGATGACCATGCAATCCGCTGGGTGTTGGAAAAGGCCCTACAGCGCGACAACATGACCGTCTCCGCTTTCGAGAGCGCCACCGGGGTTTTGGAGGCGCTCAAGCAGGGACGGCCAGATGCGATCATCGCCGATATTCGGATGCCCGGAATGAACGGATTGGAATTGCTGGCGCGATTGCGTGAGCGCTTGCCGAGTTTGCCGGTCATTATCATGACGGCGCATTCCGATCTCGACAGCGCCGTTGCCGCCTATCAGGGCGGCGCTTTCGACTACTTGCCCAAACCCTTCGATGTGGATGAAGCCGTCGCCTTGGTACGGCGGGCCTGCTTGACCCACCGCCAGAGTGCCGAGCTGTTGGAGCAAACCGCGCCATTGCCCGAAATCATCGGCGAAGCGCCGGCCATGCAGGAGTTATTCCGGGCAATTGGTCGCTTGTCCCGGTCGAATATTACGGTGCTGATCACCGGTGAATCCGGCACCGGCAAAGAATTGGTGGCCCGCGCTCTGCACCGACACAGCCCGCGCGCCGACAAGCCCTTCATTGCGATCAACACCGCCGCCATTCCCCGCGATTTATTGGAATCGGAACTGTTCGGCCACGAGCGGGGCGCCTTTACCGGGGCGCAGGCGTCGCGTCAGGGACGATTCGAGCAAGCCAACAGCGGCACGTTGTTTTTGGATGAGATTGGCGATATGCCGGCGGAATTGCAGACTCGGTTGTTGCGGGTGCTGGCGGAGGGCGAGTTTTATCGGGTTGGCGGGCATACGCCGACCCGGGTGGACGTGCGGATTATTGCCGCTACCCATCAAACCCTGGAACAGCGTGTTCGGGAAGGTTTGTTTCGCGAAGATCTATTTCACCGGCTGAACGTGATTCGCATCCAACTGCCCCCGCTCAACAAACGGCGGGAAGATATCCCGCTGCTGACCCGGCATTTTCTCAATCAGGCCGCCCGAGAATTGGGTGTGGAATCGAAAATGCTGCGCTCGGAGGTTGAGGTTTATCTCAGTCATCTGGATTGGCCGGGCAACGTCCGGCAACTGGAAAATCTGTGTCGCTGGTTGACCGTGATGGCCTCTGGTCGAGAAATCCACTTGGAGGATTTACCGACGGAGTTGCGGGAACACGGGCCAGCGCTGGAAGGGAGCGGCGCCAATTGGGAAACCGCGTTGCGCTTGTGGGTCAACCAAAGCCTCGCTGGCGGCGGCCAGAATTTATTGGAAACCGCCTTGCCTTGTTTCGAACGGGTGTTGATCCGGGCGGCGCTGGAGCAGACTGGAGGGCACCGCCAAGATGCGGCCCGCTTGCTAGGCTGGGGACGCAATACCCTGACCCGCAAGATCAAGGAGCTGGGGATGGATTGAGCACGTCTCAGCTATCGCCCCATCACCCGATCATGTTTGATGTTGTGCTATTCGAACCGGAAATTCCGCCCAACACCGGCAATATCATCCGGCTGTGCGCCAATACTGGCGCTCGCCTGCATTTGATCCGACCGCTGGGATTTCAGTTCGATGACCGGCGGTTGCGGCGGGCGGGACTGGATTATCATGAATGGGCCGCAGTGCGGCTGCATCGCGATCTGGCCGCTTTTCTGGCCATTGTGCAACCGGCGCGCTTGTTCGCCTTCACCACCAAAGGCGCGCGTTCTTATCATGCCGTGGCCTATCAGCCGGATGACGCTTTGCTGTTCGGCCCGGAAACCCGTGGCTTGCCAGCGGCGGTTCTGGACGGTATTGCCGCGGAGCAGCGTCTGCGCTTGCCGATGATGACCACCGGACGCAGCCTGAATCTTTCCAATGCGGTGGCCATTGTGCTGTACGAGGCATGGCGGCAACAGGGTTTTCTGGGAGCGCTTTAGCCGTTGGTTGCGTCGCTGAATCCAGCGTGGTTGTCATCCGGGGATTAGCGATTATGCTTTGATGGTGTTTACGTGCTTTTAGCTCAGCCCGTGTTGATGGAGAGCGTCATGGCCTACCAGTTGATCAGTTTCGTGCTGTGCCCTTACGTGCAGCGTTCGGTCATTACCTTGAAAGAGAAGCAAGTTCCCTTCACTATCACCTATATCGACCTGCAAAATCCCCCAGACTGGTTTCTGGCGATTTCCCCGATGGGCAAGGTACCGGTGCTGCGAATGGCGCAAGACCAGGTGTTATTTGAATCGGCGGTGATCAACGAGTATCTGGACGAGACTAACCCACCGCCGTTGCACCCACAAGATCCCTGGCGACGGGCGCATAATCGCGCCTGGATCGAGTTCGGCTCCAACTTGATAGGCCGGCAGTATCGGATGCTGGTAGCGGCGGACGAGGGCGCGTTCGTGCAAGAGCGGGACAGCTTGCTGGCCGATTTGCGCTATGTCGAACAGCAGTTGGGCGAGGGGCCATTTTTCAATGGCGCGGCGTTCTCGCTGGCCGATACCGCCTACGCGCCACTGCTTTCACGGCTGGATCTCATCGAGCGCCGCTATCCGCAGGGGTTGCTGGCGGCAACCCCCAAGATTGCGGCGTGGAGCGAGGCGCTGCTGGCCAAGTTGGCGGTGCGGGAGTCGGTGGTGGCGGATTTTGAGGAACGATTCATCACCTATTATGCCGGACAAGGGGGTTTTTTAGCGAAGCATCTGGTGTAGTCGGTTATCTCAGTGATTGCCCTTAACCGCTGTCGCGCGGGTCATCCAATAAATAGCGCCCAGCCAGCTTGTGGAATGCTTCCGACGTGCGCGGGCCAGCCAAACCATCGACCTTGACGAAAATACCGGGAAGGGTATTTAAAAATCGTTGCAATGTTTCGACCGTGGGCGAAGGTTCGGCTCTGCTAAAGCGCAACAGGGGTCGGGCTGGCCGCTCGGCGCTGCTGGAAAATTCGATCAAACCTTGTTCGGCCAACCGCCGCAGTAAGACCGCCACGCCGCACGACTGGGCGATAGCGGCGTCATTCCAGGTATCTTCCGCAACGTATTTGCCTTGCTTATAGTGATCGGAATAATTCCACAGATAGGGAGACAGCACTTCAGGATGATGTAGCCGATAACCCCAACCGCCGCGGCCCTCCAGTACGAATAGGACGCCGGCAATGCTCCAGTCATCCCACTGGTCGAAGCGCCACAGCCGCAGAGCGTCGGCGGCGCTGTCCTCCCAAGCGAACGGCGGCTCTCCATCCGTCGGCCGTCCGTCTGGCAAGTGGCGGGTGCGGTCGCTCAGAGAGTCGCCATTGTGGAGGTGTACCTCGAAATCACGGTTGGTATGGGCATAGTGCAGTACGCCGACCACGAACCAAGGTATCTTGAGCGCGCCTGCCACCGTGTGATAGCGCGGTCGATCCGCCAGCATGCTTTCCACTAGGCTATCGACCTCGGCGGCTCGCTCCGGGCGGACATCGCAGCTAGCAAACAAGCGCCCGTATTCTCTTTGCAGCTCTTCGGTGAGAATGATGCGGCTCATCCTGAAAAATCCTTACCACGATTAATCAATGGGGTCTAAGATCGTTTCGTCGTGTTTGATCCTAACCCGCGGCGGCGCGTAAGGCGAATTTGACCATCAACCAGATCCCTAAAATCAGTAGCAGGGTCAAACCGACGCCGACGATAATAAAATGGATGGGTTGACCCTGCTGGAAATCCCGTTGTTGGTTGCGCGAATTTTGTACGCCGAAAAAAGAGGACAGTACACTGAGGACGATATCCAGCGCGCTGGGTGGTCGATGGGGCTGTTTAGAGCCGTTGGCGGAGGGGTCGGGAGTGGTCATTGCGTGCAGTGGCATTCCAAGAGAGTTGAAGGATTTAGCGTGGGCCGATGCGACCAGGCCCAGGCCAGCCATGAATTACCGCCGATCTTTGCTACCTTATTAAAGCACCAACCGGCCCAATTAAAGCACCAACCGGCCCAGCTTCCATGATGCTTGTTAAATTACCCTTGCTGTCAGCGGCTTCGCTTGATGATTTTATCGCCTGGAGGTGCGCCCAGCCTGTCAGCCGAGCGCTTTTTCTGCGCCATGTCGCTGATGTCGCTCGTCGGTTGCCAGCGGCGCGTTTCATCTTCAACCTCTGTGAAGATCGCTATTTGTTCCTGGTCGCGTTCGCCGCGATAGGCGCAAACGGCCAGACCAACCTTTTACCCTCCAGTCGCGCCAGTTTACACCTGCGCGCGCTATCTCAAGATTATCCCGATAGCCGCCAGATCGAAGATCAGGATATCGAATCCTGGATCGCGTCGGCGGGTGGGGATGCAGCGGTTCCCGCCGTCTCCGATCTTCCGGGCGGGCAGGTGATGGCCATTACTTTCACCTCTGGCAGTACGGGTCGCGCCAAACCGAATCATAAAACCTGGAGCGAACTGCTAAGCGGCGCGCGCCAGGCTCGCCAGCGTTTCGGGTTCGACCGGACGACCCATATTGTGGCGACGGTGCCGCCCCAGCATATGTATGGATTAGAAACCTCCATTATGACCGTATTGGCTAGCGGCGCGAGCGTTTACGGCGGCCGACCATTTTTCCCGGAAGATATACGGGCGGCGTTGGAGGCGATGCCGACGCCACGGGTGCTGGTGACAACGCCAATCCATTTACAAGCCTGCGTGCAAGCAGGGTTGCGCTGGCCGCAACCGGCTTTTTTGATCTCGGCGACCGCGCCGTTATCCGCCGCGTTGGCGGCTCGCGCTGAAGCGGCGTTCGGCGCGCCAGTGTTGGAAATTTACGGCTGCACCGAAGCCGGCTCCATCGCGAGCCGCCGCACGCTGGACGGCGACCGCTGGCGGCTCTATGACGGTTTTATCCTGCATCAAGGTTGCCTGTCCGGCGCTCATCTACCGGAATCCGTGCCATTGAGCGATCTGGTTGAAGAATGCGGGGAAAGAGAATTCAAGCTGGTGGGTCGGCGGGAGGATGTCGTCAACATCGCGGGCAAGCGCAGCTCGCTGGGCTACCTTAATCATCAACTCAACGAGATTGACGGGGTGATGGAGGGCGTGTTCTTTCTACCGGAGGAAAACAACAGCGAAGTGCAGCGGCTGGCCGCCGTCGTGGTCGCGCCCGCATTGAGCGAGCGCCAACTGTTGGCCGCCTTGGCGGAACGGCTCGATCCAGTTTTCTTGCCGCGCCCGCTACTCAAGGTGCGCGGGCTGCCGCGCAACGAAACTGGAAAAGTGACGCGCGCGGCGCTACTGGCGCTGGTCAGCCGTCCGGTTTCCTCCAATCTCGACCGCCAATCGTGATCTTCGAACAGCATTTTATCATTTCCGCCGATCATCCCAGCGTGGCGGGGCATTTCCCCGGCAATCCCATCGTGCCCGCCGTGGTCATTCTGGATGAAGTGCTGGGTGCTTTTGCGGCATGGCGGCCAGACGCGCGGGTGCTGGGGATGCCGGCAGTCAAATTTCTGGCCCCATTGCGGCCGGAACAAAGCTGCGCCGTGCGCTTCGGCCAGTCCGGCGCGCGCGGCCTACCGTTTGACTGCATCGGCCCACATGGCCAACCCCTCGCGCAAGGCTGGTTGCGCATTGCGCCAGAGCGCTGCTGAAGGGCAGGTTGGTTGCGGGGCAACCGCTTCGGCGTGATGCGGGCGGGCTTCTTTTTGCTTTTGCTTGATCAAAATCAGTCGCCCTTGGTGATCCTCAGCCAGACTGGGCCGATGCCCGACCGTGATAACGGTTACATCCGCCAAGTCTTTCTTGAATAAACGTCTCAAGGATTCTTGGCTGGCCTCGTCGAGCGCCGAGGTCGATTCATCCATGATCAGTAATCCGATTTTTGCACCAATAGGCGCACGAACGTCAGGCGATTCTGTTCACTACCTTATTCTGCAAGGCGTTAAGAAATTTGGCGTTCCATTGATTGATTCCAAGTTGCGCCGCAAGAGAGCAAAGCATCAAACCAATGACGCTGATGGTGCGAGTTCATGCCCCGGCGGCGCTGGCTCCACGCCAATAACCGAATACAAAAGTGGTGAATGTTCTAATAGTGGGATTTTGACCTTTTGGATTTTTAGTGGAGTTTTTACTGGTTGGCGTGATCTATGATCCGATTCTGTCTCGGTCATTATTAAAATTCTCCAAAATAGAACAAAAATTGAGGAATGATTTATTAGGATTATCCACGAAGTCGCTATGCCATCTTAAAGAGGATTAGCGGACGTGCCTCAAGACAGCATCATAGAAGCATCGCATAGGGCGAATATCAGAAACAGAGCGGGACAGTTTGTGAAGACGGATTCGCGACGGGCTGCATGGAGGGTTCAAACGGCGCGGCATTTTTGGAGGGCGGGCTTTGGATAGGGATAACTGAATGAATCAGTTTATTTATTTCATAATATATCTAGATCAAACTGAAGACCCGACTGATGAAACAGTCGGGTAGAATGAGGAAAGCCAAGAGGCTGGACAATGCGAGGACAGCTGTTTGCCTTATGTTTCGCCAGACTCCCCAAGAGTTTCCTCAGTTTTGAATTAAGTCCATTTTAGCGACAAAGGCTATCAGCCTCTGAAGAAAAAGAACCATAATAATATGACAATAAATCCTGGAACGCCCAACAGCCATAGGATTAATGGGGGAAGTATTCGGCCTTCCATCCGCCGCTTGATGTCAATGATCTGCTTCATTACATTACCCTCCAATTTGCCGCTCTGGCAACTATTGCAAAATAGCGTGCAGTTTATGGCGAGACCATGGGAAATCATGCTTGCTGAAGCGTGACTTTTCTTGGACTATTTCAAACAGAAAAAATTCATTCGAACACAGTATTCGAATACGTGTTTTTAACATCATTTATAATAAAGCTTGTGAAGTCAGCTAGCCGTGTCAGTAGATTGAGCAGCTTATGGCGCGGATCATTCAGTACCGAAAATAATTTATTTCGGCTAAATTCAAAGCAGGGGATTCTGATGACTCAGGTTTATCAAGGCAGTTGCCACTGTGGCGCAGTTCGTTTTTCTTATGAAGGAGAAGCGATCAGCAAAGGTCTTCGCTGTAATTGCTCTTTGTGCGTACGGAAAGGAGCAATGATGTCTACCGAAGCCATACCATCAGAAAATTTCAAGATCGAAGCAACTGAGGGGGTGCTGGGTCTTTACCAGTTCGGTTTGAAAACGGCCAAGCATTATTTTTGCAAGCACTGTGGAATTTACACCTTTCACGAAACCGCCAGAAAGCCAGGCCATTTTCGAGTCAATCTCGGATGCGTCGACGGTATCAACCCATTCTCGCTGGAGGCAGAGGTGTTCGATGGCAAACATTTGCTGTAGTGGCTTGGGTCATGCTTGTTCAAGCTGCTAGCTCAGCCGCTCTTGCGCCCGAAATAAGCCCGAAACAGATCGAATTCCACATGACATCCGGCTTCGGCGAACCCCGCATCGCGGATTGCTTGAATGATCGTGTTGGGTGGGACGCAGTTTTCAATGGTATCCCAGTAATAACGCATCAGCGTTTGCATGTCTTGTTGGCCAGTGGTGAGTCGACTGAGTAGCGGAATGACCCGGCCCATGTAAAACTTGATGACTCCACGCTTGATCGGGGCGTTGGGCCGACCGATTTCGAGAATCAGCAGTATGCCGCCAGGCCGCAGCGCGCGATGAAATTCCTGAAAGGTCACATTGAGATCGGCGACGTGACGCAGCGCGTAACCCATGCTGATCATGTCGCAACAGGCGTTCGCTACTGGCAACTGTTCCATCAAGCCTTGCATCAGCGGAATGTGCAATAGCCGCTTCAGCTCCGCCAGCATCCCCATGCTGACATCCAAGCCAATCACCGTCTGAGGGTCGCCGGTAATGGCGATAGCCTGCCGGGCGACCAGACCGGTGCCGGTGGCGACATCCAGCACGGTCATCCCCGGCCGCAAACCAGCCCGTTCCAGCGCCCGCCGGCGGTACCAATTGCCCGATCCAAACGACAGTAACTGGCAGACCCAATCGTAGTAATGGGCGGTGCGGTCGAACAATTGGCGCACGAAAGCGGGCCGTTGCACCAGATCGGGGTAATAATCCGGCAAGGTCGGGTGGGGTTGTAGCGGTTTTTCCGGTTTCAAGGGGCATGATCCTGTGATTGGTGGGCGGCTTCGCTGGTGGCCAACCCTTCGATTTCAACGAGCAATTCTGGACGACAAATATCGGCCTGGAGAAATAACAGCGATAAATTCGCTCCAAACCGTTCAGCGATTCGGGCGCGTAGCGGGGTTGGGTCGGCCTTGGGCCGAAGGTAGATTTTCAATAGCGCCATCGCCAACGACGCCGTGGCGCGCCGGTTGGCTTCCGCCACTAATGTTTCAAGATTCAGCAGGGTCTCATCCAGTTGCGAGCAAAGATCCTGATGCTGGCTGGCGTGGCCGACGATGCTTGCCGTGCCGGAAATATACAGATGCTGGCAGCCAGCGCTCCAGTTTTTCAACAAGGCGCGCGAAAAGGAAGGACTACGGCGGCCGTATTGCGGGGGATAGCGAAAGGCGCTGAGCTGACGCGGATTTTCGATCTGTAGGCCCGGCTCTCGCGCCGCTAGCGCGTACAGATGCAAGCCCGGCCCTTGCGCGCCGAGCGCCGATCCGGCCGGCAGCCGAGACTCGAATTCGCGCAACGCGCCGGCCAATACTTGATGCCGGCCCGCGCAAAAAGCGCGGTAGCGCTCCAAACCATCGTATTCTTGATTAATTTCAGGGAAATAATTCCAGATACGCAGCAAATGCGGATAGCCCAAGCCGCGGGTGATTATCACTAAACGTCGGTACGCAACCTCGGTCAGGGCTTGTAAAGCGGCAGGATCCGCTTCGGGCAGAGCCAGCTGGAGAAACAGAACATCGCCGTCGCTCGCATGATAAATCCCATCGTGCATCCCAGTTTGCACCGGTCGCGCGCCAAGCCATACTTCAGCGGTGCTCGCGCCGCCCAATTCAGCCAGCGCAAGCCTGCAAATCCGGTTATCCGCGCTGATTGGCGCCGGCGCGCCAAATCGAACCAGTCCCAGTAGTCGTTCGCTGTGCAGCCACTCCTGGCTTTGTGTCTCATCGCAGAACAGAACCGTCAAGGAATCCGTCAACATACGCCTCAATAGTAGAATGAGTGATAGAGTGGTTCGCGGGTTTTACAGAAACTCCGTAACAGGGTTACTTCATCGATTGAGACAGTTACCGGCTATGACCGCCGAGCATGATATATTATCGACAAACAAAGCCTGCTAACACCGTCGCTTGCGCGCGCTCCAGTCCATTTCAACGAGGCCACTCATGGAAGCTCTTTCGTCATTCGAGTTGGAGGTGGCTCGACTGCTGGTCGAGACCCTGCATCTGGAAGATATTAAACCGGAGGAGATTCCCCCGGAAGAACCGTTGTTCGGGGAAGGGCTGGGCTTGGATTCCATCGACGCGCTAGAACTGGCGCTTGCCATCTCAAAAACTTATGGTTTTCAACTGCGTTCGGATGACAAGGAAAACCGGCGCGTGTTCGCTTCGCTTCGCGCCTTGAGCCAGCATATCGAGCAGCAGCGCACTCATTAAGCCTATTTCCTCCAATTCTGGCCTTACTCCAGGGGCACTTGCCGATGCGTCAGGATTGGGCGCGGTTGCCGGAGCGAGGCAATCGATGGGCATTGCGGCTGATTCGTTGGATCGCCCTCCATGGGGGCCGCGCGACGGGCCGAGCGCTGCTGTATCCGATTACCCTGTATTTTTTGCTTGCCGCCACGGCGGCCCGGCGCGGCTCGCGGCTTTACTTGCGGCGGTCGCTTGGCCGAGAACCGGGCTGGCGGGATTTATTCCGCCACCTGCACTGTTTCGCCGCCACGATCCTGGATCGGATTTATTTTTTAATCGGCCAACTGGGACGGTTCGATGTCAAGATTTTTGACGGGCAACTGATTCTGGATCAAGTGGCGTCGGGCCAAGGCTGCATCTTGCTGGGATCGCATCTTGGCAGCTTTGAAGCCTTGCGCGCGCTCGGCGCGACGGTTCGTCATTTGCCAATCAAGATCTTGATGAAAATCGAACACAATCAAACCGTCACCGAATTGCTCGACGCGCTGAATCCCGCGCTGGCGCAAACCATCATTCCTATCGGTCGGCCTGAAACCTTGCTCCAAGTTCAGGAAAGCCTGGAGCAAGGCTTTCTGGTGGGCGCGCTCGGTGATCGGGTGGCGCAGGGCGATAAGATCGTGCATTGCCAATTTCTGGGCCAAACCGTTGCTTTTCCAGTCGGACCCATGCTGCTGGCTGGCTTGATGGGGTGTCCGGTCATTCTATTTTTCGGCTTGTATCGGGGTGGTAATCGCTACGACATCCATTTTGAGCGGCTGGCCGAGCGGATCGTGCTGGAGCCGCGGCGGCGGCAAGAACAATTGGCGGTTTGGACCCAGCGTTATGCTGATCGCCTGGAACACTATCTTCGGCTTGCGCCCTATAATTGGTTCAATTTCTACGATTATTGGGATGAGGAATCGGCTTGAAACCCGTGGTAACCCGTGGATGGCGCTCTGCCCGCCAGCGCAGTATCGGTTCGGATGGCGGTTTGCTGACATTTGCCTTATCGAATCTGGTGCTGTTGGGAACGCTAGGTTTGAGCGGCTGGTGGATGCTCTATCACGTCTGGAAAGTCGCGCGTGAGGCGCCGTGCGGCGAAGTGACCGGCGCGTGGGTGGTGGTTTTGGGGGCGCGGTTACGCCATGATCGGGTGTCGGCCGGCTATGCCCGCCGCTTGCGGCGGGCCGCTGGGTTGTATCGGGTCGATCCGCGACGCCATATTCTTCTGGCTGGCGGCCAGACGGGCGGCAGCGTCAGCGAAGCGGAGCGCGGTCGAGAGTTTCTGCTCGATCTTGGGGTGCCGCGGTCCAGTTTGCATCTCGAAGATCAATCCTTGAACACGCTCGATAATTTGCGCCGGGCGCGACAATTATTTCCAAGCCTGCAAGAGCAACCTTTCACGCTAGTGACCAGCCGCCACCATTTGGCGCGTAGCGCCATCTTGGCGCATGGTTTGGGATTGCGTCCGATTTTATGCGCCGCCGAGGAATTGGCGCGCCTTGATCCTATTCTGCTGTGGCGCTGTAGCTTGGAAGCCTATTATCTGCACTGGTATTTGATCGGCAAAACCTGGTCGCGGTGGACCCAGAACCATCGCGGCTTGGCCCGAATCAGTTGATGGACGTTACTGTCAGCGGCATTGGCCTGTGCGCGCCCGGCTTGCCGGATTGGCCGACCGGCCGGGCGGTGCTCGCTGGCAAACGGGCCTATCAGCCGGATCAGGCGGCGCGGTTCGACCGAGTGCGCCTGCCCCGCAACGAGATGCGGCGCGCGACATTGACGGTCCGGTTGGCCTTGCAGGCGGCGGATGAAGCCCTCGATGGCGCTGGCGTCGATCCGCGGCACTGCGGCGCGGTGTTTGCCTGCGCGGGCGGTAATACCGAGGCGCTCGACGCCTTATGCCAAGCCTTGATTGAACCGGCGCGCGCCATTTCTCCCAGCCAGTTCAATCATTCGGTGCATAACGCCCCGCTCGGTTATTGGAGCATTGCGACCGGTTCGATGCAACCGATGGTGAGCGTCGGCGCTTATGATGCGTCCTTTGCGGCCGGCTTGCTGGAAGCGGCGGCCCTGGCGCGACTGGAGCAGCGGCCCGTGTTGTTGGTGGCTTACGACACGCCGCCGCCGCGAGCGTTGCAGCCCTATCGCGCGGTGTCGCTACCGTTTGGCGTGGCCTTGCTGCTGACTTCGGAACGGCTTCCCGCTAGTATCGCCTGCTTGCGCGCTTGGCGAGCGGCCACTGGTTTGGCGGATGGCTTGCCGGCGGGTGAACTGGAGCGGCTGCGGCTCGCCAATCCGGCTGCCCGCGGCCTGCCCTTGCTGGAACGTTTGGCGGTGGGGCAGGGTGGCGCGGTCGCCTTGCCTTATTTACCGGATACTCGATTGGAGCTGCGGGTAGAACCATGCTAATCGACAAGGCCGCAATTCGTCGCCTGATTCCCCACGCCGGCGCGATGTGTCTGTTGGATGAAGTCGCCGCCTGGGACGAGCAAGGTATTCGCTGCCTGACCGTCACCCATCGCGATCCAGCCAATCCGCTGCGCCGCGCCGGGCGGCTTTCCGTGGTGCACGCGGTGGAGTATGGGGGCCAGGCGGCGGCGGTTCATGGCGCGCTGTGCGCCCGCCGCGCGGGTCAGGCCGCGCCACCGGGGTATCTGGCCGCCGTGCGTGACCTGCGTTGGTCTGCGGCTGAACTGGATGTCGCCGCGCCGCTGGAGGTGGCCGCTCAGCTGTTGCTCGGAGACGCCGCCCATTGTATCTATGACATTCAGATCGCCGCGGCGGATGGTGTGATCGCGACCGCGCGAATTACCATCCTGCCGCAACCGAGTCCGGGGAGTGAGCCGTGAGGCGTTGGAGTGGATGGCTGTTGGCGTGCTGGCCGTTGCTGGGCCTGGCCGACGATTCGTTGGCGGAGGTGATGCGGAGGCTGGCGGCGGTGCCGGCGGTCGAAGGGACCTTTCGCGAAGAAAAAACCTTGGCGGCGCTGGAGCAGCCTTTGGTGGCCACCGGCATGCTGTCCTATCGCGCGCCGTCTTTTCTGCGCAAGCGGACGCTGGCGCCGCAGCCGGAGGATTACGAGGCCGACGGCGATTGGCTGACGGTGGAGACCCCGACGACCGGTCGCAAGCAGTTCGATCTAAACGGCTATCCGCAGCTACGGCCTTTGGTTGAAGCGATTCGAGCCACCCAAGCGGGCGACCGGGCCACCTTGGAGCGGTATTACCGATTGGAATTTGAAGGAACGCCAGCCGCTTGGAGCCTGCGTTTGATGCCTGTCGCTCCGGAGGCCGCCAATTATCTCAGCGCCATTATTGTGCGCGGCCAAGACGGACGGATCGCCAGCATGGAAACGCTGGAGCCAGATGGCGACCGCAGTCTGATGACCATCCGCTTGGCATCGCCACCGTAACCGTGACTGTCTGCTGCTGATGGTTCCTTCTTCTCTCTACCTTGAAGCCCTCTCCCACCAGCGGGCGAGAGGAGCCAACGCGTGCGTTCCGTACCCCGCTGGTTAATCCAAACGCTTTGGCTGGTGGTGGCGCTGGGTTGCGGCTGGATCGTGCTGGCGACGCCGATAGCCGCTGATCTAGCGCTGTTCGTGCCCCGCGCCGATCCGGTGGCGGAGCTCTTGTTGGAGCAGTTGCGCAATGGCCCCACCACCCGGTTGATCCTGATCGGCTTGGATGGCGATTCGGAAACCGCCCGCGCCGCCGCCAGCCGTCGGATGGCGGAGCGATTGCGGGGTAACGCCTTGTTTGCCCGTGTTGCCAACGGCGCGGATATGTTGCCTGACGCGGAATTGCGGGCGCTGTTCGCCCATCGTTATTTGCTGAGTCCTGGCCTTACCCCGGAACGCTTTACGGTGGAGCGGTTGCGAACCGCTTTGCAAGCGCGGTTGGCGGAGTTGCAGTCACCGCTGGCGGTGTTTCAAAAGCGCTGGCTGGCCAGTGATCCGACCGGCGAACTGATGCACCTGTTGCGGTTGTGGCAAGGTGGCATCCGCGAGCCAACCAAGCGACTGGGGGTGTGGTTCTCGCCCGATGGCGCGCGCGCCCTGTTATTGGTTGAAACTCGCTCATCCGGTTACGATCTGATCGCCCAACGGCAGGCCGTGACCGCGATCCGCGATGCTTTTGCCGATGTCAGCCAAGGAACGGCGGTGCGCTTGGCCATGAGCGGCCCTGGCGTGTTGGCGACGCTGGCGGAGGATCAGGTGCGCGCCAGCGCCGAATGGCTCAGCGTGCTCGCTTTCGGCGCGGTCGTGCTGATTCTGCTGCTGGTCTACCGTTCGACTCGGACAGTCTGGCTCGGCGCGTTGCCCATGCTGGCGGCGTTGCTAGTCGGCGCGGCGGCGGTGGGGCTGATATTTGGCAAAATCTATCTGATTACCTTTGCCTTTAGCATGACGCTGTTGGGCGAAACCTTGGATTATCCCACTTATGTCTTCAGCCACCGGCGAGCGGCCGAATCGGTGGCTGAAACCGTGCGGCAGTTGTGGCCGACCTTGCGGTTGTGCGTCGCGACCACGATGCTGGGTTGTTTGGCGATGCTGGACTCCGATTTTGCCGGCTTGAGCCAGCTGGGCGTTTTCACGATGGCCGGTATCGCCGCCGCGGTGGCGACCACTCGCTGGCTGCTGCCGACCTTGGTTGCTACCCATTGGACGCCGCCGCAACCCGCTGCCATCGGGCCGTGGGCGGATGCGCTGCTGCGACCGCGGCCGCAGCTGGCGCTGGTGTTGGGCAGCGGCGGGTTCGTGGTGCTGGCCGCCGTGCTGATTAAGGCCCCGCCTCTGTGGGAAAATGATCTGGCCGCGCTCAGCCCGGTGCCGCGTGAACTGGTGCGGCTAGACCAAGAATTGCGCAATGCTTCCGGCGCGCCGGAGATCGGCCATCTGATCATTGTGACCGCGCCCGATGCCGAAACTGCCTTGCGCCACAGCGAAACCGTGGGCGCTTATCTGGCGCGTCGCCAGGCGGAAGGTCTCCTGGCCGCTTACGATGGCGCGATGCGCTACCTGCCGAGCGCGCAAAGCCAACAGCGGCGGCAGGCTGAATTGCCGGATGCGGCGACGCTGGCGGCCAATCTGAAGCTGGCCCTGGAAGGGTTGCCGTTCAAACCAGGGTTGTTCGCCCCGTTCCTCGACGCCATCGCCGCCGCGCGAACCGCCGCTCCGCTGCGACCGGTCGATCTGAGCGCGACGCTGTTGGGTGTGCGGGTCGGCACCCTGCTGTTCGCCGGCGAGCGCGGCTGGACCGCGTTATTGCCCTTGAGCGGCGTGCGGGATGCGCGGGCCGTGGCGGCGGAGCTGCCGCCATTGGAGAACGGTCAAGTTTATTATCTGGATTTGCGCGCCGAAACCAACCGGCTGGTGGCGGGCTTTCGGGAGGCGGCCCTGCAACGCTTGGCTTGGGGTGTTGCGCTGATCGTGGCGGTGGTTTGGGTCGGCTTGCGCTCTTGGCGGCGGGTGGCGGCGGCCTTGCTGCCGGTGCTGCTGGCGCTGATTTTCACCGTCGCGGCGTTATTGGCGTTGGGGGAGCGGCTATCGCTGTTCCATCTGGTGTCTTTGCTGTTGGTGCTGGGCGTCGGGGTCGATTATGGCTTGTTTTTCAGCCGGCCTGGCGCTGATGCGGATTTGCGTCGGCGCACGCTGCACGCCTTGCTCGTCTGTTGTGGTTCGGCCTTGTCAGTGTTTGGTATGCTCTCCATTTCGGCGCTACCGGCGCTCCGAGCCATCGGTTTGACCGTCGGCCTGGGCGTGGCCGCCAGTTTCATCGCCGCCCTCGTGGCGGCCCGACCCTTGTTGGCTCGAATGAGCTGAATGATGGCCATTGATCCTGTTGCAATTACCGCCCGCGCCGCGATCAACGCCTTGGGGCGCGGTGTTTCCTGCTCGCTGGCGGCGTTACGGCGCGGTGAAACCGGATTACGGCCTTGTGATTTCGAGGATGCCGTGTTAGAGACCTGGATCGGACGGGTGGCCGGGCTGGAAGACGAGCCGTTGACGGGTGAATTTGCGCCGTTTGATTGCCGCAACAACCGACTGGCCCGGTTGGGTTTAGAGCAAGATGGGTTCGCCTTGGCGGTCAGGGAAGCAAAGACGCGCTACGGCGCTGACCGGATCGGCGTCTTTGTCGGCACCAGCACTTCCGGCATCGGCGCGACCGAACACGCCTATCGCCAGCGCGATCCGCTAACCGGCAAGCTGCCGGCCAGCTTCGATTACCGCCACACCCACAATGTCTTTTCCGTGGCCGATTTCACCCGGCAATGGTTGGGATTGACCGGGGTGGCGCTGGCGATTTCCACGGCGTGTTCATCCAGCGCCAAAGCGTTCGCTTCGGCTTGGCGGCACATGCGGGCAGGGTTTTGCGATGCCGCCGTGGTTGGCGGGGTGGATAGCCTGTGTCTGACGACGCTGTACGGCTTCAACGCGCTGGGGCTGGCTTCTTCGCGGCCATGCCGGCCGTGGGATATCGAACGCGACGGCTTGACGGTCGGCGAAGCCGCCGGTTTCGTGTTGCTGGAATGGGCCAAACCCGAAGACCAGCGCGTGTTGTTGCTAGGTTACGGTGAGAGCAGCGACGCCCACCACATGACTGCCGCTCATCCCGAAGGGGCGGGGGCGGCGCTGGCGATGCAACAGGCGCTGGCGCGGGCGGCGGTCGCGCCGGAACAGGTGGATTACATCAATCTGCATGGTACCGCCACCCCGTTAAACGACGCCGCCGAGGATCGGGCGGTGCTACGGGTGTTCGGGCCAGCGACGCCGTGCAGTTCCACCAAGGGTTGGACCGGCCACACCTTGGGCGCGGCGGGCATCACCGAGGCGATCTTCGTCGCGCTGTGCCTGGAGCACGGGCTGATTCCCGGCATCCTCAACACCCACCAGCGCGATCCCGCGCTCGGCGCGGGCGTGGTGCTGGAGAATCAGGAACGCCCGTTGCGATTGGCGCTGAGCAACTCCTTCGGCTTTGGCGGCACCAATTGCAGCCTGCTGTTCGGGCGGAGCAGCGCATGAAGCCGCTCGCCGTTGAAAGCATCGGCCTGCTCGCGCCGGGCCTGTCAGGCTGGGCCGCCAGTCGGGAAGTGCTGATTGGCGCGCGGGCGCATGCGGCGGAGCCGCTGCCGGTCGCCATCGCCACCTTATTGCCGGCCAACGAGCGGCGGCGCACGACCGTCACCATTAAGCTGGCCTTGCAGGTGGCGCAAGAGGCGATGGCCGAGGCGGCGGGCGATGCTCGAACCGTGTCCGCGGTGTTTGCCTCTTCCGGCGGCGATAGCGAGATACTCGATAAAATTTGCACAGCGCTGACGCAACCCGACCGGCCGGTGTCACCGACCCATTTTCATCAGTCGGTGCATAACACGCCGGCGGGCTACTGGTCGATTGCCACAAGTTGCCGGCAGCCCTCGCTGAGTCTTTCCGCGTATGATCACAGTTTTGCCACCGGTTTATCGGAAGCGGCGGCGCTGGCGTGGGCCGAAGCCGCCCAAGTGCTGTTGGTCGCCTACGATTTACCTTTGCCTTTCCCCTTAGCGGAGCGACGCCACATCGTTGCTCCCTTTGCCGTGGCTCTGCTGCTAAATCCGGTTTCCACCGAACGACGCCAAGCGCTGATCCGCTTGCGGCGGCTACCCGCTGGACCGGTGGATCGGTTGGATGATCCGGGCTTGGAGCGATTGCGCGCCGACAATCCCGCCGCGCGCGGCTTGCCGTTATTGTGCGCTATCGCTCGCCGCGCGGCGGGGTTAGTGATGCTGCCAGCCGGTGAGGATGCGGCCTTGCAGGTGGAGGTCGAAAGGTGAAGCGGGCCTTGGTGACCGGTGGCAGCGGTGATATCGGCGGCGCGATTTGCCAGCGTCTGGCGCGCGATGGCGTGCAGGTAATTGTCCACGCCTACCGCCGTCCCGAACGGGCGGCGGCTGTTGCCGAGGCGATTCGGTCAGCGGGTGGCGCGGCGACAGTGGTCGTTTTCGATGTCGCCGACCCCGCGCAGACTCAGCACCGCTTGGCGGAACTGCTCGTTGATGGACCAATTCAGGTGCTGATCAATAACGCCGGCTTTCACGACGATGCACCAATGGCCGGGATGTCGTTGCACCAGTGGCGGCGGGTGATCGACGGCTGTCTGAATAGCTTTTTCAATGTGACTCAACCGCTACTGTTGCCGATGATCGGCACGCGCTGGGGCCGGATCGTCAATATTTCCTCCTTGGCCGGCGTGACCGGCAATCGCGGCCAGACCAACTATGCCGCCGCCAAGGCTGGCTTGCACGGGGCCACCAAGGCGCTAGCCTTGGAACTGGCCTCGCGCGGCATAACGGTCAATGCGGTCGCGCCGGGAATTATCGCTGGCGCTGCCACTGAAGCGGCGTTCAATGCGACCGCCATTAAGACGCTGGTTCCGGCGCGGCGGGCGGGAACAGCCGCCGAAGTAGCCGATTTGGTCGGCTTTTTGGCCTCGGCGGAAGCGGCTTATCTGACTGGCCAAATCATCAATCTCAACGGGGGCGTCATCTGAACACGGCTGGGGCGCCTATCGCGGTGGTTATCCCCGCTTACAACGAAATCGCCACCATTGCCGATATTGTCCGCCGCGCCCGTCAGCAAATCGAACCGGTGCTGGTGGTGGACGATGGCTCCAGCGACGACACCGCCAGTCAGGCCGAAGCGGCGGGCGCGACGGTGTTGCGACAGCCGCGCAATCAGGGTAAGGGCTTGAGCCTGTGGCGCGGGATGCGGCATGCGGTCGGGCAGGGCGCGGAAGCGGTGATCACCTTGGATGCCGATGGCCAGCACCGGCCGGAAGATATTCCGAAGCTGGTGGCGGCTTATCGACGTTGGCCGAAGCACCTGATTATCGCCGCCCGGCTGGAGCATCGCGAAGCCGCTCCACCCTTGCGACGTTTCGCCAACAGCATGGCGGATTTCTGGGTGTCCTGGGCGGCGGGCTGCCCGATCGCGGATACCCAATCGGGATTCCGATTGTATCCGGCTGATTTGCTGCTAGCGGTGGATTTTCCGCAAGGCGGTTGCCTTGGCTTCGCCTTTGAAAGCGCGCTCCTGATTCAGGCCGGTCGCCAGCACAGTTACCCTCAAGTCGTCGCCATTGAAACCATCTATCAGGCTGAGGCGCGTCCCAGCCATTACCGGCCGTGGCGGGATACGCAACGGATCGTGCGGCTGGTCGCATGGTCGCTATTCAGGCGGGGGATGTATCCGCTCGGCTTGCTGCGTTCCCTGGGGCTGCTATCATTACCGACAGATCATCATGAATGCTTGTTGAAACAAAAAGATAGTGGGGGTGAAAGATGAAGCTGAAAATACTGTTTCCAGCTGTTGCCATGCTGGCTCTGGTGATAGTGGGCTGCCGAAGCAATCCGATTTATAACGTCAACGGCGCGCCAGTCACCACCAGTACGCGAAATTATTCGATGAGCGATGTGCGCGGCGCCATCTTGCAAGCGGGCGCCGCGCTCGGCTGGCAGATGGAAGTGGCCAGACCGGGATTGATCGTGGGGACGCTCCGCGTGCGCGAGCACATGGCGCGGGTGGAAATTCCTTATGACCGGCGCAACTACAGCGTCCTTTATCGAGACAGTAACAACCTCGATTACGATGGCGCTAGCATTCATAGCAATTACAATAGTTGGATTGAGAATCTGCGAAATGAGATTAATGTCCGATTGAGTCAATTGTAATTTTTGATCGGTGATTGATTGTTGGGGGCCTTGAAAAAACTTGGCCCTCGGTCTTACTTGATTGTCGATCCGACCATGCGCAACCGGGTTTTATTCAATCCTTGCCGCGTTCCCATTCCTGTCGCTTTGCTCGATAGCCCTTGGGTGCGGCACGCATGGTCTGGCATTGATCCAGCCCAAGTGTGGGATAGCCACGTTCATCTGGCTGGTTTGGGCGATGGCGGCAGTGGTATTGAAATTGGACGCCAACTGTCGTCGCTGCGGCATCCTCTGCATTACGCTCAACGCCTGTTTTATCTGAACGCCAGTGGCGCCCACCGCGCGCCGGGACAGGTCGATGCGACTTATGCCGGGCGATTATTGAGCCTATGCGATGCGATGCCGGCCGGTTTCAAAGCGTTGTTGTTTGCATTCGACCGCTTCCATGATGAAGCGGGTCAAGCCAATCGAGAACGAACCGCTTTTTATATACCCAATGAGTGGGCGGCTCGGCTGGCGGCGGCTTTTCCGGCCCGCTTTGAATGGGCGGCTTCGATCCATCCTTATCGGCCGGACGCCATCGATGTGCTAGAGGCGGTGGTAAGGCGCGGAGCGCGAGCGCTCAAATGGTTGCCGGCGGCGATGGGGATGGACCCCGCTTCGGCGCGGTGTGAAGCATTTTATCGGGCGCTGGCCGCGCATCGGTTGCCGTTGATCGTCCATTGCGGCGAGGAAAAGGCCGTGCGGGGCGGCCACACGGAGCATTTGGGAAATCCGCTGCGGCTGCGACGCGCTTTGGATGCGGGGGTGCGCGTGGTTGTCGCCCATTGTGCGTCGCTGGGCAAGGATGTCGACCTGGACCAGGGCGAGCATGGCCCGCGCCGAGCCAGCTTTGAATTGCTGTTGCGCCTTTTCGCCGAAGCTCAGGCCGATGGCAAGCTTTATGGCGATATTTCCGCGATTACCCAATGCAACCGCAATGTAGCCGTCATTCGCACCTTGTTGGAGCGGGATGATCTGCATGATCGCCTGTTGCAAGGCTCGGACTATCCGTTGCCCGGCGTTCTACCGCTGACTTGGCCCTCGGCTTTGGCTCGAAACGGGTTGCTGCCCGCCGATGCCGTCCCCGACCTGTGCTCCTTGCGCGAACATAATCCGCTGCTATTTGACTTTACGCTGAAACGCCTGCTGTCTTGGCAAGGCCGTGCTTTTCCTGTGGCAGTATTTCATACCCGATTCTTTTTTCAAAAATCAGGCGTATAAAAGCTGCTTAATTATTGTGCAAAGGACCTCCCTAGTAGTGTTTTGACCTGAGTCGATTTCTCAAATTTTGTCAACTATTTTAAATCGGGTTGGCTCTGCCAATATTATCTTAAATATTGAGGGAGAAATAGAATAAAATACGCTCCGCTCATTGACTCAACAAATCGCTTATTGTATATAAAGAAAACTCAAAAATGATTAAAAACTTAATATCTTTATGGTTTATTGATGTTGAGTATTTTTCTTTTTTGATTTGAAAATAGCACATGCTTACTTTTTTATTGATCTTTTTAGAAGGTAATTAATATGGAATTGAAAATAACAACTCTTTTTTGCAAAGCCGCCTTGATTTCTTTACTGGCTATTCCTGTGCTGGGACATGCCCAAAAAGCCTATGATAGCCCTGATGCCGCGCCAGAAGAACTTGATCCAATGGTGGCGACGACGCCAAGAATGTACCTGGAACGATCTACCGTGCTTTCATTCGACCGGCAATTTCGGGCGTACCGGGTGCCTACCGTCGATGCCAATGGTGTGGTAAGGTATTTGGATATTACAGTAACGCTAACCCCAGGGGCTACTGGCATACCCGCAGCTACCGCCGCAGTATCTTCAGTGTTATCACCCAATATAGTATCCAACGCGATTGTGCCTGGGACTTATAAATATCTTCCTGTTACTGCCACTAATGTCGATAGCTGTGTTGTGAGTAATGTTGCTCTGACTGGCGGCCGCTCGCAAAGCTTCTTTAGTTGCGCGGATAACGGGAGAGTGATGGAAATGAGCGTAGCAACTGGCCCAATTACCGCAGGGCACCCTTTTTTAACTGAGCTCCAATATGCTAACGCGCACACCCGGTCAGATGCTGCTAATTATTTTTGGGGCAAAGTGACAGCGAGTGATTCTACTCGGTATTTAGGCTCATGCGGTTTTTATTATGAGGATATTGTGGGTATTAAACAGGTTAATAATCAAATTATTATTTATAATTTCGATAATGGTTCGAACTCGGCAGGGAATGGTGTCGATTGTAGCGTGACTTTGCTCAGGCAATAAATCTAAGCCTGTATAGGCTAATTATTGAACCCTCTTTTATTTATAAAAGAGGGTTTTTTTATAGGTCTCATTATAGAGATTATTGCTGTGTTATTAGATTTTCGGCGATTTGCCGAATTCCTGGATAATTAGGCTTGCCCGAACTTAGCAGCGGAATTTCACTGACCACCAGCACCTGCCGGGGAATATAAAGCGCGCTCAAACCCTCGCGGTTGGCCGCTGCAACCAGTTCGCCGCGGTCGGCATTCTGGCGGGTTGTCAGCAGTACGATGCTTTCCCCCTTGATCAGATCGGGCAGGGTGGTCACCGCGTGTTGGTCTTCCGGCCAACAGGTGGCGGCCAGTTTCTCCACCGCGGCCAGCGAGATCATCTCGCCGCCCAATTTAGCAAAGCGCTTGGCGCGGCCGAGAATGGTAATAAAGCCGTCTTCATCGAAGCGGACAATGTCGCCGCTATCATGCCAGCCCGGCCCGCGCTCGGTCTGTGGCGGCTTCAGCCGATTAGGATGTTCGGGCAGCAAATAACCCGCCATGATATTCGCTCCGCGCACCTGCAACAGCCCGCCATCGGCGATGCCTTCCACCGGCTCAAGGTGATAATCGATTCCCGGAAACAATTTGCCGACGGTGCCATTGCGGTGGTGGCGGTTACTGTTAGCCGCCAGTACCGGACTCGCCTCCGTCAGACCATAACCTTCATGGATACGAACGCCAAATTTCTCCATCCACAACCGTCGGGTGTCTTCGCGCAGCGCCTCGGCCCCCGCGATGACGGCTCGCACGCTGAAAAAATCGTAAGGGTTGGCGCCGCGGCCATAGCCCAGCAAAAAGGTGTTGGTGCCGAACAGTATCGTTACCCGCCGCTCGTAAGCAACCTCTGGAATCACGCTGTAATGCAGGGGCGAGGGATAAAGAACCACCCGCGTTCCCAATAACAAGGGGGTCAAAGTGGCGGTGGTCAACCCAAAGGCATGAAACAACGGCAGGGCATTCAAGATCACATCGCGCGGGGTGATGTCGAATACGGCGCGGACTTGCGCCACATTCGCCAACAGATTGCGGTGAGTGAGCACGACCCCTTTTGGTTGTCGCTCAGACCCGGAAGTGAACAAAATGACAGCAAACTCATTAGAACGGACCGGGCCAGCCATTTTTCGATAGCTCCACGCCGGTAATAAGGATCGGGCCAGCGCGCGCAACCGAACCGCGAATGTCGCATGCGGTTGTAAGTCCTCCAGATATAAAATCGTGACGTGTTCGCTCAAGGCGGCCATCAGCCCGTCCAGGTTCGCGCCGGCGATAAAAGCGCGCGAGGTGCAAATCGTCCGAATCCGCGCCGTGCCGCACACCCCCAGTAAATCATTGCTGCCCATGGTAAAGTTAAGCAATACCGGCACCCGGTTTTGCAGATGCAGCGCCAGGAATGCGATGACGGTGGCGTTGGCGTTGGGGAGCAATAAGCCCACATGATCCTGGCCAGCGATGTGGGCTTGCAGCAGCTCGGCAAGCGCGAACGCCCGGACGAATAACCCGCGCCAGCTCGCGCGTTGCTGTTGGGCATCTTGGAGAATCATCCGGTTGCCGCCGTGCCGCTCCCATGCTTCCAGCAGGGCCAAGGGCAGCGGCTGGTCGATGTTCATGCCCGCGTAGGCCAATTCGACCATCAGTTCATCCAGTTGCCGGGCCAACTGCTGGCGGCGGGCGCGGTTATTGCTGGCGTCGGCGGTCAACCGGCGCGGCGGCAGCATGGTCAGGCGGATGCGGGGTAGCAAACGTCGTCGCGCGCTGCCGTCGAGCCGGGAGAACAAGCTGTACTGCGCGCCCTCAATCGACACCGGCAACACAGCGGCGTCGGCTTTGTCGGCCGCCAGCGCGGGGCCTTCATAAATCTTCATCAGCGCCCCGGTCACGCTGATGCGTCCTTCTGGAAATACGGCGACCCGCTCGCCAGCCTTGATGTGCTGGATCAAGGTTTTCAGATAATGAGAATTGGTTGGATCAATGCTGATATGGCGGGTGATGGTGATGAACGGTTTCACCCACCAATGCCGCGCCATCTGGGTATTGATCACGAAGATTGGCATGTCGGGCAAGAACGCGGCCAGCAGCGCTCCGTCAAGATAGGACACATGATTGGCGACGATCAGCAGTCGGGGTTCATCGCGCGGATAGTGCTCCCAGCCGCGCAATTCTACCCGGAGCAGATGCTGGAACAAAAACCGGACCAGTCGTTGCAGCAGGCGGCGCATGGATCAGTGCAACCCATGTTCGCGGGTGGCGGCAAAGCGCACCTCAGGCCAGCGTTCCTGAGTCAATTGCAGATTGACCCGGCTGGGGGCGATGTAGACCAGTTCGCCATGATGATCGAGCGCCAGATTGTCGCGCAGCTTGTTTTTGAATTCGTCGAAGCGCTTGGTATCGGAGCAGCTCACCCAGCGGGCGGTGGTGACGTTGACGTTCTCGAACCCGCATTCGACCCCATATTCGCCGCGCAGCCGGAAACTCGCCACATCGAACTGCAAGATTCCGACCGCGCCCAGAATCAGATCATTGCTGTTGAGCGGTCGAAACAGTTGGGTTGCGCCTTCCTCGCACAATTGCTCCAAGCCTTTTTGCAACGCCTTCATTTTCAGGGGATCGCGCAAGCGGGCGCGGCGGAACAGTTCCGGAGCGAAGTCCGGCACGCCGGTAAAGCGCAATTCCTCGCCTTGGGTGAAGGTGTCGCCGATGCGGATGGTGCCGTGATTGTGCAGGCCGATGATGTCGCCGGGATAGGCGGCTGCGGCGTGCTCGCGTTCGGCCGCCATAAACGTCAGCGCGTCGGGGATTTTGATGTCACGGCCCAGCCGGACGTGCCGGGCTTTCATGCCGGGCTGGTAGCTGCCAGAACAAATCCGCAAAAAAGCGATGCGGTCGCGATGCTGCGGGTCCATGTTCGCCTGAATCTTGAACACGAAGCCACTGAACGTTTCTTCTTCAGGCGCAACCTCGCGGCTGCCGGTGGCGCAGGGTCGCGGCGGCGGCGCGTTTTCGATAAAACCATCCAGCATTTCCTGCACGCCGAAGTTAGTCAGCGCCGAGCCAAAAAACACCGGCGTCAGCTGTCCGGCCAGATACTCGTCGAGATCGAAGGCGTGGCTCGCGCCGCGCACCAGGTCGATTTCCTCGCGTAGCGCCGTCACCCGCTCCAGACCCAACACCTGCTCCGCTTCGGGGCTGCCGAGCCCTTGAATGGTGCGGCCGGTGTTGATTCGCCCATCGCGCGAGGGGTCGTAGAGATGGATAAAATCCTGCTCAAGGTGATAGACGCCCTTCAATTCCCGGCCCATGCCGATGGGCCAAGTAATTGGCGCGCAGCGGATTTTCAGCACTTCTTCGACTTCATCCAGCAATTCGATCGGTTCTCGACCATCCCGATCCAGCTTGTTGATGAAAGTGAAGATCGGAGTATCGCGTAGTCGGCAAACTTCCATCAACTTAATGGTGCGCTCTTCAACGCCACGGGCGCAGTCGATCACCATCAGCGCCGAATCGACGGCGGTCAGCGTGCGATAGGTATCCTCGGAAAAATCTTCGTGACCGGGGGTGTCGAGCAGGTTGATGATGCGGTCCCGGTAAGGGAACTGCATCACCGAGGATGTGACCGAAATCCCACGCTGTTGCTCCAGCTCCATCCAGTCGCTGGTCGCATGGCGGGTGGCCTTGCGGCCCTTGATGGTGCCAGCCAACTGGATCGCGCCGCCGAACAGCAGCAACTTTTCGGTCAGCGTGGTCTTGCCGGCGTCAGGGTGGGAGATGATGGCGAAGGTGCGCCGCCGGTTGAGTTCATCGAGAAAGGTGGTCATCGGCAAATCGAATCGGGCTGAATTTAGAAAATGCGCCGATTCTACCCGAAGTAGGGGATTGACGGGCTTGGTGATTTAAGTGAATCAGGACGAATTGGAGGTTTCCATCAAAAACATGGCTTGGAGATAGGGCTGTATGGCCGCCCAGTGCGCCTGGCTTGAGGGCGAAAGGCAGCAAGGGTAGAGATCCTTTGATGACCGGGTTCAATTTGATAAAGGTGTCTTGTACGCCAATATTTTTTCGAATCTTATCACCGCCCGGTGAAAAGGATGAAATGGGTTGCTGGTCGATCCTGGTATGGTCAACGGCATCGGGCAAAACTTCATCATGACACATCATGTAAAATAATTTCTGAAGCGATGGCTTGAGTAATGAATTAAACCATCCGCTCATTCCAGTATATAAGTCCGCTTAATAGAGAAAATTGAGCGAAAACCTTGATAAAAATTCATTGGAGGTAGCCCGGATGGCCAACATGATCAGCAATCTTTTATTAATTGGGGGTGTAGCCTATTTTCTCTCGTATGGCGCATTGGCAAATCCGCTTGGTAGCGAAGAAGATATGAATATTAAGGGTAATCATCCCCTAAGGGATGGTGTAAACGCCTGGTTCTATGGTTTAAATACTGCGCTAGGTGGTAATGTTTACATCGGAGACGTAGTTGATGGAAATTCTAACTTCTTCAACTTCGAAGGTAATTCTGTAAGACTACATGAAAGAGAAAATGAAACGGCGGTTGATTATGAAAATACTCATAATCACTATCAGAATCTTTTTATCCAGACGATAAATAAAGTTCCAAATGTCAATGCTGTTTCAGTATGGGGTGATTCAACATCCATCGCTGATGGGGCGAAGTCATGGGGGGGATTCTTTAGTGCAAGGTCGTCTTGCGCGGCATTCGCAAAAGGTGGGCCGCTGGACAAGTACGGATTGCCCGACTTGGTAAATTGCGAAGGAATTGATAACCAATTGATTGGCGTTGAAATTGATGTCCTGAATAGTAGTAAGCCGGGCATTTTTCCAAATATGAGTAAAACCGGTGTACAGATCGTTGGTTTCGGGAATCCAAACTCAATGGCTGTTGAGGTTCGCTCGGAGGATACGGATCGGGTAGACCCTAACAAAGCGCCGCGTGGCGCTTTTGAGTCTGCTTTTTATGTCAAAAATTCACTTCAGCCGGATTATGGCCGGATGGTTGTTGCGGATTTCGACCGTGCAAAGATTGGCCTGGACTTCAGAAAACCTTTATTTTCAGAGGGAGCTATTCAGTTCAATACAGAAGGTCGTGGGACGGGTTTGGTTGCTAACGGTGGGAAATCAGGTGAGATTTATGGTGGAAGGCGCTGGGATGGCTTTCAAGATCCCAAGGGCTGGCTTAGTGCCCGACTTGGCGAGGGTGGCTTCCGTGTTGTTTCAAATGACAATACCAAAGAGCTAATTACGGTTGATAATTTCGGCGGTATTTATCTCAACGGGGATCTTTATGTCAATGGCGAGCGCCTGATGAATCCAGTTGTAGCTAACCCGTGGCGGGATTGGCGATTTCTTAGTTTTGGTGTCTTAGCCATTCTAGTCAATTTACTGATAACCGTTGCTGCTTGTTTTTTTCTGGCAAAAAAATCAAACCCTTACAGGGCTAATAGGGTTGTTACAGAAGGATGAGTCTGATTTAAATCAATTAGTTATAAAAAACTGGCACCATGGGTTTAAGAGTACGGATAGCGGTTCGAATTTGCGCTGATGATCCAGCGGTGGTTGGATAATCCTGGCCTCGCTGTCGAGTTAAAATAAATTCTCATTACAGCCACTGGTCAAAAGTTATTAAACACGCGGCGCGGTCAAGAATGCTTCAGCATCCCGGTCGCTCATATTCCGCGGCGGTTCCAGAGTAGGAGCGCCATGGGGTGCGGTAACGTTACCGAGGATCGCGCGGATAACTTTGGATTTTTGGCCAGATAGCTTGCTGGCCGTGGTGTTAAAACCAGCCTGCTCAAAGCTAAGCGACAAGCCGCCAGCACCCGCGAACAGGTCGATGCCGATGGGTCTAAGGAAGATCGGATTTGGGTGCAAGGTAATTGGGTTGATTGTCGGAGTGCCTGACGAGGAATTTCCACTTTCCAGATTGTCGGCGCAAGCTTTTCGTCTGATTGGGGTAGGTTTAAGCTTAACGCTTTCGCGAAAATTCTCACTCTGACTCGGACATTGCACGCATGAATCCACTGGTTGGCTTGATTATGGGTTCCACCTCTGACTGGAGCACGCTGGAACATGCGGCGAACACGCTGGCGGCGCTCGGCGTGCCGCATGAGGTTCGGGTGGTGTCGGCCCATCGCACGCCCGATCTGCTGTTCGAGTACGCCGCGACCGCCGAGGCGCGCGGGCTGGAAGTGATTATCGCCGGGGCTGGAGGCGCGGCCCATTTGCCGGGCATGGTGGCCGCCAAGACCGTGCTGCCGGTGCTGGGGGTGCCGGTGCAATCACAGGCGCTCAACGGCCTGGATTCACTGCTTTCGATCGTCCAGATGCCGGGTGGCATCCCGGTCGGCACGCTGGCGATCGGCAAGGCCGGCGCGATCAACGCCGCACTGCTGGCTGCCGCCTTGTTGGGTAATAAGTACCCGGCGATCCGTGAAGCGGTACGCGACTTCCGTCACCGTCAGACCAGCCAAGTGCTCAGCCAACCCGATCCCCGGAGCGCGGTGCGATGAATATCGGCATCGTTGGCGGCGGTCAATTGGCGAGAATGTTGGCTTTGGCCGGTTATGCGCTCGATTTCCATTTCAAGGTACTCGACCCCGCGCCGGATGCCTGCGCCGGCCAGGTTGCCAGCTTGATTCAAAGCGAATACGACGACGAAATTCAATTGAATCGGTTGGCCGATTGGGCTGATGTGGTGACTTTCGATTTTGAAAACGTACCCGCCGCCGCCGCCCAGATTCTAGCCGAGCGCGTGGCTGTTTATCCGCCAGCCCAAGCGCTGGCTGTCGCGCAAGATCGGCTATACGAAAAAACGCTGTTTTGGGAATTGGGTATTCCGACCCCCGTGTTCGCCACGATCGATAGTCTGGAGGAATTACAAGGAGCGGCAATTCGCGTGGAATTGCCGGCAATTCTTAAAACGCGTCGGCTGGGCTATGATGGTAAAGGTCAGCGGGTGTTGCGCGCGCCCGCCGATATTTTACCGGCCTGGCAGCAACTCGGTGGCGCGCCGTTAATTTTGGAGGGCTTTGTGCCGTTCGAGCGGGAAGTATCGGTGCTGGCGGTGCGCGGTCGCGATGGAAGCACGCAATTCTATCCATTGATGGAAAATCATCATCGTGAGGGTATCTTGCGGTTATCCCAGGCCCCGTACCTGGATCGAATCTTGGAGCATCAAGCCTGGAACTACGCCAACCGCCTGTTGGATCGTCTCCATTATGTGGGCTTGTTAGCCATCGAGTTTTTCGTTCACGAAGGCCGTTTGATCGCCAATGAAATGGCTCCCCGCGTTCACAACTCCGGGCATTGGACGATCGAAGGCGCGGAAACCAGTCAATTTGAAAATCACTTGCGGGCGGTTCTCGGCCTTCCGCTGGGTTCGCCGACTGCGCTAGGACCCTGCGCCATGCTGAATTGCATCGGGGTGATGCCAGAACGGGCGGCGGTGCTTGCGGTGCCGGGCGCGCACTATCATGCTTACGGCAAAGCCCACCGGCCCGGCCGCAAAGTCGGTCATATCACCCTGCGGGCTACTGACCAGAATGCGCTACGGCAAGATTTGGAGCGATTGCTGCCGTTAGTCGGCTATCCGCCCGACGAGTTCGGCGCAATCGGATGAAGCAAGCTGCGTTATACTCAACATCTTCGATAAAATCCGCATCCCGCGCGCCAGCGCGTCCGTCCGAATCCGAGCAACCGACAACAACCATGGATAAGACTTACGAACCGCACGCTATCGAACAACGCTGGTACGCGTTTTGGGAGGAGCGGGGCCATTTCGCGCCCAATGGGCAGGGCACGCCGTACTGCATCATGATCCCACCGCCGAATGTGACCGGCACTCTGCATATGGGCCACGCCTTCCAGGACACCATCATGGACGCGCTGACCCGCTATTACCGGATGAAGGGCTACAACGCGCTGTGGCAGCCTGGCACCGATCACGCCGGGATCGCGACGCAGATGGTGGTGGAGCGGCAACTGGCCGGCGAGAATAAGACCCGCCACGATCTGGGACGCGAGGCGTTCATTGAGCGGGTATGGGACTGGAAAGCGGAATCGGGCGGCACCATTACCCGCCAGTTGCGGCGGATGGGCGCGTCGGTGGATTGGGCGCGGGAGCGCTTCACCATGGACGAGGGCCTGTCGGCGGCGGTGCGGGAAGTGTTCGTCCGACTGTACGAAGAAGGCTTGATTTATCGCGGCCAGCGGCTGGTGAATTGGGACCCAGTGCTGCATACCGCTGTGTCCGATCTGGAAGTGGTCAGCACGGAAGAAAGCGGCTCCATGTGGCATATCCGCTATCCGCTGGCGGAAGGTGGCGGGGATCTCATCGTCGCCACCACCCGCCCGGAAACCATGCTCGGCGATACCGCCGTCGCCGTCCATCCCGACGATGAGCGTTACAAGCGCCTAATTGGCCTGCATGTCGCCCTACCGTTGACAGATCGCAAAATTCCGATCATCGCCGACGAATACGTCGATCCGAGCTTCGGCACCGGCTGCGTCAAGATCACCCCGGCGCACGACTTCAACGACTACGCGGTTGGCCAGCGCCACCAGCTGCCGCTGCTCAACATCTTCACCGCCGACGCCAAGATCAACGATAACGGCCCTGTCGCTTATCGTGGCCTGGATCGCTTCGAGGCCCGCAAGCGGGTGGTCGCCGATCTGGAAGAACTGGGGCTGATGGAGGACATCAAGCCCCACAAACTGATGGTGCCTCGCGGCGACCGCAGTCAGGCGGTGATCGAACCGTTTCTGACTGATCAGTGGTACGTCAAAACAGGCCCGCTGGCGGGACCATCCATCGCCGCCGTCAAGACGGGCAAGATCAAATTTATCCCGGAAAACTGGGAAAAAACCTATTTCGACTGGATGTACCGGATCGAAGACTGGTGCATTAGCCGGCAAATCTGGTGGGGCCATCGGATTCCCGCTTGGTACGACCAGAGCGGCAAGGTTTATGTGGGGCGCAGCGAAACGGAAGTCCGCCAGAAACATAAACTTGGCCCAGACGTGGCGCTTACCCAGGACCCCGACGTGCTGGACACCTGGTTTTCGTCCGCCTTGTGGCCGTTTTCCACGCTGGGTTGGCCGGAAAATACCGGGGCGCTCAAGGCTTTCTATCCGACCAGCGTGCTGGTGACCGGCTTCGACATCATTTTCTTCTGGGTGGCTCGGATGATTATGATGGGCCTGAAGTTCATGAAGGACGTGCCGTTCCGCGAAGTCTACATCACTGGGCTGGTGCGGGATCAGGACGGCCAGAAGATGTCCAAATCCAAGGGCAACATTCTTGATCCGTTGGATTTCATTGATGGCGTGAGCTTGGATGCACTGGTCGCCAAGAGGACCACCGGCCTGATGCAACCGCAGATGGCCCCCCGGATCGAAAAAGCCACCCGCCAGCAATTCCCGGACGGCATCCGCGCCCACGGCACTGACGCTTTGCGCTTTACCTTCGCCGCGCTGGCTACCACTGGCCGCGACGTGATCTTTGACATGGGCCGGGTCGAGGGCTATCGCAATTTCTGCAACAAGCTGTGGAACGCCGCCCGCTATGTGCTGATGAACACTGAAGGCCAGGATACTGGCCTGAACGGCGGCGAGATCGAACTGAGTCAAGCCGACCGTTGGATTCGGTCGCGCCTGCAACGGACGATCACGGAAGTCCATGCAGCAGTGCAAGGCTATCGCTTCGATCAGATGGCGCAGGCAATTTATGAATTTACCTGGAACGAGTTCTGCGACTGGTATCTGGAACTGGCCAAGCCGGTGCTGACCGATCCCAATAGCTCCGCTGCCGCCCAACGCGGCACCCGCCAGACGTTGGCGCGATCACTGGAAAGCTTACTGCGCTTACTGCATCCGCTAATGCCCTTCATCACCGAAGAAATCTGGCAGCGGGTTGCGCCACTGGCGGGCATGGCGGGCGACACCATCATGCGGCAACCTTATCCGGAAGCCGATCAAACGCTGATGGACGCGGCGGCGGTGGCCGATATCGAATGGCTCCAGCAATTCCTGTTGGGCGTGCGCCGGATTCGCGCCGAAATGAACATCGCCCCCGGCAAACTCTTGCCGGTGTTATTACAACACGGCTCGGCTGACGATCGCGCGCGCCTGGAACGTCAGCAACGGGCGCTGGTAACGCTGGGTCGGCTGGAATCCATCACCTGGTTGAGTGAGGAAGATCAGGCCCCGGAGGCAGCCACCGCGCTAGTGGGCGGAATGAAGGTCTTGATTCCTCTATCCGGCTTGATTGACAAGGGCGCGGAAATGGCTCGTCTGAGTAAAGAAATCAGCAAGCATCGGCAAGAAGGCGACCGCCTGGCCGCCAAGCTCGCCAATGCTAATTTTATCGGCCGCGCTCCCGCGGAGGTGGTCGGAAAGGAACGGACTCGCGCTAATGAACTCCAAGTAGCGATAGCGAAGCTGGAAGAGCAGCTTGTTCGTATTCAACAATTGTAAATACGTCTCTATAACAAATCGTAAGGAGTTGATGATGGCGGAGGAAAATATTGTGGATGCCGGCGGATCAGCGCCGGTCGGCGGCAGGGCTAAGATCAGCGGAAAAGTCACCCAGGTCGCCGGCTATTACAAGCCCAGCACCTGGAAACAGAAAGGGTTATGGTGGACGTTGGGCTTATTTATAGTGACTTACGGCCTGATCGTTGGAGGGCTTGGCATCTATTGGTCGCGCACGCCCGGTGAGTTTGATCCGCGCGAACGGGCGCTCGCCATGGCCCAGAACGATGCCAAAAAATTAGTGCCGGGTTATTTGACGATCGCGACCGCGATCATCATTTCCGAAACCTTGCTGGATAAACCTGGCGGCTATTTGACCAACGACATCATGCCGCCCGGCGTTTATCTGGATAATATGCCAGAATGGGAATTTGGCGTTTTGACTGAGCTGCGTGATTTGGCGCGGGCGCTGCGCAACGATTTCAGCCGTTCTCAGACGCAATCCATCGAAGATAAGGATTTGCAGATCGCCGAGCCGAAATTCAGCTATGACTCGGATTCTTGGATTCTACCCTCGACCGAATCTGAATATCGAGACGGCATAAAAGCGCTCTATGGCTATTTAACTCGACTGTCCGATGAGCGGGCGCAGGACGGGCAGTTCTTTGCCCGCGCCGATAATCTCAGCACGTATCTGCAAGTAGTCGAAAAGCGCTTGGGGAGCCTCGCCCAACGGTTGGCCTCTAGCATCGGTCAGACCCGGTTCAACACCAATTTGGCCGGCGATCCGAACGCTCACCAGTCAACCGCCACACCGGAGCAAACCCAAGTTAAGACCCCATGGTTGCAAATCGATAATGTGTTCTTTGAGGCTCGTGGCTACAACTGGGCGCTGTTGCATACCCTGAAAGCGATTGAAATCGACTTCGGCGATGTGCTGGCCAACAAGAACGCGGTGGTGTCGCTGAAGCAAATCATTCGCGAGCTGGAAAACACCCAAGCCTTTATTTGGAGCCCAATGATCCTGAATGGTAGAGGCTTCGCCTTTGTGGCCAATCATTCGCTGATCATGGCCTCCTATATCTCACGGGCCAACGCCGCCATCATCGACTTGCGCAATCTGTTGCTGCAAGGGTGACATGGCGAATTTTAACACCCATCTGATGGGCGCGGCGGCGGTCAGCGGGCTGGCCGCCACCGTGCTGGTGATGTCCGGCGCGGCGCCCCATCAAGCGGTGATCGGTTATTTCGTGCTCGGCGTCATCGGCGGGCTGCTGCCGGATATCGACTTGCCGACCTCCATGCCAGTTCGAATTGCGTTCCTGTCCCTGGCGGTGGTGGCCGGATTTCTGGTGGTGTTTACGTTTGGCCGCCGTTATTCGTTGGTTGAGCTGGTCGTCTTGTGGGTGGGTTGTTTTGTGCTGATTCGCTATGGCCTGTTTGTTCTGTTGGATCGGTTTACCGTCCATCGCGGGCTAGTCCACACCGTCCCAGGGGGGATCGGCTGCGGGTTGATGACGACTGCCACCGCCTATCATGTTTTCAACGCCTCAATCGTGCATTCTTGGCTGTGCGGTACGTTTGTCAGCGTCGGTTTTATCGTCCATTTATTGTTGGATGAGTTGTACAGCGTCGATTTGTTCGGCAAGAAATTGCTGAAGAGTTCCTTCGGCACGGCGTTCAGCTTTGGCAGTTTGAGCCAACCGCTGGGTACGGTGGTGCTTTATTTGATGGTCGGCGGACTGTTTTTTATCTGTCCGCCATCCAAACCCTTCACCGATTTCATGCTGGATCGCGACACGTATCGCGGCGTGACCCAACGTCTGGTTCCCACCGCGGGCCAGGCTTGGTTTCCGGGGTTCTTGCGCCGGGTCACGCCGGCTAGCTTGTCCGGCCGCTAACGACCCGTTCGGCTACAGCCATAGATAGCGCGCCAGAAACAGCCCAGCGACCACCCCCATCGGTAGCCCGATTCGCTTGAATTGGCCGGTGAGCAGTTTTAGCGCCACATGGCAGATTGTGCCGAAGGCGATGCCATCAGCAATGGAAAATGTGAAGGCCATCACGCTGACGCAGCATACCGCTGGAGCCGATTCGCTCAGATCGCTCCAATCCAGTTCAGCCAGGCTGCGCAACATCAGGATGGCCACATAGAGCAGCGCTGGCGCAGTGGCATGCGCGGGCACCATCGCCGCTAGCGGCGCCAGCGCCAAGCTGGCCAGAAACAACAGGGCGATCACGAGGGCGGTAAGGCCAGTACGGCCGCCCGCGCTGATGCCGGTGGTGCTTTCCAAATAACTGGTGGTGCTGGAGGTGCCCAGGAGAGCGCCGATGCTGATGGCGGTGCTGTCCGCCAGCAGCGCGCGTTCCAGCCGGGGTAAACGACCTTGGGCGTCAAGAAATCCCCCACGCTGGGCGATGGCGATCAGCGTGCCCGACGTTTCGAACAGGCTCATCAAAAAGAAACTGAGCACCACCCCTAATACCGCGGGATCGAGCGCGCCCCGGATGTCGGCCTTGAGCAAGGTCGGCGCTAGCGAGGGCGGCGGCGAAAAAACCCCGGTGAACGAACTCAAGCCCAGTGCGACCGACGCCGCCGTGACCGCCAAGATGCTTAGCAGGATCGCGCCGGGCACCCCGCGCCGATCGAGCGTCGCCATCAGTAGAAAGCCGCCTATTGCCAACAGGACGGATGGCGCTTTGACATCGCCCAACGTCACTAGCGTATCTGGGCTAGCGGCCACGATGCCAGCGGCGTGGAGAGCCAGTAGGGCGAGAAACAGGCCGACCCCGGCGGTGATGGCGTGCTTGAGGCTGGTCGGAACGGCGTTGACGAACCATTCCCGTACCCGCAACAGGCTGACCAACATGAATAGCAATCCGGATAAGAAGACCGCGCCCAGCGCCGTTTCCCACGGCAGACCCATCCCCTTGACCAAGCCAAAAGTGAATACGGCGTTAATGCCCATGCCCGGCGCTTGACCGATGGGATAATTGGCCAGCAGACCCATCAGCAAGGAGCCGATGGCGGCGGCCCAGCAAGTGGCGACGAACACGGCGTCGCGATCCATGCCGGCCTGACTGAGAATATCCGGATTGACAAACAGAATGGCCGACATCGTGAGAAAAGTAGTGCATCCGGCCAGGATTTCGGTGCGCGCGAGCGTACCTCGCGCCTTGAGAGCGAATAATTTTTCCAGCATGACCAAAGTTCGAGAAAAGTGATGAGCCATGCGTTCGCGAAACAGGCGAACGTCCCCGGACGCTGGGCGCGTCCCACCGAACCACCAGCCCGTCGCCAGCGCTCGGTCACACTTTGAAGTATACGGAATCGGCGGCGGAGAGCATGCAACTCAAACAGAGCGCACGGGTCAGATGAGAAACAATTTGTGTCACGAGAAGCTCTGTCATGCTGATTAAAAAGCCCGCCGATATCGCGCCTTCCGAGATTACGCCGCCCGAACTGTACAGTCGCCGCCGCGAGTTTTTAAAATCCGCCGCCACGCTGGGGGCGATGGCGCTGCTGTCGCCGTTCGCTTCCGATACAGTGGCCCGCGCGGCGGATGATGATCTCAAGCCCACCCCTTACAAGGACCTCACGTCATATAACAATTTTGTCGAACTTGGTTCGGGCAAGACGGCCCCGGCGCGCTATGCCGGCACCTTACGCAGTAAGCCCTGGCGCGTTGCGGTGGAAGGTCACTGCGAGAAACCAGGCGCTTATAACTTGGAAGATTTCCTGTCGCCGCATAAGACGGAGGAACGCATCTATCGGCTGCGCTGCGTCGAAACGTGGTCGATGGTGGTGCCGTGGCTCGGTATTCCCCTAAATACTATCTTGCCGCGCTTCAAGCCCACCGCGGACGCCAAATACGTCGAATTTACCACCTTGCTCGACCCAGAGCGGATGCCAGGCCAACGAGTCAACTTGCTGCCTTGGCCTTATGTGGAGGGCTTGCGGATGGATGAGGCGATGCATCCCCTCACTTTGTTGGCGACCGGGCTATATGGAAAGGAATTGCCCGACCAGAACGGTGCGCCATTGCGGTTGGTGGCGCCGTGGAAATACGGTTTCAAGAGTATCAAATCCATCGTGAAAATCCGCTTCACCGACCGGCCGCCACGCACGACCTGGAATCTGGAAGCGTCTGATGAATATGGGTTCTACGCCAACGTCAATCCGAATGTCGATCATCCGCGCTGGAGTCAGCGCAAAGAGCGGCGGATCGGCGATTTCTTCCGCCGCGATACGCTGCTCTTCAATGGCTACGCCGATCAGGTCGCCGGCTTGTACACAGGGATGGATTTGCGGAAGAATTTTTGATGGGCGACGCCGTTAGCGCGCTGTGAAATAAATATCGCCATACCAGGCGGTGGCGCGCTTAGCGCTATTGTCGGCATCGGTCATCACGGCAACGCCGTCGATTGCGGTGATCGCTTCGCCAAACAGTTTTTGAAAATCGGCGCGGATGTCGCGTTTTTCATTGACCCAACGGCCAGCCTCTTTGATTCCCGAACGGAGCGCCATGACACGCGCGTTGCTGGTGAAGGCATTGTTCCACGTCGCCCCGGTCGGTTGGTTACTCGACCAGACGTAGATCAGCGAACGGGTTTTCCAGAACGCTGCCCCACCGGACACCGCCACGTAAACCCGTGCTGGATAATCGTCGCCGGTCTTGGTGCGCTCGTCGAGTCCGCTCAATACTTGATCCACCCGCCACGACCAGTTGAGCCAAGGCGTGCGGTTCAGATCGACCGGAATTTCTCGATATAGTCCCGATGCCGCGCCTTCGCTGTCGGCAAACAAGGCCCGCTGCCCGCTGCGATCATCGAAGGTATAACGCGTTTCACCCTTAAAGGATTTGGTTTGCCAGCCGGTTAAATCGCCGCTGGAAAATCGGCCGACCATCAAAGTTTGGTCGGTTGCGCCGGCTGTTATGGTGATGGCTAATAACATTAGCCCTGCGATCGGCACCAAGGTTGTGCTTGAGAGTTTCATTACCATGAAGTTTGTAGGCGTCAAAGGAGAATGATCCGAGCTTTTGCAGCCAACCGGATCGGGTTGCACTTATCAGGAGAGGTCGAACGTTCTAGCTAGTTTGGCCTTCAACCCAGTGATCATGCGGGCAGTGTGTTTCCGAAGCAGGGTGATCGGGCCAATCAAGCCAGCATGCCAGAAACGGCGCGGATAATTTACCCACCGATCTCGAAGGCCGCGGAGCCGCGCCAGCCACGTCATCACCCACGCATCGAGCCGCGCGGCCCAGGAGTAGGTCGCAATCACCTTTGGCCGGGCGGCTTGCCAAGTGGTATGCGCGAAATACCCGAAGCTGGCTTTGGCGCAGAAAGTTACCACAACGGCCGCCGCCAAGCCAAAATGGCGGAAGGTCAGCAGGACAGCTAACTTGGATACCTCCAGCAGGCTCAGCGACAACAGTGACGCGCCCAACCCACTGGCGGGCGGCAAGCTGGCCACCCAACCTCGGTACCGTTCGATCACTTGTTGCCGACCGAGCCAGGCCGCGAGTGATTTGATGGGCCCGAATAACAGCGTGATCAGGAGATAGAGCAAGCCGAGAATATGACCGATCCATTTCAATGGCGGATAGCCGTGACGATGGGATTCTTGATTGGGAGCCATCCAAAGCAGTCTCCAAAAATAGCTGTCAGGCGGTGGAACGAGCAGTGGCACGGAATGATTTTGTGAAGCTACCGACGGTGGCCAAGCGCCGATCTTGCGCAACCCCTCGCCCCGACCCGCTACAATCGGGGAACCATCCTTGAAGATCGGGAATACATCATGCGCGTTTATATACTCTCGACGGCGGTTGCGCCACTGAGTTCCGGGTTCGGTGGGGGCGTGGAGCATATGGTGATTGCAGCGGCCCGCGCGCTTCACGCACTGGGATATGCCGTTCAAGTGATCGCGCCGACCGGTTCCAAGGCCGAGGTGCCCGATTTGCGAATTTTGCCGGGTTTACTGGCGCCGACCGCCTTGACCCTTGATTACGATGACCCGCTCCCGATCGAGGCGGCCGCCTTTCTGAACGCGGCGGTGCGCGAATTAGCGCAACAGGCTCGTCCCGGCGATGTGGTGTTGAATTTTTCCTATGATTGGCTGCCACTGTTTGTGAGTGATTTTTTCCCGTGTCCTTTAGCGACTTTAGTGAGCATGGGTTCGTTAAATCGCTCGCTGGATCAGGAAATCCGCCGCGTGGCTGAATGCGATCCAAAACGGCTGGCTTTCCTGAGCGCGGCCCAGGCGCTTAGTTTTGGCCTATCTGGCGCGATGCGCTTGATTCCACCGGGCGTGGAGATGGCGCGCTATCCTTATAATGCCCGCCCTGAGCGCGCGATCTGTTGGCTGGGGCGGATCGTACCCGAGAAAGGCCTGGATGATGTGTTTGCCGTTGCCAGCCGCACCGGTCAGGCCGTGACCGTATTTGGCGTCCTGCAGGATCGAGTGTATTGGGAGGACTTGGTGAGACGCCACCCTGGCGTGCCGGTTTGTTATGGTGGCTTTCTCAAGATGCCGGCATTGGCTGAGATGGTCGGGCAATTCCGGGTTTTGTTGATGACGCCCAAATGCTTTGAAGCCTTCGGCGTTGTCGGGATTGAGGCGCTCGCGTGCGGGACGCCGGTGGTGGCCTATCGACGCGGCGGCATCAGCGATTATGTGATCGACGGTGAAACCGGCTGGCTGATAGCGCCGGATGATCTTGACAGTCTTTGTACGGCGGTCGGAGAGGTAGAGCGCATTGACCGCGCCCATTGCCGGAGGCTGGTGGAAAACCGCTACACGCGGAATCGCTACGGGGCGGCCTTGGCGGAATGGATTGAAACGTTGGCGGCGGGTTCCGCGCATTCAACGGTAGTGACAAGATGATCGAAAAAAACCGGCGAAGTTGGAAAATTCACATCCGCAAAGATAATCTTAAATTCTCCGCGGCGCACATGACCGTCTTTCCCGATGGCAGCAAAGAGGGCCTGCACGGTCATAATTACGAAGTGCAATTGGAAGTGGAGTTGATTGAGCCGACGCTGCCGCAAATGCTGACTTATGAAGCGTTCAAACAAGCGCTACGGCCAATTTGTGGCGCATGGGACGAAAAAGTGCTAGTGGCGGGTGAGAATCCCTGGTTAGAGCCTTTATCCGGTACCCAAGGTGAATATGCATTCCGGTTGTGTGGCAAGCGTTACGTCCTGCCGGTGGACGAGGTGGTGGTATTGGACGCCGACAACATCACCGTTGAAAATCTGGCTCGCGTTTTTTTCGAGCGGTTTTGGAAAAAATTGACCATGGATCGCTCGATTCCCTGGCGGGAACGAATCGTGGCGGTGAGTCTGCGAATCGACGAATCGCGCGGTCAGGGCGCCACCTATTCCGTCCGCTTCCAGGATTAAATGCCCACCTGTTGTTGCTAAGGTTTGCTACCTGCTCGTCAGAACCCGGTCAATTTTATTGACCCAAATGAGCGCTTCATCCTGAGTCAATAACCAAATCTGTAAATTGTTCCGGTAATCCTGCCAGGATTGCTCGATACAGTCGCTCATCGCATCGGCGTAAGTGGAAACCGCTTTTTCGGGCGTATCGTCCAGCCGGGCGTTTTTCAGATAATTCGCGCTGTGTTGGAGGCACAGCAGCTGCTGATCTAACAGCTTGCGCACCGCGCTAATCGCGCTGATGCCAATAAGACCGCCGACCCGCACCGCGCCCTGCAATGCCAGTAGGTTAGCGGCGTGTTGGCGTTCGAGCATAGTGTTAGTATTCATTTATAGTATCTCCACCCCAATTGTATTGCATCGCAACATATTTTGGCGCAGCCGTCAAGCGGGATGTTTCCGCCGGATGCCGTTAATGGACCTCGGGCGAGCGCTCGTCCTGGCGAGAGCGCAGCAGTTGAATGAACGTGTCACTTACCGTGTGGTCCTGGGTGTCGGCGGCGTAGTCGATCAGTTGCCGCTCCAGCGCTCTGGCGGCATTCAGGGGCAGGAGTCGGGCCAGTTGCAGGTAGACGCCCCGAAAACGGGCATCGCCCAGATGTTTTTCCGGCTTGTCGTTGTCGGGTCCGAGAAAAGCCTGGACGACGAAAAAGTCCGCGATCTTGTCGTGCCGGAAATGCCATTCGGGGCACAACTTGCCGCCTTCATCCAGCGAACGGCTGACCGTCATCTTGTGGCGTTCCATGGATTGCAGTTCGTCGGCAAATTCGCCGACGGGTAGCGTGTCCTCGTCTTTGAGGCGTATCTGGTAAACCGCCTCGGCAAATTGGGGCAGTGGAAACTCGTGAAGTTGGGTTCGCCGATAGTCCTTGGCCATGATCCGATATTGTTGCTCCTGCAAGTGGAAGATATCGGGAGTTTCACCACGCGCCAGCATGGCGGCCACCAAGGTCAGATCCATCGGGTTGGACAGCAGTTGGCGCATGTCCGCCAGGGTTTTCGGGGGTTGTTGGAGGTTGAGGGTGGTGGTCAGGTAATGCCGACAGGTTTGTTCGTAGGCGTCGCCCACAAGTTGGGCGTCGTTGGGGAGGCTGTTTTTGCGGCTTAACAGAAAATTCTCGATTTGGCTTTCGGCGAGGGGTTCAAGAATATAGATTTTCGCCGTGGCCGGCGGTGTCCACTCCAGCGGCTGGGTGCTCATGAGGATGTTTCCCTTGAAATAGCTTTCCACGAACTCAGTGATCTTGGCGCGGGCGTCCGCCGAGACTTCGTTGAGACCGTCGATGCAAATATCGAGCGCGCCGCTGTAAATCAGGTTGCGGAGAAAGGCGGGGTCTTGGGCGGGGCCATGCAATTTGGCCTGGATCGCTTCCAGCACTCCACCCGCGCATTTCTTCGCGGGCAGATACACCACCACGCGCCGGGCGCGTTTCACCAGCGAGCGCAAGAACATCGTCTTGCCGATACCAGATTCGCCTTCGAGAACGATCTGGCCGCGGATGGCGGGAATCGCTTCGCGCAGCGGTTGCTGGTGCCCCGAGGCTTTCTCCTTCACCGCCGAGTCGGGGAAATACGCCGCCTCGTCGAAGGTGTCCAGGGCGGCATCGGCGATGAGCGACGGCTTGAACGGTGCGAATAATGCTGTCCGCAGAAAAGGAACCCAGGTGAGCGCGAAGCCGACATAGCCCAGCCCGGTAAAGCGCCGCACCCAGAGATTCCAGAAAAAGATGGCCTGCACGATACGGTAACGGGGGTAAACCCAGATTAAAACCACCCAGAACACCACATGGCCGACCGCAACCTTGGCGATGGTGAGCGCGTGGTCGGACGTTTCCAGCGAAGCGATGGTCTGCCGCACCGCTGCCGCATGGGTGGAGCCGATTGCTTCCAGATTCGTTGCATGGATTTTGAGCAAGGGCAGATCGTCGGTTTTCCAGTGACCCTTTTGGGCAACGGTGGCAATCTGGGTTTCCAAATCGCGGCGCAGCTTGGGGAAAGGTTCGCTCAGAGGCGAAGCTTGCTCGAAAACGTGAAGCGTTTTAACGGCCAAATCGTGATCTTGGCCGATTGCGGTAGTGGGACGGGTAATTGGTTCGGCAAGCCAGGCCAAGATGATTTCAATAGCGGGATCACCGCCGCCGAGAAAGTGCGCCCAAAACCGAATCTCGACGGTACGAGAGCTATCGTCGTACACAATGGGTAAGATGCTTGAGATTATCCTCAAATCATGCGGTCCCATCGCCCCCAGCGCCCAGGCTGCCACTCGGTGGAAATACCGTTCGGAATCGCGCAGCAGCTTGGCCAGTTCGAGGGCCTGTTCCTTGGCGCCCAGCCCGCCCAGCGCAAGAGCCGCTGTCGCGCGGACATACTCTTCGGAATCGCCCAGCAGTTTGACCAGTTCGGGAACCTGTTCCTTGGCGACCAGCTTGCCCAGCGCCTCGGCCACCGCCTGGATGACAGACCAGTCGGGATCGCGCAGCAGCTTGGCCAGTTCGGGGGCCTGTTCCTCAGCGCCCAGCTCGCCCAGCGCAAGAGCCGCTGTCGCGCGGACATGCTCTTCGGAATCGCCCAGCAGTTTGAACAGTTCGGGAACCTGTTCCTTGGCGACCAGCTTGCCCCGCGCCTCGGCCGCCGCTTGGCGGACTAACTGGTCGGAATGACGCAGCGACTGGGTCAGGGTCAGTTTGGGAATCTGTTCCTCCACGTCCAGCTTCCACGCATATAAGTAGTCCTTCATTGTCGGGGGATTAAACCAGTAGTTGTGATCGAGCGGCAGCTCGACCGGCATGGGACCCCATTTCTCCGCGCCCAACTTCTTGTCCAACATCTTGGCCAAGTTCTTATCCAACATCTTGGCCAACATCCTGGCCGTCATGTCAAGATGCAGTGCTTTTAACCGAAGCGCCATGTTCTTCGCTCTCTCGCTTAAAGCAACCAACAATTTGTCCCGGGCCCCGATATTTCGAATTGCGGCAATTATCACCTGTGGATTTTCATCGTTTAAGGCGGCCCAAAAGCCCTCCACCTGCCAAGCAGGCGGTTTCGCGTCGTCTTGGGCGGCATGGCTGAAACTGGCTACTGCCAGCGCACAGAAAAGAAAAAACCCGCTTTTAATCCACATGTCGATTCCTTCGGCATAAACGTCGCCAATATCAACACACCGCCGTCACTTTAGCCCATCTGGTCGGGTAACCCGGCAAGCTCCTTAAGCGGCCAAACCGTTATCTTTTCGTCTACTGGGTACATCTGTTGCCCAGGATAAACGACCCACAGGCGATCCAAGCTCAGATTGTTTACAGCCGTGTGCTGTGATCTGCCGATCTTCGGCGCTTCGCTGAATTTGACTTCGACGCCGTAGCGACGGCCATGATGGATGAAAAAAAGATCGATTTCCGCGCCGCCGTGGGTCGCCCAAAAATAGGCTTCCGTCGGCGCGACGATCCGTAATGCTTGCTCCAGCACGAAGCCTTCCCAGAACGCGCCCAAGCGGGGGTATCCCATCAGGCTGTGCCAGTCCGGTAAACCGAGCAAACCGTGCAGAAGACCCGAATCGCGCAGATAAATCTTTGGTGCTTTAATTTGCCGCTTGCCGATGTTCTCGTGCCAGGGTTGCAGTTGCCGGATCACGAAAGTGCCGGTGAGAATATCCAAATAAGTCCGCACCGTTTTATCCGACAGGCCCATTGAGCGGGCCAGTTCCGAGGCGTTCCAGATTTGCCCGTGATAGTGCGCTAGCATCGTCCAGAACCGGCGCAGGGCGGCGGTGGGGATCGTGATCCCCAGTTGCGGGATATCGCGCTCCAGAAAAGTTCGCATGAATCCTTCGCGCCACGCCAAGCTGTCCGCGTCGGAATCGGCGAGATAGGAGCGGGGAAATCCGCCCCGCAGCCAAAGCGATTGCCAGTTTTCGGCACCGATTTCGCGCAGGTCGAAGCCGGCGAGTTCGACGAACTCGACGCGACCCGCCAAACTTTCCGACACGCTTTTCACCAGAACCGGCGAGGCGCTGCCCAAAACGAGAAAACTCGCCTGCGTTTGCGGGCGATCAACCAGGACGCGCAACACGTTAAACAGCAGCGGCATCGCCTGGATTTCGTCCAGAATCACCAGTCCTTCCAGGGCGCCCAGCGCCAGTTCGGGGTTTTGCAAACGCCGTTGATCCAATTGCGATTCCAGATCGAAGTAGGTGGCTTGCCGGGTTTCGCCGAACAGCCGCGCCAAGGTGGTCTTGCCGCACTGCCGGGGGCCAAGCAGAGCGACGACCGGGGAACGCCTTACGGCGGTTGTCAGTTGGGCAAAATAGGAGGGTCTTTCGATCATGAACGCGATTTTACCTTGAAAATTCGGAGTTGATATCCGAATTTTCAAGGTAAATAGTCAAGCGCCTTAAAATTGAAGGGCTTGGCGGAGAGTACGGCCTAAACCGCCACCGGTGCCTTGATCGCCGGATGGGCTTGGTAGCCGAGAATTTCTAAATCCTCGTACCGATAATCGGCCAGTGACTCGGGGCGGCGGCGAATCGCCAATCGCGGCGGGGGATAGGGTTCGCGGCCCAGTTGCAGGCGGGCCTGCTCTAGATGGTTCAGATACAGATGGCAGTCACCGCCAGTCCAAATGAACTCGCCGACGTCTAAATCAGTCTGTTGCGCGACCAGGTGGGTCAGCAGGGCATAACTGGCGATATTGAACGGTACGCCGAGAAACAGATCGGCGCTGCGCTGGTATAACTGGCACGATAGCGTTCGGTTGGCGACATAAAACTGGAACAAGACATGGCAGGGCAGCAGCCGCGTCTGCTCCAGTTCTCCCACGTTCCAGGCCGACACCACGATCCGTCGCGAATCCGGGTCGCGCCGCAGCAGTTCGATGGCGTTGGCCAGCTGGTCGATGTGTCCGCCCTCACGGGTTTCCCAATCGGTCCATTGCTTGCCGTAGATCGGTCCCAGATCGCCGTTATCGTCGGCCCATTCGTCCCAGATCGTCACGCCGTGCTGGTGCAGATAGCGGAGATTCGTATCACCTCGTAAAAACCATAACAATTCGTACACAATCGAGCGCAAATGTAGCTTCTTGGTCGTCACCAGCGGAAATCCCGTCCGCAGGTCGAAACGCAGTTGCGCGCCGAACAGGCTCAAGGTGCCGGTTCCGGTGCGATCCTGTTTGTGGGCGCCGCCCTCTAGCACCTGCCTTAGCAGATCGAGATAGTTGTTCACTGAGTATTCGGTTTGGCGGGTAGATCGACGATAAAGGCGGCGCCGTTGCCAGGTTCGCTCTCCACCCAAATACTGCCGCCGTGATGCTCGACGATTTTCTGGCTGATTGGCAGCCCCAGGCCGGTGCCCTTGGGTTTTCCCGCATGGATATCAGTGACTTGGTGGAATTTTTCGAAGATCAATTGATGCTGATCGCCGGCGATGCCGGGACCGTTGTCGATCACCGCGATGCGCCAGTGGCGGTTCGCCACCGAATACAATTGGATGGTGACTTGGCCGCCTTCATCCGAGCAGAATTTCACGGCGTTCGACAGCAGGTTGATCACAACTTGAATCAATCGGTCGCGATCGCCGGCAATCATGACCGATTGATCGCCCAATTCCTCGTGCAAAGTGACTGATTTGTCATCGAAGAGCTGTCGCGTCGCGTTGACCGCGTCTTCAATCAGCTCTCGCAGGTCGAGGTCGGCGATGTGCCAGTCGATCCGGCCGGAATCGATCTTCGCCATGTCCAGGACTTGATTGATCAATCGGGTCAGCCGTTCGCTTTCCTTGACGATGATGGCGAGGAATTTGCTCCGCTGCTCTAGGTCGACGTCGGGATTGGTGAGCAGGATTTCCGAGAAGGCGCGGATCGAGGTCAGCGGCGTGCGCAACTCATGGGTAACGGTCGAGATGAATTCATCCTTTAGTTGATCCAGTTTTTGCAATTGGTTATTGGCTTCCCGCAGCTCGGCCGACGCCAATTCCAATTCTCGTGACTTTTGCTCCAACCGGCGACTGTATTCGATGACTTGGGTGCTTTCGTCAAGAATGGTCATCACCTCCTCGATACTGAGCACCTCGCCCATTACGATGGAGGAGATCATCACCCGCGCTGAAGCCGCGCCGATGGCGCCAGCCAGCAGCCGTTCGGTATGGTGAATCAGGCGCGAGTCGGCTTGCAACGGATAACCGCCATGCTGTTCGGCGTAACGGTCGAAGGCTTCGCTGGCGCGTTGCGGGCCCAGGAAGCGCGCCAGCAAATCGTACAGCGCGGCGGTTTCCACCACCCCGCGCCATAACAGTGAGTCGCCGTCATGCCGTTCCCGCTCCAGCACGTTGACGAACTGGCTACCTTGCACTTGCTCGATGGGGTCTGGCTTACTCAGCAGGGAGCCGAAGACCAGTCCCCCGATATTGACCAACATGCTCCAGAATACGGCGTGCATGTAAGGATCGAGATTGTCCAGGCCAAACAGGGCGTAGGGTTTGAGCAGTGCTAGCCCGAACGGCCCTTGGTCGATGAAGTGGGTGCCGATCCAGCCGGAACGCGCCATCGCCGGCAGCAGTAACGTATATGCCCATACCACGAAACCGCCGCTCAAACCGATCAGCGCGCCACGCCGGTTGGCCCGCTGCCAGAACAGGCCGATTAGAATCGGTGGCGCAAATTGCGCGGCGGCGGCGAAGGAGACCAGGCCGCTGGCCACCAAGGCATAGGATTCGCCAATGAAGCGAAAATAGAGATAACCCAACAAGATCAGTATCGCGACGCCCGCCCGGCGGATGCCCAGCAGCAAGCCGGACAAATCGTGACGGCCGGCTAGCCAAGGGGGATTAACCCGCAAGAGGATCGGCATCACCAGGTCGTTGCAGACCATGGTGGACAAAGTGACCGTCTCGAACAGAATCATGCTGGTGGCAGCCGATAAACCGCCCAAAAAGGCCAGCAGCGCTAGCTTTGGCATGTGCTCCGCCATCGGCAGCGCCAGCACGAACATATCGGCGTCGACGGTGCCGTTGGCAAATGTCAGTCGGCCCCCCAGCGCAATGGGCAACACGAACAGATTGATGGCGAACAGATACAAGGGAAATAGCCAGATCGCCTTGCGGATGTGCGTCTCATTGACATTTTCCACCACCAGCACCTGAAATTGCCGGGGAAGGAACAGGAAAGCCATCATCGCTAGAAAAGTCAGCGACAGCCAGCCGCCGTAGCCGCCGGAAACCACCTGGAAACGGGTCAGCGCCGCCAAATCCGATCGGGCCATAACTTGTCCGAACAAATCGCCAGGCCCGTCGAACATTGAGAAGGTGACCACGATGCCGACGAGCACGAAGGCCACCAGTTTGAACAGCGATTCGAAGGCGACCGCCGCCACCATGCCCTCATGGCGTTCGGTGTTGTCGATGTGCCGGGTGCCGAACAGGATGGCGAACGCGATCAGCACCAGCGCTACATAGAAGGTGGTATCGGCCCACACCGGATGCTGAGTCAAGGCCATCGTCACTTCGGGATACTGGCGCAGCAGGCTAAAGCTGCTGGCGATGGCTTTCAGCTGGATCGAGATGTACGGCAGGATGCCCAATACCACGATGATGGTGACCAGGCCAGCCAGCAGGCCGCTTTTGCCGTAGCGCGAGGCCACGAAATCGGCGATGGAGGTGATGCGATGCACCTTGGTGATGCGGACGATGCGCCGCAGCACAAACCAGAACAAGACCGCCATCAAGGTCGGGCCCAGATAGACGGGCAAAAAATTAATACCGCTTTGCGCCGCCAGGCCGACGCTGCCGTAAAAGGTCCAGGCAGTGCAGTAGATCGCCAGAGAGAGGGTGTAAATATAGGGGTTGGCGATGATCGAACGCCCACCGTCGGCACGCTGGTCGCCGTAGTAGGCGATGCCGAACAGAACCCCCATGTAGGCCAGCGCGCTGGCGATGATCGCGCTATCGCTCAGCATCAGGATGGGTTCCGGCGGTCGGTGTTGTCAGGATTGCCACGGTCGCCACCGGCGCTGCTGGGATCGGTGGGATGCTCCAGCGGCTCGCGCTCCGGTCCATCAACGGCCGAGCGTTCGACGATGGCGATTAGCAAGACGATCATGACGAACCAGGCGAGGTAAATATAAAGATACAGCAGCGGGATGCCGAAGGGCGACCAGGCATGATCGAATAGATACAAGAACGGATAATTCAAAACCAGCGCGCCGATCACAAACAAAATGATCAGCGATTCCTTGGATTGTTGCCGCATGAGTGGACAGTGGCCTCGATGGCGCTGGCGGTAAAGGGCATGAAGACCGCCACCGCGATTGCACGGGAATTCATAAGCTAAAAATTAGCTTGGGTTTTTCGAATTTCCACCATCTTGTCGGAGGCTTCCAGCGCTTGGCCGAGCGTTTTGATGCCCTGCGCCTCCAACAGATCCAGCAGCTTGAGAAAAACCTCCGCGGTCACCAACGAATCGCCCAAGGCGTTATGGCGGTCATGCACGTCCACCCCTAGCCGGTCGGCGATCGCATCCAGATTGTGGTCGTCGGTGTAATCGTGCAAGTAACCGGACAGCAGCAGGGTATCGAGTACGGGATTGTTGAAACGCGGCCCGCCCTTCTGTTCCTTAATCTTGAGGAATTTCATGTCGAAAGCGGCGTTATGGGCGACCAGCACGGTTTGATCGCCGCCGACAAAGGCGTGGAATTGGGGCAGCACCACATCGCCGCCGGGTTTGTCCTTCACCATGTCGTCCGTGATGCCGTGGAAGCGAATGGTCGCCTTGGGGATTATCTTGCCGGGGTTGACCAGTTGGTCGAATTGCTCTCCGGCGAGCAGGCGGCGGTTGACGATGCGCACGCCGGCGATCTGAATGATCTCATCGCCCTTGGAGGGCGCCAGGCCGGTGGTTTCGGTGTCGAACACCACATAAGTCAGCGCCGCTAGTGGGTAATTGACCAGATCGCCCCATTTGGCGCGCTCTTCGTCTCCCAGCGAAAAATCGTAAAACTCCGGGCGTTCCGGCAACGCCTCGGCCGGTTCCTTCCACTGGTTAGCCGATGCGGGCAGCGGCAATCGCAGCAGGGCGTGGCCGGCGCGGCGATGGGACTGGCTCCATAATTCGCTGTTATGCCGTCCCAATACTTCAGCCACGGTATTTGCTCCCACCAAGTCTTGGACGTGTTCATCCAACCAGTTTTCCAACTGGTCGGCGGGCACGGGCTCACCCGGCCAGATGATGTCCAAATAGACCTGTCGATTACCCAGCAGACACTCGATTTCGAAATCGTGGCCGATGTCGTTGGCGTGTAATTGCTCGATCAGAAATTCGAGCAGCAGCATGACGGAGTGGCTGTCGATGTGCAGCCAGAGCGGCGCGCCTGTCAGTTTGATCGGCAAGCCGCTGCGTTGCTCCAGGTGCCGGATGGCGCTGCCGAGGAGATCGGCTGAATACACATTGTTCATCGGCCAACGGTTGGCGTACAGCGCGCGCAAATCCAGCGTCAATTCTTGCAACCGCTGGCTGAGTTGTTCGCTTTCCTGAACGATGATGCGCTGAAAGGCTTGGCGCTGGCTTTGATCCATGTCGCCGAACTGCAAGATAGTTTCCGCCGCCGCCCGCAGGCTAGCCAGCGGGCGGCTCAGATCTTCGGTGCGGGTCTTGATCGCGGAGCGGTCCATCTGCGCCGTCACGTCGCGGAAGGTGACGACGAAGGCGCCGCCGCGGTCGGTCGTCCCCGGCAACAGGCTGATCCGGCAATGGAACATGGCTTGGTCGTCCACCGTGGCGCAGACGAACTCGGTATCACTGTCAGAGGCGCTTTCGGCGTGTTGCTGGCGGTAGCTTAATAGCTGCAAGGTGCTCTCGATTGGCCCCGGCCGCCAAAGATCGTAGAGAGAACGGCCCAAGCCTAACAGATTGCGGTCGGGCACCAGCTTCATCGCCGCCGGGTTGTAGAGCAAGATGCGGGCCGTGGCGTCGCAAACCAAAACGCCTTCCGACAGTTCCCGCAACACGGTTTCCAAGCGGGCCTTTTGGGTTTCGATTTCCTGCGTGGCGGTGGCGGTGGCGGCGGTCATATCGCGGCGGGCGGTGTGCAAGGCTTCGCCCAGTTCCAGCAACATATTCGGAAATTCGCCCAGCCAATGCTGTTTGGGCAGTTCCAAGACATAACCTGGGTTGCTGCGGGTAATAATGCGGGCGCCGCGAGCCAAAGCGCCGAGCGGGATGAAACAATGCCAGTCGAGCATGGCCCAAACCGCGGTGATCGCCCCGACGACAGCGAAAGCGGCCAGAACCACCCAAAGCAATAGCACGTCGCGTTGTTCGGGGTCTGGCACGGTTTGGTGCACTTGCCAGCCTACCCAAGCGAGAGCGGCAACCGCCAAAATGACCGGAATCGGCCATAACAGCCAGATTTTTGCCCGATAGCCCATGGGAATCAGCCGGCTTCCGCCAGCAGTTCGCGCACCCGCTCCACCACTTCCTGGGTCGAGAACGGTTTGGTGATGTAGTCGTCCGCGCCCAGCGCTAAACCCTTTTCCCGCTCGACTTCGCGGCCCTTGGCGGTGAGCATGATGATGCGGACTGTTTTCCAATCCGGGTTGGCGCGAACCGCTTGGCAGACTTCGTAGCCGTTTTTGCGCGGCATCATGACATCGAGCAGCATTAAGTCAGGGGGATCAGCCGCAACGGCCGCCAAGGCCGCTTCGCCATCCGACGCGGTGCGTACCTGAAAGCCCGCCTGCTTCATTAAAAATTCCAAGGACAGGACGATGTTCGGCTCATCGTCCACTACCAGTATCTTATTCGCCATAATTCCCCCGATCACCCCATATTACGGATTACGAGCGCGCATTATGACGATTTTTCGCCTCGGTTTCGCGGTGCGTCGCCGCTGGCCGGCTCTGACAAGCCATTGGCTTTCTTGTCGGTGCTTTCCTTGATCCCACCGCTTTCCTTGCTGGTATTGCTGGCCTTGGCGACGGCTTCCCAGAATTTCTGCACCAGATCGAGCGAGTGTAGCTGAGTCGGCAACAGGGGTTTGAAGAATTGGTTGAACGAGTCAAAGCTGATTGCGCCGCGCTGCACGTTATCGCGGAGAGTCTGTAAAACGTCGTCATGCAGGGGTTGGATGTTTGGCAGACCCAGGAACTCGCGCATTTCCTGAGCGGTGGCTTCTACGCTGACATTCACTTTCATCGACAGGCTTCCTCGTACTGTAACAGGGACCTTACCATAGGGGCTTGGGGTGGCGTTGAGGCTTGGGTGAAGGAGAGATTGGCTTGAATGACTTAACAGCATAGCAGGAATAACAGAAATCTTCCGGTGCGCGCCGCTGTCTTTCGCTCGCCCCAGGAGGGCGGTCGCAACGCTATACTCGACATCGGATGCAAATTTTATAACGAACGTCGAGAGAATCACGCATGACACAAGACGAACAACGCACCAGCGCCTTGGTTGCCGCTTGCGCTAGGGAAGTCAGCACTCACATTCTAGCCTACGCGCGCGAGGCCCAACTGGACTCCGCCGCGTTTCTGGTTAACGTCGCCGCCCTGCTAGCCGCTTCGGCGTTGGCCGCTCAACCGGAAGATCAACGGCTGGCCGCCTCGCGCCATATCCAGAGCGTTCTCAGATTGGTGCATTGCGTGCGGGATGAGGAAGAGGATGCAAATGAACATTCTCAACCGCGTTTCGTTGCCCCCAAGGCTTTACAATGATCGGACAATCAAAGATTTCTCTCTGTTGATCCGCCACCATTCACGCTGGCGTTTGTCATAGCCCGTGGAGTGCGCAAGTCCGTTAATCTGGGCTTCCTAAGCGACGGATACTTTACGTCGTTGGCGTTGTTTGGAAGCCAACCAGTGAGGAGGCTATTACGATGGAATATCGATTTCTGGGCGCGTCTGGTTTCAAGGTGCCGGTGCTGTCCTTTGGCACGGGTACCTTTGGTGGCCGCGGGGAATTGTTTTCGGCATGGGGCAACACCGATGTCGCTCAAGCCAAGAGCCTAGTGGATTGTTGCCTCGAAGCGGGTCTCAATCTGTTTGACTCGGCCGATGTCTACTCCGGCGGCGCGGCTGAGGAAATTCTCGGCGGCGCAATCAAATATCGTCGTGATCGGGTGCTGATTTCCACCAAAGCCACATTCCGTCACGGTTCCGACTCCAACGATGTCGGTTCCTCGCGCTTTGCGCTGATCCGAGCCGTGGACCGTGCGCTGAACCGTCTGGGAACGGATTACATTGATCTGTTCCAATTGCACGGCTTCGATGCCGCTACCCCGGTTGAGGAAACCCTCCGCACGCTGGATGATTTGGTGACTGCGGGCAAGATTCGCTATCTGGGCTGTTCTAATTTTTCTGGTTGGCACCTGATGAAATCGCTGGCGGCGGCGAGTCGCCACGGATGGACGCGTTATGTGGCGCACCAAGCCTATTATTCCCTGGTCGGTCGCGATTATGAGTGGGAACTGATGCCACTCGCGCTCGATCAAGGGGTCGGTGGCGTCATCTGGAGTCCGTTGGGGTGGGGCCGGTTGACCGGTCGCCTCCGCCGTGGCCAGCCGCTCCCCGAATCCAGCCGCCTCCAAAGCTCGATTGCACTGGGCGCTGGGCCGCAAGTCTCGGATGATTTGCTGTTCAATGTGGTGGATACGCTGGATGAAATCGCCGCCGAGACGGGCAAGACGGTCGCGCAGATCGCCCTGAATTGGCTGCTGCAACGTCCATCGGTCTCGACTCTGATCATCGGCGCCCGCGATGAAAAACAGCTCCGTGAGAATTTAGGGGCCGTGGGATGGCAGCTGACGCCCGAACAGGCCGCCAAGCTGGATCGGGTCAGCGCGCTGCCGAAGATCTACCCCTATTGGCACCAAGCTGGTTTCGCGGAGCGGAATCCGTTTCCGGTTGGGTAGCCAACGCGGCCCTGGCTCCGGTGCCCGTGCTGAACGGCCCGGCCAAAACCATCCACTACCCACTGTTCCGACGCAGCCGGCCGTTTCGCTTGAGATGGACGAGGAGCAGAGAGAGCGCCGCCGGCGTCACGCCAGGAATGCGGCCGGCTTGTCCCAACGTCTGGGGCCGCTGGCGGCTTAATTTTTCACTGACCTCGCGTGACAGGCCGTGGACTTGGGAATAATCGAAGTCCGCTGGCAGCATGGTCTCTTCATGGCGACGCTGGCGTTCGATTTCATCCCGTTGCCGCTCGATGTAGCCCGCATACTTGGCCTGAATTTCCACCTGTTCACTAACTTGCGGATCGGATTCCCCCGGCCCGACGCCGGGCAGGCTCATCAAGGCCGAATAGCTGACTTCGGGACGGCGCAGCAGTTCGGAGGCCCGGCTTTCCCGCGCCAGCGGGCCTTGCAGCACCCGTTGCAAATCAGCCGGGTCAAGCGGCTCCGGACGCACCCAAACGTCGCGTAGGCGCTGGCTTTCCCGTTCGATCGCCTCGCGTTTGGCGGCGAAAACTTGCCAGCGGGCCTCATCGACGATCCCCAGGCGGCGGCCAGCTTCAGTCAGCCGCAGATCGGCGTTATCCTCTCGCAGCAGCAAGCGGTGCTCGGCGCGGCTGGTAAACATCCGATACGGTTCGCTGGTGCCTCGCGTAATGAGATCGTCGATCAATACCCCAAGATAGGCTTCGTCGCGACGTGGCCACCACGGTTGTTCGTTTCGAACGTACAAAGCAGCGTTGATCCCCGCCAGCAGACCTTGGGCGGCGGCTTCCTCGTAACCGGTGGTGCCGTTGATTTGGCCAGCGAAAAACAGACCCTTGAGCGCGCGCGTTTGCAGCGAATAGTCCAGATCGCGGGGATCGAAGAAATCGTATTCGATGGCGTAACCGGGTCGGGTGATGTGAGCGTTCTCGAGGCCCTTGATCGTTCGCACCAGCGCGTACTGCACGTCGAATGGCAAGCTGGTCGAGATTCCGTTCGGATAGAACTCATGGGTCTGTAAGCCTTCCGGCTCTAAAAACACCTGATGCGCGTTTTTATCGGCAAAGCGATGGATCTTGTCCTCGATAGACGGACAGTAGCGCGGTCCGACGCCTTCAATCACTCCCATATAGAGCGGAGAACGATCCAAACCGCCACGAATGATGTCGTGGGTGCGCTCGCTGGTATGGGTGATCCAGCACGAGACTTGCGAGGGATGTTCGGTCGCTGAACCCAAGTAGGAAAATACGGGCGATGGCGTGTCGCCCGGTTGTTCGGTCAGTTGCGAAAAATCGATGCTGCGTCCATCCAGCCGGGGCGGGGTGCCGGTCTTGAGCCGGCCGACCCGCAGCGGCAATTCCCGCAAGCGTGCCGCCAGCGCATTGGCCGGTGGATCGCCGGCGCGGCCGCCTTCGTAATTGGCCATGCCGACGTGAATCCGTCCGGCCAGGAAGGTGCCAGCGGTCAGAATCACCGCTTCGGCGCTGAAGCGGATACCGCTTTGGGTCGCTACCCCAGCGATCCTTTCGCCCGCCACCAGCAAATCGGTGGCGGCCTGCTGGAATACTGACACGTTGGGCTGATTTTCGATCATCCGCCGTACCGCCGCCTTGTACAGCGCCCGGTCAGCCTGGCAGCGGGTGGCGCGCACCGCCGGCCCCTTGCGATTGTTGAGAATGCGGAACTGAATACCGGCCTGGTCGGCGGCCCGGGCCATGATCCCGCCGAGCGCGTCGATTTCCTTAACCAGATGGCCCTTGCCGATGCCACCGATGGCGGGGTTACAGCTCATCGCGCCGACGGTTTCGATGGTGTGCGTCAGGAGCAGGGTGTTCAAACCCATCCGGGCGGCGGCCATGCAGGCTTCCGTGCCGGCGTGACCGCCGCCGATAACGATGACATCAAACGGTTTGGGGTAATCCATCTTAATCCGCTAGCGGTAGTTGCACGGCGTAATTAGACACCGGCAGCGCCACGGTAATCACGCCCTGCTTGGTTAAAAACTGGGCCAAACGCTTGTAGCGCGCCTCGTCCAATCCAGCCGGTTGTTGGGCCAGCCGCGGTAGCGTGTCGCGCCAGGCGCGGCGGTTTAGCTCGTCGTTTAGATCCTTATGCTTGGTGATAAACGTTTTCCAGGCCTCGTCTGGATGGTTCAGGATGTATAGCGTCGCTTGCTCCAAAGCCGTCAGGAATTGCCGCAGCCGAGGATCGTCTAACTTGTCGCGGTTCGCCACCAACACCAATTCATCGTAGGGTGGCACGCCTTCTTCCTCGGGGTAAAAAGCTTGGCCGGGGTTTTTGGCCAGATCGAGCTGGTTCAACTCGAAATTGCGGAAAGCGCCGATCACGGCGTCTACTTGTTTGGATAACAAAGCTGGCGACAGCGAGAAATTGACGTTGACCAGCGTTACGTCTTCCAGTTTGAGCCCGCGCTTGGCAAGCATCGACTTCAGCAGGGCTTCCTCAAAACCACCAACCGAATAGCCGATTTTTCGGCCTTTGAGATCGGCCAGAGTTTTTATCGGGCCATCTTTTAAGACCACCAGTGAATTCAATGGGGTTGCGATCAGTGTCCCGACGCGCTTGATTGGCAAGCCGGCATTGACGTGGATCATCAATTGCGGCTGGTAGCTGACAGCCAGATCCACCTTGCCAGCGGCGGCCAGCTTCGGCGGATCGTTGGGGTCGGCGGGCGTTTGTAACTCGACCTCCAGATCCTGGGCCGCGAAATAGCCCTTTTCCTGCGCCACGACCAGCGCCGCGTGATCGGGATTGACAAACCAGTCGAGCATGACCGTCAATTTCTTTTTGGCGACGGGTTCTTCGCCGGCCCAAACGACCGGCGTCAATACAGCCACGCTTAGCAGCAATAACAAAGGACGTAACAGGTTCAGCATGGATTTGGCTTCCCTTCAATCGGTTTCGGGTTCAGAAAAGGTGGGGTGCCAGGGCAGCAAGCGCCTTAAACTGGCGTCCACGGTAAAATAGAGACCGACCGCCAGCGCGGCCAGCACCAACAGCGCCGCGAACATCAGATCGACTTGCATTCGGCTATTGGCATGCAGCATCAGGTAGCCGAGGCCCGCGCTGGAGCCGACCCACTCGCCAATGACCGCCCCGATGGGCGCAATGGCGGCGGCGACCCGTAGCCCGGACGCCAGCGCTGGCAAGGCGGCGGGAATGGCGATATGCCACAATAGGGCCCAGCGCCGTGGTTCGGTTAACATCACTTGAGCTAAATCCAGCCAGCCGCGCTGCGTGTGGCGCAGTCCATCGTAAAAGTTGGCGGTGACTGGAAAGTAAATGATCAGCATCGCCATGGTGATTTTAGATCCCATGCCATAGCCCAGCCACAGTACCAGTAACGGAGCGATGGCGAACACCGGAATGGCCTGGGACGCGATCAGCACCGGCAACAACCAGCGCCGCGCCCGCCGCGAATAACCAAGCGCCAGGGCGGTGCCGCACCCCAGCAGCGTTCCGAGCAGCATCCCCAGTACGATTTCCAGCGCGGTGACGCCGGCATGATAGAGTAATAATCCGGCCTGTTGCCACAGGCGACGTAGCACCGCTGCCGGGCCGGGCAAGATGTAAGGCGGCAAAGCGCCGAATGTGACCACCAGTTGCCAAGCCAGCAGCAAGCCGCCCAGTGTCAGTGGGCCGCGCCAAAACCCCTTCATGCCGCTTCAAGCCGTTGCAGGATGTTGCGGTAAGCCGCTTGCACCGCCGGATTGCCTGGATCGCGCGGGGGCGCGCCAGGCAAATCAGGTAATATCGACAAATTTGCCGGCCGACCGTTCATGATCAAGATATGTTCTCCCAAGCGCAGGGCTTCCAGCGGATCATGGGTGATCAGCAGCACGGTGCGCCCGGCCAGCAATTCGGCCGCCAGCGCTTGCAGGCGCAGGCGGGTCAAGGCGTCCAGCCCCGAGAATGGTTCGTCCATCAGCACGACCGGCCGGTCTTCCAGCAGCGTGCGGGCCAGAGCCGCCCGCTGGCGCATGCCGCCAGACAGGGTATCGGGGCGGGCCAGCGCGTAATCGGCCAATCCGACTCGGGCCAACAGCTCCAGCGCGCGATTCCGATCCGCCCGCTCGCCGCGCAGCCGGCTGCCGAGCGTGACGTTGTGCAGCACGTTCAGCCAGGGCAGCAGTAAATCCTGCTGCGCCATATAAGCGACTCGGCCAGCCAGCGGCAAGCCGTCGCCGCCGCGCAATTCGCCGCTGATGCCGGGTGGGGTCAAACCGGCCAACAACCGCAGCAGGCTGCTTTTACCGATGCCGCTAGGTCCGAGCAGGCAGGTGAAACAACCACCAGCCAGCTCCAGATCCAGGCTGTCGAACAAAATCAATCCGCTGTAAACCAATCGGGCGGCGCGCAAGCTGACGGCCAGCGGCGGAAGGACAGGGATTGGAGAAAGGGGTGCAAATCGGGTTGGCATCGCGCGACAACTTAAGAACAAACTGGCATAAATATATAGATATTAATTCGTTTTGGATTTATTAATTCATTGTTAGTTTACTTGAAGCGCACCGGGCAACCATGCCGGCAACATTTCCGCGAAGCGTCCAGCATTCATAAGGTAGGCAGGTGATGACTCAGGCACAGGCACAGCCCGAATTACAAGGAGATGACGCAGGTCTCTGGTTCGACGTTGAAACCATGAACCGTGAATTGGACGCCTTGAGCGCCGAGCAGCGGGTCGCGTGGGCGCTGGCGCATTTTCCCGGCCAGGTTGTGTTGGCCTCCAGTTTTGGCGCCCAGTCCGCCGTTTGCCTGCACATGGTTGTTTCCCAGCAAGCCGACATCCCCGTCGTGTTGATCGATACCGGCTATCTGTTTTCAGAAACTTACCGGTTTATCGACCAATTGACCGAACAGCTGTCCTTGAACCTCCATATCTATCGCGCGCCGCACGGACCCGCCTGGCAGGAAGCCCGTTACGGCAAGCTTTGGGAGCAGGGGTTGGAGGGAATCGAGCGCTACAACGCGATCAACAAGATCGAACCGATGCAGCGGGCACTCAATGAGTTGAATGCCGCCGCCTGGATTTCTGGGTTGCGGCGGCAACAAGCGAAGAGCCGCCAACATCTCGATGTTCTGCTGTGGCGCAACAATCGTTGCAAGATTCATCCGCTGATCGACTGGACTGACCGCGATGTCTACCGTTACCTGACGCACTACGGACTCTCCTATCATCCCCTGTGGGAGCAGGGTTATGTGTCGATCGGCGACGTTCATACCACTCGCCGCTTGGTCGATGGCATGAGCCCTGAAGAAACCCGCTTCTTCGGTCTTAAGCGGGAGTGTGGGCTGCACGAGCAGGTTTGAGGGTGGCCGAACTCGCCAATGAGCAGGGCTAACACCCTTGATCAAGCGGTTCTCTGATCTAGAGAACCCCCGCTTTCCAGCTCAGGTTGAGTGCCCCCTGATGGATCACCCTGGCCATTGCCATTCGCGCCGTGATCGCGTGGGCTGAGCGTTGGCAGAACATCGTTCGGTCTTTGGCCGCGGCAAGTTGCCTTGATCGCGCCAGTTTCTCGCCCGGTCTAAGGGCATTCCCTCCCATGGCGCCCTCCGCCGGGCGTTCACGCTGATGGACCCGCCCACTCCAAATCATTGCACCAAAGCCAGTCCGCGAGATAAACACAGGAAGCCTGCTTGGAATGATCGCCATATGGATCAACTCCCTAACGCCAATGGCATGCGTTAGTCCATGCAAGTGATATCATTCGAATGCGCGATTTTTATTTGAGAATGATTCTCATCTTTCATATAATGCCTTCAAATGCAGCGGGAAAAGTTGAGTGAAGCGCTCTGAAATCCAGACAGTATCCTGTTGGGAAGCAGTCACTTCCTCATCAATCATCGACCAGAAGGCAGCCAACCATGACCCAACGCTTCGACAAGCACGCCGCCATTGCTATTCTCAACCACATTCTCGAACTGGAGCTGGCCGGGGTGGTGCGCTATAGCCATTACGCGCTGATGGTGTACGGCTACAACCGCATCCCCATCGTTAGTTGGCTCAACGCCCAAGCTGATGAAAGCCTGCTGCACGCCCGCCAGGCCGGCGAATTGATCACCGGCTTGGGCGGCCATCCCTCGCTCGGCATCGGCCCGCTGCTGGAGACGCACCGGCACGATATCGGCGACATCTTGCGCGAATCGCTGGCTCATGAGGGCGAAGCGCTCAAGGCGTATTACCAACTGCTCGATTGCGTGAAAGACAAGGACGTGCGACTGGAGGAGTACGCGCGCACTTTGATTTCCGAGGAACTGAGCCACCACGATGAAGTAGACAAGATGCTGCGCGCGCCCGGCCAAACCCACCCCGCCGGAGAGAGCGCCTAAATGAAATTATCGAGCGAATCGGAACGCCAGGCGTTCCAATTAGGCTGCGCGGTGGGTTTGGGCTTTACACAACCGCTCGGACAGATGCGGCCGGGCGGTATGGGCCGCATTCTGGCCGTCAGCGGCAGCGATCGCGACATCGAGCGCGGCTTGTTGGAGATGGGCTTTGTCGAAGGGGCGCGGATTGAGGTGCTCCATCACGGTTGGTTGCGGCGCGATCCTTTAGCGGTGCGCATCAATCAGACCATGACCGTGGCCTTGCGCCGTTGCGAAGCCAACGCCGTCTTGGTCGGCCCATTGCTCGATCAGGAACCTGAAGCACTCGCCGTTCGGTTGGGAGAACCCGCGCTGTCATGACTGCCGGAACGCTGGCCGCGAACGGCCTTCGATCGGCGCGCATCGCGCTAGTCGGCCCGCCCAACAGCGGCAAAACCACCCTGTTTAACACGCTAACGGGCAGCCGGCAAAAGACCGCTAACTATCCGGGCGTCACCGTCGAGCGCAAAAGCGGTCTGCTGCGCACGCCGGCCGGTCATGCGGTCGAAGTGCTCGATTTGCCTGGCAGCTACAGCCTGCGCGCCCGCAGTCCGGACGAGGCAATCACCCGCGATGTGGTGCTGGGCCGCCAGCAGCGGGAAACGTTGCCAGACGCTATCGTTTGCGTGACCGACGCAACCAATCTCAACCAACATCTGCGCTTGCTGCTGGAATTGCGCCCGCTGGGACGGCCGTTGATTCTGGCGCTGAACATGATGGATATCGCCCAAAAACGCGGCTGTCGGATCGACACCGAGGCGCTAGCGCGCGAGTTGGGCATTCCAGTGGTCACTACCGTGGCCATGCGCAAGCATGGGGTGCATGATCTGCTCGCTCGGATCGACGCGTTGTTGAGCGGCCCCCAGACCGAAACCGGCGTCACCGCGACCGCGAATTGGCAAGAACCCTCGCCGGACGCGATCCGCGGCTATCATCATGAAGTGGAGCGCGTGTTGCGCCAAGCGGTGGTCGTAGAAGGGGTGCCGGCTCATTTCTCCCGGCAACTGGATCATGTATTGCTACATCCCATCGCTGGCCCGCTGATTCTGCTTTTCCTGCTGTTTCTGATATTCCAGGCCGTGTTCAGTTGGGCGGAAGCGCCAATGGACTGGATCGACGGCGGTATGGCCAGCGTGCAGCAGTGGCTTTCCGGGCACATGGCCGACAGTCTGCTCAAAAGCTTACTGATCGATGGCGTCATCACTGGCGTGGGCGGCGTGGTGATCTTCCTGCCGCAAATTCTGATCCTGTTTTTGTTCATTCTGTTGCTGGAAGATTCTGGCTACATGACCCGCGCCGCCTTCTTGATGGACCGGTTGATGAGCGCGGCGGGTTTGAACGGCCGCGCCTTTATTCCCCTGCTGTCCAGCTTCGCCTGCGCCATTCCCGGCATCATGGCGGCGCGCACCATCGCCCATCCACTGGATCGTTTGGTCACGATTCTGATTGCACCGTTGATGACCTGTTCAGCGCGGTTGCCCGTCTATGTGCTATTAATCGCCGCGTTTATTCCCAATATCACGGTTTGGGGCGGTGTCGGTTTGCAGGGGCTGGTCATGTTCGCGCTGTATGCGGCTGGCATCGTCGGCGCGCTGCTGGTGGCTGCCCTATTGCGCTTGACGCTGTTGAAAGGCGGCCGGCAACCGCTGTTAATGGAGTTGCCTAGCTACAAATGGCCGAATCCCGCCAACGTGTTATTAGGTTTGTGGGATCGCGTCAAGATTTTCATGCGCCGGATTGGCACCATCATCCTGAGCCTGATGGTCATCTTGTGGTTTCTTTCGACCTTTCCCGCGCCGCCGGCTGGTGGGACCGAACCGGCGATTTATTACAGCTTCGCCGGCCTAATCGGGCGGGCGCTGGAGCCGCTGCTGGCTCCCATTGGCTTTAACTGGCAAATCGCCATCGCTCTGGTGCCAGGATTGGCGGCACGCGAAGTCGCGGTGGCGGCGCTCGGCACCGTTTACGCGCTAAGCGGCGACGAAGGCGCGGTGACGGAAGCGTTATCCGCCACACTGGCCCAGAATTGGACGCTGGCGACTGCTCTGGCGCTGCTGGCCTGGTACGTGTTTGCTCCGCAGTGCTTGGCGACTTTGGCCGCTGTGCGCCGCGAAACCAATTCCTGGCGCTGGGCGGCGTTCATGTTCGTTTACCTGATGGCGCTGGCCTATATCGCCGCCTTCATCACCTACCGGGTCGCGTTGGCGCTGGGGGGAGGCTGAAATGTGGCAAGATGCGCTCGCGCTGCTAATCGTGGCGCTGGCCGGGTTAGCCTTGCTGCGGCCTTATATCCGCCTGCGTTTGTTCCGTACTGGCGCCTGCCGGAAAGAGGGCAATACTTCGGTTGCAAGCGCGCCGCCCCACAGCGGATGCGGTGGCTGCACCCTGGGATCAGGGTGCGCCAAACCGCGAAATCGAATTGATTCCGCCAATAATCAACGGGACGAAAAGACTTTTCAGCAGACCTCGCCGTGAAATGCTGGGCCCCTGACCCGATCAGGGGTTTCGTTGCGCCTGACCTTCCTATAAAGCCGCCTTAAAGCCCGCTATTCTGATGTTTACCGGAAGCCGAGAGCGGCTTGGCCCTCGACGCATCCCGTACTGTTATCGCCCTGACAGATTTCGGCTATTCATGGAGCAAGACCGATGAACGACCAGCTGCGCTCGGATCGACCGTTATGGACGCCCGATCACGCAAAGATCGCGGCAACGCGAATGGCGGCTTTTACCGCATATGCTCGAACGGTTTCTGGCAGATCTCTGGATTCATACGCAGCCTTGCACGGCTGGTCGGTCGATGCGCCCGAACAATTTTGGACGGCGATCTGGGATTTCTGCGGGGTCATTGGCGAGCCGGGCGCGGGACCAGTGTTGGTCGATGCCCAGAAGATGCCTGGCGCCAGATGGTTTCCTGATGCTCGCCTCAATTTCGCGCAAAACCTGTTGCGGGATTGCGACAACGCCGACGCTCTGGTGTTCTGGGGCGAGAATAAGGTCAAGTGCACAGTCTCGCGGGCGGAACTGTGGCGGCAGGTCGCCCAGTTCGCCGCCGCGCTGCGGGAGTCCGGTATCGTCTCTGGCGACCGGGTGGCCGCTTATTTGCCCAACATGCCGGAAGCCGTGGTGGCGATGCTGGCCGCCGCCAGCCTCGGCGCGACCTTTACCAGCGCCTCGCCCGATTTCGGGGTGCAGGGCGTGTTGGATCGCTTCGGCCAGATCGAACCCAAGCTGTTGATCGCCTCCGATGGCTATTGGTACAACGGCAAGGCGGTCGATCTGCAACCCAAACTGGCGGAACTCGTCCCGCGGTTGCCTAGCGTTCGGCAGTTGATCGTGGCGCCTTATCTGAACCAGGAAGCAGACGCGCTGGCGGCGAACTTGCCGAAGGCTATGTCGTGGACGCGCTTTATCGCCCGCCATGCGGCGGCAACGGAAATCGAGTTTGTCCCTCTACCGTTCAATCATCCGCTGTACATCATGTATTCGTCGGGAACAACCGGCGTTCCGAAATGCATCGTACACGGCGCGGGCGGGACGCTGTTACAGCATCTGAAAGAACATCAGTTGCATACCGATGTGCGCGAGGGCGACCGGCTGTTTTATTTCACTACCTGCGGCTGGATGATGTGGAACTGGTTGATCTCTGGCCTCGCGTCCGGGGCTACGCTGCTGCTGTACGACGGCAGTCCCTTCGTCGAACGCGGCCGGATTCTGTGGGATTACGCCCAGAACGAGCGGATGAGCCATTTCGGCACCTCGGCGAAATATCTGGATGCGCTGATCAAGACTGGCCTCAAGCCGAAACATGCTTACGATTTAAGCGCGCTTCGGGTGATGACCTCGACCGGCAGCCCGCTGGCGCCCGAACGTTTCGATGACGTGTACGCCGATATCAAGTCCGACCTACAGCTTTCCTCCATTTCCGGCGGCACCGATATTATCTCCTGTTTCGTGCTGGGCAGCCCCACGCTGCCGGTCTGGCGCGGCGAGATTCAATGCCAGGGGCTGGGCCTCGCGGTCGATGTGTGGGACGACCAGGGGCAATCCATTCGGGGTGAGAAAGGCGAACTGGTTTGCTTGCGACCGTTTCCTTCCATGCCGGTCGGGTTTTGGAACGACCCCGCCGGTAAGAAGTACCAAGCCGCCTACTTCGAGCGGTTCCCTGGTGTTTGGCATCACGGTGATTTCTGCGAAATGACCGAGCACGATGGCCTCATCATTCATGGCCGTTCCGACGCCACCCTCAATCCGGGCGGGGTACGGATCGGCACCGCCGAAATTTACCGGCAGGTGGAAAAATTGCCGGAAGTGGCCGAATCCATTGTGATCGGTCAGGATTGGGACAGTGATGTCCGAATCATCCTGTTCGTGAAGCTGCAAGAGGGCATCGAGCTCGACGATGGCTTGACCGCCCGGATCAAGCGGCTGGTTCGCGACAACGCCAGTCCGCGCCATGTGCCGGCCAAGATTCTGCAAGTAGCGGACATTCCCCGCACCAAGAGCGGCAAGATCGTCGAACTGGCGGTGCGCAATATCGTTCATGGCCAGCCAGTCAAGAACCTTGAGGCGCTGGCCAATCCTGAAGCCCTTGCAGCCTTCGCCGATCGAAACGAACTGAGCGACTGAAACAGCGAATCGAAAATGAAGAAACCCGCCGGCAGGCGGGTTTCTTTATGCCCGTTAGGCCATGGTGCGCCAAGCGGAATCTCCCAAACATAAAATTGCCACCTTTAGAGATAAGGAGGAACCAAGACCGCAAGAACGGCCGCAAAGGCGATGACGGAAACCACAATCACTTTCGCGAAATCGCCCGCTTCGCGCAGCAAACCACGGGGCTTGACGCCGCTGTGGGCTTCACTTCGAGGGCGCGTCGATGTGCGAGATTCGCGACCGGGTGGGCGGCTCGAAAGCCACGCTTTACAGCTATTTCTCCTCGAAGGAAGAATTGTTCTTTGAAGTAATTTTCAGCGCGATTGAAACAGACTTTGAGGCGAGCCACGCTTATCTTGATCCGGCCACCACGGATATGGTGGAAGCCTTAACGACTTTTGGCGTGGGGTTGTTGCGCAGTTTGTACACGCCGCCGGCGATGGCGGTGCGGCGGTTGATCTTTGCCGAGTCCAGGCGCTCCGATCTCGGCCGGATTTGCTACGAGCGGGCGTGAAGCGTAGCCATCAACGGCTTTCCGAGTTTTTGCAGGCCGCCATAAGCTGCGGGCAGTTGCGCGAAGCCGACGCGGGAGTGGCGGCGTGGCATCTGTACGGTTTGTTAGAGGCGGAACTGTTTCGCCGCTGCTTGTTGTGCGTACGGGAAACCGTCACCGATGAGGAAATCACCGGCTGCGTTCAACGCGCTGTCGCCGTGTTCATGGCCGCTTACGGCAGGGCAACCTGACTGTTTTATCGAGCGGACAATTGAAATTTTACTTGGCTCCATGGCCGCGAAGGCGTCCAGCGTTCGAAAATCCCAATTGCTGCCCGTCTTTGACTACCCGCGCCAGCGTTCGGATAGCACGCCAAAAATAGCCACGATGTCCCTGATCACGATAATCACCCAGATGACCATGATAACGGCGACAGCGGCGGCGGCGATGTCTTTAATGGCGCGGATTTTCTCGTTTTTGTTGGGTTCTATGAAATCGCAGATCGCTTCGATGGCGCTATTGAACAGCTCGGCCATCAGCACCAGACCGGTGGCGAGCAGTAGCATTTGCGCGTCTATCCAGCGCTCAAAAATAATGGCAAAAATAATGATGATCGCGGAGACAACCAATTTGTATTCGACGCTGAAATCGTACATAACCGCGAACCGCAATCCCGAAAGGATGACCTTGAGCTTGCGCAGAGGGTTATAGCCTTGTTCGCCGCCGCCTAAAAATTTATTTCGCATAGTGGTTCCCCGATGGGTTGCGCGAACGGAATCAGAAAATTCTTTGCGCGAGGGCGATCCAGACGCCAGCCAGCACAATTCCAGCTAATACATCTGATGGATAGTGAACCTGCAAATAGATGCGGGATGCGCCAACCAAAACGATTAAGGCGATGGTGGCCACGGCGGCCACAATCCACCAGTGGGGCCAAATCCGCAGGATGATTACGAGCGCGCACAGAGTGAAGGCGGCAATTTGGGTAGTGTGGGCGCTGGGAAACGAGCTGTCCCATGGTAAAGGAACCAACCGTTCTCCCACCGCGGGCCGGGGGCGAGCCGAAATGAGCTTGATAAGATGAACCAGCAGCGTCGCGCCGCCAAGTCCCGCGATCAGCAGGCTGGCTTCCCAGCGTTTTTGAAAATACCCCAAGAGAGCGGCGCTCAAAAGTGCGAGCGGAACCAGCAGATACAACGAGCCAAGCCAGGTCACACCGCGAAAGAAGGTGTCCAAAGCTTCCGAGCGGTGGGCTGCCGCGAAGAGGAGAATATCATTGTCCCAAGACATTGAATTACCAGATCAGTTTAGAGGGCCTTAATCGGACGATCACACGCTTTGTTGACAAACGACAGAGCTGGATTTGCTTCTACGACAACTCTGCGCGCTGTAATGCTCGCGCCAACAATAACGATCTTCATGATACGCTCCAATCAAAAAAACGAATAAGATATTAAAATTTTATTTAATTCAAATAGTTAATTCTGAGCTTCCAGTAATGGGATATTTGGGTGGTAGCTCCTTTTGAAGACTGGCTGCTCGAATAGGCGTCATTGGATTTTGAATCACCCAGGACGTTGATGAACTCTGAAGTCGAAAATCTTAAGCTGGATTGTCGCCTTCAGACAGTCGTTGTATTTCTGATTGCCGCGCCGTCTATCCTTAATCAATTCAAGGCAAGGAGCTACGGTAATGTCCGTTCGCCATTTAGGCCATCTGTTCAATCCTGCTTCGGTTGCTCTGATCGGCGCCAGCGAACGGCTGGGCTCGCTAGGCGCGGTTTTGGCCCGCAATCTGTTGGATGGCGATTTCAAGGGCGAGTTGTTTCTGGTCAACCGCCGGCACCGATCCATTTGGAACCTGTTGGTCTACCGCCGACTTGCCCAGCTACCGAATACGCCTGAATTAGCAATCATCGCCACGCCGTGGCGAACCATCCCCCGCTTGCTGCTCGAAGCGGGCCGGCGCGGGGTCAAGGTCGTGCTGATCGCTACCCCGTCCAGCGGGCGCACTGATGAGGAATCGGCCCTTTTGCAACGGGCATTGCGCAAAGCGACCCAATCTTATGGCTTGCGGGTGCTCGGCCCTGGTAGCAGTGGGATTATTGCCCCAGTGCGCAACCTTAATCTGTCATTGGTCGAGCGAGCGCCCTCACCAGGCCGCTTGGCCGTGATTAGCCAATCAGGACTGGTGTTGGCCCCAATCATGGCGTGGGCCAAGGCACAGGGTATCGGGTTTTCTCGTGTCGTCGGAACGGGCGAGCAAAGCGATATCGATATCGCGGAGCTATTGGACTGGCTGGTCGATGATGCCGAAACACAGGCTATTTTGTTGGATTTGGACACGGTGCGCCACGCGCGTCCTTTTCTGTCGGCGGCCCGCGCGGCGGCTCGGCTCAAGCCCGTAATCGTGTTGCGCACCGGCCGGCGACTTAACGGAATAGGGCGTCAGGTCGATGCGATTTACGACGCCGCGTTTCGCCGAACCGGCCTGTTGAGAGTTCAGTCTCTACGAGAACTGTTTGGGGTTGCCAATCTTCTGGCGCACGCACTGCCCGTGACTGGCGACCGACTGGCGATTGTGGGTAACAGCGGCGGGCTTGGCCTGTTGGCTGCTGATGCCGTCGGGGCTGAAGGCGGGCGGTTGGCTCAGTTTGGCGGGGATACCGAAGTCGCGTTACGCCATCTCCTTCCAGCCGGCGCCGCTGTTGGCAATCCACTCGATCTCGGTCGGGATGCTGATCCGGAACGTTTTGCCGCCGCCCTGAATATTCTGTTACAGGAAAGGGATCTCAACGGAATCGTGGTTCTCCATGCCTCTAGTTTGGCGGCCGCCGCCGAAACGACCGCCGCGGCCGTGAGCGAGGGCGTCGAGCAATTTCGTTCCCGCACGGGCGATTCACCGTGTGTGTTGAGCTGCTGGCTTGGACAAAACGGTCGCCATCCCGCCTGGCAACGATTGCAAGAACAGCGCATCCCAACATTTGAGATGCCGGAGGATGCGATTCGAGCTTTCATGCAGTGCTGGCGTCGGGTGCAAAATCGGATCGGTTTGATGGCGACGCCGCCCCCTGTCGTGGATTTCTTCGCTCCCGCCCCTGCGATTCCACCCCAACTGGTTCAGGATTTACAGGTTCAGGGTCGCGATACGCCCGATGCGGCTGCAACCGCCGCCTTGCTGGCAATTTACGGTATTGTGGTTGCAGCGTCCTCGGTTACTGGCTCGACGCCGTTGGAGCTGAGTCTGCGCGTGATCGTCGATCCGCTATTCGGCCCGCTGTTGTTGCTGGGAACAGGCGGGCGAACAAGCCACCTGATCCAGGAAAGCGTGGTGGTGTTTCCTCCGCTCAATCCGGCGCTAGCGAGAGAAGCGATCCGGCACACTTGGATTTATCAAGTGCTGCGTAACGCCGATGTTGAGTGGTTGGATGGTTTAATCGCGCTGTTGGTCAAGGTGGCGCGGCTGGTGGTGGATTTGAACGAACTGGTCGAATTGGAGCTGAACCCGATCCAGCTGTTCTCCAGCGGCATCCATATAACCAGCGCCCGGCTTCGGTTGGCGGCGGTGGACCACTCGACCGACCAGCGGCTGGCGATTCGGCCCTATCCGCGCGAACTGGAGGAAATTTTGCCGTTGCCCGATGGATCGACCGTGCTGATTCGGCCGGTACGGCCAGAGGATGAGCCCGCGTTCGTGACCAGTTTCACCCAGTTATCCACCGAAGAAGTTCGGATGCGGTTCATGTACACCGTAAAGGAGCTGATTCACGAAGAAGCGGCGCGCTTGACGCAGGTTGATTACGACCGGGAAATGGCGCTAGTGGTGTTCCGCCAACGGCCCGGCCAGCCGCTGGAAAGCTGCGGTGTGGCGCGGTTGATGCGTGATGCCGACGGCGAACGGGCCGAGTTCGCCATTATCCTGCTCCGGGCAGCGACGGGTATCGGACTGGGCAGCCTGTTGGTGCGCCGGTTGATCAACTACGCTCGCCGCCGCGGTTTCCGTGAGCTGTTCGGAGAAATCTTGCGGGAGAACGCGCCGATGCTGGCCTTATGCCGGGCAATGGGTTTCCGCATCGAACCCTGCCCGGCAGATGCCGGCGTCATGATAGCCCGCTGGCCGCTGGTGTGATCAAGATTTGCCGGTTTCAGCGACGGTCGTCGCTGGCGGTTCCGGCGCATATCGCTCAGCCTCCATCCAACTCCGAAACCGGGTCAACAGCCATAGGCCGGGAACAGTGGCCGCCATGCAGAATAAAAAGAAGCCTTCCCAGCCCAGCCATTCAGCGAGATAACCGGTCGGGGTGTTGACCACCACGCGCGGAATACCCATTAAACTGCTGAGCAAGGCATATTGGGTGGCGGTAAATTTCTTGTTGGTCAGCGTCGCCATGAACGCGACATAAGCCGTGGTCGCCATGCCGCTGAACAAGTTTTCGCTGGTGATCGCCAGCGCCAGACCCGGCAGGCTGTGACCGAGCCGCGCCAAGATCACGAAGCCGATCAGCCCGATGGCTTGCAGCACCCCGAACAGCCACAATGCGCGGTACTGCCCTAGCCGCAGCATCAAGATTCCACCGAGTAAACCGCCGATCACGGTCGCCCAAAATCCGAACAATTTGACGACGGTTCCGATTTCGGTCTTGCTGAAGCCCAAGTCCAGATAAAACGGCGTGGACATCTGGCTCGCCATCATTTCGCCGACCTTGTATAGCAGCACGAACAGCAGAATCAGCGCGGCGTCCTGACGCGAGAAATACTCCACGAACGGCTGCACCACCGCCTCGCGCAGGGTGCGGGGCGTGCCGGCTGGCACCAGGGGTTCGACGCAAAACAGGGTCGTAATCAGACCGGGCAACATCGTTGCCGCCATCACCCAATAGACGGCGGAGAAAGGAATGAAATCGGCCAAAATCAATCCGCCGCCGGAGGATAACAGCAAGCCGATCCGGTAGCCGTTAACGTAGAGCGATGCGCCCAAACCCTGTTCGTCATCGGCCAATGATTCACGCCGGTAGGCGTCGATGACGATATCCTGCGAGGCGGAAAAGAACGCCACCAGAAACGCCGCCAGCGTGACCAGCGGCAAGCTTTGGGTCGGATCGGTGAAGCCCAACCCGACGATGGCGGCCGTGAGCGTCAGTTGGATCAACAGCAACCAGCCGCGTCGCCGGCCCATCCCCGCGATGGGGCTAAAGCGATCCAACAGCGGCGCCCACAGGAATTTCAGCGTATAGGGCAGGCCGACCAATGCGAATAAACCGATGGTGCCAAGATCGACCCCGGCTTCCTTCAGCCACGCCTGCAACACCGAACCGGTGGCAAGCAATAGCGGCAGACCGGAAGAAAACCCCATGAGCAGCGCGGTCAGCATCCGCCCGCTAAGAAAAAGCCGCATGATGTCCCCGCTGGAGCGTGGAATGGGATCAGAAGGCATAGTCGTAATCCATCGTCAGCGGCGCGTGATCGGAAAAAAACTGTTTGCGGTAAATAGCGGCGGCCCGCACCTTGTCCTTCAAGCTGGGGGTGACGATCTGGTAATCGATTCGCCAACCTACATTGTTGTTGCGGGCTCGACCTCGATTTGACCACCAGGTGTATTGGTCGGGTTCGGGGTTGACGACACGGAACGCATCGACCCAGCCCGACGGACCCAACAACGTGTCCATCCAGGCTCGTTCCTCAGGCAGAAAACCGGAATGCTTGCGGTTGGCTCGCCAATTTTTCAAATCAATGGCCTTATGCGCGATGTTCCAGTCGCCGCATAAGATGGCATCGCGGCCACTAGCGCGTATCGCCCGCAGCGGCTCGATCAGATGAGCCAAAAAATCGAATTTCACCGCCTGCCGCTCCGGGCTGGATGAACCGGACGGCAAATAGGACGAAACGACGCTGAGGGAGTCGAACCGGGCTTCCAGCCAGCGGCCTTCGGCGTCGCATTCCGGCCAGCCCAAGCCGGTTCGGATTTCGTCGGGCTCACGGCGGGCATAGATCGCGACCCCGCTATAGCCTCTGCGCTTGGCGTCATGGTAGTGGCAGTGGTAGCCGACCGGGTGGAAATGGGCGGGCGGTAATTGGTGGCTTTGCGCGCGGGTTTCCTGCAAACAGACCACATCGGCATGCTGCTCCCTCAGCCAAGCGAAAAATCCCCTGGTGGCGGCGGAGCGAATGCCGTTGACGTTGAGTGTGATAACTCGCATGGAGTAAGGATGCTCCAGTAGATAGGTCGCAATCACGCTATGATACCGACATTTGCCCTTTTCAAGCTGTGGAATTAAGAGCCATGCAGGACTATCAACGAGATTTTCTCGATTTCGCTATCGGTCGAGGTGTGTTGCGCTTTGGTGAATTCACTCTAAAATCCGGTCGGCTCAGTCCGTATTTCTTCAACGCCGGGTTGTTTGACAGTGGGGCGGCGCTCGCTCAATTGGGCCGTTGTTATGCCGCGGCGATTATGGAAGCGGGGCTCGCGTTCGATGTCCTGTTCGGCCCAGCCTATAAAGGTATTCCGCTGGTGGCGGCAGTCGCCGTAGCGCTCGCCGAACAGCATGGCCGCGATGTTCCCTGGTGCTTCAACCGCAAGGAAGCCAAAGATCATGGCGAGGGAGGATTGATCGTCGGCGCGCCGTTGCGGGGTCGCGTGCTGATTGTGGACGATGTGATTACCGCCGGCACCGCGATCCGCGAGACGATGCAAATTCTAACCGCCCACGGCGCAATGCCAGCGGGCGTATTGATTGCGCTGGATCGGCAAGAGCGGGGGCAAGGTGATCTGTCGGCGGTACAGGAGGTTGAGCGCCGCCATCGAATGGCGGTGACCAGCATTGTTAGCCTGAGCGATTTGGTGGCATACCTGGGCGAGCGCTCAGAATACGCCGGCCATTTGGAGAAGATGCGGGATTATCGGGCGCAATTTGGCGTTGCGAGTATCGCCCCATGATCGGTCCCCTGAAACTTTACGACGCCGCAACGCTGGATGCGCTGAGCCTGGAAGCGGCTCATTTGCCCCGACGGCGTAAGAATCTCAACGTGCATGCGGTACTCGAAGATCCGGTGCAACGTTTATTCAATGCGCTAGAGCCTGGCACCTATGCCCGCCCACACCGCCACGCGCGCGATCATGGTTGGGAATTGATGGTGGTGGTGCGTGGCGCTTTCGCCGTACTGTTTTTCGATGCCAAGGCGCACATTGCGGCGCGGGTTGAACTGCGGGCCAACGACGGCGATTGCGCGGTGGAAATCCCGGCGTATGCTTGGCATTGCGTGGTGAGTCTCGCGCCCGGCACGATTATGTTTGAGGTGAAGCCAGGTCCTTATTCGCCGATCGAAGATAAAGACTTTGCATCCTGGGCGCCGCCCGAAGGCGATGCCCGCGCGTCAGACTGGGTTGGCTGGTTCGAAACGGCCAAGCCCGGCGACCATGGGCCGACTTGAACGGTTTGGCGCGAATTTCGTTGGCTCGAACTGGCTTCACTGCTTAATGAGGTTTCGCGCTGGGCTGGCTAGCTTGCCATTCGGTTGATGCGAAAAACGGGGTCACGGTCGAACCTCGGAAATGGGTACGCGACCGGCGCGACGGTGGGTAGCGATTGCCTGGTGGCATCCGTGGCAATGAGGGTTTTTTTATCCGCCTCCGCGCTGGCGGAGGCCTTGGTCGCTGGGTTACAACCGTCAGAACCTCGACCGACCGCTAGGTGATTGATCGCTTATGACCTCATCTGCTTTAACCGGCTTCAGCGCGCTGCGCCACCGCAATTTCGCCTTCTATCTCTCCGCGCGATTGCTTGCCACTATCGCCGTGCAGATGCAAAACGTGGCGGTGGGCTGGCAAGTCTATGCCATGACCGGTAACGCGCTCGATTTGGGCTTTATCGGCTTGGCCCAGTTCGCGCCCTTCTTCTTGTTGGTGCTGGTGGCCGGTCAAGCCGCCGACCACTTTAACCGCCGTCTCATCATCATCCTTTGTCATGGCGTTGAATTGTTGTGCGCGCTGATTTTGCTGGCTTTCACCGTCGGCGGCTTTCAAGTCTTATGGCCGGTGTTCGCGTCGCTGGCTTTATTCGGGGCGGCCCGCGCCTTTCGAATGCCGACCAGCCAAGCGATCCTAATGAACTTGGTGCCGTTGGAAAGCTTTGGGAATGCGGTGGCGATCAGTTCATCGACCTTTCATGTGGCGGTGATTGTGGGGCCAACCGTCGGTGGTCTTCTTTATTTGTTCGGACCCGCCGTCGTCTATAGCACGGCGGCAACGCTCTTTTTGTTGGCCATGCTATTGATCGGGCTGACCCGAGTCGAACAACCGGCAACCGTTAGGGAGACGCCGAGCTGGGATACCTTGTTGGAGGGACTGCGTTTCGTCTGGTCGCGTCCCGTGGTGCTCGGTGCGATTTCGCTTGATCTATTTGCGGTCTTGTTCGGCGGTGTGACGGCGCTGTTGCCGGCCTACGCCAGTGATATCTTGCACGTCGGCCCACAGGGGTTGGGTTTGCTGCGAACAGCGCCGGGCGCGGGCGCGGCGTTGATGTCGATCTTGTTGGTGTTTAAGCCGATGTCGCGCCGGGTCGGCTATTGGATGTTCGGCGGGGTCGCGCTGTTTGGCTTATGCACCATTGTCTTTGGGCTATCGCACAGCTTCTGGTTATCCCTGATCGCCCTGTTTGTGCTGGGCGCTAGCGATATGATTAGCGTTTACATCCGGCATCTGCTGGTGCAGATGGAAACGCCGGATGCCATTCGCGGCCGCGTCAGCGCGGTCAATGCCGTCTTTATCGGCGCATCGAACGAACTAGGGGAATTTGAGTCTGGCCTGACCGCCGCCTGGTTTGGTTTGGCGCCGGCCGTGGTGGTTGGCGGAGTCGCGACCTTGGCGGTCACCGCGATTTGGATGTGGCGCTTCCCGGTGTTACGTCAGATGGATCGATTTCCGGGAAGCACGGCTTAGCGGCGTGCGATGGCACGCGGTCCTTACTTTTTCCGTTTTTTAGCGATGGCTGCGAGTTCGATCGACGTGGCGACTTCCTGCAAGTAAGTTGCTTTAACCTGATTGCCTGCCTTGAGCGTACTGATGTCGATGCTCTCCGGCACCTTCAATGTGACGGCGTTTTGCCCACCGAGGAGTTTGACCTGACGGGTTTTTTTATTAACGCCGGTGACATCGGCAACAATCTCGATTTCTTTACCCTGTGATGTGGCCGATGCTTGAGTCACCGCGCTAGCGTTGGTGCTGGCGACTGTCCGCCGTGAGGGAGCCGTTCTGGCGGCGTTCTTCTCAAGACTGGTCGCCAAAGCCTCGTAATAGCTCAACCTGACTGGGTCGCCAGCCTTGAACGTTGCCAGATTGCTTACTTCGTCGCCAACGGCAAGGGTAAAGATTTTATTGCTACCGCCTCTAACAATGACTTCGCGCGTGTCGGCGTTTACCGATTTTACAATGGCGTTTCCGCGCACTTGATCGCGGCTTTCAATTTGGGCCGTGGACTGTTTTTGCGGCATCACGACGCTGGGCGTTCTACTCTGATCGGTTGGCATGGCGCAACCGCCCGCCAGCGCCAAGCTCAGTACACCTAAAATAGCGATGATATTTTTTTGCATTTGAATTTTCCAAGACGATAATTTATTAAGGAATTTTTCCAAGAAGATATGCTTTAACCGCCGTTCACCAAAATTATGACACTAGCTCGGACTGAATGCTACCATCCGGTCACGGGTCCTTTATCCTCAAATCCTTAGTGAAGATAGTTCGGCGGGGATAGCGGTGCCGCCAGCGAGGCGTTGCAAGTGGGGTTCGCTGTGCCGGTGTGGAGCTTAAGGTCCTATTCTGATCGTAACGCCGTAACGTTCCGTGATCGAGCTATCGCCTTCCGAAAAACGCCAGTATTTGAGTTTGAGTCCGATCTCACCGGGCTGCCGGGCGGTAAAGGTGAAAATCCGCTGTCCCCGCGCTCCAATAAAGCCTTCGGTCGGTTCGGTGTATTGGGTGCTGTCCAGCGCCAACAAACGGCTGCTGGTTTCATCGATGGCCCAGGCGTGGCCAGTGCCGCGGTTTTCCGGCAAGCTCACTTGAAGGGTTTCGCCAACGCGAACATCGGCAGTGCGATTATTATCCGCTTTGGTTAAGCGCAGTACCCCGTTTTCGCGAATGCCTGCCGGGGGAACGGGGGCTGGCGCGGAGTCCTTCTTGAAGAAGGTGCAACCAGTAGCGAGCATCGCGGTCAACAGCGCAAGAAGCGCAATCTGAAAGTGGCGCGGCTGAGGGAACAATTTGCGGATCATGGGCATCGGGCGCACCGAGGGCAGCGTGTCAACTAAGAGTAGGGGCAACGTGAGAGCGTCTCATGGTACCGCATCAGCGCGGTTTTCAAGAAGTTTAACGAGTGGAGAAGGTGAAAATGTACCTGTCTGGCGATGGCTATCGTGAATCCTTGCGACGTTATCGACCTACTGTTTTCGTGAATGGTCGCCGTGTCGAATCGGTGGTTGATGAACCGCTGCTGGCGCCGGGCGTTGCGGCGATCGCTGTCACTTACGATTTCGCTTTGCGCGAGGAGTTTGCCCCCTGGATGCGGGCGACGAGCACGGGGGGTGAGGGGGTCAACCGGATGATCGCCATTCCTCGCACGACAGGCGATTTGCTCGACAAGTTGGAAGCCGCGCGGCTGGTTTGTCGAGAAACCGGCTGTGCGCAGCGTTATTTGGGCGGTGATGGTTTGGCGGGGGTTTATCAAGGGACTCATCGGCTTGCTGCCGAATCGGGTGGTGAGTATCACGCGCGGTTGCTGGATTACGTGCGACATGTCTACGAACACGATCTCACGCTCGGTCTGGCGATGACTGATGCAAAGGGCGATCGCTCGCTGCGACCTCATGCCCAGCCAAACCAGGATGCGTACCTGCGGATTGTGGGGCGAGACGCCAAAGGCATTCGGATTTCGGGCGTGAAGGCGATTGTTACGGGCGCTCCTTACGTCCATGAGCTGCTGGTGATGCCCGGCCGGGCCATGACCGAGGCTGATCGGGATTTTGCGGTCTGCTGCGCCGTACCGGTGGATGCCGCTGGTTTGACGATTGTCGCCAGACCCGCCGGTCGGCCGGGGGAATCAGCCGCCGCGTTCAGCGGCAAATATGGGCAATCGACCGGCGTTTGTCTGTTCGACCAGGTATTTGTACCGTGGGAACGGGTTTTTCTGGCGGGTGAGTGGTCGCATTCCGAGTTCTTCACGGATTGTTACGCCACCCACCATCGCCATACCTGCATCGGTGCTCGCGCGGGCTTCGGCGATTTATTGATTGGAGCCGGCGCGTTGGTGATCGAAGCCAACGGACTTGCTTTGGATCGCGCGCCAGCTTTGCGGGAAGCCATGGTGGAATTGATCAAAATCGTGGAAGGCTTTTATGCTTGTGGCGTTGCCGCGTCGGTCTATGCGCACGTGGATGCCGCCGGGGTGGCATTGCCGGAACCGGTCTTTGCCAACATTGGTAAACTGTTGCTGGGGACGCAAATTTACGACATGCATCGCCTGGCCCATGAGGTTTCGGGCGGAATGATCGTTACCTTGCCGGGGCCGGATGAGGATCACAATCCGGCGACTGCCGGCCGTATATCGGAAGTGCTCACGGCCCGTTCCGATATTCCCTATCAGCGGCGGATTGAGGTCGCGCGCTTCATCGAAGATCTTACAGCGTCTTATCAAGGCGGCTGGTATTCGATCATCAGCCTGCACGGCGGCGGTTCACCGGAAGCGATGAAGCGGGAGATTCACCGGCGCTATCCGATAGCGGAGCGAGTGGCGCTCGTGGCACGGCTGCTGGATAGGGGTATCCACGCCACTCACAGCGATCCGCGCTGGTTTGGTCGTCAGCCGGGCCGTTGCTGTGCCGTCGGTTGTCACGGTTCCGAGCGGCTAAATCAGTCGCGCGGAAAAGAGCAAGAGAGCGGAGAGAGCGGCGGGTCGCTTTGATCGTAATGTGGCTATCGTTCTCGCGCGCTCAATCTTCTTTGTTAAGGTCAGGCGCCTTTTTTTTCGGGGAGGCGCTGCCGGCAGGTTCTTTCTGCTCATTCTGGTTCTTTTTTTCATTGGCCAAGTTCAGATACGCTTGCGTGCGACCGATGATCGCTAGGATGACCCAAGCGAGCGTCACGCCTAGCAGGCCGATTCCAAGGCCGCCCAGGCCCACGGTCATGCCGACCGCCGCTGTCATCCAAATACCGGCGGCGGTCGTCAGCCCCTGTATTTCACGCTCCTCGCTCAGCTTGAGGATGGCGCCAGCTCCGATGAAACCGATACCGGTGGCGACGCCTTGAGCGATGCGGGCCACTTCCGCCAATGGCATCCCCAGTTCCAGCGGGACGATCACGAAAAGAGCTGAGCCGAGAGCGACCAGCATGTGAGTTCTCAACCCCGCCGGTTTGCCCGTCGATTCCCGTTCCAGGCCCACAATCGCGCCGAGCAGCATCGCCGCTAGCAGCCGGATAGTGACGCGTATTAGCTCGCGCGTGTCTGGAAGACTCGCGATCAATTCTTGCCAAATGATATTTTCCATAAATTTGTGAGGTGATAAGCGGTGATAAGCAATGAAGCTGATTTTAATGGAGCGCGTTAATCGCGATCAATGGCATCAAGCGGAGGACGGCGCAGGTCGCTATCCGCCGGGGGGACGGAGAGATCGGGCGCGGTCTGGTTCAGGCAGCGCAGTAATTGTGGCGTTTTAGTCCAGCCACAGCGATGGTTTGACTGTCGCTCGCACCGGGCGTTTCGATAGCAGGCAAACGTTGGCGAGTACAGACAGGTGCTAACTCTTCCTTCCGTCTCAGCCTCGCTTTGCTCGACGCATAGTTCACTGCTACAGCCAGCCACTACACAGCCTTCAGCGCCTCGAACGGTTTGACTTGCAACCGAGGTAGAGGCCAGCAAACATAACAAGCAGCCTACAAAAAGATTAGATTTCATGGGCATATCGCTCATTTGCAATTTATGCCAGCGTCGCTCGTGCGGTTTGACAGCGCGCTGGCTATCGAGTGCGATTTTAGGGCGACTTTAGCTGGATCGGCGTATATCGCGCTCCGGTCGCGCCTCTTTGCTTTTTTGGGTGGAACCATTGGATTCAAAGCTGTAACCACCGATTTTTGCGACGATAAAACTCGACATTCGGTTACTAAAAAAGCCGATCAGCATGGGTAAAACCAATTCTTTGATCATTAAAACATCCACGCTGCCCTTCAAACCGCTGAGTTCAGGGAGGTAGGGTCTTAGAAAAAGCAGGTAAACGAGGGCCAACCAGAATCCAACCGCATCAAGCAGGACGGCGAGGATGATTCCAGCAAGGGAAAATCCAGCAACCATCCCCAGAGAAAGCCATAAAATCAAAGTGCTGGCTAGCATGCTGAAAATGGCGATCCATTTATGACCTGTATGCCAATAAAACCAATGGCTTTTGAATCGTTGTCGCCACCTCATCCACATTTTGATTACCTTGAAAGGCGAGTGCTTCAGAGCCAGCCCAAATGTACAACCGATGATTGACCGAACTATGAGGGTGAGGAATATTTATTGGTTCCAAAAAAACGGCGCTCCCCGCCGGTCCTGGTGGGAGCGCCGCAATCAATCGAGTTGTTAAGCGGCTTGAATCAAGCGTCCGGACCCCAGCCGAACACTTCCACGGTGCGGAACAGATCGTTGTCAGTCACCATGCCAACCGGATTACCGTCGGTTTCGACCACCACGCGGCGGACGTTGGCCTGCGTCATCCGTTGGGCGGCTTCGGCCAGCGACATGTCGCGTTTGGCCGTAACGAGCGGCCGGGTGGTGATTTCGCTTACCTTCACCCGCGCTGGCGAGCGATTCACGCTGATGATCTTCTTGAGCACATCGCGGTCGGTCATGATGCCCCATTGCCCGCTGGCATCAGGTTCAACCATCACCGCACTCACCCCGTTTTCGATCATGGTATGCATGGCGACATTGACCATCTCGTCGTTCTTGACGGTCACCACCGGCGACATGATGCCGCCGACCGTGGTCGGCATCCGGCCGGAGGCGATCATCGCCTGCACCGGATCGGCGACGCGAGCGGCTTCCAATTCACGCCGCGATTGCTCCTGATGGCGGCGGCGGTGCTCGATTTCCTGGCGTAGCGCCGGCCCCTGTTCCCGCATCTTGACGATGATCAGGTCGGCGAACCTGCTGGTCGGCACTTCGGTGCCGCCGTCCATCAACCGGGCGAAGTCGTAGGTGACGGTCTTGTCGGCGATGACCCGGGTCAGCGCGGACTCGATCAGCTCGGCGGCTTCGGTCCAGCCCATGTACTGGAGCATCATCACGCCGGACAACATCAGCGAACCGGGGTTGACCTTATCGAGGTTGGCGTATTTGGGCGCGGTGCCGTGGGTGGCCTCGAACACGGCGACGTGATCGGCCATGTTCGCGCCCGGCGCGATGCCGATGCCGCCGACTTCCGCCGCCACCGCGTCGGACAGGTAGTCGCCGTTCAGGTTCATGGTGGCCAGCACCGAGAACTCTTCCGGCCGCAGTTGCAGCAACTGGAAGATGATGTCGGCGATGCGGTCCTTGATCACCACTTTGCCAGGCGGCTGCTTGCCGCCATGGACGCTGTACAGCTCGTTCTCGGTGATGGTCTGGTCCGGAAATTCGTCGCGCGCCAGCTCGTAGCCCCAGTTCCGGAAGGCGCCTTCCGTGAACTTCATGATGTTGCCCTTGTGGACCAAGGTCACGCTGTCGCGGCCGTGGTCGATGGCATACTGGATGGCCTTGCGCACCAGCCGCTTGGAGGCGAACGGCGAAATCGGCTTGATGCCGAGGCCGGCGTCGTCGAAGAACTCGGCGCCCATTTCCTCGCGCAGGAACTTGGCCAGCTTGGCGTTCTCCGGGGTGCCGGATTTGTATTCGATGCCGGCGTAAACGTCCTCGGTGTTCTCGCGGAAGATAATCACGTCCACCTTTTCTGGGTGGCGCATCGGCGAGGGCACGCCGGGATAATAACGCACCGGTCGCACGCAGGCGTACAGGTCGAGATCCTGGCGCAGGGCAACGTTCAGCGAGCGGAAACCACCGCCGACCGGCGTGGTCAGAGGACCCTTGATGGCGACGACCAGCTCTTTGATGGCTTCCAGGGTTTCGTCGGGGAAGTAATTGCCTTCGTACAACTCGGCGGCTTTCTCGCCCAGATAAATCTCGCACCAGTGAATCTTGCGCTGGCCGGCGTAGGCTTCCTCGACCGCGGCGTCCCAGACCCGCAACGAGGCGTTGGTAATGTCGGGGCCAATCCCATCCCCTTCGACATAGCCGACAATCGGTTGATCTGGAACGTTTAGCTTGCCCTCTTTGATCGAAATTTTTTCACCGGTGGTGGGAATGTGGATGTGCTTGTATGCCATGAAACCTCCTGCTCTTGCGGATTTTGGGGATGGGTGCGCGGGGCCAGCGCGGAAAACAAATTAGAAGTTAGACAGTTCAATAGCTAGGGAATTGATTTATAGTAAACCATCCTCAGGCGGCATGGGAGAAGGTTTTTATAAATCAGCAACCTAGGTATTGGCCAGGTATTTGATAATTTAGAATATAGTTCTGCCAAACACAACATGTCTTTCAAGGCTCTAGGCGGTGGGTAATGAACGAATAACCAGCGGTGCGGCTTGCTTTGACCGACCCGCCTTATTATAAGCTACCGATCACCGGGTGGGCCTTAGATAAATTTAGGCGCCTACCCCTCCTTTTCCGTCCAAAGCGGTTCCAAGTGACGCTGTTTCATCCACTGATTTTATGTTCATGATATTGCCATGACCTTGAACGAATTGCGCTATATCGTCGCCGTCGCGCGCGAGCGCCACTTCGGCCGCGCCGCTGAAGCATGCCATATCAGCCAGCCGACCTTAAGCGTGGCGGTGCGCAAGCTGGAAGATGAATTGGGCGTGGTGTTGTTCGAGCGCGCGCCTAGTGAGGTGGCGGTGACGCTGGTGGGTCGCCGCATCGTTGAACAAGCCCAGCGAGTGTTGGAAGAAGCGGCGCTCATCAAACAGCTGGCGAATCAGGGCCAGGACGAATTAGCGGGAATGTTGCGCCTTGGCGTTATTTACACCATCGGTCCTTACCTGCTGCCACATCTAATTCCTCGCCTGCATCGCCGCGCTCCCCACATGCCGCTGCAAATCGAAGAGAACTATACCGCCGTACTGAGCGAGCGGCTCAAAGACGGTGATTTAGATGCCTTGATTTTGTCGCTACCGTTCGAAGAATCCGGGGTCCTGACGCAAGCGGTCTACGAAGAACCCTTTGTGGTGTTGATGCCAGCCGGTCATCCGCTGGAGCAGACCGAGATCGTCGATGCCCCCACGCTGGCTCGACAGGATTTGCTGTTGTTAGGGTCGGGCCACTGTTTCCGCGATCAAGTATTGCGCTTTTGCCCGGAGTGCAACCAGTTGAGCTACGCGTCGGATAACATGCAGCGGACCTTAGAGGGCAGTTCACTGGAGACTATCCGGTTAATGGTCGCCACCGGCATGGGGATCACCGTTTTACCCTATACTTCAGTGAGCGGTTACGCCCACGCCGGCGACCTGCTCAGCGTGCGGCCGTTTGCAGCGCCAGTCCCCAGCCGGGTCGTCGCCTTGGCCTGGCGCAAGAGCTTTCCCCGTCACCGCGTCATCAATCTGTTGGCTGAGGCGATTCGCGCCTGTCCGTTGGGTGAAGCGGTTCGGTTGCTGGAATCGGTGTGACCTCTGACAGAATCTCCGTCACATACGCCGTCCTGCCGCGCATTTCCCAACGCACGTCACAGTGGAGCAGCTTCATCCCGTAAGACCGTGGGGTGGCGTCCACCTTTTCGTACGCGGGACGAGGGTCCTGCCGCACTAGCTGCGTGATCAGCTCCTGTAAGTTGTCCGCGGGCCACGCTTCACAACAGGCGAGAGCCGCCGGGCTGAAGTTCACGCGCAATTCCGCGGGGGGCGGTTCGGGCGCAAAGCCGCCGGTTGCGGCCTGGATGCCGTCGGCATAGGGCAAATAAGGCTTGATATCCAGCACCGGCGTGCCATCCAACAAATCAACACCCGCCAAATATAAGAGCACCTGCCCCCGGTGGGTGCTGATGCGCTCCAGTCGCACCGCTGACAGGCCTATCGGATTGGGCCGGAAGGGGGAACGAGTGGCGAATACCCCCAAGCGGCGGTTGCCGCCCAAACGCGGGGGACGGACTGTGGGTTGCCACCGCCCTGGCGGAATTGCGTGAAACACGAAGACCAGCCAGATATGAGAGAAGCCTTCCAGCCCGCGCACGGCGGTGGGTTGATTGCACGGCGGTAGCAATTCCAGGGTGGCTTGCGCCGCGGGTGCTAATCCCGATTGGCGTGGAATTCCGAATTTCTCGCGAAAACAGGAATGAATAATCCCAACAGGCGTGAATTGAAACACTACAGCCAGCCGGATTTTTTGAGTTTGGTGTACAGCAAGAGACACCCCACCGTCACGCTGCCCATCACGATGGGATAGCCATAGTGCCATTCGAGTTCAGGAAACCAGCCTTTGAAATTCATCCCATAAATGCTGAAGATCATGGTCGGGGCGGCCAGCAGCGCCCCCCAGCCGGCCAACCGTTTAGTTGCGTCGTTCTGGCGGGCCGCGCCCAGCGACAGACTGATTTGTAACGCCAGCGCCAAGGTTTCGCGGATAGTGTCTACCGCCTCGGTGATCCGCAGCGTATGGTCATAGACATCGCGGTAATATGGCCGGATATCGTCGGAAATGTAGCTGTTAAAGACATCAGTCAACAGGTAGTTGCAAACCTCGACTAACGGCGCGGCGGCACGGCGTAGGCTCACCAGATCGCGTTTGAATTCATACAGACTACTAATATCGCTTGCATCGAAATCACCCTTAAAAAATCGTTCCTCTAGATCTTCCACCGCGTCTTCGATGTCGCTCAGAATGGGAAAGTATTGATCCACCACGAAATCGAGAATAGCGTACAGCACGAACCCTGGCCCCTTACTCAACAAGCTCGGGCTATTTTCACAGCGGGCGCGCACCGGCGCGTAAGGCAGCGACGCGCCATGCCGTACCGACACCAGATAGCGCGGTCCGACGAACAAATGGGTTTCGCCAAAATCGATTTTGCCGTCCTTGGCTTGAGCGGTGCGCAAGACCACGAACAGACTGCCACCATAGAGTTCTACTTTAGGCCGTTGATGCGCGTGATGGGCGTCCTCGGCGGCTAGCTCGTGCAGACCGAACAATTGCTGAACTTGCGCCATCATCGCTTCGTCGGGCTCAAACAGTCCTAGCCAAACGAAGGCGTCCGGCCGTTGCCGGACTGCGGGAATTTCTTCAAGGGTGATGTTGTCCAGCTTTTGGCCATCAACGTAAGCGGTGCAATTGACTATCATAACCTAGGTCTCAATGGGAATGAGGGCGCGGTCGTGGTTCCGGCCGATACGGCTCTTCGCGGTCGTGCAAGTGCATTCGGTATTCGACGAAGCCCGGACAGTTGTCGAAATGGAGGAAGGGATTACCGGCGAGTTGGTCGAGCATGGTCGAGGTGGGCGTGATGCCGTAGTTATGGCCAGGCCGAATCAGGGTGTCGCCCGGCAGCCGCTCGCCCAAGCGACGCAGGGTATGGTACATCTGTTCGGGATCACCGCCGCGCAGATCGCAACGCCCGCAGCCGAACACGAACAGGGTATCGCCCGTCAGCACCTGGCCGCCGAGCCGGTAACAGGCTGAGCCGGGGGTATGGCCCGGCGTGTGCAGGATTTCGATATCGGTTTCACCCAGTTGGATGCGGTCGCCACCCTGGTGCAAGGTCGGTCGATCGAGATGGCGGCTCCAGAATGCGGCCTCGGCTTTGAGCAAGTGTAACTGGGCGTCGCTGTGATTCAAGAGCGCCTCGACGCCGTTAATATGATCGAAATGGCTGTGAGTGAGTAAAATATCGGTGATGTTGAAACCGTGCCGCTCGGACAATGCGATGATGCCCGGCACGTCCCAGGCGGGATCGACCACCGCCGCGCGGTTGCTGGCGCGGTCGTGGATCAGGTAGATGAAATTAGCCATCTGTCCCAGTTCCAGGGCGTGAATGGTATAAGGTGGGTTGGGGGTCATCGACAGTCTCCCAAGTTAAAAAGCGAGCAGAGGCTGCTGAACCGGATGCCTATGACGCCGCCTGGCGCGGCGGAGAGCGGCGGACTCGATGGAACCAGCAGGCTCCGGGTTGGTTCGAAAGGGCCGATAGCGGCGGTTCAAAGATCGGTTGAGAGAGATTTATTCATGCGTTTTATTCTTGAAAACGACGCTCATCATTACTTGGTGAGCAGCTACGGAGCGGGTTGGGTCAACGTAAACGAACGGGAATTCCGCCGAAGCTTGATCGTGATGCCGAAACAGGTGATCGCTGATTGGCCACCGCAAACGTTTGGCGATTTGGAGACGCTTCACTTTGAGACAATCGCGCAACTGGAACCGGAAATGGTCGTGCTTGGTACCGGCGGCCGGCAACAGTTTCCCCATCCACGATTGATTCAACCTTTATTGGCTAAGGGCATCGGGGTAGAAACCATGGATACGGCGGCGGCCTGCCGTACCTATAACATCATCATGCTGGAAGGCCGCCGGGTGGCGGCGGCCCTGTTGATGATGGTGGACTGATCGATCCCTCATCCCTTAAGGCCTCATCCGCACCGCCGGCGTCGTGTTCGGGTTGGGTCCTATCCGACGGCGTGGGGATGGGGGCGTTTGCTTATAAAAAACTGCGAGAAAATCCTTCGGTCTCCAGAATCTTGCGCAGCCGGCGCAACGCATCGATCTGAATTTGCCGCACCCGTTCACGGGTGACGCCGATCTCGTTGCCAACCTGTTCTAGAGTGGCTTTTTCCTGCCCCCCCAAACCGAAGCGCCGTTTGACGACGATCTGCTGTTTATCATTCAACTGGTCTAACCATAGCTCCAGTTTTTCGTTGAGATCGGTATCTTGCAGTAGCTGCGAGGGATCAGGGTTATTCTCGTCAGGGATGGCGTCCAGCAGCGAGCGGTCTTCATCCTTGCCGATGGGGGTATCCACCGAAGTGACCCGTTCGTTGAGTTGCAGCATCCGTTTTACATCACCGACTGACCGGCCCAGCGATTGGGCGATTTCCTCAGCGGTGGGTTCGTGATCCAAGGTTTGCGCCAGATGTCGCGCCGTCCTTAAATAACCGTTGATTTCCTTGATGATGTGGATGGGTAGCCGGATAGTGCGGGTTTGATTCATCAAAGCCCGCTCGATGGTTTGGCGGATCCACCAAGTCGCGTAGGTTGAAAAGCGAAAGCCGCGTTCGGGATCGAATTTCTCGACGGCGTGAATCAACCCCAGGTTGCCTTCCTCGATCAGATCCAGCAGGTTGAGTCCGCGATTCATGTAGCGACGGGCGATTTTGACGACCAGACGCAAGTTGCTTTCAACCATCCGGTTGCGAGCGCTGTTATCGCCCTGCAACACGCGGCGCGCGTAGTAAACTTCTTCCTGAGCGGTCAATAAAGGCGAAAATCCTATTTCGCTCAGATACATACGGGTGGCGTCCAATTCCTCTTGAGTGAATTCCCGACTGGCGGCGGGAGCCGGCCATACGGTTTCCACATCCAGTTCTTCTTCCTCCACAATTGCCTCGTCCTCGGCGTCTTCCTCCAGTTTATCCTCGTCCAGCAGGGAGTCGTCGATGTGCAGTTCGTCGTCGCACACTACCGTCTCCAGGCAGGCGTTGATCTGTCGGGACATTGATACCTCCTGACTTGCTTCGCTCGGTGGGTATTCGTGTTAGCGCTGGGGCGAATGCCTGCCGCGTCATTTTTAGTTGTGGTGAATTTGTGCCAGCGGCCGAGCGATTTTTTTTGTCTTAGCCTCGCTCGGCCGCTGCCGCCTGGGTTATCGGGATCGCGGAAACATCCTTATTCGCTCCAGACTCCAGACGGACGCTGATAATAAGCTGTTCATGGCCAGCCCGTCTAGCCGGTTTGGAGGGATCGCGAAACCGCGATAACATTTTTTTATATGATTTTATGTGCTTATGGGGGTGAGCCAGGCTGCCAGGGCATCGAGTCCTTTGTAGCGCGTCAGATCGATCTGCAAGGGAGTGACCGAGACGTAATTGGCGCGCACGGCGTAAAAGTCCGTGCCGGGGCCAGCGTCTTGTTCCGGGCCAGCCGGACCTACCCAGTAAATCGGCCGGCCGCGCGGGTCAGTGCTTTTGATGACAGGTTCGGATTTGTGGCGCTGACCAAGCCGGGTCGCCTGAAAACCAGCGACTTGTTCCCAAGGTAAGTCCGGCACGTTCACGTTAAGAATGGTATCGGGCGGTAACGGCCGTTGGACCAGCCGCCGCACCAGCCAGACCGCCACGCGGGCAGCAGTGTCGAAATGTTGGGGACGAAAACTGGCCTGTGAAATCGCGATCGCCGGCAAGCCGAGAAAGCGACCTTCTATCGCCGCCGCCACCGTTCCAGAGTAGAGGATATCGTCGCCCATGTTGGGGCCGTTATTGATCCCGGAAACCACCATGTCCGGCTCCTGCTCCAACAATCCGGTAATGGCGACGTGAACGCAGTCGGTGGGGGTGCCCTCAACGCTGTAGCAGCCGTTGTCATGCTGGGTGACGTAAAGGGGATTTTTGAGGCTAAGCGAGTTGCTGGCGCCGCTGCGGTCGCGATCGGGCGCCACGACGGTGATGTCCGCCAGCTCGCGCAAAGCGGCGGCGAGACGGAGCAAACCCGGCGCTTGATAGCCATCATCGTTGCTGACCAGAATACGCATGGTTATGAAGTTTCTCCCACAGTGGACCGATTGAGCGAATCTTAGGATATCCGGCCGCGCTGGCGCTAAAATGACAATTGTTCACCGCTCTGGCTGGACGCTCTTGGCGATTTTATCGAGGCGCCGCATGACCAAGCCATTTCTGCTCAATCCTCAGGATCGGGATTTGTTTCGCCAGGCTGTCGGCGCGGTCAAACTATTGCATTGCGACCGAATCGATCCGGTTCATTGCCGTCCGGGGCCGGTTCCCCGCTTTAGCTTGGCTGACGAACGGCAGGTTTTGGCGGATATGGTATCGGATTATTTCGAACCGGCCGATCTGGAGACGGGTGAGGAATTGTACTACCGCCGGGAAGGGGTACAGCAGGCGGTATTGCGCAAATTGCGGCGCGGCCAGTTCCAGGTGGGGGGTGCTTTGGATCTGCACGGAATGACAGTGGCCGCCGCTAAGGAAGCGTTGGCGGGCTTCCTCCATAATGCCCGTCGTGACCGTTTGAACTGCGTGCGGATCATTCACGGCAAAGGGAAAGGTTCTCGCCACCGAGGGCCGGTGCTAAAACAGAAAGTCAATCACTGGTTGCGCCAGCGCGATGATGTGCTAGCGTTTTGTTCGGCCCGATCGATGGATGGCGGAACGGGAGCGGTTTACGCGCTGCTGCGGCGCCAGCTTTAACGGCGCCGCGCCATTTAGCGGGATCGGAGAGGGCCACAATGCGAAAAAAAGTAGCAGCATCTTCCCACGAAACGATATAACCGGCAAACGAGGAAAGCGTAATGGCAAACGAAGGTTTTCACGAACCCATTGAAGAACTGTCCAATCAAACTCGCGATATGCACCGAGCGATTATTTCCCTGATGGAGGAGTTGGAAGCGGTCGATTGGTACAACCAACGGGTCGACGCTTGCAAAGACAAGGCACTAAAAGAGATCCTGGCTCACAATCGAGATGAGGAAAAAGAGCACGCCGCCATGATCCTGGAGTGGATTCGCCGCAAAGACCCGACATTCGATGAACAATTGAAAGACTATCTTTTTACCGATAAGCCCATCGCCCACGGCCACTGATAGCTTTTGGATAGAGGCTCCAACCCGCTTGCATGCCTGGAAAAGGGCCTGGCAAGGATCCGAATTCGCTCGTGTTATTGGCTCAATGGCTGTGGCGAGCGTGAGCGGTGTAATTACGGGATGCTCATCGTTGGGCGATAGTATGTCGGACTCGATGAGGGCGGGATTTATTTCCGCCCTCTCGCGCTAACGACTGGCATGGCTAGTGGCGGTTTTTTAGTCTGTTGGGGATGGTTTTGCGAATCAAAGGGTGAAATTGGAATCCCAATTACCTCTAAGATTATATTTTTTATATTAATTATTAGATCATCTATTATTTAAATTTCAATTCATGCGAAAACGCGCGCAGATTATTTCAAATAATGAGAAATAGCTACTTGGGATGTCCGCCAAGATGTTCAAAAACACGATGAAAAATGGCCAATTAGTGACAATTTGGCGATAATACGGCTAACCCCTATTTTTGGGTCGAGATGCCCTGGTTTTAACCCATACCGTTAAAGAAGATACCTACAATTCTTATGACCATCAATTTCAAATCTCTGGCAAAGGTCGGTGTTTATGTGGATGCTGCCAATATTTCTCGAAACGGTGGACAGCGCATGCAGTACGATATATTGCGCGAATTTGCCTGCCGCGATCACGCCGAACCCCTCCGCTTGAATGTGTATCTCTCCTACGACGAAGAGCGGGCCGAAACCAACACCGTCTATCGTGATAAGGCGCGTGCTTATCAGTCCGCCTTACGCGAACTCGGTTATAAAGTGATCGAAAAACGAGTCAAATGGTTTCAGGACGAGGCCGGTAATCGCTTCGGAAAGGCGAATGCCGATCTTGATATGGCGGTGGATGTGTTATTGCAATCAGAAAACCTGGATCGGGTGCTGCTGGCTACCGGCGATGGTGATTTCGTGCAGGTGGTGCGCGCCTTGCAAAATAAAGGTTGTCGGGTGGAAACCTTGGCGTTCGATAACGTGTCTGAAGAATTACGCCGGGAATCGGATATGTTTGTATCGGGCTATCTCGTACCGGGATTGTTGCCGACCCGCGGCGATGATTATTTTGCGCCGACCTGGGGCGCCATGGGGTCGCGGGTGCGCGGCTACTGCTATCATCACGATGACAACAAGAGTTTCGGGTTCATGCGCTTTCTGGTCAAATTATCGCCTTTTTTATGGAAGACCGATTCCCGTGATTCCGACTCCCCGTACCGGACCGCGTTTTTCCATGATTCCAGCTTGCCAGATGGTTTCAATATCATGAAGCTGCCGTCCCGCAACCACATTTTTGAGTTTACCCTGGCCGAACCGAACGGCAAACAACCGGTCGCCACCGATGTCGTTCTGGTCCATCCCGCGCCCTCGCCATGAGGTTGAACGGGGTGGCGTGGCGTGTCGAAATCCGCTCCTGTCGAGAAGCATCATGCGCAATTCCCGAATTTTGAAGTTGCTGGCTCCAGCGCTGTCCTTGGCCCTCGCGTTGGACCTGTCCTTGAGCTTTGCCAAGACAGAAGATCCCGTCATGAACGCGCCGATCGGGATGTTGGCACCGACTCCCAGACAGGCGCTTCTGGATCAGACGATCGCCCGCTTGTTATCGCAGCATCATTACCGGCAGAGCAGGCTGGATGATCGGTTGTCTTCGCTGGTGTTGGATGCCTATCTTGAGGATCTCGACCCCAGTCGGATGTATTTTCTAGATACCGATATCGCTGGGTTTGAGCGCTATCGCGCCACGCTCGATGATGCTTTGAAAACCGGTGAGTTAAAGCCGGCCTACGATATTTTCAATACCTATTTACGCCGGTTGGCCGAGCGAACCACCCATCTTCAGTCCTTGCTCCAGCAGGAGTTTCGTTTCAATGTGGAAGAAACCCTGAACGTGGATCGCAAAGATGCGCCTTGGGCGAAAACCAAGGCGGAACTCGATGAGATTTGGCGCAAGCGGGCCAAGCACGACATGTTAACCCTGATGCTGTCTGGCAAGGATCAAGCCGCCGCCCGCGACTTACTGAACAAGCGTTATGACAATCGTTTACGTCAAGCGCTGCGATCCAGCAGCGATGATGTATTCCAACTGTACATGAACGCTGTGGCCGAGGCGTTCGATCCGCATACCGCTTATTTTTCTCCTCGCAATACCGAGAATTTCAACATTCAGATGCGGCTATCGCTGGAAGGCATCGGTTGCGTGTTGCGCATGGATGAGGAGCAGGTGACGGTGGTCGAACTGGTTGCGGGTGGTCCGGCCGATCTCAGCCAGCAAATCAAGGCGGGCGACCGGATCGTGGCGGTGGCTCAGGGTGATAAGGAATCCTGGGTTGATGTGGTGGGATGGCGGCTGGATGACGTGGTGGATCGCATCCGCGGCCAACGGGGCACGGTGGTGCGGTTGAAGGTATTGCCCGGCAAAGCGGGCGTCGCGGCCGCCGAAAAGACGGTGCGGCTGGTTCGCAATACCATCCGGTTAGAGAAGCAGGCGGCCAAACAAGAAATCAAGCGATTTCAAGGCCCGAATAACCGCGAACTGCGGATCGGAATAATTACGATTCCAGCCTTTTACAGCGATTTCGACGCCGCCCGGCGCGGCGATCCGAATTATCGCAGCACCACCCGCGACGTGCGGCGTTTGTTGGAAGAAATGCGTGGCAAAATCGACGGCCTGGTGCTGGATTTGCGTGAGAATGGCGGAGGTTCCCTACAGGAGGCGGTGGATTTGACCGGGCTGTTCATCGCGGAGGGGCCAGTGGTGCAGGTCAAGAACGCCGGTAACGATGAGCCTGAGGTTGAGAAGGATAGCGATCCAGCCCAAGTTTATGATGGACCGCTCGCGGTATTGGTGGATCATGCCAGCGCCTCCGCCTCGGAAATTTTTGCCGGAGCCATTCAGGATTACGGTCGTGGTGTCGTCATCGGTGATCCGACCTTTGGTAAGGGTACCGTGCAAACCTTGGTGGATCTAAACCGGCTGACCCGCGCCAAAGAGCCTCAAGGCCAAATCAAGTTGACCGTCGCCAAGTTTTACCGGGTTAGCGGTAGCAGTACCCAGCATCGTGGCGTTCGACCAGATATCGCTATTCCTTCCATGTTAGACACTGAAGAAGTTGGGGAAAGCGCCCAGAAAAATGCCCTGCCGTGGGACGAGATCGCTCCGACCCGTTACCGTGGCAGCCAAGCCTTGACGGCGCTCATACCCGAACTGGCGCGGCGCCATCAGGCGCGCATTGCGGCCAATCCCGACTATCAAGCCTTCCTGCGCGATTTGGAATTTACCCGCGAGCAGCGTGAGAAAACGACGGTGTCGCTGCTAGAGAAGCAACGTCGCGCCGAGCAAGAACGGATCGAGAGCTGGCAGCGCGAGCGCGAGAATCGGTTTCGTTTGGGTAAGGGGTTGCCCCCGCTTAAACCGGGCGATGAAATTCCGGAGGGTAAAGACAGCGTGATTCCGGATGCGGCGCTTAATGAAACGGCTCAAATCGTCGGTGATCTATTTCTGTTACGGGGTGGTGATAATGCATCCAATGTTCTCGTGATGGGGCGCTAGTCGGTGGTAGCGGCCGCGGCGAATCTGGTGCTTGACCAGGTGTTGGCCGAGCGCTTGGCTAGCGTCTTGGAGCGATTGGAGACGCTGTTGCCAAGAGTGCCAAAATCGCCCGATTGGGAGGGTTGTCGAGCTTTTCGCTGGCGGCGACAGCCCTATGGTTATTTGCAGTCGGTTTCCCATCCCCATCGCCTACGCTTGGCGGATTTGCGTTGCATTGATCGGCAGAAGGGGGTTCTGAAGCTGAATGTCCATCAATTTTTGGCTGGTCGGCCGTATAACAACGTGCTGTTGTGGGGTGCGCGCGGCACTGGAAAATCTTCATTAATCAAAGCGCTACTCAACGAATATGCCGACCAGGGTTTGCGCTTGATCGAGGTGGACAAGCACGATCTGCTGGACTTGCCTGAAATCGTTGATCCTTTGTATGAACGGCCTGAGCGGTTTCTGTTGTATTGTGATGACCTATCTTTTGAAGCGGATGATCCCAGTTACAAAGCCCTTAAGGCGATGTTAGACGGTTCGATTAGCGCCGCGCCGCCCAATGTCCTGCTCTGCGCGACATCTAACCGCCGCCACCTGTTGCCCGAATATATGCGGGAGAATCAGGCATCTCGCCTGATCGAGGGTGAACTGCACCATGGTGAAGCGGTGGAGGAAAAGATTTCGTTGTCGGAACGGTTCGGGCTATGGTTATCGTTCCATCCCTTCAGTCAGGATGACTATCTCACGATCGTCGCTTACTGGCTGGAGCAACTGAGCGGATCTGGCGGGTTGGATGAAGCGGTGCGGGAAGAAGCCTTGCGCTGGGCTTTGCAGCGGGGTTCGCGTAGCGGGCGGGTAGCTTGGCAATTTGCCCGTGATTGGGTTGGACGGCAGGGATTGTAGTCAGGCTCACGATTGGGTTGGCATTTAAGCGCTCAAGGCTTGTCGATAGACCTCTACGGTTTCATCGACGCACCGCCGCCAGGAAAACCGGCTTGCTTGAAACAAGCCGCGCGTAACCGCTAGCGCCCGCCATTCACCGTCGCTTAGCAAACGCTCCAGGTTGGCGGTAAGCGCCTCTATATCTTCAGGATCAATGAGTAAAGTCGCGTTACCCGCCACCTCAGGCAAGGAAGAACGATTTGAAGTGAGCGTGGGGATACCGCTGGCCATTGCTTCCAATACGGGCAGACCGAAGCCTTCGTAAAGGGATGGATAGGCGAAAGCGCGAGCCCCAGCGTAGAGCAAGGGCAAATCTTCTTGTCGGACGTAGCCCAGCTGGCGAAGCTGTCCGCTATTTTTCAATGGCTCCAGTTGCCGTTCCAACTCTTCTGTCAACCAGCCGCGGGTTCCGACCAGTACCAGCGGATAGTGTTGCCGCAACGCCAATGGTAAACGACTGTAAGCATGGGCTAAGCCGCCCAGGTTTTTGCGTGGTTCCAAGGTGGCGACCGCCAATAGATAGCCGCCGGCTTGTAAGCTGTAATGATTGAGAACGCATTGTATTTCAGCAATAGGGTAGGGATGAAAAACGGGATCTACCCCATTGTGAACAGCGACGATCCGCTCTGCTGCTACACCCAGTAAGGAAATGATTTCCTGGCGCACGAACTCAGATACGGCAATCAGCCGGGTTGCGTGTTGCAGAGTGCGGGGCAGATAGCGTTCGAGATAAACGATGCGCTCCCGAGGGTGGAATTGGGGATAGTGTAAATGAGAGAGATCATGCAAGGTAGTAACTGTTGGATTGGCGCACGGCGGTAGAATAAAATTGGGAACGTGCAATAAATGATTGGGAAAACGTTCGATTTTTTGACGGAACCATCTGGATTGAATAGCCCCATAGAGCAAAGCGATTTGCGGTTTACACGGTAACCAGCGCCGCGCCTGATTGAGAGAGCGATTGGCGGAGAGCGCTTGTTCTGGGTCAGTTAACCAGCGATAGGTGGAAAAGTAGCGAAGACTTGTAATATCCGGGCTAGTGCGCAATCCGCGCGCTAGTTGCAATGCATAGTGGCCGATACCCGTCAGCGGGGGGTGGATAATGTCCACTGCCAGTATGAGACTAATGCCCATCAAGAGACACTCCCATTAAAAATTGATGGGACGCTGTTTGAGCTATATGAATTATGAATCAGCTGCTGAATTAATAATATTATTACAGTTAATCCATATTTTTTCACCTTGGGCGTCCCAAGAAAAAGCAGATACGGCCTCCAGTGATAATTTAAATGTTGAATCAAGGCGCCCCTCAAAAAATGCGTCGCGTAGATTATGAAGGTTGCTACGAATAATTGCCGATTCATTGGGAATACTATGGCCTCGCCCTAACGCTTCAAGCAGGGCTTTGACTGGATCGGACGGATCATAGTAGAGGTGTAGAATCGGTCGACAAGCGCCAAAATACTCGAAAATCTTACCGGGTATCTGGTGTGTCTGACGGTTTCCAATATTGATCAGTACTGACGCTTGAGTTTGTAAACTAAGGCATTCCCAGTGTTTGCGCCGACCTAATACCAGCGCCCGCTCGCCCAAGGCAGCCAGTTCAGTTTCAAAACCACTACTGTCGCCAGCATAAACTAACCGCACACCCGGCGTTTGATGGATTGCCTGGAATAGTGGATCGGGATTTCGAAAATCTTTGTAAAAAGTACCTGTATACACCAGGTTAAGAACGTTAGGGTCATTCAAAGCCTGTGGCGGCAATGGCAACGGCAACGATTTAAGCGGTGAGTGATAAGTCGAGAAGCCTTGCTGGATAACAATGCTGTGCTCCGGAGGTAATTGGTGACGTTGATACAGCAGATCGACCATCGAATGGGCTGTCACCAAAATGCGGTCAGCACGCTGGCATACCTTGCGCTCAAGTAAATGATCCGCCGCCTGCCGCCAGCGTGGGGTGTAAGGGGCTAAAACAGGATCTGCTAGATCAGCAATCCAAGGCATCTTCCAATGCTGTTTGGCCCGCAGCCCCAATAACAGATCAACTCCGGGTTCGTGCGAACTGATAATCAAATCTGGACGGCGTTGCGTGACAAGCGCTCGAAGACGACGCCAGGCAAAGGGAAACCACTCACTGCGCACGTCCGGAAAAAGCAGATGATCCAGTCCTCGTCGTAGTCGCCGGTATATGATTTCCGCGATCCCATGTCCATTTTTGGTTGGGGGTTCTGGTGATGTCTGTGTCGCTGGCAGTCGGTCGCGCAGCCAACCCGACAGGGCAACAAATGGTCCTGGAAAACAACGATGAACCGATAGGTTGGGGTGTAATGGCCATTCTTCGCCCCAAAGATCGTGAATCCGCACCGTCAGAACATCGACCTCGGCACCCCGACTCGCCAACGCATTACCAAGATAATACCAGCGCAAAGATTGTGCTGCTGGTATCGGTGGAAATTCATAAGCAATCAATAAAATACGCAAAGCCTATTCAACCACGGCTTTTTGCAGGATAGCAGCAATTCGCTCGGATGCGCGGCCATCGCCGTAGGGCGACACGCCACGAGCCATGGCTGCGTAGCATTTTTCGTCATCGAGTAATCGTTTAGATTCAGACATGATGGCATCATAATCTGGCCCTACTAGTTTCACCACGCCCTCGGTAACTGCTTCCGGCCGCTCTGTTTCTCGTCTTAGCACTAACACAGGTTTTCCCAGCGCTGGAGCTTCTTCCTGCACACCGCCCGAATCGCTGAGGATTAAATAAGCCTGCTTCATCGCAGCTACAAATGGTAAGTAATCTAGCGGAGGGCAAAGCCGAATGCGTGGATGGTTGGCCAACTGGGAATAGGCTACTTCGGCGACATTGGGGTTAGGATGCACTGGGTAAAGAATTTCGACATCCGTATAAGTATCGGCTAGAGATCGAATAGCGCGACATACTTGCAGAAAAGGCTCGCCAAAATTTTCTCGACGATGGGCTGTGACCAAGATCATCCTTTTCGATGGATCCATCTCAATACCTATGGAGAGGTCGCGCTTAGCCACAGTCATCAGTGCATCAATCACTGTGTTGCCAGTAACATAGATATCGGAATCCAGGATGCCTTCGCGTAGCAGGTTGAGGCGGGAGCTTTGCGTCGGGGCAAAATGCCAGCGCGATAACCGCCCTGCTATCGTGCGATTCATTTCCTCTGGAAAAGGATTTTGCATATCGCCAGTGCGTAAACCAGCCTCAACATGGCCAAATGGAATATGATGATAAAAGCAGGCCAGCGCCACGGTCATGACGGTTGTAGTATCGCCTTGGGCTAGAACGATATTTGGATTTTCCGCTCGCAATACATCATCAAGATTAAGTAATAATCGGGCTGTGAGCGCGATGAGCGCCTGATTAGGCCGCATAATGTCAAGGTCAATATCGGGCTTAATAGCAAATGCTGCTAATACTTGATCCAGCATATGCCGATGTTGAGCAGTAGCCAATATCCGCACTTCAGCCCAGGGCTTTTTCTGTAAGGTTAGGATAACCGGTGCCATTTTTATAGCTTCGGGGCGGGTGCCGATCACGCAAATGATCTTGATTTTTTTATTATTAAAATGATTATTTATCATAATTAAATAATTCTTCAATATTTTTAAAATTTAAATTAAAGGTTAACAGTGGAGGAAGGCTTGGTAAAAGGAGAAAGCAAGCATCTCCTATCTATCCAAGGCGATGCTTGCTAATCTTCATTGAATGGCTTGCTTATCAAGATAAGCAATGATCATCTCATCATTTAATAATTTTATGTCGTCCAAATTATAATGATCAGCAATATGTAATTTCATCTCATTAACCCTTGCTTTGAACAAATCTTGAGCAAAGGCATACAATGATAGATCTAACTTATTTATCTCAGTTATAGCATCAACAACTTCAAAATCGTTAATAATTTGACCTTCCTTTTTTGGGGTTATATTGCGAGATTCATAATTTTTTACTGGAGCCCATCCAAATGTATATGACATCAATAATAAAGAGTCCTTAAATTGTTCAGTAATACCTATAAAAGCAAGGTCTTTTAATCTACTCATGGCTAATTCAAGGCTAATAGCCAATTCAAGGTTCATATTTGATTTAGGAATCACACGCGAAGTGGTGTGCTGAGTTTGGCTAATTGGATTTTTTGCAGCAAGGTTCTGCTTTAAAAGATCCAAATTTAGGTTTCTACCAAAATAGAGGGTTTGATGATTGGTCAGTGATATAATTTCATTGGGATCATTTAACATATCCATGATTGACATGGATTGAAATTTTTTATGAAGAGCGTGTGTTTGGCTACTGCGGATAAATAAATAGTGTGAAATTACTCGTTGGATTGGATCTCTTAGCATGGTCATGCATATGGGATTATCCAATAATTTGCAAATAGAATATTCAAAGTGACCTCTAATTAACTGATATTTATTTATTTGATTTATTGGAATCTGCATTAATTCTCGCATATAGTAAGCAGGGCAAATTTGGCTACTTTCATAATGGCTGTCTAATATTGATGTTAAAGTTGTGCCTGCTGCTTTAGGAATATGCATAAAAACAAGTTGGGATTGATCATTCAGTAGGCCATTATTCATTACGTAACCCTCAGCGATACAAATAGCAGTAATACTCTGATCTGAAATGCAGCCAAACAAACCTCTTGGCAATTTAGGTCATCAGAACAAAGTTTTAAGTGAATAAAGCGGTATATCCTTAGCTTTATTGGAAACTAGTAATTACTTAATTCTCAAAAAATTAAAATAAAATGTAATTGATTGGTAGTTTGCTATTAAGTGATTCTGCTTGAATTTAAAAATTAGGATTTAAAGCAGGGTGCATTATGAGTTCGAGTAAAATAATTTATTATGCTGCTCTTATATACACTTTCAGTTATGGGTAAACCATTATCGACCAATTGCTGCAAGAGCAGGTTCAAGTAGTGGTTGAATAAATAGAACCCCCTGGGGTGATAAGTGATTACTATCCGTATATAATGCGAAACTGTCTAGTTGAACTAAACAAGTACCAGATGCGCAAAAATGCTCAGTTGGATCAATAAAGGTGACGCGCCCTAAAAGCGCTTGCTCCTTCCAGATGGCGAGTACAGGTGTTTGCCATTCAAGATATTGATCGCGAGTAGTCCATAAATTATTTTGTGACCGCCCAATTCGTTTTTCCAATGATAGAGTTTCGGGTACGCGATGGGGTTGGCTTGGTACTGAGCCTAACACATAAATCTTACGACCAAGTAAACTTTCTATCGTTTCTGGTACTGCTTTGGCGAAAATTTTAAAGCGATCAGCACCTTGTGAGTTAAATCCTTCGCGGATAAGATACGGCCCTCCAGTATTTTTATTAGGAAAGTAGCCATAAAGATACACGGCCCAGTTTGATACTAAAAAAACTGTTTGAATTTCATGACGCTTAATGAATTTGTGAGCCTCTATATTGAATAAATCACAACGACTATCAGGACGGCGCACAACATTGACATTGATTAGTGGTGGGCAAGCATTGTAGACAGCCAAAGCTCCTTTAAGTCCTTGCCTATTAGCTATCGCATTGAAAGCTTGTCGCAATACGTAGGCGTGGCTATCTCCAATAACAATGAAATCATAGTGATTACGATCTAATACACCGAGATTACAGACTTGGTTATTGACAAGCTTATTAATTGAACTTACCTCCCAATTTTTATCTTGAATACAATTATTCTGTGAATCACGAGGAGGTAAGCTATTAGTTAGTTGCAGGTTATCTCCAGGAAAGCGTTGTGGTAGTCCATCTGTAAAGTATCCTAAAGGGCCAGCAATCATAAATACTAATAGCATTGTACCAAAGAGTTGGTACATTTGTTCTTTTTGAGGTAATACATACTTATGGCGGATTGGAATTTCAATGATATGGTAAGATAAAACTGCAAGTATAAAGGATGCAATGATAGCCATAATCGAATGCAATGCATTAGCATTTGGATAATACGTACGCATAAATACAAAGATAGGCCAATGCCATAAATACCAAGAGTAGGAGATACGCCCTATGTAGACGATAGGAAACCAGGATAAAATTTTGGTTACCGGATCATTAGTGTGTGGTGAAGCGTAGATAATAAGAGCAGCGCCGAATGTTGGGATGACTGCTGCTAATCCTGGAAAAGGGGTAGAGTAATCATAAGCGAATATTGGGATAAGAACTAAAATAAAACCTACCAAACGCATGATTTTGATAGTAAGAATATTCTCAATCTTTCTAAAATAACCTGTCGCTAATAATGACCCAGATAAAAGTTCCCAGAATCGCCCTATTGAATTAAAAAAAGCAATATCAAGCTGTTCGCGATTAACCCAATATAAATTAATGATTAAGGAAAAAATGAGTAAAGATATTAAAAATATATTGATTAGTTTTTTGTTAATCCAAGATAAGGTTAATAGAGTAAAAGGCATGAAAAGATAAAACTGCTCTTCAATAGAAAGAGACCAAGTGTGTAGTAGGGGTTTTGCTTCTGAACCAATATCAAAATAGCCTGTCTGGCTCAGAAAAAGCCAATTTGACACAAAGGCCATGAATGAAATAAGGCTTTGAGAAAAAATTTTAAAGTCATTAGGTGAAAATAAAAAAAGACTACTAATATATACAAACAATAAAACTGGAAATAATGCAGGAGCGAGCCGTCGAATCCGTCGCTCATAAAAGCCGGATAGAGAGAATGTTGCTGCTTCTATTTCTTTCAAAATTAGTGAAGTGATTAAAAAACCTGAGATGACGAAAAATATATCGACACCAGTGAAACCACCAGAAAATACTTTAAAGCCTGCATGAAATAAAACAACAGATGTAACTGCGATAGCTCGGAGTCCATCAATATCAGAACGATAGAAGATCATCTATGATTTCTTAATATGAAATTAAAAGATCTCGATTGATTTTAAGAAAAATATTTTTGAAAATCATAATTTATTCTTGATTTGGGTATCTATGCCGTGAAAAAGGAAAAATTATCAAAAATCAAGGGTGAAAATCTAAAATTATACATGCCAACTATGTTAACTAATGTTTGATTGCAAGAAAATTCCACCCTTTAATTCATGACGGTTTAATTAAATACTTTCAATAAATTAAGCGTTAATGAGAATTAGAGCGAGCAGCTACTACAACAAAGTCGCTCTGAATATCACCAGAATCAACAAGGCTATCCTCGATGGCAAAAAGCATTTCGAGTACTAACATTGAATGAGGATCGGATTCTTTAAAATTTCCCGCGATTCCGCTAAGTAAGAATTGTAAAATAGAGCCACCACAGTTATTAATTTTAACAATCTCAAATTTATTTTTAAGAATAGGTAAGATATCTTGTGATCGTACGGCTTCTGATGGATCAGTACGTGCAACTTCTCTAGGATCAGGTAGTGGTACGGAAGTTTGATAGGTATTTTTAGCGCCACCCATAAAAGAGCGACGATATCGTGACGGAATCAAATAAAATGCATGCTCAATGGCATCGCGCTGCCGACTTGAAAAAGCAAATCGGTTAAAACCAACGTATTCATTAATAAATAACCATCCTCCAGGTTTTAATGCTTTTTTGACTCGATCACAAACAACTTCTAGTTCTTTAATATGATGTAATGAGCCATTAAACCAGACAGCATCATATTGCTTTACACCTATATCTATTGTCTCAATATCATGCACTAAATACTTAATAGAATTAATACCAAGTTTTTCAGCTTCTTGCTTGGCGGCTTCAATGGCTTTTGGAGCAATATCAACCGCATCACAATGTTGAAAGGCGTTTAAGCTGAATAAATGGCGTTCTAGACCACCAGATCCACACCCTATACTCAGCATCCGCTGGGCAGGGACGGTATTCCCTAGAAATTCTTTAAGGCAATATTCTAACCAGGTTGGGTACAATTTATAAGCACAGGCTCTTTGCTGATAATGCTTCTGAACAGCCGGTACTGCTAACCAATAGACATCAGAAGAAAATGGATCAGAACCAGCCATATTTTCTGACCAATAATCAGCTATTTTTTTCTTGTCGTCATTCATGGTTTAACTCCTGGTAAAATTAGGAATTTTAATAACAAAAAATCCGGCTATCCTATTTAGAAGATATAAACTTCAGAAAATTTAGTGGGCTGCATTTATTTCTTCTGATGCTCGATTGGCATGGGGTTCCCATTTGCCCCATTTTTGTTCATAGTAACTTTGATTTCTTTTCCAGATTTCATGATATTCGCCAGATTCTATCAGTTTCTTAAATGCTGCTTGACCGAAGTGATGAACAAAAGAATCCTCCGCACAGACTACCCTATATCCAAGTTGTTTAATGCGGTTACTATAGTCATCATCCTCAAACATACCGATACCAAAGCTCTCATCTAATGGGCCAGTCATTTCATATACATCTCGGCGCATAGCAACGCAGAACATGGCAAGAACTTTAATATCAAATATCTTACCTTCATATTGGCGCATGTGCTGAGTGGCGAAGTGTTCCATTTCATCTAACGTACTATAGGGAACATTTATTTTAGCTTCATTCCCAACAAAGTTAGTGACAGGACCAACTAAACCAATCTCTTTTTCCTTTAAATGGGTAAGGAGTGGCGCTAGCCAACCACGAGGTGTTACAGTATCATTATTCAGCAAAACTAAGTACTCTCCAGTAGCGATGGTGAGACCTTGGTTATTAGCAGCAGCGAAGCCACGATTGTTGCTATTGATAATAACCTTTATATTCTCATAACGCTCCTCCATATACTGTAGATAATTTGCAGTTCCATCCCTTGAATCGTTATCTACCACTATAATTTCATAGTTAGGATATGTCGTATTTTTTAATAATTTTTCAAGGCATAGTTGGGTAAGGTCAACATTTTTATAGGTAACAATAATAATACTCACTCGACCGTAAGAGGTGCTGATCGCATCGGCCATGGATTTATAGCGATGCTGCCAATCATTTTTTCGAGCTAGGTCGATACGTACTTGCTGTAATTTTGGATTATTCTCTGCTATCGCACATTCAATTTGAACTACAAAATCTTCTTTAGTATCTGCAAAGTATAAGTAATCCTTATAAATTTCTAGCTCTTTGAGAGGGACCGAAACAACTGGTTTTCCAGCGCTGACATATTCATAAAATTTAACTGGATCAACTGCGTGAGTCACTTGATTAATGCGAAATGGAATTAAGCAAACATCGAAGTGATAAAGGTAGAGAGGCATTTCTTCATAGGGTCGGCGCCCTAATAAATGTACGTTGGCTAAAGTATCCAATCCTTCGAGATCAGTAACAAAAACGTCGCCAAGTAATACAAGTTGCCAGTCAGGACGTGCTCTGGCCACAGCAGCTAAAAGACCTAAGTCAACCCATTCAGCTAACGCACCAAAAAACCCAATTATAGGGTGAGTGATATGATTTAAAATTTGGCTAGGCTGATAGTGTTGGCGGTAGAAATCAAAATCTACTCCATTACGCACTAAAACACAATGAGGATTATGATTTTTCCACTTCTGCTCTAATAACGCAGCTGTAACGGTCACAATATCGCTTTCTGTGACTAATTGTTTTTCAGCTTCTAGCAAGGGCTTGCCAATATTTGGAAAATCCTCCCACTCATCCATACAGTCGTATAAAACATTCCAGCCCCAATGATTACGTAAATGCAGTGCTAATGGAGTCCAAAATGCTAAATGGATATTGCAGACAGCATCTACTATGCCAAACTTATCCCGTAATCGGCCTATAGATTGCGAAAAAAATTCAGTATTCGCCGTATCAAGGACTGTAGAGTAGCGATCCAACACTGCATCCGCCATTAATTCTACTTCAAAGATATTCTCTGCAACCGCCGAAGCACGGAATCCTTGAATATCATCTGGAGATAAGCAGCGTGATGCTATTATGTAGAAAACACGGTGGCCGTGCCGTGCAAACTGCGTAGCAATTTGTTGTGGTCGTTGATAGCGAGCGTTCCAGTCAATATTAGCAAAGCAAATTAAATCGTAAGAGGTGGGTATTGATTGCGGTGATTCTAAGATTTTAGGAGCGTGGATCGTATTAATAATAGGTGTAGCTGAGGGGGTAGGCGTTTGCAGTATTCTATTTCCATGGCTTTCGATATTAACTGAATGGCTTTGAAACTGTCTAAGCAAAGCTTGAATATGATCGACTCCTAATAATACACGTCGGCGCAATAGTAGTTTTTCTACTAAAGATATAGTGCTGTGCCCTACACGCCAACGCCAGGAATGAAGGGTAGCAGTGAAATTTTGTTCAATTTGTTTTAACCAATTCTCTAATAATGATAACTCATTGAATAAATGAGACTCTTGATGTTCTTTGATTGCCAAGCTTTGGCTTAATTGGGTCAATTGATCCTGTGCTTTATTAAGCTGCTCATTAATTAGCTCAATTTGTTCTTGCTTAACTTTAAGCGATAACTGGTGATTACTTTGAGTCTGATCCAGTTCTCTCCGTGCCAGTTCTAGCTGCTGGAATAGCTCTCTAAGCTCGCTGCGAGCCTGCTCGGTTTCGCTGCGAGCCTGCTCGGTTTCGCTGCGAGCCTGCTCGGTTTCGCTGCGAGCCTGCTCGGTTTCGCTGCGAGCCTGCTCGGTTTCGCTGCGAGCCTGCTCGGTTTCGCTGCGAGCTTGTGCAAGATGGCTATCAAGCTCAATAGCTTGTTTTTGAATGGCATCACGTTCTTGGCGCAATCCTATCATTTCACCATGGGTAGCATCTAACTCCCGACGAAGTTCTGTAATTTCGTTAGACGTATTATTAATTTGCTGGTGTAAGCTATTCACCTCTTCCCGAACGGACTTCAATATTTCTCTATTCTGCGCTTCTCTTTTATATTGCTGATCGTGTTCTTCAAGGATTTCCAGGGCACCTGCAGAAAGATCGGGTATGTTACTCCACAATAAGATAGATCCATCATCTAGGCTTTTAGCTAAGTGACGTTGATTCTCATTGATAATGTTATCAGCAATTTTAGAAGTTTCACGCTGGTGATGAAGCCGATTTTCAACGAAAGCAATAATCTCACGATCAGAAGGCATTCGTAGTCCTTGAACATCTGCTTCACATAGATTTTGATATAAATCATGAACAGTATTCACAGGATTGCTAATAAGATTTGGGTATGACACGCAAATCTTTGGAAGGCTTTGAGTAGAGCGAAGGGCTTCGATAGTATATTTTTCCCATAAAGCAATGCTGAATATTAATGAAAAACTATCACGGGCTTGTAAAGATTTGGCGATTTCAATTGGAAAACGGTAAGGAAATACGCAGACAGGTACTTCTAGAAAAGGCAGCCAGAAAGGTAAGGTAAGACATAAGCGAGGATCCTTCATTATCCAAGGTCGATGAGTATCCATATGAAAAACGATACGCTTTGCTTGATCCCTTAACTCAGCCAGCTCATCATTTTTGATTAATTCTTCTTGGTTAAAAGAGGCGATAGTATTCCAATTAAAGCCAAGCTTTTCTAATAAATTATCGTTTAGTTCTTTAACATCTCGCCGCTCCCAGAACCCTTTTTCATTATCAGGGGCAGGTTCGCCAATTAAATGGGAGGGACCAATGTCAGCCCCCATCATATTAATCAAGCGGGCTATTGCTGAAGTACCGGAACGGTGCATACCAAGCACAAGGATTTGCATGATTATTTCCTATGATGTCTTTAATGTTTTTAGGGGCGATGTCTGTGGAGATGAACGTAAGTAAACCTGGTAAGCATGAATAATTTCTTCTGGAATACCTTCAGCTTGAGAAACACCATGTTCAATCCAAACCACTCGATCACATAACCGGCGAATCATCGCTAAATCGTGAGATACCAGAACAATCGTTCGGTCTGAGTTGAATTTTTCTAACATGGCGCCGGAAGATTTTTTCTTAAATTCTGCATCGCCTACTCCTAACACCTCATCGATTAGAAAAATATCTGGATCCAATTGGATTGCTATAGAAAAACCTAAACGAGCGCGCATTCCAGCAGAGTAGCTGTAGATTGGTTGGTCAATAAAATTTTCCAGTTGTGCGAAAGCAATAATATCCGCCATACGTTCTTGAATTAAATTGCGTCGCAACCCAAGCAGCAGGCCGCTCATCATTACATTTTCCCGACCGCTTAAGTAAGGAATAAAACCAACTTGTAAAGAAAGCAAAGTCGCCTGCGAGCCATTATTATATAATTCGCCATGATCAGGTTTAATAATATCAGCCAATAGTCGCAACAATGTTGTTTTTCCCGCGCCGTTTCGACCGATAATACCTAGCACTTCACCCTTGAAAAGATCAAAAGAAACATCATGTAATCCCCAAAAAGGACTTGAACGAAATAGCCCGGAACGGCGCTGGAAGCAAACGCCTACCTTACGTAAGGATCTTACCTTCAATGGTGGCTGAAACGATGATTTTTGCTGGAGATGGCTATTCATGCGAATGTCATGCGTGGATAAACACGATCAAATCGTTTCAATATATTTAAAGCGACCGCTAACAGCACATTACTGATAAAAAAAACATAGCTGATCAAAAGCCAGTTTGGGTGACGGTTCTCAAGTAGAGTGATCCGGAAAGCATCAATCATTACGGCCATTGGATTTGCAAAGAAAAAAACTTGGAAGTTTATAGGTATAGTCTTACTTTCATAAAAAATACCTGATAGAAACATCATTAACGTCAATCCACTTTCAGTTAATAACCTAAAGTCAGGAAAAAATGGAGTGATGGCAGCAGCTAAACAAGAGCAACCCATAATAAAAAGTAACTGACACATGATTAAGATAGGTAAATTAATCCAGGCAATTCCGGGCATAACTCCTATAATTAAAAGGAGGACGAGTAATATCATAAATATGATAATAAATTTTACTAAATCTGTTAGGACGGTAATAACTGGAAATAGCCATTTAGGTAAATATATCTGCTGTATAAGCCCTCGGTGAATACTAATGCTGTTCAATGCGTGTTGGATCGAGCTAGCAAACCACTTCCACAAAACGAGGCCAACTAGCAAAAAACTAATAAAATTATCAGTTCCACGCTTTAACAGCACGTCAAAGACTATATAAAATACAGCCATATATAATAATGGATCGAGGATCCACCACATAAAGCTAATATACGTTCGCGCCGCTTCAGCCTTGAGATCGGCGTAGGTTTTGTAAAGCACCAGTTCTAAGTATCGTTTCTTATGCATGAGTCAAAATGCATCTTGTTATAAATATCCGCGCCCGATGAAATTTAAATATTAATTTAAAAATTTGGGATTTCGCGATTGTGTAAATCATTGTTTATATATTGTTACAATGTCTATGGCAGGAAATATTATGTTGTTATTTTTTAATGGTTTGTTGGCTTTTATGAGTGCATTTTTGTTGAGCTTCTACTTATGTAGATCTACGTTACCCCTTGAAATTTTAGACCATCCTAATACGCGATCTCTCCATCAACACCCGATTCCTCGCACAGGAGGCCTCGCCTTATTGGGAGGCATTCTCGTTGGCATGGTGTTTAACCGCGTAGCAACAGCCAATCCACCGGTTCCATTGATGGGTGGCCTACTTTCCAGTCTGGCGCTTCTAGCAATTATTTCATTCCAGGATGATCGCGGCGGTGTTTCCACAAAATGGCGCATTCTAGTGCATCTCCTGGTAGCTGTCAGCCTGCTATTCATTGGATTAGTATGTCATCAAATTGAGTTGCCTGGTCTGATCTTCCCCTTGGCAGGTTGGATTGGGGTGCCCTTGACCATTTTATTCATCGTTTGGATGATCAACCTCTATAATTTCATGGATGGAATGGACGGTTTTGCTGGCGGCATGGCGGTTATCGGCTTTGCCACCCTGGCTTGGCTGGGGCGTGCTGATTCCCAATACACCGCTTTCTGCTTGATCATCGTTGCGGCCAGCGCCGGATTTCTGGTTCACAATTTTCCGCCCGCCAAGCTTTTCATGGGCGATACCGGTTCGACCACGTTGGGGTTGCTGGTGGCGGCGTGCAGCCTCTGGGGAAGTAAGGCCGGCTTGTTCCCATTATGGGTGGCGTTGCTGGTGTTTTCCCCATTTATCGCCGATGCCACAGTTACGTTGTTGCGTCGTTTGCTGCGCGGTGAAAGGATATGGGAAGCACATCGCACCCATTACTATCAGCGCTTGGTATTGCTCGGTTGGGGGCATCGCCGAACGGTACTGGTGGAATACGTTCTGATGTTGGCCTGCGCGGGTTCGGCGGCATGGGCCGTTTCTCTATCGCCATCTGGTCAGACGATCTTAGCGGCTACTTGGATCTTCATTTACGTTTTGCTGATGATCGGAGTGGGGTGGTTGAAGCGACGGCGTGCTACAGTATCGGCTCTGTGAAGCTCGAAAAATTTCTCGATTTACCTCCGATCATTCGCCGTTTTTTGCTGATTTGCGGTGACACTCTGGCTGTGCTGGCCGCAGTCTGGGCCTCTTTTGCCATTCGTCTGGGCGAGTGGTGGCCGGATATGCTGCAAAGCGTGGTCTGGCTGTTTCCGCTCGCGGTGATCATCGTCATTTCGGCATTTGCCGCCGTGGGTTTGTATCGGCCGATCCTGCGGTATGCTGATGAAAGCCTGCTCTACACCATCGCTCTAGGGGTAAGCATCGGCATTTTGTTGATGATGGCGGTTTGGGTTTTCCTGCGGGAAGGTTTAGTGCCGCGCTCGTCCTGGCTGATTTTTTGGCTGGTGCTGACAGCGTTGGTGGGCGGTGGCCGGCTGCTGCTGCGTCGTTTTCTACGCCGCCGGTTTCGATTGAGCGTCCCCCGAATGCGGGCGATCATCTATGGAGCGGGCGAAGCCGGCATCCAATTGGTTAACACCCTGCGCTACAGCACGGAGTTTGAGCCAGCCGTGCTGGTCGATGACAATCCCAAATTATGGGGTAGCGTGGTATTCGGTCTCAAGGTGCGACCACCGGTGAAGTTACCGCGCCTGATCGCCCGTTACGAAGCCAAGATGATTTTACTGGCGCTGCCTTCGACTTCCCATCGCCGACGCCGGGAAATATTGGAAAGCTTGGCGGGGTTACCAGTCCGCGTCATGGTCTTGCCGACCCTGGCTGAACTGACCAGCGGCGCCCGGCGGATCGACGAATTTCGCGAAATCGATGTGGAGGATATCCTAGGTCGTGATTCCGTCCAACCGAACGACGCCTTGTTGCGGGCGCGGGTCTCGGGCAAATCGGTGATGGTCACGGGCGCGGGCGGTTCAATCGGCGCCGAATTATGTCGGCAGATTTTGAGCTTGCGGCCCTGTCGTTTGGTTTTATTTGAACGCTCTGAATTTGCTTTGTATTGCATTGAGCAGGAGTTGGTGGCGATGCTGGACAACATGGGCTCGCCGCCTATCGAGTTGATTCCGCTGCTGGGTTCGGTGCTGCATTGTCCGCGCTTGCAGATGGCCATGAAAAGCTTCGCTGTCAAGACGGTTTATCACGCGGCCGCCTACAAGCATGTGCCGATGGTGGAGCACAATCCTATCGAGGGCGTGCGCAACAACGTATTCGGCACGCAGTATGCCGCCGAGGCGGCGATTATCGCCGGGGTTGAGACCTTCGTGTTGGTCTCAAGCGACAAGGCTGTTCGGCCGACCAACGTAATGGGGGCCACCAAACGGCTGGCGGAACTGATTTTACAGGGGTTGGCGGGCGAAGGCAGCACCACCCGGTTTTGCATGGTTCGGTTCGGTAACGTGCTGGACTCTTCCGGGTCAGTGGTGCCCCTATTCCGGGAACAGATTCGCAAGGGTGGGCCGGTGACCGTGACCCATCCCGACATGGAGCGTTATTTCATGACCATTCCCGAAGCGGCGCAACTGGTGATCCAGGCTAGCGCCATGGCGCAAGGTGGCGATTTGTTCCTGCTCGATATGGGTGAATCGGTGCTGATTTCCGATTTGGCCCGCCGAATGATTCGCTTGTCGGGGTTGGATGTGCGGGATGAAACGCATCCCGATGGCGCTATCGAAATTCAGTTCACGGGCCTGCGGAGCGGTGAGAAGTTGCGCGAGGAATTGTTGATTAGCGCTGATGATCTGCCCACCGAGCATCCAATGATCCGTCGCGCTCGCGAGAACCATCCGCCGTGGTCCACCATCCGAGATGATCTGGAACGTCTGGATCAAGCCGCTCAAGCATTCGATTATGTAGCGGTGCGGTCGATTCTGCGGGAGGTAGTGGCGGAGTACCAGCCGGACAATGGGATAGAGGACTGGGTGTGGCGGGTGGAAACTGGGAAACTAATGGAAAAGCAGGGCAGCTAATCGTCCTTTCCTGATGAATCTGATTCTGGATTGGGCCAGATAATAGCGGTTTTGACTCGGTTGCCAGCCGTTTCAATGATCTCGGTGGGGTGGCCAGCCAAGGTCAAACGCACTCCCGGCTCCGGAATGGCTTCCAGGTGTTCCATCACCAGCCCGTTGAAGGTGTGCGGTCCATCGGCGGGCAGTGTCCAATGCAGAGCCCGATTCAAGCCGCGAATGGTGGCGCCGCCATCCACGATATAACTGCCGTCGGAACGCGGCATCAGTGCGCCTTGGTCGCGCGCGGCGGGATCAGTTGTGAATTCACCGACAATTTCTTCCAGGATGTCGTCGAGCGTGACCAAGCCCAGGACATCACCATATTCGTCCACCACCAGCCCAACGCGCCGCCGAAGCTGCTGAAAATTGACGAGCTGCTGGGTCAGAACAGTGCCTTCGGGGATGAAATAAGGTTCTCGGCACAAACTTTCCAAATCGCGTCGATCAAAATCCGGCTTTTCCGTCATCAAATTCAGCACCCGGCGTAAATGGAGGATGCCGACCACCTGATCCAAGGCGCCGCGATAAACCACCAGACGAGTGTAGGGGCTATGATTCAGTTGTGTGACGATCATCGCCCAGGCGTTTTCCAAGTCGATGCCTTGCAATTGGTTGCGTGGCACCATGATGTCGTTGACGGTCATTTCCTCCAATTCCAGAATGCTGAGCAACATGGCTTGATGGCGTTTTGGAATCATTACGCCGGCTTCCAGTAGTACTGTAAGCAGCTCCTCAGTGCCAAGCGCGTTGCTCGGGGTCTGAACCTTAATTCGGAATAAGCGAAGCAGGCCATTGGCCAGTCCGTTGGTGAGCCAGACCAGGGGATAAAATATCCGTAGCAGCGGGCTTAGCACCGCCGAGGCAGGAAAAGCGATGCGTTCTGGGTATAAGGCCGCCAGCTTTTTAGGCGCGACTTCCCCGAATATCAGTACGATCATGGTCATCGCGGCGGTGGAGGCCATGATGCCGATGCTGCCCAGAAAGTGGATGGCGATCACGGTGGCCAGGGCGCAGGCCAGCATATTTACAAAGTTGTTACCGAGCAGAATGATACCGAGCAGGCGGTCTGGTCGTTCCAGCAGCTTGCTGGCGCGTTGCGCCGCCTTGTGGCCCGATTTGGCGCGGTGTCGGAGGCGGTAGCGATTTAAGGCCATCAGGCCGGTTTCGGAACCGGAGAAAAAGGCGGAACAGACAACCAGCAAAACTAAAATAACGTACAACGCACCGATATCAATATCGCCCAATTTCAAAAAACCTCAATGGGAGTGCCCAATTGTTTTTAAAGAGTTGCCAGCCTTTTAATTCTTACACAAAACGCGAATGGCCGGTGTTGTTCAATAACGCTGGAGGATCAGCTCTAAAACCAGTTTGCTGCCGAAAAAGGCGAGCACTAAAAAAACGAAGCCGCTCAATGTCCAGCGGATGGCGGTCTGGCCACGCCAACCGAAGCGCCAACGACCCCAGAGCAACATGGCGAACACACACCACGCGATTAAAGAAAGCACGGTCTTGTGAGCCACATGCTGGGCGAACAAATCTTGCAAAAAGAGGAAACCGCTGAACAAAGTGACGCTCAGCAAAATAAAACCAGCGCCAATCATTTGAAACAGCAAGGTTTCCATTTCAGTGAGGGGCGGGATGCCGCGCAGAAAACCACCCGGTTGGCGGTGTCGCAGACGGTGGTCCTGAATGGCCAACAAGATCGCCTGCACGGCCGCCAAGGAGAGCAGCGCATAGGCCAGAATGGCGATCAGAATATGAAGTTCCAACGGCCATTGGCCGGGATCGGCGACGATGCGTTCAGAAGGGAAGAGCAGCCCCACAGCGAGTGTGAGCGCACCCACCGGCAGTACAATAATGCCAAGATTTTCAACCGGGCGTAGCATCGCCGCCGCCAAGAGCACTACATTGATCAGCCAGCCGGTAAAAGACAGCGCGTTGAAAAAACCAAGGTTTAAGCCCGCGGACTCGAACACCGTGCGCGACAGAATCATCGCGTGTAACAGCACAGCACCCCAGCCGAATACCAAAGCGCCGCCTCTGGGCCAAAGCGCGCCGCCGCCAGCCCGCGCCAATCGCAATCCTAGCCAGCTTCCAGCCAGAAGATAGAGCAAAGCGGCCAAGCCGCCGATGACGGCGTTCATCATAATATTCCGCAAAGTGGGTCTTTAACGAGTCATGATGGCACGGAATCAGAATCGCTTGAAGCATATCGCGGTCCGGCGTGGTGGTGCTCTCGGCGGATTTCCCTATAATTCCGTTTATTGCTGAAAGTACCGAAGGTTGATCCCGCATGTTTGAAAATCTGAGCGAACGCCTGTTACGCACCGTCAAAAATCTGCGCGGCCAAGGCCGCCTGACCGAAGACAATATCAAGGATGCCTTGCGCGAGGTTCGCATGGCGTTGCTGGAAGCGGATGTGGCGCTCCCCGTGGTGCGGGAATTTATCGACCGAGTGCGCGCGCGCGCTATCGGTGAGGAAGTGTTGTTGAGCCTGACGCCCGGTCAGGTGCTCATCAAAATCGTACATGAAGAACTGATTCGCGTGATGGGCGAGGCCAACGCCGAGCTCAACTTGCGGGCGCAGCCGCCGGCAGTGGTATTGATGGCGGGCTTACAAGGCTCTGGTAAGACCACTAGCGTCGCCAAGCTGGCGCGCTGGCTTAAGGAGCGCCAACACAAGAAAGTCACCGTAGTCAGTTGTGATGTGTATCGGCCTGCCGCCATCGAGCAGTTACGAAAGTTAGCGGGGGAAGTCGGGGCTGACTTTTTTCCCAGCGCTCCCGATCAACTGCCGGAGGTGATTGCCCGTCAGGCGTTGGAGCATGCACGGTTGCATGGGGTAGAGGTGCTGATTGTCGATAGCGCTGGCCGCCTGCATATAGATCAGGAAATGATGGCGGAAATTCAACGCTTACATGCGGTGCTGAAGCCTGTTGAAACCTTGTTCGTCGTCGATAGCATGACCGGGCAAGATGCCGCCAATACCGCGCAAGCCTTCGATAGCGCCTTGCCACTAACGGGCGTTGTGCTGACCAAGACCGACGGCGACGCCAGAGGTGGCGCGGCCCTGTCAATCCGCCACATCACAGGTAAACCGATCAAATTCCTTGGCGTGGGCGAGAAAACGGCGGCGCTGGAACCGTTCTATCCTGATCGGGTGGCGTCCCGAATTCTCGGCAAGGGCGATGTGTTGAGCTTGGTCGAGGAAATGGAGCAAAAGATTGATAAGGAAAAAGCTCTCAAGCTGGCGCAAAAAGTTCAGAAGGGTCGATCCTTCGATTTGGAAGACTTTCGCGAGCAGATGGAGCAGATGTTGAAAATGGGAGGAATCGCTAGCTTGGTAGACAAGATACCCGGTTTTCACGCCGCCCCAGCAGCCCTCAATGACCATACCGCTGATAAGGAAGTCAAGCGCTTAGTGGCGATTATCAACTCCATGACACCTCAGGAACGCCGGTTCCCGGATATGATTAAGGGCTCGCGCAAGCGTCGTATCGCTGTGGGTTCCGGCAATCAAATTCAGGACGTGAACCGGCTGCTCAAGCAGTTCGACCAAGCCCAGCGAATGATGAAAAAGATGAAGGGCGGTGGTCTGATGAAGATGTTGCGCGGCTTGCAAGGTAAGATGCCAATGGGCGGGTTGCCGCCGATCAAGCCTTAGCGCCTGGCGCGGCGCATTAAAACGACTGAATAGTCATTGGCCATCGAATAATTCGCCCTGCAATCTCGGTTGACGATGTTTGACAATATCGCTCACTTTACCTGCCGCAGGCTGGTTGAAGGATTGGGACGAACCCATCCCATAGCAACGATTAAGTAGCCGAGTCATTCACCGTAACGCGAGGGTAGGCACCGATTGGCATTCAATGGACTTGTTAAGGTAGTAAGGCAATAGTGGTTATTCTTTGCGTTTTCTTGGTATTGCACGTACTCATGCGGCCGCAATAAGCTGATGGCCTTATTGCGGCTTAGATTTGACCTAAAATCGGATACTATGATTGGGTGGCATTGCTGTCACTTCCATTGTATTTAAACCAGACACTTCCCCCACCAATACTAAACTTATCTTCCATGAAAGCCTTCATTTGCGTTGAGTAGCGTAATGCATTGTAGTTACTTCCATAGATAAGAGAAGCTTTAGGGTTATCAATCAGGAAAGCAAGTAGTAAGTATTGTTCTGTCCAAAATAAATGATGGTTTAATAACCAATCTTTGGGAAGACCAAAAGGTAAAAAGACATCATGGACATGTACATATATATTTTTTTTGATCTCTGGTAGCAGTCGAAGATAAATGTGTAAACAATCGCTTCCACTTTTTACGGTATGAGTAGAGTCGATAAAGAGAATATCGCCATCTTGGAGCAGATCATTAAGGAATTTTGGTTGTATTTTCTGCGCAATGATAGAATGGAGATTTATTTTCTTGTTATTTATTAATGAGTTACGTGGAAATGGTTCAATGCATGTAATCGAGCCCCTTCCATTTTTTTCAGCCGCTTCGAGCGCTACAAGCGTGGAGTAGCCCGCCCCAATTTCTACGATAGCCGCTGGCTTTAGGAGCCTAATGAAGCAATAATACGCCATGGCATCACTATGACTAAACATTGTGTTTTTCCAAAAAAATCTTTGGCAGCTTACTTCATCCCCATCCATTGGCGGATTGAATTCTTTGGAGAATTGAGTAAGCTTGTCTAGCGTTTGTAAAAAACGCTCATCGTCAAAAATTTTAGTATTAAGATAGGGCGGTGTCTCAGTATTATACTCAAAAGAATTTTCTATCTCTTCAATGGAGGGCGTGGAGCTATAGAAATTACATGGTAAAATATTGAGACCCATTTTCTGAATCCGATCCCGGGTTTGCTTATCAGATAATAAGAGTCGCTGTAAGATGGGTATAATGGTAGAAAGTTCTTTATCACTTACTTCATTTTTACTCATGGCTTTCTCGAATTTAATTCGTGTTTACAGGAATCTTATTGGGATGCCAAAGTGTTTGGATCAACCCGGATAAGAGTGTTTATGATATCCTAAATCTTAAACAAAAGTGTCTTACGAGACATCCAAAATTTTCTGGATGGTTTTTAAATAATTTAGCTTTAACATCTTTGTTGATGAATTAAAAATATTAGCATGTAAGGCATTGAAAATGCTGTATTAAAAACGTTCGATTGCTAATTTTGTAACGATGAAGAGCATTCGACTGAATAGAGCTTGGTGGTATTGTTACAGTTTGAATATTTACACGGGTTAACACCTTAAGGGAAACGGACTTAGAAACCGCTCATTTTCAAACTGAGATACTACGCTGTTTAGTTGAGCGTTTGAAATTTGTGGCGTTTGAGTTATCATCTCCCGCTTCATCTGGCTGCCCTGTGCGGGCAGCTTTTTCGTATCGGAATCCGCAAGAGGTATTCGCAGCGCATGGTTACTATCCGCCTGTCTCGCGGCGGCGCCAAGAAGCGCCCTTTCTATACTGTGGTCGTGACGGACAGCCGCAACCGGCGCGACGGCCGTTATATTGAGCGCATCGGTTTTTTTAACCCGATCGCCAGCGGCAAGGAACAACGCTTAAATCTCAATCAGGAGCGTGTCGAGTATTGGCTTAACAACGGCGCTCAACCTTCGGAGCGCGTGGTCAGTCTGATTGAGGAAGCACGCAAGCAACCACTTCAGTAAGTACCGCCTCATATCGCATCCGGCATTGCCGCGATGGCTGATTGGGTAGTTTTGGGTCGGGTTTCTGGCCTGTTTGGGGTGCAGGGGTGGGTGCGGGTGTTTTCTGAAACCGAGCCCCGTGAAGGCATCATTCGCTATAACCCCGTATTTTTGAAGCAGCAGGGCGAATGGCGGCCGTTCGAGATTGAAGCGGGCCGCGCCCACGGTGCGGGGGTCGTGTTAAAATTTGTCGGCTGTGACGACCGAGATCGGGCCGCCGCCTTGTTACAGTGCGATATTGCCGCGCGCCGAGCGCAATTGCCGCCCCCCAAGCCTGGCGAGTATTACTGGATTGATTTGGAAGGACTTCGTGTGGTTACGCTGGATGGACTGGAACTCGGAACGGTCGACTCGCTCTTCGCGACGGGCGCTAACGATGTCATGGTCGTACAGGGAGCGCAGCAGCGGTTGATTCCCTTTATTCGGGGGAAAGTGGTCACTGAGATTGATTTAGAGCAACGCTTGCTGCGAGTGGATTGGGACCCGGATTTCTGAAACAGCGCTTGTTGGCCACTTTCGGTGCTGGCAAAGGTGTATTGAGGAACAACGCCGTGCGCGTGGATGTGGTGACGCTGTTTCCGGAACTGGTTGAAACGCTGTTGCGTTTTGGCGTCACTGGCCGGGCGGTCGAACGCGGATTGCTAACAGTAGTGACTTGGGATCCGCGCGACGAGACCCACGACCGACGCCGAACGGTGGATGATCGACCGTACGGCGGTGGGCCGGGGATGGTGATGAAGGTACAACCGCTGCGCGATACTTTGCGGCGAGCCCGACAGACGGCGGAACCATGTGGCAAAACAATTTATTTAAGCCCGCAAGGCCGTCCGCTGAATCAGGATGGTGCGCGAGAACTAGTGCGGGCAGAGCGGCTAATCCTGTTAACCGGCCGTTATGAGGGCATTGACGAGCGCTTAATCGAGGCCGAGGTGGACGAGGAGTGGTCCATCGGCGATTACGTGCTCAGCGGGGGCGAACTGGCGGCGCTGGTATTGATTGATGCGCTGACCCGCCTGTTGCCAGGAGCGCTGAATGATAGCGAGTCGGCGGAACAAGATTCCTTCATGGATGGCTTGTTGGACTGTCCGCACTATACCCGTCCGGAGGAAATTGACGGCCGGCGAGTACCCGCGGTGTTGTTAAGCGGCGATCACGCGGCTATTGTCCGCTGGCGGCGACGCGAAGCGCTGGGACGAACCTGGTTGCGGCGGCCAGAATTGTTGGCGCTGCGGTCGTTGAATGCCACCGAGCAGAGACTGTTGGACGACTTTATTCGCGAATATCAAGAGAAAACGGAGAAGGCCGGCGTCGCCGGGGATCTCACGGAGCAACGTGGAGTGTAGTGTCATGAGCAAACTGGTTGAAGAATTCGAACGGGAACAAATGAACCGTGAAGTGCCTCCCTTCGGTCCGGGCGATACCGTCGTGGTGCGGGTCAAGGTGAAGGAAGGCAACCGCGAACGCTTGCAGGCGTTTGAGGGGATCGTGATCGCCAAGCGCAACCGAGGATTAAATTCGGCGTTCACCGTACGCAAGATGTCTCACGGCGAGGGCGTGGAACGGGTGTTTCAGACCTACAGTCCAGCGATTTCTGATATCACCGTCAAGCGTCGGGGCGATGTGCGCCGCGCCAAGCTCTACTACTTACGCGGCCTGGAAGGCAAGGCGGCTCGGATCAAGGAAAAGTTGTCCTAGACGATAGCTGTCCATGGCGGGTGACGGGGCGATCAGCACAGGATCGCCCTTTTTGTTTGGGCCTCCTTACCGCTTTGTTGGAGAGGTTGGGCACTGAGGTAATTCGACATGCGTGATGAATGGACCCGTTGGTTAGAAACGGTGAAAGCGTTGGCGGCCGAAGCCAGCGAGAAAATTCTGGAAATTTATGGAACAGCGTTCGGCGTTACCGCTAAGGACGACAATAGCCCGCTGACAGCGGCTGATTTGGCCGCGCATCGTATCCTCGTGGCTGGCTTGCAGCGACTGACCCCTGCTATTCCTGTCTTGTCCGAAGAATCGGCCAGCATCCCTTTTTCCGAGCGTTCGCAATGGCCACGTTTTTGGCTAGTAGATCCCCTGGATGGCACCAAGGAATTCATTCAGCGTAACGGTCAGTTCACGGTAAATATAGCGCTAATCGAGAACCATGAACCCGTGCTTGGCGTTGTGCGGGTACCCGTCAGCGGAGCGTGTTATTTCGCGGCTCGCGGCCATGGCGCGTTTTGCGAGCAACCAGGTCAATACCCAAGCCCCATTAAAGTGAAGCCCTTACCGCCTGGCGAAGTGGTGCGAGTGGTGGGCAGTCGGTCGCACGGCGGGCTGGGGTTGCAGGCGTTTGTCGCCAAACTGGGCGCTCATCAGCTCGTCACCATTGGTAGTTCGCTAAAATTCTGCCAAGTGGCGGAAGGCGCCGCCGACGTGTATCCGCGTCTTGGTCCGACTTCGGAATGGGATACCGCCGCCGCGCAGGCTATCGTCGAGGTGGCGGGCGGGCGGGTAGTCTCAGCGGAGACTGGGGAGCCGCTACGCTACAATACTCGCGAATCGCTGTTGAATCCCTACTTCATCGTTTATGGCGACGCCAGCCGTGACTGGCTGACCTACGTCCCACGCGAGGGTTGAGTGTGAACGGGATCAGTGTTTATCAGGCGGTGATTGCCACCCCGCTGGGTCGCATTGGTATCCGTATGAGCGATAAGGGGCTGAGTGCGCTGGATTATCTGCTAACCGATGCCGCCGAACAGCCGCCGGTCGATGCGGTGGCCGAAACTGTGGTTCACCAGTTGCTGGCCTATTTTCACGATCCTCGAATTACGATCACCATGCCGCTGGCGCCTGTTGGGACCACCTTTCAACGAAAGGTATGGACGGCGTTGCGAGCGATTCCCTCAGGCGCTGTGCTGAGCTATGGCGAACTGGCGCGGCAACTTGATACTGGCCCGCGCGCGGTCGGTGGCGCGTGCCGGAGCAATCCGATACCAATTCTGATCCCCTGTCATCGGGTGGTGAGTCGACAGGGTTTAGGCGGTTATTCAGGTGAGATGAAAGGTGATCCGCTAACCATCAAACGCTGGCTATTGCGGCATGAAGGCGTAATGATCGAGTAGGGGCTGACTGTCCTTCAAGTCCCATCACCTTTTTCCGTGAATGATCTCAATCATCGGTATTCTGATCCGGTGACGATGATTTTGCTAGACTGCCAAGCTCTCCTTGAAATCCCGTTGTTCGCCCGCATATCGGACTCCAAATCCGTGAATTTCATCCAGGAGTCCATCCCCATGACCGTCGAAGCCCACAAGGAAACCCTTGGTTTTCAGGCTGAAGTGCAGCAGTTGCTGCGTTTAGTCGCGCATTCCTTGTATTCCCATAAAGAAGTCTTTCTCCGCGAACTGATCTCCAACGCCTCCGATGCCTGCGATAAGTTGCGCTTTGAGGCGTTGACCGATGGCGCGCTGTATGAAGATAACCCCGATCTGAAAATTCGAGTCAGTTTCGACAAGGACGCCCGCACCATCACCGTCGCCGACAACGGTATCGGCATGGATCGGCAGGAAGTGATCGACAATATCGGCACCATCGCCCGTTCTGGCACCCGTCAGTTCATGCAAAAGCTGACCGGCGATCAAGCCAAGGACGCCAATTTAATTGGACAATTCGGCGTCGGTTTTTATTCTAGCTTCATTATTGCCGATAAGGTCACGTTGCGCACCCGCCGCGCCGGGTTAGGGCCAGAACATGGCGTGCTGTGGGAATCCACCGGCGAAGGCGAATACACGCTGGAAAGCATTGACAAAACGACGCGCGGCACCGAAGTCACCCTGCATCTGCGCGAAGACGAGACTGAATTGCTGAACGAGTGGCAGTTGCGCTCGATCATCACCAAATATTCCGACCACATCACCTTGCCGGTCATCATGCCGGTGCAAAAGTACAGCGAAGACAAGGACGCGCCGCCCAAAATCGAGGATGAGCGCATCAATCAGGCGGCGGCGCTGTGGGCGCGACCCAAGCAGGAAATCACGGAAGAGGAATACAAGGAATTCTATAAGCACGTCGGCCACGACTTCGAAGATCCGTTGGCGTGGACGCATAACCGGGTTGAAGGCAAGCTGGAATACACGTCGCTGTTGTTCCTGCCGGGTCGCGCGCCGTTTGATCTGTGGGATCGGGAGCAGCGCCACGGCGTCAAGCTCTACGTGCAGCGCGTATTTATCATGGATGACGCCGACCATCTGATGCCGCGTTATCTGCGTTTCGTGCGCGGGGTGATCGATTCCAACGACCTGCCGCTGAATATCTCCCGCGAAATCCTGCAAAGCAGCAAGGTGGTGGACGGCATCCGCGCCGGCTCTGTTAAAAAAGTGCTCGGTCTACTGGAAGATTTAGCGCAGAACGATGCCGAAAAATACGGCAAATTCTGGAAAGAATTCGGGCGGGTGCTCAAAGAAGGCCCAGCGGAGGATTACGGTAATCGCGAGCAGATCGCCAAACTACTGCGCTTCTCCTCCACTCATACCGATAGCCCCGAGCAAACGGTGTCGTTGACCGATTACATCGGTCGGATGAAAGAAGGTCAGGACAAGATTTACTACATTTCCGCTGAAAGCTTCGCCGCCGCCAAGAACAGCCCGCACCTGGAAATCTTCCGCAAAAAGGGTTTGGAAGTGCTGCTGATGACCGATCGGGTGGATGAATGGCTGATGTCGCACCTGAATGAGTTCGACGGGAAGCATTTGCAGTCGGTCGCCAAGGGTGCGCTGGATCTGGACAAAATTGCCTCGGAAGAGGAAAAGCAGGAGCAAAAGCACGCCGAGGATGAGTACAAGGATTTGCTAGCGCGGATCAAGGAGGTGCTGGGCGAGAAAATCAAGGAAGCGCGGATCTCTACCCGGCTGACCGATTCGCCGGCCTGTCTGGTGGTGGACGAACACGCCCTCAGTTCCCATCTGGAACGGATGCTGCGCGACGCGGGCCAAAATGTGCCGATGAATAAGCCCTACCTGGAGTTGAATCCTCAGCATCCGCTGGTCAGTCGCCTGAAGAGCGAGAGTGACGCCAGCCGCTTCGGTGACTGGACCCATCTGCTGTTCGAACAGGCGGTGTTGGCGGAAGGCGGGCAGTTGGAAGACCCAGCCAGCTTCGTCAAGCGCTTAAACGCGTTGCTGCTCGCGCTGGGATAATACCGTAGGAAGAGGGGGGGTTGGCGGTGACGCGCGGCTCCCTCTTTATCTAAAATGAATGGACGAAACGAGTCTCCCCCGCTGATTCGATGGCTGAAGGCGCCTGATGGGCCAGAAAGACATCATCTCCAAAAGTATTCTCAAGCGTTCTTGCTGGATATGGCGGTTTACCTATTCCAACTGGAATTGGTGGAAGCCGAACTGCTCTCGACTGAAGAACAACGGATTGAAGACCGCCGCTCCGATCTGGTGGCGAAAGTGACGCCAGTTCAAGGTGATCCTTTTATCTTGCATCTGGAAATTCAGAACGCCAACGAAGATCAAATGCCGGTGCGAATGCTCCGTTATCTGGCTGATATTCATTTGGCGTCTCCCAGTTATCGGGTTTACCAATGCCTGGTTTACATCGGCGCCAAACCGCTCGCCATGGCGGCGGGTTTGGACAGCCCGCAATTGCATTATCGCTACGAAATGATCGACATGCGGGACATTGACTATCACACGCTGTACGATAGCCAAACTCCTGACGCGCTGGTGTTGGCGATCTTAGGCGATTTTGGCGGCGATGATCCTCAGGACGTTGTGGTGCGATTGCTGATGAAACTGCGGTCGCTGGCGGGGCAAGACGAGGGGCGCCTGCGCGAATACCTGCAAATGCTGGAAGTTTTAGCCGACAATCGCCATCTCGGTATCAACATTCAAGAGGCTTACGATATGCTGCAAATCGACATTGAGCGTCTGCCGAGCTATCAGAAGGGCATGGAAAAAGGCATGGAAAAAGGTGAGCGTCTCAAAGCGTTGGAAGTGGCTCGCGAACTGTTGGCTCTGAATTTTTCGCTAGAGCAAATTGCCGCAATCACCAAGTTGCCGCTGGCTGAAATACAGCAACAGATAAAACCGACTTGAAAGCGCGCCTCAAACGACATGTTGCTAGAAGCCGAAAATCTACACGTCCGTTACGGTAACGTCGAAGCGTTGCATGGCATTAACCTGCATGTCCAGCAGGGCGAAATCGTTACCATTCTTGGTGCGAATGGCGCGGGTAAAACCACCACCTTACACGCCATCAGCGGCTTGTTACGGCCGTCGCAAGGGGAAATCCGCTTTGAGTCTCGGCCGATTCACAAGCTCCCCGCGCATCGTCTGGTCGCGCTCGGCATTGCCCAAGCCCCGGAAGGTCGCCGCATCTTCGGCACCCTGACCGTGCGGGAAAATCTCAATCTGGGCGCGTTTGCCCAAACCGATCACGCCAAGATCGCGCAAACTCTGCAATGGATTTATGAGTTGTTTCCTATTTTAGCCCAGCGCCACAATCAACTCGCGGGCACCTTGAGCGGCGGCGAGCAACAGATGCTGGCCATCGGCCGGGCCTTGATGGCCAAGCCTCGGATTCTGCTGCTGGATGAACCCAGTCTGGGTTTGGCTCCTCTGTTAGTGAAAGCGATCTTTCAGACCCTGTGGGAAATCAATGAAGCCGGTGTGACTATCGTTCTAGTCGAGCAGAACGCCCGTGCCGCGTTGAAACTAGCCCATCGGGGGTATGTGATGGAAGTCGGCCGGATCGTGCTGGAAGACCGCGCCGAAGCATTGCTGGCCAATCCTGAAGTCCGCAACGCCTATTTGGGCGGCGAATGAGTCAAACGCCTGACTGGCCAAGCACTACAACCGAGACTGCCGCCGATCCTGCTCACCGCCGCGCCGTGCTGATGTTGTTGGGGGCGGCGCTGCTGTGGAGTCTGGGCGGATTGCTGATCAAGTGGGTGGACTGGAACCCACTGGCGATTGCTGGAATGCGCAGCCTGATCGGCGCGGCGGTGATGGCGCTGGTCTTTCGCAAGGAGCTACGATTTAGCGGGTCGTTCGAGCAGATCGGCGCGGCGATCGCCTACGCGGGAACCGTGGTGCTATTCGTGGTGGCCAATAAGCTCACCACCGCCGCCAACGCCATCCTGCTGCAATATACCGCCCCGGTTTATGTCGCGCTGTTCAGCCCCTGGTTTCTGGGCGAGCGGACCCAGCGCAACGACTGGCTCAGCTTGGCGGTGATCCTACTGGGGATGTTGCTATTTTTTGGCGACGAATTGAGCTTTCACGGCTATCTGGGTAACGGCGTCGCCTTGCTAAGCGGTTTCTGCTTCGGCTGGCTGACTTTGTTTCTGCGCCGCCATCGGCATGAATCCTCGATTCCAGCGCTGGTGCTGGGCAATCTGCTGGCCGCCCTGATCGGAATGCCGTTTATGTTTCAGTCGATGCCGGACGCCACCGGCTGGATCGGTTTGCTGCTGCTCGGTGTGGTGCAACTGGGCGTGCCCTATGTGCTGTACTCTTTTGCGTTGCGCCAGGTGCGGGCGGTTGAGGGTATTCTGATTCCGATGATCGAGCCTGTGCTGAATCCCGTCTGGGTCTTTCTGCTGCTGGACGAAACGCCGGGGCCAATGGCGCTGGTGGGCGGCGCGATTATTCTCGGCGCGGTGCTGTTTCGAGCGTGGCGGACTCGTTAGATAATCCGCGATGGGCCATTGAAACCATTAAAACGCTAGCCATTAGGATTTCTCATGGAACTCACCGCTTTAACCGCGATTTCTCCCATTGATGGCCGCTATGCGGATAAGACCGCTGAGCTACGGCCGATTTTTAGCGAGTATGGCTTGATCCGGCATCGGGTACTGGTGGAGGTGCGCTGGCTGCAAGCCTTGGCCCACCATCCTGATATTCCTGAAGTGCCGCCCTTAAGCGAGCAGGCCATTCGCTTGCTCGATGAGCTGGTTGATCGCTTCGATCCGGCCGACGCCCAGCGCGTCAAGGCGATCGAACGCACCACCAATCATGATGTGAAGGCGATTGAATATCTGCTCAAGGAGAAGATCGCCGGTAGCACCGAATTGGAGGCAGTGAGCGAATTCATCCATTTCGCCTGCACGTCCGAGGATATCAACAATCTGGCTTACGCGCTGATGCTGCGCGAGGCGCGTACTCAAATCCTATTGCCGCAATGGGATAACCTGATCGCCGCCGTCACCCGCTTGGCCCATCAGCACGCCAATCAATCGATGCTGGCGCACACCCACGGCCAACCGGCCTCACCGACCACGCTTGGCAAGGAAATGGCCAATGTGGCCTACCGGCTGAAACGGCAACGGGCGCAACTGGCGTTGGTGTCTTTGTTGGGCAAGATCAACGGCGCGGTGGGTAACTACAACGCGCATCTGGCGGCGTATCCGACAGTGGATTGGGAAGGGTTCGCCCGGCGTTTCGTCACCGAAACGCTGGGATTGGATTGGAATCCCTATACCATTCAGATCGAACCACACGATTACATGGCGGAATTTTTCCACACTGTCATGCGCGCCAATACCGTGCTGCTGGATTTCTGCCGCGATGTCTGGAGTTACATTGCCATCGGTTATTTCCGACAGAAAACCGTGGCCGGTGAAGTGGGTTCCTCGACTATGCCGCATAAGGTCAACCCGATTGATTTCGAGAATGCCGAGGGCAATCTGGGTGTCGCCAACGCGCTGCTTGACCATCTGGCCGCTAAGCTGCCGATATCGCGCTGGCAGCGGGATTTGACCGATTCGACCGTGTTGCGCACGCTTGGCGTGGGATTCGCCCATTCCGTGGTGGCTTACCAATCCTGCCTGAAAGGCATCGGCAAGCTGGAGGTGAACGCAGCGGCGTTGGACGCTGATCTGAATGATAATTGGGAAGTGCTGGCCGAGCCGATCCAGACTGTGATGCGCCGTTACGGCCTTGAGCAGCCCTACGAGCAGCTCAAGGCGCTGACTCGCGGTCAACGGATCGACCGTGAAACACTGCGAGCATTCATTGCTGAGCTGGCCATTCCCAACGAAGCCAAGCAACGCTTGTTAGCGCTGACGCCAGCGAGCTATACCGGTAACGCCGTCACGCAAGCCCGTAGAGTGTGAGAGCGAACAGATCGATCAGTGCGATTTATCGGTTATCGCCGATCTTGGCGGACTTGCCCCGTAGCCGACCAAACCACTGCGCCACGTCATCGGCGTAAGTAAAGATCGCCGGAATCACCAGCAGGCTGAGGAAGGTCGAGGTGATCAGACCGCCGATGACCGCAATGGCCATCGGCGAGCGGAAACTCTCATCCGCCGATCCCCAACCCAGCGCAATGGGCAGCATGCCCGCGCCCATCGCCAGGGTGGTCATGATGATCGGGCGGGCGCGTTTTTGGCCAGCGTCCATCAGGGCCTCGAAGCGAGACAGGCCGTGATCGCGGCGCGCCACGATGGCGTATTCCACCAGCAGGATCGAGTTCTTGGTGGCAATGCCCATTAGCATGATCAGGCCGATCAACGAAGGCATGGAAAAGCTCTTGTTTGTCAGCAGCAAGCCAACGAACGCGCCGCCGAGCGACAGCGGCAACGCGGCCAGAATCGTCACCGGGTGCAGCAACTGCTTAAACAGCAACACCAAGACGATGTAGATGCACAGCACGCCGGTCAGCATCGCCAAGCCGAAACTGGCGAACAGTTCGCCCATCACCTCGGCGTCGCCCACTTCCACCACCCGCACGCCAGGCGGCAGATTTTTGATTGAGGGCATTTCCTTGGCGGCCGCCACCACATCACCAAGCGGCATTCCCGACAGTTCGATCTCCAGATTGACGTTACGCGAACGGTCGTAACGATTGATAATGGCCGGGCCGCCGCTATAGCTCAGGGTGGCCACCTGACCAAGCGGCACCGGCCCTTTCGCGCCCGGCACCGGCAACCGCGCTAGCAATGCCAGATCCTTGCGCGCTGTATCGTCGAGCTTGACTACAATCGGCACTTGTCGCTGCGGCAGGTTGAGTTTCGGCAGTTGGGCGTCGTAATCGCCCAAGGTGGCGACGCGCAAGGTGTCGGCCATGGCGCTGCTGGTAACGCCCAGATCAGCGGCGCGGGCGAAATCCGGCCGCACGGCGATCTCCGGCCTGACTAAGCTGGCGGTGCTGGTGATGCTGCCCAAGCCCGGTAGGTCGCGCAAATCGCGCTCAACCGCTCGCGCCGTCGTCAGCAGCGCCTGCGGGTCGTCGCCTTGTAGCACCAAAATATATTTCTCGCCCGATGCGCCCAACCCGACCTTGAGGCGCACGCCGGGGAATGTGGCCAGCGCGGCGCGGATGTCCCGCTCCACGATTTGCTTGCGTGGCCGCTGGCCGCGTGGGCTGATCTGGATGGTCAGCGTGGCTTTGCGCACTTCGGACGCGCCGCTGGGCGCAAAGGGATCACCGCCCGCGCTGCCGCCGCCGATGGTGGTATAGACGCTTTTGACATGATTGACTCCCATCAGGCGCAAACGTATCTGTTCGGCTACCGCCTGGGTCTCGGCCAGCGTGACGCCAGGCGCGAGTTCCACATAAACCTGCGTCTGCGAGTTATCGTCGGGAGGAATGAAGCCCTGCGGCAGCAGCGGGATCAGCGCCACCGAACCGATGAAAAACAGGCCCGCCGCAATCAGCGTGAGCAGCCGGTGGCGCACGCACCAACCGACCCAGCGCCGGTAAATACCCAGCCAGCGCGGTTCGTGCGCGATATCCGCCATCGGTTTCATGAGATAAGCCGCCATCATCGGCGTCAGCATCCGCGCCACCACCAGCGAGGCGAACACCGCCAGCGAGGCGGTCCAGCCGAATTGTTTGAAGAATTTACCGGCAATGCCGCTCATAAACGCGGTGGGCAAAAAGACCGCGACCAGGGTGAAGGTGGTGGCGATCACCGCCAGGCCGATCTCATCGGCGGCTTCCATGGCGGCTTGATACGGCGTTTTACCCATGTGGAGGTGACGCATGATGTTTTCCACCTCCACGATGGCGTCATCGACCAGGATGCCGATCACCAGCGACATGGCGAGTAAGGTGACCCCGTTGATCGAAAAACCGAACCAGTACATGCCGATCAAGGCGGGTAGGATCGACATCGGCAGCGCCACGGCCGAGACCAGCGTGGCGCGCAGGTCGCGTAAGAACAGCCACACCACCAGCACCGCCAGCAGCGCGCCTTCCAGTAGCATGTAAATCGAGTTGGTGTATTCGTCGTGGACGGGGGTCACGAAGTCGAAGGCTTCGCTAATGGCGAGATCGGATCGCGCGGCCTGTAAATCCTTGAGCGTCTGACGTACTCCCGCGCCCACATCCAGTTCGCTCGCGCCGCGACTGCGGGTCACCTCGAAACCCACCACCGGTTTGCCGTTGAGAAACGCCGCCGAGCGCGGTTCGGCAAAGCTGTCCTTGATCATGGCCACTTGATTGAGTCGCACCTGGCGGCCATCCGCCAGCGCCAGCGGTAGCGCGTTCAATTCATCCGCCGAGCGCACCGTGGCCAGAGTGCGCACCGGTTGCTCGCCTTGACCCAAGTCCATCCGGCCGCCAGCGCTTTCAGTTTGCACTTGGCGCAGCTGGCGCGAGACTTCGGCGGCGGTAATCCCCAGCGCCTGCATTCGCAGTGGATCGAGCGCCACCCGCACCTCGCGGTTGACGCCGCCGACGCGGCTGATCGCGCCCACGCCCGGCACGGCCAGCAGACGCTTGGTGATGTCGTTATCAACGAACCAGGACAGGGCTTCGTCGTCCATTTTCTGGGACGCAATCGTAAACGCCAGCACCGGCTGACTGGCGAAGTCGAGCTTGCTGATGATCGGATCGCGCAGATCGCCGGGTAGATCGCCACGAATGCGCGCCACCGCCGAGCGCACATCGTCCAACGCTTCTTGCACCGGCTTTTCCAGGCGGAACTCCACCGTCATCATCACCAAGCCGTCACTGATGGTGGTGTAGATGTGTTTCAAGCCCTGCACGGCGGCCACGCTGTTTTCGAGCTTGCGGGCGACTTCGTTTTCCAATTGACCCGGCGTCGCGCCCGGCAGCGCGGCGGTGACGTTGATGGTGGGCAAGTCCATATCGGGCAGGTTCTGCACCTTCATTGCCTGAAACGCGGCGACGCCAGCCAAGGAGAGCAGCACAAACAGCATGATGGCCGGAATCGGGTTTCTAATCGACCAGGCGGAAACGTTCATGGATGAAGGTTCATTCGTTGCGGGCGGCTTCCGGTTTTCCGACGCTGATGGCGGGCAGGAGTTTAACGGTCCGCAATGACGGTCGTCCCCGGTGCGCTTTGAGGTTTTTGCAGTGCTGGCGCACCGGTAGCCGCTGACGCGGGGTCGGCGGCTACCACCTGTACCCGATCCCCGTCGTTCAGAAACGCCGCCCCACGCACGGCTACACGCTGATCGGCGCTCAACCCTTCCTTGATTTCGATCCGGTCGTCTTTGATTTGTCCGGTCTGCACCCGCGTTAGCGTCACCCGTTGATCGGCCCCGATGATTAACACATGGGCGAAGCCATCGCGCATCACGATAGCCTCTTGCGGTAGGGTAAGCGCCTCCGTCTGGCCTAGCTCGAAACTGCCGCGCGCAAACATCCCCGCCCGCGCGGACGAACCGGCGGGTAGATCGACATAAGCGATGGCGTAGCGGGTTTTGGGATCGACCGTCGGCGCGAGCTGGCGTAACGTCCCTGCAATCTCCGTATCGCCCGGCAGGGTGATTTGAGCGCGCAGACCCGGTTTCAGACGGGCTAAATCGGCGGCGGTGATTTCAGCGCGCCACTCCAGCCGGCCACGCCGCACCAGCCGGAATAGCTCCACGCCAGGACCGACCACCGCGCCCACGGTGGCGGCGCGCGCTGAGATGACGCCCGCATCCGGCGCGATGACTTGGGTGTATTTGAGCCGTAAATCCTGCGTGGCCAACGCGGCGCGGGCGGCGGCGACGCGGGCGCGGGCGGTTTTTGCAGCGGTAACATATTGGTTGACCTGTTGTTTGCTCATCGCGCCGCTGGGGGCGATAGTCAGCGCGCGGGTGGCATTGGACGCGGCTTCAGCCAGCGCGGCCTCTGCTTCATTCAGGCTGGCTCGCGCCTGGGCTTGTTCGCTGGCCACCATCTCGGTCTCGAACGTCGCCAGCACTTGACCCTTTTGCACCATGTCGCCGATGTTCACCCGCACCTCAGCCAGGCGCAAGCCGTTCACATCGGCCCCGACGCTGGCTTCTTGCCAGGCGGCGATATCGCCGTTGGCCGCCAGCTGTTCGGCCAGCCGCACCCGTTGCGGTGTTTGGGCGGTAACGACCAGCGCGGGACGCGGGGTGCTAGGCGGTTTTTTAGCGCTGTCGACGCTCTGGGTCGGGTCTGATGCGAGTGAATCCGAGCGGTTGAAGAACCAAGTCGTACCCGTGATCAACCCTAGCGCGAGGATGATGAGAAAAATCCAACGAGAGCGGCGAGCGCGTGGTTCTGACATAAGGTCATTAATCAATCAAGCAGGTTGCAGGGAGCGCGCCTGTTGGAGTGCGATGGGCCGCCACGCGCTGGGGGAAGAAACAACCGCGGAACGTCATCTTCGGCGAATTGGCGTCAAGAGAAATTAATAAACCGAGCCGGAGCCACTTTATATCGCGCTGTAGAGAGATGAGCAACTTATGCAGGCCCAAACAGTACCCCCGCGGGCAGCTGCATGGTTGCGCAATGTAGGCTACCGGCGTGACGGATCAGGGTAGCGCACGGCATGCCGAGCACATCGCGGTTGGGAAAGCAGGCGCTTAATCGCTCCAGCGCCACCGTATCCATTGGGTCGTTGTAGATCGGCACCAGTACAGCCTCGTTTAGAATCAAAAAATTGGCATAGCCCGCCGGTAGACGGTTGCCATCCGCATCGTAATGCGGGGCGGGCAACGGTAGCTCAATCAAGCGATAAGACCGATCGTGCACGGTGCGGAATTCCCGCAGCTCCGCCGCCATCGCGCCCAGGGGTTGATAATGAGCGTCAGCTGGATCGGAGCAGCCTTGGTAGGCAATGGTGTTTACATCACAGAACCGGGCTAAGGTGTCGATATGGCTGTCGGTATCATCGCCAGCTAAATGCCCGTGTTGCAGCCACAGAAAACGGCTGAACCCCAAGGTTTCCCGCAGTCGCTGTTCAATTGCGGCTTGCGTCAAGCCGTTGCGGTTGGGGTTGAGCAGGCAGCGCGCCGTCGTCAGCAACGTACCTTGGCCGTCGGTTTCGACGCTGCCACCTTCTAAAATCAAATCCACCGGTTGAAGCGAAGTCGCGCCAAACGCACCGGCCGCATGTAAACACGAGGTGATTCGGTCGTCGAGCTGGTAAGGAAACTTGTTTCCCCAGCCGTTGAATTGGAAATCCAGCATGAGGAGTCGACCATCCTGGTAGACCGTGATCGGGCCGTGATCCCGCGCCCAGATGTCGTTCGATGGAACGATATGGAGCCGACAACGGGCTAGGTGAGCGCCAGCGGCGCTCAGAAGCTGGCGGACGTGGCGACGGTTCGCTTGATCATGGCAGCCGATTAACAGGGTTTGATAGCGGCTGATGGCGGCGGCCAGCCCGCTGAAAGTGAGGTCGGCCTGATCCAGGCAGCGCCGCCAAGGGCTTTCCGCATGGGGCCAAGTCAGCAGAATGGCGTCTTGAGGCGCCCATTCCGCCGGGAGCACGGTTGCAGTGTGCGACATGGAGAAACGTCAAGTAGAGCGGCAAGTCCGCATTCCTTTAGAACGCCTCCCGCTTGGTTGGTTGGCTAAGTATTTGAGCCGTCGTTTGCGGTGTGGCAACCGACCGCCAAGTAAGGTTGCGCGATTAGTCGGCCAACAGCTCCCGTTCCTTTGAGGAGGACGACAGGAACGGGATGCCTGAACGGTTACCTTCAGTCGAACAAGCCAGCGACGGACAGATAGCGTTCACCGGTATCATAGCAGAAAGTCAATATTCGGCTGCCGTCGGGGATTTCCGGCAGTTTCTGCGCGATAGCGGCCAGCGATGCGCCGGAGGAAATACCGATAAAGATCCCTTCCTCTTTGACGCAGCGTATGGCGTATTTGAAAGCGTCTTCTTGGGTAACCTGGATGATTCCATCGAGAATCTTCAGATTCAGCACCGCCGGCACGAAGCCAGCGCCGATGCCTTGAATCGGATGCGGGCCGCGTTGGCCGCCGCTCAATACGGGCGAGGCGGTGGGCTCGACCGCAAACACTTTAAGGTTCGGGAATTTTTCCTTTAACACTTCAGCGCAGCCAGTGATGTGACCGCCGGTGCCGACGCCGGTGATTAGAAAATCCAGTCCCTCCGGAAAATCCTTGATGATTTCCTGGGCCGTGGCGCGGCGGTGAATTTCTACATTGGCGGGATTTTCGAACTGCTGCGGTATCCAAGCATTGGGCGTGATTCCCGCCAATTCCTGCGCTTTCTCAATAGCGCCCGGCATTCCTTTTTCCTTGGGCGTCAGCACCAGTTCCGCGCCCAAGGCGGCCAGATAGCGCCGCCGCTCGATCGACATCGATTCCGGCATGGTCAGGATCAAACGATAGCCCTTGGCGGCGGCCACCAAAGCCAGCGCGATGCCGGTATTGCCAGAAGTCGGCTCGATGATGACGGTATCTGCCGTGAGAATGCCGCGCCGCTCGGCGTCTTCGACCATCGCCAGACCGATGCGGTCTTTGATGCTGCCGCCGGGATTGGTGCGCTCTTGCTTCATCCACACTTCGACGCCGCGATTGGAGAACAAGCGGTTAATGCGGACGTGCGGTGTATTGCCTATGGTTTCCAGGATATTGTTTGCCTTCATCGTCTTGCCTCCAATAAGCGGTTAACGGGGAAATCGAGGGTTTAGAACCCTTTTGGCGGTAACAGTATCAAAAAATTTTATGCGACAAGCATGATTATTTCGAAGATGAGAATAACTTTGGTTTATAAACCGAGGGAAGTGAAGTTAAAGCGCCAGGTGATGATCGCCGCTTGCGCTTCCGATGTGAGCTGTCCAACAATGGCGCTGTAACCCTCTCACCGCCACCGCGCCGCAGGAGAACAGACCCTCATGTCCGAATCACGTTTTCGCGGAACCGAACGCTACATCGTCACCGACGATCTGATGATGGCGGTCAACGCCGCCGTTACCTTGGGTCGCCCCTTGCTAGTGAAAGGCGAGCCGGGTACCGGTAAGACCCAACTGGCCGAAGAGGTGGCCAGCGCGCTACAGCGGCCCTTCCTGCAATGGCATATCAAATCCACCACCAAAGCGCAGCAAGGCTTGTACGAGTACGACGCGGTGTCTCGCCTGCGCGATTCGCAATTGGGCGATGCGCGGGTGCATGACATTGGCAACTACATTGTCAAAGGCAAGCTGTGGGAGGCGTTCACGATCGATGTGCAGCCGGTGTTGTTGATCGATGAAATCGACAAGGCCGACATCGAGTTTCCCAACGATCTGCTGCACGAACTGGATCGGATGGAGTTTTTTGTCTATGAAACCCGACAAGTGGTCAAGGCGCATCATCGCCCGATCATCATCATCACCAGCAACAACGAGAAGGAATTGCCGGATGCTTTTCTGCGGCGCTGCTTTTTCCACTACATTCGCTTCCCCGATAAGGCAACGATGGAGCGAATTATCGCCGTCCATTACCCAAATCTAAAAAAACGCTTGTTGGCCGAGGCGTTGGAAGCCTTTTTTGAAATCCGCGACGTGCCGGGCTTGAAAAAAAGACCGTCTACCTCAGAGTTGTTGGATTGGATCAAGCTGCTGGTGGCGGAAGATATCCCGCCAGAAGCTTTGCGCGGTGACCAGCATAAATTGATTCCGCCGCTGTACGGCGCGTTGTTGAAGAACGAGCAGGACGTGCATCTCTTCGAACGCCTGCTGTTTATGTCGAGACGGAAAAAAGACTAGTCCTATCTTCTCTGGTCCGGCAAGGGGTTGTCTGTGGCGAGGGCTGAGCAATGATGACCGATTTTTTTCTCAAACTCCGCAAGGCGGCTATTCCAGTCACGCTGACCGAGTTCCTGACGTTGCTGGAGGCGCTGAGCCAGCGAGTGACCGCGCACAGCATCGAGGAATTTTATTATCTGGCGCGGGCGGCGCTGGTGAAGGACGAACGGCATTACGACCGGTTTGATCAGGTGTTCGGCAGTCATTTCCAAGGCTTGGAGACGCTGTTCGATCAATTGATCGGGGCCAAGGTGCCGCTGGAGTGGTTGCACAAGCTGGCGGAACTGACCTTAAGTGATGAAGACAAGCAACTGATCGAATCGATGGGCGGTTGGGAAAAGTTAATGGAAACCTTCGCCAAGCGAATGGCGGAGCAGGAAGGTCGCCATCAGGGTGGCAATAAATGGATCGGCACCGCCGGGTCTTCCCCGTTCGGGGCCTACGGTTACAACCCAGAAGGCATCCGCATCGGTCAGGATGTCTCGCGCCACCGGCGGGCGGTCAAGGTGTGGGATCGCCGCGAGTTCCGCAATTTGGACGACAGCATCGAACTTGGCACGCGCAATATCAAAGTGGCGCTGCGCCGGTTGCGCCGTTTCGCCCGTGAGGGCGCGGCCGAAGAACTGGATTTGGATGACACGATCCGTTCCACCGCGCGCAATGCCGGCTATTTGGAATTGAAGATGGTGCCAGAGCGGCACAATGCGGTGAAAGTGCTGCTGTTTCTGGATGTGGGTGGCTCGATGGACGATCACATTCGCGCTTGCGAGGAACTGTTTTCAGCGGCGCGCAGCGAGTTCAAACATCTGGAATATTTCTATTTCCACAACATGGTTTACGAAGGCTTGTGGAAGGACAATCGCCGGCGTTATACCCAAAAGACCGAAACCTTGACGGTGTTGAATACCTTCGGCCACGATTACAAACTGATTTTGGTCGGCGACGCGACCATGAGTCCCTATGAAATCAGCTATCCGGGGGGTAGCGTCGAGCATTTCAACTCGGAAGCCGGCGATGTTTGGATGGGCCGCTTGCTGCGAGCCTGGCCCCATGCGATTTGGCTAAATCCGCAACACCAAAACCGGTGGAGCTACGTCCCGTCGATTCAGATGGTGCGGGAATTGATGGCTGATCGGATGTATCCGCTGACGCTGGAAGGGCTGGAGCAGGGGATTCGAGCGTTGCAACGGGCGCGGTAAACAGCGTTCCCGCGTTCGGATAATCGCTAAAAATCGACGAGCAAGCGCAACCGTTCCAATAAACCCCTCAAGGCTGGGCCGCAGGGCAAGTCAACTTTTAAAGCCAGTTCCGCATCGGCGCGGGTGTGGCCCAGATTAATGGCGGCGATGGGCTGACCGCTGGCGGCGGCCTGCTTGCAGAAACGGTAGCCGGACCATACCGTCAGGGACGATCCGATCACCAGCAGGGCGTCTGCTTGAGACAAACGCTGGCAGGCCCGTTCCACGCGCGGTTTGGGTACGGATTCCCCAAAAAAGACCACGGCCGGCTTCAAAATGCCGCCACACCGCGGGCAGTCCGGTATCTGGAAACGGCTGAACTCGGCGGCCTCCAGGTCGGCGTCGCCGTCTGGCGCTACCGTCGCCGCCAGCGTGGCGAAAGTGGGGTTGTTCGCGGCTAGGATGTGCTGAAATGCCTCGCGCGGTACGTCGTGGGGGCAATTCAGGCAAACCACCGTGCCAAGCCGGCCGTGCAGATCGATTACCCGTCGGCTGCCCGCTTGCTGGTGCAGGCTGTCGACGTTTTGCGTGACCATCTGGTGGATAAATTCCGCCGACTCAAGTCGGGCCAGCGCGAGATGAGCGAGATTGGGTCGAGCGCTAGCAAACGTTGGCCAGCCCAGTAGACTGCGCGCCCAATAGCGCCGCCGGGTTAATTCGCTGCCGACGAACTCGTGATAGCGCACCGGTTGTGGGCGTTTCCATGCCCCGTTGGCGTCTCGATAGTCAGGGATACCGGAATCAGTGCTGCAACCTGCCCCCGTCAGCACGAACAAGCGCGGGTGTCGTCTGACGAAATCCGCCAATGTATCCAGCAGGCGAGAAGGAGATAGTAGTGGCATGGCCGATGCGCGTGCTTTCACCGGTCTAGTTCGGTAAGCCAGACCAGGCGGCTACCACAGGAGCACGACGGCATGCGCCGCAATCCCTTCCCCGCGGCCGATAGCACCCAAGCGTTCGGTGGTCGTGGCCTTGATATTGACCTGGTGCGGAGAAACGTCCAGGTCGGTTGCAATGTAGGATCGCATCAGCGGGATATGGGGCGCCATGCGGGGCGCTTGCGCGATAATGGTGACATCCAAGTTACCGACCGCAAGCTGTTGTTCTTTTAGGAGCGCATTGACCCGCCGCAACAGAATGCGGCTGTCGATCCCCTTGAATTCCGCGCTGCTGTCAGGAAAATGCTGGCCGATATCGCCCAATCCCGCCGCGCCCAACAGGGCATCGCACAAGGCATGGATTAGCACATCACCATCCGAATGCGCGATCAGTCCGTGTGAGTGCGGAATGCGGACTCCACCCAGGACGATGGCGTCGCCCGCGCCAAAAGGGTGTACGTCGAAACCGTGGCCGATGCGCATGGCAATGATCCAATTAGCAATTTAACATCCCCATTTTCGGTGCCGCGGAACACAGGGGATTGCCATGAGAGGAATTAGGAAGATGAAAGTTCGCGGCTGAGAAAAAATTCTGCCAAGGCTAAATCTTCCGGTCGGGTAATTTTAAGATTGTCAGCGCGGCCTTCGACCAATCGGGGTGCAAAACCGGCCGTTTCCATTGCCGCTGCTTCGTCGGTGACCAGTAAGCCGCGTGTCAGCGCAACTTGCATGGCCTCTGTCAACAAGCCCAGCCGAAACATCTGCGGAGTGAGCGCATGCCAAAGTTGCGAGCGGTCTACTGTCGTCGCGATCCGTCCCGTGGGGCCGGCTTGTTTGAGGGTATCTCGAACCGGAACGGCCAACAGTCCGCCAATCGGGTCGTCGGCCAGTTCGCTGAGGAGCCGGTCGAGATCGCTCGCCGTCAAGCAGGGCCGGGCGGCGTCATGAACCAGCACCCAATCGCTCAATGCCGCTCGTTCACACAAGGCGCTCAATGCATTCGATACTGAATGGCAGCGCTCGGCTCCGCCGGTCACACAGAGCAATGGCTTGGTCGTTTCGCAAGCTGCTCTGACGGCTGGCCACCGGTGATCGCTGGAGTCTACGGCGACCACCACGCCGTCGATGCCGGGGTGTCCCAACAAGGTGGCCAAGGTATGCGCGATGACTGGCTGATCTAATAACGGCAAATACTGTTTCGGTATCGCTGAACCCATGCGCTTGCCGGCGCCGGCGGCGGGAACCACGGCCCAGTGACGTGCGCTGTTCATGAGTGAGGTAAGGCGGACTAATGGTTTATTCGTTGGACGGCGATGAACTGGCGGTGCGGGGTGGGTCGGCGGGTATTGCGCTGACCGGAGCAGTGGATTTGAGCGTAGGCGCTGAGCGAGCGGCGGCGGATGGAATCAGGGTCTGCGTTAGGTTGGACGGGCTCGATTTGCGGGGCGGCGATGGTGTGGCGGGCTGAGTGGATTTTGATTTGGGGTGCTCCAGCAAGCGATAGAACGTTTCATCTTGACGAATCATGCCCATTTCAGACCGTGCCCGCTCCTCGATGGCGACTAGGCCAGTTTTTAAATCCTTGATATCTGCTTCCAGCGCGCGGTTACCTTCGTTTATGGCCGCGTTTTCGTCGGTTTGCGCCTGAATGGAGATACGCAGGGCATAGGTTTGCCGCACGCCGTCTTCGTCAAGCCATAACAAGTATTGCGACATCACCAACGCAGCGATCAAAGCCGCTATCAGAATCTGCATGATTTCGTTGGTCTGCTAAATGAGTGGATGAAAAAGGGGGCGACAACGACAGCTTAGCGCCTCCAGGCCCCTCGCTCAACTTGCAAAATGAGGGACCGGAGGCACAGTTCAGGCCGGTTTCAGTTTGCCGCTACCGTAAGACGGCAAGCAAACCGGATACCGTCAGCTGCGATCAGCTCGGAAAAACGTTAAACGCCTTCTGACCGGGATAAACGGCGGCGGAACCCAGTTCGCCTTCGATCACTAGCAGCCGGTTGTACTTGGCGATGCGGTCGGAGCGGCTGAGCGAACCGGTCTTGATTTGGCTGGCGGCGGTGGCCACGGCCAAATCGGCGATAGTGGTGTCCTCGGTTTCGCCGGAACGGTGCGAGGAGATCGAGGTGTAGCCGGCATCGGCGGCCATCTTGATCGCGGCCAGGGTCTCGGTCAGGGTGCCGATCTGATTGACCTTGATCAGGATCGAGTTGGCGATGCCCTGGTCGATACCGCGCTTGAGAATCGAGGTGTTGGTGACGAACAGATCGTCGCCGACCAGCTGAATCTTCTTGCCCAGCACCTGAGTCAGATAGGCCCAGCCGTCCCAGTCGCTCTCGTCCAGGCCGTCTTCGATGGAGACGATGGGATAGCGGCTGACCCAGTCGGCCAACTTGTCGGCCATTTCGTTGGAAGTGAAAGACTTCCCTTCGGCTTCCAGGGTGTACTTGCCATTTTTGTAGAATTCGGAACTGGCGCAATCCAGCGCGATGTAGATATCCTTACCGGCTTGGTAGCCCGCCTTGGCGATGGCTTCCATCACTACTTCCAACGCCGCTTCATTGGAGGACAGATTCGGCGCGAAACCACCTTCGTCACCCACGGCGGTGTTCATGCCTTGCTTCTTCAGCACGGCTTTCAGGGCGTGAAAGACTTCCGCGCCCCAGCGCAGCGCTTCATGAAAGCTGGGCGCGCCGACCGGCATGATCATGAATTCCTGCATATCGACGCTGTTATCCGCGTGCGCGCCGCCGTTGAGGATGTTCATCATCGGCACCGGCAGATGATACGGACCGGTGGGATTTAGGTACTTGTACAGCGGGACTTTCTTCTCGGCGGCGGCGGCGTGCGCGGCGGCCATTGACACGCCCAGCAACGCGTTCGCGCCCAGGCGGCTTTTGGTCGGGGTGCCGTCCAGGTCGATCATTTTCTGGTCGATGGCGGCCTGATTGTCGACCGCTTCCATGCCCACCACCGCCTTCTTCAACTCGCCGTTGACGTTGCCGACTGCTTTCAAAACGCCTTTACCCAGATAGCGGCCCTTGTCGCCGTCGCGCAGTTCCAGCGCCTCACGGCTACCGGTGGACGCGCCGGACGGCACGCCGGCGGTACCCTTGGCGCCGGATTCCAGAATCACATCGACGCCGACGGTCGGGTTACCCCGCGAATCCATGATTTCACGGCCAATAATTTCTTTGATTTTTGACATTCTTACAACTCCTCTGGGTGTTGTGCTCGTGGGAAATAAAACACTTATTCTAATCCGGTTTCCAAAAAACCGCGCGATTTGATCGTCTCATCCAGCGCCTTGAGCGTGGCCAATAAAGGTTCCAGCCGAGCCAGCGGCCAGGCGTTGGGGCCATCGCTGAGCGCTTGCTCAGGGTCAGGATGGGTTTCCATGAACAGTCCGGCGATACCCGCCGCAACCGCTGCCCGCGCCAGCACCGGCACAAATTCCCGCTGGCCGCCGGAGACATTCCCCTGGCCGCCCGGTAATTGCACGGAATGAGTCGCGTCGAACACCACCGGACAGCCGGTGGCGCGCATCACCATCAAAGCGCGCATGTCGGATACCAAGTTATTGTAGCCAAAAGACGCGCCGCGCTCGCAGACCATGATTTGATCGTTACCCGCGGCGCGGGCCTTGGCGACCACGTTATCCATGTCCCGCGGGGCCAGGAACTGGCCTTTCTTGATATTGACCGGCCGGCCTTGACCGGCAACATTTTGGATGAAATCCGTTTGGCGGCAGAGGAAGGCGGGGGTTTGCAACACATCGACCACCGCGGCGACTTCCGCCAGCGGCGTGTATTCGTGCACATCGGTCAGTACCGGCACCCCAATCTGGCGCTTGACCGTGTCCAGAACTTTCAAACCAGCTTCCAAGCCAGGGCCGCGAAAGCTCTGACCCGAAGAGCGGTTGGCCTTATCGAAGGAGGATTTATAAATGAATGGAATAGCCAGTCGTCCGGTGATTTCTTTCAGCTGGCCGGCGGTATCCAGCGCCAGTTGCTCGGATTCAATCACGCAAGGGCCGGCGATCAGAAACAAGGGCCGGTCCAGCCCGACCTCGAAGCCGCAGAGTTTCATCATGCCGCGGCGGCCTCGCCACGCTGTTCGCGGCGCTGGCGGAGGGCTGCTTCGACAAAACCCCGGAACAGGGGATGGCCGGCGCGCGGGGTGGAGGTGAATTCGGGATGGAACTGGCAGCCGAGAAACCAGGGATGGCCGGGTAATTCGATCATTTCCACCAGCCGGCCATCGAGGGAATGGCCGGAGCAAACCAGCCCGGCGGCGCGTAGCGGTTCGCGGAAGCGGTTATTGAATTCGTAGCGGTGGCGGTGGCGTTCGGTGACCACATCCTTGCCGTAGGTAGCCCGCGCCAAACTATTGGGAACCAGCCAGCAGGGTTGCGCGCCCAGCCGCATGGTGCCACCGAGATTGCCGCCTTCGCGCCGCCGTTGCAGCGCGCCGTCTTCATCCATCCATTCGGTGACCAGCGCGATGACCGGATGCGGGGTGTCCTTGCGGAATTCAGTGCTGTGCGCCTCCGCCAGTCCGGCGACGTGACGGGCGAATTCAATCACCGCGACCTGCATTCCCAGACAGATGCCAAGATACGGAATTTGATGTTCGCGGGCGTAGCGGACAGCGGCGATTTTGCCTTCGATGCCACGCTCGCCGAAGCCCCCTGGCACCAGAATGGCGTCCATCCTCTCCAGGCAGCCCGTGCCGTGTTCCTCGATTTGCTCGGAGTCGATGTAGTGAATGTTGACTTTGGTGCAGGTGTGAATACCGCCGTGCAACAGCGCTTCATTCAGCGATTTGTAGGCGTCGGTCAGCTCCACATACTTACCAACCATCGCGATGTCCAATTGGTTGGCCGGCGATTCAATCGCGCGCACCACCCGCTCCCAATCGGCCAGATCGACCGGCGGCAAGTTTTCCAAATGCAGCTTGCGAGCCACGATGTCATCGACACCCTGCGCGTGTAGCAGCAAGGGAATTCGGTAAATGGTGTCGGCGTCCGGCACGCTCATGACGGCCTTGGCTTCGACGTTGGTGAACAGCGAGATCTTGCGGCGCTCGTCGGCGGGAACCTCCCGATCCGAGCGACACAGTAAGAGGTCGGGCTGGATACCGATGGAGCGCAGTTCCTTGACCGAATGCTGGGTTGGCTTGGTTTTCAGCTCGCCGGAGGATTGGATGTACGGCACCAAGGTCAAATGGATGAACAGGCACAACTCGCGGCCCAATTCCACGCCCATCTGGCGAATGGCTTCCAGAAAGGGTTGCGACTCAATGTCGCCCACCGTGCCGCCGATTTCGACCAGTGCGATATCGGCCTCGCCCGCGCCCAGCCGGATGCAGCGTTTGATCTCGTCGGTGATATGGGGAATGACTTGGACGGTGCCGCCCAGGTAGTCGCCACGCCGTTCTTTGCGAATCACGTTTTCGTAGATTCGGCCGGTGGTAAAGTTGTTGCGACGGGTGGCGGTCATCGTCACAAAGCGCTCGTAGTAGCCCAAATCGAGATCGGTTTCCGCGCCATCGCTGGTGACAAACACCTCGCCGTGCTGGAACGGACTCATGGTGCCGGGATCGACGTTGATGTAGGGGTCGAGCTTGATCAGGGTGACTTTGAGTCCGCGGGCTTCTAGTACCGCTGCCAGCGAAGCGGCGGCGATGCCTTTGCCCAGAGAGGACACCACGCCGCCGGTGATGAAAATGAATCGGGTCATGCCGGAATGGAGGGTAGCTAAAAGACGCTACAAGATACCAGACCCGACCGAAGATGGCGAATCCAAAACGGGTTGCCAACCTGCCTCGCTCAGTCCGGTAGCCTGATCGGCGGCGATGCCTAAACCAACCACCGCGACCAAATGGCGGTCTCTATACAGCAAAGGTAAATGATCGCGTTGCCAAGGCGGAATTTCTGCGTGCTGCAGGAGTTTTTTCAATTCTTGGCTGTGGCGGCGACCGATGGGTTGAAAGCGTTCGCCGCCCGTTCGAAATCGAACCGTCAGCGAACCATCGCTCAATGCTTCCAATCGCAATCCTTTACCGATCATGCGTTGCATTTGTAATCGGCCCACCGGCAAATCCAGTGGTGGCCAACCGGTGGCAGTCGCTTGCCAGCTGAAAGTTTGGCGCGGATCGTGGGCTGGCGGAGGGAGCATGGCGTAGAGCCTGTGTTGGTAGCGGCGCGCTTCGCCGCCCGGCCAGCGCACGCAAGGCTGGCGGTCGTGGCGGGCGCTCAGGATATCGTGCAGCAGATGGCGCAATTGCCGGCTGTCAGGAACGGGTAGACCGATCTGGCGCAACCAGTACCGAACCGCGTTGCGCTGACGCGGTTCGCTCAGTTGGCGCAGTCGGGCAATGTTCAGGGCATCGCTCCGTTCAGTGGAGATTGTAACAAGATCGGAGCGTGCTGCTGTATCCAGCCAATCGGCGGATTCAGCGCACAGTCGCGCCGAGCGTGATAGGTTGCGGCTAACGGCGGGCCAGCGTTGTTCCAGTAGCGGCAGAATCCGATGGCGGAGGTAATTCCGGTCGAAGTCGGTATTATTGTTGCTGGCGTCCTCGATCCAATGTAACTGGTGGCGGCGAGCGTAGCGCAGCAGTTCGGCGCGGCGGGTCTCCAGCAAGGGGCGCAACAGCCAACCTCGGCCCAAGCGGGCCGCCGCCGGCATCGCCGCCAACCCGTGCGGCCCCGCGCCCCGCAGCAGTTGCAACAGCAGGGTTTCGGCTTGGTCATCGCCATGATGGCCGGTCAGCAGGGCGGTTTCAGGGTCCAGTTCCGCCGCAAAAACGGCGTAACGGGCGCGGCGGGCGGCGGCTTCCGGACTTTCCCCCGGTGACGGGCGAGCGTCGATCTGGCGGGGCCGAAACGCGATCTCTAGTTCACGGCATACGCGCGCCGCGTGCGCCCGCCAAGCAGCGGATGCGGCTTGGAGTCCGTGATCGACATAAATGGCTTCTAACCCGCGTTCCGGCCAGCGGGCGCGCTCAGCCGCCAGCAAGTGCAGCAAGACGTGAGAATCCATCCCCCCGCTGTACCCGACGATCAGGCGGCGGCAATGGGGGTGGGCGCTCAAGACCGAGGTAAGAACCGCGCACGACAGGGGGGTTACGGCCATCGTCGTCCTACCGCGCTATTTTTACACTTAGGAATCCTTGTCCTTCCCCAATAAGGCGGCCACGCTGCTTTGCCACGTCGATTGCAGCGATGTCGTCGGTTCGGTTTCCTTGAACACGCCATAAGCCATCAAGCGTTGGTAGCGTTGCTCCAACAAAGCATCTATTGTCAAGGTATCTAGGTATTGCAGATTGTCCCGCAGTACGGTTCGAATCTGATCGGCGGCGCGCGTCATATCGCGATGGGCGCCGCCCGGCGGTTCGGGAATGATGCCGTTGATCAGCTTCAGTTTAAATAAGCGGTCGGCGGTCAATCCCATCGCCTCGGCCGCTTCCGGCGCTTTCTCCGCGCTCTTCCATAGAATCGCCGCGCAGCCTTCCGGCGAAATCACTGAATAAGTGCTGTATTGAAGCATCAGCACCCGGTCGCCGACGCCGATGGCCAGCGCGCCGCCGGAGCCGCCTTCACCGATCACGATGCAGAGGATCGGCGTGCGCAACCGGCTCATTTCGAACAGGTTGCGGGCGATCGCTTCACTTTGCCCCCGTTCTTCGGCCCCGATGCCCGGATAAGCGCCGGGCGTGTCGATGAACATGAGTAGCGGCAGTCGGAATCGCTCGGCCAGTTTCATCAAACGGAGCGCCTTGCGATAGCCCTCCGGTCGCGGCATGCCAAAATTGCGATAAATCTTTTCCTTGGTATCCCGTCCTTTCTGATGGCCGATCACCAACACCGCCCGCCCGTCCAAGCGCCCCAAGCCACCGATGATCGCGTGATCGTCAGCGAACGCGCGGTCGCCGTGCAGCTCCTGAAAATCGGTCAGCAGGCGCTCGATATAATCCAGGGTGTAAGGCCGCAAGGGATGGCGGGCGATTTGCGCGGTTTGCCACGGCGTCAGGCTCGCGAAAATGGATTCGGTCAGCGCCTTGCTCTTGGCCTCCAGACGGGCGATCTCATCGCTGATATTCAGATCCTGCTGGGCGCTGAGATCGCGCAGTTCTTGCAGCATCGCCTCCAGTTCGGCGATGGGTTTTTCAAAATCCAGACAATTAGTTGGGTTCATTGCTTGGTTGCTTGCGGGGTTCGATCCTTAATCGGGCAGGCGCACGGCCAGGTAGAGCGATTCGTTTTCCCGCCGTACCCAGATCGGTATTGCCGTGCCCTTGGGAAGTTCCTTGGCCAGCTCGACAAACTGGCTGGCGCTTTTAACAGGGCTATGATTGAGTTGCAGAATGATATCGTCCGGATACAAGCCGGCGTTGGCGGCCGGCCCTTCATCCAGGCTGGTCACCAGTACCCCTTGTTCCCCCTCGTCCAGGATACGGCGTTGTTCGTTGCTGAGATCGGCGACGGTCACGTTCAAACGCGGGTCGCTGTGCTCGTCCATCGTGGTTACGGCTTCCTCCTCCACCGTTTCCAGCCGGGCAATGGTGGCTTTGATTTCCAGCGGTTGGCCGTCGCGCAAGATCGACATCGCTATTGTCTTGCCAACCGGAGTGACGCCGATCATGCGCGGCAGTTGCGAGGAATCCTCGACCGGTTCGCCACTGTAGCGCAAGATGACATCGCCGGGCTTGAAGCCGGCGCTGGCCGCTGGGCTATCCGCCAAGATCTGGGCAACCAGCGCGCCGCGCGGCCGATCAAGCTTGAACGCTTCCGCCAAATCGTTATTGACGGGTTGCAGCAACGCGCCGAGCCAGCCGCGCGTGACTTGGCCGGTGGCTTTCAGTTGCTCGACCACCTGCATCGCTAGCTTAATGGGAATGGCGAACGATAGCCCCATATAACCGCCGGTGCTGCTGTAAATCTGTGAATTGATCCCCACCACCTCGCCGCGCAAATTGAATAACGGCCCGCCGGAACTACCGGGATTGACCGCGACATCGCTTTGAATGAACGGCACGTAGGTTCCGCTGGGCAGGTTGCGACCGACGGCGCTGACGATGCCTTGAGTGGCTGTGTGCTCCAGCCCAAACGGCGAGCCGATCGCCAGTACCCATTCGCCGACCTCCAGCGCGTCCGAGTCGCCAATTTTTACCGCCGGCAGATTTTCACCCTCAATCTTGAGCACCGCCACATCGGTCAGTTCGTCTACCCCAATCACCTTGGCGGGCCGCTCCCGTTGGTCACTGAGGCGAACGATAATCTTGTCGGCGTCTTGGGCGACATGGGCATTGGTCAGGATGAAGCCGTCAGCCGAGAGAATGAAACCTGATCCCAAGGAATTGGACTGGCGGTCGCCCGGCAGCTCCGGACGCTCTTGAAAGAAGCGTTTGAAAAATTCGAGATAGGGGTTTTCCTTGCCTGGCAATTCCGGCAAGCTGGGCTTGCGCGCCGGGTTTTGTTTGCTGGGAGCCTGGGTCGAGCTGATATTGACGACAGAGGCTTCGTTTTGTTTCACCAGCTTGCGAAAATCGGGTAGAGGTTGCGATTCCAAAGCGCGTCCTGGAACGGCGGCCACACCGTACAACGGGAGCAGCAGCAGGCAAATTTGGAGCGAGCGGTGGCGGATAAAGGTCATGACAATAATAATTCTCCTGAAGACGGCCGCGGCGGCGCCAAGGCGCACAAGCTGCTGCTGCTAACCGCCAGAGTGAGGCCAGCTGGATAGGGAGCAAAATCCGGCCCTGCCTGGAACGTCTGGACGTGGACGGGGTGCGCCCAGTATAGAATAGTTAGTGCTATTCGGGTGGAGCGGATGCCGGCGAAGGAGTCGCTTCGGCTTGGGAAACAACCAGGGCCAGCCCGCGGTCGGAGATTGACAGCGTGCGAGCGAGCGATCACAGAGGAAGCAGGCATGGAACAGAAATCGGAACAGATCGTCAATGATAGCGATAAGGCAACCCAGTATCTTTACGACCTGACAGTTAAGCTGCTGGAGCTAAAAGGGTCGGATATCTTCATCACCGCTGGCAGCCCGCCCGCGCTCAAGATCCATCAAGAGCTGCGTCGAGTCGGCAATCAGAATCTGACCCCGCAGCAAGCCGGGTTGCTGGTGCGCTCGATCATGAATGATCGCCAGGCACGCGCTTTCGACGCCCATCACGAAATCAATTTTTCGCTGAATTTTCCCGATGTCGCCCGTTTTCGGGTCAGTGCGTTCACCCAACGCGGCAGCGCTGGCATGGTGCTGCGACTGATCCAGCAACGAATTCCCACCATCGATGAATTGAATCTACCGCCCATTTTGCGGGACATCGCCATGGCGAAGCGCGGTCTGGTAATTTTTTTGGGTGGCACCGGCTGCGGCAAGACCACCTCAATCGCGGCGATGATCGACCATCGCAATACCCAAGCTCGCGAGCATATTATCACCGTCGAAGATCCCATCGAATTTTTCCACCGCCACAAGCAATGTTTGGTGGACCAGCGGGAAGTGGGCGTCGATACCGACTCTTACGAGGTGGCTTTAAAAAATACCTTGCGGCAAGCGCCCAACGTTATTTTGATAGGCGAGGTGCGGGATCGGGACACCATGCAGTCTGTGCTGGGTTTCGCGGAGACGGGCCACCTGTGCTTGACTACCTTGCACGCCAACAATACCGACCAGGCTTTCGATCGCATCGTCAACTTCTTCTCGGAAGAGAAGCGGCAACAGGTGCTGATGGATTTATCTTTCAACGTCAAGGCCTTTATTTCCCAACGCTTGCTGCCGCGCGAGGATCGCGTCGGCATGATTCCAGCCATAGAGATCCTCCTGAACACTCCCTTGATGGCCGAGCTGATTTTTAATGGACGGATCAAGGAGATCAAGCCCGTGATGACCCGCTCCAGCGATCAGGGCATCATTACTTTCGATTCGGCGCTGTTCGATTTGTACGAATCCGGCAAGATCAGCTACGAAACCGCGATCCGTCATGCGGATTCCGCCAATAATCTGCGGTTAAAAATCAAGCTGGAGAGCAAGCGCCCACCGCCTCGATCCGCTATCAACACCCAGATTACCATTGATCCAGATCGCGGAAATTACTGACGGACGTCAGCGAGATCAGCGAGGCAGCGACAAACGGAAACGCCGGTTGCCTTGACGCAGCGTGGCGCCAGTAGGCGTGACGGCTTCAAGTACGGTGCCGTTTCCCATTTGTTCCCCTTCTCGATAGCGCTGACCGCCCACCACGACAAAACGCTTTTCCGCGTTTGGGCTGTAGACGTGAATGTCGAGGTTGAAGGCTGGAGCGCCGCGCCGCGCATTGGCCGGAATCGCCTCTAACAGCGGTGGCGGCTCTGGCCCAATGCTGACCGAAGGCCCTGGCGGTGGCTTGGGCGCTTTTCGCCGCCGTTCCTGGTTTGCGATGGCGGAGGGGTGTAAAAGTGGCCCAGCCAGGGGCGCGCCACCTGGAGTCTTGCGGGATGCTCCTGGCGATGGAGTGGGTGAAACTGATCGAGCGGTGGCTGATTCCGGGCTTGCCGCCGGCGCTCCTTGCGCTGGCGCCGCGGGTTGGGAAGTGATTGAGGGGGCTGGTTTTACATCTGACGCTGTGCGTTCTGACGCTTTCGGTTCCAGCGCGGTTGATGCGGTAGTCGCTATGGGCGATGGGGGTTGCGGCTTAACCAGCAGCAAATAGGCGAGCAGCGCGGCATTAAACCCTAAACCCAGCCCCGCCCCCAGCCAGAGCCAGAGCCGCTGTTGGACCGGTTTGGTTGGCGTCGAGGCGGCAATCGGATTCGGCGGCCGGCCGAGATGGCGTTCTTCTTCCGCCTTGCGCAGAGCGTCAAGAATGTATGACATCTCACGGCTCTTGCGGTGGTCGGTCGAGCACGGGAATGCCGGGCGTCGGCACCAAATTGCCCAATAGCACCAGCGTGCGCCCGCCTGCCACGCCATCTGGCTGCAAACCCTGCTCCTGTTGATAGGCGCGCACTTGTTTGCCCAGGGTGGCGTCGAAAGCTTCTGGTGGTGCTTCAGGGGGCGGTTGGCCCGTCGCCAGCGCAAGCCGCTGACGTAACCAGTGCACCGACTGGCCAGTGTTGCCGGGACCGATGATAGGTTCTTCGGTTTGCGGTCGCCATAGCAGTAAATATTGACCCGACCAGAACGGTGTGAGCTCGACCAATGGTACGGTAGTGGTTTGCCCGGCGATATCCAAAGTCGCGGTATCCTGGATCAGGGTACGCAGCAGAGCGGGTGCGGCAATGCCGTCGGGGCCAGCCAACTGTAATACCGCGGGGCGGTTGAAGCGCCGCAGTGCATCCCAGTTGCCTTGGCCAGACAAGCAACGCAGATTGTGAATCTTGATCCGTTCGCAAAATACAGTCTTGCTCTTCTGAGGAGGGGATACGCCCCAAGCTGCCAGCAAGCGTTCGTTGGCGCTGTCGGTATTGGTTTTTCGCAGCAACTCCACTAGGCGAGCGGACTCGGCGCGGGGAGGCGCCGGCACTGTTGGCGGAGTCGGGCTGGAGTCTGAAGCGGCTGGCGGCGGAGTCGGACTGGAGTCCGCGCTTGGCGGAGCGGAAACGGGGCTCGTCTGGGCTAAGGTCGATGGCGTGAGATTCGATTCTGGCGTTATGAGCGGAGTTGGGCTAAATCGTGGCGCTGTTGGCGGTGGAGGCGGGTTGGAGTTTAAGGCGAGCGGTAGAGAGCTGGCTTCTAGCGCTGTTAACGGCGGCATAAAAAGCGGCTGCGATAGCGACAGTGCTGGCAGGGTCGGACTGGATTGAGCGTTGGAGGCGGCAACCCCGCTCGGCCGCGACGCCGGAGGGAGGGTGTTGACAACCGATGGCAGCGGCGGAGAGGTGGTTTCTGGCTTAAGAGCCTCGGTGGATTGGCGCAAAGCCGCGGGCGGCGCGGCGGAGGGCGCGGGAATTGGCGCGGGCGGGCGGGCTGAAATGGCGGTTGTCGCTGGCGCCTGAACCGGCGTTGCCGTTAGAGTCAAATCAGTGCGGGGTAGCCAGAGACCGATACCAATCATCGCCAGTCCAGCAAGAACGATCACTGGCGCGAGCCGGGAGCGTGGGGCCCGTTTTTCCCTTTGAGAATAATTTGGAATAACTTGTAACGCTTCGCGCGCGGCTTGATGGACGATTCCGGCATCCACCTGCCGTTTCTCTTGCCCGTAAGCGCCAAGCAAGGCTCGGTCGCAGAGGATGTTAATCAGGCGTGGAATGCCGCCAGAGTGCCGATAAACCGCCCGTAACGCGCTGGGAGTAAACAAGTCGCCACGCCCGTCGGCCACCCGCAGCCGATGGTCGATATAAGCGGCGGTTTCTTTTTGATCCAGTGGTGGCAGGTGGTAATGGGCGGTAATCCGTTGAGTCAACTGCCGCAAGTCGGGCCGCGCCAGTAATCGCCGCAATTCCGGCTGGCCAACCAGAATAATCCGCAATAATTTGTGTTTAGTCGTTTCCAGGTTGGTCAACAACCGAATCTGTTCCAAAAGTTCGCGGCTCAGATTTTGGGCTTCGTCAATCACCAGCACGGTGTGCCGACCGGCGGCGTGCGCGTTTAACAGATGCGTGTTGAGTGCGTCCACCAAGGGCTTGAGACCCGGCTGATCGCTTGGGTAACTGACGCCCAATTCGTCGCAGATGGTGGCTAGCAGCTCGGCGGCCGTCAGCCGCGGATTGAGGCACAACGCGATATCGACGTGCACCAGTCCCTGTTCGAGCAAGGTGCGGGCCAGCGTGGTTTTCCCAGTGCCGACCTCGCCCGTCAGCTGTACGAACCCGCCGTTTTCATTCGTGCCGTACAACAGGTGGGCTAACCCCTCCCGATGGTGTCGGCTTAAGTAAACATAAGCCGGATCGGGGGTCAGCGCGAACGGGGGTTCACGCAGCCCGAAATACGCCGCATACATGCTTAGACCTCGCCGTAACGCACGTCGGCGCCGATCCAGCGTCGGATCAGCGGTTCGACGCAATCTGGATAGTCGCGCAGTAGCTGGTCAGCAGCGTAACGGGCGGCGTTCAGCAAGTCCTGATCGCGCAGCAGATCGGCCACCCGCAGGTTCTGTTCGCCGGTTTGACGGGTGCCAAGCACTTCGCCCGGACCACGCAATTCCAGATCGCGGCGGGCGATTTCGAAACCGTCGTTACACTCGCGCAGCACCCCCAGTCGCGCGTGAGCCGTTGGCGACAACGGCGGTCGGTACAGCAGCACGCAACTGCTCTCGGTGTTACCGCGGCCGATCCGACCCCGCAACTGGTGCAGTTGGGCCAGGCCCAGCCGTTCGGCGTTTTCCACGATCATCAGACTGGCGTTGGGCACGTCTACTCCCACCTCAATCACGGTGGTGGCCACCAGCAAATCGAGTTCGCCCGCCTTGAAGGCAGCCATTGTGGTTTCTTTGCTGGCTGAGAGCAAACGGCCATGCACCAGGCCGATCCGAAGTTCCGGCAGCAGCGCGGCTAGCCGCTCGGCGGTTACGCTAGCCGCCTGACATTGCAGCGCTTCCGATTCCTCGATCAGCGGACAGACCCAGTACGCCTGGCGGCCGTTGCGGCAGGCTTGGCGGATGCGGCTGATGACATCCTCCCGGCGGCTATCCGGCGCGGCCACCGTTCGTATGGGCTGGCGGCCGGGGGGGAGTTCGTCGATCACGGACGTATCGAGATCGGCGTAGGCGCTCATCGCCAAAGTGCGGGGGATCGGCGTGGCTGTCATGATCAACTGGTGCGGGCGTCGCCCGCTTTGCTGACCCTTCTGGCTCAGCGCCAACCGCTGATGGACGCCGAAGCGATGCTGTTCGTCTATGATGGCCAAGGCCAGTTCAGCAAAGGCCACGCTCTCTTGAAACAGGGCGTGTGTGCCGACTGTGATATGAATCTCGCCGAGGGCGAGGCGTTCCAACAGCATCCGGCGCGCTCGCCCGGTCAAACGGCCGGTCAGCCAAGCCACGACAATACCCAGTTCGCCGAGCCAGTTCTGAAAGTTATGGTAGTGCTGCTCGGCCAGTAGTTCCGTGGGCGCCATCAGCGCGGCTTGAGCGCCGGTTTCGACCGCGCGCAGCGCGGCGATGGCGGCCACTACGGTTTTGCCCGAACCGACATCGCCTTGCAGCAGCCGAAGCATCGGCCGGGGTTGCGCCAGATCGGCGTTGATTTCGCGCACCACCCGTTGTTGGGCGGCGGTGAGGGTGAAAGGCAAGCGCTCCAAAAACCGCTGAATTAATCCGCCGTCTCCAGCCAGCGGCGGCGCATCGTGCCGCCGTATTCGCTCGCGCAACCGCCGCAAGCTGAGCTGGTGGGCCAGCATCTCCTCGAACGCCAACCGCCGCCGCGCTGGATGGTGGCCGCTCTCCAGTTCCGCCAGCGAAGCCTGGCTGGGCGGCTGATGCAATACCCGCACGGCATCGGTAATCGACATCAATTGCAATTGCAGGCGCAAAGCGGAGGGCAGCAATTCCGGTAACAGCGTCGGTTCTTTCAGCCGCAGGAGCGCTTGCTCCGCTAGCCCGCGCAGGGTGAACTGCTGTAAGCCGGCCGTACTGGGATAAATCGGCGTCAACTGGTCGGCGACTGGAGGCGTATTCGGTTCCAGTCGACGGCATTCGGGATGGATCATCTCCAGCCCGCTATAACCTTGGCGGACTTCACCAAAGCAACGTAGCCGCGCGCCAGTTTGACCAAGCAACTGCTGTTGGGTCGGGTTAAAATGAAAAAAACGCAGGGTCAAGCCGCCGGTGGCGTCGTGTAGACGGCAGAGCAGGAAGCGCCGGCCGTGCGCCGTGACTTCGCTCCCGATGACGTCGGCCTCAATCTGCGCCTCCGCGCCAGAAACCAGCTGGCTAATGGGGGTGATGCGGGAGCGATCCTGATAGCGCAGCGGCAGATGCAAGAGCGCGTCCTCGACGCTATGAATCCCCAACCGATGCAAACGCTCGGCGAGCCGCGGCCCGACTCCGGGCAAGGCCGTGATCGGAACCGGTTCGGTAGCCAGCGCGCGCGCCGCCTTCAGCCTGGCGGGACCGATGTCGGCCTGGACGCCCTGTTGTTCCATTCCAGCGACCAGCTACTTCTCCAGAACCAGCACGGCGTCCATTTCGACTTGCGCGCCGCGAGGTAAGGCGGCGACCCCGACGGCGGCTCTAGCCGGATAAGGTTCGGCGAAGTACTCGGCCATGATTTGGTTGACCAAGGCGAAGTGGCCCAAATCAACGAGAAATACGTTAAGTTTGGCGGTATCGGCCAAGCGGCCGCCAGCCGCGTGGGCTACCGCCGCTAGATTGTCGAACACCCGGCGAATCTGTGCCTCGATGCCGCCCTCCACCAGGTGCATGGTGGCTGGGTCGAGCGGGATCTGGCCGGATAGGTAAACGGTGGCGCCCGCCTTCACCGCTTGCGAATAAGTACCGATGGCGGCGGGGGCTTGCTCGGTGCGGATGATTTGGTGAGGCATCGCGAAAGTTCCTGACAGGCTCTGGATGATCGCTGGGGTCGGTTTGAGCAAAAGCAGGCGAGGACTAACCTCGCCGGGCCAATTTCAAGGTTTCGGGCAAGGTGCGCAACCGGCGCATCACGCGGGCGAGGTGCCCACGGTCGCGAACGTTGAGCAACAGATACATCGTGGTGGTGTTGCCATCGCGCTCTGAGGTGTTAATCGTTTCGATATTGGTGTCGGTGGCGGAAATGACGGCGGCGATGGTGGCCAGCGCCCCGCGCCGGTTCACCATATCCAAACGTAGCTCCACCGTGAAGTCGGTCGTGATAGTTTGTTCCCATTCCACTTCAATCCATTTATCGGGCGCTTTTTTGTAGCCGATGACATTCTTGCAGTGATCCCGGTGAACGACGATGCCGCGCCCGGCGTTGAGGTTGCCGATAATCGCATCGCCCGGCACCGGCCGGCAGCATTTGCCAAAGCTCACCACGGTGCCTTCGGTGCCTTTGATCAGGAGGGGTTGGTTGCTGGTATCCGGCGGCGGCGCGCCTTCTTCGTTACCGGGCAACAAGCGTTTGGCGATCAGTGTAGCGACCCGATTACCCAACCCGATATCGGCCAGCAATTCCTCGAAGCTGGCCAGATTGAACTCCTTGATCAGCGCCTTAATCCGTTCGGGTGGCAGTTCGCTCAGCCCGTTGATCCGGCCCGCCAGCGCTTTTTCCAGCAGCCGCTTGCCCAGCAGGACCGCCTCGCCACGTTGTAGGTGCTTGAGGTAATGGCGGATACTGGCGCGGGCCTTGGCGGTCACTACGAAATTGAGCCAAGCTGGGTTGGGGCGGGCGGTGGGAGTAATGATGACCTCGACGGTTTGACCAGTGAGCAGCGGGGTGCGCAACGGGGCTAGCCGGCGATCAATCCGAGTGCCGACGCAGGTGTTGCCGACATCGGAGTGGATGGCGTAGGCAAAATCGACCGCGGTGGCGCCACGCGGTAGCTCGACAATTTCACCGCGTGGGGTGAACACGTAGATCTCGTCTGGAAATAAGTCTATTTTGACGCTTTCAAGAAATTCGACCGGATTGCCGGCGCGGCGTTGCATGTCCAGCAGTTTGCGCAACCATTCGCGAGCCCGTTGCTGGGCGTGTCCGCCTTGTTCTTGATCGTCGGATTTATAGCGCCAGTGCGCGGCGACGCCGACTTCCGCCATCACATGCATCTCCTCGGTGCGGATTTGCAATTCGATGGGGACGCCGCCGGGGCCGAACAACACGGTATGCAACGACTGATAACCGTTGGCCTTGGGGATGGCGATGTAATCCTTGAACCGGCCCATGATCGGTTTGTAGAGGCTGTGCATCACCCCCAGCACCCGGTAGCAGGTATCAACCGTGTCCACGATAATCCGCACGGCGTAGACATCGTAGACATCCCGAAACGGCTTGGTCTTACGGCCGTGTCGCTCAGTGTCCGGCGCGAGGTTGGCCCGCTCCCGAAACGGTAGGGACGGTTTGCCCCGCATTTTCTGGTAAATTCCCCAGAGATGCTTGCTGCGGCCCACCGCGCGGGCCTTAATGCCTTCTTCCTGTAGGCGGTTATCAATACGGGACTCCATTTGGCCGATGATCTCGCGGCGGTTGCCGCTCATCTTGCGCACGGCCTCTTGCAGCACCCGGAAGCGGAACGGATAGAGATGGCTCAGCCCCAGATCCTCCAACTCCTGACGGAGATGGTTCATGCCCAGCCGACCGGCGATGGGAGCGTAGATCTCCAGCGTTTCGCGGGCGATGCGACGCCGGGATTCCGCTCGCATCGCGCTCAAGGTGCGCATGTTGTGCAAGCGGTCGGCCAGTTTGATCATGATCACCCGTAAATCCTTGGCCATGGCCAAGAACATCTTGCGGAAATTTTCCGCCTGCGCCTCCAGTTTGGAGTTGAAGTGAATCTGGGTCAGCTTGCTGACGCCATCGACCAACTCGGCGACTTCCGGGCCGAAATGGGCGCTGAGGTGTTCCTTGTTGTAATGCGTATCCTCGATCACATCGTGCAACAGCGCGGCGAGCAACGTTTCGTGATCGAAGCGGACGTTGGCGAGAATGCGGGCGACAGCCAGCGGGTGAAAAATATAAGGCTCGCCGCTCTTGCGGTAGATGCCGGCATGCGCTTCAGCGGCGAAATAACAGCCTTCGCGCAGTTGCTCGACCTGTTCCGGCTCCAGGTATTCGCTAACGATGCCACAGAAGTCGTCGATGCGCAGCCGCAAATCATCCAGCCAATCGTCGTCGACGGCCAGCTTGCGCGACTGCTGGATTTCGTTTCGGGCTTCTTGCACCGACGAACTCATCAAGGCTTTTTCTCCAATGGATCAGTAAAGGGACGCCATCACTCCGGTTCGGCCGTCGTGGTGGCGTCAATAACGGCCGGTAATGGCTCCACCGGCGTCGGTGGGGCCGGCCGGTTGTGTTTTTCCTTGAGCGCAAGCTCGAGTTTGTGCTCGGCCAATTCGCGCAAGGCGACGACAGTGGGTTTGTCGTTGTCCCAAGGAACCAGCGCTTCCTTGCCTAGAGCGAGATCGCGGGCGCGGCGCGCGGCAATCAGGACCAGTTCGAAACGGTTGTCTACCTGGTCAAGGCAGTCTTCAACGGTGATGCGAGCCATTCAGGGCGATCTCCCAACGTAAAACGAATGTTTGGATGGTTTGAATTTTGCAGTCTAGTCAGAAACAAGCGCTTAAGACAAGAGTGTCTGTAACAATCCTCGTTGCCGCTCCATTTGTATTTTCCGGCGTTGCCGGTTGGCGATGACAATGGCGCGCAGCGCTTCCAGGGCGGCGGGAAACTGGTCGTTAACGATCAGGTAATCGAATTCTTCGTAGTGCGACAGCTCGCTGAGAGCCGCCGTCATGCGGTGCTCGATAACCTCCACGCTATCCTGGCCCCGGCTTGCCAGACGCTGCCATAACGCATGACGCGAGGGCGGTAAAATGAAGACAGTGATGCTCTCGGGTATCAATTCCCGCACCTGACGCGCGCCCTGCCAGTCAATTTCCAGCACGACGTCCAATCCGCTTTCCAGTTGGGCCGACAGGGTGGCGTAGCTCGTGCCGTAACTATTGCCGAATACTTCGGCATTTTCTAAAAACAGCCCAGCCGCGCGCATCGCCTTAAAGGTGGTGACTGGCACGAAATGATAGTGGATACCGCTTTGTTCGCCGGGCCGGGGAGGGCGGGTGGTGTGGGAAATGGAAACGACGACTCCGGGAGTGGTTTCCACCAAGCATTTGACCAGGGTGGTCTTTCCCGCCCCGGAGGGGGCGGCGACGATATACAAGGATCCACTATTCATCTGCTTAATAACTTGGACATTGGGGATGGGTTGATTGTTCGGGCGGATGCGGTAAACACGCCTCGGTCCAAGGGCATCGATTCCGCCTTCGGTAACTATGTGTCGGATGATGTCATGGATGACTCCTGTTTCAAAGGCTGGACGCGGCGTTTCCTCGATAGCCGGATTTTATCGGGTGGGGCTTGCTGCCTCCATGCCGTGTCTTAAGCCTGCTTGGTCAATTCTTCAACCTTGGTGCATTCTTAACGATAAAATACGTGTTTCCAATTTATGGAGCATGCCGCAATGCCGCCATCCGTTGATGAAATCCGCGTGGGTCTGATCGGTTATGGCTTGGCTGGTAAGACATTTCATGCGCCGCTGATCGCGGCGACCGCCGGTTTGCGCCTGACAGTGGTTGGTTCGAGCCAGCCTGAGGCGGTGCGAGCCGATTTTCCGGATGTGGCGGTGGTGGAAGGGGAGGCGGTCGCTACCGCCGCCGAGGTCGATTTGGTGGTGATCGCCGCCCCCAACGATTGCCACGCCCCGCTGGCGCGAGCGGCGCTGGAGGCGGGCAAGCATGTGGTGGTCGATAAACCGTTTGCCCTGAGCTTGGCGGAAGCGCGCGAATTAGTAGACTTGGCGAAAACGCAAGACCGACTGATTTCGGTATTCCAGAACCGGCGCTGGGATAGCGACTTCCTCGCCGTGAAGGCGGTCATCGCCCAGGGCGCTCTTGGCAAGGTGCGGCATTTTGAATCGCATATCGACCGTTATCGCCCAGTTGTGCGCAACCGCTGGCGCGAGCGAGCGACCGCGCCGGGTTCAGGCTTGTGGCCGGACTTGGGGCCACATTTGATCGATCAGACTCTACAACTATTCGGGTTGCCCGATACTGTTACCGCGCAACTCGCCATCCTGCGCGAAGGCGGACAAACCGATGATTGGTGGCACCTCGTCCTCAGTTACGCGGACGGATCGCGCGCGATCTTGCATGCCAGTATGCTGGTCGCGGGCGGGAGCGCTCGCTTTATCGTGCACGGCAGTTTGGGCAGCCTGGTCAAGCGCAACCCCGATCTCCAGGAAGATCAATTGAAGGCGGGAGCGCGGCCCGGTGATCCCGGTTGGGGCGTCGATCCTGATCCCACTTTGATTTACGACGCCCAAGGAACGGTGCGTGAACAGCAAACGCCGCCCGGCGACTTTGGGGCTTATTACCGCGCCCTTCACGCCGCGCTCACCGCGGGTGGACCCAATCCGGTCACGCCGACGCAAGCGCTTGCGGTGATGGCGGTGCTGGAAGCGGGAAAGGATTCACACTGTCAAGGCAAAACCTTGCCTTTGCCGCTGACCGATGCGGAGCGCGCTGACTGGCATTGTCAAGCAGCGGATTGAACGCTGGATGACGGCGCGATGAAATAACTGGGCGCTCGACGACGGCCGCTTAGGGTAAACCATGCGGCCAGGATCGGCGCTAAGCCTGGCGGGGCCGCCGGTCGACTTCACTCAATGTTCTGAATCTGCTCGCGCATTTGCTCGATGAGGACTTTCAGCTCGATGGCGGCCCGTGTTGTCTCGGTATCGGCGGATTTCGACGACAAGGTGTTGGCTTCGCGGTTGAGTTCCTGCATCAGAAAATCCAGCCGCCGGCCGACCGGTTCGGCCCGTTCGAACACCGCCTGGATTTCGTCCAGATGGGCGTCCAGCCGGTCGAGTTCTTCCTCCACATCCAGCCGCTGGGCCACCAGCACCAATTCCTGTTCCAACCGGCTGGCGTCGGCATCGGTGGAGATATCCGCCAGCCGGCTTAACAGCTTCTCGCGCCAGCGGGCTTGAACTTCGGGTCGGCGAACGCGCACCCGCCGCACTTGGTTGCGAATGGCTTCGCAGCGCTGCTGGAGCAACTCGGCGGTACGCTGGCCCTCCCGTTCGCGGGTGGCGATCAGTTCCGCCAGAGCGGTATCCAGACAGTCCAGAATCACTTGCTTGATTTCATCCAAATCGGGTTCGGCTTCATCGACCACGCCCGGCCAGCGCAGTATTTCCCCCAGCTGCAAGCCGGTGCCAGGCCCGATCATGTGCTCGACCTCATCGGCGATTTTGAGCAATCGTTCCACCAGGGCATGGTTCAGCGTGATGGCGGTTAGGGCCGCGCCCGTAGTCTGCAATTTCAGGCTGCATTCCACCTTGCCGCGACTGAGGGCGGCGGCAATGCGTTCGCGCACCAGCGATTCCAAGCCGCGCAGTGTCTCTGGCAACCGCGCGGTCGTTTCCAGGTAACGGTGGTTTACCGAGCGCAGCTCCCAGATTATCGTGCCCCACGCGCTGGGCTGTTCTTGACGCGCGAAGGCGGTCATGCTGCGTAACATGGGCTAACCCCCTTCTTTGAATGGTTGATGTATCTTAGGCTGAATTTGCGGTCTTGCTATGGTTGGGTTGATATTTGTCGGTAATAAATCGAATAGCAAAGACAACATCTTAAACGGCGAGCCAACTCATCCTGTTATAGTTCGACCCCTGATAACCTCTACCGACCCCAGGAAGATCATCCATGCGTCCTAGTGCCCGCGCCGCTGCTGAACTGCGCCCGATCCAAATCACCCGGCGATTCACCAAACACGCTGAAGGCTCAGTGTTGATAGCCTTTGGCAATACCCAAGTGATTTGCACCGCCAGCATCGAGGAGCGCGTGCCGCCCTTCCTCAAGGGTAAAGGGCGGGGCTGGGTTACTGCTGAATACGGGATGTTGCCGCGTTCCACCAACACGCGAATGCAGCGCGAGGCTAGTCGGGGCCGGCAAGATGGACGAACCATGGAAATCCAGCGCCTGATCGGCCGGGCGTTGCGCGCGGTAATGGATTTGGAAGCCTTGGGCGAACGCACCATTACCCTGGATTGTGATGTCATCCAGGCCGATGGCGGCACCCGGACCGCCGCCATCACCGGCGGTTTCGTCGCCTTGGCCGATGCCGTGCGCTATTTGGTCGGCAAGAAACTGGTCAAGAAAAATCCGCTGCATGGGCAGGTGGCCGCGGTGTCGGTGGGTATTTACCAGGGAGCTCCGATCCTTGATTTGGATTATGCGGAAGACTCTGAAGCAGAAACCGATCTGAATGTGGTGATGAACGATGCGGAGGCCTTCATTGAAATTCAAGGCACTGCCGAGGGTCATGCTTTCCGTCTGAACGAATTACAGGCGATGCTCGAACTGGCGCGAGTTGGCATCGGGGCGCTGTTGGGCAAGCAGCGGGAAGCGCTGGGATTAGTGGTTTAAAGAGGACTATTGGCTTGACGGCTGGAGAACGCCCATGCGCAAGATTGTCCTAGCAACTGGTAATCTTGGCAAGGTGCGAGAATTCAAGGCGATGCTGTCGAGCATCGATCTTGATGTTGTACCGCAGTCCGCTTATAAGGTGCCGGAAGCGGAGGAAACTGGGCTGACTTTCGTCGAGAATGCCCTTATCAAGGCCCGCAATGCGGCGGCGCACACTGACCTGCCCGCGCTGGCTGACGATTCCGGCTTGGCGGTGGATGCCTTAGGCGGCGCTCCAGGGATTTTTTCGGCGCGTTACGCTGGCGTTAGCGCCGGGGATCGGGCCAATAATGACAAGCTATTGGCTGAACTGGCTGGCGTGCCGACCGAGCAGCGCACGGCGCGATTCGTCTGTGCGCTGGCGTTGTTGCATCATCCGGCCGATCCGGTCCCGCTAATCTGCCAAGCACGCTGGGAAGGCATGATTCTGACCGAGCCGCGCGGGGCTAATGGATTCGGCTACGACCCTCTATTTTGGGTGCCGAGCGAGCAATGCAGTTCCGCCGAGCTGGAGCCCGATGTTAAGAATCGCCTTAGCCATCGCGGCCAGGCGCTGGCGGCGTTAATCCAGCAATTATCGCGGTTAGCCAGCTTCTGGGCGATGTCTATGACGGTAGCCCGTTGATTGCGGTTATGATGGATTCCAAACGATCCCAAACGCGTTGAGCCTGCTCCTTGGAAAGAATATTAGGCAGTATCTGATGGATGGTTTCGAGTTCGAGGCCCAATTCATAAGGGCTGGTTGTGGCTTCGATACGGTGGATTTGCGATTCAGCCATCGACCCCATTGCGCCAAACAGGATGTGACAAATAAATCGCTTGGTCACGGCCAAGTTGAACTCGGTTTGGAGTGAGTTTGAGGTCGTTGTGGGCGATTGGGGGGTTTCGGGTAGAGGCGGTTTGAAGGTTTCGGGCAGCGGTGGTTGAGAATTTTCGGGTATAAGCCGTTTGGGGACAGTGGTTGGGAACCGCTTGGAGAGTTCTTCCACTGGCCATTTGTCTATTCCCGACCTTAAGCGCCTGGAAATTTCGGTTGCCAGCAGTGAGGGAGGCGTCGTGTTCGGGCGTTTGGATAGTTCCGGAAGGAGGCGCTTGGACAATTCGGTGTCCGGGCGTCTAGACAGTTCGGTGTCCGGGCGTCTAGACAGTTCGGTGTCCAGCCGTCTAGACAGTTCGGTGTCCGGCCGTCTGGACAGTTCAGTGTCCGGCCGTCTGGACAGTTCGGGCAGGAGGCGCCTTGACGTTTCGGACTCTAGTCGTTTGGCGGGTTCAGGAGTGAGGCGCTTGGATAGTTCGGTATCCGGCCGTCTGGACAGTTCGGGTGTCAGGCGTCTAGACGTTTCGTCTGATCGAAAAGAGTCCGGTTGTGGTGCAATGAACCCGTGGATTTCTAACTGATCCAAAATGTTTTGGATAGGTCCAAACCCGACCAGCTTTTTGATGAGTTCGAGCACTGTGGACCGACCATCGACCATGATCAGTATTTGACGCGCCTGAGCGGGTAAGTGGTAAGTGCGATTTTGGATTTCCTGCGAACCCTTAAGGGTTTTCGTGGGTATTTGGTTTGGATGCATACGGGCTAACCCGATCTTGTTTGGGCTGTTACGGCTGGATGATACAAAAGTATGCAAATCATAATCCAATTTTTTGGCTTTTATGCTGATTCAATCACAAAGGCGATAGTTTCTTAGAGCGAGACGTGATTTGCTACCCGCTTTAGGAAGTCTTCTGGCTGTCGCCGATACTGTTTCTTGGATCAGAGATCGAGTGAATTTTACCGGCACAGATCGAAGCTCAATCGAAAGATCGACTAATGATTCTAAAGCCTATTCCGCTGGCGTTGTACATTCATATTCCTTGGTGCGTGCGCAAATGCCCCTATTGCGATTTTAATTCGCACGAAGCGCTCGTGTCGGCGCCAGAGCAGGCTTATGTGGATGCTTTGTTGGCCGATCTCGAACAAGATTTGCCGCGCGTTTGGGGGCGCCGGATTAGCAGCGTATTCTTTGGCGGCGGCACGCCCAGTCTGTTTTCGGCGGAATCGTTAGAACGACTGCTATCGGGATTGCGTGCTCGCTTGCCGCTACGCCCGGATTTAGAAGTAACCTTGGAAGCGAATCCCGGCACTGTGGAACGCGGCAAGTTTGCGGAATTTCGGGAAATCGGCATCAACCGACTATCGATCGGGATACAAAGTTTCAGCGACGATCAACTACAACGCTTGGGACGGGTTCATGATCGGCGCGATGCCTTTGCCGCTGCTGAAGCGGCTCATGCGACTGGGTTTGAGAACTTTAATCTCGACCTCATGTTTGGCCTGCCGGGGCAAACGGTCGAACAGGCGGACGCCGATATCGCCAACGCCATCGCGCTACAACCAGCGCACCTGTCCTATTATCAATTGACCATCGAACCGAATACGGCTTTTCACCATTCACCGCCGATTCTGCCTGATGACGAGACCGCCGACGCCATTCAACAGTCCGCTCAAGCACAGTTGGCCCAGCAGGGTTATCAGCGCTATGAGGTGTCGGCTTACGCGCGTGACAACCGTCGTTGCCAGCATAATCTCAATTATTGGGAATTCGGCGATTATCTCGGCATCGGCGCTGGCGCGCACGGCAAGCTGAGCGATCTGGCCGCTGGCCGCATAAACCGTCTTTGGAAGATCAAGCATCCGCGGGATTATCTGGAGCGGGCTGGAACCCCAGCCGGCATCGGGGGCGACAACAGGATTGGCGAGGCGGATTTGCCGGTGGAATTTCTGCTGAACGCCTTACGATTGGTGGAGGGTGTGCCGGCCGCCCTGTTTGGCGAACGCACCGGCTTGGCATTGACGGCCTTAGAGCCGAGCTTGAGCCGAGCGCGCGAACGCGGCCTGCTGGCGGCGAATCCAGAACGCTTGCGGCCTACCGAGCTCGGTTTGCGATTTTTGAATGATTTATTGCAACAGTTTCTATGAAAAGCCCTGGCGGTTGGTTTGGAACCGCTCGGCCACGCTGGCGGATAAGCCGATGGGTGATGGCCCTTTTGGTAGCCTCGACCAGCGTGCTCCTTCTGGATCGCTGGTTCCCGCCTTCGGTGGATCGTGCTCGCCAAATTTCGGTGCGGGTGGTGGATGCGCATGATCGACTGTTGCGAGGTTTTACCGTGGCCGGTGGCGTGTGGCGGCTGCCGGCGCGGCCGGAAGAGGTAGATCCACTGTATTTAAGAATGCTGCTCGCCTACGAGGATCGGCGTTTCGCCATCCATCCCGGACTCGATCCCTTGGCCATCGTTAGAGCGCTGGGTCAATGGTTGTGGCATGGTCAGGTCGTGTCGGGCGCTTCAACCGTAACGATGCAGACTGCCCGCCTGTTGGAGCCGCATCCGAGGAATTTGGCCAGCAAGTTCAGGGAAATGTTGCGCGCCCTGCAACTGGAACGGCGTTATGAAAAGGATGAAATCCTGAGTTTCTATCTGACGCTCGCCCCTTACGGTGGCAATTTGGAAGGGGTGCGCGCTGCGGCTCTGGCGTGGTTTGGCAAGGAACCGAGCCGTTTAACGGCGGCGGAAGCCGCCTTGCTGGTGGTGTTGCCGCAAGCGCCGTCGCGGCTGCGCCCGGATCGCTTTCCTGAACGAGCCCGCATGGCGCGTGACAAGGTGCTGCGGCGCATGGGCGAATTGGGCGTGCTTAGCGCGCGGCAAGTCGCTGAAGCTCGGCAGGAAGCGCTGCCGGGCCACCGGCGGCAGCCGCCGTTTCTGGCCCCGCATCTGGCCGGTCGGCTTCACGCCATTCAACCGGCTGCCACCGTGCATCGCAGCTTTATCAACCGGGATTGGCAGGAGAAATTGGAGACGCTGGCGCGCCAGCAGCAGACGGTGCTGGAAGCGAATAGCAGCATGGCGATTTTGGTGGTGTCGAATCGCAACCGTCAAGTAGTGGCCTATGTCGGCGCCAGCGATTTTTTCGCGGTTCGCCGCGCCGGTCAGGTGGATATGATCAGGGCGATCCGCTCGCCCGGTTCGGCGCTCAAGCCGCTGATTTATGGTTTTGGCTTCGACGATCTGTTGATTCATCCTGAAACGCTGATTGAGGACATTCCAACCCGCTTTGGTAGCTATGCGCCGAGCAATTTTCATAACACCTACGCCGGACAGTTGACGGTGCGCGAAGCTCTGCAACAGTCGTTAAATATTCCGGCGGTGGCGGTGTTGGAACAGGTCGGACCGGTGCGAGTGGCCGCACGCTTGCGCGAGGTTGGGCTGCCGCCGCATTGGAGCGCGGCGCATCCGCAGCCTGGGTTGCCGTTGGTCTTAGGCGGAGTGGGGATGACGCTGGAACAGTTGGTGGCATTGTATGTCGGGTTTGCCAACGGCGGCTCGATTGCGCCGCTGCGTTTCACTTCTGGCGATCCTGATCCGCCCGGCCAACCGTTGTTGACGGCGGCGGCTTGCTGGTATTTAACCGAAATCCTGCGCACGGCCCCAACGCCTGGTGATGTCCTCACTCCCAGCAGTGTGGCGCAGCCGCGCCCAATCGCCTACAAAACCGGCACTTCCTATGGTTTCCGCGATGCCTGGGCGCTGGGCTTCGACGCCGACCATACCGTTGGAATTTGGGTCGGTCGACCGGATGGTTCGCCCAGTCCCGGTCATTATGGCCGCAACACCGCCGCCCCTCTGCTGTTTCGAGTGTTCGACCTGTTGCCGGAATCCAGCAGTCGGCCCGTCGCGCCTCCTCCCGGCGTACTCCAGCTCAGCCGCGACCAATTGCCGGAGCGATTACGCTATTTTAGGACGCGGCCGGCGGTTGAAACCGTCGGCGTCCCGCCGCTTGGCATCACGTTTCCGGTCGCTGGATCAGTGGTGGAACTGCCTGGCCGCGACGGCGCGCTGGCCGATTTGCCGCTGGTCGCTCGCGGTGGCGTCACGCCGCTGCGCTGGCTAGTGAATGGGCAACCCTTGGCAACCGCTTCATGGCGTCGAGAGGTTTTTTGGTCGCCTGACGGCGAGGGCTTGGCCCGCATCACCGCCTTGGATCAGTCTGGCCAAACCGCCAGTATCGACGTGTGGATCAGTCGAGGTCAGTAGCTACCAGGGCTGTAAAACACTTTAAATTAGAGAGTCATCTTTTGACCATGACTATTTTTAATATCTGATTATATTTATTTTTTTATATTTCATAGAGATGGCTTGATGACCATCAAAGCATAAGTGGCGAGCATGGCGGTGAATGCCACATAACCTAAAAGCGCCCAATAGCGAGCATAAAGCCAGTAATGGGCTGGCAAAACTTGACTCGGCGCGATCGCTTCTTGCGCCAGCCATAATCCAGACAGCGGCTGCAAATCATCGCTGGAGTCGTGAACCACCCATCAGCACGCACCACGAGCCGAGATACAACAGCGATCGAGTCGGTCGAACCGCTGCGATGAGTAAAAAACAGGTCGTAAGCGCTACCGAATCCCGTGCCGACCAACAGTACCGACGACAAAATATGTAGCGTTTTAACAATCAGGTAGGCGCTCATGGTCGCGGTTCTTCGGCGAACAACACGACTAACAGACACAGGATCGACAGGTTCTTGAGGATGGGGCCGAAAGGATGAGTCAGAAATTCCGGTAAACACACTGCAACAATCAGTGAATAAGCACTGACGATCCCAAGCTGCAATATCCAAAGACGCCGGCCCGGAGTGGCCAGCGTAGCCCAGCTCAACACCAAATCGAGACCGGCGGCGGTGTAAAGAGCGACGAGTGCCCAGATTCCGCCCAACCCGGTGCGCGCCAGCAATTGGCGGCTGTCGGCCATGGGAGGGACGAACAGGCTAAAAATCCCACCCACCAACCAAATGAGTGCGAGGGTGAGACGGAAGAGGGGGCCGCGCCAGCTTACTAGTGCCTCCAACCGTGCTTGGCGAGCTTCTTCGGGCGCGATGAATGTCGGTAGCGCCCTAAGCTGGCGACCCAAGAGCTTGGCGGCCGGTTCGGCATCAGCGGTATTGCCCGCTTGTAGCATCTTCCAGGTATCCGGTGTGAGCAGACCCAAGCCCCCAGCAATCAAGGCGGTGAAAGGGGCTAATCGCTCCAATAGGACTGCTGGCAGCGGAATGAAGCGCGTGGGTGGAAAACCCATCCCGTCTCGGTAAGTGGCGAGCATCTCGCGCAAGGTGGTTTCGGTCGCTCCAACCAGATCAATACATGGGCCGAACGGTATCCTTGTATCGAGCAGGATAGCCACGGCGGCACAGAGATCATCAATGTGGGTCGGGCGCAAAGGCTGCTGTCCACCCGCTGGCAACGGAAGAAGTGGAAGGCTTGCCAGCAAGCGAAACAGTTGCGCCGATTTGCCCGCCATTCCATAAATTAACGCTGGCCGAACGATCTGCCATTCCAGCGGAAGTGATTTTAGAAACTGGTCGCTGGCTTGTTTGCTGGTGAAGCAGGGGGTACTGCCGTCCTCCACGCCCAGCGCGGAGAGGTGTATGACCCCCTCTCCGCGCGCCAGCAACCACACAGGCGGCGAAGAGCGCTTGCGGGCCATATTGGTGAATGCTGGCGAAGCGTTGTGTGTCCTATTCCACCACGATGCCAACACAATGGATAACCGCCTCGAAGCCCTTGAGCACAATAGCCCAGTCCGCTGTCTGGGGCGGTTCGGAATAATCAATCCGAATATCATTTTCGCGTTCCGGGCGGCCCAAGCCGCGCACCACGGTATAACCGATGGCGGCAAGATGGCGTTCCAGCGAACGCCCGATAAAGTCGCTCGCCCCAACAATTAAAATGCGCATCAAACAAGGGCCTAAGTGGCGGGATCGGTTTTGGATTGATTGCGTATTTGTTTCCAAATTGTTCGCGAGATCAAGGCCACTGACAGCAATATTCCAGTTAAGCTAAGCCCGACAGTGCGCTGGACAATCTCGGCCAATGCGGCAAAACTGGCGCTTGATTGCGCGCTAAGCGAATGGCCGAAAAGGAGCACCAGCGCCATGGGCGTTCCAATAAACAATACGGCGATAGCGCGTAACCAAAAACCCGCGCGGTCTTGGGTTCCACATAGCTCCGTGAGGGAATGATAAATAGCATCGGATAAATAACGGCTGATCGCTAATCCAACCACCAGTGGAACGCTGATTTGAACCAGCAACGTGAGCAGTGAAAACATGATTTCTCCTTTATTTATTACAGATATTTCTGTATTAAAAGAAATTAATTTCTCAAAAAATAGGCCGCTTGAGGCCCTTGGTCATAGTGTGCGGTTGCTGACGATTTAGATCTCAGTCGTTTGGATTTCCCCTTAGCGTACGGCTGATTTTGGCTCCAACACCGAGCGTTTTCATTAATGTTTCTGGTTTCAGGCGCAGCATTTCATCGGCCCAAGCTGTCAGAATTTCAATAAAATCTAAGGTTTCTTGAAGACGTTTTTGGGTGGTGGCCTCCTCTTGCGCGAGATCGGGATGGTTGAGGCACGTTTTGAGCACCTCGATGGTGGGATCGATCTCGCGCTGGCGGCGGCCTTCGACAATCAGCCTGAACAACTCCCAAATATCGGTCGAGGTTTCAAAGTAATCCCGTCGGTCACCGCGCAGATGAACCAGACGGACTAGTTTCCAGGACAACAACTCCTTCATGCTGTTACTGACGTTTGAGCGCGCTATGCGCAAAGTTTGGGCGATTTCCTCAGCGTCTATCGGTCGGCCAGCAACATAAAGCAGCGCATGAATTTGGGCCACGGTGCGATTGACCCCCCAACGAGAACCCATCTCTCCCCAGTGCAGCACGAAGCGTTCCGAAATCGGTTTGAGTTCCATGGCTATAATCTATTTATTTCTGAAATTTCTGTCAATAGAGAAATTATCTTCATCCGCTACCATTGTCTGGCCAGCTGCGCTTGAAGCTTAGGCGGCTACCTCGGTAACGCCAAGGGTGGGGATAAGGGCTAGTGGCGTATCCGTATTGAAACTCTCCCGCATGTAACCCGCCAAGCATTCCGCTACCGCCGAAACCGGATAGCGCCGATGGAGGGTAATGTTGGTCGGCGGCAGTGGCGGAAAACCTTCCTCAAGACTAAGTGGCCGGACGCCGGCCGGCAATACGCTGTGACAGAGCGCGGTCACCGCCAAGCCGGCGTTAACCGCCGCCAGAATGCTGCTGAAGCTGGCGCTGGTATAAGCGATTCGATAAGGTCGGCCGATCCCGTCCAAGCTGGCCAGCGCCCAGTCGCGGAACAAGCATCCGGACTGGAACAACGCCAACGGCAACGGTTCCTGTTCGTGGGCGAGATGGCGTTCGGCGGTAGCCCACACCACGGGTTCGCGCCGCAACACTTCGCCGCTATCGCCGCTCAAGGTACAACTGGCGGTGATTACAGCCAAATCAATGCGTGCCTCGGTCAGCATCGGCCGCAAGTTCGCGCTGGTTTCGCAAATGACTTCCACCTGTACTCGCGGAAAGGCGCGGGCGAAGCGGGCCAGAATTTCGGGTAGGAAGCGATCCACATAATCATCGGGCGTACCGATGCGTACCAGGCCGGACAAGTCGGGGCGGGTCAGCGCGGCCAAGGCCTCATCGTGCAGTTTTAGCAGCCGCCGCGCGTAGCTAAGTAGTGCTTCGCCGTCCGGCGCGAGCTGAATCCCGCGGCCGTCGCGTTGGAATAATACCCGATTCAGCGTCTCTTCCAAGCGCCGTACCTGCATCGACACCGCCGATTGCGTTCGATGAATTTGCTTCGCCGCTTGGGTGAAGCCGCCCGCATCGACGATGGCGATAAAGGTTCGCAACAGATCGGGGTCGAGTTGGGCGGGCATTAGGTGGCCTATTAATCAATAATATTGATTGATGATATTAGATTTATTCGTTGGATGAATCAATGGGGGTTCTTCATCATCAGTCGCACATCACTGTGGAGGGCGCTACCATGTTATTAGGCAAGGCAACTGGGTTTTTAGAAAGCGTTGCGGGCCACCGCGTTCCGTCGCGCTTGAGCGCCGCGCTCGCTTGGCTGTACCAAGCCTATGCGCTCTATCGTCAGCGCCGCGCGCTGTTATCCCTCAGCGACGCCATGTTGAAAGATCTCGGACTTAGCCGAGTCGATGCGCTGCGGGAAGCCAGCAAGCCTTGCTGGCGTGGATGAGAGGATCGCCGCGTGAGCAAACCAGTACGCGTGATTGATCAATGGATTAATAAAGTGGGCCGCCCCGGCGCAGGATGCGGTTCGGCCCACTAGGGTCATGGCGCGGTTTTAGCGGGCTGAGCGCCCCAGGGCATGATGGCGACCGCCGAGACCGAGTTTTTCGGTGAACCTTCGATTATCCTATCGCTGTAGACCAGATACACCAGCGTGTTGCGCGCCTTATCCAAGAAGCGCACCACTTGTAATTTCTTGAAGATCAAGGAACGCCGTTCGGTGAATACGTCCTCGCCATCCTTGAGCTTTTCCTTGATGGTGATCGGGCCAATCTGTCGACAGGCAATCGAGGCATCGGAAGTATCCTCGGCCAATCCCAAGCCGCCCTTGATTCCGCCAGTTTTGGAACGACTGACATAACAGGTCACGCCGTCGACTTTGGGGTCATCGAAGGCTTCGATCAGAATCTTGCTATCTGGTCCCAGCCATTTGAAGACCGTATCTACGCTACCGATTTCTTCGGTGTGGGCCGCAAAGGCTAGCATTCCGAAGACGCCGCCAAATAAGAGCGATAATAGGGTGCGTTGCATTGATAACCTCGCTGTATGAAGGAAGCCAATAGAAGCATACCGCACGCCACAATAAAAGAGTCGGTCGCTGGACGGCGTGGCTTTGTTGCAAGGCGGATTCCGTCCCAGCCCGTTTGGGCTAACAGTCAGACGTTGAAGCGAAAATGCATGACATCGCCTTCCTGAACCACATAATCCTTGCCTTCCAGCCGCCACTTACCGGCTTCGCGAGCGCCAGCTTCACCGTTGCCAGCGATATAGTCGGCGTACGCGATCACTTCGGCGCGGATGAAACCCCGCTCGAAATCGGTATGGATCACTCCCGCCGCTTGGGGCGCGGTGGAACCGGCTCGTACCGTCCAGGCGCGCACTTCCTTGGGACCCGCGGTGAAATAGGTTTCCAGCCCCAACAATTTATAGGCGGCGTGAATCACCCGATCTAACCCCGGTTCCGATAAACCGTAATCGGCTAGAAATTCGGCTTTATCGGCATCATCCAGTTCGGCCAATTCGGCTTCGATGGCCGCGCAGACCGGTACGACGCCGGCATGTTCCTGGGCGGCGATTTCCAAAACCTGATCCAGCAGCGGATTATTGGCGAAACCCTCTTCAGCCACATTGGCGACATACAGCACGGGCTTGCCAGTGAGCAGAAAGAATTCCCGCAGTAGCTCGCGCTCCTCAGCAACCAGGGCCAACGTTCGTAACGGCGCGCCGCCGTTCAAGTGCGCCTCCACGCGCTCCAGTAAAGTCTTGCGCTCCAGCGCCTCCCGGCCGCCAGCCTTGGCCGCTTTCTCGGCGCGCCGCAGGGCTTTTTCCACCGTCGCCAGATCGGCCAGCGCCAGCTCGGTGTTGATGGTTTCGATATCCGACGGCGGGTTGACGCCGCCAGCGACATGAATCACATCATCGTTTTTAAAGCAGCGCACCACATGCGCAATCGCATCGGTTTCGCGGATGTGGCCAAGAAACTGATTGCCCAGCCCTTCGCCTTTTGAAGCGCCGGCCACCAATCCGGCGATATCCACGAACTCGACGGTTGTGGGTATGATTTTCTGGGGCTTGACGATGGCGGCTAGCGCATCCAACCGGGGATCGGGCACGGCCACCACGCCGACGTTGGGGTCGATGGTGCAGAACGGATAGTTTTCCGCCTGAATCCCCGCCTTGGTCAGGGCGTTGAACAGGGTGGACTTGCCGACGTTCGGCAAGCCGACGATGCCGCATTGGATGCCCATGTGATTATTCTAATACTCGATTGGCGGAAAGGGCCGCCGAAGCGGGAGAAGCGGATTCGACCCGCCGGCTGTGCAAGGTCTGCATGGCTTTGGCCCACTGGCCGCCGACCAGGTTCGGCAGTTCGCGTAGCGCGTCGGCGATGGCCTGTTCGATCAGCTCTCGTTCCGGCCGCGGCGTTCGGCGCAGCACGTAATCCAAGACCTCGCGGCTGTCGCCGGGATGGCCGATGCCAAGCCGCAAGCGCCCGAAATCGTTACCGCCCAGTTGGGCGATCAGGTCGCGCAAACCGTTGTGACCGCCGGGGCCGCCGGCGCGCTTCAAGCGCACCGTGCCGACCGGCAAATCCAGGTCATCGTGCACCACCAAGATTTCCGCCAGCGGGATACGATGGAAGCGCGCCAGCGCCGCGACCGCCTGACCGCTGCGGTTCATGAAGGTCATCGGCTTGAGCACCCAAAGTTCCCGATCAGCCAGCGCGATCCGACAGCTATCGCCATGGTATTTGGAATCGGAGCGGAAGTGGCCGCCGTGCTGGCGGACCAATTCGTCCACCAGCCAGAAACCGGCGTTGTGTCGGGTATCGGCGTATGGCGGGCCTGGATTCCCCAACCCCGCCACCAGCCGGATTGGCGGCGGGGTTGCAGTCTCCGCGCCGCGAGCGAGGCTGGAGGTGGCGAAGGGCGCTGGCAAGACTCAGTCCGTCAAGTTCAGGCCGCCGGAGTGCTCGGCGTCCCTTCGCCGGGGCTTTCTTCACTGCCGTGGGCGTGGTGGATGCTAACCACGATGGCATCCTGTTCGGAGCCAGGCGCGATATGTCCGGCCAGCTCCACGCCGGCCGGCAGCGCGATCTGCGTCAGGTGGAGCGCTTCGCCCATGCCCAGATTGAGAAGGTCAACTTCGATAAATTCTGGCAAATCTTTGGGTAAGCAGGAAATTTCAATATCAATCAACGCGCGGCTGACCACGCCGCCTTGCTGTTTGACACCGCGGGCCGTTTCTTCATTGGTGAAATGGAGCGGAACATGTACCGACAGTTTGCGGTCGGCGCTGACCCGAAGAAAGTCGATATGCAAGATGGTCGGTTTGAACGGATGGCGCTGTAAATCGCGCAACACGACGCTTTCCGTCCGGTTGCCCAGATTCAGGGTCAATACATGAGAATAGACGGCTTCGTTCTTTAATTGGTTAAGGACATCCAAATGGTTCAAAAATAGCGGTTGGGGGTCCTGCCCGCCGCCGTAAAGAATGGCGGGAACCTTGCCGCCGCGGCGCAGGCGGCGGCTCGCACCTTTCCCCAAATCGCCGCGCAACTCGGCTTTCAGTTCGAATGTGGTACTCATTGAATAGCTCCATCAGGCTAAAATAAAAACACGACGCGCCCGCGACCAGGCCCGCCGTTTTGGGTAACTCCACCCGTTGGCCGGGCGGAAGGGCTTAAAACTTACATGAACAGAGAGCTGACCGATTCCTCAAGGTGAATCCGGCGCATGGTTTCAGCCAGCAGGCCGGCAACGCTGATTTGTCGGATGCTCGGACAAGCGACCGATTCAGGACGTAACGGGATGGTGTCAGTCACCACCAGTTCATCCAGCACCGATTGACGGATATTCTGGGCCGCCGCGCCGGATAACACAGCGTGGGTGCAGTAGGCGCGCACTGAAGCCGCGCCCCGTTCTTTTAGGGCCTTGGCCGCCAGGCAAAGGGTGCCGGCGGTGTCCACCATGTCGTCCACGACGATGCAGTGTTGGTCTTCCACATCGCCGATCACATGCATCACCTGTGCTTGGTTGGGGGCTGGCCGACGCTTGTCGATGATCGCCAGTTCGGACTCGTCCAGCCGTTTGGCCAGGGCGCGGGCACGCACCACGCCGCCCACATCCGGGGAGACTACCATGAGATCGCCGAGATTTTGGTCGCGGATGTCGCTCAACACCATCGGCGTTGCATAGATGTTATCCACCGGAATATCGAAAAAGCCTTGAATTTGGTCGGCGTGCAAATCCACGGTGAGCACCCGGTCTACTCCGACGCTGGCAATCATGTTGGCGACCACTTTGGCGGAAATGGGAACCCGCGCCGAACGGGGTCGGCGGTCCTGCCTGGAATAGCCGAAGTAAGGAATAACCGCTGTGACGCGCACCGCCGAGGAACGCCGCAGCGCGTCCGCCATCACCAGCAGTTCCATGATGTTGTCGTTGGTGGGGTAACAGGTGGGCTGCACGATGAAAACATCCTTGCCGCGCACGTTTTCCATCAATTCGACGAGCACCTCGCCATCGCTAAAGCGACCGACCACCGCCTGACCGAGCGGCAGCTGGAGATGGCTGACGATATCGCGGGCCAGTTGCGGATGGGCATTGCCCGCGAACACCATCATTCGACCTTCGTACACGACGAATTTTCCCCGCTGTCGGTTGGCTTTGGGAAAGTGGCTGGGCCGCCAGGATTCGAACCTGGGAATGCCGGATCCAAAATCCGGTGCCTTACCGCTTGGCGACGGCCCAAAATCTAAGGTGCTTCAAGCGGGTAAACTGCCTGTTCCCGCATCAAGCGTTCGAGTAATGGCGAGCGATTGCACCCTCGAACCACGAATCCAGACCACTCTGGTGGTAATTGCTCGAAGGTCCCTCTGGCGCTGGCCGCGTCGGGGAACCGGGCAAACACACACGCCCCGGTCCCGGTCAAACAGGGCCGCCCGCGCGGCTCCAGCCATGCCGCCGCCGCCGCAACCTCCGGGTAATGGCGATAGACCACCGCTGCACAGTCGTTGCCGCCCATACCCGCCATAAAGTCGGCTATTGTGATCGGGGGTGAGTTTCTTGTCAATTCCGGGTCGGTGAAGACCGCGCCGGTGGCAACCTGGCAGTTTGGTGTCAATACCAAAAACCAGGGCTCGTCCAGATCGATTGGCGTCAGCTGCTCGCCGATCCCTTCCGCCCAAGCGGCCCGGCCGTGGACGAATACCGGTACATCAGCGCCTAATTGCAAGCCCAGCTCGGCGAGCTGCGCCAGTGTGAGGCCCGTTTGCCAGTAATGGTTCAAAGCCACTAGCGCCGTGGCGGCGTCGGAACTGCCACCGCCGAGGCCGCCGCCAAGCGGCAGTTGTTTGAGAAGCCGAATGGTCGCCCCTTGGCGGGAACCGGTGGCCTGCTGTAGCAAGCGAGCGGCGCGCACGGTTAAGTCAGTCTCAGCCGGCACGCCGGTGATGTCGCCCGCCCGCACGATAGCGCCATCCGGGCGCGAGGTGAACCAGAGCCAGTCGCCGCGTTTCACGAACTGAAACACAGTTTGTAGCAGGTGGTAGCCATCCGGGCGGCGACCGATAACACGCAGCATCCGATTGAGCTTGGCCGGGGCCGGCCAAGCGGCGGAATCGGGCGCTATCATTGCCAGTGCTCGATAATCAATTTGACGCTCAAATCCTGGCGTCGGGCGAAGATGCGATCCGGTAATGCTTGAGCGGCCACCGACGTGTAGCTAGGGTAATCGATCAGCCAGCCGTTTTGCTCCAGCCGAGTCAGCCGCCCGTTGGCGTCGATTTGCACAGCGGTCGTCGGGCCTGGCTCCGGCAGGCCGCGCAACCAATAACGCAAGCCGCCGACCGGGAGGCGCACACCGAGCGTTTGCTCCAACAGCGTATCGGGATCGGGCGCGATCCGGTGTTGGCCGTCCTGGGTTTGGATGGCGATGGTATGGCCGTCGCTCTCAATCAAAACCCGACCCTGGCCGAGCGGGCCGACCAAATCGATCCGATAGCCAGGATCTTGTTGCGCCCACTCAAAGTTGGCGTGCCAACCGTCTTGGCCGTTAATGACGCCGATTCGGCCCATCGCGCGCCAGCGAGTTAAGCGGGCCAATTCCGACTGGCGGAGAGTCCAAGCGCTTTGCGCCGCCGGCGTGGTGGTCGGTGGAATCGCGCATCCGGCCAACCCCGCAAACAAGGCGAATAGGGTGATCGAGTAGAAGCGTCGGCTCGATTTTTCCATCGCTCACCAGCCAAAACGCTGTTGGAGTTCGAGCAATTCGCGGCTATCGGGTTGCTTGCTCAATGCCGCCCGCCAGATCCGCTTGGCCTCGTCGCGTTGGCCGCTGGCCCACAGCACTTCGCTGAGATGCCCAGCGATTTCAGCGTCCGCGTTGAGGCGATAGGCTTTGCGCAAGTAGTCCAGCGCCTTGGCGTGATTGCCCAATCGGTATTGCACCCAGCCCATGCTATCCAGCACCGCCGCATCGTCGGGCAATAATGCCAGGGCTTGCTGGATGTAACCCAAGGCGTCTTGGTAGCGTTCGGTGCGGTCAGCCAAGGTATAACCCAGCGCGTTCAGCGCCTGGCCGTTTTTGGGATCGCTAGCGAGAATGGTCAGTAGATCCCGCTCCAGCACATCCAGCCGGTTGATCCGTTCGGCGGCGAGCGCCCGCGCGTACAATAAATCCTTGTCGTTAGCGTGCGATTGCAGGGCCTGGTCCAGCGTGTCGAAACTCTCCTGATGGCGGTTCGCCTCCCGCAGCGCCTCCGCCTCGGCCAGATACAGGTTGACAGTGCTTTGAGGATTGCTGCCGCGCAGCGTATCGAAGTGCTGAGCGACGGCGGCGGCGTCCGCGGTCTTGGCTAAAACCACCCCCATGCGCATTTGTGCGTTCAGATACCGATCCTCGCTTTTGATCCGCTCATACCATTCGCGCGCCTTGGCGTCATTGCCGCGCTGCTCCTCAATCCGGCCCAATTCGAAATAGGCATCGCCCAATCGCGTATTACGTTTGATCAACTCCAGAAAATAACTTTCCGCCAAATCGAACTGACGGGTTTCCGCCGCCAGCAGTCCGAGAGCGTACACCGACTCATTATCCTTGGGGTTCTGATTGAGCAGGATAGCGAATTGGCGACGGGCCTTGTCAAGTTGGTCGGTGTTGATCAACAGGCGTGCGTAATTCATTCGCAGATCGCGATCGCGCGGTAAAGCCGCGACCGCTTTAGCCAGCTCCGCCAAGGCTGCTTGATTATCGCCTTGATCCAGGAGCAGGCGGGCGCGCAACTGATGAGCCGAGGTCAGCTTCGGATTACGGGCCAAGGCTAGATTCAAACTGCTCAGGGCCTGTTCCTGCTCGCCGGACGCGGCTGCCAGCAGCCCATAGTAATATTGGGCGAAGGCCGAACGCGGGTTTTGATCGCGAAATTGCCGCATGACTCGCAGGCCGGCCTGTTTGTCGTCCACCTGGGTCAACAGGGAGGCAAGGGTGGCGTATCCTTGTTGCTTGTCCTTGACGCTGGCTAGCCGGCGAACCGTTTCGAGATACTCGGCGGCTTCGTCCACCCGACGGTTGCGGAGTAAGGCTAAGGCCAGCGCTTGCCGGGCCTGATCGTTGGCCGGAGCCAGGGCGTGCCAGCGTTGCGCCAGTTCCAGCGCCGCCGGATCATTTTTGACCAGCAGCGCGAGCATGGTCGCCCGCTCGGCTATCCGCGGATCGGCGCTGGTCGCGGCGACTTGGCGGTAGTTGTTCAGCGCGACGTCGAGTTGCTCGCGCTTGCCGGCCAGTTCCGCCACCATGAGCTGATAAAGCAGCTCCGCGCGCGGGCTGGGCCGCAAAGTGGGTTGGATGGGGAATTCCGGTTGGGGCGGCGCTTGCGCGTCTACCACCGTGGCGCAGCCGCCTAGTAACAGGAGGATGCAAAAACTGAAGGTTTTTAACAATCTGTTCATGTCCAGCGCTAGTCTATGATTGGCTCGGCGGCGCGGCGACCGTTCGAAGCGGGGTTGAGAGAGACCGGCATTTCGATTTTTTGGACCGCGGAGTCAGGGTTGCCGAGGTTTTGGTCTGTGACGGCGGCTCGGGTTTACAGACTGAGGCCGAGTCGCGGATCGCACTGTAATAGGACCTTGTCACAAGTCGGTTTTATCCCGCAAAATTTCACCCTGTTTTTACGACCGATCCGATTGCATCCTATGCCTCTGCTGGCTCTTGGCCTCAACCACCGGACCGCGCCCGTCGATGTCCGTGAACGGGTGGCGTTCTCTCCCGAACGGCTCGATACCGCTCTGCGAGATTTGCTGGATCACGGGGGCGCCTATGAAGCGGCGATCCTGTCTACTTGCAATCGTACGGAACTTTACTGCGGCCTGAAAGAAGCCGATAACCGGTGTGTGGTGCAGTGGCTGGGCGATTATCACATGCTTCCGGCGGTGGAGCTGCAACCGTATTTGTACCAGCATGTCGAGCAACGGGCGGTGCGCCACATCCTGCGGGTCGCCGCCGGGCTGGATTCCCTGGTATTGGGCGAACCGCAAATTCTTGGCCAGGTCAAGGCCGCCTATCAGGCCGCCAATAACGCGGGCACGCTAGGGACGCTGTTGGAGCGACTGTTTCAACATACCTTTGCCGTCGCCAAGCAAGTTCGTACCGACACCCGCATCGGGGCCAGCCCGGTGTCGGTGGCCTTTGCCGCGGTAGGGCTGGCCAAGCAGATTTTTGCTGACTTGCCCAAGCGCGGCGCGCTGCTGATCGGCGCTGGCGACACGATCGAGCTGGTCGCCCGGCATTTGCACGAGAATGGCCTTGGTCGGTTGATCGTCGCCAATCGCACGCTGGAGCGCGCTCACGCCTTGGTGGCTGCTTTCGCCGGTTACGCTATCGCGCTGGAGGAAATTCCCGCGCATCTGGGTGAGGCGGACCTCATCATTACCGCCACGACCAGCCCTGGCTACCTGCTGAAAGCCGCGCAGGTCCGCGATAGCTTAAAGCGGCGGCGGCGGCCGATCTTGCTGATCGATTTGTCGGTGCCGCGCGATATCGAGCCAGCGGTGGCTGAATTGAATGATGTATATTTATATGCGGTGGACGATCTTAAGGAGATTATCCAGGAAAATCTGCGCTCGCGACAAGCCGCCGCCCAACAAGCCGAGGAAATTATTGACAGTCAAGTCGAGCATTTCATGGCTTGGCTGCGCGCTCAGGATGGCGCCGCCAGCATTCGGGCCCTACGTCAGCAGGCCGAGGCGGTGCGCGATGAAGCGGTGGCCCGCGCGCTTCGGCAGATCGCGCAAGGCAGAGATTCGATCGACGTATTGCATATTTTAGCCAATACTCTGACCAATAAGCTCATTCATCCACCGTGTGTCGGCCTGCGCGAGGCCGCCGCCCAGGGAGATGCCGACATGTTGGGTCTGATCAAAAACCTCTATCGGCTGGATGGTGGAGAAGTCCAATGAATGCTTCCATGCTGGCCAAGCTTGAGCAGTTGGCGGCTCGTCACGAGGAAGTAGGCGCTTTATTGGCGGAACCAGACATTATCAATGATAACGACCGCTTCCGTTCCCTGTCCGTCGAATATGCCCAACTGGAGCCGGTGGCCGACGGCTTTCGAAACTACCGCCGAGTGCTGGATGATCTGGTGTCGGCCCGCGATATGGCCAGCGACAGCGATCTTGAGCTACGGGCGTTGGCGCAGGATGAACTGCTGGACGCCGAAGCCCGTCGGGACGAGCAGGAGCGTACGCTGCAACTGCTATTGCTGCCGCGCGACCCGCACGACGCTGGCAATGTTTTTTTGGAAATCCGCGCGGGCACCGGCGGCGACGAGGCAGCGCTGTTCGCGGGAAATCTGCATCGGATGTACGTCCGTTATGCCGAACTGCGCGGTTGGAAGCTGGAGCTGCTAGGCGAAAGCCCCGGCGAGCATGGTGGCTACAAGGAGGTGATCGCCCGCATCATCGGTCAGGGCGCCTATTCTCGACTGAAGTTCGAATCCGGCGCCCATCGGGTGCAACGGGTGCCCGAAACCGAGGCGCAGGGGCGCATTCACACCTCCGCCGCGACGGTGGCCGTGCTGCCGGAGCTGGCGGAAGTCGAAGAAATCGACATCAATCCCAACGATTTGCGAGTGGATACCTATCGCTCTTCTGGCGCGGGCGGCCAGCACGTCAACAAGACTGATTCGGCGATTCGCATCACCCACTTACCGAGCGGCATTGTGGTCGAGTGTCAGGACGAGCGCTCCCAGCATAAAAATCGGTCGCGGGCGATGTCATTGCTGCAAGCGAAGCTGCTGGCGGCGGAACGGGAGAAGCAAACCACGGCGCGGGCGCAGACCCGCAAGCTGCTGGTTGGCAGCGGTGATCGTTCCGAGCGCATCCGCACCTATAACTTTCCGCAAGGTCGAGTCACCGACCATCGGATCAACCTGACCCTTTACAAGCTCGGCGACATTTTGGAAGGGAATCTCGATCCGGTCATTGAGCCGCTGATTCAGGAATATCAAGCCGATCAGCTGGCGGCGCTGGCTGAGTGAGCGTCGCGCCTTTTAGCCAGCTACTGGCGGATGCGGCGCATCGGCTGATGGCGGTCAGCGATACGCCGCGATTGGAGGCGGAAGTGCTGTTGGCGGCGGCTTTGAATCGTCCGCGCAGCGATTTGCGGGCGTGGCCGGAACGGCTGCCGCAACCGGAGCAGGCAGCCCGATTCGCGGCCTGGATAGAACGCCGGCAAGCGGGTGAGCCGGTCGCTTACTTGCTGGGTCGGCGTGAGTTCTGGTCGCTTGACCTAGAGGTGACGCCCGATACGCTGATTCCTCGCCCGGAAACCGAATTGCTGGTGGAATTAGCCTTGGAACGACTGCCGGCCGACCGGCCGATCCGCGTTGCCGATCTGGGAACTGGCAGCGGAGCCATCGCGCTGGCTGTGGCGCGGGAACGGCCCCAAGCGCGCATCGTCGCGACTGATCGGAGTGTGGCCGCCTTGCGGGTCGCGCAACGCAATGCCCGGCGTCTTGGGCTTAGCCATGTCGAGTTTCGCGCGGGGGACTGGTTTGCTCCGTTGCAAGGCGAGCATTTCGAGCTGATCGTATCCAATCCACCCTATGTCGCCGCCGTCGATTCTCGCTGGCGGGAGGGTGAATTACGGTTCGAGCCAGTGGCGGCCTTGGTGGCTGGCGAGGAGGGCTTGGATGCGATCCGCGCGCTCATCGCCCAAGCGCCCGATTATCTCCAGCCAGCGGGCTGGTTACTATTGGAGCATGGCTACGACCAGGGCGAGGTGGTGCCTGCCTTATTGCGCCAGCGCGGTTTTTGCGAAGTGGCCGATCATCTGGATGCGAGCGGTTTAAGCCGGAGCAGCAGCGGGCGCTGGCGGGATTGAAAATAGGCGCGCCGCAACCTACAGTGAAGGGAAGATTTCCCGACGTTTAGCAGCCTTGGAGGAGAGCGTCATGCACGCCGACACCGAAGAGCTGTACAAGCACCGCCTTATTCAGTTTTGTCGATTTCATCCCGGGCCTGATCAGCCTGGTTCGGCCGCTCTCTTGCTAAGAGCGCTGGCCGGTATGCGATCCGTTCAAGAGGTACCACCCTTGGCGTTAGCGGTCGTTTACGATCTGCGGCGAGTGACCCTGGAAGGGATCGAAAGCGCCCTGTGTCAGTCAGGCTATCATCTCGATAACAGTCTGTTATGCAAGCTCAAGCGCGCATTATTTTACTACACCGAGGAAACCCAACGGGAAAATCTGGCGCTCACGCAGGAAGGCGAGAGCACCCAACGGGAAGTGTTTGTCAATCGTTACCAACATGTCGCGCACGGTTGTCGCGATCCCCAGCCGGAATACTGGCGAGAGTATCAGTGAAGGTTATGCTGTTGGGGACCGATCAGGAAACCACACCGCTTACTTTTGCCAATTCGATTTGTAAAGCCTCGCAGACGGCGCGGTGTTCGCGGGTGGTTGCGTCCAGCAATGGGGCTGGATCGGCATCGGACTGGCCCCGTCCGATCATTTCCAGTTCTTTGCAAAGCGCGGCTAACTGAGTGGCCCCCAGATTTCCGCTGCTGGATTTTAAGCTATGGGCTGCCTTTCCCAGGGTTTCTTGATCGCTAGCGGCCAAGGCGGCTTGCAGCGCGCCGATAGCGTCTGTTGAGTAACTGAGGTAGGCTTTTACCAGCCGTTCCAACAAAGCCGGATAGCCTGAAGGATTGAGATTGCGGATGCTGCTCAGGACCGCGGCGTCCAAAGGAGCCGCTCGCCGTGTTTCGGGCGCGCTCGTCTCAAATAGAGAGGGAGAGGGATTGTTCATGCGTTAATATTCCTTGTAGTACCAGTTCCAGTGCTTCGCACAACCTTCATATAAGCTTGATCACTGTCCATGAGCGACCTTTGCCATGGACATCAGCGGGCTATCTAATAATTCTATTTAGCTTCAATCGTGCTTAAATTTAAAAGCGAGCGTGATCCGCGTGGCGGCTATTGCCAGATCACCACTTCATCCAGCCGCCGGCGGGGGCTAGGTTCCGGCAACTCGGCCGGATAGCCAAGACTCAGCAGCGCCAGCGGGATCAGACCTGGTTCGATACCCAGCGCGGCGCGGACTTGATCCTCATCAAAATAACCGACCCAGGTGGAACCCATGCCAGCCGCGACAATGGCCAGTTGGGCGTAAGCGGCGGCGATGGTGGTGTCTTGCAAAGCATACAGTTTAGCACCGCGTTCACCGAAAGCACTGGCGGAACGGGCGGGATCGGCGCAAAACACCAGACAGACGGGTGCCTGGGCGATGAATTCCTGTTGGCGGGCCAGATGGACCAGCGCTTGGCGTTTGGCCTGATCGCGCACCACCAGGATTCGATAAGCTTGCAAATCCCCCGCCGATGGCGCCGCGCAGGCCATTTCCAGAATGGCGTACAGCTTTTCGGGTTCGACCGGCATGTCCGGCTGGTATTTGCGGACCGAATGGCGGTGGCGGACAGTTTCGAAGAAATCCCACATGGTACGGTCCTCCCCATAGTCGAACAGTCATCAGACCGCGGCTGTTAGCGGTCTCTCCGCAGCGGAGAGAGCTTGGCGCAAAGTGGGTTACAGGTTTTCATCGACTAGCCGGCGGCTTTGACCATCGCGTTCAGCTTGGGCAAATCCGGTGATTGCGGGTAGTTGCGCTCCAGCACGCGCAGGCTGTCGGCCGCCAGTTGCGGCAGGTTCATCTTGACGTAGGCTTGGGTCATGATGCTGAGAGCTTGGGCGGAGGCCGGGGTGTGGGCATAATTTTCCAGGACGTACTTCACCCGGTTGACTGCGGCGACATAAGCGCCCCGCCGTAAATAATAGTCCGCGACATGCACTTCATAGGCCGCTAGGCTGTTGTGCAGGAACAGCATCCGCTGGCGTGCGTCTTCCGCGTATTTACTATTGGGAAATTTGCGGATCAATTCGGCAAAGTCGCTGTAGGATTGACGGGCGGTGGCCGTATCGGTTTTGGCGCGGTCGCTGGGAGCGATTTGTTCGAGAATCGTGTTATTGCGTCTGAAATTTACCAGCCCTTTCATGTAATAAGCGTAATCTACATAGGGATGACGCGGGTTGGCTTTGATGAATCGATCGGCGGCGGCCAGCGCGGCGTCCGGTTCGTTGTCTTTGTATTGGATGTAGATCGTGTCAAGTTGCGCCTGCTGCGCAAAACGGCCGAAAGGATACCGGGCTTGCAGCTTGTCGAGATATTCGAGAGCGGTTTTGTAATTGCCCCCGTTCATGGCTTCTTTGGCTTCACTGTAGAGGCGTTGGGCGGACCAACCCCTGGTTTCGTCGATTTTATCGGGAAGCAGGGAGCAACCGGCCAGCAATGCGGCTGCAATGAGACCGGTGAACAGCAGTTTTAAAGTAGGGCGCATGGATGACGGCATGAAACGGCAGTGGTCAGGGTAAAATAAACTATTGCTCTCCAGTATAACCCTCGCGCCATTAAAAACCATCATGTCGTCCGTCGAGCAAATCAACTGCCAGATACCCTTGAATTGTGCTGGAATGCGGCTTGATCAGGCCTTGGCGATCCTGTTGCCAAGCTATTCTCGAACCCGGTTGCAGCGATGGCTCAAAACGGGACAGTTGCGGGTGGACGGTCAGATCGGGCGACCTCGCGATCCAGTGGTCGGCGGTGAGGCTATCCGGGGCGAATGGGCGGTGGAGCCTGAAATCGCGGCGATCGCGCAGGAGATTCCATTGGATATCCGCTATCAGGATGCCGATCTGCTGGTTCTCAACAAAGCGGCGGGACTGGTGGCGCATCCCGCTGCCGGCAACCGTGACGGCACGCTGGTCAACGCCCTGCTGCATCATCGCCCCGAACTGGCTAATCTGCCCCGCGCGGGATTGGTGCATCGCCTGGACAAGGATACGACGGGTTTGCTGGTAGTGGCATGTAGCGTTCGAGGGCATACGGCGCTGGTGAAACAATTGCAGGCGCGGCAGATCGAACGAGAGTATCTGGCGGTGGTCAACGGCGTGCCCGTGGCCGGCGGCACCGTGGATGCCCCTATTGGCCGGCATCCGGTGGACCGGCAACGGATGGCGGTCGTCACGGGCGGCAAGCCGGCGGTGACGCATTACCGGGTGGTGCGTCCGTTTCGCGCCCATGCCTTATTGCGGGTGAAGTTGGAGACCGGCCGTACCCACCAGATTCGAGTCCACATGGCGTATATTCGATTGCCCTTGCTGGGCGATCCGGTTTACGGGCGGCGGGCGCGCCTGCCCCGGCAAGCCTCGCCGCGTTGCATCGAGGTGATTCAGAATTTTCAGCGGCAGGCGTTGCATGCCGAGCGCCTGGCTTTGACGCATCCCGTCACCGGCGAGCGGTTGGAGTGGCGAGCGGAAATGCCGGCTGATTTGGCGAGATTGGTGGATGTGTTGGGCGAAGCGGCGGAGAAGGTTGATGGATAAACAGTGGGCTGAAGCTTTGATCGTGCCGGATTGGCCGGCGCCGCGGTGGGTGCGAGCGGTGAGCACCACCCGTTTTGGCGGCGTGAGTGACGCACCCCACGACTGTCTGAATCTGGCGGAGCATGTCGGCGACGATCCAAGCCACGTGGCGGAGAATCGGCGGCGTTTGGCGGCGATGGCCGGCTATCCCATCGAGCCGGCCTGGTTGCAACAGGTTCACGGCCAGCAGGTCGTCGCGGCGGAGACGGTTCGAGCGCCGGTAGCGGCCGACGCGGCTTGGACGCGAGAGAAGGGTAGACCATGCGTGGTGATGACGGCCGATTGTTTGCCGGTGTTGCTGTGCGACCGCGCCGGTACCGTGGTGGCTGCCGCGCATGCCGGCTGGCGTGGCTTGGCTGGTGGGGTGATTGCGGCTACCGTGACGAGCATGGGCGTATCGCCAACGGAATTGTTCGCTTGGCTGGGGCCAGCAATCGGGCCGGCCGCTTTCGAGGTCGGCGAGGAAGTGCGCGCGATCTTTTTAAGTTTGGATGCGGGAGCCGTTGGATGTTTTCGGCCGTCTCCCGCGGGACGCTGGATGGCCGATATTTATCAGTTGGCGCGACGCCAATTAACCCAGTCGGGGGTGCCGGCAATTTTTGGCGGTGATTGCTGCACCTTTTCGGAAGCGGAACGGTTCTTTTCCTACCGGCGCGAAAATCCCACCGGCCGGATGGCCAGTTTAATCTGGTTGAGCTGAACCCGTGCGGTTGGTGGATGGATTGCGAAATACCGAACCGAAGCCTCGCCCGTAAGATGCCTTCAACCGTCGTTGACGAAAAATGGATGGGCGATGGGTGGGCAATGGGTGGGCGGTTCGCTACTTTTAAGCAGCGAGCCAGGCGGCGTGAAAGAAGTCATATTCGCATTCCATCGCATAGCGATACGTGCTGGCCGCCGCCGTGTTATCGGGGGTGTAGCGGTCCAGCAACCGCTCCAAGCAGACAGCCAGCTGTTCGAAATCAGGGCTGGCGTAGGTTTGTATCCAATCGCTGTAGGCGTGTGGTGGCCGCTGTCGCTGCGCCAGCTGCGCCCCCAACCAGGCATAGAGCCGCATACAAGGCGTCATGGCGGCGATAGTGATACCGATTTCACGACTCCAGGCGGTGGCCAGTAAAAAATCAGTATAGCGTCGGGTAGCGCCACCAGGGCTTATTTGTTCCAAATTCAGCTCCCAGGCGGTGGCAATACCCTGATGGAGTTCAAGTTCCTTTAGCACGCCACTGGCCAGTTCGTGTAATTCCTGGAAAGCCTGCCAATCTGGGGCTTTGGCGGCGGCGAGCGTGTAGGCGCGGGCAAACGCTCGCAGATAAAAGGCGTCTTGCCCGATATACCAAACGAAGCGCGGACGGGGCAGTGAACCGTCGCTGATGCCTTGCACAAAAGCTTGGTCGAGGCAGGCTTGCGCTAAATCAGCGTTCATTTGCCAAAGCCTATGAGACAGCGGCACGGTGGCCTCCTTATCAGACGCGTGAACTCTCGGATATGATGTTAAACCCATTGCGCTTTTACGCTCTACTCGGCAATTGCTGTCAACCTATCTTTTTTAACGAAGGCTTTTTTGATGACCGATCCAGCCCGTCCACTCGGATTCGCCACCCGCGCCGTTCACGCCGGCCAGTCGCCCGATCCGTCCACTGGGGCGGTAGTGACCCCGATCTATGCGACTTCAACGTACGTCCAATCCAGTCCGGGCGTGCATCAGGGTTTTGAGTATGCCCGCAGTCAAAATCCAACCCGTTTCGCCTACGAACGCTGTGTGGCCGATCTGGAAAACGGTGATGCCGGCTTCGCCTTCGCCTCCGGGCTGGCGGCCACCTCGACCGTTATGGAACTGCTCGATAGCGGCGATCATGTGGTTGCGCTCGATGACATTTATGGCGGTACTCGGCGACTGTTCGAACAAGTGCGCCGCCGCAGCGCCGGCTTGACTTTTTCCTACTCCGATTTGGCCGACCGGACGGCGCTGGAGCGGGTGCTGGGCTCGCAAACGCGGATGATTTGGGTGGAAACGCCGAGCAATCCGCTGCTGAAGCTGATTGATTTAGCGATGATTACCGCCGTGGCCCGCTCGCGCGGCATTTTGACCGTGGCGGACAACACCTTCGCGACCCCGTGGGCGCAACGGCCGTTGGAGTACGGGTTCGATATCGTGATTCATTCGGCCACCAAGTATTTAAATGGCCATTCTGACATCATCGGCGGGATGGCGGTGTGTCGCGGTCAGGAACTGGCCGAGCGTCTCGGTTATCTGCAAAACGCCATTGGCGGAATCGCTGGTCCGTTTGATAGTTTCTTGGCGTTGCGCGGTTTGAAAACCCTGGGCCTGCGCATGGAACGTCATAGCGCCAACGCGCTGCAAATCGCTAGCTGGTTGGAACGCCACCCAAAGATCGAACGAGTAATCTATCCGGGCTTACCCAGCCATCCCCAACACGAGCTGGCACGACGCCAGATGGATGGCCGGTTTGGCGGCATGGTTGGTGCGGTGGTGCGCGGCGGTTTGAACGAAGTAACGCAATTTCTGAGTCGTTGTCGGTTATTTACCTTGGCCGAAAGCTTGGGGGGGGTGGAGAGCCTCATCGAACATCCCGCCATCATGACCCACGCCTCAGTCCCGCCGGAGGTACGTCGGCAATTGGGCTTTGATGATGGCTTGGTACGGCTGTCGGTTGGCATTGAAGAGGTGGAGGATCTTATTGCCGATCTGGCGCAAGCTTTGGAGTGAGCGCCGTATTTTGACTGAGTATTTGATAGCGGCGGCGGGGCCAGTCAGAGAGACTATGCGGGTACAGGGCGCGTCAGTCCGGGCGGTAGGTGGTTTTGGATAGCTTCGGCTAGCCGCTCGATAGCCGCTCGCCGGGGAAAATTCCGCCGCCATGCCAAGCCGATGCCGCGAGTCGGGGTCGGCGGCGCGAACGGGCGAATTTCGATTAAGTGTTGGTAAGTGGTCGGCTGGCTCGGGCGGATGGCCAGTTCCGGCAACAGGGTGAGGTCGATCCCCACCGCCACCATTTGACGCAAGATTCCCAGGCAGGTCACCGCGAATTCCTCAATGACTCGCGGCGATTTGCAAATCGTCAAGGCTTGATGGCGCAAGCAGTGCCCTTCTTCAAGCAATAAGATTTTATAGTCCCTCAAATCGCTTTCCCGAATCTGGGCACGCTCGGTCAAGGGATGGTTAGCCGGTAGCGCGACTTGGAATGGTTCCTCGTCCAAGGCGAGCGTTTCAATCCCCCACCTCTGACCGGGAGCGCCATCAGCAGCAGATCGAGTTAGCCGGTACGAAGCTGGCGCAACAAGTAATCGGTCAGACCCTGGCACGGAAACAGGCGCGGTGCTGGATACGCCGTGCGAAGTGGCCCCATCATGTTGCCGCCAGCACCGTGCACACCACCGTCCGGTTCGAGCGCGGGCCGTCGAACTCGCAAAAGAAAATCCCCTGCCAAGTCGATAAGCCCAATTGGCCGTCGATGATCGGGATGGTTTCGGACGGCCCCACCAAACCCGCTTTCAAATGCGCGTCGCCGTTGCCGTCTTGCTGGTCGTGCAGCCAGACGCCGGGCGGCACGAGCTTGCGCAGCAGGGTTACGACATCCAGCGGTACGCTCTCATCCCAATTTTCCTGAATCATGATCGCGGCGGTTGCGCCTTGGGCGTAGACGTTGAGCAGGCCATTCCTGACCCCACTTTCCTTGGCGATGGCGCGGACGCGCTCGGTGATGTCGATGAGTATCTGTGGTTGTTGGGTGGCGAAGCGAATAAAGCGATGCATGGTTGCTCCATCTCCTTGATAGCGGATTGCCCGCGGATTTGGTTGCTCGGCGTCCACACGGTACTTGAATCCTTCCCAATTACCCCCAATTCTTAGAGAAGCTTAATTTATTTACGGTGGGGTAAGCCATCCATGCGCATGGACAAACTGACCAATAAGTTCCAGCTGGCCTTGAGCGAGGCGCAGAGCCTGGCGGTGGGCCGCGACCATCAATTCATCGAACCGGCGCATGTGCTGGCCGCCTTGCTCGACCAGGACGGCGGCACGGTGCGGCCGCTATTGGCGCAAGCCGATGTCAACGTCAACCTGCTGCGTTCGCAGATCGGCGAAGCGCTAGATCGGCTGCCGCGCGTCGAAGGCGCGGGCGGCGACGTGCAGATTTCCAACGCGCTATCCCGCGTGCTCAATCTGACCGACAAGCTGGCCCAGAAGCGCAAGGACGCCTATATCTCCTCCGAATTGTTCTTGCTGGCCGCGCTGGAAGAAAAGGGCGAACTGGGCGCGATGCTGCATAAAGCGGGCGCGACCAAAACCCTGATCGAGCGCGGTATCGACGCGGTGCGCGGCGGCCAGAAGGTTGAAGATCCCAACGCCGAGGACCAGCGGCAGGCGCTGGAAAAGTACACCATCGACCTGACCGAACGGGCCGAGCAGGGCAAGCTCGATCCGGTGATCGGCCGCGACGATGAAATCCGTCGCACCATTCAGGTGTTACAACGGCGTACCAAGAACAACCCGGTGCTGATCGGCGAACCCGGCGTGGGCAAAACCGCGATTGTCGAGGGCTTGGCCCAGCGCATCATCAACGCCGAAGTGCCAGAAGGCTTGAAGAACAAGCGGGTGCTGGCGCTTGATATGGGCGCGCTGATCGCGGGGGCCAAGTTTCGGGGCGAGTTCGAGGAGCGGCTAAAGGCGGTGCTGAACGATCTCGCCAAGCAGGAAGGCCAGATCATCCTGTTCATCGACGAACTGCACACCATGGTCGGCGCGGGCAAGGCCGAGGGCGCGATGGATGCGGGCAACATGCTGAAACCGGCGCTGGCCCGCGGCGAGTTGCACTGCATTGGCGCGACCACGCTGGACGAATATCGCAAGTACGTCGAAAAAGACGCGGCGCTGGAGCGGCGCTTCCAAAAAGTGCTGGTCAACGAGCCGAGCGTCGAGGACACCATCGCGATTCTGCGCGGCCTGAACGAACGGTATGAGGTGCATCACGGCGTCGAGATCACCGATCCGGCCATTGTCGCCGCCGCCACGCTGTCGCACCGCTACATCACCGACCGCAATTTGCCCGACAAAGCTATCGACTTGATCGACGAAGCGGCCTCGCGCATCCGCATGGAAATCGATTCCAAGCCGGAGTCGATGGATCGCTTGGAACGGCGCTTGATCCAATTGAAGATCGAGCGCGAGGCGCTGAAAAAGGAAAGTGATGAGGCATCCAAGAAACGGCTGGAGCTGTTGCAGCAGGAAATCGCCAAGCTGGAAAAGGAGTACAGCGATTTTGAGGAAGTCTGGAAGGCGGAAAAGCTGGCGCTGCACGGTTCGGCCCAAGTCAAGGAGGAACTGGAACGCGCCAAGCTGGAATTGGATACCGCCCGCCGCGCCGGCGATCTCGCCCGCATGTCGGAGTTGAGCTACGGCCGCATTCCCGAACTGGAGCGTAAGCTGACGCAAGCCACGGCGGCGGAGTCCGGCGGTACACAGTTTAAGCTGTTGCGCAACAAAGTCACCGATGAGGAAATCGCCGAGGTGGTTTCCAAGTGGACCGGTATTCCCGTCTCGAAGATGCTGGAAGGCGAGCGCGACAAGCTGTTGCGGATGGAAGAGGTGATTCGCAAACGGGTGGTGGGGCAGGATGAAGCAGTCAAGGCGGTGAGCGACGCCATTCGCCGGTCGCGAGCGGGCTTATCCGATCCCAACCGGCCCAACGGCTCGTTCCTGTTCCTCGGCCCGACTGGCGTCGGCAAGACCGAGTTATGCAAGGCGTTGGCGGCGTTCCTGTTCGACACCGAGGAAGCGATGGTGCGGATCGACATGTCCGAGTTTATGGAGAAGCATTCCGTATCGCGGATGATCGGCGCGCCGCCGGGTTATGTCGGTTACGACGAAGGCGGTTATCTGACCGAGGCCATCCGGCGGCGGCCTTATTCGGTCATCCTGCTGGATGAAGTTGAAAAGGCGCATCAGGACGTGTTCAACGTGCTGTTGCAAGTGCTGGACGATGGCCGTTTGACCGACGGGCAGGGCCGAACCGTGGATTTCCGCAACACCGTGATCGTGATGACCTCGAACCTGGGTTCGCAGATGATTCAGGAAATGGCGGCGCAGAACAACTACAGCCTGATGAAGAGTATGGTGATGACGCAGGTGTCCGATCATTTCCGGCCGGAGTTTATCAACCGCATCGACGAGGTGGTGGTGTTCCATCCGCTGGGTCGCGAGCAAATCCGCTCGATTGCCGAGATCCAGATCGGTTATCTGCGCAAGCGGTTGGCTGACCGGCAAATGGGCTTGGAGATCACCACGGCGGCGCTGGATAAACTCGGTGAGGCCGGGTTCGATCCGGTTTACGGCGCGCGGCCATTGAAACGGGCCATTCAACAGGAATTGGAAAATCCGCTGGCGCGGCGGATTCTGGCCGGGGAATTCGGGCCGGGTGATACCGTGATGGTCAATGTCGGTAAGGAAGGGCTGGAATTTCGCAAGCGGTCGGCGGACAAGCTGGCCAAGTAAGGAGCATTTATATTAAGTCGATATGTGTATCAAAATATTACTTTTGAATTACTAATAGTCAAAATAGTACTATTTTGATTCTACATCATATGGCTTCAAGTGCAAGATTCCCTACTCTGCGGGAAATCCTTAAGAAAGAAGTCGCTATCGTTGGGGTTGCCGCTGGCAAGGGCGCCATGGCCTTACGAGCGCGAGCGCGTAGCTGGAGTAACGCTTGTCCCACCGAGCGCGATGCCGGAGAATGCAATGCCATTCCTAACTGCATAAGATACCCCTAATAGGGAGGCGCACAACAATGAAACGGCAAGTACGCAAAGCGGTATTCCCCGTGGCCGGTCTTGGAACTCGATTCCTGCCCGCCACCAAGGCCAGCCCCAAAGAAATGCTGCCCATCGTCGATAAACCATTAATTCAATATGGCGTTGAGGAAGCTGTGGCGGCGGGGGTCGATACCTTGGTGTTCATCATTGGCCGCACCAAAAACGCCATCGCCGATCATTTCGACAAGGCCTATGAATTGGAAGTGGAATTAGAGACTCGCGGCAAGGCCGACTTGCTCCAGATCGTGCGCGGCATCGTGCCGCCTCGGGTGGAATGCGTCTATGTGCGCCAAGCGGAAGCGTTGGGTCTCGGTCATGCCGTGCTGTGCGCCCGGCCAGTGGTGGGCGACGAACCCTTCGCCATTATCTTGGCCGATGACTTGATCGAAGAAGACGCCAGCGAGGGCGGCGCGTTGAGTCAGATGACCCGCCATTTCAATAAATATCAATGTTCGATCCTGGGGGTGGAGCGGGTGCCGCCGGAGGAAACCAACAAATACGGCATCGTCCGGCCGTTACCCTTCGCCAATCGCATCAGCAACGTCGATAACATCGTCGAAAAACCCAAACCGGCCGATGCGCCTTCCAATCTGGCGGTCGTGGGCCGCTATATCCTGACGCCGCGAATCTTCGATTTGCTGGCCAACACGCCGCGCGGCGCGGGCAACGAAATCCAACTGACGGATGGCATTGCCGCTCTGCTCAGTGAGGAACAAGTACTGGCTTATGAATTTTCCGGCCGGCGTCACGACTGTGGCAGCAAACTCGGTTATCTGATCGCAACGGTGGAATATGGCGCTCGTCATCCGGAACTAGGCGAACAATTCCAGGCTTATCTTCGAGCGAACTCCTATCGACTGGACTCGTCGGCACCCGCCGCCGACGGTTGAGCAGGCACCAGCGCTTGATCGGACTACCGTCTAGGCCGCACGGCTCGTGCGAAATTTGAGGGCGCTAACGCCAGACGCACGGCGAGGATCGTGAGAATGTCGCAAGGTTTATTGGTGATCAACGCCGGCTCTTCCAGCATCAAGTTCTCGGTGTTCGCTATCACCGAAGGCGGCGCTGGCTTGGCGCTGGTTTGCCGGGGCGTACTGGAGAATATTGGCGAGGAAAACCCTCGCTTCAAGGCCTTCGATCACACTGGAAAGGGATTGGCCGATCCTCGGCCAGCGTCCCCCTCCGGCCACTATCGGAAAGCGGGCGCTGACTATCGCCGGCGGGCGACCGACCAGCAAGCGTCCTCAGTGAACGGCGACGTTTACGACCATCAGGCGGCGCTCCGCGACCTGTTGAATTGGTTGAAGGAAAGACCCGATTTGCCCGATGTCATTGCGGCGGGCCACCGCGTGGTGCATGGCGGCAAAGAATTCAGCGATCCGCAACGGTTGACCCCGGACATCATGACGCGTCTGGAAGCCCTTATTCCGCTAGCGCCCTTGCATCAACCTCACAATCTGGCCGGCATTCGCGCCCTGACCGCCGTACAACCGGATCTCCCGCAAGTCGCTTGTTTCGATACCGCGTTTCACCACGACCAGCCAGAATTAGCCCGCTTGTTCGCCTTGCCTCGGATTTATCGCCAGGAAGGGGTCCAGCGCTACGGCTTCCACGGTCTCTCCTACCAATATATCGCCGGCGCGCTGGCGGATAAAATGGGAACGTCCGCAACGGGGCGGGTCGTGGTGGCCCATCTGGGCAATGGCGCGAGCATGTGCGCCATGCGCGATGGTCGGAGCATGGCGAGCACCATGGGGTTCACCGCCGTCGAGGGGTTGCCAATGGGCACCCGCAGCGGCTCGCTCGATCCCGGCGTATTGCTCTACCTGCTGGAGCAGCACGGCATGGGCGTACGGGATTTGAACAATCTCCTGTACAAACAATCCGGCTTGCTGGGCTTGTCCGGCATCAGCAACGACATGCGCGAACTGTTGGCGAGTTCCGACCCCAACGCCAAGCTGGCGGTGGATTACTTTACCTATCGTATCGCTCGCGAACTCGGCTCCTTGGCGGCGGCGCTGGGTGGATTGGATGCGCTGGTATTCACTGGCGGCATCGGCGAGCACGCCGCGACCGTGCGCGAACAAGTCTGCGCGCGTTCCGCCTGGTTGGGTATTGAGTTGGACGCGGCGGCCAATGCCAGCGATCAGCAACGCATCGACCGTAGGGGCAATCAGACAGCCGTATGGGTGTTGCCCACCGATGAAGAGCTGGTTATCGCCCGTCACACCTGTCAGATCGTGTTGGAACAGTAAAGGCGAAAGGCCGTCTCATGCCTCTCCGCCTTGATGATGGAGAGGGGTTGGGATTAGGAATGGCTTGTTCTTCGATGGCGATGCCGTTAACCTAAATTTAAGATGTATCCATTAATTCTCACGAAATGAGTTGGTTGGAAATTTATGTGTGGAATCGTAGGGGCTATCGCCGAACGTAACGTTACGCCGATCCTGCTTGAAGGATTGCGGCGGCTGGAATACCGCGGCTACGACTCGGCCGGTATCGTCACGCTGGATCGCCGCGACGAGCAATTGCATCGGGTGCGGACGGTCGGCAAGGTACAGATGCTGACGGAGCGGCTGCAACAGGAGCCCGTGCGCGGGCCGCTCGGCATCGCGCATACCCGCTGGGCCACCCACGGCGAACCGTGCGAGCGAAATGCCCACCCCCACGTCAGCAATGACTCGGTGGCGGTTGTGCATAACGGCATTATCGAGAATTATCAGGAGCTTAAGAGTAAGCTTATTGCGGCCGGCTATCAATTCGAATCCGATACCGACACCGAGGTGGTGGCGCATCTCGTCGATCAATACTTGCGGCAAAACGGCAGTGACTTGCTGGGGGCGGTGCGCCAGGCCGTGGCCCAATTGACCGGCGCTTACAGCTTGGGTGTAATGTGCCGCCAAGATCCGGAACGGCTGATCGCCGCCCGCGTCGGCAGCCCATTGGTGTTGGGAATCGGCGTTGAAGAGCATTTCATCGCCTCGGATGTATTTGCGCTGGCCCCGGTCACGCAGAGTTTCGTTTTTCTCGAAGAAGGCGATATCGCCGAGATCGAGCGGGAACGCTTTACCATTTATGATCGGGAAGGACAGGTCGTCGAGCGGCCGCTGTCCTATTCCAGCCAGATGGGTGGTACGGCGGGCAAGAGCGGCTATCGCCATTTCATGCTCAAGGAAATTTTCGAACAGCCGACCGTGGTGGCCGAGACGCTGGAAGGGCGGGTCCATCAGGGTCGCTTGCTAGAGGACAGTTTCGGCCCCGAAGCCGGCCCGCTGTTCGATCGGACCCGGGGCGTCCATATTGTCGCGTGCGGCACCAGCTATCACGCCGGACTGGTCGCCCGCTACTGGCTGGAAAATTTAGGGATACCCTGCACGGTCGAAGTGGCGAGCGAGTACCGCTACCGTCGGGGAGTGACTCCGCCCGACACCTTGTTCGTCAGCATATCCCAATCTGGCGAGACCGCCGACACGCTGGCGGCGCTGCGCACGGCCAAAGACCGCGGCTATCTGGGTACTTTGGCCATCTGCAACGTGGCTGAAAGTTCTCTGGTGCGGGAGTCGGCGTTGACCGTACTGACTCGCGCTGGCCGAGAAATCGGAGTGGCTTCCACCAAGGCGTTCACCACGCAACTGGTCGCCTTGCGCCTGTTGGCGGTGCTACTGGGCCGGCGGCATGGCTTGAGCGAAAGCGATGAGGCTGTGTTGGCGCGGGATTTGGAGCTGTTGCCCAAAGCACTGGAAAAGGCGCTGGGGCTGCACGAGGCCATCGAGCGCTTGGCTGAATTTTTCGCGGAGAAGCATCACGCTTTATTTCTTGGGCGCGGCCCGCAGTATCCAATCTCAATGGAAGGCGCGCTCAAGCTTAAGGAAATCTCCTATATCCACGCCGAAGCGTATCCGGCCGGCGAGCTGAAGCATGGGCCGCTGGCGCTGGTGGATGCCGACATGCCGGTGGTCTGCGTGTTGCCCAAGGACGGTTTGCTGGAGAAGGTGCTGTCCAATTTGCAGGAGGTGCGGGCGCGCGGCGGCGAATTGTTCCTGTTCGCCGACAGCGAAATAGACACGCATCTCAGCGGAGTCAGCACCCATGTGTTGTCGCTGGGCGCGGTGCCTGAATCCATCGCACCCATCGTGTTCACGGTGCCGTTGCAACTGTTGGCTTATCACGTCGCGATCCTCAAGGGTACCGATGTCGATCAGCCGCGCAATCTGGCCAAATCGGTTACGGTTGAATAACTCGTTTCATCGCTTTTTGAACCCTCGCCACGACAACACGGAACACGCATGGCTTACAAGGGCATTATTCTGGCAGGTGGTTCCGGCACGCGCTTGCATCCGCTGACGGTTTCGGTCAGCAAGCAACTGATGCCGGTTTACGACAAACCGATGATTTACTATCCGGTGGCCACACTCATGCTGGCGGCCATTCGCGATATTCTCATCATCACCACGCCTCGCGACCAGGAGGCTTATCAAGTTTTGCTGGGCGATGGCAGCCAGTGGGGCATGACGTTCCAGTACGCAGTCCAACCCAGCCCCGACGGACTGGCGCAAGCCTTTCTGATCGGCGAGCAGTTCATCGGCGCGGATCGGGTGTGCTTGATGCTCGGCGACAACATTTATTATGGCCAAGGCTTGTCGGCGGTGCTGCGTCGAGCGACTGCCCGTGAGCGCGGCGCTACCGTATTTGGCTACTACGTGCGCGATCCCGAACGCTATGGCGTGGTGAGTTTTGATGGGCGGGGCCGAGCCGTCGCCATCGAGGAAAAACCCAAGGCCCCCAAATCCAATTACGCGGTGACTGGCCTGTACTTTTATGATAACGCGGTGGTGAACGTCGCCAAGAACATTCGTCCTTCGGCGCGCGGCGAACTAGAAATCACCGATGTGAACCGAGTCTATCTGGAGCGGGGCGAACTCAATGTCGAGCTGCTGGGCCGCGGTTATGCTTGGCTTGATACCGGTACCCACGAATCGCTATTGGCCGCCGCTCATTTCGTGCAGGTGGTGGAGCAACGGCAAGGCTTGAAAGTCGCTTGCCCGGAAGAAGTGGCTTGGCGGATGGCGTTTATTGACGACGGCCAATTGGTGCGACTGGCTGAACCCTTGGCCAAGAGCGGTTATGGCCAGTATTTAATGGAGCTGCTAGAGCGGAGAATCGCCCCATGAAGGTGATTCCCACCGAATTGCCGGGCGTGCTGTTGTTAGAACCGAAAGTCTTTGGCGACGGGCGCGGGTTTTTCATGGAAACTTGGCAGGCGACGCGCTACCGCGCGGCGGGGATGCCGGAACGCTTCGTCCAAGACAATCACTCCCGCTCACGGCGCGGCGTGTTGCGCGGTTTGCACTATCAATTGATCCAACCGCAGGGCAAACTGGTTTGGGTGACGCGCGGCGCGGTGTTCGATGTGGCGGTGGATATCCGGCGCGGTTCGCCAAACTTCGGCCGCTGGTACGGCTGCGTGCTGGACGATGTGAACCATCGTCAGCTCTATGTTCCGCCCGGTTTCGCGCACGGCTTCTGCGTCGTGTCGGAGGAAGCCGATTTCTTTTACAAATGCACCGATTATTACCACCCCACGTCGGAAGGTGGGATTGCGTGGAATGATCCGGCCATCGGGATCGAGTGGCCGTTACAGGATGTGGCGTTATCGGGCAAGGACCAGAGCAATCCGCCACTGGCCGCGCAGCTTCCTGAAAAGCTGCCGCTGTACGAGGATTGAGCCGTGCGGCTGGCGATCCTCGGCGCTAAAGGCCAAGTCGGCTGGGAGCTGAATCGGCGCGCCCCAACCTTGGGTTATGACGTGCTGGCTTGGGACATGGCGGAATTGGATATCGCCGATGCCGCCGCCGTTGACCGGGCGCTGGGGGACAGCGGGGTCGATGTGGTGATCAATGCCGCCGCCTACACCGCAGTGGATAAGGCCGAACAAGAACCGCAACGGGCGTTCGCGGTCAATCGCGATGGCCCGGCCCATCTAGCGGCCGCTTGCGCCCGATCCGGCATCCCGCTGCTGCATATTTCCACCGACTATGTGTTTGATGGCGCCAAGGTGGGCGCTTATGCCGAGCAGGACCCCGCCACGCCGCTGGGCGTCTACGGGCAAAGTAAATGGGAAGGGGATCAGGCGGTCTGTCGGTTGTCGTCTCGCCACCTGATTTTACGGGTGAGTTGGGTGTTCGGCATCGAAGGCCAGAATTTCGTCAAGACGATTTTGCGGCTGGCGCGCGCGCGTGAAGAATTACGGGTGGTGGCCGACCAATACGGCTGTCCGACCTACGCTGGAGATATCGCCGCGGTCCTGCTCGATTTGGCGGGGCGGGTAGCCGAAATCGACGCGCGCGCGCTGTGGGGCGTCTACCATTATGGCGGCGATCCGGCCACGACCTGGCACGAATTCGCCAGCGCCATTGTCGAACAGGCCAAACGGCGCGAGCCGTTGCCGGTGCGCGCCGTGACGGCCATCACCACGGCTGATTATCCAACCCCGGCCGCCCGTCCAGCCAATTCCGTGCTGGATTGCTCGCGCTTGACCGCTTGTTTCGGTATCCGCCCGGCTTCGTGGCGGGATGGCTTAACCGTCATGTTGGACGCTCTTTATGCCCGTTGATCTTGGCGAACTGTTGGTCGAACACCAGAAATTGACGGAGGCTGACCTGCAACGCGCCCAGCGGGTGCGGGATAGCACCGGCGAGGCGCTGGATACCTTGCTGGTCAAGCTGGGTCTGGTTTCGGAGCGCGATTTGGCCGAGGCGGTCGCGGCGCGCTTGAATTTGGCGCTCCTCAAACCGGGCGATTATCCGGAGACGCCGGTAACGAACAGTGGCGTCTCGTCGCGATTTCTCAAGGAATCGCGAGCCATTCCCTTGTTCGAGGAAGAGCAGGGTTTGGCGGTGGCGATGGCCAACCCCACCGATCATTATGTGCTGTCGGCGCTTCAGCTGGCGACCGGCAAGCCGATCCTGCCGCGGGTGGGTATTCCCTCGGAACTGGAAGTCGCGTTCGAGCGACTGTATGGCAGCGGTCGCTCGGCAATGGGCCAGATCGTCGATGCCATCGGCTTGGCCGACGATCTGACCGACGAGGAGCAAATCCAGCACCTGAAGGATCTGGCCAGCGAAGCGCCGGTTATCCGGCTGGTGAATCTCATGATCGCCCGCGCCGTGGAATCGCGCGCCTCCGACATCCACATCGAACCCTTCGAAAATCGACTCAAGGTACGCTATCGGGTGGACGGCGTGCTGCGCGAGGTGGAGTCACCCCCCTCGCGGCTGTCGGCGGCCGTCATTTCGCGGATCAAGATCATGGCCAAGCTGAACATCGCCGAACGGCGCTTGCCGCAGGACGGGCGCATTCAATTGCGGGCGCAAGGCAAGGAAATCGATCTGCGTGTTTCCACGGTGCCGACGCTCTGGGGCGAAAGCGTGGTGATGCGTATTCTGGACAAGGCCAGCGTGGTGCTGGATTTCGAGGCGCTGGGGTTCAGTCCGCGCACGCTCAAGCGCTTTCTGGATATCTTACATATGCCGCATGGCATTATCGTGGTCACCGGACCGACCGGTTCTGGCAAGACCACCACCCTTTATACCGCGTTACAGACCCTCAACACGCCGGAACGGAAAATCTTGACGGTCGAAGATCCGGTGGAATACCAACTGGAAGGGATCAATCAGATTCAGGTCAAGCCGCAGATCAACCTGACCTTTGCTAACGCCCTGCGTTCGATCGTCCGCCAAGACCCGGACGTGATCATGATCGGCGAAATGCGCGATCTTGAAACCGCCGGCATCGCCGTACAGTCCGCCCTGACCGGCCATTTGGTGTTGTCCACCCTCCATACCAACGATGCGGCCGGTAGTATTACCCGCCTGCTGGACATGGGCGTGGAGGATTATCTGTTGACCTCGACCATCAACGGCATCCTCGCCCAGCGCTTGGTGCGGCTGTTGTGCACGCGCTGCCGCCAGCCCTATCAAGCCTTGCCGGAACTATGCGAGGAAATGCGGTTACATCGTTTCAGCGCGAGCCGCGATATTACCCTCCATAAAGCGGTCGGTTGCGAGTATTGCGGCGGCTCCGGCTATCGGGGCCGGGCGGCGATCATAGAGTTTCTGATCGTCACCGACCCGCTGCGCCGGCTGGTGCTAAAACATGCCGACGCCACCCAACTGCAAGCCGAAGCCCAAAAAGAGGGCATGGACACCATGTACGAAGATGGCTTGCGCAAAGCCGTTGCCGGTTTGACCACCATTGAGGAAGTATTGCGGGTGACGACGCAACAGGAACAAGAGGCTTAAGATGCCCCGCTATCGCTACGAGGCGGTGGATGCGGCCGGCGAAGTCCTGCGCGATGCGTTGGAAGCGCCGACATCCGAAGCGGCGGTCGAACAGCTGCGTGATCGGGGTTTGTTACCGCTGTCGGTCGCTGAAGCCAAGGGTGGTTTGTTACGGGGCGGACTCAGCCAGCCGTTGTTTGGCAAAAGCCGGGCTTTAACGCGCAAGACGATCATGCTGTTGACCCAGCAATTGGCCAGCCTGTTGAGCGCGGGGATGCCGTTAGATCGCGCCCTCACCATCCTGATTGGCGTTTCGGAGGACGCGCGGGGGCAGGCGCTGCTGGAAAGAGTGCAGGAAAAAGTGCGTGGCGGTTCGACGCTCGCCGACGCCATGGAGGCGCAAGGCGCATTTTCACGGTTTTATCTGAATATGATTCGCGCCGGCGAGGCGGGCGGGGCACTGGAAACGGTCCTGAAACGCTTGACCGAATTTCTTGAGCGGTCGCAGGCCCTGCGGGAGACGGTGACTTCGGCGTTGATCTATCCCATTATCCTGCTGTCGGTGGCGGCGCTCTCGGTCATTATCTTGTTGACTTTTGTGGTGCCGCAATTCCAGCGGTTGTTTGCCGATGCGGGCAAAGCCTTGCCGTTGGCGACGCAAATCGTGATTGCGGTCGGTGCTGGCTTCCAGCATTACTGGTGGGTCGGCTTGATCGTGATCGGGCTGCTTGTGGTGATCGTGCGCCAGCGCTTGAGCCGACCGGAGCAGCGCCTGCGTTGGGATCGACGGCTGCTGCGCCTGCCCTTGGTGGGCGACCTGATCGCCAAGATCGAAACGGCGCGCTTATCGCGCACCTTGGGAACCTTGCTGGGTAACGGGGTGTCGTTGTTGAATGCATTGACCATCGTCCGCGAGACCCTCGGCAATCAGCTCTTGGTTGGGGCGCTGGGCGATGTGACGGAACACGTCAAGACAGGTCGGGGGCTGGCGGAGCCGCTGGTGGAAACCGGCTACTTTCCCAAACTGGCGGTCCAAATGATCCGCGTCGGCGAAGAGACCGGCCAGTTGCAGGAAATGCTGTTACAGGTGGCCGATACCTACGACAGTGAGGTGCAGACCGCCGTCAAGCGATTGTTGACGCTATTGGAACCGGTATTGATATTGGTCCTCGGCGTGATCATTGCTGGTATTATCATGTCGATTCTGGTGGCGATTCTCAGTTTGAACGAGTTGGCTTTCTAAAAGAAAAATTCAGGACTTTGAAGGATCTTTTAAGACGATGAATGATCGCGAACGAATGGCCGTCGATGTGTTTCATACAATTTATTATGACGGCTTGCCCGGTCAAGGAGCGATTTTTGCCAACACGTATTGGATGGGTGTCCCCTGCCTGAAATGTCCGCTGGATATGTGGATATACCAGGAAATTCTGAGCAAGGTTAAACCCGATCTTGTTATTGAGACGGGCACTTATTTGGGAGGCAGCGCGCTTTTCATCGCCCATCTGATGGATATTCTGGGCAAAGGCCAAATAGTCACCATCGATAACGAAGTTCGTTCAGGTCGTCCCAGTCACGATAGAATTCGATACATCACCGGCTCCAGCACGGATGAAGCCTTGATAAAGTCGATTTTCGATGACTGCCCCATGGAGCAGTGCTTGGTTATTCTGGATTCAGATCACTCCAAAAAACATGTTCTTGAAGAATTACGCCTATTAGCGCCCTACGTTAGTTTGGGAAGTTATTTGATTGTGGAAGACACGAATATCAATGGTCATCCCGCCTACTCAAATTTTGGCGAGGGTCCCTTCGAAGCAGTGCGGGCGTTTTTGAAAACTGACAGTCGATTTACAGTCGATGAGTCCTGTGAAAAATTTCTGATGACCTTCAATCCCCAGGGATATCTGAAACGTGTTGCTTAGTTCGAGATTGTATTTGATGAAAAAATATAAGGTTTACTGGGCTGGTTTTACGCTGATTGAGCTACTGGTCGTGCTGGTCATTCTGGGTCTGCTGGCCGGTTTGGTGGGGCCGCAGGTAATAGGCTGGATTTCCAAATCCAACACGAAAGTGGCGAAGCTGCAAATTGAGGAGCTCAGTACCGCGCTCGATTCGTTCCGGCTGGACATGGGACGCTACCCCGCGACGAATGAGGGGCTGCAAGCGCTGGTTGCCGGGCCGGGAGGGGCGAGCCGCTGGAACGGCCCGTATTTGCGCAAGAATCTCATTCCCAAAGATCCTTGGGGTAACGATTATCAATATCGCGCGCCAGGGCAACACAGTGGCGGAGCTTTCGATCTGTATTCGTTGGGAGCCGATAATGCCGAGGGTGGCGATGGCGAAAATCAGGATGTGATCAGCTGGCAGTAAATGATCCGGACAAGCCGGAGCGAGTGATGCGAGCCAGACAGCGGGGCTTTACCCTGCTGGAGCTGCTGGTGGTTTTGGTGATTGCCGTGCTGTTGGTCGCGCTGACGCCGCCCTTGCTTTCGAGGATGAGCGGCGCTACTGAATTGCGTGGAGCCGCCCGACAGATTGCCGCCGGCCTGCGGTTGGCGCGCGAGCAGGCGGTCACTCGCCAGCAAGACGCCGTGATGACGCTCGACTTGGCGCAGCATCGATTCGCCGTCAGTGGCGATCCGCGTGAAGTGGTGTTACCGGAAAGCGTGGCGCTTCATCTTTATACGGCACAGTCGGAGTTGGTCGATCAGGCGACCGGCGGCATCCGGTTCTTCGCGGATGGCAGCTCCACTGGCGGCGCTATCACCGTCAGTGGGCCAAAACTAGCCTACCGCGTCAATGTCGATTGGTTGACCGGCGCTATCGCCATTGTCGAAGAGGACGCGCAACCGTGAGCGGACAGCGCGGCTTCTCGCTGCTTGAAGTGCTGGTCGCCTTCGCCATTCTCAGCCTCTCTCTGGGCGTGCTGCTGCAAGTCTTCGCCACGGGCCTGCGCAACGCGGGCGTGACTGACGATTACACGCGGGCAACCTTGTATGCTGAATCGATTTTGACCGCGATTGGCAAAGAGGCCCCCTTAAGTGAAGGCAGTCATTCCGGCCCGATCGACGACCGCTTTTCTTGGCGCAGCACGATAAGCCCTTATGTAGAGGGGATGCCTGACCCCGAAAAAACGCAGGTACGCGCTTATCGAATCGGCGTTGAAGTGTTCTGGGACGGCGTGGCGCAAAATCGCTCGGTCATGTTGGAGACGTTGCGGCTGGCGCCGTTGCAAGCGCCGGATGGGCCACGGAGCCGGCGGCGGTGATCGTGCCAACCGCCAACCGCCGACCAGGGGGATTCACCTTGCTGGAGCTGCTGGTCGCCCTCACGTTGATGGGGCTGATCCTGGTTGTGCTCTACAGTGGTTTGCGACTGGCCTTGAACAGCTCGGACAGTGGCGAGCAACGGGCCGAGGCGACCCAGCGGCTGCGCTTGGTGCAAGAGTTTCTACGCCGCCAATTGGCGCAGTCGATGAGTGTGTTTGAACTTAACGACCAACAGGAGCCGAAGGTGGTTTTTTCCGGCCAGGCTGATGGCGTTGAATTTGTCGCCCCAATGCTGGCGCAATTGGGCCAGGGTGGCCTGTACCGGATTTGGATTGGCGCTAGCGATGGCCGTCTGCGGATGCGTTGGCGGCTGTATCGGCCCAACGATCCCGAACCTGGCGAGGAGCGAGAGACCATATTGCTGGAAGGCGTCTCCACCACGGAATGGGCTTATTTCGGCCCAGAGCGGGAAAATGATCCGCGGCCGCCCAGTTGGCGCTCTGCATGGTCGAGTTCAGAGCGGCGGCCGTTGCTGGTGCGCTTGAATCTGACGTGGGGCGATGAGGCTTGGCCTGATTTGGTGGTCGCGCTCGTGGAAGGGCTGCGGCGATGAGCCCGATGGTTAGCTCTCGTCGCCTCTTCATTCCACAGCGGGGGATGATTTTAGTGATCGTGCTGTGGATCGTGACGTTGTTGGCGGTGATGGCCGGCAGCTTCGCCTATTCCATGCGCACCGAAATCCGGTTGGCGCTCGGCGCGGTGGAGCGGGCGCGGGCCCGCGCCTTGGCCGAAGCGGGCGTGGCCTATGCGATGGCTTGGCAACTTGATCACGACGCCAGCCGAAAGACTTGGCCGCCGAACGGCGATCCACGCGAATGGGTCTTCGGCGATGGACGGGTGCGTATTGAAGTCATCAATGCCAATGGGTTAGTGAGCCTGAACACGGCCAGCCCGGATTTGTTGAAGGCGCTGTTCTCTGGCGTGGGGGTGGATGCCGCTGATCGAGATGCTTTAGTCGAAGCTGTCCTGAATTGGTCAGAGTCGGGTCAGCAGCAAATGCTCGGTCGCCCCGACCGTGCTGCTGGTCAGTTAAGCGGTCGGTTTCAACCGCGAAAGGCGCGCTTTGAAAGTATTGAAGAATTGCAGCAAGTCGAGGGGATGACGAAGGCTATCTACGAGCGAATCGCCGATGAAGTTACCGCCTTTTCAAGCCACCTCGGCGTCAATCCAGAATTTGCCCCCGCGGGCTTATTGCGAGACTTGGGGCTAGACGAGCGAGCCGTTGCCGACTATGTTGCCAGTCGCGCCAAGGCGGCGGCTGATGGTTCGCGTCCGCCACCCGTGCCGCGTACCAGCGGCGAGGGTATTTTTTTTGGTGGACGTACCCCCATTTACCATATAACCGTGGCGGCGGAGCTAGAGTCCGGCACGGTTGTGAAGGTAAAAGCAGTCACTGACTTGCAAGCGGGGATCATCGCGCAAGATTTAAGAGTGTTTGCCTGGCGAGAGGGGCGTTAGGCTATCATGCGTTGATTTTTGTCGATAGGCCGAAGCGTTTTTGGAGTTGCTTGGATCGTGTCATCGCGCGTGCGGATAGAAAATATTAACCTGCATTGGAGCTGGAGCGCCGCTTGGCGCTGGTGGCGAGAGGGCTTGCTGGCCTGGTTGCCCGCTGACGTTCGCCAGTGGCTAGCCGGTTCATCCCGACGGCTGGTCATCTTGGCCGATGGAGGTGAACTGATGCTTTTGCGCGAGGAGGGCGATCAGACGCAGGAACTCGAACGACTGGATGCGGTGACGCCGGACTGGGGCGTGGTGGCGGCATGGTTCAAAAGCGAAAAACCCAGTCGGTTGGTATTGCGGTTTCCGGCCGATCAAACCCTGCGGAAAACGTTATCCTTGCCGTTGGCGGCTGAGAAAAACCTGCGCCAGGTGGCTGGCTTCGAGATGGATCGGCTGACGCCGTTTACCGCCGCCCAGGTTTACTACGATGTGAGCGTAGTGGAACGCCAGCCCGCCGACCGCCGGCTACACGTTAAACTGACCGCCTTGCCGCGCGTCGGGGTCGATCCGATCTTGACCCAATTGCAGCAACGCGGCTTACAGCTCGACACGCTTGATGTGGTTGGCGGCGCTCCCGATCTCAATTTATTACCGGTGGAACAGCGCAAGCGGCGTGGGGTATGGGAGCAGCGGTTGCTGGGCGTATTGATTATTGCCGCCTTACTGTTGGTCGCCACGGCCGCGATTCTGCCGATTTGGCAACAGCGCATGTTGGTGATCGAGACCATGGCTAAAGTCAACCGGCTCCAGCAAGGGGCTAACCAAGTGCTGAACTTGCGCGAGCAGTTGGATCGGACCCTGGAGTCTTCCAAGGTCTTGGCCCAGCAGAAACGAACCACCCAGCCTCGGGTGAGCGTATTGCAAGAATTAACGGCTATTCTGCCGGATGACACTTGGTTGGAGCGGTTGCAGATCAAGGGCGATACCGTGCAAATCATCGGTCAGTCCGCCAAGGCCTCAGCGCTAGTCGGTATCGTGGAATCCTCGGATTTATTGAGTAACGCCAGTTTTATATCGCCAGTGACCATTGATAGCAGAACTAACAAGGAGCGTTTCTCCTTGGGAGCGCGGATTGCTAAAGAACACTGATATGGCCGCCGTATGAAAACAGTCAGTTGGGGACAGCGCTTGGCCGCTTTGTTGCTGCTTGTGTTGTTGTTGGGCGGTGGGCTGTACCTTCTGGCGCAGCGCGTTTGGATCGACCGTTACCGTTATTACCAAGGCCACCTGGAGCAACAAACAAACCGTTTGGCGCAGCTGGAGCGGATAACCGCCAGTCGCGACCGCATCCAGCAGTCGATCACCAGGATCCAGCAAGATCGTAATGCCGCCGCACAGTACCTACCGCAATCCGCCCCGGCCGTGGCCGCCGCCGAGTTGCAGCAACGCGTCAAGTCAGTCGTCGAGGCGGCGGGAGGAACGTTGCGCAGCACGCAAGTCGCGCCGCCGGCTGAGGAGAGCGGGGCCATCAAGGTGGCGGTCAGCGTCAGCCTGACCGGCGATACCGAAAGCCTGCAAAAGATTTTATACGAGTTGGAAGCGCAAACTCCGCTATTGTTCGTGGATAATCTGGACGTGACGGCACGGGAAAACCGGCCGCGGCTTGCCAGTGGGCGACTGGCTAATTACAGCCGGATACAATTGAATGTACAGTTGGAAATTTCGGGTTATTTACGCAAGGGGAAAGCTTGAGTGTCGGCCAAAACCGTAGGCCTGCTATTCTGGTTACTCGTTGGCGGACTGGCGGCGGCGGCCGTTTATTGGCAATTGACCCATCCACCGCGCCCGCCCGCGATCCCCAAGGCAGCGCAAACCACTCCCGGATTGCCGGTGATAGTGCCGACGCCGCCCTTTAAATTGCCGTTACCGGAAAGGTTTGGCGAAATCGTTGCCCGCCCTGTATTTATCGCGGCTCGTCGGCCGGAGCCGCCAGCGCCGCCGGATGAAGAACCCGCGCCAAAGCCGGTAGCGACTTCCGAGCAGAAATTTCTGCTACTTGGAGTGATTATAGCGCCGAGCATGCGAGTGGCCTTATTGCGTCCAGAAGAGCCTAATGCCAAAACAGCGCGGGTCAAATTGGGCGAAATGCTGGGGGAATGGCGGTTGGAGGCGATCTTTCCGAACCGGGTTGTCATCCGTAAAGACCAGGCAACCCAGGAGTTAGCGCTGGCGCGCCCGAAAAAGCCCGCTGGGTCTCGCGCCAAACCGGCGTCGGATAGGGATCTGTTGCCGGGGGAAATGCCGGCGGCGCCTCAGCCCGAGGCGTTACCTTCTTCAATCATTCCCCCGCCGCCGCAACCGCAAAATGATGGATAATTAAATTCATGAGACAGATTTTGTACCCGTTGCCGGTTGGCGCCTTGCTGGCCGTGCTGTTAAGTGCGTGCGCGACGGCGCCTCCTGAGGAAAAGGGGGCCGAAATGGCCTTTGATAACAGTGGTCCTCGCTTGCGTGCCAGGCCGCTACCTCCCACCGACGCCGCCAGCGTCAATCCAACGGCCGCCATCGCGCCTAAAGCCCCACTGATCGTGCCGGGCACGGGTAATTTCATCAATCAGACCGCCATCAGCAAATCCGCCCCCGCCGCCCCCGCCTCGCCGGGCGAAGTCACCCTGAATTTCGAGGGCGCTGACATTCGTGATGTGGCCAAAGTCATTTTCGATACGCTGAAGGAAAACTACACGGTTGATCCACAGGTACAAAGCGAAGTGACGGTGCAAACCAGCCGACCGCTGGCGCGGGAGCAGCTGCTGCCGACCTTGGAGACCATCCTGCGCATGAGTAACGCGGTGTTGGTCCGCGACGGTAGCCTGTATCGGATCGCTCCCGCGACTGGAGCTTCTCAAAAAGGAAATGTCGTGCCGCGATTGAGGGCTGGCGGCGTTGGTTACAATGTCCGCATCGTGCCGCTGCATTATGTCAGCGCGGCGGAAATGCAGACGATCATTGCCCCTTTTATGCCCGAGGGTGGCGTGTTGCGGGCTGATACCGCGCGCAATCTGTTGATTCTCGGTGGTACCCCGCAAGAGCTGGCCAACGCTCAGAGCACCATCGATACCTTTGATGTTAATTGGCTCAAAGGCATGTCGATTGGGATGTTCCGGCTGCGCAATGTGGACAGTCAGGCCATGGCGACCAATCTGAATCAGTTGCTGGGGGAAGGTTCTGGAACGCCAATCGCCGGGTTGCTCCGTTTTGTCCCGCTCAGCAAATTGAATGCGGTGCTGGTGGTGACGCCGCAGGCCGAGTATTTAAAAGAAGTGGCCGTTTGGATTGAGCGGCTAGATGGAGTGGGCGGCGAACGGCTGTATACGTACCAGATACAAAACAGTCGAGCCGATTACGTCGCCGAATTGCTCAACGGCCTGTTCAATCTAGGCGGTGGGGCCAGCAGTGGCCGGGGTGGCGAGCTGGCCCCTGGATTGAAATCCGGGCAATTATCCAGCGGTGGAAGCTTTGGCGCCGACGATGGGCTGTCGGCGGGCGGCGGTTCGGGATTGGGTGCAAGTTCGTCATCCCAGTTGGGCGGCGGTTCCTTGCAAAGTGGCGCGGCCTCATTGGGTGGTACATCCACATTAGGCGGCTCATCTTCTCTTGGGCGTTCGTCTTCGTTGGGCGGGGCTTCTTCGCGCAGTGGCTCCAGCCTATCGGCAGGTAGCCGCCGCTCCAGTGGGCGTACCGCCGCTGGCGCATCCGGCGGCGCCATCGGTTCCGGCGGCCCGGCCGCCGGCATGGAAGAAGTGCGGATCGTCGCCGATACCGAAAATAATTCTCTGCTGATTTGGGCCACCAACCAAAATTATGAGCGGATCATCAGCACGCTGCAAAAGCTGGATGTGACGCCCCGGCAAGTATTGATCGAAGCGACGATCGCCGAAGTGACCCTGACCGGCACTTTGCAATATGGCTTACAATGGTTTTTTGAAAATGAACTCGGCTCAAATCAGGATCGCGGCTATACCGGAACGGGTTCGTTGGGAATCGGCAACGATAGCCTCGGAAAAAATGCCCTTGGCGGTTCTCCCCTTGCTCCCATAGTGCTTCCTTCATCGACGGATGCATTTTCCTATGCTATTACCAACAGTAGGGGTCTGGTGCGAGGGTTATTAAGAACACTGGCCAACGATTCCAAGGTGAAGGTGCTGTCCTCGCCCCAGGTGATGGTGGTGGACAATCAGAAAGCGCTGATTCGAGTCGGCACCGATCAGCCGATTCCAGGCGCGACCACCACCACCAATAATGTAACCACATCCGGCGGCATAGATTACAAACCTACCGGCGTGCTGTTGGAAGTGCTGCCTCGCGTTAATTCCGGCGGTATGGTGAATATGGAGGTCAAGCAAGAAGTGGTCGATGTGGGGCCAATCGATACCGCGACCAGGCAACGTTCGTTTTTGCAACGCAGCGTGACGAGCAAGGTCTCGGTGCAGGATGGCGAAACGCTCGTGTTGGGTGGCTTGATTCGGGATAATCGCAGTGAATCCCAGGGTGGATTGCCAGTACTCTATAAGATTCCAGTGTTTGGCGCGTTGTTTGGCTCTACCGCCCAGGTTGTGGATCGAACCGAACTGGTGGTGTTGATTACCCCGCGCGTGGTGCAAAGCAGTGAGGAAGCTCGTCAAGTCACTGATGAAATCAGACAAAAGATGCGTGAAATCGCTCCCATGGTGCCGGCATCCTGACGCTGTCCGGAGACTTGTTGTAATATTGCAACTTTGGTTATTATCTTGGATAGGAGTATTATCTTGCGTAGGAAAGATCACGGTAATCCTTGCATTTCGCGGCTGTTCTATTTATAAATAATGCAAGTGCTTTTTTGTTGTAAGGATAAAAGCTGTTGCGGAAACAACAAAATAATGTTGTTATGTTGACACCAGATAGATTCCCATGTAATCTCGCGCTGGTAGTCAGTCTCTGTGTTTTTGTTAAAGTGCTCGTGCGAAGCAACCTAATAGGAGTTACAACACATGATGGTGAATTTTAAGAAAATTGGTGTGGCGGCGGCTGTTGCATCTGCCCTTGGCACCATTGGCGCTGCGCAGGCGGCCATCTTGGGGGCACCCGCTGACGCGCTGCTGATCCCTTACGTATTCGCGGGCGAAACGGCCAAGGGTGTGGTGACCAATACCCTGATCGGCGTCACGGTGGCTGATCCCAACCGCGCTAATCCGACCCAGTTTGTTGATCGGTCAGTGGAGCCGCCCACCGTTGAGACGATCGGCGTTGGCACCTTATCTCCTTGGTTAAGCAAGTATGCCACCGTAACGGATGGCGTGCCTGATACTGGCTCGCAGTATTGTAATGCGGGCGGCGCGTCTCTCCATTGGTACTTCTTCGATATCGATAGCAACGAAGTGGCGGATGGCACCATTCCCGTTACCTGCGAAGATTTCGTGCGTATCGACTGGAATTTCATCGTTAATAGTAATTTCCCCAGCGCCAAGAACACCCCCGGATATTTGGTGATTGCGGATAACCGTGGCGGCGCCACCAGAGATGGCGGCCTGATCCTTTACGGCGCTGCCTATCAGATTCGCGGCAACTGGGCTACCCAGGCGTTTGTTCCGGCCGTGCCGATGGTTGACAGAACCGATGGCACCCTCGGTGACGAAGTGACCCGCTCAGGTTCTTTCTTGGCCCAGGTGAACCCGGTTACCGCCGGTGTGTTGCTGCCGAGCGCAAGCACGATTTTAGGTGGAGCCAATACCTCTCGGTTCAGCTTGCGTTATGTTGCCGACACCGCTGAGACTTCCGCTTTCCCGACTTCCACGACCTTTGTGTTGTGGTTCCCGGATCTCGGCTATGGCGCCAACATCCGTCAGCGGACCAACATCCTGGTCTTCAACACCGAAGAAGGCGCGGTTTCGGCGACGGTTGACATCCCGCACGAGCTGAACCTGGTGCAGGTTGATCCGCTGGCTGACCCAAAGAAGCCTGCGGCGCCCCATACCGCTGTTTTGCGTGATGGCCTGACCCATACTGAGTCTGATCGCGCGGGCACCACCGCTGTTGGTAGCGCGGTGAACTCGGGCTATGTGTTGTTTGATGTGAGGGATTGGTATGACGCGACCACCGTTGTGGTCGACGGCAATAGCATCTCTCAGGCTAACGCGCGCACTACCGAAGGCTCTCGGGCCGGTTTTGCGTACAGCTTGATCAATATCAATACCTCTAACAACGTGCAGACTGAACTGGCCCACGAGCGTGGTTTGGTTTTCCGGAACTGATCGAATCCGGGCATTGCCAGCAATGCATCATGGAAGACCTTTTTGAAAAAATCCTAGCCCTCCGTTCTCGGAACGCAGGGCTTTAGGTAAGGCAGTTAAAGACGGCGTACTTTAGTGCGCCGTCTTTGTTTTTGTACCAAGCCAAGGTAAATGATGATGGGGAAGCCGTTTTGGATGCGACTCTTGCTGGGATTGATAGCGACTATCAATTTAGGCTCCGCCGCCGATGCGCCGGTTTCGGCTGCTGTCGTTGGCCAAGAGCCACCAGTCCCTTTACCTCTAAGGTTGTCGCCTAGCCCCAACGAGCCCTTTTGGATGGCCCCAGACCGGAGTTATGCACGGTTTTGGGTTCCGAGCGGCACCTTTCATGTGTTGGTGGACGATTTAACCGGCGACGGTCGACTAGATTTGGCCTTTACCACCCACAGTACCGGTATGATCAATGTGTTTCGCCAGGTGGAGCCACGGCAGTTCGTGGCGGTTGGCGAACAAGATATTCCTGGGTTCCATCCCAACGATACGATTGCCTTGCCCAGCAACCCGAAACGCTACGTGATCAATGGCGAAGGCGACGGACGGCTGCGAGTGGTATCGGCGCAACCCGATGGCCATTTGGTCCACTTGGCCGATTACTCGACGCCAGGCCCTTTGAGCAGTACGCCGTTTTTATGGCCGGGTTGGGGTCTTGGCTTGGCGGTGGTGCCCTATAGTGGCGAGTCATTCACCCTGCTGCGCGATTTTAATCCTGAGACCGCCCTGTCCAAGGCCGCGCTCAAACTGAGAGCCGGCCGGGATGTCCGCCCGGCCCGTTTGGCGGATTTGAAAGGCAACGGCATACCTGCGTTGGTGCTTCCAAGCTTCGATGATAGCAAGGTCTGGGCCGTTGAATATGTGAGTCCCGACCGCGACCCGGCGGTGCGGTTGTTGGCTACCCTGGCGGGAGGTTGGCCGCGGCATGTGTTGCCATTCGATGTCAATCGCGACGGTAAAGTGGATTTGTTGGCGCCACTGTCAGTGGAGCAGCGCATAGTGCTGCTGCTGAACGATGGCCAAGGTAAATTTAACGAAGGAGAATCAATCAGCTATCCGGGCGCGGTTGGGATTAACGCGATGGCGGTCGGCGAAGATGGTGCCGAACGTTATCTGCTGGCGGGCGGTATCCGATCCTTGGTGCTGTATCGGGAGCGCCGAGAAAAAGTGGGCGGTTTCGAGACGGTGTTAGTGCCGTTGCTCAACTGGCCAAGCCGCTTGGAGCTGGTCGATGTGGACGGCGACAGCTCGCTGGATGCGGTTGTGGGCAACGTCGGTGAGGCAACGTCCATGGTTATTTACGGTCCACTATGGGACGCTTTCAATAAATTGGCGGCCAATCCGCCCGATGGCGCTAAACCCGATTGATCCAGCGCAGTGCTTGGCTTGTTGTTGAGCCGAAGTTCGGTAACGTAAAAAGTATCCGTAAAAGGTATTTGAATGATTAATAAAATGACTATGACCGCCCTGTTGGTGATGACGGTCACCGTTCCAGCGGCAAGCCTGAGTGGTCGCGCCGCGTGGGCGGCCGATCCGGCGGCCCAGCAGCCAATAACGCCCGCACCACAAATCATCCCGCCAGAGGCGGCTTCCGCTGTCCCCGTGCCGCCTGGATCAGAGTCGCCTAAACCGGATTCCCAGCAGGCTCCTGATGCGGGATCGACGGCCGCCAAACAGCCATCGGCAGCCGATGCGCCGCCAGCCTACTCGCCGGAGTATAAGGTGCCAATAGCGCGGGTGGGCAAGGAAACCATTATAGTTTCTGAGTTTATGAAATATGTGACGCAGGATACCCGCCTGGTGATGAAGGCCAAAACTGTTGAAGGCCGGGTGCAAGTGCTGCGTGAGATGCTTATCGATCGCCTGCTCGAAGAAGGAATGTATCAAGAGAGTCTGTTAACTCGAAATCAGGCCGTGGATAACAAGGCTTATATGGAGGCCTATCAGAAGCTGGCCAGCCGCTATTTTCCAATACCTGAAGCGCCAGCAGAAGAAACGCTATACAAGTATTATGAGGAACATCCTGAATTTTATGGTATTCCCGCCATGGTGCGAATCGGTCAAATTCAGTTTCAAGTTCCAGAGAATGCCGATGACCAGACGAAGGCAGCGGCCAAGGCCAAAGCGGAAGAAGCGGTGAAACGGCTGCGCGCGGGTGAGTCTTTTTCGGTATTGGCCGAGTTGTTGACTGACAATCCCCAGGGCAAGGTCGCTAAAGGCGATCTCGGGTTTTTTCAGCCGGATAAAGATGAGTGGTTGCGGAAAGCCGTTACTGGTTTAACCGTGGGCCAGTTCTCCGAAGCGCTCGAATCGCCGGTAGGCTATGAAATCATCCTGCTCCAGGATAAGCGGGATGCCATGATCGCTCCTTATCGGAATGTGCGGGATAATGTGATCGCCCGGATCCGGCAGCAGGCTCAAGCCAAGGCTCGTGAGGAATACGCCTGGAAAATTGCTAAAAAAGTGGGCGTCTCGGTAGAAAAGCCAGAATTAAAAAGCGCGATTCCCGCGTCTGTAGCCGCGGAGATCAAAGCTCCCGCCGTCGTCGAGAACAAAATCCCCGAGGCTAAGGCCCCGGCGGAGACCAAGCCTTAAGGAACCGATTCATGCCAAATGTTATTACGTTCGTTCGAATGAGCCGGTTGGCCGTCGTTATTGCCAGTTTGTCCTTGGCCGGCGCGCTTTATGCGGAGGAGCCCAAGGCTATCTCGCCCGCCGCAACTGCACCGTCCGAGCCAGTCGCCGCGCCTGCCGCCAGTCAGCCCGCCAACCCAGAGCAGGTGGCCGCTTTCCGCCAGCGAGTCGAACAGTACTGGAGCGCACGCCAGAGCCGTGACATCACGACAGTATATGGACTGGAATCGGCGGCTCAGCCCGGCGGTTGGCTGAAGTTGGAAAACGCCATGATGTTGATGGGGTTACCTGTTCGCAAAGCCAAAGTTGAGGAGATTCAGATTGAAGGCGAACGAGCAAAAACCAAGATCAGCGCTGAAGTGAATATCGGCACCTTTGGCTGGACTCCACAAGTGATTGAAGATCCTTGGGTGTTGGTCAATGGGCAATGGTTTCACGAAACGACTCCCCAATAAGTGCATTGAGTTCGCAATGTCGATGATCGAAACCTTGGTGGCGCAAGGCGAGCAGCTGGCCGCGACGGGTCAGCTTGCGCAAGCGAAAGATCGGTACCTGCAAATTTGCCAGATAGCGCCGCACCGTAGTCGCTTTTGGTTTCGCTTGGCGGAGTTGCAATACGATCTCGAACAATTCGCCGATGCGTTGCGGGCGCTGGAATACGCCTTGCGTTTGGAGCCAACGAATGCGTCCGCCTTGCTGCTGGCGTCCGCCGCTTTACTGGAAACAGGCGGGTATCAGCAGGCTGTCCAGCTGGCCGATCAAGCCCTCAAGTCGGACGAGAACCAGCGCTTGGCGGCGCTCTCCAACAAGAGCATCGCGCTGCTGCGATTGGGGCGTTATCAAGAGGTGTTGGCGACTGTCGATGCAGTGTTGGCTTTGGACGAAACGCAACCAACCGCGCATTCGACTCAAGGTTCAGCCTTATTTAGTCTCGGACACTACGAAGCCGCATTGGACGCCTTTGACCGCGCCTTAGCCTTACGGCCGGAACATAGCGGGACTTTGATCAATCGCGCCGCCACGCTGCGGGTATTGCAACGCTGGGAAGAGGCGTTGGCGGCGGTGGATGCGGCCTTGACCATGCAGCCGGATTCTCCACCTGGATTGCTAAACCGCGCGGCGATCTTATTGGATTTGCAGCGATACGAAGACGCCTTAGCCTCATTGGATCGGTTGCTGCACCAGCAACCAAGCCATGCCAAGGCGCTGGCTAACCGAACGTTGGCGTTACTCCGACTGGGGCGCTTACAGGAAGCGCTGGCTATGATGCAGTCCTTGCGCGCGACCGGTCAATCGGTCGCCGAGTGGGTGCTGACGGCCAGTGAGCTATTGCTGCGACGCGCGCAGCCGCTCCAAGCGCTCAGCTGGATTGAACAAGGTCTGGTTTGGCATCCCGATCACCCGGAACTCTTGAGAGGCCAAATTGCGATCTTGTTAATGCAGGAACGCTATCTAGCCGCCTTGCCAGTGGCGGAAAAGCTGCGGCAATTGACCGAACCGACTCAGACGCCCGCCCGGCTGGCTGTGGCGGCGGCCTTTAATGCTAACGGCCGATTTGCGGAAAGCTTGGTTTTGCTTAATGAATTGCCGGCCGCCGCTATCGACAACGATTGGCAATTCCACGCCAAGCGCGGCGAAGCCCTGGCCGGTTTGGATCGTTTTAACGAGTCAAGACAAAGTTTTGAAACGGCTGAACGCTTATCTAGCCGAGCGTTTCGCGCCAGCTATCACGATGGGCCATTCCAAAGTCGCCCAGACGATTCCGAGCCGCCACCGGTGACTCCGGAATTGGCTCGCATCAATTTCGAATTGCGTCGCTTGGAACATGGCGACTGGCAAGATTACGAAAACCGGGTGGCCGCTATCCAACACTGGACGGAAGCGGCTCTGGCGCGGGGCGAGCCATCGCCCTTGTTGCCGTTTCGATCCTTATTTTTACCATTACCCCAATCTTTGCGGTTCACCATCGCCCGCCGTGAAGCGGAACGCCTGGCGGCGGTCGGGCATTCGGATAGGGCCATCGGGGCCGGGACCACACCGAGTCCAGTGAAACCAGCACGCTTGAAAATCGGCTATGTCTCGGCTGATTTTCGCGAGCACCCAACCGCGCATCTGATGCGTGGCTTATTTGGTTGCCATGATCGCGATCGTTTTGAGGTGTTCGGCTATTCCTTGCGCGGCGACGATGGCAGTGGTTATTACCGCCAGATCAAAGCGGACTGTGACCGGTTCGTGGATTTATCGGCCGTTGATAATGCCGCCGCCGCCCAGCAAATTCGAGCCGATGGAATTGATCTCCTCATCGATTTGATGACTTACACCAACTACGCCCGCCCGGAAATTTTTGCCTTGCGCCCGGCTCCCGTTCAGGTGGGCTGGCTGGGGTTCCCCGGCAGCAGTGGTGCCCGTTATCTGGACTATTTGCTGGTTGATTCCGTGGTATTGCCGAGCGAACAGATTGGATTTTGTACCGAACAACCGATCTATCTGCCGGAGTGCTACCAGATCAACGACCGCTGGCAAGAAATTGCCGAAACCGGCTGTCGGCGCAGCGATCACGGATTGCCCGAGCAGGGTTTTGTCTTCTGTTGTTTCAACCAAATGCAGAAGCTAGAGCCCGTCATGTTTGCCGTTTGGATGCGGATCTTGAAACGGGTGACTGATTCGGTGCTTTGGCTCTACTGCTCAAGTGAGGAAGCCCAAGGCCGATTGCGCGCCATGGCGGTGGCGCATGGGATTGCCGCGGAGCGCTTAATCTTTGCTGGCCACCTCCCCAAACCCCACCATTTAGAACGCCACCGTTTGGCCGATCTGTTTCTCGATACTCGGCTGTACAATGCCCACACCACCGCCAGCGACGCCTTATGGGCGGGATTGCCGGTGTTGACCTGTTTAGGTGAGACTTTTCCGGCGCGGGTAGCCGCCAGTTTGCTACAGGCGGTCGGTTTACCGGAGCTGATTGTCGCTACCATGCCAGCCTACGAGGAATTGGCGGTTCGATTGGCCGCCGCGCCAGCTGAATTGGCCGGCTTGCGCGCCAAACTGGCGGATAACCGGTTGCGAATGCCGCTATTCGATACGGAGCGTTTCGTCCGCCACCTCGAACGAGCGTATCAATTGATGAACGAGCGCCAGACGCGGGGATTAGAACCCACCTTGTTACGAGTCGAAGCGCTGCCCGTTAGCGGTTGATTTCATGGCGGTAATGGATTCCAGCAGCGGTATCGGTAGCAACTCGGTATTGGCGCATGTGTTGCGTCGCTGCTGGTTGCAGCGGCAATTGTTTTTCAAGCTATTGCGCCGCGATTTTGCGGAGCGCTATCGTGGCTCTTTTCTGGGCGTGGCGTGGTCGCTGCTCCTGCCGCTGCTGTCGCTCTCCGTTTTCACCTTCTTCTTCGGCGTGATCTTTAAGATGCGCTGGGCAGGGAGTGACGGCTCGCTCGGCGATCTGGCGCTCGTTTTATTCATCGGGATAACGCTCTATAACTTCCTGGCGGAATGTCTCAACCGCGCCCCTGGGTTGATCTTGGGCCACCAGAATTACGTTAAGAACGTCATTTTCCCGCTGGAAATGTTGCCGGCGGTGATGGTGGCTTCAGCGGTGCTGACTTTGAGCGCGACCTTGCTGATTATTTTGCTGCTGCAAGCGACGGTAGGGTCTGGCCTGAGCTGGACGGCTGTATTGTTGCCGCTGATTGTGTTGCCGCTGGTGCTGGTCGCGCTCGGTTTGAGCTGGTTTCTCAGCGCGCTCGGCGTGTATATCCGCGACATTCAGCAACTGGTCGTTCCCTTGGTGCAACTGCTGATGTTCATAAGCCCGGTATTTTATCCGATCAGTCATTTGCCTGAATCGGTTCGATTCTGGCTTAAGCTCAACCCACTGGCCTGGGTGATCGAGCAGACCCGAGGGATTTTACTATTCGGCCAGCCGCCGCCTTGGCAATCCTATCTGCTGTGTCTTGGCGCTTCCCTGCTTATTGCGTTGCTGGGGGCTTATTGGTTCGCTCGCACCCGTAAGGGATTCGCTGATGTTCTCTGATCCTGTCAGTTCCCCGCTGGCGGCGGAAGAGGCCGTGATCGAGGTGCGAGAGGCCGGTAAGTGCTATCAAATCTACGACCGGCCGCAAGATCGGTTGAAACAGATGCTCTGGCGCGGCCGGCGGCGTTACTATCGCGAATTTTGGGCATTGCGGGATGTTTCTTTCTCAATCCGACGGGGCGAGACCGTCGGTATCATCGGCCGCAACGGCTCCGGCAAATCCACCCTGCTTAAAATGCTGTGCGGCACTCTGACGCCGACGACCGGCGCTTTATCGGTGCGAGGCCGTGTCGCGGCGCTGCTGGAATTGGGAACCGGCTTTAATCCCGAATTTACCGGCCGGGAGAATGTGTATCTCAACGCGGCGATTCTGGGTCTTGATGATGTGGAGATTGCGCGCTATCTGCCTGAGATATTGGCTTTCGCGGATATCGGCGAGTTCATTGACCAGCCGGTGAAGACCTACTCCAGCGGTATGGCGGTGCGCTTGGCTTTTGCCGTCATTGCGCATGTGCGCGCGGACGTTTTGGTCATTGACGAAGCGCTGGCGGTTGGCGATGTTTTTTTCGTCCAGAAATGTATGCGCTTCCTTCGCCAGTTTCAGGAACACGGTACGCTGCTGTTCGTTAGTCACGATACCGGAGCTGTGGTCAACTTGTGTGATCGGGTGGTGTGGCTCGATCACGGCCAGGCGCGGGAAATAGGCTCGGCCAAGGAGGTGTGTGAACATTATTTGGCCATTCTGCGCGAAACTCAAGCCGGGGTCACGGCAGAAAAGTCCGCACGGCGGTTGGAGCCGGGTTCGCAGATGAAACCTACCGCTCCCACGCAGCCGGTCGAAACGGTGGATCAGCGGCTGCGATTTCTCAATCAGACCCGCTTTCGCAACGATTTAGAATTATTCCAGTTCCGCCGTGAAGTGGCCGGCTATGGGACTGGCGCGATTCGGATTGTGGACGCCAGGTTTGAGGACGAGCAAGGGCGACCATTACAGTGGATGGTGGGTGGTGAACAGGTCGCGTTAGTGGTTGACGCCTTGGCGCTGAGTGCGCTTGATAATCCAATCATCGGCTTTTTCATTAAAGACCGGTTGGGTCAGAATCTGTTCGGAGAGAATACGTATTTAACCTACCTGGGTGAACCCAAGGCTGTAGGGGCTGGCCAGTCTTTAAGGGCAAGGTTTTGCTTTCGAATGCCGGTTTTACCCGTTGGGGATTATACGGTGGACATTGCGGTCGCATCAGGCACCCAGCAAGAGCACCTGACCCATTGCTGGTGTGATGATCTACTCATTTTTAAATCCCATGCGAGTAGCGTCCCCCACGGGTTGATCGGTATTCCCATGCTGGATATAGAGCTGCTCATTACTGATGTTGCAACTGCCGCCGAGCTTACCGCTGATCAATGATGCCGAGCGGTAGCGATGCTAAACTGGCTTATGCGCCAGAATTGGATGGCCTACGTGGAATCGCCATTCTTGCCGTGATGTTGTTCCATACCGAGATGTCGATTTTTAAGGGAGGATTTATCGGTGTGGATATTTTCTTTGTCTTGAGTGGGTTTCTGATTACTTCACTACTCATTCAGGAATTTGTCGCGACTAAAACCATTAGCCTAAAGAATTTTTATATCAGACGGTTACTGCGGCTTGGTCCCGCTTTAATGTTACTGCTCATTAGCTATTGTATTATAAGTTTTTTCTTTTTAAGTAAAGAACAAGCGAATAGTAATTATATTGATGCCTTCATTTCTCTTATCTATCTTTCAAACTGGGCGAGAGCTTTTGATGTTCATCCCCCAGATTTTCTGGGACATACTTGGTCGCTTTCGATTGAGGAACAATTTTATATCTTATGGCCTATTCTATTGTTGACTCTGCTTCGTATAAGTAAAAATCGCTGGTATGTTTTTATTTTTACAGTTCTGATTGCGCTTGTTTCCTGGCTTTTAAGGATTCATTTCATTATAAACGATGTCTCACTGATTCGAGTATATAACGGATTGGATACGAGAGCAGATGCCCTGATGACCGGCTGTGCTCTCGGTGTGCTGCTAGTTCTGTATCCACCTAGCGAGATGAGTAGGCACTCCTGTTTTAAATGGCTCAAATATCTCTCACCGCTGGCCATGCTGTGTCTTTTATTTCTGGTGTTTGCTAGTGATTGGCAAGATTTTCGAATGTATTATTTTGGTTTTAGTGTGGTTGAATGCCTGGTATTCATTTTGATCCTCGATATTAGATTAAATAAAGAAGGTATCCTCAGTAAGCTATTGGCTCTGAAAGGGTTGGTTTGGATTGGATCGATTTCTTATGGTTTGTATCTTTGGCATTATCCAGTCTATAGGACTATGTTTGCTCTAGGATTTGGGCATAAGGCAGTCGTCTTTGTGGGGACGCTGGCGACTTTCATAATTGCCATGTTTTCTTATTTTATCTTAGAAAAACCGGTGCTTCGCTTGAGAAAATTCTTTAGTTATAAGTCGTTGGATCAGAATAATACTCAAATGAGTACCCAGCTTCCCTCCGGTCAAACCGAAATACTAAAAATGTAGTTCTTTTGAATCAAAAATAATGAGGTCAGATTTTTGAGTAGTAGCATCCATTACAGCAGTGCTGAATCTTTTCCAGTCAATCCCAGTAGGATTGATATCATCATTCCAGTTTATCGCGGGCTAGAAGAGACTCGGCTTTGTTTAAACAGTGTCTTGGCATTTCCGCAGCAAACTCCCCACGAAGTTATAGTAATCGACGATTGTAGCCCGGAAGTAGAACTCTCGGACTGGCTGCGTGGCTTGGCGGGCATTGGCGCTATCACGCTACTGGTAAATCCAGTGAACGTCGGTTTTGTCAATACGGTTAACCGGGGTATGGCACTTCACCCGGAACGGGATGTGGTGTTGCTCAATAGCGATACCGAAGTACATGGAAATTGGCTTGATCGCTTGCAGGCGCACACCAGCACTGACCCAATGATTGGTACGGTGACGCCCTTTTCCAATAACGCTACTATTTGTAGTTATCCACGTTTTCTTCAGAGCAATCTTTTACCTGAAGATTGGACGCTAGCAGCTTTAGATAAGCTGTTTGCGAAGATTCATGCGGGCCAAAGCTTTGATATTCCTACCGCAGTAGGATTCTGTATGTATATTACTAGGCGCTGCCTGGATCGGGTAGGTTATTTTGATGCGGCTTTGTTCAAACGAGGCTATGGTGAAGAAAACGATTTTTCAATGCGAGCGCTCGATATTGGCTTCCATCATCTGCTAGCAACGGATGTATTTATTTACCATCGCGGCGGGGTTTCTTTTGGTTCGGACAGCCAAGCGCTAAGCGCTGAAGCTCAACAGCTTTTGGAGCAGCGTCATCCCGGCTATCCCGATTGGGTCCGTCATTTTTGCAGCCACGATCCAGGGCGAAGGGCACGGCGTCGTATTGATCTATATCGGTTAATTCAATCAAAACGGGAAAAAATACTCTTTATTACCCATGCGTTGGGAGGTGGTACCGAAAAGCATGTACAGGATTTAGCGGATTTATTGGCTCCCAATTTTGAAGTGCTGGTGTTACGCCCAACCTCTTTAGAAGGGGTCAGTATCGAATGGGTACGCCGTGGAGAAGAATTTAAAGTTTATTATAAGTTGCCTTATGAATATGAAAAATTGCTTGATCTTATTAGAGAGTTTAATATCCAATATCTTCATATTCACCATTTTATTGGTTTGAATCAGATCCTATTACGACTTCCACAAGACTTAAATATTCCTTATGATTTTACTGTGCATGATTATTACTGCATTTGCCCCCAATATCATTTGGTGGATGAGAAAGGTAGCTATTGTGGAGAACCTGATCCTGCTGGGTGTAATGGTTGCCTAGCGAAAAGGCCAGCCCCTTGGGGTTTGGATATCTTAACGTGGCGCAATTTATTTCACCCATTATTGCTGAATGCACAAAGGGTTATTGCACCGTCTCGTGATGTGTTGAGTAGAATGCGCCGCTATGTGCCGGAAGCGCGTTATGTGGAATTACCGCATCCAGAATTCTGGATAAAGGGACTTGATTTGTTAATGCCTTCTTCCCGACCCAGGGGCCTGCTAAAAATAGTAGTTTTGGGTGGCATAACGCCAGCCAAGGGATTGCATCTACTGGAGGCTTGTGCAATAGATGCCAAGCAGCGTAATTTGCCACTTTTTTTTAAAGTCATTGGCTACATCAATGGGCCATTAGTGCGGCACGAGCCTGAAATTCCGCTATCTTTTTCAGGTCGTTATGAAGATAATGACTTGTCTTTTCAGATTAAAATCGAACGTCCCGATCTGATTTTTTTTCCCGCACAGTGGCCTGAAACTTATTCTTATACGTTAAGTTTTGCCATGCAAACTGGGTTACCTATCGTCGCGCCCCGAATTGGAGCGTTTTGTGAACGTCTCTCCCATTATCCGATGGTGTGGTTGTCTGATTGGAACACCTCTGCCCAGAGCTATAACGATTTGTTTGTATCGTTACTCGGTGAAGATTTTTTAGAGCAGGATGGCGATCAATATAAGAGCTATTTAAGTCCTGATGACTTTCTGAAGATATATCTTGAGAAATTACCAAATATAGAGCTGAAAAGATCTTATTCTTTATCGGGGGCATTTGCTGCCTTGGAGAATTTATTGACAAAAAATAATTATTATCTGATAAATGAAGAACGTAATATTGATATTGATTTATTAAATAGAATGGAATTGATAAAATTTGTCAAATCGCTTTCACCAGATGATAATAAGCAAGGGATGACCAAGGAGAAAGTATTGGCTTTTATAGAAAATCTTAAAACTGAAATGCAAGAAAAGAGCAAGATTATTGAGCAGCTTAGCACGCGCCTTATTGATCAGAACGCCGAAATAAATGGCAAGGACGAGGAAATAAAAAAACTTCAGCGCATGATTAGTGAGCTCTATGCATCAAGCTCTTGGAAAATAACAAAGCCATTGCGCTGGCTTAAGCAGAAGAGAGTATTGAATTAAGAATCATCTTAAAAAATTCCTCAGCTTCCGTATTTGCAGGTACCGTCGGAGCATATTACGGAAAGCAGGATCAATATCTGGACATGCCAAAAGCCCTGGCAGCCAGCCATTGGCTTCTAGGAAATTGTGAATTTTCAGCCGGTATTTTCGACTTACAAATGCCCGTAGAATATCGCTTTTGGTTAGCAAACGCCGCTTATCATCAAAACTCCCGACGCCAAAAGTTTCGTTATGATTGAGGCGAAAATAAGCTTGGGTCAAGAACGACGGAGGTTGTTCTATAAGACTTGACCAAATTTCTAATGCGACGGGACGTAGTTCATCTGATGAATAAGCGTGGGTGCGTATAAAATCTGCCCAGAACGGCACGGTATCGAGGACACCTGCCTGGAATTGGTGAATGAAATCCTTGTGAATGCGATTTTCTTGCTCATCAATTTCGCGGAAAACGTGGACATTATCTTCCGTGATACCATAGCCAACGACGCTGCCGTTGATTGAGTTGCATAGCATCTCGATGGGGGCTACACAGTCAAGCAAATGACAATAGTCTTCTGATTGGTTTAAGTTAGGGCCAAAAGCATTTTTTAAAACATTTTCAGGTTGGCTGTTCAGATAGTGATTGAGAGCGAGATAGTAGCCATGCCATGTAGCTTGGGGCAGGGCATAGGCTAAATTATCTTGAATTGTTCCTCGCCATCCGATATCAACAATACCTATTTTTTCTGGTTGATCGAATAGGCCAGCTGTAGCCAAATAGGCTAACAATTCTTTTTTCTTTTGAGATAATTGCTGTTCAATTTCGGTACGAACCCGTTCGTCGCCTAAGAAAACGGTTATTCGTTGATCCCGCCAGGGGTACTGCACCGGTTGCGTCATGGTCAGTTTGTAATGAATCGCCTGATCCTTAAATAAATCAGGATTCATCCCCAAGGATTTGAACAGGGCATTGGGAGATTGAACGCTGTATTGATTCCATAAGCGCATCAATTCCGCCAGCGAAAATTCGCGTAGGGAACCGGCGAAGGTAGCAATCCGGCTGACTTGCAATAACACGGTCGATGGCGGTGAAAAACCTAATACGTCCTGATCGGCAAGTTTCTGATAGATATTCTGAAAAAATTCACCTTCCCTGGTAAAAAAATAGAGACGTGTTACACCATCAGCGATGGCGCGCTCCATTACGTAGAGAACGAAAGCGATTAACAGCAACGAACAGGATCGACCATAGCCGGCTATTTGTTGATGGGCCGATAAACGCGAAGATTGATTAACGTGCAATTCTTGGATCGCGGCACGCAAGGCATTAGCCCGAGCGTGAAAATCAGCCTCGCGTCGTTGTCGCCGGTCATGCTCTGCGTGCGGCATATAATGAATGGCTTTAACACCGACGGCGTGAGCGGCTGTTACATCAGCCAGCAAGTTGTCGCCTATATGGAGATGCCGCTCAGGTTGCACTCCTCGCGTTTGGTGTAAGTGTCGATAGAGCCGTCCCGAACGCTTATTAAGGCCGATTTCGCAAGAGACGACGCCCTCGGAGAACAGATGGGAGAGCTGATGCTGGTCCAGCAGTGTGCGAATGGCGGAGGCTGGCAAATAGAAGTCTGAAAGAAAAAGAAATTGTTGAGCACTATATTGGTTTAGAGTAGCAACGATAGTTGGATCGGCATAAGAGACGTATTCTTCTTGGGCAAGCTCCACTTGCTCTAAAGTCACTAGAAGATTTTCCAGCGCCGCCTTGCCATGAGGAAAGGGGTGCAATCCTGCCAAGGCTAACCATCGCCGATAAACCTCGATATGCTGATACTCATCGTCAAAACCGCGTGATCGACTGATGTCCCCTAACTCTTTCTCAGCCTGTTGACGCAACTGTAATAGCGACCAGCTATCGCGGCAACTTGGTGGGAGGTGGTTAGCGTAATGCAGTGCTAGATAACGGCTGAGGTGCAACTTAACGCTATCAGGGTGGCAGCGGCGACGCAGTAACGTATCCCAGACATCGACCGTGAGCAGGTCATAGGCGGGTGTTGCTTGGTGATCTTTCGCATAGTTAGTAGCGTCTGGAATTGAGTCACTCTTCATGAGAACAGCCGACGCAGTGGATGATAAAAAAAGCGCACCAATTTGCGCAAAGGCAGCGGTAGCACAGTGAGGCGGCCGTAGTCGATTGTTGGTCCAGAGTGGCTGCCTCCCATGGCGGCTGGTCCATTGGCGATAAGAGCGGGTTGCTGATACATCAGTACATTAGGTTGATGGTTAGGCTTTTTACCCGCTAATAACATTTCTACCGCGCTTCGAAATTGTTCCAGTCCATATTCTAATGGACGATTTTGCATGAATTGCATCCCAGCTTTTCCCATCGCGTTGGCGCGCTTTGGATCGGTCAGTAAATCGATTAAACCGTGTGCTAGGGATTCTGGCGTTGATTCGCACAGCAGCGTGGATTGCTGGGGAAAGTCGTATAAAGTGTTATCGCGGTGGATTTCGACCACAGGCAAGCCGGCTGCCATCATTTCAAATGGGATACGAGAAGGATTAGTACTGCTGATACATAAACCAACGGTGCAGCGATTATATAAACGGTTACAGTCCTCAAGATTTAATAGGCCCAAATTCTCATGCTCAAACCAGATGCGGCCCATCGCTTTGGAACCATAAAGGTAAATTTTTACTTCGGGCATAAGATATTTAACGATACCTAGCGCTTCAATGCCGAGAATGGCGCATCGCCTGGGTTTATCGGGCTGGTGGATAAAGCATATGGCCTGTTCTCGAGAGATTTCTGGGAGTGGATGGTAGATATCGAGATTGGCGCAAAAATCGAAATAAGCGCCCTCTAGGTCAAACTGCCTTTCCAAAACGGCAGGTAGCCACCGGCCAATAGTAATCGGGTATAGGCCATAGCGGTAGGAGTTTTCAGCCATCAGATAGCCGTCTCCCATAGGATTGAATTGCGCTTCAAAATCCTGAATGAAATAGGCTTTCACACAAGGAAAAGACAAGTCGCGCACGACCCTGGCTGAATACCAAACGGTGGCAAATATCAGATCAGCAGGGCTGATCTCGGTCCAGCCAGCACGAATTTCAGCAAAATCATAGCCAAAAAGGCGTTTGATTTCTTTACGCAAAGCACTATTGGAAAGCTGTTCTGGATTTTCCAAATACAATACACAATGATGCCCTTTTTTTTGCAGATAATCGGCGTGTTGTAGAATGGTACGATGCCCTCCGGAGCCCTCCAGAAGGCTAGGAATCAGCCAAGTGATCGACGCCATAGAAAATATGATCGTTAATAAAAGGTTAATTTGGAGGATCAGTTAAAATTCATAATCATTAGGCAAACTGCGGGTGATTTATGTATATATTTAGAATATAGCCTGACTGTAGGTATGAATTAGCTATTAATGCCAGTTATTACGGCTCACCAAAAGATCGACCTATCCGAAGCATAGCTCTTAATGATTTCTGTCGATTGATCCTAACCAGAAATGAAATGCTTTAATTAACGTCCTCGCAAAATGCGAAATAATTTTCGCAGAGGTGCGGTTAGCCTCCATGATCTAGAGTGCAAAATTAAATAGATCTGCTGTTTCAACATTCGGGTTTCATTTTCTTTCATTTTTAAAACCTCAACTAATGAAGAAACATTTAGTGCATCTAAATTTTTTTGGTTGAAGGTTAATTTATTATTAGCTACTTCTAACCTTCGATGGGCACCACTTAGCTCAATATGAAGGCTATCCGAAATGCTCAACCTATTCTGAGATTTTACTCTTAAAACAAACAAAGCTTCAGGTGAGGTTGTCATCGCCAACATGGCATAGTTTTTTTCCGCAAAGTAAAACGCTACCTGAATTACGAGTGACCAGAATTCATAGTTACCGACGTGCCAATGTAGATTATGTCCCTTTCGCAGGGCTTCGTCCTGAACGAAATTTAGATATTCATCTTTCGACAGAGAATTTTTATCTTCACGCCAGCCTAACCGAAAACTGTAGATATGTTCACAAGATTCAAATTCAGCCTGATTTCGCTCAAACAAGTAATCATCAAGGATATGCCTAAATGGAGTTTGAACGCGGCGACTATCATTGAGACATCGATCTGGTAAGGGTAATCCTACCACTAAAATTCCATCATCTCGCACATAGCTTATCCATTCAATGAGGGATTTTATTGGGTCTTCACAATGTTCGAGCACATTGTGAGCAATCAGAAAATCTGATCCAGAAGGAAAAATTTTTTTAACATCATCTAGTAGATTGAGCTCATATGGAAGGCCTTGGCCTTCTCCAAAAAAATGCTCAACAAATTCTCTTTCATATTTATCAAAATAGCGACAATGGGTACCTTCGGGAAGTGCCTGTGGATGTGCTCCAGCCCCAATCTCCATCCCATTACCAGATAGAAACTGACGTGATACGGTATAACGAATATTACGAATTTCATCAAGACTATAAGGAATTAATGTCATAGGTAGTTACCCAAATTTATCGGATGATTTAAGCTGATTGAATTATTTTGATAGGCCAAGTTTTATCATTATTTTTTTAAACTTTAATACGACCTGAACTATCTGATTCGAATGTAACCTGGATAGCTGATTTTCTAAAGTGGTAATCTTGTCGGACATAGTTTGGATCGCCTCCCAACGCTCCTCGATAAGAGTAGTTTGAGTAGCAATAGCTTTATCACGACTGTCAATTTCATTAGACATCACCTGGATAGTTTGCCAGCGCTGCTCAATAAGATCAGCTTGGCCAGCAATTACTTCATCACGATTGGCGATCTCGTTAGACATCGCTTGGATTGTTTGCCAGCGCTGTTCGATAAGATCAGTTTGTTGAGAAAGAACATTATCTTGTTCTGTTAAAAACTGGATCGAACGGAATAGATTGATTGGGCAAGAGGCCATCTCTGAGAGACTTTGTAACATCCACCTTTCATCCAACGGTCTCGTGAGTTCGAGTAGCCGTTTTTCATTAACTCCAACCAGAGCGAAAACAATGAAGGACAATAAAGCAAGCGGATGGCAGCTTTCATTATTGAGAAGTGAGATGCAAGTTGCCATCGCATCCTTTTCTTTGCTAGTCTGATCTACAGAACGGTTGAGTAGCGTCAACAGTGTCCTGCATTGGATATAGGAATTTTCATGAATATGTCGCCATTGATCGTCTTCAGATAAGGTATTGTTTGCGTGAAGGCGATATTTGAGTAGAGGTGCATGAAGCCAAATCGGAGATACGTATCGGAGAGCCCGTAACACCCAATCCCAATCGTGGGTATAACGTAATGGCGAAAATGGCCCTACTTTATTCAGTAATGAGCGAGAAAAGAAAAAATTGGAGGTGGTGACTGCTGGGTTGCCAGCAATAAACCAATATTCAGGTGCCTGCGAAGTGCAAAAATACCGTAATTTCTGATAGGCGACGACTCTAGCCGGTTCTGTTATCTGATCGCCCTGATCATTAAGAAAATCTACATCTGTAAAAATGAAGAAGTCTTGGCTTGGATCAGAAATTTGATCTATCAATAATTCAATTCGTTTTGGATCAAATAAATCATCCGAATTGAGAATAGTGATGCAGTCGCCTCGAGCCATTCCTAATGCTTCATTAAGCGTGGCGTGCGCTCCCAAATTGCTTGCATGGCGATAAAATTTTAAGCCATCTTTGTTGATTTTTTGTAATTCAGCCCAAGTGTTATCTTTAGAAGCATCATCAATGATAATTAACTCCAGATTTATATAGCTCTGGTTTAGTATAGATTCTACCGCGAAACGAACAAACTGTTCGTGGTTATAGGTCGGTATAACTACGCTAACGAGTGGTTTAGACATTTAAATAAACCATTTAAATTATTTTTAACGCCCATAGATTATTTAATTCATAAAAAACTATTTATAGAAACTATCAATTATATTGATAATATTCTTTTGCAATATCCTCTCCGCCAAAAAGCATTCCGGTATCCATATAAAAGTTCTAAAGGATTCTTAAGGATTTTGACGATATTTGGTGGCTTGGCAAGATGTCGTTTTACGTAAACATCACCGAAGCCTTCAGCGTGTTCCAAGTCGCCTAAATACAGAAGCTCTTGACGAGAAGGATTGGAAAGCACCTGTGCGAGTGGTTCGACCGCCATTTCTGGTGGTAGCTGAAGAAAGTCTAGCTTGCTCCAAATGTCGGCGGAGTTCCGGACAAAATCAAGTGCTCCTTGCTGTAAGGCTTCAGCTTTTGCCAGCCGTTCTGGATTACAATCAGCACTATCGAATACAGGTTCTATTTTATCATGGCTTGTTAAATCGAAGCGGATAACACTGCCATGTGGTGCGGTATGAATAAACTCAAAAACTTCAACACATAGTTTAATAATATGATGAAGAGTGATCGGCTTGCCGAGATGGCAGATGTAGCTGTTTATCGAGTAACCTTCTTCGATCAATGAGTTGGCTTTTTCGAAAGTACCTAAATAATACCCTTTGATCTCGATTTCTTTCCCTTCGGTAGCTAGCAGTCGGCTAATGGAGCGTTGCAGCGTTCCGTGCCAACCGATATCTACCATTCCAATTTTCTTTTGCGCCAAAAGACCGATTGAATCTAGATAGGTATGTAAGTTTATACGTTCTGTTAATGCAATTTTTTGAATTTCTGGGAAGATCTGGTGGTAAAGCGCACGAAGCTGTGCATAATCGTGCCCACTAATAACTCGCTGTCTTCCATTGGTAAACCCTACAGCACAGATTGCGACTTCAAAATCGGAGGGATTCAAGCCGAGCCGTTGAATAAATTGGTCTACACAGAGACGACTGGTTCCGCTGACCAAAAAATCCATAACATGATCATCAAGCGTCGTTATACTGGGGATATTTAAGGCGCGCCGAGATGCGTAAAGGTATTCCGCGGGTGGAGCTTTCGGATTGAATTCGGAAAGAATTTCGTAGACCTGCTTGAGAATAAAACCATCTCGAGATAAAAAGTAAACCCGTTCCAAATTGTCTGTAGTGGCCTTGTTGATAAGCCATCTGCTAAAGCCTAAAAATAGCAAGCCAACAGTGCGATAACCAAATTTATACCAAAAATCAAACTCTTGCTGTTCAAGAATCGCGTTAGGCGATGATTGGATATTTGTGTGCTGAGTTAGAATAGTTCCTAAATAAAGTTTAGTTTCTATTGAGGCAATACCTTTTTTTATAATTTTGATTTGTTTTTTAGGTAATTCGGAAAGTCGTACTGCTTTATCGAGAGACTTTTCATAATGATAGCTTGCCAATCCATGGCGCTGTGCCATTTGGATGTCAGAGTTAATATTATCTCCAATATGTAGGATTGATTTTGGATTGCAATCAGCGTTAGCGATTAGATGTTCAAATAAAGATCCAGCGGCTTTAGTCTTTTTTAAGGTCGAAGAAAGCAGCAGGCTTTCATAGTGCTGGTAGCCACAGTTTTGGAGGATTTGAATCACTACCGGTTCTGGTAAGTACATGTCAGATAAAAAAAATATTCGCTTACCATTCTCTAGTGCCTTACGATAGAGAGAATGAATAAAGGTATTTCTACGTGCTAAAGCTAATTCGGTACTGATTTCTAATTCTTTGAGTATTTCTATTTGAGTTCCATTAAGCAAAGGATGCTGTAACAAAGTTTGGTAGATTTCATCTAACGTTATCTCAAAGTGACCCGCTTGCCAGGCTTGATTTCGTGCTTTTGCTTCTGCTTCAAAGCGTGCTTGAGGATAAAAATTTACAGAAGACTGGCCTCTATTGGCAAAGCGAGCCATTACGATGTTAAACACATCAACTGGACGAGGAACCACTCGGAGGATGGCAGTATCAAAAATATCGAGCGATATAATTTCGGCCGAATTGATACGCTTTTGTAAATGGTCAGGCATGAGCAACCACGCTATTTTTCTTTCTTCCAAAGAAAACGTTTCGCGATGCGTCGTATAAAATTGATGCGTTTCAACTGGGTTAAGAGGCCTTCAATAGGAGCTAGTTGCCCATGGACAGCTTCGAAACTTCTACTGACATTGACTAAATAACCTAAACCGACACGATTTTCATTTAAATCTTTCCGGAGTAATTCATTACGTAATAGTGCATCATAAAATATATGCTTGCTATCGTCCTTAATCACTGAATTACTAAAATCTCCTTCTTTAGTTTTCAATCGATGATGATAGAAGGCAAGGGCTTCTGGTATAAGATGAATATCATATTTACTCATAAAACGTAAATTAAATTCCCAATCTCCCAAGACGGGTAAATCTTCACGATAATACCCAATTTCATCCAAGACCCGGCGCTGATAAACAAAAGAAATGGGAGAAAAAGTATTATTCGCACTCATCCGATAGAGCGTGACTGCTCTTAACCATGTGTTGAATGGCTCTTGCTGTTCTAAAATGATCTTATTATTTTCAATTTTTTCAAGAATACGGATCGTATGAGTGATCACGCCAGCGAAATTTGCAGAGGTATTATTGTCAAGATAGTTGACACACTTTTCGAGAAATAACGGATGCCAGGAATCATCGTCGTCATGAATTACGATATAATCACTATCCGATGATCTAATCCCGATATTTGAAGCCGCTTCCATTCCGACCGATTGAGGGTTGTGAATGATTTTGCAACGCCCCTTGAATCGCTCCTTATACTCCTCTATTAAGCGTTCGGTTTCTTCTGGGATACCACCATCGTTGACTATCACCATTACCCAGTTTTCAAAAATCTGATCGAGAACACTTTGAAGAGCGCGTCGCAATAAAAAGGTTCTATTTTTGGTGCGAGTAATAACAGCCACCTTCGGCCGGTCATTATTTGCAAGCATCGATTTTGAGTTTTCCATAATCTGGGGTTTATTTGTAAACCTTGGGTAGCCAGCCAGGCTCATCAATGTAGATTAATTTTTGATGCTGAGTAGTAAAACTAATTTTTATCAACGGCCTATCCCTTGGCGAAACTGCTGGCGTACACGTGCTCTAAACGTGGGAGGCAGGAGTTTGTCGAGAAAGCGTGTTACCTTACAGGCGAGTTGCCAGCGCATGGAATTCTTGATTTCCATGAGCTGATGCCGCAACTCATCAGTCTCGGTATTTAATCCAAAAAGATCTTGTTTGAGTTTTTGCTGTTGTTCCCACCAATAATTTGTTTGCTGTTGTTGCCACGCTAAGTCCTGTTTGAGTTTTTCTGCATCCGACCACCAGCGCTCGGTTTCTGCTTTTTGCCATTTGAGCGTTTCGGATAACTCACCCACTTTGCGCCACCAGATTTCGGTCTGGCTCGTTTGCCATTTCAAATCATGGTGCAGTTGTAGACTATCTCGGTTCATTCGCTGATCTTGTAGACAAGCAGTGCGAAGCGGATTGTTTTTATTCTGACAAAGCTCATCGAAAAAACCAAGTGATGATGGGTTGTAGCGACTATTGAATAGTAATAGTGTTAAAATCAGGCGGTCAGTACCATAGCTATTCAGAGAATTATAAAATTTAGCCATGGTTTTAAAAATACTATCCTCTTTTTGAAATCGAGCGCTTAGATCATTTTGAAGCAGAAAATTAGCCAGAATCAGCCCTGTTTCAAAATTTGAATTGGAAAAATCATCGCCAAGAGTATTAGCGTCATGAAAGCGATAATATAATAAAGGTTCTTCAATGATTTCTATCGGGTAGCGGACACAGAGGCGGAGAAAAAAATCATAATCATGCGTGTACCGAAGATTTGAAAAATAGCCTATTTCTTCGAAAACTTGCTTCCTACAGAATAAGTTAGATGTTGTATGTAGAAAATTACCAGCAAGTAAATCTAGAATGACTGCGCGATGGGTTTCGAACGTAGGCTCTCCGTGTTTTAAATTCCACTTTTGGCCGATTTTATGATCAACTATCTTGCCATTTTTATCGATACATTGGATACGGCTAAAAATGGCTTCTTTTTTTGTTGATTCGGCGGTTTCAATACATTTTTCTAGTCTGTTTTCAACATAGAGATCATCAGAATTTAAAATACTGATATATTTGCCTTTAGCGAGCTTTATTCCTTTATTGATCGTATAAGCGGCCCCATTATTTTCTTGAGAAGAATAATTAATTCGCTCATCTTTAATTTTATTTATTATTTCCTCTGATTGATCTGTTGAGCCATCATTGATAATAATCAGTTCAAAATTAGAAAAGCTTTGTTTTAAAACGGAGTCTATTGCTGGCGCGATATAACGCTCGTGATTATAGAGCGGAATAATCACGCTGACTAATGGGTTCATATTTGAAGTGATAGAATAAAATTGAATGATCTGCTAAAAACATGTTGATTCTATAGCTTTTCTGTAGAAATTCACATGCTTGCCCGTTCGGAAAATCCGTCAAGCGTCCAGCAAGCCCAAAAATGATAGTATTCTAACGATCTGATTGCTAACCATTTATTTTTATTTTTTGCGAATAAGCTAGATAATCCGGTGGGTTGAAGTGACGGACAAGATTGCGGTAGTTATTGTAAATTTCAATTCTGGGCCGATGCTTGAGGAGTGTCTGCGGCATGTGCGAGCGCAAACCCGCCCCCCAGCTCGATTGATCGTGGTGGATAATGCCAGCCATGATGGCTCAGTGGATGGCTTCGAGGAAAATTATCCAGAAGTTGATTTGGTGCGGCTGGATCAAAATGTGGGCTTTGCCGTCGCCAATAATGTAGCGGCGTTGCGAGCGGAAGGAATGGACTGGCTGGCCTTGCTGAATCCAGATGCATTTCCAGAACCCACTTGGCTGGAGCGGCTGCTGGCGGCTGCATTGGATTATCCCGAATGCGCCAGTTTTGCGGCCCGTTTGGTCGATGCCAAGGACAGCGAACGGCTCGATGGAACCGGGGATGTTTATCATGGCGGCGGTCTGGCCCGGCGGCGCGATCACGGCTGTTTGGCGGTCTCGATCAATCGACCCGCTGGCGAGGTGTTTGCGTCGAGCGGGGCGGCGGCTTTATACCGCCGGTCGGCATTTCTGGAGGTCGGCGGCTTCGATGAAGGCTATTTTTGCTATTTCGAGGATGTCGATTTGGGATTTCGATTGCGCTTGTTAGGATACGGCTGTCGCTATGTACCTGATGCGGTAGTCCGGCACATCGGCTCGGCGGTCACTGGGCGTGGTAGTGCATTCTCGCGCTATTACGGCCATCGTAACCTGGTTTGGACTTGGTGGAAGAATATGCCTGGCCCGTTGTTTTGGCTGTATTTGCCGCCGCATCTGGCGCTGAATCTGGGTTCGATAGTCTGGTTTATGCTGCGTGGTCAGGGCGCGATTCTGCTGCGGGCCAAGTGGGACGCCTTGCGCGGATTGCGGCGCTGCTGGCGCCAGCGCCAGCAGATTCAAGCGCGGCGCCGGATTTCCTGCGGGCAATTATGGCGGGTGCTGAACCATGATCTGTGGTCCCTTTACCGCTCCGCTCGCGGCTGACTTGCGGTTCGAATGCATGTCCGCCGTTCCCAGCGCCCACATTTATCATCGTCGGCTTGATCCACATAGTCAGGATTCATTGGCCAAGCTTGCGCGCTGGGTGCGGCCGGGTAGCTACGTGTTGGATCTGGGGGCGGGTCCCGGCGTGTTAGGCCGCTACCTGACCGAAACGTTGCACTGCGTGGTGGATGGGGTTGAATACAATCCCGCCGCTATCGCCGAAGCCGTTGCCTGGTATCGCCACATCGAATGCGCGGATCTTGAGCAGATCCGGCTGGCCGAGCGTTTCGAGGGGTGTCGATACGATTTCATCGTCTGCGCGGATATTTTGGAGCATCTGCGCCAGCCCGGCCATTTGCTCGCGCAGTTGGCGGAGCTACTTGCGCCGCAAGGCCGGATTTTGTTATCGGTGCCAAACGCGGCTTACGCCGGACTGATCGCGGATTTGCTGGCGGGTGAGTTTCGCTATCGCCCTGAAGGGTTGCTCGACGCGACGCACTTGCGCTTTTTCACTCGCGCTTCGCTGTTGCGGTTGTTGGCGGAGCATGACTTGCGGTCGCGGGCGCTCGATGCGACCGTTATGGCTTTGGAACAATCCGAGTTCGCGGCGCTGTGGATGGAGGGGGCTTGGGCGGCGGCGCAGCCGGTGGAACTGATCCGCGCCCTGCTTGATCGGCCTGAAGCGCTGGTCTATCAGTTTATCGTCAGCGCCGCGCCAGCCGCTGATGGGGAGCCGACCATCGAACATCTCCCGCCCGAAGTGGAAGCGGCCGCCCAATCGGCATGGGCAAGTCGGCTGGCGGTGCCGGTCCGACCGACAAAATTCTCACTGTCAGTGGCCATTGTGACCCATGCGCCTGATATCCCGGTATTAATTCAGGTGCTGCAACGGTTGAAACAGGCACTGGCCCATGCCCGACAGCAGGGATTGCTGGATGCGGTACATTTGGTGTTGCTGGATAACGGCCCCGGTACAAGCTGGCGGGAACCGCTGCAAGGGTTGTTGGGGACGCCGTGGGAGGCGAGCGCCGAGCTGGTGAGCGGTCATGGCAATGTGGGCTATGGCGGCGGCCATAACTTGGCGCTGCAACGCTGCCGGGGCGAGGTTCATCTGATTCTCAACCCTGATGTGCTGTTGGAAGAGGATGCGCTCAGTGAAGGATTGGCGTTTCTGGCCCAGCATCCCGCAGTGGGATTGGTGGCGCCGGCGGTAAGCGATGGGAACGGTCAGGCGCAGTATTTATGCAAGAATTATCCAACCGTCCTTGATTTAGCCTTGCGCGGTTTCGCGCCAGCATGGCTGCGCCGCCGGTTCCAGCCCCGTCTGGATCGTTATGAACTACGTCACCGGGCCGATGACGCCGTGCTATGGGACCCGCCTATCGCCAGCGGTTGTTTCATGCTGTGCCGGCGGGTGGCGCTGGATCGGATCGGTGGTTTTCGACCCGATTATTTTCTCTACTTTGAAGATTTCGATCTCAGCTTGCGGCTGGCGGCGGTGGCGCGCTTGGCGTGGGTGCCGCGGGTGCGCATTCTCCATCTGGGGGGCCATGCCGCCCGCAAAGGGTTCCGGCACATCGCTTTGTTTTCGCGGGCCGCCTTGCTGTTTTTTAAGCGACACGGGTGGCGGTGGTGGTAGGGTCCAATTTTTTTCAGGAACGGTCAGTATTGGTGACTGGCGCGACCGGTTTCATCGGGCGCCGCGTGGTCGACGCCCTGCGAGCGCGAGGAGCGCGACCGCGGATTTTAGTGCGATCTGACCGGGCATTGCCGACCGGCTGGGCTGGGGTTGAAGTAATCATCGGTGATCTGAGCGATGCCGCAAGCTTGGCGCGAGCGTGCGATGGCGCCCACACCGTGCTTCACGCCGCCGCTTTCGCCCATGTCGACACGGCGAATGCGCCGGATTTCGCCGCTCGGCACTGGGCGGTAAACGCTGAAGGCAGCTTTCGCTTGCTTGATGCCGCGGTGAACGCCGGGGTCGAGCGCTTCGTATTGGTGAGCAGTGTCAAGGCGGTTGGCGACCCAGGAGCGCAGTGTCGGGATGAAAGTTGGGATTCGTTGCCGGAGACACCCTATGGCCGCGCCAAACGCGCGGCTGAGGAACGGGTATTGGCCGTGGGGTGGGCGCGGGGATTACACACCGTCAACCTGCGGCCGGCGCTAGTCTATGGGCCAGGAATGAAAGCCAATCTGGCGCGACTGATCGAAGCAGCGCGGCGCGGCTGGTTGCCACCATTGCCGGAAACCGGTAACCGGCGCTCGCTGGTCCATGTGGATGATGTAGTGCGGGCTATATTACTGGTTGCCTCAAAGCCCGCCGCCGCTGGCAAGACCTATATTGTGACTGACGGAGCGCCGTGTTCGGGGCGGGAATTGTATGTCATGATCCGCACCGCCTTGCAACGCCCCACGCCGTCCTGGGCCGTGCCCGCGGGCGTTTTGCGCGTGGCGGCCGAATCGGTGGATCGGTTGCGGTGGTTGGCTGGCAGCCGTAATCGGAAAGCCCACACCACCTTGGAAAAACTGCTGGGGTGGGCCTGTTACGACTCGACCCGTATCAGCACCGAACTGGGATATTGCCCCGTTTGGACCTTGGAGCGGTACTTAAAAGAGTTTACGTTATAATTAACGAATTGAATCTATAAGATATTCTCTCTAAAGCAACCAAGTTGCAGGGATTCAGTGAACGATGGGCTCAGAAGATAAAAACGGCTGGCTGAAGCCGGCGGCTGGCATCGTGGCGGCGGGGATTGGTGGGCTGGTCGCGACCGTGTTGGTATTGGTACTGTTCTATCGGGCGGGTGGTTTACCAGCAGTGGCTTCGCCCGTGGTGCTGGATGGCGCAAGCCTGCAACTGGCGAACGGCCAGGGTGGCCCCACTGGCGCGGGTTTGGAAGTTCGCCAGTCCGATTCGCATGGACTGATTTCTATTCAAGGTTCCGCTCGAATGGTGCGGGCCTCCATTTACCGTCATTTATCCTGGCAAGTAGAGGGTTTGAAGCCCGGCCGCGAGCTGCGGTTGATTTGGACCACGCTCGCCGAACCCCGTACCGCGCGACAACTGGTATTACCACCGGCTGGCGCGAAGGGTGGGACGCTCGATTTGGGACTGCAGGCGCACTGGGAGGGGCGGATCGCCGTCATCGGCTTGGTTTTGCGGGATACGCTCGAACAACCGCTGGTCGTTCGGCGTTTGGAGTTAGGGCCGCCGGTATTGGGAGTGATGGAGCTGGCGCGCTTGGCTTTTGAGGAATGGACAGTATTCGAGGACTGGAGCCAGCGCTCGATCAATTACACGGCGGGCGCTCCGCTGGATGCGTTGTTTCCGCCGGTGCTGATGGTGGCGCTGTGGCTTGGTTTCAGCGCTGCTTTATATGCGGTGGTGTTTCATCAATCTCGCTCTGCGCTGAAATCAATGCCCTATATGGCGCTGTTTCTGGTGGGGTGGTTCGTGTTAGATCTGCGCTGGCAATGGGATTTGCATCGACGGCTGGCGCAGACCGAGGCCCGGTTCGCTGGTAAAAGTGAAAATGAGCGGTTATCGGCGGGATCGGACAGCGATCTCTATCGCTTCTTGCTTCAGGTCCGCCAACGCTTGCCCGAACAGCCGGCCAGGCTGTTTATCGTCAGCGCCGACCCCGGTGGTTTTGAGGCCGGACGCGCCCGCTATCATTTGTTGCCTCATAACGGTTTTATGGGATTTTCCAAGCCGCCCAAAGCGAACGTCGCGCATCCAGGTGATTATATTTTGCTTTTGTCGCCGCTCTCTGGCATTCGTTACGATCGCGACCGCCAGCAATTAGAGTGGGCCAACCAGCGGTTGCCAGCAGAGCTGCTGCATTTTGCCTCGCTGGGCGGGCTATTCCGGGTTCGGGGAGGTTAAGGGGCATGGAAGGATGGTGGCTGGTAGGTTTGGCGCTTGGCTTGCCGTGGCTGGTCAGTGCTATTTGGCTGCGGCTCAGCTGGGGCGAGGCGCCAGCCGGCATTTGGCCGTTGACGGTGGGTTATAGCTATATTCTCGGATCGCTCGCGGTGACCTTATTGTTGCGGTCGCAGGCAGCGCTTGGGTTTACACCGAACGTCGTTGCGCCTCTTTCGATAATAGGGTCGCTAGCGATGGCGGGTGGTTGGCTAGCCTGGCGGCGGGGCAAATCAGGTCTTAATTTCGGTCGAGTTGAGAGCGGGTGGCGACAGCAACCGCTTTGGCAACAGATCCTGTTTGTGATGCTGCTGGCTTGGCTGGGCTGGCGCCTGGCCGGTTTGGCCTTGGAGATTTGGTGGCGGCCGCTCTATCCATGGGATGCCTGGACGACCTGGACGGTGCGGCCGAAAGTGTGGGCGGAGCTCGGCCGCTTGGCGCCCTTTGTCGATCCGCCGCGCTGGCTGGCCGATCCGAAAGGCGCCTTCTATACCATTGAAGCCTGGACTTATCCAGCGACAGTGCCGCTGCTGGTGCTGTGGCCAACGCTCGCCTTCGGCGGTTGGAACGAAACAGCCGCCAATCTCCCCTGGTTTGGCGCGGCGCTCGGCTTGGGGTTCGGTTTTTACGGGCAAGCGCGCTTATGGGGCGCAACGCCCATGGCCGCTCTGATTTTTACCTGGTTGCTGTTGTCCTTGCCGATGCTGGATACCCATGTCGCCCTCGCCGGTTATGCCGATTTATGGATGACGGTGGTTTTCAGCTTGGCCGCGCTTGCTTTCTTTCAATGGGTGCGCGGCGGTGATCGGCGACAGGGGTTTTTAGCCTTGCTGCTCGCGGCGGCCTGCCCCTTGATCAAGCTGGAAGGAACCGTTTGGCTGGTCCTGTTTGTTCCCGCTTTGGTCGTGATCTGGCTGCGGGGGCTGCGGTTGTGGCTGTTGGGTACCCTTATCGTGGTGCTAGGCGCGGTGTGGTGGTCGATGGGGGGCGTGAGTTTCGCGGTGCCGGGATTAGGCGAATTTCAGCTAAGGCCTGATTTGATTAAAATACCTTATCTTGGGCAGTTTAATCTGGTGTATCGTGGTACCTGGGGACCAGTTATAAAGAATTTTTTGGTATTGGCGAACTGGCATTTGCTTTGGTATCTGGGACTGGCGGCGGCTGTGGCGGTGATCCCGGCGCTTTACACCGAGCGTTGGCGGCGGATCATGGCGGTGTTCGTCGGGTCGTGCCTGTCGATGTTGTTTGTATTGTTCTTTTTGACCGACGCGCAGCGCTGGGCAGAGGAATACACCAGTATCAATCGGGTATTTCTGCACTGCGTGCCCGCGCTCTTGTTTTGGATCATGACGGTTTTTATCCCGGCGGGTGGGGAAACTCCGCAAGCGGTATCGAGAAAGGCGGTTAAAGCGTCAACCGCCACTGAGCAGCCTTTCGTATAAAGCGGCGACAGCGGCGGCAACCGGATCGATGCCGAACTGCTCTAACAGGGCAATGGAGCCAGACCGCCCGAGCGCTTGCCGCTGGATCGGATTGTGCTGGAGTTCGCGCAGCACGGCGGCAAGGGCGGGGGCATCGCCCACCGGTGCCAGCAAACCATGACCGGCTTGCCGCGCCACCCAACCAGTCCCGGAGCCCACGATATCGCTGACCACCACGGGTTTGCCGAAGCGCATGGCTTCCAGTAGCACCAACCCAAAGGCTTCGGTGCGTTCCAACGATGGCAGGCAAAGCACATCGCAGCTAGCGAGCAAGGCGTTGAGATCGGTCTCCGACTGAAATCCGGGCAAGGCAACCCAGTCGCCCAACCCAAGCGATTGAATCAACGCCGCCAAGCGTTCGCGCTGTTTGCCAATCCCCACGATCAGGATGCGGCTGGTCGGCAGGGCGGGGGCTGCCTGGATCAAGATCTCGTGACCTTTGTAATACGTTAAGCGCCCAATGGCTAGTACCCGAAAGGAAGCATTGCCCCAGAGGACCCTGGCTCGCGCCAGCGCCGCTGGATCGGGATCGGGGATACGGGCGGGGTCGAGTCCCAGCGGGATGATATGACACCGCTCGCGCCATGGCGTCAGAGCGGCGCTCGCCTCCAGATAGGGCGGCGACGTAGCGATGATGGCTTTAGCAGCGGTTAGCAGCCGTCGTTCAAAGGGCTGATAGAGATGATAAGCCAACGCCAGCCGACGATCGATGGCGGACGCCACCACATCGGCGTGCCAGTGCACGACCCAGGGCAATCGGCGAGCCGCTGGAACAGCTAATACCGAGAACGCCGAGGTGTTCGGCAGGTGAAGATGGAGCAAGTTGGGTTGGAACTCGTCGATGGCTCGTTTAAGCCAGAATGGAAACGTGGGACTGAGCGGCGCATAGAGCAGCTGGCCATGGCAAGTCGCGCGATAGATGGCGGGGGAATCGTTCGCGGCGGGCCGTTGGCCGCTTCGGCCTCGCTGTTCGTCGTGTACCAATGCCGCTGTGGCTATTCCCCGCCTTTGCAGCGCCGGTAGCAAGTCAGCAAGAAAATGCTCCATGCCGCCAGCGAAAGGCGGATAGTATTTGCCAATATGCAAAGCTCGTATCATGGTTGCTGGGTACGGTCTAGTCAGAGTCCGATGATTACTTCATCGTTTCGCTTCCACGATTTCCTCACTGACGACAGAGGGCGCGGGCGCTTGCGATTCCGCCTTTCTCTCCGCGCCTTGAGGTTCCATGACTGGCCCACTCGCTTCCAACATGGCCACCCGCTGGGCCAGACGACGGATAGCGCGTTCCTGTCGAGAGCGTTCCATGTCCATTGTCAGAATTTTAAGCAGTAATAAACCTAATGCCAGAACGATAGCGAGAATCGGCGGATATTTGACGCCTGCATAAACCGCCAAATAATCGAATAGCTGCGGGAAGAAACCCAGCGTCCCGACCGTGATTGCGGCTGCTATCCACCAGATGGCGTATGGCCCGTGCAGATGGCCGCGCCGAACCAGCCAAAGGATGGTGGCGGCAACGCAGATTCCGATCACAGTCGAGGTGATTTGGTAACTGATCATGGTTCAGTATTACTTGTTGGCGAGTGTGGCGAGCGGACATGGCCGACCCGGGCGAGAGAGAGTACGCTAGTTTGCAGCATATATTGGCCCACGACCCACCAGGAACGGAAAACCCGAGAAGCCCCTTGAATTCGCCGTTCCATCCATACGGGCACTTCGACGATCCGCAGCCCTTGATGGCGCAGGATGAGTAGCACACCGACGTCTTGATAATCGAGCAAGCTGGCGACTGGACTAGCCAAGGCGCTGATGGCCCGGGAATTATAAGCCCGAAAGCCGGAAGTAATATCTTCCAGTTTCAGACCGGTGAGCCAACGGAAATAGAACCAGGCGATCCGACGCGCGCGGCTGGCCCGTTCTGGGAAAGCGCCGATGGCCACATCCGCTTGGTCGTCAGCCAGTGCTTCCAGGAGTTCGCTAATGTGATTTGGATCGTGCTGGCCATCCGCATCGAGAGTGACCGCGGTTTGGTAACCTTGGCGGAGTGCATAACGCAGACCGGTCTGGATCGCCCCCCAAGCACCGAGTTGCAGAGTGAGAGGGAGAACGGTGGCGCCAGCATCTCGGGCTAGCTTGGCCGTTGCATCAGTACTGCAATCGTCAATCACTACGATGGGCCAGTTCCAGCGCCGTTGGATCTGCTTGATCACCGTGCTGATACTGGATTCCTCATTAAACGCCGGAATGAGAAGGATGACCTGATCGAGGCGCGCCATCGGCTGGTTTTTGTAGGCTGGTATTGCGCCATGAGCGGCTTGGAGCTGTTTTGGCATCATTGTTCAAACGTGACGAATAAAAGATTAATCTGGCCTGTCTCAAGCGGTTGCTTGAAAAAGTGGAGTCATTGAAAGTCACTTTTAATAAGCAAATTTACCTCTGCCATGGTTTTAGCGCGGCGGTCTAGTCTAAAACGTGCATTTTATATATTACGGATGGGAATTGTTGATCTATCCACTAAGTGTTGTCTGCCATGCGAGCAGTTTTCGCAACCAAACTGTCCCCGAATAGTCTTTATGCTGCATGCAAAGTCGCCATGAAACCAACAAAATTTGAAACTTTAGGAGGCCATCTTCATGTATTTGTGTATTTGCAAAGCGGTTACTGACCGACAAATCCACCAAGCCGTCACCCAGGGCGCGCGGACGATGGGCGAGATAACCACCCGGTTTGGAATCGGGATTGAATGCGGCAAATGTATCGATGACGTCAAGGCATTTCTCGATGTCTGTTTGGCCGCGCCGCCAACCGTGGGTGAAGCTGCTGCTTTGTCTTTGGATTCCGCCGACTCGGCTCAGGCACCGCTTGCGGTGCAAGAAGTTGCCCAAGCGCCAGTTGTTGCTGAACCCCCACCACAACGTGATGCCTGGTTCGCGATTGATCTGTAACTTCCTGGAGACCTATCTCAATGAAAGGCGATATCAAGGTTGTCGAGTACCTGAATAAAGCGCTCAGAAATGAATTGACCGCGATTAATCAATATTTCCTGCATGCCCGCCTGCTGGAAAATTGGGGATTCGCCAAACTAGGCCAAAAGGAATATGAGGAATCTATCGACGAGATGAAACATGCCGACCAGTTAGTGCAACGCATTCTCCAACTGGGAGGTTTGCCCAATCTGCAAGATCTCGGAAAACTGCAAATCGGCGAGAATGTCGAGGAGTTACTGCGCGGTGACTTGGGGTTGGAGTATATCGCCCACCCGCTGTACAGGGAGTCGATCGCCTACTGCGAAGGTTGTGGCGACTACGTGACGCGCGATCTGCTCAGCGCCATCCTCGCCAGCGAAGAAGAACATATCGGCTGGTTGGAAACGCAGTTAGGATTGATCGCCCATCTGGGCCTGGCGAATTATCTGCAAGCCCAACTCTAGCGCTCTGTTCGCGCGCCCTCGCGTTAATGGTTAGGCCTGGGTATCGTGGTGTCCCACAGGCAGTTACCACGGTTTCATGCTAGCATTTCACCATTAATTTCCGAATTCAATCGAGCGTGGTCGTATGGCAAGCGCGCCTGCCGCGATCGAGAAACCGAGACAAAAACTTAGGGGAGTCCCATGCTGATTTATAATCTTTTTCCCTTGCTGGCGGGTCCCTGCGGGCGTTGGGAACCCCACCTCAAACGAGCCGCCGACATGGGTTTTGACTGGGTATTCGTCAACCCAGTCCAGAAACCGGGAAGTTCGGGCAGCCTGTACTCCATTGCCGACTATTTTCAACTGAATCCACTGCTGGTGGATCAGAAGTCCAAGCTAAGCGCTGATCAGCAACTCCAGGCCACCTTGGCGACCGCCGACAAACTCGGCCTGAAGGTGATGGTCGATTTGGTGATCAACCACTGCGCCTTCGATTCCGAGCTGACCCGCCAGCACCGGGAGTGGTTCGTCATTGAAAACGGTGAGATTGCCCATCCATTTTGCATGGAAGACGGGCATAAGGTCGTTTGGGGTGACCTGGTTCGCTTCAATCACCAACACACCTCCGATCCCGAGGGCCTCTATCGCTATTGTTATCAAATCGTCGAATATCTGCTAAAGCTGGGTTTTAAGGGCTTTCGCTGCGATGCGGCTTATCAGATTCCGGGGCACCTGTGGGGCCGGTTAATTCGCGAAATCCGGCAAAAATATCCTGATACGGTTTTCACAGCCGAGACGTTGGGTTGTACCGCCGATCAGACCAAGCAGACCGCCCAAGCCGGTTTTGATTACGTCTTCAACAGTTCCAAGTGGTGGGATTTCCAGGGCGCTTGGTTGATGGAGCAATATCAACTGGTGCGCGAGATTGCGCCTTCCATCAGTTTCCCCGAGAGCCACGATACCGAACGTTTATTTCAGGAAGTGAACGGTAACGAGGCGGCGATGAAACAACATTATTTGTTTTCAGCGCTATTTTCGGCCGGGGTGATGATTCCCATCGGTTTCGAATATGGATTCCGCCGCCGTCTGCATGTGGTCAATACCCGGCCAGAGGATTGGGAGCAAACAAATACCGATTTGTGCGACTTCATCGCGCGAGTCAACGCCGTCAAACGTCAGTATCAGATCTTTCAGGAAGAATGTCCGACCAGCATATTGCCCTATCAGAATTCGAATATTCTGGTGATGTGGAAGGCGTCGGTCCAAAGCCACGAAGAAGCGTTGATCATTCTCAATAAGGATCCTTGGAATCATCAGTATTTCTACGCTGAAAATCTTGGTATCTACATCCAAGCAGGCGCCCCGCTGATGGATGTTTCACCCGAATATCCCTTGGAGTATATTCCGCGACCGTTTTCCTACGATTTGCGGCCCGGCCAAGCGTTCGTGCTGGTGACTAGCCGCGATCATATGCCACGCTAGGCGAACGGGCTTGGTCAGGTTCGAGCCTGCCGGATCAGGGCCGTCTGAACCGCTAAACCCACGCGCGGACAACGAAAATTAAGGATGGACGTTTATGTATATTGTGCAAATTGCTCCTGAATGCGCCCCGGTGGCGAAAGTTGGCGGGCTGGGCGATGTCGTGTACGGTTTGAGTCGGGAGTTGGAAATTCGTGGCAACGAGGTCCACATCATCCTGCCGAAGTACGATTGCATGCGCTATGACCAGATTTGGGGCTTGCAGATTAGCGTGAAAGATCTGTGGGTGCCCTGGTACAACAGCGCTGTCCATTGCTCGGTGTGGTTCGGTTTCGTGCACGGCCGCAAATGCTTTTTCATCGAACCCCATTCCCCGGATAATTTCTTCAATCGCCCCCATTTTTATGGTTTTTCGGATGATGTCAGCCGGTTCGCTTTTTTCAGCAAGGCGGCGTTGGAATTCCTGCTCCAGGACAACCGCCGGCCGGATATCATCCACTGCCATGACTGGCAGACGGGGTTGGTGCCGGTGTTGCTGTACGAGCAATACGCCCAAGCTGGGCTGCACTGGCAGCGCGTCTGCTACACCATTCACAACTTCAAGCATCAAGGCTTGACCGGCGAGTATGTGCTGTGGGCCGTCGGCCTGACCAACATCAGCCACTATTTCAACTTCGACCGGTTGCGGGACAATTACAATCACACCGCTGTCAACCTGATGAAGGGCGGGATTGTCTATTCCAATTTCACCACCACCGTATCTCCCACGCACGCCGATGAAGCGCGCTTTACCGATCAGGGTTGTGGTTTGAATCAGGTCCTGAACTTGCATCAAGGCAAGTTCGGCGGCGTGTTGAACGGTATCGACTATGACGTTTGGAATCCGGAGGTCGATCCGCACATTCCGAGTCGCTACAATATCGAAACCTTGGATCAGAAGTACGCCAACAAGGAAGCCTTGCGGGATCGCCTGTTGTTACGGAAGGATTTCAAACCGATCATCGCCTATGTCGGTCGGCTTGACAGCCAGAAAGGCGTCCATCTGATCCATCACGCCATTTTTTACGCCTTGCGCTCCCAAGCGCAGTTCGTCTTGCTCGGCTCCAGCCCAGAATCTCACACCACTCAGCATTTCTGGAACCTCAAACGGCATCTCAACGACAATCCCGATTGCCATTTGGAATTGGCTTTCGACGAGGAACTGTCGCATTTGATCTATGCTGGCGCGGATATGGTGGTCATGCCGAGCTTGTTCGAGCCATGCGGTCTGACGCAAATGATCGCCTTGAAATACGGCACCCTGCCCATCGTGCGCTCCATCGGCGGCTTGAAAGACACGGTGTTTGACAAAGATTACGATGGTAAGTCCTGGGAAGAGCGCAATGGCTTCGTTTTCTACAATGCCGATCATGCCGGTATCGAATCGGCCATGCACCGCGCCATCGGTTTGTGGTTCTCCTACCCGGATGATTTTCGCCAGATGATGGCCCATGGCATGCGGTCCGATTACTCATGGTGTCGCCCCGGCCAGGATTACATGAACATCTACGAACACATTCGCGCCAGGTGAGTGGTGGATACTATACTCTGTAACATGTATTTAATCAGGCGTCACCCTGGAACGCGGCGGGAGTTTTTTGTCGCCGGGCGCCGACCCATTCAGTCAAATTTATCAACGACCGCCCAGGAGAACCGCACGCATGAGCTCACTTCCAGAGTATGTTGATGGACTGCCGAATATCTGTGGTTCCGAAGCCTTGGTGGAAGAAACCCTGCGCGCCGCCCGCGAACGACCGGTTTTCCTGCCGGAAAGCCGGATTGACTTTAGTCGCATTCGCGCGGCCTGCGCTGTTGCCCTGCACATGCACCAGCCGCTGATTCCGGCTGGCGGCGGTGATTTGGCGACGGCGGCGATCATCAGCAACCTCCAGTACATGATGGAAAATCAAGGGATCGGCGACAACCACAACGCCTCGGTTTTCCACTGGTGTTACAAACGGATGGGCGAGTTTATCCCGCAGCTGATCCACGAGGGTAAAGAGCCGCGCGTGATGTTGGAGTATTCCGGCACCTTGTTCCATGGGCTGCGGGCGATGGGGTTAAACGATGTGTTCGACGCCCTTAAAAACGCGACCTGCAATCCGGATTATCGGCGGGCGGTCGAGTGGCTGGGATGTCCGTGGGGACACGCCGTGGCGCCTTCCACGCCGGCCCAAGATTTCCGCTTGCACGTCAAGGCATGGCAGCACCATTTTGCGGGTATCTTCGGCTTGGAGGCGCTGGCGCGGGTGCGGGGGTTTTCTCCTTCCGAAATGGCCTTGCCCAATCACCCCGATACCGCTTACGAATACATCAAGACGCTGGTCGATTGTGGCTATCAGTGGGTGTTGGTGCAAGAGCATACCGTTGAGCAACCGGAAAATGGCTGGAGTCCAGAGAAGAAGCACCTGCCCCACTGCTTGGTTTGTACCAATTCCAAGGGTGAATCGGTCAGCATCATCGCTATCATTAAGACCCAGGGCAGTGACACCAAGCTAGTGGCGCAAATGCAGCCCTACTATGAGGCCAAGGGATTATCGCGTTGGGATTTGGCCGGCAAGTCGGTGCCGCCGCTGGTGACGCAAATTGCCGACGGTGAGAACGGCGGGGTAATGATGAACGAGTTTCCTGGCAAATTCATGGATTCGGTGCGCGAGGCTTCCGGCTCGGATACCCCGTTCATGAACGCCACCGAATATCTGGAACAGCTGTTCGCGCTGGGAATCAAGCCCAGCGACTTGCCTGTGTTGCAGCCGCTGTTTCAAAAACGGATTTGGGATCGGTTTCAGCCTGGCGGCGGACCGGAGCAGCTGGAGGCGGTGATTGCCGAATTGAAAAAGGAGGATGGGCGTTTTCATATGGATGGCGGTAGCTGGACCAACGACATCTCTTGGGTGCGCGGCTACGACAACGTGCTTGGGCCAATGGAAAAAGCCAGCTCGCGGTTTTACGAGAAGGTGTTGAAACCGGGCGTATCCCCCAGCGACGCACGGTATCGCAACGCGCTGTACCATCTGATGTGTTCGCAGACCAGCTGTTACCGCTATTGGGGGCAGGGATTGTGGACCGATTATGGCCGGGAAATTTGCCGACGGGCCAGCGCCATCGTGGACGCCGATTTTTAATCGCTTGAGGCATTTAGTCAAAGTCGTTTCCGATTTATAATTATAAACAATAAGGTAGTGGCAATTCGCGGGCCGGTGCCGTGGCGTGCCGCCGCCCATCACCGGAGGAGACTGAATCATGGGGGATGCTCTATATCATGCGCTGGTGCTAAACCTGCATCAGCCTCATAGCAATCTCGAACATCTGTTGGGGCACAACGAGTGGGAAGCCAAGGAAATCCTGTTTGCGATGGATCGGATTCCCCGCGCGCTGGAGCATTACCAGGCTGGCCGGGTGCATCTTAGCCTGTCCGGCACGTTGATGGAGACCTTAACGAATTCGGAATTTCAGAGTCGGGCCTACGGTATCGTCGATTGCGGTTCGTTGCTTTGGCGCCTCCAAAATTCAGAGACCATCGACCTGCTGGGGACGGCTTACTATCATCCCGTGATGCCCTTGATTCCGCCAGCAGATTGGAGCGCGCACCTGGAAAGATGGCGTGCAATGGCCCGTCGGCAGTTTTTTCGTAGTGATTTACAAGGTTTTTGGCCGCCGGAGATGGGATTTTGCATGGAGATGATCCCGCTATTACGGCGGGTCGGTTACCGCTTCGTGTTGGTTGACAGCGAGCACGTACAACCCGTTGGGAGCATGCGTTGGGAAGAGCTGCGTTACCGGCCGCATATTGCCCGGTTCGGTGGCGAGGAGATCATCATTATCGTGCGCGACCGCGATTTGTCGAACGCGCAAGAATCAGGCATGGAGTTTGAGTGGTTTGATCGAGAAGTGCGGGAGCGCACCAAGAGCTGCGATTTTCCACCCCTGGTAACCACTTGTACCGATGGGCAGAGCGGCGGTTGGTTTCGTAACGTCACCCCCGGTTGCAATTTCTGGGATGCCTTTTACAAACCGCTAATGGATAGGGCGCAGGCGGGCGGCCATGCGATTCAGCCGATCTTTATCAAGGATTACCTGGACCGCTTTGGCGCGTGGGGCGAGGTGACAGTCGGGCCAGGGGCGTGGAACACCGGTTGGCACAACGGATGCGATTTCGTGCAGTGGACCGGCACGCAGGCGCAAAAGGATGCGTTGACCCGAGTGGACGAGATCAGTCAGGCAGTGCACGCCGCCTGGCATAATGCCGGGCGCGCTGGCACATGCCATCCAGAATTGTCGAAGCTGTTGGAAGAAGCCTATTGGCGGGTGTTACGGTCGGAGACCAGCTGTAATTTTTTCTGGGGTGACGCCTGGGTGATGCGCTGTCATGCTGATCTTGACCAGGCTTGTGAATACTTGGAACGCGCTAATTCCTATTTCCGCTGATAATCACTTTCCGGCGGCAAAGCAAAAAACGTCTTGCCGCTTAGAGCATGCCTTGAATCGTATCGCGCAGTTTGGGGATATCCAGCAGCCCCAAGCGATAATGTACGATCCGGCCTTCCGGCGAAATAAGCACCGACGTTGGGGTTAGCCGTACATTATCGAATTCTTGAGCAATCCGCTCTTGGGTATCCAGCACGATGGGAAAGGGGATTTCCCGCTGTTTGACCATGGCGCGCACTTGGTCTGGCGGATCGTAAGCCATGGCCACGCCGATGATTTCCAGCCCTTTCGGATTCAAATCGCGATAAAGCTCGACCAAATGGGGCATTTCCTCGATGCAAGAGGAACAGGTGGTGGCCCAGAATGTAACCAACACCGGCTTGCCGCGTAATTGCTCCAAGCTCAAGGTACGACCATCAAGCGTCTGACCAGCCAAGGGCGGTGCTTGGCGCAGACCCGCTGGCATCAGCCAAACCACGGCGGAGACTAGAATCACCGCCAGGGCAATGCCGGCGATAACAGTTTCTTTGTTCAATTTCACGAAAGATCTCCCGCAAGTCAAAAAGGCGCGAGTGATGACTCCGCCTACCCGATGAGACCGCTGTAATGGCTAAAAGTCGTCATACCCTTCCCAATTATGCCAGAGCGGCTTCGATTTGCGTGGGGTGGCGAAGGCCGTATGATGCGCATTTTCAACAACCGGGCGCGAGTGGATTGAAGACATGATCAAAGTAGGGATTGTCGGTGGAACAGGTTACACGGGCGTTGAATTACTCCGTTTGCTAGCGGCCCATCCAGCGGTGGAGCTGACGGTGATCACCTCGCGGGGCGAGAAAGGCGTCAAAGTCAGTCAGTTGTTTCCCAATCTACGCGGTCGCGTGGAGCTGGCGTTTGTCGAGCCTGACGATAGCGTACTCAAGGGTTGCGATGTGGTGTTTTTCGCCACGCCTAACGGCACCGCTATGAAAAGCGTCGCGATGTTGCTGGAAGCCGGCGTCAAGGTGATCGATTTGGCGGCTGATTTCCGACTCCAGAAAGCGGACGATTGGGAACAGTGGTATGGAATGCCACACGCTTGTCCAGAGTTATTAGCCGAAGCGGTCTACGGTCTGCCGGAGGTCAATCGGGACGCCATCCGTAAAGCGAGGTTGGTGGCTAATCCCGGTTGCTATCCCACGGCCGTGCAACTGGGGTTTCTGCCGCTGTTGGAGGCGGAAGCGGTCAATCCGCGATCCCTGATTGCCGATGCCAAGTCGGGCGTTAGCGGCGCCGGCCGTAAGGCCGAGGTCGGCATTTTACTGTGTGAAGCGGGCGACAATTTCAAAGCGTATAATGTGCTGGGGCACCGGCATTGGCCGGAGATTCGTCAAGGTTTGATGGCGGTGGTGGACGGTCCGGTCGATCTGGTGTTCGTACCCCATCTGACGCCGATGATTCGCGGAATTCACGCCACTTTGTATGCGACCTTGACCGATCCTGACGCGGATGTGCAAGCGCTATTCGAGCGGCGCTACGCGACTGAACCTTTCGTGGATGTCCTCCCGCCGAAATCACATCCTGAAACCCGTGGCGTGCGCGGCGCGAATCAGTGTCGGCTGGCGGTGCACCGGCCCCAAAACGGAAAGACGGTGGTCGTGCTGTCGGTGATCGACAATCTGGTCAAGGGGGCGGCCGGTCAAGCGATACAGAACATGAACCTGATGTTTGGCTTGCCGGAAGTCACCGGTTTGGAGGGCATCGCTCTGTTACCTTGACAGTGGCCAAACTATTCTTGACCCGAGTGGTCAGGAACTGGACAATTCATCAGTTTCTTTCAAGAGGATAGAGCTATGAGCGCCATCGCCGAAATGTTTACCCCCGCTGAAAATCCGCTATTGTTTACCGACGCCGCCGCCTTGAAAGTCAAGGATTTGCTGGAAGAAGAACAGAATCCCAACTTGATGTTGCGGGTATTTATCTCCGGCGGCGGTTGCTCCGGGTTCCAGTACGGGTTTACCTTTGATGAAGCCCTGGGCGACGGCGACACCGTGGTGGAAAATCACGGAGTTAAGCTGTTGATTGATCCCATGAGTTTTCAATATCTGGTCGGTGCTGAAATCGATTACACCGAAGGTCTTGAAGGGGCGCAGTTCGTCATCCGCAATCCAAACGCCGTGACCACCTGCGGTTGCGGTTCGTCCTTCTCCGCCTAACTTCGCCCGCGCTGGGCGGGGTGTAAGATCCCGTCCGGTTCTTTTTGAAGCTCTAAAACCTGTAGACCCTTCGCTCCAATGGAAATCATTGCGGGTGCTTGCTCGCACCCTGGAGCGCCTGTTGAAAGCATGGCGAGTCGCACATGGTTTGATAAAATCTTACCCATTTTTAAGGATTATCCATGTACTCGCTTGAAGAATCGCTTGAATTGATCAAACGCGGCGCGGTCGATCTGCTGCTGGAAGACGAATTGGTGGACCGGCTTAAGGCTGGTCGACCACTGCGGGTCAAAACCGGGTTTGATCCAACCGCCCCCGACTTGCACCTCGGTCATACCGTCCTGATCAACAAGATGCGTCAATTTCAGGATCTTGGCCATCACGTCATTTTTCTGATCGGTGATTTTACGGGTATGATCGGTGACCCAACGGGCAAGAACATCACTCGCAAGCCGCTGGCCCCCGAAGAAATTCTTGCCAACGCCAAGACGTATCAGGCGCAGGTGTTCAAGATTCTGGACCCCGAAAGGACAGAGGTATTGTTCAATTCAAGCTGGTTCAATCAAATGACGCCGGCCGATTTTATTCATCTGGCGGCCAAGCATACTGTCGCCCGAATGTTGGAACGGGATGACTTCGGCAAGCGTTACGCCAGCGGCCAGCCCATCGCGATTCATGAATTTTTGTACCCACTGGTACAAGGCTATGATTCGGTCGCCATGCAAGCAGACGTTGAACTGGGCGGCACCGACCAGAAATTCAACTTGTTGGTCGGACGCGAGCTGCAGAAACACTACGGCCAGCCGCCGCAGATCGTCTTGACCATGCCAATTCTGGAAGGCTTGGATGGCGTGCAAAAGATGTCGAAATCTTTGGGCAACTACGTTGGCATCCGGGACGAACCGAACGAGATGTTCGGAAAATTGATGTCCATTTCCGATGAGTTGATGTGGCGTTATTTTGAATTGTTGAGCTTTAGACCCACCCGCGACATCGTGCAATGGCGACAGCAGGTGGCTGATGAAGGTTTGAATCCAAGGGATGTCAAGTTCAGGCTCGCCGAGGAGCTGGTAGCGCGGTTTCATGGGGCCGCGGCGGGCCAGAAGGCGTTGGCGGCTTTTATCGAGCGCTTTCAAAAAGGCTTTTTACCGGACGATTTGATCGAGGTTCAGGTGCAATCTCGTGATGGCCGCTTGCTCCTTGCCAATGTGCTCAAAGCGGCAGGTCTTGCTGAGAGCACTTCCGAAGCTTTGCGGTTGATCGAGCAGGGTGCGGTACGGATCGATGGCGAGCGGGTTATGAGCCGCGATCTTGAACTGATGGCGGATAGCAACTACGTCTGCCAGGTCGGTAAGCGGCGGATCGCGCGAGTTTTCGTATTGTGACGACTATCCGCCGATCTCTATATCCTCAATGAGGATCCATTACCCAATCAAATAACCCCTGTTAATCTCGGTGGCGGCATTGGTCTCGGCTTGTCATTAGAAGGGTTGACAGGAAGATTTGAACCTCTACAATGTGCGCCTTCGCAAGCGGTGCTAGCGATTAGGGCCAAAGGACTGAATGGATTTTTAAGGAAAATCTAGCTGCGTCTTGCCAAAATTAAATTAATAAGCTATATTAGCAATCCTGCCGCCATCGGGGCGACGGGTGATGTAAGATTGGTTCTTTAAGAGGATGGATAGGTTGTTGGGGAGGGGGTTTGCGTGCTGAGAGGTACGCGAGCGCGCTCCTTGGAAGTTGTTTCTCTTGGGAGTTAATTCTGGAGAGGAACGGAGGGGACGCTTTGCG